>JAABUS010000009.1_pt1 | contig 418268 bp, 292 predicted proteins | sample 5560161 | NCBI WGS metagenome assembly JAABUS01 (sample SAMN10711885, study PRJNA513376) | rock metagenome | isolation source: Antarctica rocks | place: Antarctica: Victoria Land, Trio Nunatak nord | collected 2016-01-04
TATTCTAATTTATATATTTATAGATATTAATATATATTTATATATAGATATATTAAGATATAATATCTATATTAAAATAACTCTAAATATATTTATATTATAATATTTTTATAAAGAATTATTAATAAAGAATTTTTAATTAAACGATTATTAATAAATATAAATAGGATTATTTAAATATATATAATAAATCTTAATTATAAAATCTTTGGATATATTTTTTCTATAGTTATAATTTAATATAAAGACTATATAGATTAGAATAGATTCGATATAGAAATTTAATTAATTATATTAATTAGTACGAGAAATAATAATTTTATAAATATTTATATAAGGTTTATACTTTATTATATTAATTTTTACTACCCCCCGTTATCCTATTATATTTAATTCGTATAGATATAATTTATTACCGTTTAATATAAAGTCCTAAAATTATAATACGCGGTCGTAATCTTTTTATATAAATTATATATATCGAGATTTTAAACTATACGCCTTAATACTTTAATTTATATAAACTTCGGATTAATTATATTAATTAATATAACTTTATATTACGATATATATTTCTTTATTAAAAGAGTTTATTACTTTATATTTCTTTATTTCTTTAACCTCCTTTATATAGTATTAATAAAGTTATTATATTAAATTATACCGGACGGTATAAATTAGGAATAAAAGAGTATTTTAACTAGTTACTAGAGTATATATAATTAATATATACTTTATTACGGTATTTAGATAAAGTTTTATAAAATTATATAATCTCGTTTCTTTTTATATAATAGGCGTAGCGGTCTTTATTTAAATATATAATATTTATATAAAATTATAAAAGAACGCCCTCGATATTAAACGGACGCGTAAAATTCTATATAAATTAATATAGTTTTATCCCGAATTTATATAATATAATAATAATATATATAACGATCCTACCTTTATATAAACCGATATTACGGATAACCTCTATATATATAAAAATACGATATTATATAAAAGTATATAAATCGAGTACTCTCTCTTTAGTCTTTAATATATTTTAGTTTTTAATATTACCGTTCGATAACGTTTTATATTTAAGATATTTTAATTTATATAAATTTATACCGAATTCGTTTTTATCTTCGGTATTATTTATAAATATTATATTTATTATTATAAACTAGGTACGGATATATATAAAATATATATAAATTAATATAAATTAATAGAGAATAAAATTAAAGTAAATATCTATTTATATAAGACCGTATAGTTAATTAGAATTTTATACGAATAAGAATTTATTTATAATTAATAAAAAAGGGCTTTATAAATAAAGTATAAAAAAATATAAAAAAAATTATATAGGTTTTATATATACGTACCCTAAAAATAATATAAATTAGAAGGTTTTTTTAGGGGGATTATAGATTATATAAATATTTATTCGGGGCCCTTTTATTTATTTTTTATTATATAATCCTACGTATTTATTTCGTAAAATATATATATTATTATTAATATTTAGTAATTTTAGTAGATTTATAAAGTCTAATATTATATAATCTAGATTATACTCTGTTATATATAGAGATTAATACTAAAAGTCCTAGTAAATACTAAAGATTGGAATAAATAAGTATATACGATTTTAGGAAAATATTAACCTAGGCCTAAAATATATATATAGCCGCGCGGTGAATAATAAGGACGGGGTAGCTCGGTTAATTCTTTTTTATTAAAGAATAATTAATATAGTTTAAACTATTATTAAGACCTAGTGATATATTTAAATCTATAAAGAAAAGGAAGAAAAAGAAGAAACTACCGGCCGGAGGGCCGTAGGTATCGATTATTTAATAAATATATAATAAAGCGGCCTATAGGCCTACGAGATAAATAAATAAAATTAAGAAAATTAAAATAAAAAAGAAACGGAGGGAAGGGATAAATAGTATTTTAAAATAATTATAATTATCGGTTATTAATTAGTAAAAAGAGGAGATAAATTATTAATAAATTAGAGTTTTTAACCGACGAGGTTTTTTTAATAATTAGTAAAAACTACTAGTAACTCTATTAAAAAAAATTTACGGAACTCCCTTATTAATAAAGTATTATACTAGAGTAAATATATAAATTAATTAATTAATTAATTAAATATTAAAGATAATAATAATTTAGTAAATATCTAGTTTTTATAAAAGTTATTTAAATAATTAATTTACTACGCCCCTCGTAACCCTTTTAAGAAGTATTTAGAGGAAGTTTAAAAATCGAGTTCTAAAATCTAAATATTAAAGAGATAAGAGGGTATATATCGATAAAGTAATAAACTCGTATTTTATCGAAAAAGATAGAAACGACGTTTAGATTTATTTAACTCATGTACTAGCCCTAGAGATTAATTTGATATTAGAGTTATTAAATACGTATTTAATACCTCGATTTATTTTAAATAATTTTAAATAAATAAAAATAAACTAGTTTAAATAATACTAGTAGATACTAGTTAAATATATATAATAATAAATAAATTATATAATCTATAATACCGCGCTAACTTATAGAGTATTATATATATATATAATTTTTATAAATTAACGTAATTTAAAATCTAAATTAAATTAGCGTAGTTATAGCGTTTTATATAATCTTAGCGAGCTACCCGGTACTAGTAGAAAATCACGGATTTAAAATCTTAAATCCGAAATTACTATTTTTAGGTTTTTTTTTTAAAATAATTTTTTTTTTTTTTTAAATAATATTCTCTTTTTATTATTTTTCCGCTTAAAGTAATAAAAAGTATATTTAGTACCTCGACTTTCTTGTATAGTCTCCCGCTTTATCGATATACTCTAAATATATATCTAAATAGGTCTTTATAATAAATTATTTAAATTATTAATCCGAGATATTTTTATTTTAAAGATATAGAGACTCTTTAAAGAGTTATAAGTATTTAGAGTTAAAGTAAATTTCCACGCTAGCTAGGACTTTTAATATTAATTTTTATATTATTTATATTTATTTCTACCGCCCCCGTAATCTCTTTACGGAGATAACGATTTACTAGTTTTATAATATCCTATCCTCGCGCCCTTATCGAATTATAAAATAATATAGATAAGACGAAATACCTTAATATATATAAGATTAATATTTTATTATTTATATTATTAAAAGAATCGCCTAATTAAGAATTTTATTTTATAAAGTTATATCGTAAAGAGATATTCTTAAATAATTAAAATTCTTAATTAAGAACTAGTATAGGAGGTTTTAATCCTTGTAGGTCGTTTAGGACCTAGTTAGCGCGTCTTCTTCTAACTTTTCTTATAGTTTCTAGGCCCTAGATATAGTACTCTAGGCTCTATAACGAAGAAAGATATAATATAGGAATAATTCACTATTACTATTTACACTACTATTAATCGTTTAATCTTATAGGTAAACTCCGGATAAGTAAAAAATAGAGGATTTACCCCTTAACCGGCTACACCCCTTAGTCGGCTACTTTACTATAACTCTATAAACAGCCGTTTTGATAGTAGGACCCCGCGTACAAAGTTGTAGCAATAACTAATTGCTATGATTTTCGTACAAAAACATTTGTTCATACTTGCGTGGTTCGTAAAATGTAGTGATTAATCACCTACCCCCAAAGAGATCTATAGAGCTACGAGTAGAGCCCGGAGTAAGAAAACCAAGGATTCCTAGGTACCTAGCCCTACAGGGTGGCCGAACGAGGGGTGTGGCTGGTTGAGGGGTGAATCCTTCTCCGGGTAAAACTGCCCTCCAAGGCTTGAGATTGAAAAGAAAGACACAAATTGCGGACACCACCTGCTATACATACCCATGGCGGACCCGCTCCTAAGCTCGCTCTGCAGCATTTGGTATGTACTCATGGCCTTAAATATACGGGCGCCCAGCTGACCATCATTCGAGCCACGTCAAACCCCACAAGTACCGATGTCCCCGCTGCTTCACCCTCACCTGTTCCCTCCCCTGCATAAAACGTCATAAGCAATGGGCCCAATGCAACGGCGTACGAGACCCATCAGTGTACATCAAGAGAGCCGATCTCGCCACACCGAAGGGTATCGACCACGATTATAATTATTTGACAAGCATTGAGCGGGAAATCGATCATGCGGAGAGAGATGCCAGTTCGAGAGGCGTGGTTCTTGAAGAAGCTCGCAGGAAGAACAAGAACAAGCAGAAGGGAGAGGTACATGTAGAGACCGCGCTGGAGAAGTGCGGGGTCATCGTTGCAAAAGCACCGAAGGGAATGACAAGGGCGAAGCAGAATGAGACGGCGTGTACAAAGAAGTATGGTGGTTTTCCTAGTTGGAGAAAGAATTTGTACTAACCCAAGTATGAAATAGGAACAGAAAGTTAGTCTGGACTGTCGAATGGGTGCAACCAGATGGTCGCAAAACATTAGGACGGTGCCCCGAGTCGCAACCTATAGGCGAGGCATACGCCAGACACCTAGTCTACCTTAGCAGTGATCACTATGGCAAGCGAAAACGAGATGAAGATGTAGGGGAAGATGAGGCAAAGAGAAAGCGGATCTGTAGACAGATGGAGGAGTTGGGAATGCCTCCACCATTGAAGCAGGACCCGGAGAAACCAAAACTTGACCACGCGAATCCTGATCAGAAGGAGCCACCGCATTTGAAATCAGAATCCAACTCAGAGTCTACGGACCAAGCAAGACACATTACAGCTGCCTCAATCGCAGCTGCCTCTGCCCTCACAACAACCCAATCAGCACCACAAATAAGCGTCGCTTTCTACCTCCACCACCCGTCTCTCCCCTCAAAATACCCAGTCCTGATTCAAATTCCACCAGACTCAATCCTCGCCACAGCACTCACCAATAGACTCGTGCTCGAATTTCCAACAATCTACGTTCTACAGAGACAGTTGGGCGATAAACTACCCGAAGGTTTCATCACGGAGGAAGACTTTTTTGCTACAGCTAAGAAAGAAGTGATCAAAGAGCTGGTAGAAGGGGACCAAGTCGCCAGTGGCGTGAATGCACCGGAGGATGAGAGAGGTGGAGGATTGGAAGAGGGAGAAGTGGATCAGAGACGGCTGGTAGAGGTACTCGGGAAGGATTTAAGAGAGCTTACTGCAACAGTGTGAGGGTAGATGGAGTCTTGTGAAAAGGTGTTCTTGCAGTCAACGCTCTATACCCCGGAAGCCAATTACGCTTCATGTCAAAACGACCGTCAGGATATAGAGACGAGCTCAAAATGCTATTGAGATCGATTTCCAGTGTTCCAAAGTCTTGAAGTACTGTGCTTTCCCACATCTGCATATCCAGCAGTCATCATTCGTCGAGGCATTAAACATTTACAATCCTTACAGCATGTCAAACCCAACCCCCTCGTAAATCATACACTTGACCACTCCCTCATCCTTCCTACGCCAACTTCCCCGGCACAACAGGATGCCCAGCACTTAACCCCCCATCAACCGCCCATCCCTGCCCGTTAACATAACTCGCCTCGTCACTCCCCAAAAACAGCGCCACCCTCGCAACCTCATCCGCCACTGCCCCCCTCCTCATCGGATTCAACTGCCCTACCTTCCCCTCCGTCCCCCTCTGCCTCGCCATGGCGAACAACGGCGCCGTCATACCCGTCTCAATCAACCCAGGCATAATCGCATTAACCCTGATGCCAGTCCCACTGAGCTGGTAGGCGGTTGTCTGAACCAGCGACCTGACGGCAGCTTTAGACGCGGAGTAATCAGTACTACCAGCATTGGAGCGCAGCCCAGCAACAGAGGAAGTAGCAATGATACTCCCACTCGGATATTTCTTCTCCGCACTCGTAACCATCATAGCCTGGGCCGCATACTTGATAGCCACAAAGACACTCAACACATTCGTCCTCATAACTTTCATAAACTCCTCCGCCTCCACATCCGTAAAGAGTTTGTTACTCCCCACAATCCCTGCGTTTGCAAACATAATATCCAGCCGCCCATATTTCTGCACTGCTTCATCGACGACAGCTTTTACAGCAGCCTCGTCACCGGCGTCGAATTTGCGGGCATGGATTTCGACGGTGGGGTAGAGGGATTGCAATTCTCGGGTGTGAGTGGGGAGGTGTTGGTCGGAGAAGTCGCAGATGTAGATTGCGCGGGCGCCGTTGTGGGCGAATTGGTGGGCGGAGGCGCGGCCGATGCCGAGGGGGGAGTTTGTGCCGGTTATGATCACTACTTTGTCTTTGACTCTCCTGTGATACATATGTCACTCGATGGCGTTGATATGGTAGGAGAGAAAGGTGTACTGGCCAGCAGAATCCCCGGCTATTCGTCGGATCTTGGGTATGTTTTCGAAGGTGCCTGGGTCTGCAGGCTTGACAGAAAGCTGCTCGCTGAGGGCGGCGAGACGCTGTTTGGGTGCTGATGACATGATGAGGGTGGTGGAGAGCGCAATGGGTGTTAAGGAACCATTGAGGCCTGCATAATATGGACGAGTTGCGGGGAGCTGGAGTCTGGGGTTCAAGCCGAGGTCTCAGTTCTCTGGTCTTGGCGTAAATCACGCTAAGCACGCTAGATGGTGGTTGCCCCTCTCCTTTTTTGGTGGATGACATACAACCATTAACTGGATATACTTTACCTAACCCGGGTTCTTTGCTATGTGTTTCACAGCGTTTGCTGTTCGTGTACAATGCGTGTCAGCCCCTGCGATTTTTCACCCTGCATAATTTGCCTACAAATCAAAAAGGCCCCAACAGCAGTCGGCGCCAAACGGTTCTGATATTACCTGTGTGTGAGCTCGCCATGTCTTTGATTGGTAGCCTGGTGCCCTGGGCGGAATGCCAGCTGGGCCTCAGTTATGTGTCAGTAAGACCATTGATTATCCACGTCAGACGTGAAGTTCATAGCTCATTTGTTCTCATTTTAACAACATGGCTTCCAACTCCTCGCTGTCTAATTCATACATTAGCAACTTACTGCAATTCAATGGCATACACTCAGCTATCATTCCACCTTGCCATGTGGTGTGGTCAGGTATAGGTGTGTAAGGTACGATTTTAGCCCTAAAATCGGGTCCACCCAAATACTTTTGCGGAGGGACTGTAGCACTATCGACTATCACATTCATCTTGGCTACTGCCGTTCTGGCGGCCTGACTGGTTTACGAGCCAGTTCAAACACAAGGAATGGCTGACGATCCCGACGTGAACAATTGCGAAATCCCCAGATCTCGGTTTCGTGATATATTCTCTATGTGGGTCTTCGATATTCCTTGCAAGTGAAACAGGCTGTACTGTAGATGTGAAAATGACTGCCTGGTTGCTCTTTTGTATTGCCAGCAAGATCTTGAGGCTCAAAGCTCGAGGCAAAGATGCTCAGTTCAAGGACCCCAACTGCAAAGGCTCGCGCCGGGATAAGTGGTGCACCACAGTTCTCAACAAGCATACCACAATCAAGAAACGTCGTGGTGCATACACTTTCGGCGTCCTCGTCCAAATATTGACCTGGTCGCTCTGCTTCGGTGGCCAATTTCCATCTCTTCGCCATATACGTGCAGCACCTCTTGATCTCCAATCCATTTAGCTTCAGTCAAATCATCGCAATCATAGTCTGGGTCCCATGTCTCGTTGAGTATGCCTAAATAGAATACAGTAAGCTCCCCCTTGTAGCATGTCATACCTGATTATATGACTAGCTGATCAAAAGTGCACCTAGACAAAATCGAAAAGGCTTTGGAATATAGGTATCCTTCACCGGTGAAATTGATGTAGCATATGTGGCAAGATACGGTGAGCATGGCCATGGCTAATTTAGATGCAAGCGGGTGGTCTGCGGAGGTGGAGACCGCCCGCTTGTCTGGAAGCTCTACTAGGCCGCTTGTTCCTCCTAAGGATGTGTGACTGTCTGTCTGGGTTTGATAGTGGCCACTGGATAACGAGGTTCGCATGGCCATGAACTAGACCGAGAAGTGCAAATGAAGCTGCCTAACAAGACCCACGAAGGCAACGACAAGATTCCTTTACCAGTCTTCTTGCACTCGAATGAAGGACGATGGTTCAGGAAGAAGGGTGATTCACCTGATGGTGATCTGTATCGGAAATTTCCGAGAGGTTCTTGAAAGACACAATGGTACTGCACCCCGGGCTTGAGGTCTCTATGAACAATGGGCTATCAAATATGTAAGAAGACACTCTGGTGTGGCAGAGATACGCTTCTGCTCTACGAAACTATACGATCGAATGCAAGAAGAAGTTCTAAGGCTGCTCGATCCTTTGCCAAAAATGATCAAAAGTTGTGCTCAAGCGCGCCGTGACACAGCAAGTATAGATTTATGTAGCGTCGCCATCGTTCCAGGATGGAATTCATTCATTCTCTGGACAAGTAAGTCGAATTGACCTTTTCAGGGGGGAAACGGCTCTCTTGAATACAGAATGGAATCGGGATGATACTCAAAGGAAATCTAGCAAGTCTATCCGCGGTCAAAGAATCTGAAACCCAAGGTCCTACGCGGCGGATAGGGCTATAACATACAGGGCAACTCCTCCACATTCATCGACACAATACCCCAGGTCTGAGCACTTCATCTCGAGCGGCCATGTGCCACTTGCTACCTCGATAGAGATCGCCAGCTCGCCTGCAATAATGAAGAACCAACTAGACGAATCCACGACCATGGGTACGCGGCCCGTCCCTATAATCACCGCCGTGGCCATCTCCCTCGCCACGAGACGGCTCATAGCTACTCAACACGATATTATCCGACGACGCAAGGTGCTGTGTTCCCGAAGCCGAGCGCCGTCTTTTAGCACCAAAGTAGACGACAGCCACCGTGCCGGTCAATATTATCAGGGCAAAGATCGCAATGCCTATCGATCCGCCGTTGGATCCTGCTAAGAGGAAACCGCTATTTATCTTAGCTGTGATCACCAAAAGGGGGAGGAAGGAAGGAAGGAAGAGTTTGACATACAGTACAGCATTGATCATCCCCATCACAATCACTACTCTCCCCACCCAAAGATGAGAATGCGAAAACCAAGTCCGTCGCCCAAGCTTTGTATAATCGCGATGATGCAAATACCCTAACAATGCCTGAACAATCAAAGCAGCAACCACGACGATTCCAATGATCTGGTGTCCTTCGCTAAAAAAAACATACTCAGGATCCATGATACTGAGCACGACAGCGATGACTAGACCAATCACACATATGAACGTAGCGACAATCTGAAGCATCCAATGCCATTTAAAGCGGCCAAACCAACGCAACACAACCACCCCGAGGGGAAATAGGAGCAAAAAGGAGCCAGCGAGGCATACGGCGTGGATGATGACGAGAACAGATATTGAACCCGGCAAGGGTTTTACATTGATATTCGATGTTCCAGAGATCGAGGGAATGGCGGTCGAGTCGTTGGAACCGGTGGCAGTCATGTCCATGAAGAAAACACCTGCGCCACGCCGTCAGTACGACTGCTTTCGTCATTGCAATTGCTAGTATGACAAACCGTAGTTCGCGTGCTGGTCGAAATCAGCGTCTTGCGAGTCCGAAGCTACGGCCTTTCCCGGCCCAACTGCCCAGATCCACGGCTGGAGGGTTGAGGTCATGTCCAGCGAGCTGCCTCCAGAGCGCCCAGTACAATTCTGACAGAGAACATTCGCTGTCATTACAGAATTTTGGATGGTGGAAGAGTGTACGGTTAGATTGAACCCGGAGACAGGGACAGGCGTATCGTGGGCACTTGGCGAACGCGAAATTAGCTTTTTCGCGCTGTCCTCCCCATGATAAGACTTACTGAGCTGTCCTCACGCTAATTGTCGCACCTAATGATTGGCTTGTCAACTCGGTTCTGGAGAAGGCGGATATTGCGTCACGTACGATCTGGCTGACTTGATGGATACATTATGAACATGAAGGCTCCATCCATTTTGTCTCCAATGGCCACTGCACCCCAGCCTGCGCTTTGGGAAACAGATAGCTGGAAGGAGAGGTCTGTTGATGCTCCATTTTGAGTGGTAGATAGTGCGAAGCCGATTTTAGAGGATTGCGAAAAGAATTGTGCGTTAGTAGCGGAAGTAGGGGTTGAAAGGACTGGAGAAGGTATGCATTAGGGTTACATGTGGAGTTACCAGGTCGTGAGATGAGACTTACAAAGGAGACATGGTAGGAGATGAACCAACGTAACAGCAAGAGAAGAATACATTAATCCACAAACTGAAAGGAAAATTAAAGACCGCTGGAGCTATTACATTCCAGGTGGGACCGACTTATGAACACGTTTCACTAATAGGGCAAAGGAGGAAGCCACCAATAGACGTGTCCACATTTGCAATCACGGCAGCCCAACAGGGAAAGGCCGCGTAAGCTGGGCACCTTAGATTGGCCGATTTACGCACCTGCAAGCGGTTTTCGTATAACGGCCACACAGCCCCGAACGGTGCGCCGGCGGTGTCTTTTATTCTGAGCGGCACTAATACAGCAAAGATACTAGTCCCTACATAGAATACGGTCTATTTCTGCTCCTTAATACCGCGTCATCGTAGAGTTTCTTGGGGACGCGATATAGTAGATAAACGTTACTGTTACCAGCTCCTGACCTGTTCAAGTCGCTGTTCACTTCTCTAATAGGCTCGTTACTAAGGCGACCTAGTTTACGACGGTGACAGTGACGGCGACAGCGACGGCGACAATAAGGTATAACATGCAGTAAGGTACCTTAATTATACCATAAAGATACAAGTCCTTAGCACCTCGGCCTAGCTTTTATCCGACCTTGTAGAAATACAGTTGTAGCAACGCTATCTATCTAGCTTCTTTAGCGCCGCATAGAAGTAAAGACGACCGGGAAGGCTTCCTCAGCATCTAACAATACTTCTGTAAGCATACTAGTCCCGTAAACGCTAGGTAAGGTAATCCCGCATGACAGCTCCTCAATGCCGGAATTATCATGAGACCATCACCACTTCTCTTCCAAAACCCCACAATCTCAATTGCAAACTAAGTCGCCACCTTATTCCCCCTATCCACCGCCCTCACGATTCCATAACTCGCCCCCGCGGCTAGCGCACCTACACATAGCGTTTGCAGCGCCCCGTAAACCCCGGCTTTCTTTGTCCTAATCGTGATCCAATTCTTTACGAACCCAAACACAAGAAGAATTACCACCGTGATCCCGATTGAGACGAAGAGGGCGTGTGTAACGTTGGCCATGGCGAAGTAGGGTATCATGGGGATTATGCCGCCTAGTTGGTTTCGACGAGAATTAGTGGACTAATGGGGTGGAGGGGGTTGATATGGGGGACAGGGGAAGTACCGATGAAGTATGAGGCTCCCATTGTTGCTGCTGATATCCATGCCCGTGAAACATTTGGTTTTTCGAGTTTTAGTTCAAATGTCATCATGAACTGCCTTCCTTATCAGCCCACCTCTTCCCCAAAGGAAGGAGTCTCCCAACAACAATCTCGTATTCATACACACCTTCACCCAGTTCTCCGGACTCCGCTCCAAAGCCTGCACAACAGTCGCACAATCCTCCCTTCCAATCTCATACTCCTCGAAAACATCATAGATCTCCTCCTTCTCAGCCTCAGGTTTAGTTCTCACCTCCTCCCTCTCCCTCCGCTCTTCCGAATCGTATAAATCCCGATCCGTCACTGCGGCGAGATATGCGCCCAGCCCCATTGAAATGGCGCCGCTAAAGAGTTCGGCGAGACCTCCAACTATCACTAGGTGGGCTGAGCCTAGCCTTGTTGTTGCGTGGTTTGGTTAGATTGCCAATGGTTTGTAGGAAGATGGGAGAGAGGAGAGGGGCTCACGATGACAAGCCGGCTGTTAGCGCGAAGGGGACTGTGAGGCCATCTGCAAAGCCGATGATGGCGTCGTGGATGACTTCGCCTGAGTTGGAATGGTTTTCTTTGTGATTTGGCTTGGCCGTGGTTGGGAGCTCTGAAAGGGGAAGGGAGTGTTGCGGCTCTTTCGAATGGAGAGACATCGGGTAGATGAGAGGGTAGCTGGGTTCTATTGCAAGCAGGGCAAATGGGTCTGTTGATCTAGTGTGCGAGATAGTAGTTTGAGGTGAAGCTAGGATTTGAATTTCCAACTTGAAGAACGAAGGGTGTGATTGATGAGGAAAGGGGCGAAGCGAAGAATCTGTAGACGTGTATGATGCTAGATGAATTTGTGCTGTTTTCTTGCAAAACGTGTCATGCCATGTGTTAGGTTAACGATAGTTGTTTGCTTTGGGGAATGGCGTGACCTTTCCGGCAAGATAGCCAATCAGAGAACCTTGATTTGTCAGACACCCAATTGAATTCCATTTTCCGAGCCCCGAGCCCCGAGCGGCCGAGCCATAGATTCCCAGGTCCAATCAGCGCCTGGTGACGCCCAATAATTCACAATCCACAGCCTGGCAAAACTCATGCGAAGTGATAGTGATATTCTTTTTCAATGCCCACAAATGATGAAGAAGAAATATTCCAGTAAGAAAAGAAAGTGCCGATCCTGTTGGAAAATAATGATGGTTTTGCCTTTACTATACAGCAGGTTTTACTCAGTCTTCGCTCTCTTGCATCGTTCCTGAACTTATGTCGCTTCTCCCCTTGAGATAATCAGCGAGCAAATCTATGTGAGCAGGGTGGGAACCCCAATCCCCCGGGGCTTCACGGTCTTGGAGTCCAGCGACACGCTAGCTCTGAAGCGCCTGAAGGCATGAATTCTGCTTCGGAGAGTTGGAATACCTGGGTGTCGCGACCCAAGTAGAGCGGTAGATGGCCAACAAACTTGCTTTTTGCGCGTGGATGGCCACCTTACTGTGGTACTCATGCTCTTTCTTAGAATAAGTAATGGTGGCGTGGGGAAGAATCTGCAATACGACTGGTTTGACGCTCCAGCAATCTGCAACCCTTTAGCTTTGCTCGAATTGACTGTAGAGAGGCGTGTCCGAGTTGATTATCGTATGTATTGTTGGCGATTGCTCTACCACTGATGTTTTGTTGCTCTGTTAAACGATCTACGAGTTGTTGCATCTCTGGGTTATGCAGTCCCGCTCCAGGCCAAGCACTTGATGCATGTGGTGATAGCAGACCACCAAACCTTGAGAAAGAGCATATTATGTTGTACAAGGCATGGACCATTTTGCTGTGGGAAGCAGTGATTTTGAAAACATAAACAAGCATGAGACCGACTGATACTCAGCAAGCACTGTTCGCAGCCTCCTGTGAACGGATATCAGACTGCAACCAAGCTCGCAAGCGAACGTAGGCATATCAGAAACCCTCAAAGCCCTGCTCACACTTGGTGCCGATCCTGGAGGTACTAAAGTTCCAGCGAGCATAAGTCTGGGTCAAAGTACCCACAGGCAACCGAGGAGCTCTTCCATTCGCACAGCGCCTTTTATTAGCACCTTCACATCCAAGAATATGCATTCAATTGATATCGATAGGCTCAGGCAATGCGATTGTAGGATCCGGAGGAGCAGCAATCCATGAACGAAAGCCGAGTAATGAGATCGCACTTCTCTGCTCATTCTTACCAGTTTCGGGCCTTCCTTGCTTTTTCGGTTGTCAACTGACATTAAGAGTGTGCATTCTTAGCTTCGACGCGTTGAGGGGAAATGGGAGAAGATCTTCGCCCTGGGGCGATGGTCCAGCGCACCGGAGTAGGGTCGAACGTAGCCTTGCGCAAAAAGACTATTAATTTCTCCTGGAACAACGCAGAATGAAGACTTGCAAAGCGACAATAGCAACAGTATAGAGTTCCGGGCTAATAACCCAGAAGGATGGACTTTATTCGAATGTTAATAGTCACGGAAAATCAAGCAACGAAAGTCGAAGATTCTCGAATATCCATGGCTGCACTTCGTCGACGATAAGCATTCAGCCGGAAATGTCAAGGCTTTTGTATGGTTGCAATCATCAAAATCATACAGTAAGCACAACGCCGTGTTCGCTAGCCCCTGCAATCTATTGGTAGATGTAGCCGGGTTAGAGCCCGAAAATAGTGTTGTGCCGCTAGCATACAGGTTTAGCGAGCTTGGCACATGGTTCTAGCCACGTTCTACCAAGGATCTTCGCTGACATGAGCTTGGCCTTGCCAATTAGTTTTGGGATTGCATCTTCATGCGAGTCGAAATGCAGAGTTGGCGGGTTTTTGGGGTTTTGTTTTGTTAGCTCCCCGCAGGCTGTGGTGGTGCTGCATTGCATCGAGATTCATCGACTGCTCGTCCCACAATTGTTCTTCCGAGTATGTGCTCTTCTGAATGTAGACTTCGCGACACTTGTATCCTTAAGGCATGGTGTCCATGATGTAGAGTAAGAAGCCGAAGATACGCAGCACGTCCCTCTGAAGCTGTAGAAAAGTCAATTGATCGTTGGACAGGCTAAGCCTCGCATGATTGTGGCTTGCTGACATCCGTTCCACATCATGCCACCCAAGGCTGGAACAACACCAAAATATTTTAGTCCCGTTTCCAGCGCATTCATGGAAGTAATGCTAAGCCGCAGCAGAAGAGGGGGAAACTTTCACCCCCGTCTCCTGGCACTTTCGCCTTTTCACTTGCACGATCCACAATTCCTTTCGGCGTGTAGATGCGTCGAAATCACATCGTGAAACCGTCGAGCCAAGGATCACAAATAACATCTATATCAAGATGGAGTCGGTTGCTCTTTCTGTCTATTTTGCTTCCCTTGCTCGAATAGCATTGGGACAAGAGAGCGCTTCAGCTTCCTCTGCCGCTGCACCTACTCTCCTTGAGACGGGGTCAGGCTCGATGGTGGAAACGCATGTCGTGACTGTAGGAAAGGTAAGACTGCTTCGACACTCTAGTGACGACTGATCAAGTAGAGGCTGATCAGTCTCGGTTGTAGGCCCTGAACGCCTTTGTACCCGACTCTATCACCGCCGCCAAAGGAGATATAATTCGTAAGATCGCCCTGCTCCAATTATCTGACGGAAGGCAGCACTCATGCTGCAGCAGGATTTCAATTCTTCCCACCAAACCACTCTGTTGGTCGAGCAGAGTATGGACAGCCGTGCAATACTGGGGGAAACAAAGTCGGCTTTTGGTCCGGATTCTATCCTGTCAGCAAAATACTTGATAACGTTAGTCTTCCACGTGCCCACAGTGATGCTCTGCTGATGGATGCCACTAGCCGCCGACATGGAAGTTGACGATTAATGACACCGAGCCCATCTTCCTGTACTGCGCGGCTCCTGGCTCATGTATCAACTACCAGATGATTGGTGTGATCAATCCTTTATGCAGCTAACTCACCATCGGTAAGGCAGTCGGGCTGACAAGGGATATAACTCCTCGGTATCGCTGGCCACACAAAAGCAAGAGGCAGCTGAGTCGCAGTATGTGCTTGCACCGGGACAGCCATTCCCATCAGAAGGCGGCGTTCCTTCAGGTGATATTGATCCAACGACTAACAGGGGTGCGAAGTCATCACCTTCAATGGCAATGAAATCCTCGACACCAACATCGTCGATGTCTTCTATGCCTTCCACGTCTGGCATGAACATGTCGGGCTACTCCTACAAGCTGTCGAATGGTGCGATTGCGGGAATTGTTGTGGCAGTCGTTATCTTCCTAGCACTGGTCGCTGCTCTGCTCTTCCTTCACACAAACCTACTCCAATTCATACGTCGGTCTCACTATCCACAACATGGGCCGCAAATCCCACCCGGCAACCAAGGCCTAAGATCGCCATCGCCTCAAATGGTTAGGTTTCCATATCCTCCAGGCTCACCTTCAGCGATCCCGTACTTAGAGAACACAAACTATCACGATCATCCGTACAACGGCCCGCCATACTCGGAGCATCCGTCACACGGTTTGCCACCCAGCTCTATCATGGCCGAGCTGCCTTCACCTGGCGAGAAAAAATCACAAGAATATGTGGTTATGGACGCGGAGTCTCGCGATGTTCCTAGTCCGGCATCTACACCACAGCCAGAATCTCGGCCATTTAGTTTCTGGGGCCGATCAAGATCGTGAAGACACAGTACGTACAAAGCTCGAAACGTCCTTTTTCTGTTGAGCCTTTCCACTAATCACTGACTCAGGACGTCTGAGCTGTCGGCAGATCCGGAAGGGAGAGATCCTCCCGTGACCACCAGCAGATACCAACCAAAGCGATGAGGAAGCCCGCTTGAGAGGTGTTAAGATTTGTCACGAATACAGCCATTTATTGGTGTTCAGTAAGGTTGGAAACCTGGTTGTGGCTTTCAAGGCTGAAGGTGTTGCATGCAATAGGTCTTTCGGCGTTGCCTATTTCGACACATAATTCACAAGTAGAAGTCCTTTCTAATCATTGCAGAACCTGGGTTTGCACAAGTCGCGAATTCGGGCAAGAACATATGCATACTGAATGATTGTGGGTAGTGCCCAAGGTCTGCGTGATAGGATCGGAGCTGCAAAACAGCATCAAGCGGAGGATTCGGGGTGCAGGTCAAGCTTTTACGCGGTGGCGGGAGGGAGGGGAACCCGCGGCTTGAGGGCGTTTGGTATGGACGCTGAGAGGTCGAATCATAGTTTGACGCTTATCGTGGGATTGGTACAACGCTGTGACGATCTTGGGATCAGCAGGAGAAACGGCAGAAGGTGTATGCTTCCAACGTCCTTGCCTGCAGATTGATTGTAACGTCACCTCGTGGTCGCCACGAGGCCAACATGTTCGTTGGGAAAAGTGGTTTTTTCCTGAGTAAGATTTAGCGACCATCGACATTCCCATCGCGTGTGCTGCGTGTTCTATTCATTCTTCAAAATAAATAAATTTGTGCAGAAACGCGATGCATCATAGAATACGATCCCGAAGACCTAAACAAATCGCGTCGGCTCTAATTAAGCCCGATTGTAGCATTTCGCAGTATCGTAGATGATTGAATTCACAGCATCTTCGTGTCCTGAGTAGAGATGGTTCGGTGAAGAAGAAGAATTGAGCGTGAATTAATTTACCCTCCCACCAAGCTCGCCGGCGACTCGCGGGTGACCCCTGCTAGCGTAGCCTGCCCTCCCGTTTGGGTCGGCGGCGATCTACTCCTTTTCAAATCCCCAAAACACTCCTGACACTCACCACGAAACATCCCCACTTCTACAGAACATCGGCGCTTCGTCATCCACTTCCATTGGTGCCAATTGCTTCATCGGAACATAGAGGAGCTAGAACATTACACTTGCTACCGCTTGCGACACGTTGACCGCAGAGTTTGATGTGTCGGGAACACCCGTGTTCTGCAGCAACGCAATCGACATCCAATCCAACCCACCCACAACACCACACATCATGCAACTGAGCAAAGACAAGATCTCAACCAGCAAACAACCTTAATCAGGGTGCCATCAGTGCTTTGAGGCCCCCGGGGCAGCTCAGGAGCGATGGCCAGTTCACGGCCAGCTTCGCCGCCCCCTGCACGGCCAATGAGTGCGGTCTTTCAGGCTGGCAGAAGCCAGAGTCGGATGAGTGTGAGCAGTAAGCAAGGAGGAGGAAGCAGAAACTCGGACGAAGATGGGAAGCCTACGGTGTCGGTCAAAGTTGGTGGGTCAACATTTCTGGTTCTTGTATCTCTTGTTAGGGGTCACGTATAATTTGCTGACATGTTGTTTGGTCGCAGCGGTACGAGTACGCCCACCACTACGGCCAACAGATCCTGGTTTCGAACTGGTTCCTCAGCGATTCCAACGATCTATGGTCCACAACTTATCCCCAACAAGCCTGGCCGTCGACTCACCACAAGGTCGAAAGCTTTTCCTCTTTGACCAAGTGTTTGGTGAGGATGTATATCAAGATGGCATTTGGGACTATCTACAAGAGAGCGTTAATGCCTTTGTACAAGGGTATAATGTTTCGGTTCTCGCCTACGGACAGTCTGGGTCTGGAAAGTCCTACACAATGGGCACTTCAGGCCCCGCTGAGCAGAGCGATCCTCGGATTATGGGTACGTAAAAAAACACCCTGTACCAGATTCTGAAGCAAAGCAGGAAAGCGATATTAATAACTACTGTTTGCTAAATAATCCTCAAAAGGTGTAATCCCAAGAGCTGCCGCTGTCCTATTTGAGAAGCTTACAGGACCCCCATCCTTGAAGCGAAGCGGATCATCCGGACTTCGAACGCCTACTCGATACTCTATGCATTCGACTCAGAGCTTAGCACAGTTAGCTAAGGCGAATGCAAGCGCGGAGAAGAATTGGCAAATGAAGGCTACATATGTTGAAGTGAGTCTTATCAGCTCATGAGGAGATTTCGGCGCTGACTTCTATTGAAAGATCTACAACGAGCAATTGCGCGATCTACTAGTCCCAGAAAATGTGCCATTGAACGAGAGGATGACTGTGGCTATTCGGGAGGACAAAGGTCGCATACTCATGACAGGTCTACACCAGGTTGACATCAATTCCGCGGACGACCTTCTAGCAGCTTTGAATTTTGGATCTTCAATCCGGCAGACGGACTCTACCGCTATCAACGCCAAGTCATCTCGTTCTCATGCGGTATTCAGCATTAATCTGGTACAACGGAAAAACAAGGCATCAACCCCAGCTAGGGAGAAGAGGTTTTCAATGCCCATTGAAGCCATGTCAGGCACAGAAGACTGGATTACGGTCGACAGCAAGTTGCACTTCGTTGATCTGGCCGGAAGCGAGAGGCTAAAGAACACCGGCGCTTCTGGTGACCGTGCAAAAGAAGGAATCTCAATCAACGCGGGGCTCGCAAGCTTGGGCAAGGTCATCTCTCAATTATCGACTCGGCATTCTAATACGCACATCTCGTATCGCGATTCTAAGCTTACTCGCTTACTGCAAGACTCCCTCGGCGGCAATGCAATCACCTACATGATCGCATGTGTGACTCCGGCAGAGTTCCACCTGAGCGAAACACTGAACACCGTGCAATATGCGCAGCGAGCGAGAGCTATTCAAAGCAAGCCTCAAATTCAGCAAACATCAGACGATGATGACAGACAAGCCGTGATTGATCGTTTGCGAGCTGAGGTATCCTTCCTACGCGATCAGATTCGCAATTCCGAGCGTGGGATGAGCGCGCCGCAAGAGCGGTTAGAACGCCAGAACGAACGGGAGGTGGAGCTTCAGAACCACCTGCTAGATGTCCAGGAGAATTACACCGCCTTGAGCCAGCGACACGCCAAACTCATATCGGAAATCACTAAGGCAAGAGATGACGAACATGGAGACACTCCGACATTGACAGAGGCCATTGGAGACTCCGCTGTCGAGAGATTGAAGCGCTCTAATTCTTTTGCCGAAGCCGTGGAGCAAGTGGTCTTGGAGTATGAGAAGACCATCCAGAGCCTGGAGACATCACTTTCGAATACGCGGTCCTCTTTGGCTTCTACGGAGAGCACGCTGATGGAGAAGGAAAACAAGTGTGCTTACGTCGAGACACTCAATCAACAACTTCAGAACCGCGTGCAAAAGCTGGTGGACCGAGATGCCGATAATGAGCAATACTTGCACAATTTGGAAGCCAAACTTGATGGCCAAAGCTCTGGTGATGAGAAGTCTGCAGCGCTTGTTCTAGAACTTCGCAAAGAGATCGCAAGGATTCGTGCGAACGAAGCCCAGTGCGAGGACTACATCTCGATTTTAGAAGAGCGACTTGCGGAAGCAGACCAGGACATGGAGCTGAAGCAACGTGAGCTCGATCGCCTTGAGCAGGTCGTCGAACGTCAGCGCAGTCTTGGGAAGCTCGATAGTCTGCTATATGAGTTGGACCACCTTCCTCAGAACGGCACGCCGGAAGATCAGCAGCATTCAAGCAAACGTCTTACCAATGGTATGCCGAAGTCATCGAAAGCCGAACGACTACCCAAGTCGCAACTCCAAGAAGCTGCGGATACTGCTATTCCGGAATCTGACGATGAGGATACCACTGTCATTCGACCTATGATGCCCAATGGACATAGTCCGGATCGAGAAGAAGAGCTCGCCGACTCACGAGGAGCCAGCACTGCAAGAGCAAGTCCAGATGCTACCGTTGGTGAGGTGGAACATCAGAGTCCTGCCCAGTCTAAGGCTGTGGCTGACAAGCTTGAAGACGTTACCCAAGAACTATTCGATCTTCAGGTTCAGCATGAATCAACCGTCAATGAATTCGACATGATCAAAGCCAAATATCATGAAGCTTTATTGACTCTAGCGGAACTTCAAGACTCGGTCGACGAAGCCCGTCATCCAGCTGAAGAGCCAAGTGTTGCATCTCCCGCATCTACTCGGCCCACGTCTTTTTTAGGAGAAGCGAGGGTGAACGAGCTAAAAGATGGGGGACAACCACCATCCTCGCGTTCTCTATCATCGGAATTGTCCTTAGCTGGGGATTCAAGGACTTCGTTGGACACATCAGTGGACGACAGTCCACGCAAGATGGTCGCATCTGGGGACTGGAGCCAAACAGCACATCGTGAGAGATCTTTGGTACAGGAGATTGAAGAATTGAAAACTGCGAGCATTGAGAGAGACGAGGGAATACGGACTTTGAACGGAAGATACTCAGAGTTGCAAGAGCTGCACGCCGAAACTCTGGACATCATCGAGGAACTCAAGACAGAAGTGCAGAAAGCGAGGATGAGAACCCCAACTTCTCCTACCTCGCCAGTGATACGGAGAAAGTCGAGTCAGAATGTCATGACGATCGACCGTGCTCATCGTTCCTTCGCATCACTCCGGAATATCGCAACCGACAATCTAGAAGATAAGCCCGATACCATGCAGAGCTTTGAAATCAACCTGAACACTGCCATGCATGAGCTACATCAGAGATCCGAGCGAGTCCAGCTTCTCGAGACAGAGCTCGCAACCCTGAAGAGAGAAATGGAGACAAAGTCGACTATGATATCCGGACTGACACGTGAAAGATCTAGTCTGAAAACTTCAACGCCAATGGATATGACTGTCGTATCCACTCTTCACGGCCAGCTCATGGAGAACGAAAACCAGATGAGGATGTTACAAGAGAAGCATTCCTCGCGTGAACAGGTGTTGGTCAGCGAAGTCGAATCGCTTAGGCAATCATTGCAACAAGCTCAATCAGCACAATCAGCCATGCCAGGAGTCTTCCCAGAGACCCCGGCTACGTCCTATGAATCCAACGATAAGCAGCTCGGCGACCACATGGCTCCAGCAGCAGACGTAGTCAAAATGCAGAACGAGATATCTCAATGGCAACAAAAGCACGTCCAAGTAGTGAATTCCATGCAGGCTTCAGAGAAGCGACTTATCGCGACCATCACCGAGTTGGAGGGCTCTCTAGCCAGCGTTGAATCTATGCGCAAGAAAGCGGACGAGAAGTCTCGTGAGTCGGACGAGATGACAGTCGCTGCAGCCAATCTTCAGCACGAAAAGTCGGCTCATGTGAGGACTATCAGCGCTCTGGAAAACGAAGTTGGTGGCCACAAGGCAACGATTGGAGCACACGTGGACCGGATTGCCAGGCTCGAGCAATTACAGGCCACTGCTCGCGAGCAGGCTGAGGAGGCCACTCACTTCAGAAGTGAGAAAGAGAAGGAGCTTGACTCACATCGCCAGCATATCTCAAGACTCGAAGAACAGATCCGAGAGCGTGAATCAGACGTTGAGTTCCACAAGCATGGCTTGAAGTCACTACATGATTCGCATTCGCGCGAGATCGATGGTCTTCGGTCGGAAATCGGCGGCCACTCTTCAGCCAAGGCAGATGCAGAGCGTAGACTCCAGGAGATGCAAGCTGTGTACATAGCACAGATCGGCCGATTTGAGACGGAAGTGATCGAGCTGAAGGACCAGCTAGAGAGAGCGAAGACTGGACTCGGAGACGAGCTTCGAGAGTCGAAGGCCGCATGTGATTCATTGGAGAAACAGCGAGATCAGCTTCTTCAGCATGTTTCTACTCTAAAGGCTGAGATCGCTGAGGCTGCCAAATCGAACGAGGCTAGCATCGTAGAGATGGAGAAGATCAAAGCCGAGAAAGACAGGGCGACAAATCTAGTCGATGAATTGGAGGAGCAACTTTCCACTTCCTACGATCAGCAGCAAGCCACTAATAGCAGATTGTCTATTCTAAGCAACGGACAATCGCAAAATCCTAGTCGAAACAGCGCAGCCATCGTGGCTCTTGAGAAACAATTGGAGGCTTCTCAGAATCAAGTGGAGCAGCTACAGGTATTGCTAATTTCTTCGATGTATGGCCAACAGTCACTGACAGCAGTACAGGCACAAATGCGTGAAAGCCAGACTCCTGAACGCAACTCTTCCTCAGCCTCCAACCTCCGCAAGAGCGCCTCGGTGACTACGCTACCATCTCCTCCCCCCGCCATTCCCCTCCCTCCTCTCCCTACCTCAGTCACATCACCTACATCATCCACCTTTCCCAGCTCATCAACCTTCCCTGCTCCACCCAACAATAATGTCGACCTCCTGGCCTCTCACACCGCCGCACTTGAAGAGAAAGACTCTCACATCCGCCAGATGGAGAAACACCTCTTTGCCGAGAAGCAGCTCACTGCCACTCTCGAAGAAGCCCTCGTCGATCTCGAGACCCAAGGCAACAGGATCAGATTGGATATGGAAGGCTGGAAGAAGAAGAGCTGGGGTTACGAAGACGAGCTCAAAGAGCTGAGAAAGGAGAGAAGTGGTGCCAGATACAGCGTGCAAGCAGTCGAGGAAGAGAGGGACAAGCGCCGAGAAGCAGAGCGAGCGAGGGAGAAGCTTGAGGAGAGAATGAGAGCCGTAGAGAAGAAAAAGAAGAAGGGTGGCTTCAACTGCTTCTAGGTGAAGGCCTTGTTCTCGTACATACACAAAGAGATGGGAGATGATGTTTTGAAGATGTTCATGCATACATGGCAGGCAATCATTGCTGTTTTTTTCTACACCGTGCCGGAGATACCCCCTTGTACTCTACCTATACCGTCCTTGTCTTCGGAGCTGGGGACTGTCAGTTCTGCAGATGATTGTTCTTCTTCGAAAGTACATACGGCGATACTGGCGCTTTTTGAACGTAGAACTTCATTGGCTTCTTCTTTCGCTGAGAGAAATTCTTAGGACATACTTCGTTTTACTCTAATTTCACAAATGATCTGCTACCGCTTCTGCGCATTTTGTTTCGAGCACTCGGTGAGTCCTTACTTTTCTTCTAACCATTCGCAACTCATTTCTGAGACGAATCTTCGGTCATTCCTGTTCTCTATTCTTCCGAACACACGTCACTTATACATCCTACACCACTCGTGATGCTTGCCTCAACGTACTCGCGCGTCGCGGCTCTTGGCGCTTTGCCTGTCCAAAGCGCAAGTTGTTCTATACTTACTTTCAGCCGCTTGAGACGCTCTTCCTGCGAAGCGTACTCACGAATTACGGGCATATACTCCGATGTATATTTTCAGTCCCTACACACCGAGTCGTGCACTCACCATAGATCAATCCTCACAGCACTCCCAATCTCAGTTTCCAATCATGCATCGCTCCCTCCCTTTCCTACTAGCAGCCGCAGCCACCACCCTCGCCCAAATCCCCACCAACCTCTCCTTCAAAACTCTAGTCACCGACTATCTCCCCTTCATCTCTCTAAACACAGAATACATCCTCAACGACACAATTGCCAGGGCCCAACTTGCCAACGCACTCAAAGACCCCGTCACTATATTCCTCACACTAAACACGCCCTTCACACAATACATCGCCACGCCACCTCCCAGCGCTGCAGCAGGTGCAATTGAAGCAGCGAGTGCAGCGAATGCGACGTTGAATAGTGATTTATTTCAGTATTTGCAGGTGGATGGGTTACACCCGAGCACATCATTTGATGGAACGAATTTGCTCACCACTCGATTAACGGCCGCGCCCTTCAATCTCACGACCCAGGGCAACAAAATCGAAGTCTTCAGGAACAAAATAGCCTTCTACATTGGCACAGGCATCGGTTTCAAATCCAATGTGCTCATCCCCGTGTGTCTCGCCCCTCCCTCTCCCATCAGTTCTTCATATGCATCGAGCTAACAATCCTCTCCCAGGACATCGACTTCCTCGGCGGCATCCTCCACATAGTCGACCACCCCTGCGCGCTCCCCTACACCCTCGCCGACACAGCCACTGTCCTCAATATTTCCATAATCGCCGATATTATCCGCCAACCCTACTCCATCTCCCCCTCCCGCAGCCTCAACTCCTTCGACACTCTCACCGTCTTCGCTGTCCAAAACTCCCGCGCCTCCGACCTCGTCCCTTCACCAGAATCGAGCAACATTACCTCGCTAGCTGATACGCTGGCTGGATATGTGATTCCTGGAGCCGCATACTACAGCACCAATCTGACGGACGGCACGACGACGAGCGGCACGTTGATTCCTGCTAATGTGCGGCCGCAGCCTGATATCGTCAGTGTGAATGGAACGAGGGGTGGGGAGGGGGATCATTTTCATGGGAATGGGTTGGAGGTGCAGGTGGTGAATGGTACTATATATGTCAATGGGAGCATGATTATTCAGAGTGATATCTTGGTGAGGAATGGGGTTGTGCAGGTGATTGATACGTGAGTATTCGAGTTCCTCGAGGAAGGGGAAGCGAGTGAGTGGTTGCTAATGGGTTACAGGCCTTTTCGACCGATGATGTGAGAGTCGAGATGAAGGCATAGTCACGTGCGCATATCGGATTGTGGTCGCGACGATGGCGGCTCAGAGGTTCGGGGGTTATGAATGATGAATCAAAACCAGGTGGGCCAACATGAATGCAAGGGAGGATTTGTTGCAATTGGATGACTGTATCTGTTGTACGTGCAAAAGTATTATGGTCGTCTTGACGATGTTGTGATTTATAGCAGTTCACTTCCGTGGAAGCAGACTACAGCGCCTCTTGCGCATAACCATTGCTACTATTTTACGCAAGTCCATGCGTCCAGATTTTCTAGCCATTGATGCCCTTCTCCACATCAACACTCATCTCGCTACTGTCCTCGCCTCCCTCTCTCCCCTCTTTCGCCGCTTCTTTGATCTTATCTCCCTGATAGCTAGTGTGATAGCAGGCCTCATACGGGGCAGCAGGTCTCTCGCTCCAAGTACCATGCGCAAACGCACCAAGTCGATTCGTCGCACTATCTGGTCTTTTGTCGCTACTCCTCTCTGTGGCATGGTGGGTGTCTCTTTTCTGCACAGAATGCATTTGATAGGTTCCGCTGCTCTTCGATCGTCGCCAGGATGGATACGACCATTTTGTACACCTATTTAGCAGGGACAGCAGCCAGAGGAGCAGCGGGCGCAGACTGGGGAGGCAGGCGGCGACAATACCGAGACAGGTTTCTGCTTGCGACCAGATTGCTGCGCCGATGTCTGTGTAGGTGAAGTCGTCGAGTGGGATATGGATTAGTTTTGGGAGGCGGATGAGGTTTACGACTGCGATGCTGCGGATTGGTTAGTTTCCTGCTTCTATCACAATGAGCACGGGAATTGGTGCTTATAATCTACCTAGGAGAAACATGGTACTGACCCCTAACTTCTCCGCTTTCGTGATTTGTAGATGCCAGATTAGAGGTAAGGGTAGCGCTACCACGAGCACATCCACGACTAGAAGCAAGATGTCCTGTACGATCCACATTATGTGCACATTGATGCATTTTCCTCCTTCAATAGTCTTGTTCCAAGCAAAAGCGACTGGCGTGCACTGCCAGATTGTCGGAGGAACTTGCGAGACACAAACACCGATAGGCAAAGCGGCGCAGACGTAGAGCGCGATTCGGAAGCGGGGGTTTTGGAGTGTGAAGATTCGGTTGTAGAAGAGGAGGAAGGAGATCTGGATTATGCATACCGAGATGGGGAATAGTAGGACATTAGCGTAGAGGCTCTGTGTGGAAGGGTGACTCCAGTCAGTATCATTTTCGCTTGACTTCTACCGGTATGAAGATCGTCCTACCTTTTCGAGCCCCACTGATTCCTCAGGCGTGACAGTGATCAAATGCCTTCCTAGTCCGTTCCTACTAGCTACATACTCATCAGCCAGCAGCACGTTTGCGAAGCGTCCTTACGTTGAGATCAGCTCACCGTATACATTGGTAACGAAGGATCCCCAGCAAAGGATCAACGCGATCAGAATAGCCCAGTCATCAGCCCTCAGTCCCACTTTCGTGTAGACTCTCGAGACAAAGCGTGCTGTCACCAAAACCGTCGCCAAAGCTGTGAGCGCAGCCGTAGATCCGATCAACTGTCCAAGCTCGCTTTGGTTGGCATGGGCGAGCTGATATGCTGCTTCTGCTGGGCTCATGGCCATCCTCAGATATTAAAACGACAGAAGCATAGGGCACGTAGCAAACAGAACGAAACAAAAGTCACCGAGACAGCATGGTGGAAATGGCACTGAAGTACCCACAAAATACAAATAAATCTTCCTTGCAACCCTCTCAATCGTCATGCCCACCTTCCCCATAGCTCCAACTCCCCACACTCCACCTACCTTTAGCACTGGTAATTGCCCTAGGTACATGAGAACTTGCAGAAATTATGCAGATAGTCGAGGTTAAGCGACCCGCGCAAGGTGCGTCTCTACAAAATCCTTTGGTCGCTTCAGCGCATGACTGCAGCCACAACCTCCTGCGCCGCACGTGTTTCGGAAGAATGATCTGGACGTGATGTACTATAAGATGATGTATGGAAAAGTTCAGGAAAAGTGATAGTGGTCTCTCTGGAGCCGGGATCAGCGGGGTTTGCGTTGTGTGAGATGAGTTTTGGTACAGCGACGTTACAGGATCCAGGATTCGTCCACATGTTCCGAGGTCACCTGGAGATGGAGTATTGGTAGTCAAGCTAGCTTTGGCATCTAATTCTTGTTCTATCTTCCAGATAGAGACAGAAAGGCAAGGGTGGCAATGTGTCTGTTTTGGAGTGCCGCAAGCAAGCGATCGCCGGACCTATAGGAGGCGAGAATGAAGGGTATGTGATATAAGATCTGGAGACGAAGGTCTTCGTTGCCGACTGGTTCCGTGCCTTGATAGGATGGCTGCCGACTGAAATCGAGTGGCGAACATACATCAAATGTCACTAATTCAATCAGTGAAATTGCTTTATCAGAATCCTTGTTCTCGCTGGTATGTTATAAGTGAAGGAAGCAGGCATCCTCGACCTACTCGCATGACTTAGTAGCGAACATCGCTCTTGCTATCAACTCCATAGCACAATCTCTTGTCATTAATAGCGGTCGCTGTTTTAGCGTAGTTCTCAGGATCATGCTCTGCTCCTCTGTTACCCCTGCAAGGTCTTGCCATGTCTTTAGACTCGGGGAAAGATTCGAGCAGACGCGAAAGGGTATAAATTGCATTTAAGTCCACCATCTCGGAAAGGGTTGAGTCGCCAGAAGATGCAGACTAGCATCCTACAGTAAAAAGTAGCTCCCCAAGCTCTCTCAAAGTGCAGCACAAATCATTCGATTCATAACGATACATCAAACATCTGTCGATGCCGGATCAAGTTCCGTGAATACTTTATGAAACCTCCTGCTGATCGCTGGGCCGATCCTGCGGTCCGTGGGGGCACCATTCCTATTCGCCACTTTCTGATATCACTCTGTCAGTCACTAAGCAGCGTCTTTTGAGGGCGAATACAGACCTGGAGATCCTCTAGTACAAGTGGTCCATGCTTTCGGAATGCCTTGACCAAGCTGATGACACTTGGATACTCAGATGCAATGCCGTAAGCGATGGAAGGAGTGACTCGAAGGACTTCTTGGAGCATCTTTGCAAACGTGTCGTCTTTGTCTTCGCCAGTCTTGACTTGGCCTGATTCCATGCAGAAAGATGTATCCAGATTCATGCGCTGCGTCCTGTAAGGGCGTCAGCTAGAACAGCATGTAAAATTCGGCATGGATGATAAACCTATAAGGAATGGTAGATATATGTTGGGTGAAGTTCGCCACCCACTCGGCTGTTTCGACAGAAGTATGAGTGTGGTGCACTAAGCATTGGTGCATGACTTGCAACCGGAGGAGCGCATCTTCAATCATGTCCTCGTCGATTATTTCTGGCACAGGCTTCTTGCGTTTGGAAGCAGCTTGTTGGCTCGCAGTGGGATAATCATCTGCCTGAGCCTGACTGAGGACTCTTGCCTGATAGGCTCTGTTCTCTGCCGTCTTGTTCTTCCGTAGCCAGATGTGTAGACCTTCAATCATATAGATGGGTACGCAATCACTGTAGGCACTCTTCAGCATCGCCACGTGTGTCTCGAGGTCTTGATCATCTTGCTGCGCCGTAGCGAGACCAATCAATTCTTTAGCTGATATAAGGCACATGACATGTTTCTCGTCGTGGATTTCCATGCGTTCAATGGGGTCCCAATGGTCTAGCTCTGCATTCCAACGTGCCTTCATTTTCCGTCTCCATCTGATCACGTTGGGTATCGGACTTTGGTATAGCGCTGCATCAACCCCTAGATTCCTGAGAGTTTCCCTGATCTGAGTATCTACACTTTGCCCGGCGATCGTTGCAGGTAGATCCACAATCATTTCCGGTGTTGAGTCTTTCTTGTCCAGCTTCAATTTATTTACTTCTGCCAGGTCCGCAGCTATGCGCTTCTCCCGTGCTTTCTCGTCTTTGAGCAGCCACTTCCTTACCTGATCTTCCTCCTTCTCTTTGGCACGCTGTTCCTTGCGCGCTGCTTTAGCGTTGTCTCTTTCCTTTGCTCTCGCAGCCTTTTCCAATCCTTTGTCATGATCCTTTGCGGCCTTCTCTTCATCAGTGAGCTTTGTCCTGGAAGGAGCTTTGACACCTTTCGCCAGTCCTTCAATGTCTTCTTCAGAGCCGGGATAAAGTCCCTTCTCGACCGACCCTTTAGACTGAGGCTTCCTTCTTTCGGTAACTTTGTCATTGGATCGCTTGCTGGAGGTAGAAGCGTTCTGGCAGGAGGCCGGTTGAGAAAGACTCTCCAGCAGTGCTGCAGTACGCTCAGAGAGTGCCCGGGCAGCCTTGCTGTGTCGCAGTGGAGCAGACAACAAGTCATCTGGGAGACTGTCGTCCGAATATCCTTTGTGTGATTGTGTTACCTCGATGGCTGTTTCTTTGACGCGTGAAGCGGCACCTAGCGAAGACGTAAAGACAATAGGATCGGATTCGTCCACCGACTGCCGATCTCTGTTAGCTTGTTTTGACTCTGTCTTTGGTAATGTAGCTCGCTTAACGCGAGGCAGTTGAGGTAGCAAGGAGATAGTATCCCCACTGGTTGCGGACGGACTCAATCTTCTCCTCTTCGCTGGCCGCGCCCCGACAATTCCGTTGTCGAAACGAACAATACTGTCAAAATCATCGCTGAGGTATAGAAAATCGGATTTGCTCTGGGCATTGATTGTAGAGGCGCCGTCACTTCTGTTAGGAGGCTCCAATGGCGCGTCGTCGTCACTGCTAAGGAGATCGATTACATCTCCGGGAGCCATAGTCGCAGGGCCAAAGTGCAGACTTCGGCATAGACGACGTTATTGTCAGAAAAGCGCTGAGTTGACACAGGTCTTCTTCCAGAAAGCGCCTCGGTCGTTGTTTGATGGACTCGCGGGCGTTGCTCCCTCGTCCAACCAAAGCACGTGGACTAAGCCCTATTATAGAGCCTCCCCTTCGAATGGCTTAAACAAATAAAAGTTGAGCGAAATGAAGTAAGTAAGCAAGCAAGCAACAGCAAATTCAATGGGGTGTTCACCAAAAAGTGCAGCAAGTGATATGACAATATGAAGACGACGTCGCTGCCGTCGGGAGATACTTACGCCAGAAAATTCAGGCCGATAAGCGCACACGCGAAGCCACGTGATGTCGCGAAGGGCTGAAGCCCTAGATATCGGCGCATGCTTCACTTCCTCGAGCTTAAGGAATATGTCAAAGATGTACTGAAATTTATGACGATTTTCTATGGCTTTGACATCGGTAAATAAAAGCTTCCTCCAAATCTGGCAACTCAACATGCTTACATCTGTGCGTAGTGGAAAGTGTTTAATTTCTTCGACGTCTCGGAGGTGAAGCCCCCAGACGACGGGGAAAGCTTCACAGTATTCGATGTTAGCCAAAACTCCAAGGTTCATGGCAAGCTCTGTGCTGACTCTCCAAGAGCAACCACCTAAGCTGTGTATGTTCTGGATCCGACAACCTCTTCATCGGCAGCAATGACGGCCATATCCGCATCCTCTCGCAAGCCCTCAAGGTCGTTCGGACCTTCAAGGCGCACGATACCGGGAACATCACCCATATTAAGCAAATTAAAGGAACAGCGCTGCTTGTGACTATATCTGAGGACCTTTCAAAGGAGCCGGAGCTGAAGGTCTGGGCGTTGGATCAGACGGATAAGAAGACAGGCGCACACAAGTGCCTGTCAACTTTAGGCATACATAATGGCAGGAAGCAATTTCCAGTGAGCAATGGACACGGAAAATTACATGCGTATGTGGGCTGACAAATATAGATCTCAGCCTTTGCAACGCTGGCGAACTTGTCTCAGCTGGCGGTAGGGTTTGCGAATGGGGCAGTCACAGTCATAAGAGGAGACCTGATACATGATAGAGGCGCGAAGCAAAGAATTGTGTACGAGTCCGAGGAGCCCATTACGGGTGTTGAGTTTCGCGAAGGTCCGAATACCACACTATACCTCGCAACTACGGGGCGGATTCTCACCCTAACGATAACGGGGAAAGGGCAAGGACAGCCGGCAAAAGTACTGGAAGACACAGGGTGTGGCGTTGGCTGCATGACCTTTGATGAAGCCAATGGAGATATCGTGGTTGTCAGGGACGATGCAATACATTACTACGGTGTCAATGGACGAGGGCCGTCGTTTGCGTACGAAGGGCCAAAGCAGCTTGTCAGCATATTTGGTGACTACGTCGCTCTTGTCTCCCCCCAAAAAGCAGCTACACCGACAAAGACAAACGGACTTCTTCGGAGATTCGGTGGTAGTCGAACAGACAGTCTATTCAATTCATCAACAATTGCTCTACTTGACACAGATCTGAAGTTCATAGCACATACGGAGACCCTCATGTTCGAAGTGAAAGCGTTGTTCATTGAATGGGGTGATTTCTTCCTTTTGACCTTGGACGGAAAAGTTGGTCAATGCCCAAATAACGTACTGAACAGTATGCTGACTGCAACAGCTGTTCAGATATCGCGAGAAGTCTCTGCAGCAAAAGCTTGAAATCCTCTATCAGCGTGACCTTTATGTTTTGGCAATAAACTTCGCCCAGAAAGCTGGCGTCGACACGACACAGCGCAATGTGATCTTACGTAAATATGGTGACTACTTGCACAAGAAAGGCGACTACGATACTGCTATGCAGCAGTATCTCAAAGCTATTGACAACACAGAGCCCTCACAAGTGATACGCAAGGTAAACATTGCCACTTTAAGATGACCACGTTTTTGCTTATACAAGTCTAGTTTCTCGACTCACAACGGATCAACAATCTCATTGAGTATCTCGAAGAGCTTCATGATCATGACAAAGCTACAGTGGATCATACGACTCTTCTACTTAACTGCTATGCGAAGTTGAAAGATACCGAGAAGCTTGAGACATTCATCAAGTCCGGGAGTAACTTCGATTTGGAGACAGCAATTAGTATGTGCCGACAAGGTGGCTACTACGATCAAGCGGTCTTTCTTGCAAAGAAGAACGACGAACATGAGCTAGTAATCGACATTTTGATCGAAGACTCAAAGAAGTATGATGAAGCTCTTGACTATATCTGGCGCCTACAGCCTGATATGGCGTACCCCAATCTGATGAAGTATGCGCGAGTGCTTTTGGAACACTGCCCAGGCGACGCTACTCAGGTTTTTATCGACTACTATATAGGACAATATCGACCTAAGAGGGATGTGCCAGTTCCCAATGTTCGAGTGCCTCAAGGTGGCGCAGCCAACGCCATGTCCAATTTGACATCTTTCATTCCTCTTCCATATCGGCAAACGAGCGTCAATGCATCCCCCGCAACCACGGGAGGTCAAGGACTTGCGCTGCAAGAGGCTGACGCTGCGGGGGCTGATGCCGCGCAACCACCATCCGAATATGATATACCGAAGCCGCGAACAGCTTTTTCGTCATTCGTGGACCATCCTCAGAACTTTATCACATTTTTAGAAGCATGTCTGAAGCAGGACAACATTAATAAAGGTGATAGGACTGATCTTTATACCACTCTGTTCGAAATGTATCTAGAAGTGGCCAACGCCAAGAAGGGCGAAGAGAAGGAATTGTGGGAGGGCAAAGCCAAGCGACTGATTGACGGAAACGACGTTAGTTTGGATAAGATATGACTCTTAGATTGACGCTGATATATCACCAGATTCCAATTGATACATCAAATGTATTGCTGCTTTCACATCTTTCGAACTTTCGGGACGGCACCATTCTAGTAAGAGAGCAGCAGGGTCTTCGCTTCGACATATTCCGATCCTACACTTCGGCCAATGACACTTCCGGGGCTATCAAAGCACTGCGAAAGTACGGATCCGAAGAGCCGCAGCTATATCCCGCCGCTCTTGCATACTTCACTTCGAGCCCCAAGGTTCTAGAGGAAGCAGGCGATGAACTAGACGTAGTTCTGAAAAAGATCGACGAAGATCGCTTGATGGCCCCATTGCAAGTCATACAAACGTTGAGCACTAATGCTGTGGCAACGATGGGTATGGTCAAGAAGTACCTCAGTGAGACTATAGAGAGGGAAAGAAAGGAGATCTCAAATGTAAGCCCGACGTCCCTAGTCTTGCGTCGTCCCAATTCTTGACCTCCATCCCAGAACCGCCGCCTCATCGAAAGCTATCGGACCGAAACCGAAGCCAAACGGAAGGAGATGGAGGACTTAGGCAGCAAGCCTGCCGTCTTCCAGACCCGCCGATGTGGGTCATGCGGGAGGAGTCTCGACCTACCGACTGTTCACTTTATGTGCAAGCACTCTTTTCACCAAAGTTGCCTCAATGAGACGAACGGGCAGGAGGCAGAGTGTCCGAAATGCTCTGGAGCAAACAACAACATACGTGCCTTTCGAAAAGCCCAGGAAGATTCTGCAGATAGGCACGATATGTTCCAAGACGCGTTGCAGCGGAGTCGGGATAGATTTGGCACTATTAGTGAGTTCTTTAGTAGGGGAGTCATGACGGCACCTGCAGAATAACGAGAATTATGTTGAATTCTGCTCCTAACCCGCGGAGTGCGCCAGCCGGCCCTGACTGAGTTTTACACTTTGGTTCTCGTTGTGCGGTTTGTGTTACCTACTTTGACGCATGACCTTAACTCACCATACGCCTCGTTATTGGTGTTTAGTCAAGCATGGCGGCTATCGCGACGCAAAGTTCCATTGGTGATGGGTTCCGCCCGATCTCTTGAAGCCCTTGGGCAATAATACACTTATCAAGGGAAATGATGATGTCAATATCAAGAAACTTCCACAACATCCTTGATTTACTTCACATCCAACGAGAAAGGTGTGGCAACCAGGGACCAGTGTGGTCCCAATTATAATTAAATTTGGGACTGTTGCGCCTGCATACGAGCCATGAGATTGCCTCCGCGGTATTGCTTGTACAACGCAAGGACTTCGTATTAAGCATGGTTGAAATGTGTTCTTTTGGTGCACTGCTATTCCTTGGATTTGGTTTTGCATGCTGAATGATTACTCTATGATCTCCATAAGACTGTCGGTGACCTCTGTCCTTGTGGAATGGCTATAGATTCATTGTCATCTGCTTCAGAGTCCGTAAATGTCGAAGATCGTCAACGTCTCATGATATCGAGGACTCCGCGTACAAGGCTCTGCGTACAGGGATACCCCTTTCCGCCTTATTCTATTCGCTCAGGCTTCCCAGTCGGAAGTTCGTGTACCACGGTACTGGTTATACTTAGTCACTCAACGCTCCACGATACCTCTGAGTACGTAATCTGACGACTGTCGAAGATAACAACCTGATGCTGCCATTATTCCAAATCCCTTTCCCTCCTCACATTCACAGTGACCATCCATCCTACTTACTATTGCTAAAACACAGCGCTGCTATGGAAAGTTCGCAATAGTTTGACCTACCCCTGCTCCTTTCACATCCGAGCTGCCAGTTTTGTGATTCTGTTCTACCCGTTCCCAACCCTGTCGGAACATCTCAACGCTGACTCTGTATAAGACCTGACACTGAAGCTGCACCTTTCATCGCTCCATCTCCGCTCCATACCCTGGATCCTTAGCTATGAGACCTACTGACGCGACAATATATGAGATGGGCTCGCAAGCCTCGTCCTCGCGACAGCCCAACAGCGTATCAAACGAATACTTTGCCAATCGACGCAACGTCACAAACAACAGCTCTAGAAACAAGAATGGGCTTGACGTAGTTGGGAACTCTGATCCACCTTTACCTCTACCTACGATGATAAATACAGAACTCATGGACATTGCCAAGTTCGTGAATGTCTTCCGCACCAACCCCAAAGACCTGCCCATCCTGTTCTACGAGCGATACAACAGACCAAACCCTTGGAACCTCTGGGACGACGACGCCGGTCTAAGGACCACGCCAACCATCCTGTTCTACGAGCGATACAACAGACCAAACCCTTGGAACCTCTGGGACGACGACGCCGGTCTAAGGACCACGCCAACCATCCTGGGTTTACCCTTGGACCAGGACTTCTTCAGAAACTCCATCGTCAAACATCTGTCACTCCCACTACACGAGCCGTGGCTCTTCAGCCCCTACATCTCGGTGACTAGGAATCCACGACACATTAACGTATCGAATCCACAGGCTCTATACCGGTTCGATACACAACATTCGGTCCTGGTGATCAATCTTGCCAGACAAAGTCCACTTCAAAAGCCATGGGTGTATCGGGTCAGTGATTTGGTCGTAGCGTTGCAGCTTCCGCCTAAGATATATGAACATAGAGAGGGGTGGATGGATGAGTATCTTGTGCTTCAATTCATCCCACGACAATCTATCGGTGTCATCACACCTGGGGGGTTCGAAAAGGTGTACGTGGCGCTTGAGTGCTGCCTTAATACGTGCTGATATTTGAGATAGATTTCCAGTGGTTGTGCCCACAGTGCCTGCATCCCCAGTCTTTGCGCATCCAATACCGGTACCAAGCACCCCCAACACTAGTAATCCATATCCAAATGTGTACGTACTAGTCAAAAGCTGAGCTAGTGGCAGTATGCTGATATTATAGATAGTTTTCCAGTGGCCGTGCGCACAGCGCCTACTTCTCCACCAGTATCTGTCTCAAATAATTCACCAATTGTCATGACCCCCACTCAACCATGTTTACCACCACATCATCCCGGCGCCATACCATTCTTTACACATCAAGCGACGGTGCGATCTACCACCCATGACACATCAAGATCCAGTAATTGATCGAGTCCTTGATACTATAGTCGGGAGGACTTGACACAAAGCCTGCACAGTGCAAGGTTTCGATTGAAGAGGGTCAGAGAGAATATACTGCACATGGGGATCAGGAAAGATGTCATGAGCCAATTTCTCTCGTGACGCTGGAACGAGATCTAAAAGGCGTGAAGGGGTGCAAGCGTGGCTTCGCCTCGCAGAAACGCTAGACTCATGGATTGACCTGTCAGTCCATACAATAGATAGGAAACAAAGTAGATTAATGACACTCTATGCCCATCAAAATTAGAATGCGACTCAATTCTTGAAGTAAGTAGCTCTACATCACGTAATTCTCAAAATTGCCAATGTGTCAACAGAACACCTAAGGGGGCCGTGCAATGCAATTGATGCAAGGAGCATAAGCAATAAGACTCGCATTAATTCTATCCATACGTATCTAGCTTTACCACTATTTGTGCATCGCGGCAAACCACATGCCTTCGAGCATTCTCGAAGGGACAGAACCTTCAATCGACGGGCTTAGCGTTTGATCAGTTGCTTGCGCAAAAGTGCATTGATTGGGTGGGCTGTTATATAACAATCATCATAGGTGGATAAGCGTAAATATCGTCCTATTAGTATGGCATAAGACTTTAGTGGCTTAGTCGCCCTTTTGCACCGAGGCTGCCAGTCCGCCACGGCGAATGTTTGGACCATAGCTAAGCGAGTCCAATGATGTTCCTGAGCATGCTTGTTTGCAGAATCGCGCTATGCAAATGGTTGAATAGAAGGTACATAGCCTGATCGGAGGCTTGATTCCAATACTCAGTAGTCCAATAGTCTTATCCCAACTCCTTACCATCGTCCGTAATAGGATGTGCGGCTTCCTCCACGATTATTGCCACAAGTGCAGTCTTTCTTTGAGTGTGAATCTCCTGCAATCATACGAGACAAGCGTCCATGCAGCCTTCGAGCTAAAAAACTCACATCGAGCGCCAGGCCAGCAGTCTGCCAAGCACTGATCAGCATACTCTCACTCACCCATCCTCTCTGCCTCACATCCAAAGGTGCTCCCACACGTCCAATGTTCCACCGGTAAGTAGAGTAATTGAGATCCAGATGCAATAGCTGGAGATGCGGATATTTCTCCAGTGCAAGGAAAGCTTGTGCAAGACAAAGACGAAATAAGCCATCATTCCGCCAGCGGAGCAGATGGACGCTCCGAATATGAAGGGGAATGAGCCTGTGCCGAACACTGAAATATTCAACCTTCGGTTTTTCTTGTCTTTATAATAAGTTTGAAGGATTGTTACTGGCTGCTCCGAGGATTGCAGCAGCAACGTCTCCTACAGCCTGAATAATGTGCTTTCTAATGCACCTCAGTGTGGTAGACCTACCTACGCTAGATTAAAGAGCAGGTTCGGCACAGGCTTCAGCAACCAACATATTCAAGAGGCTTCGTTCTGCTTACCCAGAAGTTGTGCCGACAGCCATCGTTCGTCACATACTAAGCCAGACGATCAGTACTCATCAAGGCCTCACACGATCGAGGTCGGGAAGAAGAATGCTCACACCACCACTGGGCCACTGTTGCACGACGTATTAGTATAGTTAGGCTTTTGTCTTCATTGAGCATATACTTTACCTGACAGTTCCCCAGGCCCCCAGACTCCTGGACAGCGATAATAGGCTTGCGATATTTCTGTGAGTGCCTTTGACGCGTCAAGACGCGTACACAGGTCTTGTGTGAGGCCCAGGCAGACCTCAGGTTGCGGCATCGTGTGAGCCTTGGTAAGTAGCGGATAGAATATTACTGCTTTTCCATGTTTTGAGGAGCTTGTCCTTGCCCATCATGAAATGATTGGATGTCTTTACGGTTAAAGAGAGGAGATGAATGAATCGTGGATCGTGACGAGGGTGATCGCTGTCAGGGGTGCTCAATATATACTCCGTACAATGCTGCCAATGCTGACGAAGCGGGCTAAGCCCTACATCACGTGATCATGCGAAACCCAGAAACACGCTAGGAGAACCCCTTGGCGCGTCACATCCACCAACCTCCTTCTCGTTCTTCGAGAACGACAATTGGCGTCACCAACGTTCAATAAAGTACCTTTCTCTTATCAGCAACCTACTTATACCGAGACCTACCCTCGCCATCAATCACATCCTCCCCCTCCGCGTATTCTCATCGCTGCCAGCCACCACCCCAACTCAAGTCTCCACCTCCAAATCCCTCACCGATAATACACACCACGCAGCGCACCCTCCCCACAGTTTCCCGAACTTCATCTTCCAGCTCGCTGGAATGTGTCCAAAACGCCCCCCACATGCACCTGCGCCGCCGACTTCACAGCCCACCAATCCTCGAACCTCACAGCACGGTCTCACATGAGCATTACCGCGGCTGGTGACTGTTGGCGCTGCGCTACGCTCTTTGGAGTGTAAAGGGTAGTGTTGGGGAGGATGGGGCTCGGAACTTAACCCTAAGTTTTCGTCGGTTTCAGTCTCGCGAATACAGCTGTCGGGTTCGTGATTAGCGATCTGATGCCTTTCGATATCTCTGCTTTCGGGTGGAGTGAGAGGGGTAGATGGGAGTGAAAGCGAGCTTAGACGTCCAGAGCTCGTGAGAGCAGTGAGGGGATCTACTGAAGCGCCGAAATTGGGAAGATCTCTGTATGGAGACGCGTTTGTGTATTTCTCGCTGGACATCATGCTCTGGTCATACATGGGATGTTTTGTTGATGTGAGTGTGGGAAGAGGGCGGAAGACGGTGGTTGGGATGTGTCAGGCACCGCTTTTGCGGATTGTCTTTGGGATCTTTGTGGGCTATTGTGGGAGATTTAGAGTATGTCCTGCTACTACGGTAGTGAATGCCTACACAAGGTTGCATTCCGCATACATTTCGAGCTTCTGCTCAACAGCAAAGACTCACTCGCCGGACGTGCTCTCCTCCATATGTTCTCAAGGTCTCGGCCTATAACGTGGAAGGATCGCGCAGCGAAGTCTTCTGCTTACAAAAGAAATGTCATGCCTTTTGCAGCCGCTTTCAGGACTTGCACTATCCTTTGTGCCTGGTTTGCTAAGCTCACGGCGCGACGTCCCGCTCTTACGACTCCTGCCCACCACAAAGATGTCCCGCACACATCTCCTAATCCCAGCGCCCCTCGAAGGCAATGGAAACCATCGTCCAATCCACCTCTCCCGCAGCCTGATTCACGAAACCTACGCCACGGCACCAGCCATCGGTGCAGAAGCTCTACGCTAATCTCAACCAGTCGCGTCAATCATCTCCTCGTGCGTTCAGCCCACGAGTTCGATCGATGAGCGCCGATACCAACTCGCTCGCAAGAGTGGGTATACCTTCCTATGGAAGAAGGAAGCGAATTTTGGAGATGTACTTTGTTCGCTTCTTCAATGCCCTCCTGCTTGCTTTATGCGGTAGGAGCGGAAACCAAAGACTAGTCTCTGAGGGTACTGCGATACAAAAGAGAGATTTGGAGAGAGACTGGGGTAGCATGCTTAGGTGGTGGGGTGTAGGGAGGGATGGGTTTGGTCGGCGAGGGGCCTGGGTGGAGGGATGACGGTTTTGATTTGACATGGTAAGATCGTTCGTCTTTGGGGGCGGCTGAGTCTTCGGAGCAGATCTCTAATGGTGATGGGAGGCCTTCTGTCTAAGCCAGCACTCTCGCCGGAACTTTCACGCCAAAATCGTGGACGTCCGGCTTCTCCTCCCTCCAGCACATTCCAGAGATTTTCACCGCAGTCACCGTTCAACAAGCTTGTCGAGTCATAAACGCGCACCAGACCCATCACCACTTGGACTCGGCATGGCGACTCTCTGAGACTTGAAGCGTGCCTATTCTTCTGCTTGTGAGATCTGCCTTTGCTGAACATTAGGACCACAGATCTCAGAGCGGGACCTCTCTAGTGTGAGGATCAAAGCTTAGGCTTGGCTGTCTCTGGCATCTGCCTTTTGCGATGCTTGGTTGGGTCCCTGGTGGGGAGTGGGTGTGTAGATAGTCTTAGGGTGGCAATATGTCGAGTTTGAGCGGCGGGTCTGAGTGCCGTTTGGGGCAATGATGACGGCTTGCTTGATGATGCTGGGAAGACGCTGGATGGAGTTTGGGTTGGACTGAGGCGATGAATGTGTGATGGGGAACGTAAGAATGGGTGGTGGTGACGGGGTCTCTGGGTGGGGAAGTGGTGGTGGAGTGCTGCTGTTCTCACTTGCTGGAGCCTCTTCGGGAGTGACAGGAGTGAAGACAGCGGCGCTTACGGTCTTTATAAGTCTCCCAACCTCCAAAGAGTATGATGGTAGGGACTGACTATGCTTAGAATGAAGACAAAAGCTGCCATTCGGTACGTCATTGCTACTACCTAAGCTGCATTTTGGCTTATTTTCAAGGCTTTTTTCCTCTGGGAGTGCTGCTGTTATACTTTTATGTTCAAACCTGACATCTAGCAGCAAGGCTCGGCTCGTCTATAAGGACACAACACAGAGCTCTCGCAACTACGCACTCGTCGCATCATCCTCGATCAATTCTGACCGCTTTATGAAAAGGAGGCGACGACGGAGCGGCTGGGCGAGCACAACGGATGCTACATGATTCTCGAACTGCCGTCTAGGAGGGTAAAAATTTTCGAACCTGACCTGATCAATATTTGGTACTCACTCGAGGTTGAGCGCGAATTCGTTCATGGTCGAAATTTCGGGCTCCTTTGTTGAGCCGGAAGGTGACCTCCAGCAAGATACTCTTATGGCACGCATCGGGGGCAAGTCCTGGTCGTAGCCATATTCCACTGGTGTCGTGGTTAGCTGGGTTGAAGAGCGAAGTAGCATCTTGAGGAAGCATATGGAATAGCATCCGATAAAATTTAGAGGTACTGTACCCCACCTGATTCTTGTAGATCGAATGATGCATCAAGTTCTTAGTAGTCCTTCATTATGTCATTACTCAGCGCTTCTATATCGCATGCATCTCCTACATCTTGGTCCACAATTGAGAACACATCCCGATTATCCAAATACCCTAATCAGATCAAGATCACCCTGGCGGCATTAGTGAATATCGAGGCGGAAGAACCTGCACCAACGCGATCTCTCTCCGCCACCTATTTCGAGGCCTCCGGCGACGATACTTGCGGCAAAGCCATACTAATATCGCTCCTATCAAAGACTGGGTTAGAGTCACACTATCATAACAGGGAACAAGGAGAGACTTAAGTCGGCACCGACAACACTCACACACGCCGTATCCTCATATGCGGTCAGGGTCGCGTTACTAAGTGTGCATGAGGGCTGACTTTGCACCACGATGCCGGAGACGCCTGGTGTAGGGAGACATATAATTAGGGCGAGGAACTTAGAGGAGTCAATAGCTAGAGGCTGAGTGCACAATGTGTCGTGGAAAAGCAAGAGCTGGCCTTGAGGAGGGACTAAGAGCACGTGATCGAAAGTGATGGCAAAAAGGAGGTGGAGGAGAACAAAACAAGGCATCTCGAGTGAATTAATGATGAAAAGATGTTGCTAGTGGTCATGATTATACTCTACTGCGATGAACAGGCGAATCTGGTAGGGGGCTGAACAGTGACAGGGGGCGCGTAGACAAGGCTACGTCGCTAAAGCAGACACCACAGAGATTTCAGGCTGTCGTAGGTGCATATGGCTCCACTTAAGCATTGCCATGTATGGTCGTCACGGCGTGATTAGTTCGAAAGCCGGGCAAATTGTTTTACACTGGTCACCGTTGTAGAGTACCCATCTTGGGTGTGGGCGCTAAGCGCCGCACCTTGCTGAATCTGCATGTTGGTATAGACGATTGATCCAGCGAACGTGCAGTCCCTCAACTGCCACGTATTTCCTATGTTCTCTATTGGCTTTTCTCTCCGAATGTGGGATCTCATCGCCCTTTGACCCTCAAAACGCACTCACAAGGTGGAAAAGAGTAGAGTGGCAGAGCGTAGAGGCCCTCTTTCACAGCCTAATGCCAAGGCTTATAGGGCTGACTTCTAGAGTGCTTGCATGACGCTAGGGTTTTCGACGCGACCGCCGGTCGTGACGGCAACAGGCTCGCATCTTCCTCCACGCAAGAGAGTTGTTGACTCATCCTCGACAAGGAATATGGTCAAGATCACAAATTCTTTGGTATTGTCCTTATATCACCGGTCCGAAGTTCACTTAGAGCTGACTTACGCAGCCGAGCTCACTCGTTGCTCAGCGAAAACCGCCTCCGTTCAAACCATAGCCCAATAGCACTATGGTTTTGATATTCGTTAAAAGGCCAGCCTCGCCACTACAGTTGGAGTCGATCAAGACTTCACCCGAGGACATCCTGTGCCCAGGATCAGAGGAAGAAGAGTCCGCAGATGAGGATAGGAGAGAAAAGAAAAAGCTTCGAAGAGAGATTTTGGGCAGGCAATACTTGGATGGAAGACCGCTGTTCATTCAGACTGCTCATCTGAAAGGCCCATTTAATAAAGGGTGGGTCAACCCGTGGGTATCCAAGAAACGGAAGTATGAAGTAGACGACATCAGACGGTTCCCTCGGGCTCCAGCCGCAACAGCACCGAGGACCTCGGCCGCTGGAGAAAATCTTAGTACAGCAAAGCGAAGGCCTACGGCCAGTGTCGAATCTGCCCTGCCCTCAAATGGTCTGATCCCAGAGACGGAGTTGTTCACGAGAGTGTTTGGACGAGAAGAGCCTACGGCCAAACGAAGGAAGCACACACAGCTGGATGAATTAGGAAACAGTCATGATGCTCAAAAGCTACCGAACAGCCGCCTCGATTTACACGGCGGAAATGAACGCCACTGGCTCAAGACAGACAGGTCTCACCTACAGACCGACTTCAGGGACCAAGTAAAATCTCCTACGCCCGCACCTGCTGTGGAAAGCCGTGCCGTTCCGGCTACTACAACGCCATCACAAGATGAAAGGGATCGGTTCGCGAAGGCTAACACCCAAATATATGATAGCCCGGCAACTGGATTCACACCTGTCAACCAGGTTCCAGCAAAGAGGGTCGACAAACCACCGTGGGAGGCTGTAACATCGACTAAAAGAAGAGCAGATCATAGTAGACTACCAGCTCTCAAAGTTTCAGGGGCTTTCGTCGCAGAAAGAGCGCTTGCTACACTGGACGACACTACTCGCCGAGGCCACGAAGAAGTCAAACGACTCTCCCATCGAGCTGTGAGACGAGCAGAAGAAGAAGATGGATATCTACAAGCCAGAAAGCTGTCACAAGATGCTGCGTCTCGAGCATGTCAGACGGGTATGACTCCCAGCCGATTGGCACCCTATGTATCCGAAGCCCTAATGGATGAAGATGCTGCTAGTAGCGCAGGTCTTGAGGCGACTCCAAAAGCACCACGGCCGTCACCTCATATACTCCCTTCTTCAACAAATCAGCCTGAATTCAAGTATCAGTATGCCCGAAGGCGCGCTTCGACTTCTTCTCCTCAGCAAGAAGCTCCATTTGTGGAAGCGCCAGAGGCGTTTCAGCCCAGAGCGAGATCCGAATCTTCGTCCTCATCTGGGAGTAGTGAGTTTGCAGCAGCTCTCGAGGCTGCTCAAGCAAAAGCTGACTCCGACGCATCGTCCTATTCGTCAAGTCCTCCTATTATTGGAGGCCACGAGACTACTAGCGTAAAAAAGAATACACAGGCAATGAGAAGGCTTACATTTACTTCATCTGGTATACCCATGATTGCTGGATCTCGGGGATCATCAAGGCCTAGCTCAAGCTCATCAGCAGTCAATCCAACAGCTTCTCTTACAAGGAGCAATGTGAAAGAGCCAGAAGCTCGCAGAGAGTCAGCACCTCCGGTTGAGACTTCTGGCAAACTTTCACAGCGGTCGTCCAAGATTGGCAAAAGTACTCGAAGTTCTGTTATTCTCCCAGAAGCTCAGATTATGCCAGATGCACCTATTCAGCTCGCTCCAGTAACCTCTGGGCCGTCGACAAACCTATTAGAAACGGACAAGCAATCACCGAGGTTTCCAAGTCTCGATGAGGAAGACTCGTACTTCGACTTATCGACACAAGCTGCTGCACTGAAGGCTCAACAACGTTTCAAGGAAGAGGTTCTTTTGAATCACTCCGAATCACCTGACGTTACTAAAGTCGGAGTGAGAAGTCCCATCACTCCCAGTTTTAGCAGAGTAGATATCACGCCAGTGCACAACAGTGCTCGCAGACCTGGTAGTCGAGGCCACAAAATTGTCAAGTCGGAAGATAGCGACGACGAGGAGCCAATGAGCACGCAAGCTATGGTCGACGCAATGTCACCTTTCGCCATTACCACAGTCAAGAAAAAGCCTCCACGCGTGACTCAACGCACTAGCTTGGTCCCCTCCCCGACCAAAGAGAAGTCGCCAACTCCTGCGCCAGCACTGTCTCCTGGCTCGTCTACAATAGGGCCCTTCAACAAAGGTTACATTTCTATGTCTACCTCACCGTCTCCATCCCCTCCCAAACCTTCGCCACCATTACCACTTTCTCATCCTGGTACTACCTCAAAGCCGCCTTCGTCCTTGACATCGTTCTCAATCTTGCCCAATGGCACATTGACGGAAACAAGCATCTACCAAGACGGACAACAACCGCAAGAGGACTTCGACATTAGTCTCCAACTCGACCCGTTTGGCACTGCTTTCAGCACTACTGGTAGAAACAATGATCCAACGCTTGATAGTGCCGACCTCAACGCAGCTATTGAGGATGCAGGAAGCTTCCTTGGCGATTGGGATGTAGAAACCGAAGCAAGGAAGGAGGGAAGCTCTAGTAGGAAGCGGGAGACTGGACCGAGAGGGATTCTATCTGTGGGTAGGGGAAGCGGATGATGGACACGTTGTCTTGACTATTTTCACCATGATTTTCATACTACATACCTGTATTGGACGTGATGAGCGTTCGTTGGAGTTGGATGGCGGCTACTGTATCCTGTAATCTAGCGCTGCGAGAGATACCCTTGAATGCGAATCAGATTGTAAAACACGTTGGACTCTTGCGTAGTTTTGTGACAAAAAGCTGCTCGGACTGCGATCGTTTTCATATTAACCTGAACTTGTTGAAACACCAAGACTGCAATTATCTTTGGGCCTCTAATCAAGATTTGTCCAATTCTTCAGCTTTGGATTCGAGAAGAGCTAAGGATTCAGTAGGCTGGAGCAGCAGACCACTTCTTGAACGTTCATCATTGAATACGACCTCAATCTGGACTAGTACATCCATGCAAGTGAAGGCGACTGCCTGTACGTTGACTCTGATAATGCTATGCCTAATCTCGTATCTCGTTCCAGCGTCCCTAGCAACCCAATCCTCTATGCCGATGCTGATGCTAATGCCAACGCTAATGCTCCCGTATATCCCATATACCAATGCAATCTCCCATCCCAAGCACACTCAAACAGCAATCCCCCTCCTAACCCACCACCTCCAAGCCCACCCCCACAACCCCAACGCCACCCACGAACAAACCGCCATGGCCCAAAACGTCCCCTGATAGCACTTCGCTCCATAACACATCTGCTCGTCCTCGCCATCACTTCTTAACCCTCCCGTCTCCACCCCAGCTTGATATACAGCGCTATAAATCGCACCCCAGATCGCCGCCCCGGCAGCCGGCACGACGGCCACAATTCCCCAGTTCGTACCGAAGTTTTCCACGCCCCAGACTACGCTCACAATTATGGGAGAAAGGGAGAATATGGCGCCGTAGCCTAGGCCGACGAGCGCGGAGACGCAGGGGAAGAGGGAGGGGTGGGTTTGGATGTGGCCTGAGGCGAGGAGGATTTGGCCGAGGGAGAAGAGGAGGGTGGAAAAGAGGAGGAAGACTAGTCTTGATATAGTGCAGTTGCGCTCTTTGCCCTTTTCGGTGGTGGGGGCGAGAAGGTCGGAGAGTGTGCCGGTGAGGAGGCGGGCTATGGTTGAGGTGAGGGCGATTATTGAGACGTGTGTGGCTGGTGAGTTAGAGCCTGGGGGATCGGAGGTGGACGGCGGGTAGAGGGTTTGGATAATTGTGCCGACGTTGTTGATGAAGGCTTCGCCGGGGCCGGTGGTCAGGAAAAATCCGCCGGCTAGGAGCCACATGGTTGGGTCAGTGAGAAAGATGCGTGTTTCGGCGTTTAGGAGGTAGGTCTTCTTGGCTGCAGAATCCGCAGCGTCGTGACTCTTGCTATTGCGACGAGAGGAAGTAGATCGGGTGGGAGGTGTTAGGGTGCCGTAGCCGTGGCCGTGGCTATAGTCATCGTCGTGGAGGACGGAATGCTGGAGGAAGGGGTTGTCTTCGAGAAGTCCGCTGCGCTCGAGTTGGTCCACGGCATCGTCGATCAGCTCTTCCTCGTCAACCACCCTTAGCCCAATTGCTCCAACTATGCCCACAGCGAACAGCAACCCGGCCAGAAATAGAAAGTATCGATATACATCTGTATCCCCTTTCTCACTATTCTCGTCTCGTGGAGTGAAGAAGTGACTTCCCACTTGGCTCTGCCACATTCCACTCAGCCCAAACGCCGCAATGGGGATTGCCAATGCCAGCCCCTTGTGTTTTCCTCTACCGAAGTTCTTCGCGCATGTAGTCAAGGCGCTGAGGTACATGCTGACCGTGCCACTGCCCACCCCAATAAAGGCCACAATCATGACAGCAAAAGGCCACCCTCCTTCTGACTTCGGTGGTCCCGCACGATAGGTCAAAGCAGCCAGCAGGTATCCAACTCCAAAGAGAAGACCGGATGTTAAGGAAAGCGGGCGTGGATTGTATCTATCGCACAAGTATCCAAACAGCGGCACAGGAAGATACATAGCCAACTCAGCCGTCGTAGACACCGCGTTGACTTGGAATTGCGTATATCCCAAATGCTTTAAAAACAACGGTCCGTATAGTGAGTACGCAGTAATCGACCCGGCGCATAAACAATTCAGTATAGCAATCACGAAGCTCCCATATCTTATAACCTGCCGCCGTATTTTCCGTCTATCCCGCTCTATTACTCCATCTACTATATTGCTGAAGAAAGACTCATCGTCGCGAAGGAGGCCTGAGGGTTCAGAGGCGTTGGAGTTGAGGCAGTCATGGTTCTGGGACGGGGGTTTGCGGTTAGAGTCGAAGTCGAGCTTGTCGATAGTTGGGGGATGGTCGCTCGGACTGGAGCTGCGGGAGGACATGGCTATTGCTCATGGTCACTTGGCGTAAGGGCGATGTAGATGTGGGAAGGTAGGTGGACTGGGAGGGGATCGTCATCGGGTCGGAAGCCCATGCAATCTTCTACGGATAGGACTAGAAGGGGTCACCCCCTAACCGTCCAAACCCCCTAACCGTCCACTCATAGGGCTGAAGCCCGCAGACCCCGAAATGGCGCCCTAGAGTGCGCTGCTTAGGCGACAGGACCTATCCCCAGAAGATCCCGGCTTGGTCCCTGGACGGCGGGTTCTAGGGCCGGGCTTCGGGGCTCTGCGGGCTTCAGCCCTACGAGTGGACGGTTAGGAGGTTTGGACGGTTAGGGGGTGACCCCTTCTAATGATATGGGTCCAACGACGAACCTACTCTCAGCCTTGTTGCATTTCGAATCTTACAGTACCAGCCACCGCAGCCAAACCCAAATCTCCCAACCAGAAAAAGAGACAATCACTCTTGTAAAAGCTCAGAGCAGGCAAAAATAGAACAGAGCTCAGGAATGACAAAAGCTCACATGGTGGCGAACTATGCTACGAAAACCCGAAGATTTTGCTCATCGTAAATTCTGAACAGGAGAAATGAGTGCATCACTGGAGATTAGGTGACGGATCTCAAGACGATTAGATACGGTAATTTTTCGGTGGATGGTTAGTCCGACCTCTACGTTGGCGGGTTAACCGTTGATCAGACATGATTTTCGCTCGAACAAGAGAAAGGAGATAATTAAATATATATAGTATTTTAACGGAGTCTTCACATATGGCAAAATTAATCCTGTCAATGTCTGGTTGAGATTTAGTCTGCCATGAAAAAGCCCACGAGAAGTATGCCCATGAATTGATCTTGGAGGGTACTCATCATACAAATTTTCCTACAGACAAGATCCCTACTTCATCGTTCTTGACGTCCTGGGAAGCACTTCTGACTCGAATTTAGAAGCATCACGAGCAGGAGCTGGCTTTCAGTGATAGTTTATGTCGTCCTACGTGTGGTACCCTTGCACGTCCTCGCTGCCTGAAAATCGCAATGCCGCACTTTTAGAGTTCTTTTGCAGAGCACCAATGGGTTCACTTGGTCGCGGACATTCAACCGAGTTGATGTTCAACTTGTCAAATGTAGATGAAAGTAGATGCTGAGTATCAGGCCTTGCTGAAGATTTGAATTCATTGTCGCCGCTCACTGTCGCAGCTGACGGCGCTGAACGAAGCAGAGCACCAATAGGCCATTATGACTGGCTACACCTTTGAGGGTATGGAACAAATTGATTGACTTGCAAATGTTTCGATGACGAAGTATTGACCATGCGAGCACGACTCTCGGGTCCAAAAATTCGAGAGAGCCCAGAAATATTGTGTCTCTTGCACTCGATCATCAACAAATCTATCGATGAGGTCTCTTGAAATCGAATTCCTCGACGGCGTTTCTTTGATGTGATCCCGGCCCGAAGATCACTGCGAAGCGCCCACATTCCTGAAAAGTTTCATGCTTCTAAGAGTAGGATCAAGCTGGTCTATGTCAACATCAGGAAACTCTGTTCACAAAAGACGCAAACAGTACAGTTGCAAAAGAGCAGCCGGAGTTGCTTAGAAATTGCTTACAAACAAGTGCGTATGGATGCAAAGCGTTGCACCAAACACTGCGAAAAAGGTTGGATTATGGCTCCGAATTGACACATCCCCTCGGTCATAGTCTGTACCAAAGGGATCAGCTCAGACATGACCGCTATTTCTATATCGGCTCTGCAAATTTTATGGATCCAACTTCGAGTCTCCAAAGGCGCTAGCACTCCGACAAGTATCTTTTTATCTTCAACCATCTGTAGCTCTACAAATAAGAGCTTTACGGAAGAGAACTCGCTGAGAGAGTCATAGACTAAAATATATGCTATAATCATGTCATAGAGTATCTTTACTCAAGTTCAACAAGTGTTGAAGTATCTCAAGTTTCCACGAGAACGGTACTTCTGCAAAAGCCTCACACAAAAACGACGATTTTCTCATGTCAGGCGGATAAAACGTAGACCACTAGTGAAACTTAGTCAACCCATCTCCTAATATTTCATTGACAGCCCACCATAGTAAACTTACTGTTTAGTCTCTTTTCCATTGAGCTATCACCCATACAGGCTTTCAGAGCTTGTAGAGAAATCTCCAATGATCAAAACCGCTCAGCAAATTTCTACCGATATCAATCAAACCAACGCGATCTCGAGTGGGGACCGCATCCTTGGTGTCTCTCTCATCACGCACTATCATTCTCACATCGCCAAGGTTCGCCCTTGACTTCGCCACTTCTCTGTCGCTGGCCGCCTTCCTTGCATTGTGGCCTTTTGTCCACTGCTACAGAGACGAAACGGTGCGTTTATTAAGCTGATATCTTATACTGCAATACGCTCTGCAGTGAACCACGGCCATAGCGATTTTGGTCACAACGAGAAAAGCGAATTTAGAATCTGGAATCGGAAAAAATTCCTCACCAACATAACGATGATTGCAGCTATTACGATATCATTAACAATTGAAATTAGCTTAGTGGCACGCGCATTGAGGCTAAATGCAATATGCTGCGTGAGAAGAGAGTGGGCCGTGGGTCTGGGATAGTTGGGCGAGTGGACCCGAACGAGGTTGAGCGAGAAGCAGTCAGACGCATTTGTTCAGGCAAAGGAAGCGTGGAGACAGCCCAGTCACTGACCGCTTATTCCTTCCTTGCGTGGAGAGGTCACAGAAGGACGAGATTTCCAGATCATCACAGTCGAGATTATATATTAGTGATCTATGCATAGAACAAGCGTTTTGTGGCCGTTACCTTTGCTCTTCCTTGCTGTAAGAGACATTCAAGTCTTCTTAACGACTAGGACCAGCCATCCTAAGATCCTGTAGCCGGCAAAGATCCCAATCATGATCCCAATCCACGTGCCCTCCAGTCCAGTCTGATAATTGAACGCCTCCAGGATCGCTGTCCCTCTGATCTTTCCTACGGACGCCAGATCGCTGTCGTACATGCACTGCCAGCCTTTCTCTGCGCTCCCCGCGCAATTGTACGTCCTGTTTTGGAATTCGTTGACTAACATGCCTTGAAAAACGTAGGCCTGATAATCAATGTAGTGGAACACATATTTCCAGAACACATTGAGTGTAGTCAATGGTACAAGGAAGCCATCAACGCACATCCAGAGCCCGTTCGCGAAAGCTGTTATTGCAAGGGCAACGACGAAGACTGGGAAGATAGAGCTGACAAGCACCACGAGGGATTCCGCAGCCACAAGATCAAGGAATAGCCAAAGTACCCAGAGCCAGAAGGAGCCCGCGGTGGGTTCAAAGCTGCTGAGCCAGTACGTAATGACAGAAAAAAGCACGGCGATGAGGAAGAGGTATGGCAAGCCGATAAGGAAGTTTGAGATAGTAAAGGCGAGTGGTCCACAAAGGCCGTTTGCCCGCTCCTTGGCGAAGGTAGCCCGGTCTTCGAGGAAGGCGGGGACGTAGGCAACAGCCATGAAAGACATGAATGCTGAGCCGAAGAAGATGGCGTTGATGAAGGGTTGGATATCTCTTTGGGATCTCGAGAGGCGCAGAAAGACGGTCCCCATGAGGATGGCAAGGCCAAGGTACATGGCTATGCGAATACCGTAGGCGACTACATCGCGGTAGGATTTGATCCATGAGCGGTGGAGGAGGGCCAGGATAATCGTAAAGGCGTTTTGTTTCTTGCCCTCGATATAGGCGACGTTCGCACCGCCCTTTTGTGGGTCGCTGCCAGAGGTTCTGCTGGATTTGATGGCTGTTTCGATTGCACAGCACTCCTTTGACTGGGCCCAGGCGTTATGAATGTGCGATATTTGGGCTTTCGAGTCTCCGTCTCGGATGAAGTCGGTATTGATCAGCTCAACGAGGTACTCTGCAGGGTTGATCTCCATGGGCATGATGTAGTCAAGAGTGCTGAAGTAGCTTCGAGCTTCCATTGGTGATCCAGAATAGCACGTCTTGCCCGAAGAGAGTAAACATAGCTTGTCAAATAACTTGAATGTTGATGTTGACGGCTGGTGGATTGACGCAATAATAATCAACTAATAGTAGGTTAGCACATAAAAGCGACCGACGGCAAGGACAACTCTACTTACATTGTTCCTTTTCCCAATGGCTTTAATGTAATTCATGACTTCATAGCTGGAAGCTGAGTCCAGCCCACTGGTAGGCTCATCCAAAAAGAGTATCTTGGGATCTGTCACCAGTGCACTTGCCACGCTCAATCTCTTCTTCTGCCCTCCACTTAGGCCTTTTCTGAGTGGTGTGCCAACGATGGTGTTCGCGTGTGCATGTATACCAAAACTGCCGAGCAGATCATCAACTCGCCTAAGACGTTCCTTTTTTGTGATGGAGCTACAGAGTTGTAAGTTCAGGTAGATTCATGATCACTATTGATCAGAAAAATACCTAGGCAGCGCAAGACGAGCAGCAAAGTCCATCGACTCGTGAACCGTCAAACTACCTATCAGAGCGTCCTCTTGCTCGACATAGGCCGATAGATGTCTCAACTTCTCCCATGTGATGCACTGCCCATTCGCTAAAATGTCACCTTACGTAGTCGCTCCAGCTGCGGCTACCCTGTGGGCAAGGGTATTGAGAAGAGTGGTTTTCCCTGACCCTGATGGACCCATGATTGCAACCATCTCGCCCGCCTCGACGAGTCCACTTGCGCTCGTGAGGATTGACAACGGACCTTTGGTAGCACGGTCCTTGACCGTGACGTTGATATTCTGCCATCCAAACGTGCGTACCAGGTCGTTGAGAAGGTGAATACTCACGACGGGATTGAGTTCAAGATCTTTGACTCCTGCATTGCCGTTGGCGTTTGAGGCAAAGCCGGCATTGCCAGCCTCTGACCGGGCTTTGTGTCCAAGGATTCTGTCTTTCATAGCAGTCATATCGTACTAGGTTAGTTCACCGCAGTCTGAAATGACTTATGTTGGTATGTTCTGTCGAAAAGAAGAGTATCAGGTTAGGTATATGTGGGGGTTCTCCTTCAAAAAGGCAGTCATTGATTGAAATGAAAGAGGCGATCCGATGTCCTTGGGTGTTCAGGCGAGCAGGAGGAATATTTCTGAAAGAAGACGTCTTGAAAGGTTACTGAAGACTGCTGACACCGCATGCAGGTGATCAAGGAGAAGGCCGCAGCGGGGACCATCTCGGGAACCTCGGGGTTCATAACGGTGCATGCCGCGATGCAGCCATCAGTGGTCTTTCTCCTCTCGAGGTGTGTTCTTTTCCTTCGACACTTGACCTTTCCCACATGTCTATTTGCAAACTTCATCGAATTCCCGCACAAGGTGAAAGGTTGACGGTGAAAAATGTTTGTTTAGAACTATTCTAGAGCACCGGGACCAAAAGCTTTAGGGCATGAGTCTAGGCCCTACGGTCCCCAAAGGCGCTAAAAAGGTCCCCGAGCACAAGCTCCGATCAAAGTCATTCAAACTTCAAACGAATCTTGCACCACCCCCGTTAATCCTCCAACAGATCTCAAACAGGTGTTCATGACGAGTCAAAGGACAACAAGACTCGCGTGTGCCCGATGTATCTCGATGGATCGCCATATAAATTGATAGCACTCACTCGAGGTATCCAATGCATCAATCCTCTTTCAAAGTTAGGAAGAGGACAAAGACTTCGTCGACTGAGAATATGGAAAGTGCTCAGTCCACTGATCAGAGTCGCCCACGCCATCAGCCTCCCAGTCTTCTGGCTTGTGTAAGATGTCGAAGAAGGCATCTCAAATGCAATGGAGAGATGCCAGTCTGCAAAAGGTGTCAAGGTAATGGGACCGAATGCAGTTATGAGCAGTCGAGACGAGGCTACAAAGGGCCAAGGAGAACTAAAAACTCACCCCAAATGCAGCATGTAGTGCCCGAGGTCAATGAGATCACCGAGTTCGAAAGCCACACCCCGATGACGGGATCCTACATCGACCCAATGGCAGATCCCAACGAGGCATGCTTTGCTAATTGGTCCATGCCTGGTGTCCCTCCGATGGACCTTCATATGGATGAGAGTGCTTTTATGACCGTGGACTTTCCAGAAAGCCTGTACCAGACCTTTCCCGAACCTATACCTATCTCGGATTTCAACAACATGCAACCTTCGAAGGACGAGCGTGACAGAGGGCTCGGCCTTGTCCAACAAGCTGAGAACGTCAACTCTCCAGACCCTAGTTCCGTAGGCGCTAGCTCTGCAGATGGCAATCGTACGCGTGCAAATTCGTACCAACCACCACGACATGATTCTAGTGCTGACTTCGGGGGAAGCGAAACCCTCATCGACATCTTCTATAACAACTTCTTCAGCGCTCATCCTTTCATTATTCCAATGCAATTATATCGGGCGAAGCCCACTCTACTTCCACCTCATCTCAAAGCGGTGGTGAGCTTCGTCGCGAGTCACTTCTCAAGAGGGTTCCCACAGCAAAGTCTACGTAATGCCGCGAAAAACATCACCTCCAATCACATTTCGAACGACGGATTCAAAGTACAAGGCTTAATGCTTTTTGGCATGTCACTCTTTGCTCGGTGTGAGCAAGAGCCTGCTTTAGTCGTCATTAACCAAGCGATCGACTTGGCCTTGGAGCTCGGCATGAATACGAAGAACTTCAGCCTGGGCAACGCCGTCGGTAATTCAATCCTCGAGGAGAGTTGGCGACGAACTTGGTGGGATCTGTACATGATCGACGGCATATTAGCAAGTCTCAGCAGCGTCCAGCATCCACTAAGACTCCACGACGTACCGACCGACGTACCGTTACCGTGCGAAGAAGACATATACGTACAGTGCAAAGCCATGCCTCCTCTTCGATCGCGCCTGGACTTCCTAGAACGAGCATTTGCCTTCCATGAGTGCGACTACTCCTCCTTCGCATACAAAATCGAATCAGTCCGACTCCTTGACAAAGTTATCAGCATCGGTCCAGACATCGCGGCCTGTACCAGCGAACAAGTCGGAAGCCTGGACGCATCCTTAGCAAATTTCGTCCTCGCACTCCCACAAAACAAACGCAGTCCAATATCACTGGATGGCCGAATTGACGAAGTCTTATTCTCCGCCCACACCATCATCGACTGTGCGCAAATTATGCTCAACCGACCTAGGTCGAATCTTGTTTTCGTACAGAATTTCTACCCCACCCCTTGTACTCGACAAGAAGCTATCGGCTCACCGATATCACCGTATGAGATCCACACGTCCAAAGCCGTCAAAGCAGCCAATTCTCTTTCAAGTGCCGCAGCGCTCCGCTCGCCATTAGCAATGCACAGTCCATGTTTTGTCTGCGCCATCGCAATGGCAGCCGTCGTGCATTTACCGGCTTACAGCATGGAAACTAACCCCGAGCGATCCTCGGCCATCAAAGAACGCCTACAACTGTCCGTTAGTGCGTTAAACTCCATTAGCGAGGTCTGGCCCACTGCTGGTGCTGCGAAATTGCAGATATCACAATTTGCGAGAGAAATATTCGCTAGGAGAGCGGCGGCTGTGGGGTATGAGCAGCAGGCTACGCAGATGCAGCAGATCGATATCGATTCCATGTTGGACGATCAGACCTGGTTGGATCGGCTGGGAAGTACGCCTGGTGGCAATTTGATTGCGTCGCAGGGCGCGGTGGTAGGACAACTTCCTATGATGGCTATGGCAGCCACTACACCTCCATCGCATGATAGTACCAGTGGTGGTAGTCAGTAGCGAGAAAGCCCACTCAAATTGGCCATATAGATCAAGTTGATGCGGCAGCACTCTTAGACATATGGTGAGTCGTGTCTGGTTTGCAGAGCGGAATTTTGTCCACGAAAGACATCAGCAGGAGATTTGAGAAGTGAATATTTTGTGGCAGCACACTGTATATAGATTTACATAACGTAACGTGTGACTAAACCCCTTGCGGATTTTCGCCCTTGGGCATCGAATGCAAGCGTTCGAGGCATTGATCTCGTGCACCGTCGTGTATCGCATGAATTGAAGCGCTTTCTACTTGGCTGTGGTTCTGTTGGTGGATGTTGAGGTTTTGGTGCGCATGGTGATGTGGCTGTTCTGGTGGAGATTCAAAGCTATTGATGATCCGTGAAGCTGGACGGCTACTGGCTCAATAAACCAACAAGTACTACCAGGCTTATAGACGGAGATTTCGGAGGAGTGACGTAGTTACCTATGGTAAGCGAGGTATTGAGCCTGGTGTCCATGAAACCGAGCGACAACGAGTTGAATCTGACGTTGTTGTTGTCAAGGGGATATAGTGGTTAGTAAAGGTAACCTTCTTGAAGCCATGGTTAGAAACTTCCAATTGAGAGACAGGACGCAAGACAACAATGGACACACCCTAACCCCTTCTCTGCGATAAGAACCCGATATTGAGGATAAGGATCTGATATCAACATACGCTAAAAGCTTGCTACCCGCGGTCATCACAATACGACGATAGAGCGCTATACCTAATTGAGCCCGTTTTTCGAATTTCTGCATGAACGTCTATGGGCGCTAGCAGACGACATCTCATGCCCCAATTTGGTTAGCTTAGAGGGTATACCAGATCTTGATCGCTTCCGAATAGCTCAGCGTTGCGTCTTGACATAGCACATGTTGCCAACGAAGACATTAAGCGCAGCTTTCACAAGAGGTTTCCTTCTCCAGTGGGGTGATTGTACATCAGTCTACTCATGATGCTTCTTGCTTTCAAAGGTCTCTCTTGAACATAGCATCTTTCTTGAATTTCTGCCCTAGATCTGTTTGATTTCGGACCTCAAGACGCTGGGAATTGCTTTTCCACAACAATGCAACAGAATACGAACTCGATATAAAATGATCGCGAAATCTGCGATGTAAATATCCTGGGAGCATGAGGGAATTAAAACGTTGGAATGGCAACGATTTTTTTTGGCAAATTCACATCATCCATGACGATCATACGGCAGAATGTTTGCCTTGTCCTTGTTCATAGACGTCTCTTTCGAGAGCCGTTTCTAGATGTAGTGAACATTCTGCGCGCTCAGAAATTGTAAATCGGCCCTTGTCCTGACCGATCCTTAACTTGATCGAGAAAGGATAGCAACACCCTCCACATGGCCAGTCTGAGGAAAGAAGTCAAAGCCCTGCAGACTTTCAATCTCGTATCTACAATTCCCAACCCCTTCCACAAGAACCCCAACATCCCTAGCTTGGGTATGCACATTGCAGCTAACATAGACGACTCTCCGCGGTCCGAATTTGAGTAGCTGCTGTAGAAATGCGTCGTCACAGCCTTTCCTTGGCGGATCAATGATCACCGCCGTCCTTTCAGGTGGGTACTTCACTTGTTCAAAAAGCTTGGACGCATCTGCGGTAATAAAAGCGGCATTTGCTACGTTATTGGCACTCGCGTTCTCCTTAGCGGAGACGATAGATGCACCGGCAATGTCGATACCCATTGAAGATTTAAAGATGGAGGAGAGAGTGATTGTGAACAATCCTGAGCCACAATAGGCATCGATGAGGTATTCGATCGGCTCGCTGGCCTCTTTCTCGGCTTTTCCTTTGGGGATGATGTTGTTGCGAACATATGCCGTAAACTTGGGGAGAATTGAGTTGTTGTTCTGGAAGAAAGCGCCGGCTGTATTCTTGAATTCGAAATTATCGATGTACTCGGTAGAGATTGCCCTTTGGTCTGTGATGCAGGTCTTTTCATCCATGAATGTAGAAGCGATCCCATCGTCGTCATTGACACAGTGTCCCTCACTCTCCACTATAGTTCCGTCTGCAGCATGTGATGCTGCTAAAATGTCATTTGGAGAATCGCGGTCCGTTTGTGGCGTCGTCGGCCTTCTCAAAGTGTTCTCCCGGAGCAGGATCGTCGCGCCCTTCGTATACTTGGCGATCTCCTTCGCGACCTTCTTTCTTTCGCGTTTCAGACCCTCCCTTACTGCACCAGTACCAATCGGGCAATCTTCAATGTCAATAGTCTTCCGGGTACCCTTCTCATTGAAGCCAATAGGAGGAACACTTTCGAAGCCTTTTCGTTGGGACGGGTCACGCTTAGATCTACGGCTCATGCTGCCTGGCGGTCCATCAAAGTGAGGCGTGAGCTTTGTACGGTAGCCATATTGTAAGGGCGATCCAATTGTGTCGGCGACAGTTGGGATGACCTCTGGCGTCAATGTAGAAAAATTACGGAAAGCTTTCTCGACGATAATTTTCTTGTGCTGCAATTGCAACTCGTAAGGTAGCATTTGTATCTGGCAACCGGCACATTTAGAGAAATAGGGACATTTTGCAAGGGAGTCATTCCGCTGAGGTGCAGGCTCGATAACCTTTATAAAGTCTGTCAAAGTGTAATTTGCTTGAGGAAAATGGTTGACAACTTTTGCTTTGACGATGTCGCCAGCTAACGTAAATGGGACAACACAGACATGATCTGACGTAGATGAAAGACCAAGGCCGTCACCGGTAGAAGATATTTCAGAGATTGTTACTTCAATTTCTGAGAATCTCTCTGGGGGAGCATAAGGCTTTGCAGAGGTGCGTTCAGCAACGTTTCCCGGTTGCGATTCCGGAGTCAGATCTTCTGGCTTGAGCCTAGAGAGCAAAGACTTGACGTCGATCAATAGGACTTCCTCGTTAGATCCATCGTAGGCTGGCTTCAATGCATTCTTTTGGCGCTTTGCAGATTTACTTTGGTGGTATTGTCTTTTCGTCATGGCGCTGCAGCCGTAGAGCTGGGGCACTCGATGGACGAGTCGGCTCGACGACCTTGGTACTGCAGAATATATTGGCGACCTCCACATAGCATTGTCGCGGGGTTGAGCGAGGATACTCCGAAAAGGCTCTAAAAAATTCAGTCGGCAAAGCTGCCCTTCCTGCTAGCGCGAAAGACACGCCTTGGCTTCGATTTTCCCTTCTTGACTTTCTACTTTCTAGATCTATCGGCATCGCTCGATACAGCGAAGAGGAGGCGGCGGTGGAGGCTTTAGAATCTTGGGAGTGATAATGAAAAAACCTAATGCTCTGCGGTGCGTCTTCGCCAGGGCTGCGGCTCCTGCGCGATCATGTCTTCCGCGGCAGCTCCACTCATCGTCACGGCTTTATCAGCGCCCGGACGATTCACAAGAAGGGTTGGAGGGCCAAAGCCGTCGTCTATCCCAAGAGACTGGCGTGCAAGACGGGATCAGGGACAACGATCGTGGGATTTCTCGCAGCGCCGCACCTCCCCATTTCTGCCTCAAATGCGGCGAAGAAGGTCACAGGGCTGCGAATTGCGAGAATGCCGCAGCTCCAGAGGAGAAATTACAGCGTTTGAGAGAAGATTTATATCGGAGACGGAAAGAGTGGAGAGCTCTCAATCCTAGACCTGGTTCCGCAGCATTTGCTAGACAGGCAGACATGACCACTGAGCATACAGACATGACACCCCAACAAGCAGCTGTCCTCAGAGGGCTGAAACCTTACTCGGAAGAGGATAAAGCAAAGTTGAAGGAATCATACACGCCGGCCCAATTCGCGGCACTCGAGGCGGGAGAAGAAGCCGTAGATGCCACAGATCTCGCCCAGCAAGCAACATTACGAGAAGACCCTTGGGCGTTCGAATACATTGATGACTTCTCCCAGATCCACCCCGTGATCGACAAAGCCGTCAAAGCGCCGAAAGAAAATTACGACCCCAAGCTACGGTACAAGAACGAAGATGAGATCGCGGAGGACTTTGCAAAATTCATCAAAGATCTGCCCGACGAGCCGACTCGTTTGGACTACATAAAGTTCAGGGATAATTTGAGGTTGACGGTGGGGAAAGAAGAGGCAGAGCGCAACCCGAGGAGCTCGTTAGCGCCGGAGATACCAAAGGGACTCGACTCGTTACAACGACCTGGGATGAAGACTGATGAAGCGGAGGTCGATCCTAGGATGAAGAGGTTGATGCGACAGACTGGATTTTCCCTTGAGGAGATACGGCGATTCAGGACCAAGCAGTTGGTTATGCACAGGGTGGTCAACCAGACGAGAATGGGGAAAATACAGAGCATGTATTATTTGACTGTTGCCGGTAATGGGAGAGGTTTGCTGGGCATAGGGGAGGGGAAGTCTACGGAGCCTGGAGATGCTAGAAGGCAGGCATATTTCAATGCGGTACGGAATGTCCAGCCCATACCGAGATACGAAGACCGAACGATATTTGGGGATGTGAGGGTGAAGATTGGGGCTGTAGAGCTGGAGCTTATGACGAGGCCGCCAGGTAGGTCCCCTGATGCAAAGTATACGAAGCAAAACTAACGCAGTTCGCAGGTTTCGGTATACGGTGTCAAGCCAATATATTTGAGATGTGCCGTTGCGCAGGTATCTCTGATCTAGCGGCGCGCGTCACCCGGTCGCGGAATCCTATGAACACTATCAAAGCGACATTTCAGGCTTTGTTGAGTCAAAGACTACCGGACGAGATAGCAAGGGGATTAGGCAAGAAGCTCGTTGATGTACGGAAGGTGTATTATGGAGGGCAGGTATAGCATTGTATCATCAGGATCTGTACATATTGTACATTGGGCATCATGGCATGGCATGGCATGGCATAGCGTTCATAGACAGCATATACCGACCATATCTCATTATGGTCCTACCATCTCCACAATATGCTTAAACAAACACTGCAGCTCTTCGTTGTCTTGTTCTTTCATGCATCCCATGGGTATCTGCGCTCCTGATCCGTAACGCCTGAGTTCCTTTCTGATCCTATGAATTTTCGTGATCGACAGCATCATTGGTCCTGCCCCTGTCCCTCATCCCCATAAATCTGCTGCTGCAACACGATACTGTACACGCTCGCCTTCAGCAGTGTACACACCAAGCTAGTCTTCCTTTCCAGCATCCGTAGGCCATCGAGAACTTCGGCAGTTGGTCGCTCGGCAAGGGATGAGAGGACGGTAGAGAGCTGCAGGCGACCGATCAGCAATTGAGATGATAGTTTTCGTCATGACGCATGAAGCCTTGACGAACGTACTTTGTTTAGATTGGAAAGGAGGAGGGCATATTCGTCTAGGACTTCCTGCTCCAGGGGACTGCAGTCGGAAGATTGGTTGGAGGGCGGTGAGGGCTCGGCCATGCTGTCGTTGATAGCCCTTGGGGCAAATTGGGACGGGCAAACGGTGCAAAGTTCTTGATCATTCGATGTTTGTCTCGCTGCAAAAGCGCGTCAAGCGCGTCGTTAGAGGCGGGTAGTGCCAAGATTGTTGTGCCGAATAGGATGTCGATATGTTTTACTCTCCTGTCCATGGCAATCTTGGAAGAAGTCCTCAGCCGGTTCTTGTAATTGCTGCTATAGCTAGGACAACCTCCGCAACCATATGTGTATGTGGCCACGAAGCATTAAGGGCTGAGGTTCCAACCCGACATGCACTCAGCATCCAGCCGAGAACCGAGAAGCTCCCTCCTCAGCCTACAGAGGGCATTGAGACTAAGGCTTGTATGTTCGTGACCGACCAGAAGCTATGACGCTGGTTTCTTAGGCGAATATCTTACCGCTTGTGCGTTTTCTACTCCATGAATAGGATCAATCTTGAAAAATCAGGTGACCTTGCTGGTGTGGACGATCTGCACCAGCAGAACCGCGAGCATAAGCAAACCTGGATCACTTTCCCAGTGGAGAATGGTGTATGAGAAGGGTATAGATTCTAAGGGATCCGGCTTGAACCGTTGAGTGAACGCCTACGGCCGCTTCCCTCGGCAAACCCATTACATCGGCAAATGAGGCTTACCAGTGTAGCAGATATGCAGAACTAGATTGTATTTACGGAAGTCTTCTCATCTTCGCCACGAAGAATATATGGCATGAGCTTCGCGAGCTGGGTCGGGCTCCCGAGAGACCCAGACGAATGGCGCCTCTACTTTTCATTGTTTATCTCGTAACGGATCTGTGCATTTTGTACCAGTCTGAGCTGTCAAGACTGGCTGACGCATAGGTTATCGTGCCAAGAGATTCCCACAGTTGTTGTGTTTGATGTTTGCGGGGGCTAGAGATTTCTGCTGGTCTAGTCCAGGCTGGTTCAAATATCCTCAAAATGCAAGCTTTGCCAGCTTTCTGGCTCTTCCATCAAAATTGATTCCGCTGCGAGAACTACTCAGCTCATTATAGTCAGCTGCGGAAAGCTCCTGGCCTTTTTCTGTTGGCTTGCAAACCTCCAGCTGCTTTACCCCTGAGTTTGACATTGTCTATGTCTGACTCTTTGGTGCACTTCGGCGACACTTCTACTTTTCCTCAACATGGGGAAGTCGATTGGGTAGCATTATCCCACTTGACAGTCAAACACTCTATTGGCATTCTTGCAAGACTCGTAAGGCTGGAATCGCACCATATAGTCTTCAAGCGGGTCAAGCAATATGCAGTCATTTTGATTTGCATGTGCACGGTCAATTGAACATCTCAAATGCAATTTCTGGCCTCAAGATAAAAGAGACCTGGGGGAAACTCATCTGGTTCGGGTTTGGCATCAAAGATGTGCTCAGAGAGCTTGGCGAGACCGAGAGGGGCTTGACACTTGTTGGTCTTTGTGCGGCACTTACAGCAACATATTCCTCGCTTTACGCAGCCAACGTGGCCAGAGAAGTATTCGTAATCTCTGGAACGCCCGAGGATTACATTCCTGCTCTAAGACAGTGGAGAATCCTAATGGACCTGTGCAGTGGCATACTGACCACCTCCGCCTTCGCGCATGTCCTCATCACCATGCGCTCTTTACTTTCTAGTGACTCATGTTATCTCCAGGAAACCCATTCTACGGCAACAACTCCAACAGAGCTGGCGAAAACCATCTTGACACTGGCGCAGCTTTCTAAGCATAAATACAATATGCCACCTTTGTAGGCGGGCTTGATTGTGCCTTTCTTGCAGCCTTCGCGGACTGGGTCTTGTGTCTTGATGTCGCCATCGTTGGTTCCAATGGAGATATCATGTATCGCTCTCAGGATCCAACGAATGCAATGCCTCAAGTTGCGATCTTGCTCTCTCGCGAACAAAGTAGTAGTAATCAGCAACACATCTTCAGTAGTAGGATTTTCTTACTTCCTGAAGGGAGAAGTCTACTTTCGGAGCGAGATAGTACAATCAACGGTTTCCTCTGGCGTTCCCCATGGTCCACTCTGCTGCAAACTACCTTCGGAGAAGATCTCGACACGCTCCTATCAGGCGACATTGGACGCCCGTTTACCTTATTTCTGGCCGCACTACCAAACTTACGAGAGCCTGACCTGAGATACGAAGAGCAGAGGCGAGTGGCAGTCTTGGACGAGATCTTCTTTATGCACCCTATGCTGTGGTCATATGAGCAAGCGGGATCTGCGAAATTCCTCGAGTTTGCTTGTATTAGGCTTCCAGAGCTTTCTGACTGTCTACATTCAGCGTACTGCGAAATCGATCCAGAGCAGTCCTATACGCTCGGCTCGCTGGCCATGCAAGAAATAGCGGAAGCTTGTCGATGCTCGCTCCATGTCAGGCGTGCTGAAGGGCAACCTGATCACAAAACATGCCTGAGTACTTTGGCAAAGACTATAGGGATTTACCTCTGGCTCCTCTATGTTTCAGATATTGAAGCCGACGTTTGTCCCTCAATCAATGGTTTATGCAATCTCTACAAATGGCAGCTGGACTTCGAAGACCGCCAAGAGCGTGACCGTCACAAGGCGGCAGTACGGAATGCCGAAAAAGCAGCCCAATTAGCAACCCGACTTGCCAAGCTGCGAGGCAAAGAGCGTGGCAAGAGACGCGAGCTCCTCATGCAGTTCGAACTTCTCAAACGGTTCAATCGATTCTCGTATCAGCCACCCACAAACTCATTCCAACCGGGCAAATGGATGAGTCTAGCTTTCTACGTCCTAACAGGCATTTCACCCGAAAGTTCACCTCTCGAGGGAGCTTACGAATATCGGTCCCGTCGGATGTACAATTGCGACGTCGCACGAGTTGGTGAAGGCCTTGTCTTCTACCGCCGCGCTCTTGAAGATCCAAATCTGTCGCCAGCTTTGATCGCGCAAGTTTGCGTCCGTCGAGGCTATATTACCCACGCGGGTTCTAGATATTCAGCAATCAATGACATACCTACTGAGTATACTTTTGGTCAATACAATATCGACTTCCAGAGCCGTCCTGACAACCCTAGGTCAATATTACCCGTGGTAGTGGTTCAAGCTACAGACAATCCTTCTCAGCTTGGAATGGCGGTTCAAGTGGATTTTTTTGATTATCGTGGGCAGCGACTCCGGTCGTATCTGGGTCTTGGGAATCTCTACAAAGAAATGCATGACCTGTTGAAGCTCAGTGTACGCAGCGAACCATGTCAACTCCACCGCGTTGAAAGCCTTGGCCGCTCTGCTTTCAACTGGACCGGCGAGGAATGCACCGAGAGGAAAGCCGCCTCGAGCCTACCAATGCTCGGCCTACCAATGCTCGATAAAACTAGCATTGACCATGCCCAACACTTCCTGGCTGAATACAATCACGATAAAAGACCTTGGATTCTGTCCCTCGAAATATCCAAGCGATCTGAAGTTCCCGACGGACAAGTCATCGCTGCAGCAGCTGTAGGCGAGCCACTCTATCTACATCTCCTGATGTCAACATTAAACGGTACCCTACTCCAGCTTTCAACTTTCACGCAATGCGCTCGAGGTATTGTTGAGCTGGGATGCTGGAGACACTTTTACTCTACATGGGACATAATTAAAAAAAACGCTAGATAGCGAGCAGCCTGCCACCGGTGAAATGACTCTAGTGTTTCCGGATCATTCTTCTTTAGTCGACGAATGGGAGTACGTCAAGATGACGAGTCAGGAATTAGAAGCGGCCGATATTAGCGGAAATGTCTCACGAGATCTATAAGTTATAGAGGGGCTATCAGGAGGGCCACCACGTGATGAGGCTGGACCGTCGAACTACCAACGCCAGTCTTTCTCGGGGTTCAATTCGAAAGGCAGACTATTAGAGGGCTAACAGCCACAGGCTCATCAGGCAATGGCCGTACTACCTAAAAGCGAGCGTTCAAAGGGCAAACAACCTGAACGAAGAGAACAGAATGGAGAACGACCAGAAGACCCTCAACCGAGAAGTCAAGCATCAAATGCAGACAGTGATGTAGACATGGTCGATGATCATGACCTCCCAGAATCATCCGGATCAACAAACATTGCTGGTAACGCGAGATTGAAGCGTCAAGGCTTTCCTCATTGCATCTTGGAAAAGATCAGAGCATTTAGTATTGCCCTGCTTGAGAGAGATGTGGTCTTCCTTCCGTTCGCATGATTTGTCTTGCTGGAATAGTTCTTCATCAGCCACCAAGAATCTAGATAGCGTTGCTTTCTTCGTATTTTGAGACTTAGTCATATCACAGCATTCCAGTATTCCCCAGTCCCCAGCATCAGCGGCATTTCTAGTAGTAGACGCCATCTTAGTTTTCCCTATGAAGCTTATCCTAATGCCATTTGATCTCAAGCGCCTGCTCACGTATTACCTGGTCGATCGAATCAGTTACCATGTTGTAAGTAGACCAACCCGAATCGTCCATACACGACCAATCATAACAAATCCAATTCAACTCATCGTCGTTCTTCCTTTCTGGCGAAATTATCTGCGGGGGAAAAGCTCTTCTACAACCTTGCAACAATGCAGCGGAGTGGGTCGAGGCTGCAGGTCTCTATTTCGGAGAAATTTAATAGCTTTAAAAGCGTGCCCAGCAGTGGTTCATGCCCATCACTTGTAAACGGACACGAAATATGTCCGACAAGAAACTGTCAAATACCTGAAACGATGTGGTGTATATTAGGGGACTGGAATTCCGGCTCTAAAGGCTGACACTAAGGAGACTGAGTGATGAAACTTTTGACTTCTAGATATAATGGATTGGAGAAGGGATAAGAAAAAAACGTGGTGCTAAAGCATAATGGTGGATGCTGCGTCATAAAATTTGTCGTTCTGAAATTTCTTCTTCATTCGTTCCTGTAGGAGTGAAATTATGCCATATTATCATACAGTACCGGCGTGCTGCTATTCACATGAAGCTCGTATGCCTCGGTGTAGTGGTTCCATATCAAAGGTTCCATTTTAGAGAAGCATATCATTTCAAAGAGTGTAGGAGACCGTTGAAGTGTTTGTCCATTCGTCAAGACCAAATCATTTGAGCTAGCATCTTGAAGCACTTTCGGGTGTTCATGCTATACACAGCAAACAACGGTCTCAAAAAGCGTCCTCCTCTATCCATCCCCCTGGTATCTTTCCGGACTCCTCTTCCGGAACTTCAACGAACAGCTCGCCTGCTTTTTCTACGCATATGTCCCAATCACCCGGGAACGCTCCGTAAGACATGTCTAATAAGAGCCATTCAGAATCACTCCACGAGTCATAGAAGGACCACGACACCAGCCCTTGTTGCTTCAGCTCGCTTTCTTTTCGGCCGTACTCATCCAGATCAATGCCACATTCTTCAAGGTCCTCAAGCCAAGTTTTCAACAGGGAATGGAAGGGAAGGTCCAGGCCTTTAGAATTATAAAATTTCACATGGCCAGCAAAAAGACCTAGGAATGGGGTACGGCCCTGATCTGAGATAGAATGAAGTTCTAACCCCTTTGGAATAATCTCCTTTATAAAAAGACGCCATTCTATAAATCGGTAATGAGTCGTGTGTACATTTTCGTTGTAGTTCGCGTGTATCACGTACCTGCCAAGGGTGTCTTCGCCGCACCTAGAGAATCATGATGTGTCAACATCCACTCGATCCCTATACTACGTGCTACCACATGTAGCAGTGTCCTCCCATTACTAGTCCTCAAGCGAAGAGCTGCACTCGAAACGGTCACTTCGCCTAGCGCTGTCTTGACGACCTCGGGCACATTGCGCGAACAAGCTGCAGACAGACTGATGGCTATCTCGAAGCGCTGTTCCAAGGGCCTGTTATAGTAAAGAGGATCTACGTGTTGCTGCAATAAGAGGAACCCCCCCTTTGAGCCAACATAGCACCCGAGTTCGGGTTCAATGTCGCTTTCTCGCAAGAATAGACGCAGTATATCGAGCGCGACCTGCTTGTTGGATCCCGAATATCTTTCATCAGTCGCATAATGTATTGGCGCACTACAATAGCCAACAATTAGCCAACAAGCCTCATATGAATTCGATGGCCCTACTCACTCCCATCCACCTGAAAAGTGGTCTGGACCAGCACCAATCTCAATCAAATATTTGCTTGACGATAGACTGCCAAAAGCCACAGCGAACTGGTGCGCTCAACTTCTGTAATAGTCACACAAGACCTGGATGGGTGCTTACATGGAGAATTGTACGATCATACTCATCACAATCAAATGGAGAGGCCACTCGTTCGTCAAAAAGTTCTCGAAGGCCGTTGACATTGTCATCTTTAGCATATTGGAACACAAGAGAACTACGGGGAATGACGTTCATTGTTCGAGGGCTGAATGTCCAACCAGAGCGAGCGTTTACAGCTTGAATCCTCCAGGCTCGGTTGATCAGCCATGCTGGGCCACGATACTGCGCTATTATCTCTTCACGCTCTTCCTTGTTAGCGTGGTCACCTGTAGTCTTTTTCTTTGTGATGAAATAGCGCCGTCTCGAACAGAATATTGTCCCAAACCAATTTGAAGCGCTTGAGAAAGGCCCAGAAGAGGCGTGTAATTGTATGGCAGAATCTTTTGGTTTATCCAGTTGGGTGTCCAAAGGCGAAGTTAAAGGATGATGGAGATCTTGAACTTGTAGAGCTGCTAGTGAGGTTGGGACCTTTGATAATTTTGCGATGATGACGTCAGGCTGAAGCTGTACAAGGGCCCTATCGAACGTTGGCGTTAGCAAAGGGAATACACGCATGAGGAGAATGAATGAGAGGAAGGAAAATGGCGGTAGGTAACGATTCGAAGAATGTAGAAGATGGAATTGTGAGAAGGGGTCGAAAGTGTTTCGATACTCGGCAAACATTGATTCCGTCCATTGTTTTCCTCGAAATGAACAAAATCATCGACCATAGTGCTATAGAGAATATCTGTACCTTCCTGGTACCTGGTATTTGGAAGACTGTAATTCTTACCTCGTATACATTTGATGAGACAGCGACAGCCGTCTGACAGCTCTCTCTAATCTCGCCCTATATCTTTCGATCTTCTCTTTCTGGAAGACTACTTTCGCAGAAGCCCATTTCTTCCACAATTTACCAGTGCTCGCGTCCAAATCCCTGTTCATTAATCAGTCAATACTTTGAGTTGATCCGCCCCCTCTTTGCAGTAGGAGAGACATCTTGAGGTGGATGTAGTATCCAGGATCAGATTTGAAACCGGGTTTCGCCATTGATCGTCCTCAATTTCTGCTAAAATATGAGACAGCAGTTCCGCATCTTCAATGATATCTTGAATTTCTTCTGGGGCGTTTTGAACCTGGCTCCAATATGACTTCAGCTTGATTGTGCTACTGGTGATTTGAGCGGCAAGAGCTCCAATGGTGATACCGCTGGCGACGACTCCGATGATCACTTCTGCCATGACGTAGAGCAGCGATGTAGAGCCATGGACAGTAAGTGCAGCGTACAAGTCTGGCGAAGAGGGGCAATTAATGCAACAAGGCTGGCACAGGAGCTTGCCACCAAGCAGGTCGTGAGGTCAGTGCAAGAGGCTTAGAGCGATGAATCCGAGGAACGTGTCCTTGAATCTGCGGTCCTTCAAGAGTAAGGAAGGATAGACATCCGATATGATGTAAGAAGGATCGTGGTGGAAAGTTGAAGAGGGGTTTACCTACCCCAGGGCTGAGAAGTCTATTTTTAGATTCGCTAAACCTCTCACATACCTAGCGTAGGGAGATCTATGTTAAGCACCCTCCACCATACCTGCAATGACAAGCCACTATTTTGAAACTCAGGACTTGTGCGGAGGTGGCGTAAATAGTCTTCGTGTTTCACTTTGTAGATTATAGTGTATAATCGCGTACAAAAAATCACTTCTCCTTCGTATCTAGTTAGTCAGCTCCCGCCGCTTTACTCAGGCGCTATTTACTCTCGGTTTACCCTTTATTTACTCTTTACCCTCTAGTTTACCTACTATTTAAATGATATTTATTTTATTTAAGTATTAAATAATTATATTTTATTATATAATTATTCTTAATACTACTAAAGGATTATAAATAACTTTACTATATTAATTTCTTTAACTATATACGACGATATTAAAGGGAGTTATTTCCGGCTTTAAAGAAACCCTAAATTATTATTTTTTTATTATAAATATACTTTACTACTATATTTCTTACCCTTTAATTTATATAATTCGGTTTATCTTTATCTTATTAGTCCACCGATCGTTTTATATCTTTATTTATTTTTTTATAAATTTAGTTTTATTATTCTCTTTTTTTTTAATTTTCTCTTAACTCTACCTTCGTATCTCTTTATTTATTAAACTTCTACTATCCCTCGCTATTTTTAATACCGAAGAAAAAAAGTTTTAAGGATTTCTTTTAATAAGCCCGTAAAAACGGCTCCGAAAGGACTATAAATATCGTAAATAATAATAAAATTAATAAGAAACTCGTTCTAGGTATAAAAAGAAATTATACTCGAGTATTAAAATTATAAAATAAATAATTCTTAATTTTTAAATTTTAAATATTATAATAATCTTTATCTAACGTTCGCCCGATTTTAATTAAATATATATAAAATCACTTTAATACTAACCCTAACGACGTTACGATATTAAAAGACTTTATAAAAATAATCGCGTATAGGATTAATAGGATAGACGATAATCTTAAGGTATATACGGAGACCGTTTTTAATTATTATAAAAACTTTATAGCGGGTCGCCGACGAGAGAAGTTATTATTTCTTTCCGATACGACTCTTTATTTTAGGAACGTAAGTTTTTATATTATATATCTTTTTAAATTAAAATCTAGAGAGGTTAAATAATAATAAAATTTATTAAAGACTTTTTATAATAAGAATTTAAACTTACCTTTATTAAACGTAAACGGAGATATAGTATTATGAATTATTTTATTTATCTAGGTACGTAGCTCTAGTAAAAGAATTAATAAATCTATAAAATACCTCGAATTAAGGTAGATATATAGTTATTAATTTAACTCTACGCGTTTACTTTAACGAGGGTAAGCGAATATATAAAATCTATTATTTATATAGGCTCCGGTCGAGGTTTATATTATTAAATAAATACGTTTTCTTAAAGAAACTTAATTTATTATTTACTAAATTAGTCTTAAATAGGATATAACTTTCGGACTTTTTCGAAACGAGCTAGGGAAGGTAAAGTTTATTATATAAATCGTACGAGATATAAAGAATATAATATAAATACCGTAAAAAAGATTAATTTTAGAATAATATCTTTAATCGCGTAAAGTTTAATTAAGATTTATTTAATAATAAGTTAGAGTACTTTATATATAAGGGTTTAAAGCCTAGGCCGTTATTTTATAACCCGATTCTTATAATACTCGCTCGAGTTATTATAAATAGTACGTTTAAAGACTATAATATTATAAAAGAACTTCTCGAGATTAAATTCCTAAACGAGGAGATATATTACCTTTAGTTTAAAGAGGAAATATTTAATAAAACTTTCTTTAATATATTAACCGGAACGATTTAAAAGATTAATATATTTAATAAACATTTAAGAGACTTAAGTTTCTACGTAGGATATATACGGCCTCTTATCGTCTATAACTTTAGGGCGGAGGGTCTTTATATAATTAATATATTTCTACTACTTTAACTTATTTTCTTATTAAATTAATATATTTTAAAGATAAACTTTACTTAACAATATAATAAATAAAATATAGCGGATAATAAAACGAGGCGACTTTTTATAAATATTATTAACCGAATAATAATAATACCGACGGTTAAGGTAATTACTTTAATAAAAAGCTACGTAATATTATTAACAATTACTTTCGAGGGATAATTATATCTCGTAATCTTAATCTATAATAATTCTTACCGGTAGAGGAATAATATAGACTAAAAAATATATCCGAGTTCGTCGGTATCGAAGAGAAACTCGAAGTTTTAATTTAAACCGGAAAGACCGACTTAATTATAAAGAATTATCGAAAAGTACTAAATACCTAGAAAAAAAAATTAATTTTAAAAGCGCTTCGGACTTATTAGAAATATTAACTAAATAAACTTTCCTTTAAAATAAACAGTAATAACTTAAGAGGGTATTATAAGACTAGGTTTTTTTATATTCGTTATTTTATACCGGAAAAAGACCGCCTAGCCTACGATTTATTCGTCGTTACTTTTATTCGTAATAACGAAGGCCGGAAAGTTCTTTATAATATAATTATACTTTATCGGTAAAAGACCGAAGTTATATATTATCCCGGTTTAAAACTAGAGAGATATAACTACCCGGTAATAAATATTAAACGGAAGAATAATAAATATTTAATTTCTTTATATCCTTTAAACGCACGAAGGATAATTAATTAAATTTATTTCTTTTATAATAAACTAGCTATTAAAAGGTAAAGATATATTTATAGTTATTATAAAAATACTTTTACGACCCGCTACGGTTTCTCTAAATTATACTTTCGCTATAGCGAATAGATTATTAATAAGGAAAGATAGAATATTTATTATCGAGAGTACCTCGAAAGCCCGGAAACGATTCTTATATAATACGACCTTTTTATTTACGGCGGAGTATTTACCTCTCTAGGGTACTATTTATTTTATTTAAATAATCCGGTAATTTTAATCGTTATAAAAGTATATTAATTCCTCGACCGAGCTAAATAAAAAGAATATATCGAAAAATATATCGAGAATATATCCGCCGATAAAGCGATATAATACTTTTACCCGAGGTCTTAATATATTAAAACTTTTAAATTAGTTTAGGACCTAAAGTTCTACCTTTAAGATATTTATTATATTAAGTTTATTTAATAATTAAAGAAACGTCGGTTATAAGATAATCTAGATATAAAGTCTAACCGAATTAAAAAGTTTAAAGGGATTAATAAATTAAATTTAAATATCGACTTTAAGAGTATAAGAGATCTGAAATTAAAATATAATTTCGTAGATAAAACCACGAAAATTCTAAACGAATAAAGTAGGATATCTTTAATTCTCTTTATTAATTTATAGGATTCGCCTCCGTTAAATAAATAGTACCTAGGTAAGATCACGGGTACTATAAAAATATTAATATTATTTACGGGAAGTAATATACCTTACGAAATTAACCCTCGTTTATTTAATAAATAAAAAGTTAAGTAATCTACCTTTATATCTTTATATACTTAAGAGATTTCTAGTCTAGGTTAATAATAATAGCGGTATAATCGAAAAAGAAAGAAGAAGCCGGAAATATAAATACCGCTCTAATATCTATAAATATTCGATTATAATTTATAAGAAACTTTTATTAATATATATATAATATAAAAGGGGTTTTTAGAAGTAGACCCGACGCGCCTATAATATCGCCCTATTTTTATCGTCTTAGTTATTTAATCTAGTTATATTAAGTAAGAGGGTTTATTTAGTATATATATTTTAATATAAAGTTTATGAATTAAATAATTAAATATAAAACCCGTTTTTAATTAAAGACGCGGAGTTATTTATTAACCTAGCCCCGCTTTAATTCTAACTCCGTAGCTCCTTTTCTTACTCTTAATTCTACGATAAAACTCTTTTATTTTAGAACTAGCTCTTATCTCTAGAACTAACTCCTCGACTTTAGAAATAATATATTATACTTTTATAATAGCGCTCCGCTTTAAAATTAATTCTTTAGTTCTAGAAATAACTCCTCCGCTTTAAAACTAGTTTATATACTTTAAAATTAACTTCCTATATTTAATTATTATATCTTTTAAGTCGCGAGCCTCCGCTAACGAAATTAATAATACTATAACTATTTAATACGAAAAGATACGGGATAATAACTCCTTTTACGTATTCTCTTAATAATTATAAATCGATCGAGTAACCTAGAACGTAGTAGATAAAGAAGTAAATACCGGGAAGAGTTATTAAAATATATTAATAAGAATTATTTTATCCGTTATTTATAAGTCGTTAATATACTTTAAGAGAATAAACTAGGAATCTTAATAAAGTTATTATAAATACGTTTTATTATTAATAATAACGATCCTTATATTTAAGTAGTATTACCCGGGAAGGAATACCTCTTCTCGAAATATATAAATAAATATTCGATTAGAGTTTATAAGGAGTTATATAAAAAGATTAAAATATTATTTAAGACTTTACCGGTAATAATAATAGAGTAAAACTCGGTAGATTACCTATAAGGAAAGGTATTTTTAATAAATATATACGATACCGAAGTATAAATTAACTTTAGCGCGAAAATTACAGAGTTTTAAAAAAAGAGTAAAAAACTTATACGAGAGCTAAATTAATAAAGAGATTAAATAACTATAGAATCGAAACTTAAATAACGTACTAAAGTTAAGATAAATTAAATTACGATAATTAATTAAAGGCTTTAACTAAAAGTTTAAAAATATATTATAATAATTAAATATTTTAAGAATAGGATTATTAAATACTCCGAAGGAGTTAAAAGGATATTACTAGTATTAAAGGAACTGAATTTTAATATACTTTATATTTAAGGAGATTTTAACGACCTTTAAAGCGACTATTAATTAACCGGTTTAAAATTTATTATTATTTAAAATCTTTATTAAACTAGTCCCTATACTAGTTATATAAATAAAATATTATTTATAAAATAAACCGAAGATCTCTTAAACGGGACCTAAGATTGTATATCGTAACTTTAACGGGCTCGATTAAGATATAAAACGGTTATATTATTTCGCCTAGCCCGTATTTACTCGTTATATATTCTTATATATTAAGTCTAAAGATAAATTAACCGTTAAACTCGATCCGATTAAAAGGCGTCGCTAGATTTATTAGTTTTCTCTAAATATAAAGGCTTTACCCGGCGCGAGCTTTAAATTAAAGTATTATTAAAATCTCTTTATCGACGAAAATTCTTATAAATATATTAATAAAATAATAAACTCGCGAATACTCGACCTAATTAATATTATTATTCCTATAAGAGTAGTAGGACGGCGAGAAGAGAAGAGTTTTAATTAATATTATACTCTTTCTACGATCGATTCTATAATAAATCTAAAGAAGTGAAATCCGTTTATAAAATCTTTTATAAACTATAAAAACCCGTTTCGGATAATTAATTAAACCTCGGACGAAGCCGTACTCGATTATTTAACGCCGGTATCGTTAGTTTAATCTTCTTCGACTTTCTACTATTAATCGACTCTCGACTCTTTAACGAGTCCGACCCGTAACTTATTATTCCTCCGTTATAGTACGAGATAAATAGTTTATAATTTAAGATATACTTTATTAATTTATATAAAGTAGAATAAAAGTTTATTATATATAACCTTAATTCTAACCAAGCTAAATTAAATAGAAAATTAAATATATTATATTTATCGAATATTTAAACTTCTCGTCTATAATTATAATATATATATAGTATTAACTTCTGGCTAGGGTATTTATTTCTAGATATAGTATTAATTTTTATTTATAGTATTTATTATTAGTTACCTACTCGTATTAATTATTAATAATATATATAGAGTCGAGGCGACCCCCCTTTACGTTATACTTTTACTTTATTTATCTCTCTACGATTTAACCTAATAGTTTTATTTTAATACCTTTCTCGAATAAACCGGCCTAAGAGGTATAAGACATTATCGTATAAAATTTATTATCGTTATCCGCTCTAAACGTATCTTGGATCTTTTATTTTCGGTTTCGTTTAATATAATATAAATATACTCGAGTATAAAATTTAATATTTTAAAGTTAGGAATAACTCGACGAAATAAAGCGCCGATATATTAACCCCGTTCTAATAAATTATAATTTAAAAAATTACTACTACGATTCCTAAAGGAAGGGAGGTAAGGAGAATTATTTAATACTTTAATTTAATAATATATCGGGAGATTTCATTATTTAGAGTAAAAAATTATATTAGTTATTCTTCTCTTATTTTAAATTATATAATTTCGATAAGGTTATTAAAGAAGCCCGCCTTAACTATAAGTTAGTCGTTAATATTAAGACTATCTTTAATAATCTAGAGTTTTTAATACTACTAGATTTAATAAAATTATTTTCTACTAATAACGGTTATCTAGAAGGAAGGTATCTATTTTAATAATATAATAATTATATACTCGGATAATTTAGATATAATAAGATTACTAGTATTAATAGAAAAATAAAGCGATTATCTTAAGTAGATAATATATATTATTTTATTTTATTATAATCCGATACGTGTACGGAGTACCTATCGGATTATTATTTTTAAAAGATTAGATTTAACGCGAGATCTTTACGTTATATAAAAGTAATAGGAAAGAAAGGGTAATAATTATAAACTAAAAAAAAGAGAAACCTTAAATAAATTCTATCTTCGCTACTTCGTTATTAGGTTAAATATATAGAATATTTATATCCTAATTCTAAATTCGGTAGGCGCCGTCGCTCGAAACCCGGGTTCATTTATTAATATTAACGGAATAATAATATAAGAGAGGGAACGAAGGGGATTAAAGACGGAATATTATAACTAATTATAATTTTAATAGTTTTAGAAACTCCGTCTTAAGGGTATATTATCTTTCCTCTAATATATCTAACTTAGAGGCGGGGATAAAATTAGAAGTTAAAATTTTATAACTTCTATACCCGACTATTAGAATAGTATAGTATTATAAAGTATCGAGTATTAATACCTAAACCTAGATTTATTAAAGTAATTATATATAACCCGCCCGTTTTATTTATTATATATCGTAATTAAAAGGTACCTAGTACTCTTTTATTTCGTCCTCTCTAATTCCGTTAACTCTTAACTTTATATTTAATTATATCGTGGTTAATATATTATTTTTCGTCTAGCTCCGACGTATTATACCTAAATCCTTCGTTATTAATTTTCGCCTAGTCTTCGCTTATTATAGAATTAATAATAAGTATTTATCTTCCGCCGGTATAAATAATAATATATACCTAATTATTTCTAGGATTAATAATAAAATTAATCTTAATTGTAAACTATCTAGGGTCGTAGATAGTTTATTTAAAATAACCTTAACGTTAATTAAATACCGGTTTAGTATATTTTTATTATCTTCTTCTTAACCTATAAGTAAGTTACTAGGCTTTATAAATATATTATTTAAATAAATCTATATAGCCTATAATCGGCTCGTGATAATAAGAGGGTTTTAATATAAATTAAAATAATCCTTTAATTAGCGTAGGATTTTATAGGTTTATAAATTAAGGCTTTAATTTTAACTCTTTAAAAGAGAGTATTAAAACTAAAACCCTACGAATAATTAAAAGTTTTTAGTATCCGATCCGGCCTCTATTTATACCCACGATAATTAATATCTTCTTTTAATATTTTAATTAATTTACTTTATAAAAGATTTATAAAATAATAACCTCTCGTCGACTTTATAATATAAAACGAACGGAGTAGACTAAAGAAGAATTATCGGTATATATTTATAAGAGTTATTATCTTTAAAGATTAAGCGTTATTAATACGAGCTAAGATAAAAGGCTCGGAATTATAATAAAAGTATCGTAGGTACGGTTTAAAAGTAACGCGGATAACCCTTATACGTAGGAAAAAATAGAAGAAAAAGAGTATTTATTCTCGAAAAATCTAAATAATCTTTCGATTAGCCAGCTTAAGGATTTATATAACGATATCGATAAATCGTTTATAATTATATAGAAGACTCCGTTTTAATTAGAAACTCCGTTATAGGATAAAGAAGAGTTTATACGCGCTATTTATCTTCGTTAACTAGATATATAGTTAATTATTTAATTAATCTCTAGAATTTCCTAAGCCGGAACTTAGCTTTATTATAAAGATTAATAAATTATACTAAGATAACGTCCAGTTAACTTACGAAATTAGTAAATAAGAATATATAATTACTTTAGAATTAGAAAGGAGACGAATAATTAAACTAGAGGCCGGTTAATTAAAAGTTACTATCGAGTAACTACGGATAAATAATAGAAAACTTAAGAAATATATAAATGAGTAGAAAATAATAACCGAGGAATCTAAGAGTAATATAAATAAATATTATAAAGAAATAAATAAGATTTTTATAGCTTTAGAGGAGGTGAAATCGGAGTTATTATATAACTCTACCGAAGAGTACCTTAGATAGCGAATTTCGTATTAATTTATAAACGAGCAAGTATAAGTTAAGAAAATTATATAAATATAATAGATATTATTATAACTAGTTAATAGAGTTTATATCTAATTTTAAAAATCTATATTCTAGGTATATAATTTCGTAAAGACTTTCGATAAAATTATATTCGCGTATTATCTAGAACCCTCTCGTCTTCCTTTTAAAGAACTTCGGTTATTTAATCTTTTTAGGCGACCTAATAATATATTAAACCTAATTTTAGAATATAATCGGTAATAATATATAAGAATCTATAAACTAGATAATCCGTTATAAATAATAATAATATATAAGTTTTTTCTACTCTAGTCTCGCTAATAATCTCTCTAAAGTAAATATTAATTATATATAAATTACTCTTAACTCCCCCGCTCTACTTCTAGTTCCCCCGCTTTATTTCCGGCTCCTTTACTCTATTTCTAGCTTCTTTAATTTATTTCTAGCTCCTTTAATCTACTTTTAATTTACCCACTTTACTCTTAATTTATTTAGTTATACCTAACTCCCCAACCCGCTCTTTTTATTCGAGAGTTAAGATAAGAATCTCTTAACTAATTTCGTATTTAAATATTTAACTCCTCTTAGCCAATTTAAGATAATAGGTTTATAATATAAAGATTTTTAATCTCGGTACTAATAATTAAAAGTAGTCCCCGTTAGATTATATAAAATAAGCGGAGGTATAGTTTTATTTAAAAAGTATTTCTATACTATTAAACTAAGGTATAACGATAATATATAATTTTTAAGGAACGTTTAACGTAAAATACGAAATATTTAATAAAAGGTAGTATTCGTTAAGAAAATTCGCTCCGAAGAGATTAATAAAAGCCGCGAGACTTTACTATAAAGTAAAATAATAGTATTATATAAAGGAACGATTATAGAGTATTTTTAAAGAGTATAAAAATTACCCTATCCTCTATATTATTCTCTATAAATATAATTACTACGAAATAAATATTACTAAGATTAATATTTATATTAATATCGATTCTAGAGTTATTAATATTAGCGAATATTAATACTAATCCCAGTACTAGTAAATTTCTTCCGTTAATTATTTTCGGATTAGCCGAGGATTAACTATTTCCGATTCCCTTCTACTTTATATTATTTTCTATATAGTTACGGCCGGTAGCGATTATCGTTAATATTATTAAATAGTTTATTAGACCGCGCTAGTTATTATTACCTAAACTACGGAGGACGGGATTATATTAATTTAAATTAATTAAATAACTCTTAGTTAGGTAACTCCTAACTAAGTTACTCCTAATTAAATAACTCCTAACTAGGCGGCTCCTATTTAAATAACTTTTAATTAAACGAACCCGGGTTAAATAATATTTAGTTAAACGAATCCTAATTAAATAACTCTTAATTAAACGAATCCTAACTAAGGGATACCTAGTTAAATTAATTTTAATTAAACGAAATCTATTTAAGTTACCTCTACCTAAACGACTCCTAATTAAATAATTCCTAACTAGGAAAATCTTAATTAAACGGTTATAATTTGAGTTACTTTTACTAATTTAAATTAGTCGTTTTTAATTCGTTATATCGATTTTATTTCTCCGTTTAAGAGTCTAGTTTCTATTTATAATATAATAAAAACCTTTCATCCTTTAAATTCGGTTATTTTATAGTATAATAAATAATTTTATAGATCGTAATCGACCCGTATTAGGCCAGCTACTCTAATAAAATTACTTCGCGATATAAACGTATCTTTAAGGTCTCCTAGCCATTCTATTATAATAGAAATACAAGGATATTAACTTATACCCACTATTATAATATCGTTAACCGATATAATAATCTAACGTATACTCTTATACCTATATTTATATTACGTAACGAATTCTTTCGTCGGTTTCTCGATAGATATAATCGTATTTAGGTCTAGATTAATAAGTATTTCCGCCGACTTTTATATATATAATCCTAACTTCTCCTCGACTAGAAATTAGAAATTCTTAAATATTTTATATTTAGATTTAATTGGTTCGCCGTTTAAAGTAAATTTATCTATAACTTTATTTATCCTCGTATCGCTATTATTAGTAGATTCTATATTAGTAGGTAGGTCCTCTATATCCCTTATCTCCGTATTATTTTAATTTTTAGAACTAGAGCTAGAATTAGAACTAGAACTAGGACTAGTATTAAACGTAGCGCTAGATATAGTACTAGATATAGTACTAGACCTAGTACTAGACCCAGTGCTAGATTTAATACTAGTACTATTACTAGCACTAGTACTAGAACTAGATTAAGGCTCTTTAGTTTCTAAAAACTATAAAGACTTTTTATTTATATCTATATATTACTAAGCCTAGGTCTTAGGAAAGTTATAATTTTTATAGAATTTTTATATTACGATATAAAGAGCTTTAAAAAGGGCGGCCAGCTTCTTTTTCTATTTAGGATTAATCGTATCTTTATATATCGTCTTTAATATCTATATATTCTAGTATTTATTTTAGAGGTATTTTAAAGGAAATTTTCCGCGATTTAAATTATAACCCTTTTCGGTATTATAGGCTTCGATATCGTTATTAATTTTTCCGATAAAAACGAGCGCTCTTTAATTAGAAGGGTTAATTTAAAACCGGCGAATAACTCCTTAAAAAGTCGTTATATTCTAATATATTTTATATAATCTTTTAGGCCTCTCTATTTCGTCCGGTATAATAATAAAAATATCGGATTTATCCCGGGCGTTATTTAAGATTATATTATAATTAATTAGGCTACTTTTAATTTACGTTTCGTTATTTACTTTACTACACTTAATTGGCTTTTTCTTTCTATTCTTTAAATTACTTATTAAGATAAATTAAAACTAAAAGTTATTTATATACTTATATTATTACAGCTTTATCTATATAATAAAATTATCTAAATACTTTATCCGGGCTATTATTAATAATTCGATCGATTTTATATTATTATTATTTACGAAGTTCGCTTTAACTTAACTCTTCGATTAAATTAAATAATTCGAGGGCAATTTTCACCCCTTGTTTAAAGAATCTTATCTATCGCGTAGTAATAAACATTTAATTAAACTCTTAATTTACGGTATTATTAGAACTTTCACCTATAGTATTATTAGAGTTATTATTTATATTATTATTAGGAGGTTTAGTTAAAGCACTATTCACCGAGCCTTATATATTACTATTCGTAATTATATTATTATTCGGAGTTCTAGTTAAGGTACCCGATATACCTAAGAGTATAAAATATTAAATATTATCGTTAATAAAAGATCTTAATAAACTTATAGTTTAAAATATCGGATAAGAGAGTTATAGGCTATAGATTTATCTTATAATTAAATCAATTAATTTTAATTACGAATATACTTCGGATTATTAATTTTCTAGTAACGAAATATATTATTAGGCGGAAGGACCTTTAAATCTTTATTAAAATAAAGTTTAATAAAATTATATAAATATAAGGGGAGTATTTATAAATAATAACGAGATAACTAGTTTATATTTATATAGGCGTCGGCTTTAACTGGGTTATCGGCGTAGTAAATTCTAATTATATTTCGATCTAAGATATATTCCTTGGAGGAGTATTTATAATAAACGCCTAGGGATCTAGAATAAATATAGGACTATCTAATTAATAAAAATAAAGTCGCTCCTCGGTGCGCCTTTTTATAATATCGCGAATATAAAAAGAATAAAGCTTTTCACGATATATTATTATAATATAAATATTCCGGATTTATCCCGAATAAGTTAATATACTTTTCCTTAATCGTGCAGACGAAATACTCGAGATTATTAATATCGAAATCGATATATTATAGAACTCGACGAGTGTTAATTCTAGTATATAAGCGTTGATTAATAGTATAGAAATACTTTTTAATATAGATCTTATTACTACCTAAGGTAGAGTAACGACTATAGTTATATTAAATAAATCTAGCGGTTATATTAGATCTATACCTATAATTATTTAATTATTAGAGGTAGGGCCGTCGGTCGGAATTTAAATAAACTCTTTTATATTTACGGGCTTATCTTGGCCTAACTATTAAAATTTAATTAATTTAACTCTAACTATAAATTATTCATCGGGTTTAAAATAATTAAATATTAATCTCTAGGCGATAAATAACCGGAGGCCGACTATATAAACCTCCCTTTTTCTATTTTCTAGAAAGGTATCGGTAAAGAAAGTATCGAAGGAAGATATTAATTTATTTATCGTCTTTAATTATATTATTAAAATATTCCTATTAAGTAGTTTATAATAAAGATAGAACCTAAATAATACGGAAAAAATTCGAGAGGTTATATAATAATTAAAATTAAAATAAAGACTTCCCTTATCTAAAAACCTAAATATAAATACTAGTTATTAATTAAAAACTACGAGGTATAGATATTTATATACGGGGTAATATAATAAAATAAAGTATAATTATACTATTTAAACCTATATGAAATAGAATAGTACGATTAAGAATATCGTTAAAATTAATTATTAACTACGCGTCTTTTCCTCTTTAGTGTCCGGTTAGATTAAATTCTTCCGGTATTTATATTTTTAATTCGAGGAAATATTTTTTATTTAAAATCTAAAGATTAATTCTTATACCTAAAGTTTAACTCGGATATTTTACCGCTTTTTTTTTTATAATATAGAAAGTATAGCCCGTAAAACTAACTAATTCCGAATTCGTTTAAACTAGGAGGTTCTTTAATAATTTAAGGAATTCTTCGAGCGGAACTTTAATAACTTAATATATTTTATTTTAAAATTTATTTATTATTTAAGCTCGAAGCCTTTTAATCGGCGATCTTCGTAAAATAAAAGACTTAGGGATAATAAATACTCTTCTTTAATTAATAATTTTTTCGTTAATCTTTTACGAACGGCTTTCTTTAGATTTATTAAACTTTAGTCCTTCTATTTATATTTTATTCTTTTTTATTATTTTTCTTCCTCCTCCTCCTCTTTCTTCGTCGTCTTTATCTTCGTTTCTCTCTCTATTTATTATCTTAAAGTCTTTAAGATATCGGCGGAAAGGAGGTAAACTTTAGTTTATTTAATATATAATTTATAAGCGGTTTATATTACGGTAATTTTAACGGGTTTATAATATCTTACTCCGATAAAGATTATCCGGGTCGATCGGTTAATTTATAAATATAATATTTATTACCTTACCGAATAACTGCGTAAATATTTATTTTTATTATTTATATTAACTCGTTTTCTTTTTTAAACTAGTTATAACTTCGTTTACGGAACTTTTTATATAAAGCGCGTCGGTTACTTCGTTAGATCGTTATAGAGTAGATATAAAAATATATATAACCCGCTCGAATCTATTTAATATAGTAGATTAGTGGTGTAGTCTCGTACCGTAAAGGTTTAAATAAATAGTAGAGGGAGTTATAATTAAATATTATTTTAATCTTTTAAATATATTAAACTCTATTAAGCCCTTTTCGGTTAATACTTTTTATTTACTACGGAACCTAACGGGCTCGAGGTAGAATTAGATATTATATTTAATATTAAATATTTCGTCGGCCGATAGTATTTACCTAACGATATACTCGGGTTATTAAAGTAATTAGGATATTAAACTCTTACCTTAATAAAAGTAGAAGTAGATATTATTATATTTAAATACTTTTTAGTTAGGTATAAATTAACTACTATAATTTATTCTTTAATAATAATATTTAACTTCTAAATAATACTACCGAAAGATATAGATATTATTTAGAAATACGTAATTACTACTAGCGTTATCTTCGGTTTAGTACTCGTAATAAACGCCGTATTCTTTTTCCTCCGATTTCTTCGACTTTATAATATATTACTCGCGAAGTATCTCCTCTACCTTTAAATTCTACGGCGGTATCGTTTCTTCGGGTTATAAACTAAAGTTTAATTATCTTTACACCTTCTTTACCTAGTTATTAATATATTCTATAATATTTTTAGAGTATTTATAATCGAAGAGTTAGGTAGTCGTACCGGGATATTATTATTAATTAATATAATACCTACGTACTTTAATTATTATTTAAACTTCGTTAATAATATACTAGGTCTCTTTATCTTTAATTATTAATAAATCTATACTTCGACCGGAGTTATATTCGTTTTTCTCGGTCTATTTCACGCTATTATTAATATAATTATTATTAAAAACTTAAAGATATTTAGTATTTCCGGCTAGTTATTTAAATTTATAATAAAGTTAAAATTCTTCTAGAAGTAATACGGAGATTAATATATTTCTTTAGGCTTTCATCGCTACTAGCGTCTTTATTCTTTAATAGTTATAATTATTCTAATTACTCTTTTATAAGTTTTTTTTATAGGGTTATTAGGCTGCGGCCTTAACTACTAGTTATACTCTTTAGAAATACTCTACCTCGCGCTCTAAAATACTATATTTATACGTTTATATTTCGACTAGTATTTTTCGCTATATTTATCCTATAGTATTTTATCGTTATATACCGGAATTTTAGTTTCTATAAAAGCCACTCGCGAGCCTTAATATCGAGATACCGTAATAGTATTAAGATAATTATTAATATTTTAAAGTCGCTAGATATTAGAGCTAGTTAATATATAAATATATAGATACTTTCTATTAGTTTTTAGTCTTTTCTATAGAGTTACCCTTTTATAATTACTTCGTAGAGGAATAAAGAGGGAATTACTAATCTTAATCTTATTCTAGAACTAAGGAAAGACTTTATATAAAAGTTATATATATATACCGAGAACTATAGGGAACGCCTTAGGAGCGGAACGAATAATATTCTATAAAAACGTATTAATACTACTATTAACTATAGTAATTAAGATATATTATTCGAGTCGATTAAATAGGAGGGTAAGAGTACTACTATTAATAGTTATTAATCCTAGGAAATACTATCCGAGTTAATTAAACTAAAATATCCCGGTCGTATCGAAGACTACTAGGGATCGCTTAAGGAAGGTATAAAGAATATTATATAATCGAAATTCGGTTATAAATCTTATTAAGGCGAGCCTTAAAAGTCGGATTTTCGTTTAACGATTTTTAATAGACCCTAAGATACGAATATTTTTATTAATAATTACGGAAAGGTCTTGATAATAACTATAAAATCTAGTATTACCGCGTAACTACCGTATTTAAAAGAGCTAGTATAGGGCTTTAATAATTACTAAGTCTAGACGCGAGAAATATACTTAATTTAGAAATTATAGAGTTTTAATAAATCTATTAATTTTTACCGCCGATATAGCGTTAATAAAGTTTTAAATAATCGAAGACTAATAAACGAACTAATCGATAAAGTCTTAAAGGAAGATATTAATATCTATAATTACGTAAATACCTTTAATTAAATAAACGAGATATATTCTTCTAACTAGAATTAGATATTTTATATCGAAGTATATTATAAATCGGGAGATTTAATAAAGGACCCTATAACGGTGAGTAGGCACGGCCGTCTAATTTATAAAAAAGAATAATAAATTTATTATAACTACTAGATAACTAGGTCCCTCGATTAACGAACGGGAAAAAGTCTATATTAATTACGGGTAAGTCCGGAACCAAATTCTTACGTAATAAACTCGTATTTACTAGTATCCGTAAACGAATAAATACGGGACGAACTACGGGACCTCGTATAATCCCGTTTAAATAAAATTATATTACTCGAACTAAATTATTAATTTACTAAAAAACGACGTTTCTAGAACTTTATATAAAGAAATAAAATAAGAGTATAGGTTTAACTAATAAATAAATCGGCTATAAAGTATCTTTACTATAAATTTCTTCCGAGATATTAGATTTAGAATTAATAAAAGTAGGTTTTTTATATAAAAAATACGTTTATTATTTATATACCCCGAGTTAATTTATAGTAGTCTAATACACTATATAACGAAGTAAATAATTTTACGTATAAAGTTTTTAGTAATTAACTTTAATAATATATAAACTTAATATAAAGTAGTATATAATTTACGAGATTATACTCCTTAACTTAATATAATATCCCTTTTATAATAAAAGATATTAAAAAATATTATCTTCGATATTTTTATCCCCTAGGTCGATACTTTAATAATTTAATAAAATAAATTCCGTATTTACTCGAGCCTTCGACCTCTTCTTTAGGGTATAATCGAAGTTTATTAACGCGCCTTTAATATTTATACGGAGTTTAATAACTTTCTTTAAAAATTTTATTTTAACCGCGTAAATATCTTTATAATATACTAATTTTTATAATAAAAAGCCGTTTATCTTCGTAAACTTTATTACTCGTTCTAATAATATTATTAATTAATATTTCTTAGAGATTCTGAGTCGGTGGGGTAATTCTTTATAAAACGAGGTTATCCCTTTATACCTTATAATCCGGTTATTTAGAATATTAATATTACCTACTCTACCGGATTTAAAATATTAATGAAAAATTAAATGAGTTATTATTTACCGTTAAGTTATAATATCTTAAAAAGTTATATTACGATTAGTAATTTTCTTAGTTTTTACGGTCCGGGGTACCTTTAGATACCCTTCGTATTAATAATTAAAACGAGTCGGAGGATTTACGTCGCTACTTTATGAATCTCTTAAGGCAGTATAAGATTCCGATATATTAAATAAAAGTATAATATTTATAGTCTCCGACGAAGTATTTATATTAGGGCGCTAGGGTCGCTCTAAATAATATAATATAACTATCGTTTCTTTACGAACGGAAAGTAGTTATAGAAGAGGATATAGTATATAATTTAAAATATAATTTAATTTTAAATATTTAAAGGTATCCATTTATAGATCTTAAAAGAAAAATCTAAAGTAGATATTTAAAAGAGTTATAAAATAACTCTCGCCACGTAATAGAGTTTAATAAATATTTATTAAATATATCTAACCGAATGACGTTAATAGATAACGAGGTCTAGCGCGTTTTATTAAATAAAGTAATTTACGAGTAAAGAACCAAGTTTCCTATAAATATTTTAACGTAAATAAACTTATATTAAAAGCGAGACCTCGAATTAAAATATTATATATTTAGGTCGAAATCGGTATTACCCCGTCTAAATAAACTACTTATAGTAATAATTAAAGTTATAATTTCATATAGGTCGTACGTAATAGAGGTAGAATATCTTATTATATATTTATACCTCTAGATTAAGCTAGCCCAGCTATAATCGCCCGCGATAATATAAAAGATAAGGCGTTTATAGCGATTAAATACGTAAAAAGATCCGCGACTCTATATATAAAATACTAGATTTTATAAGCGACTATCTTATTAATATTAAAAATATATTTTTAGAAAGCGACGACGAGATTATAATAATTTATAAATAAATAGATATTTCTTTAAAATAGATCCTAATAGTAACCGGAGGTCTATTATACTCTTTCGAATCGTAGTAATTTATAAAGAGGTAAGCGATTATATCGGAGGTATTTAAATAATTATTAACCGGGGACTAATAACTAGTCGGTAATCTATCCTATATTTATAAATAACTTTCACTTTATTATAGTATAATTAACTATATTCCTTAACTAAAATAAAGAGATCAAGATCGGTAAATCTTATAGCGTTAGAAATAGAGTAAAGAAACTAACTATTTATTAATTAATATAATAAAGTCGATTCTCGACCGTAAAGTTTTCTTAACCGAGAAAAACCTAATCGATATAAAGTGTATCGAATCGATTATAATAGAATTTATAAAACCGATAATAAATATTCTATACTTTAATTTAGTTGTCCTAAAGAAGCCGGAGAAATAAAAAAACGAGTTAGATATTAAAGACTTCTTAGTAGTAACGTAATATTATTTCTTATTTTAATTAAAGATAATAAATCTCCTAAATATACTTCGATAGCGTATATTAATATAAATATATTAATACCCGCTTTTACCGCCTAAAGCCCACGGGTTATAACTTTAATTTTATATTTTCGTAGCCGTTAAAGTAGTTAATATACTATAGGATAAACCTTTACTCTCGGAGGATAAACGTAATTTATTATTTTTTATATAATGAAAAGAGTTATTCATAGAATAGGTCGCGTAAATATTCGGAGTAATTAAAGAAAGTATTTATATCGTACTCCCGCTCTATTTAATATATCTAATTAATATAGGTTTTTAGAAGTAATAAAGGGTAGAGAGTATAAAAGGAGGGGTTAATTTATTAAATTTTTATTTATAAAATATACTATTAAATTAACCGTAGATTAATTATATTACTTCTTTTATCGCCTACTTAAACTCTACGGTCCGTTTTCTCTTCTTATCCTACTCTACGAGCGATAATACGATATTTTAAGATACGATTATAACTACGGGTATTCGTCGATCTAGGTCGTAATTATTACGACCGCGGTTTACTAAATTCCTATAGTTAGTTAAAATAATATCGTCGACGAAGGAGTAAATTAATATTAAATTAATTTATTCGACGTGTCCGTAGGGTTATAGACCCGAATTAGAGGGTAAAGATCTAATTTTAAATAAAATTAATAACTTAATAATAGTACCCGTAGTTTATATATTTTATTATTCGGAAAGGCGAATCTTCTAGTAGTTTAATAAAAACGATTACGTAATTATTAAAAGAGAAGTTTCGGTTAAAAGAAGAAAAGATTTCTAACTCGACTTTTTTCTTCGTTAAGTATATATAATCTAAAATTATAAAGAACTAAGATTATTATTATATATATAAACCGTCCCTTCCGTTTTTTTATATTTTAGAATATCTTAAAAATATCCCTTATACGGGATAAATAAAGCGTGATATTCGTTTATTAAAGAGTATAAACGATTATTTATTCCGTATAATCGTCCTTTATATAATATTTAAAGTATATTATTAAACCTCCTTTAATCGTAATTCTAATTAATTAAATATAGTCGACCGAAGTTAATTAGGTAAAATATATACGTATAACGGCGTTTTATAATATAAAGGAAGTGATTATTAAAGACCTTATTCTCTTTAACGGAGTTTTAAAAAATAATCTCGTTATATTATTTAATTATAAAACGGAGGTTAAGTAATTCTAGAAGATAAATACCTTCGCGAATAATTAATTATATAGTTCCTTTTAGCTCTTAATCGATTTAGGAATCCGATATTCGTTATCGAGCTAGAAAATTTTTAAAAAGAGTATAAAGAGCGTAAAACGAAAAAGACTCGATTTATCCGCGATATCGATATATACGAGCGCTTAGTATAGGCTAAAGAATATAAGGTATAAAAATACGGAGAAAAAGACCTCGGAGATTTCTTTATATAATAGGAGGAGATAATTACTACTTCCGAAATTAAAAAGTAAACGGAGTCTTTATTATATAAAAGAGAGACTTTTTAGTCTAGGAGGAAAGTTAGTACCGTAATTATCTTTATATTTAGTATATAATTATATAATATTAATTTACGATTATCCTAATTAGATTATAGGAGGCCTTAGTATAGGAAAAAGGACCTAATATATAAAATTAATTTAAGACTTTAGTTTTTAATATTTATCCGTCGGGGATCTCTTACGTAAAGAAATCTATTAACTAGACTCTCCGTTTATTACTTTTATAAATAAAAGTATTTAGAGCTCCGTTATTATTCCTATATAATTAATTATTAATTTATTAAAAAGTAAAATAAGCGCGTTAAAGACCTAAGGTAAGAGTAAGTTCCTAATAAATAAATATCCGAGGAGTATAAATTAAGTTATTATATTCGAAGAAGAGGTATTTAATATTTTATTTCCGCCTATAGTCCTAGCTCTAAAGTTTCTTTAATTTAAATTATTAAATTTAAGATCTAAACTCGGTAGTCCTTTTAAATTATTCGAATAATAAGATATTACGGCGATTAAAGATACGAGTAGAGTCGTCGGGACGGATTAATAATAAATTAAATTTTTTTAAAAAAAGACTCGATACCTACTAAAAAGAGAGTTTACTCGTTATAAATTATCTTCGGCGAAAGCGCCCCGTTAAAACGGTATATTCTAAATTATATATTTATATAGGCGCGTATTAAATAAATATTAAAGATTAATTTTAACGGGTCTCCGGAAGACGTCTATACTTTATTTAAATTAAAAGTAAAGAATTTAATTTATTAAATAAAAATTAATTCATAGAAGTAAAGTAATCTTAAAGTTTAAAGTTTTAAATATATTACGCGTTAATATAATATTCTAAACTTCTATAAGATAGGTTCTCCGTTATTAAATCTATAAATCTTTAATTATACTTTTCGTTATTATATAAGAGTTAATATTTAACCCGGAGAAGTATTTAATTATACCTAAACCTTCGAACTTTAGACGAAAATTATATAATTTCGACCGATCTAGCCCGGCGAGCCGGGGACGATCCTTTATTTATTTAGAAATAATAATTAAATATTTCCCGTTATAAATTACTTAATCTATAATTAGATTTATTATATAAATAATAACTCGTTAATAAAGTAAACTCTCCGGTAATAACGACTCGTTTATAATATTAAAAATACTACTTTTAAGTCGCTAATAATTATTATATCTATATATAACTCTAATTAAGAAAACTTTAGCGCTAGTAGTTTTACTCTTAATATATTATCCCCTAACTTTATTAATAATATAAACGATAATATTTTAAAATAAAATAAAGTTATTTTAATTACTCCGATAACGTTATAACTTTAATAATCCTATACGGAATCTATATTATTCCCGGTATTAAACGTTAATTTATTTATAAATTATACTTCTCCGGTTTATAGCGCTAGAGGTACTCTTTTATTAAATATTATCGTTTTAGAATTTATCGAGGATTCCGTTTAGAACCCGAAAACCGCGTAAAAGAAGAATTATCCGATAGCGTACGTTAAATACTAGGCTAAAAAGAAGAAAATATATATTAACGATATCCTACGCTAAGGTATAACGACTAATAATTTATTTATCTTAATACGACTCGGGAACTTTATATAAAAGATATATTAATTTAATAACGACTCGTTTACCCCGTTATCTATACCTACGAGTCTATTTAATTAACGAAGGGATATTTTTGAAATATTTATTAACTTTATAAAATTTGAATTATAATACTATTAATTAATATCCTAGGGGTTAAGTCGTTTTATAAATCGAAATTTATTTAGAAATTTTTATAATAAAGTTATATCGTAAAATTTACTTTATTAATATACGAATAAAGAGGCCCGACTTTATAGATTAATTACTACGAATTCTTTATAACTTCGACCGATTAGACCCTACTTTTTTAGAAGGAGGTAACCGGCTAGGGATAAATAAATATAATAATTTATAATTTAAAAATACTAAAAGTGGATCTCGCTTTTTATATCGACGAGTTTTCTTTCTTTTATTTTAAAAAAATTAGTGAAAAGCCCGACTACCTTAACTAAATCTTCCGGCTAGCGTAGTTATATCTAAATATAAACTTCTTATTAACCGTCGGATCTAGGACTTTATAGTTAATATATTTTAGAAGTTAATTATATACCTCGTATTAAAACTATAAACTATTAATAGGCTTTTAATAAAAAAGTAGGAAATTTATAATTATAAATATTTAAATATAAATATTATTAGCCGGTTAAAATCACCTTTATACGGATTTATTCCCGTACCTCGTGTATTTTAAAATTAGTTGGACTATCTACTCGAGGCCGAGATCGTCGAGACCGAGTAATATTTTCTAAAGAACTTTTAAAAAGTTATTAAAGTATCGAATTACTCTACCTAAATTATTACTTTCCTAGGAATTACTATTATATTACACGTTATAAAGCGGGATATTTAGAGATTATTATATTAAATTAATTACTAGGAATAAATAAATTCTTTTAATTAATTATAATTATTTAAAGGTTATTAATAAAGTTTAGATTAATATTTAGCGATATTCTCTTCGACCGACTATATTAATAAATAAAAATATCTACTTTAGTAACTTATTACTAGTATATTTTTATTATATAGCGCGAGGATTATTACTTTTAATATTAAATTACAATAATAGGAAGTAAAAGGTATTAGTATTTTACGATACTACGATTATAATATTAATATAATTACTTTAACGATATATAATAACTTTAAATATATTCGTTTAAATCTCTTTTTAGCGATATTAATTAACCGAAAATAAAGAAGAGTATTTAACTCTTAATTAAAAAAGACGTAATCGATATTTTAAAAACGATAAAAATAATTTAGATTTTATATTAAACTCGCTAGTCTTAATAGACTCGGTATAATTATATACGAAATTAAAAGACTTCGTTAAAAGTTAAATATATAAATTATATATTTATCGAGGTTAATACGGAACCCTCTTAATTACTTCTAAATAAATTCGATTCGTAGCGTTTAATTAACTCCTTTCTCGGCCTTTATATCGTTAATAACGTTAAGTTTAAAGTCGCTAACTAATAAATAATTTATTAATTCTATATAAAATCTTAAAATAATTAGACTTTCTTATAAGATAAGAGTAGAATAAGGAGGTATAAAACCTAGAAATCCTCTTCGTCGATTTATTTACTTTAGCCTTTTCTTATAATTTAAGAGAAATTATTAATTTCTTACTATTTATTATACGCGTAATCGCTAGAAGGATAAGGAGCTTAGTAAACCGCGAAGTAAATTATACGCGTAAAATATAAACCTCGAAATTATTATCGTGGCTTTTTTATTTAAATTTATTTATAAGACTCCTTTATCCTAGCCTATATATATTAAATTAAATTAAAGGAAAGAATAAAAAGAAAAGCGAATCGCGACTTTAAATAATCTTTCCGTAACCGATAACGACCACGAAATCTCTACGGTACTCCGTGGTATTAAATCTTTTTAAGATATATAAATATTAACTATCGCCCTAAATTAATTATAATTAAGAGATTTATATATTATTTTTATTTTTAAGTATTTACTCGGCGAAGAGGTAATCTTTATATTATAAACCTACTATATTACTTTTTACTAGTTTATTTACTTTATTACCTACCTAGAATATCTTTACTTCGATACTCATTTCTACTATAAATATTAAGATTAGAAGTAGAAATTTATTTTTTAAAATTATAAAAACTTTATTTCATAAATTAGGGACGTATTATATAATAATCTACTTTTATATTCGCAGCTAAGAATTAATATATAATAAATATCTTTTAATTATAGTAAGTGCGCTCTTATATATACCTCGGAAATATCGTAGGGGATTAAAGGTTTATTAAATATACTAGACGTCGAGTAGTAGGTCGAGCGGTAAGTTAAATAGTAGATTAAACGATAGGTTACGCGGCGGGCGGAGGGTTAAACGGTAAGTAAGGCGGTAAATTAGGCGGTAAGTTAAGCGGTAAATTAAGTAGTAGGTAAACTAGTAAATTAAATAATAAATTAAACGGTAATTACTAGAAAGATATAATAAGATAAGGATTAAACGATGTCTTTAATTCTAAATAATTAACTCTTTAGAGTTTACTCGCCCTTTATTACCCTATATACCTATTTACCTATAAAATTTATTCTCGTTATTATTTTTCGATACCGAGTATACTTTAATTAATTTACCTAGAGTTCGAAATACGAGACCCGGAGAATATAGTTTTATATTTAATAAGACCTAGTTTTACTTAATTAAACTTTAAGAATATTTAGATTAACGAGGAAATTAAAATTATTTATAACTTATTAAGAACGGGTAGATAAATAATATATTTTATATTCTTAACTTTGAAAGCCCTCGTTAATATCTTATAACTTTTTATAAATATTAGAAACGCTTTTATATTAGTTTATAAAATTACGTCCCGACTTTAATAACGGGTTATAAACTCTTATTCATTTCTTTATAAATAAGATTCTACTAGAGGACTTCGATTTAGATCGGTTTCTTTCGGACTCGGGTATTATAATTAATATAGTCCTATATATTATAAAATATAAGTATTTTAGATTTTATAGACTCGTTATTATTATATTATATCTCGATTTACTCTTAGACAAATTTCTTAATTTCGAATTAATTATTAATTATAATCCGTTTAAGTTAGTTAAGGAGGATATACGTATCTACGGGATCTAAAAGATTAAGGAAAGAGCTCGAATTAATATACTTAACGACGCTACGGACGCGGACCGTAACGGATAAGGATATAAAGTAGTAGAATAATATCGAAGAGTTATCGAAAAGATTAACCTCGGGATAAAACTTAAGAGAGTAATCCTAAATTAGGATATTTAAATAAGTTATTTATATATCTACCTTCCGATATATTTATTAATAATACTTAGTATTCTAACCCTCGGATCGTAAAGAATTTTATGTAAAATCTCTTATACTTTTATCTAAAATATTATAGCCGGTATAATACCCCTTCCGCCCTCGATATCCTCGAGCGGGACTAGAACGACTGGCTCTAACCTTTTCGAAATAATTATATAAATTTATCCGGGTTATTAATGGCGGTAGATTTCCTTATCGGGATCCAAAAAGGATTAGAGTAATAAACGATTTTATTATTCTAAAACTTTCTTAAATCTTCCGGTAATAAAATAGATTATCGATAATACGATTTTAGAATAAATTATATAATAAACTAAAATACGTCCCTTTACGCTAGTTTTCTAGGTATTCTTTATTTAGGTTAATTTAAACGTTTCGATTTAAAAGAAATATAGGGCGCGCTCTTTAAATCGAAATTTTTCGCGGAACTATTAAAACTAGATATACTAGATATACTCGAATAGGGTCTTTATATAATAGTATTAATACCTATCGGTTTTCTAGATAATTATTTAATATAGTACTATTAAAGCTAAGGCTGGCGTATATTAATAATAATATAAAATCTTCCGTCGTAACTACTATACGGTTTTAGTGCACGATAAGTCGATTAAATTCGTTTTTATTTATAAATCATTATCCTACGTATAGTAAAGAAATAATATTAATAGAAGATAACGAGTATACCTACCGCCGACTTTTATCTCTTTAGAAAAAAGAGAATAATATACTCTTACTTTTTATTTAGAGTTTTATATATTATAATTAGACTCTTAAAGTACTAAACGATTAAATAAAATTAGAAGAGAGTTTAAATTTATATTAACGATTAATTAAAAACCTTCGGTTTTAATAAATACCTAAAGAATTTATATTAACCCTAGTTATTTTATTATACCGTAAACGACTTCTTTTTTATATTATAAACGATACCGTTTAATTTTTAAAGGGTAGTTACGTAGCGGACTTAGATACTATCTTAAATAATAAAGATATTAAAAACGGGCGGATAGTCTTCGAATAAATAATCTTATTACTTTTACGCGTACTATACACTCTTAATACTAGCGATAAAATAATTCGACTTTTTACGGAGGTTCTCGATAGAGAAATATTATTACTAAAACTACTAAATAATATTACGGATTAATATTACGCTAGAAAGTTTCTTAGATATAATTATAATAAAGTTTTCGAGGAAGTTAAAGAAGGACTTTTAAAATCTATAAAAATAATATTAAAGAAGGAGAGGAATATTAATATAGAATAAATCGTAATACCGAGATTACCTACGTAGTTAATTAGCGCTTTATAAAAGGACTAGGAATCTCTTTATATATATAGATAATTTTCGTTATTAATATTAATCTAGATAATAAACTATTTAATTATTGTATAGTAGAGATAATTATCTCTTAAAAGGCCAAATATTAACGTCCTTTATATAGATAAATAAACGTTAAATTATTAATTACTTTATAGTCGTCGTCCTCTTAATCCTTATCATCGTTATCTTCTTTATTATTAATCTCGTTATTTATATAATCCTCGCTCCTATACCCACTCTCGTCGTTATTTAAAAATATATCGTTTTTAAAAGGCCGAAAGCCGTCCCCGTTACCCTCTTTACTATTATTATTCCTACTCTCGGTATCGGTATTCTTATCTTATTTATTAAGTTTAATCTTTATATCTTTCTTATATTCTTTTTATTTTAGTAGTTTCTTAATATAGGACTTTATAATCTTCTTAAATATATCTTGATAAATATCGGGGTTTTCTCTTTCTTCTACCTCTTATACTACTTCGGACTAGTTAATTTAATTAAGAATCGATTCCTATACTTTCTTTAGTTCCACCGGAGAAATAATATAATAATAATTAATAAAAGAATACCTAGACTTAAGTAATAAAGAGAAGTTAACTAGATAAGGTAGTATATTTAGAATTCCTCCCTTTTTAGTAATTTTACGTTTTTTTATCTTTTCTTTTTACGGAGAATTATCTTATTCGTTAAATAAGATAGATCGTTTATACCCTTTACTCGGTATAGAGTAGGGAGTATACGGTAAATTCGTTTTACGATATTTAATTATTTACTACGGTAGTTTAAACTTCGGAGATTATAAAAATAATATACTAGGCCTTCGCTTTAAACTTATAATACTCGATTACTCTATTTTATTTAAAGTTAAAGGAATATTTAAAAGGAGGTATTAAATAATATTTTTACCTTCGATCGATAATTTATTTTTTATTATTATCGTCCGAAGAATTCTCTTAAATTTTTATATTTATTTAATTTTAGCTCCTCTCCGTTCTAACTCCCCTCCTCGTCCGGTTAAAAATAAATACTAAAGAGGGGGCTAAAAGTAAATACTTATTTAATTAAATAACTCCCGTTACCTATTATAATTATATCTCGGTCGCGTTTAATTTAGAAATGTAAATCATATTTTAAAATTTAAATAATACGCGGTTAAAGATACGTAGATTATAGAGACGAATAAATATTTAAATTATATATTATTAAGCCTCTCTTATTTAAGACCGACTACGGAGACGTAATAAATCTAGTAGAATATATATAATTAAGAAGATATAGATATAAAAGAAAGAACTAGAAATAGGGATTAAAAACAGTTATTAAAGTATAAAGAAAATATTAATATTTAAACTAGAAATAAATATTTATACTAGAAGTAGATATTTATACTAGAAGTAAATACTCGTGCCAAGATTAGATATTATACGAGAATAAGGGTTAAGAAATCTATTAAAAGGCGAAAATTATTAAGGAATAAATTAATCTAGATATTTATATTCTTTAGGAGAGACTTATTTAGAGTTAAAATTATAAAAACTTAATACGCGACTTACTTCTATAAGTCCGATATAATATAATCTATTAATACGTCGTAATTTTATTTATTATATCTAGGTTATTTATTATACCCGAATTTTAAACTTAATATAAATAAAGGACCGAGACCCGCGATAAAATATAAAAGGACGAACCGGCCCCAAAGAAAATAATATATTATTTAATATAAGGAATATTAAAATAGAAAAAAGCTCCGCGTTTAAAATTAGGCGAAATAATACGAATACCTCGACGAATTATCTACCTTAAACCCGGAAGTCTTAAAAGTATTAAATATAAAAGAATATATACTAGAGGTATAAGGAATATTATTAAGAAAATATATTACCGAAAATAATCGCTTAAAGGGACTAATAGAGGTCTTAAGTCTATTAATTATAAACTTTAATAAACGAGTTTAAAAGGTAGAAGAAGTAATACGATTTATATAATATTAAATACCGTGATTAAGATTCGAATTTAGGGAATACGAAATAAAGAGATTAAGATTTTAAATATAATAGTAATCGTCCCGAATAAATAATTCAAATATTAACGTAAGACTTTACGAGATCGTAAAAACTGCGTCGTTTTACCTAGATAAATTATCCGAATCTAGTATTTAGAGCGGTAAATTTAAACTATTTAACGAGTTACCGTACCTAGATAATAACTATAAAGTTATTTCTTAAGTTCATATTATATATAGATTTACCGATGTATATACTATTAATTAAATAAGATTACGTATCGATAATAATAAAACTAGTTAAAGATTAAATTATAATAAAGGACGTAAAGATATAGAACGCGGTTTATATAATTTATTTCTTTCGTACCTAATTTTCTATAGAGATATTATTATTAATAACTCTCTTTCTAGTATAATTTTTAAATAATCTAGGGTTATTACTTAATTAGGAAGTAGATACGACGAGTTATTAAGATATATAAATCCTTCTTATTAGAATTAAAAGAATAACGTATATATTATTTACTATAATAGTTTTAAAGTATTCCGAGGGATATAATAACTAAAGAGTCGTATCGAATAAATATCGTCCCTCTTTTACGTATTTTTTTACCGTGAGCTCTACCGAAGAGGAAAGAGATAAATTAAAAAAATATTCTTTTATCGTAATCTAATCGTCTCCGTCGCGGAAAATAAATTTAAACCGTTTTTAAAAAGTTACGTTCTTTTTTATAGTTTTTATAGGCGCTAAAGTAATTACCCGAAAAAGAATATCTTTAAACGGGACTTTTTCGCCGGGTAAGACTTTTTCGGGCTAGATCTCGTCTAAATAAAAATTTAATAAAATTATAAAAGGCGCTACCGAACCTTATTCTTTCTCGTCGTTATAGGTTACTAGCTCTTCGACGTTATTTATCGATTAAAATTTCTAATTTCCCTGAATACTTTATAAACGGGGCGGATTTTTTAATAAATAACTCGTATCTCTCTACTACTCCGTATAATCTTATTATTCGTTTATATCTCGATCCTCTCGCGTATCCTCCGTGTTTAGTTACTCTTAGGGTACGTATATTTAATTTATATTTATTTACGTCGGGTCTCGTTTTTATTTTTAATTATTATTTTCTTTATTTTAATTATTTAATTTAGGGTCCGAGTAGGATATTTATTTATTAAAGTAAACTAGATAAACGGATCTTTTTACGAAAACGGGTTAGATACTACTCCCTTAACTTTTATCTATATTATATATATTATCGAGGAAAAGAAAATCCTTACTCTATTTATATATTAAGTCGAAAGGATATATATATCTTCTCTCTTAATACTCTTTAGGTCCGTTAACGACGTACGTAGACTTTAATTACCTAGACGGTAACCGTCTATTTATATAATTAAAGTATCTCGTTTTTAAATTATTAATTTTCTCCGATTTAAACCCTAGCCGCTCCGCTAAGTCGGCTAGTCTATATAATATAAATTTATTAAGATACTTCGTTATCCGGATCTTTTTTTTATTCGGTTTAGACTCTAATTTCATAGAGTTTAATAATAATTTACGAAGGTATTATATAACGTAGAGAAATAATTATTAATAGTATAAAACTACGCGGTTTTAAATAATATTAGATTTAAAAATAAAGGCCGATTCCGTTTCCTAGATAATATATTTACCTCTCTTCTAATTTATTTCGGAGAAGCTCCGCGTTATCGTTATATATAAAGTTTCTTTAGAAGGTACCTTTATTAAATTCTTTATTTAATAAATATAAGTTTTAATATATTTAAAATCTTTAAAAAAAGTTTTAAGAGTAGGGACGAGACTCTTTTATATTTATAACTTCGCCTAGATCTTTATATAATAGTTTAAATTAAATATACTAGATATCTCCCCTTTTCTTAATTAACGATATAAAGTTATATTATTAAATATCGACGTACCTAGTACTTTAAATTCTAGCGCCTTTATAGTAATATAGTTTATTTTCTATATATTATATTTATCGTATCGAATTAAGCCGGTCCAGAATCTCTTAATATAATTAAAGTAATAAAATATCTCCTACGACTTAATAGTCTAGTAAATTTATAATATATAAAAAAGACTAGCCTATTTTATTATATTTTAAATTTATTATAACCTTCGTTACGCCGAATCGTATTCCGTCCGGTTATAGACCTAGAAAAGGTAATAGAATATCGAAAGCCGTTATATAATCTTTTCTTCGTAGTAACCTCCTTAACTCTTATTATTTATTCTCCGTTAAATATATTTATTATCGAGCCGTTATAAACGGGTTAAAGTAATATTAACGGATTTTATAATATATTTTACCGTCGGTAAATTTTTTCTCGTTAAATAATTACTCGGTTAAATAGGTCCTTAAATCGTCGTTTAAATCTAAAGATATAAATAAAAGGTATTTTATTTAATTAAAAATTAGTCGATTATACCGGCTAGGTATAAATTTATAGATTATTAAAATTAAAAAGAGGTTATCTCCCTCCCCGCTTAAACCCGATACCGATTATAAAGATATTTAAGCCGAAATCTTAAAGGAAGTTCTAGTTTAGGTCGTTCGGTCTATATATTATTAAATAAAATAATAAAAGAAATTCTAATAAAGTAGGTAGTAAGGTCTAATTATTCGCGGTCGATTACGGTCGTTATATAATACCGGCTATTTTATTAAAAGTAACCTCCTCTTTCGAAAATCGATACTAAATTCTTTACGTTAAATATATCGGGTACGTCGGTTCCGTTTTTCGAAAAATTTAAATATTTAAATTTAATTCGTGCCGAGCCTTTATATTTAGTTTATTTCTCTCGCTCGAGGCTTTCTTCTTAAACTTATATTAAAGTACGTTATATTACGAGAGTATTATTTAATAATTAGTATTACTACCTTCGTCTATAAAAGAAAAACTTTAATATTAAAGAATTATTAATAAAACTTTATAACTAAACCTAAGGAGGATCGAATTAGTTAAGAATTAAAATAACTAATACCTCTTAAGAGATTAATACACCGTCGTAATTAACGACTTAAGATACTAGAAGTAGATATTATTTTAATTATTAAATAACTCTCTACTACCTATAAATAAAATAATATATCTTTCGATCTTCTACTATATCTTAAATAAGTTTTTTATACTTTTTACTACGTATTTTCCGTCCCCGTACTTTACGCCCTTCTTATTTATTCTTCGTTTATTAATTACTAACGATACTCCGTCGCGTAATATTTAGAATAACTTCCTCTTCCGTTAGATCGTTTATATAATTTTACTTCTAACACCCTTAAATCGATCTACTCCCTTCGAATAATATATATAATAATAATCCTTCATTATCTAGAAATAATTAAGACTCGTCGAATATTTAAAATGATACCGTTATTAAATTAAATAAAAATAGGGTATACCCCGATAAAAAAGGCGATGAATATACCGCTAACTTTATAAATCGAAAACGTTTAACTTCTATAAAACTTAACGTTAGGTAGGATATTAAAAAGGCGAAATTATCTCTCTCTAACGATTTATATCCTTCTAATAACTCTATTAATAAAATACCTAGAAAAGATAATATTATTAGTAAATCGAACGGAAAGAAAAAATACCCCGACGTTATAAACGCCGAGGATATATTTATACCTAAATCTCGCGGGTAAAATCTACTAGTTTTTAATAAACCGGGGCTTCGGCCGGATATATCTTTTAAAATAAAAAAAGAATTCTCTTAATAAATATATAACGAAGATTATAACCTTAAAATCGGTAGGTTTATTACCGTAATAAAGAAAAAACGTTCGGGTTTTAAAATAATAAAAGATCGTCTAGCTTCGGAAATAATAATAATAAGAAAACTCTCTAATTTAATTAGGAATATTAATCTCTCTACGCTCCTTCGGGTCTAAGAGGAGTATTTCGTTAAATATATTAAAATTTACGAATTCGGAGCCGAACTTTATATTATTCTTAAATATATATTAATTTCTTTAGTTTAAATTATCGCGGTACCCGTTTATTTAAAAGAGACTTATATAGTAATAATAATTAAATAGGTAAGATTCTAGTTTATTTTATTTAAACACCGGTATTAACGAGTTTAAATACTAAACGATATTAAATTCTTTAAATTTAAGGATTTAATTTATAGTAATATTACCTACTTATTTATCCTCTTAAACAATAACGGTAAAGTTAAAATTAGTATATAAAAGCGTTATATAATTATATCGAAAGAAATTGAAAAAGGGTATCCGGATATATAGGCTCTAAAAGATATTATTATATAATTATTAAAAAAGTATAAAAGCGGCGAAGCGAACGATTTACGTTATTAATTATCCACGGTTAAAGAGTTTTTATCGAAGATTATATCTACTTCCGTAGAAGAGTTTTTATAGATTAATAAATTTAGCCCTCTCTAAATAACGATAATCTTAACTTTTAAAGTATATTTTTCTCTATAATTAGAAGAAGGATAACCTCGGTTTATTAATATTAATTACCTAAATTTCATCGCGTAGGTTTTATATAGTAGAGTAGTAAACTATAATATTCTTATTTCTAATATAGTTTATTAACTTTTTATACGACTTTATACTTTATATTCTATCTTCGATTCGTTAGGCCGCTTTATATATAAATATTATAAACCGAAATATTACTAAATTCATAGCGTAAATAAGTTATTATTTTAAATATATCCTAAAGTATATCTTTTCGGAAGTTATAATAGTAATTTTAGATACTATAATACTTTATTCCGTAATTAATTAATTTTAGATATTATAGAGTTATTTCTTACTCCCCTCCCTCCTCCTAATTAATTTTAGATATTAGGTTCGTCACTACCTTTAATATCTCTTAATACCCTTTAATATATAGTTAACCCTCGTTACTTTATCTCTTTTTTATATTATTCGTATTAATTTACTCTACACGTTTTTATTATATTACCGCTTTATTATAGAGATTACTTAAATCTACGGTATCGTCGTAGGCGGTATTTTCCTCCTTTTAATATTCGTAAAAGATTTTCTATTCTTATAATAAGTTCTTTAATCGCTTAATATTATTATATCTAGGTATTTTACCTATTTATTAATTATACGATATTACCGTTTTTTAAGGCCGTGGAGTCCCGCCGATATTTTATTTTAACTCTTATATATTTTATTTAACGTCTTTTATATTACCTTTCGCGTAACTTTCTTCGACGAAGCGGGAGATAGGGTAGGAACTTTTTCGATAATTAATATAATATTATTTTTCTTTAATCCTTACTTAAGCTTTTTAACGGATTTATTAAATCTATTATTATTTAATTACCGACGGATTTATCGCTCCGCGGGGATAATATCTTTCGTACTCGTCGCGCTATATATATTTACCGTTATATATTACGACTCTATATATTCCTTACGCGTATCCGGGAACCTTTATTTATTTATTATAAATTATATAATTACTTCCGTTAATACGTTATTTATAGACTAGTAGGGTATATCTTCTCTTAATCTCTTAATAATACTCTCGTTATATTTTATTTATAAACTCTTATACGAATTCTTCCTTTATATTTACTAAATATTAATATTTTTAAATAAATACGTACTTTAACGCTACCTAAGTTCTAAATCGTTTATTAATTAAATCTATCTTTATATCTCGGCCGGGATCTTCGGCTTCGTATTTATAATTTAGCTCTTTACTACTTTATATTAAAATAACATATTTCGGGGACGCCTCCTACGAGTAGTAATTATTAAAACTAGCGGCGGCTTTAAAATAAATCTTATTATTTATAATAAATTAAAGGTCGACCTAGGATAATATATTAATTTATAAATATTATCGGTTAGTTTTTAATTCTTTTTATAAAGTTATCCGTTTATAGTAGTATTTTATAAATAAAGCGAATAAACGACTTTAAATTTATTAATAAACCTTTAAAAAGAGTTTACCTCTAAACTCTAATAATTTACTAAGTACGAAAGTGGATCTAATAAAAATAATTTCCGTCTAGTATTATTTATTAGTCCGTATATGGCTAGCGCTCCTTTAGGGGAATTTAAAAGAGTTTTTATAATTATTTTAAGATTTAAAATAATCGCCTAATTATTATATCTACGATAATTAATCCGAGGTTATAATGATTTTACTACCCGTATACGGCGGATTCGCTTACTCTAATAATTAGAAAATATCGATAAATATATAGGTCGTTATTAACGGATTAACCGTTAACGATAATAGAGGATAGGGTACCGGTATAAGAATTTTTAAATTAAACCTTAAAGAAGGATATACTAAATAATAACTACGTACGTAAAATATAAATATTATCCCGCGATTAATATTACTAACTCGTCTAGATTTTATATATCTTTATTTATTACGTATCCGGATATTTTAAATATAGCTCCTTAAACGAGGGTTAATACCGTCGAGTCTTTATTTATAAAAGGACGATAAATCTAGATAATATATTACGAGTAGAAATATTAAAAGAGTATAAATCGCGTAAATTAAACGCGATATTTATAACGATAAAAAAAGAAGGAGAAGATTAAAATAAAGATATATTTATAAACGGAGTTCCTAGGTTTAATAAAGTAAAGTTAGTATTTATAAAGAAAAACTTAAACCTATCAAAGGAAAGGAAGAAGGGTGGTGAAATATTTATTATAAATAAAACTCTTTACCCGGTCGATTATAATAACTTATTAATAAACACCGAAGTATCTAGATCTTAGGAAATTCGTAATAATTTACGAAGGCTTATACGAGGCTATTTAAATAACGGATTAAATTTATTAAAAATAGATTATTAATTAAATAAATAATATTTGAGTAATAGCCTCCGTATAAATAAATTCAAAGTATTTCATTTAGTTACGAATAGGGTTTTCCTTCGACCTACGTAATAAATAAAATCCGTCACCGTAGTAATAAACTACTTTTATTATATACTCGTGGTATAGACTACGTTAAATATACGTTACTACTAATAGTATAGACTATTTAGGGTATATACTATTATTAATAATATAAACTACTTAGGGTATAGACTACTTGGGGTATATATTACTATTAATAATATAAACTATTTAAAGTATATACTACTATTAATAGTATAAACTACTTAGAGTATACGCTACTATTAATAATATAAACTACTTAAGGTGTACGCCACTATTAATAATAGAAACTACTTAAGGTATACGCTACTTTAAGTAGATACTACTATTAATAATATAAACTATTTAGGGTATACGTTATTATTAATAATATAAACTACTCGTAGATAAAGTTTACCCGGTAAAAAGCTTTAATTCTAACTTCTTTTTTAATATAGGTTTTATTTTTAACTCCCCTTTAACCTACGTAATTAAAATTCGGTCTCGTAGGTTTAATACTCTTTAAATTTATATAATTTTTAACCTTTTATATTTATTTACCTTTCGATCTTCATACTCTCTTAATTTATATATAAAGGCTCGTTTATAAGGCTAGTTTAGAGGCCCTATTTTACTAATTATTTTATTATAAACTAGATATTTTAATCTCGTTAAATTAACCGCGGTTCCGCCGGTTCGTTTACTAGACGTAGTTTTTAAAACGGTTATATATATATTTCTCATTTATACTAAAGGACCTGTAATAAATTAATACCGGATATATATAACTATATTAATACTTATTTACCTATCGCGCCGTAATAGTAAAGTAAATACGCGAGATATATAAATTATTAAGAATATAATAGGTTTATCTCGCTTTCGTAAATATAATCGATTAAAGTACCGCGTCGAATATATTAAATCACTAGTTAAGCCAAGTAGATTTCGTTTAATTTAACTTTAATAAACTTCTTTATCCGATTAAAAATTACGGTTATCGATATATAGAACCTAAAACCCTATATAAATACTACCGTTAAAAAAGCGATACTTTATATAAGAAACTTACGGTAGCTTTCGGTGGAAGATCCTACGAATTATATTATAAGAATTTCAAGAGATTATATAATTAGGATCGATATATCAAAGTATATAAAAAATTACTACTAATTTTTAAAGAATTAAATCTTTCTTATTTACCGCCTTTAAATTCCTCGAATCCTTAACTTATTAAATTATAGTTATAGTAGAAAAGTCCGAAGATTAATTTAGTACTTTTAGATATACGATCCTCCTAATAATAAATATCTTTATTATTTAATAACTAGTTCTAGGATCGTAGTAATAAAGCGAGTTTATATTAACCTTATCGATTAAGTATTAAGCGTCGCGATTCTTAGGTTAAGACGTTTATATATTTAAAATATATAAAATTACTTTAAATAATCGATTTAGAGTTAAATAAAGAATTTAATATACTCTTTAATCGAGTAAATACGTATATTACTACGGGCCTAGCGAGGGAAGATAATTTTAACCGACTTTTAATTCCGCTCTATTAGAGATTATACGGTACGCCGATTTTTATATACGTAATCCACGGCGATATATCTAGTGTTTACGGTATTATTATACGGGGCGAAGGTAGCCTATAGGACTATAATCTTTATAAACTCGGTCTTCTCTATATAAGTTAATAATTATAAATATAATATATCTACTAATTATAGTAGAAAGTATATAACTCACTATTACTAGAGGGGCTCCGGATAAGAATATATATTAATTATATATATTACTCTATTAGGTTTAGGGGCGCCGGATAATAATTTCGTATAAAGAATTAATAAAATCGGGAAGTAAATAGAAGCTAATCAAGATTATACGGGCGGAGGAAATTAATCCGTTACCTTTAATTAACTAATTAAAACGATAAATAATTAATTACTTATATTTTATATAAAAGGCCAACGAATAGGAGTTTATAACGAGGTATACGAGGAGTATAAATTAAACCGAGGCTTTATTAAATTATATATAATATTATTTAAAATCGATTCGAATTATAACTCGATAATTAATTACTTTAATTCTCTCCTACTAGAGGAGCTCGCTATTATAATTAATATAATTAATATATTTAATTAGACTCCGTTTATATAGGCCGTTAAATACGGGTTTATAAATTTTATTAAATCTTTATTAAGATTTGGAGTTAATCTAAACTAACTTCGCTTTATTAAAAACGGCGGTTTCTCGCCACTTATTTATTTTATAATTACAGGACCTCGTTTATCCTAGATAAATATAAATATCCTCGAGACTATCCGATTTCTTCTTTAAGCCGGCGCCTACCTAAATAAATTAAATTATAAAGATTAAATCTCTTTATATATCGTAGTATCTTAAAGCCTCTTTAATATAACGGATATATTTTAATAATATAGTTAGTAGTTCTTAAACTAGTAAACGCGGACGATTACGGGCGAGAGTATATTTAATATCTATAATAATACGGATTACCGAGATAAATATTAGGGTATACTAGAGAGTCTAGTACCCTTAGTTTAAATTATTAAATATAAGTATAAGGAGGTTGAATTTCCTATTTATATTCTCCCTAATAATATATTATTTTATATATTCGAGTATTAATACCTTTAATATATCCTCGTCGTACTTTAATATAATATTTATCTTAAATAACCTATTTATATCGTTATTCATTTTATAGACCGAACTATTAAACGATTTAACGAAGTATATATAATATAAATTAATTTTATCTTAAGTTAATAAAGGCTTTATAGTACCGCCTAAAATAACTTTTTTATAAATTATATTAAGATACGCCGAGTTATTTAATAAAACTTCTTATTTAGTATAAGAAAGAGTATAGAGATCGCTTAAGAAAGAGTCGCGTTCTACTCGATTATTATTAATTAATAAAAGGATTCCTCCGTAAATATAATAAATATACTTATAAATCTTCTAGCCTCGAAGTTATAAGTCGTGTATAAAATTACGTAGAGGCCGTAGGTATTATTAATAATCTACCGAAACTAAATAACTTTTTCTTCTTTCGAATCCTCTAAAGTAATAACTAGTAACTTCGGTGACCGTTAATACCGTTCGTACTCTTTAGATATTAATAAAACGAGAATAAAAATTAAAACGGGACGTAGTATTAAGTTAAATTAAATCTTATTATTAATATTTTATATATTCGTTAGAGTAAGAGATTCTAAGACTCCTAAACCGTATATAAGATTATTTAATATATTAGGGTCTAACTCAAATAGTATAAAATCCTTCGTATATTATTACGTCGTAGTATTAATAATATTCATAGTTTTACCTAAAGGCCTGAGGGTATAATAAATACCGGATTAAATAAATAAAGTTATCGGAGAATATTTAGTTATAATAGAGCGGGGTAGTTCTACGAATTAGATAAAGAGAAATCGGAATTAAGAGATATATAGGAACGATTAGAAAAGGTTATTTTAAATATATTAATACTAGTTATTATAACTGGCCTATAACCGGGTATCTTTCTTATAAAGTAAAACTTAATAAGATCGTCCTATTAATATCGTTTTTTTAATTAATTTAATTAACTTTACCCCTCGACGTTTAAGGCGCCTTTAATAAACGAAGTAACTTTATTATTTCTTATAATTAATAATAGCCTTATATTACTATTAATATATTAGATCTATATATAGTATTTATATAGAATAATAAACTCTACGGTACGGTTATAAATCCTTATATTATTTTAGTAAATAGGTATTGTATAAGGTAGGCCTTAAATAATAAGAAACGAATTATACTTATAATATTAAAACTAAATTAGGCGGGATAAGACCCGGAAAACTACTATAAATTAGAGAAAATAAATTAATAATCCGTTCGTTTAATAGCTATAATAGTTAATATAGAAAGAATTTACTAATCACTATATATATAATTACTCGTAAGAAATATTAATATAATTTAATACGAGATAATTATAACTTAAGGTATCTACCTCGAGATTATTAAATTTACGATAAATTCGGTGAAATTAAAATAAAATACCGATCTTTACTACGATTAATACCGAGAACTTATATATAAATTACTTTTATACGCGATACTTCGGGTATAAATATCCGGGTAATTTAATAGTAGAAAATAACTATTTAATAATTATAGAAAAGAAAGCGGCGGAATAAACGGGAGAATATTAATTATAAAAATAAAAAGGATATCGATATTATTTATTTAATTAAAGTTAATTTAAATTAAGCGAGTGTAGTCTCTTATTTAATTAATTCCTTATTAGTAAAGAGTATAAAATTCGGGGCCTACGACCTAATACCCCTTACTACTATCTAAATTCATAGAATATATTATTATTATTTCTATAGATCCTCCTCTTAGACTCCCGGATCTAGTTATATATAAACTTTCGACCGGGGAAACGACCCGCTTCGATCTTTACTACGCCCCGTTTTAACGGTATTTAGAATTATATTAAACGTTTACCACTTTCTATTTTAAGAGTATTTACTAGGATTTTTCATATTTTTCTTCTTTTATTCATTCTTTCCTACTTTTATAGTCTTCTCGACTTTTTAATATAATTAATATAATTTAAAAAGGTGTAATTATCTTTAAAGTAAACTTTCTCTCCGCTACCGTCTTTACTATAAGTATTTAGGGTACGGTCGAACTATTTAAAATTAACCTCGTTATTATTTTTATTAATATCTTACTTTTACTTCCGTTAATTATTTTATTATAATATATCGCTTTTAGTTTAAGAGTAGTTAAATAAATTTATATTAAATATTATTTACCTAACGAAGGACACCCTTTCTAACTCGTTTCGATATACTAATTAATAAAACTAGTTATACTATCACTATCTAATTATAGTTAATAATATATAATACTCTATACTAGGCGACGGGCCTATAGGGCTCTTATATATACTTTATTTTTTAAAGAGAGAAGAAAGTATATCGCCTTACTTATAATATTTTACTAGGGATTAAAGTATTCCTTCTCCCTTCCCCTTCTTTTACTATATTTAAGGGGTTTAAAATCTTCTCTAATATTTTCTTCTAGCCGACTCCTCTTACTTTATTCTCCTCTCTATCGGACTAACCCGCTCTATAATAGTAAACTTTCTTTAATAATATTTAAAATAAATATACGTAAAACGCCAGGAACTAATTATTAGATCGAATTAATACTTATATATAAATTAGATTTAGAATCGGAGAGAGAAGTTACGAAATAAGAAGGAATATATTTTAAATATAAAGCTAGGTCTTCGTCTAGATTTAAATATCTTTAAGAACGAAATAACGTTAATAAGATATATAGTAAAGGGTATTTTAATTATAATTTAAAAATTCGTAAATAAATAAAGATCTACTCTAATTTTAATAAAGTTAAAAATATTTAACTACGCCCCGTTTCCCTTATATCTACGAAAGCGGATATTATTTTTCGGCCTTTTTAATAGTATTTATTTATAATATTTAATCGCGGCTCTAATTAGGTGGAAGATTCGAAGATATAAATTTAATACTCTTTTAAAATTATTTCTCCCTCCTTCTTTACCCTCTTTTATTATATAATAAATTATCCCTCCTTTATTTATCCATTATCTTAATAACCTTATTTAATATATTATATCGAATATACTCCTCCTCTTTATCTTAAGGAAATAAATACTCCTTTAATTATATCTCGACCCGGAATTTATTAATAACTTTATTATATAGGCTAGAAAGTTAGCGAAAGTATACTTTAGCCCCTTTAAGGCCGTTTAATATATTTACTTTATCTTAAGACTAAACGAGTAAATTAAATAATAAGTACTTTAGTATACCGAGACGTATATCGAGACTTTCGACGAGCGAGGAGGTAATTATATTAGAAAAGATATAAGAATTTTTATTCGACGAAGATAATTAACTTATAACTAGGCTTAGCTAGCTTTTACGGGGATTAATAATATATATTATATATCTAAAGTTTTAAGAGCTATATTAATAAACTACTATTAATATTATATTATAAATCGAAGACTACGAACCCCGTTATAATATTATTATTATACCGGTAAAGATAGTAAAGTATTACGAAATTATTAAACTAGAGAACGAATTATACCCTTAATTAAATACGTTCCTATATACCGGAAATATACTATACCGTTAAGATAGTACTTTAGTTATTTTCGATAAGTACTCGTTAATATCCCGAATATATAAAGACTTTAAATATTAGTACTACCTCCTCTAAAAACGAAATAATTAAAGATTAGATATACTAGCCCTTACCCTAGTTAATTTTAAAAGATAAATAATATTTCTTATTTAAATATATCCCGGGGAAGAGTATAAAAGACTTTAAAAAACTATTCTAAATATACCGATTAATAATTTAGATAGAAAAGAAAGATTTTTAAAGAAAATCTCTCGACGATTAATCCTCTAATATAAAGACCGTAGAATTCGTAAACTCGTCGAATATATTATTATAAAATACGTAAATATCTAACTTCTTTAGAGTTTAAACCGAAAAGAGCCTAAAAGTTATCGTAATACTTTATTTCATATATCTAGTACCGGTAAATAAATATATAATTTATAAAAATATAATTATCGATATATTAACTTCGTCCTATTTATAAATAGCTACTCTAATACCCTTTAATACTTCGAAGACCGTATATATAAAAGTACCGGGAAGGCGAAGAGGAAAATAGGCGAGTATTTACTAAACTATAGAAAGAGCCCTAGACGATATAAATATATTAACTCGGATAATAAACGGCTCCTAAAAAGTTAAATTTAACTACGTGAATAATAAAGATAGTTATTGTATTAACTAGGTATAGTCATAGGTATTTAAAATACTATATATTAATTACTCTTTATTAATAATATATAAACCTAGATATTTTCTATATATATATATCTATATCTAGATTTTAGACTTATTAGTAAAAATAATAGAAAAAAATACCCCCTTATAATAAATAGTAATCCACGTTACGTTATACTTTTTAAGATAAAAGCGCGATATATTTTATTATACTATTACCCTCCTTAAGCTTTAGTGTGTAATATAAAGTATTCGAGGATATTATCGCGGATAACGTCGAAGTATACCGGATAATTAAATAATTTAAATTAAAATATACTTTTCTAGCGCAGCGACTAGCGCGCGGATAAAGACTCGAGTTAGAGTATAATTAAATTAGGATAAGATAGTTACTAGTAATAACGATATAACTCCTTATCTACTCCTAGCTCTCTTAATCCAGTTTTAGTTTCACTACTTTATTTTTAATTTTTTATTTTAAATCTAGTTCTTTTACTCCTAAACTAGCTCCCCGATATTAATAGTAACTTTAATTTAATAGTTAATCCGCCGCTCTAGTTTAAATACCCTATATATAGTAATATATTAGTTAAAAAGATCACGATATATATAGACTAAAAGATTAATAGGTCCGTTAGACGAAGTCTAATTTATATATTTAATAGTTTTTATAATTTCCTAGTTATATATACCTAAGGAGTATTATAAATATAGAGCCGAATATATAAAGAGTAATAGTATATAAAGGATAGGGTATAGGAAAAAACTAGTATTATTTATAAAATTTAAACTTAGACGAGCCTAGTATAAATATATATACCCTTAAACTTTACTAGTATTATTTTATATTTCTTAATATACTCCGAAAGTCTTTATACTCGGATTAAATTATTAGGTTTCTAAATCTTTATCGAGCCACGAAAATTCTTTACCGAAATTTATAATATTTATAGCGCTTATCCGCCTAGTAATTAATATATTAAGAGGGAGAGCCGATATTTATATTAAATTTTAATATCGTTTTTATTAAATATAAATCCTTTACCTCTTTATAAATACCTAGATAAAGGACTTTATTCTTAATTCTCTTTATTATATATTATTCCGTTAATCCGTCGAATAGTTCTAGGAGGGGTAGGTCTATATCTAGTATAATAACAAGAAAATAAAACGTATTTTTATATTTATCGCCGAGGGTAGTAAAGACCCGTAGGAATAGAAAACCGATCCTTTTAAAGATAATTCGCTAGTTATTTAAAGATTTATTATTTAATAGAATATCTAGGTCGGCTAGGTAATAATTATTAATAAATTAAATAATATTATCCGAAGTATAAGAAAGAAGTCGTTTATAGTATAGTAAAGTAATTAGGATTAATACGAGCTACTCCGGTTCTTAGGAGTTCTAAAAATCTTCTATTAATTATTAATATAAGTTTAAAGTATCCTTTAAATTTACTTATTTATTAAAGATTCGGAGAGGCCGACCGTAAATTATCGAACTCTAAGTAAAGAGTAATAATATATTATTCTCTAATTTTCGAAAGGATGGATATTAGTAATAGGTATATTTATTAACTCCTATTAATAATACCCTTCTATATTCGTAGTAGAGGGGATTATAAATATATATTAACGAGATCTACCTCTTCTAAACCTAATCCGTTTAGTATTTAAGATAAAAGATTCTATTAATATTAATAATAGTTAGGCTCGTCGTTTATAAAAATATACTAAATATCCCTCTAGAAAGCCGATAAATAGGAATTTTATTATTTATATACTTTATCCTATCGTATCTAGCGTACCGATATCTATATCTTTAATAAAAACTTTAAACTTCGATAATATAATATATATTTCCTTCGGATTAAAATCCCCGAACCGATTTATACCGGTAACGCCGACTAGAATTATATATAAATTAAAGTTATCGCTAATTATATATTTTTAATCGAGTATATATTATCGATAATTTATTATACCGCCGGAAAGTTTAAATAGGCCTCGGACTAAAGAAATTATTTAAAGTTTTAAATTATATAATATCTTAATCGGTATCTTACGTTTTAATAAAGTTTTAAACGGATCTATATAATACTCCTAGAAAGATTAAAATAAATCGGTTTAATTTTTCGTAAAGAGCTCGAGCGCTTTATTAAAGTCGTAATTCCGTTACCGATTTAGACTAAGGAATATAAAATATTATATAAAATATTTATAAATAAGTAGATTAGATTCTTAAAGAATATTAATAAAATTAGAAAGCCGAATAACGAAGAGTTTACTAGAATATCGTAGGTTAATAATATTTTATTAAGTGGTATTTTTAAACTCTTTAATCGAGTAAAATTACGATAATATTCCTCGTATCCTCGATAATAACCGGAGTGGATCTTATTTATAATATTATAAAGAAAGTGAATACGACCCCTTTTAGTCGCTTCTTAAATATTATAAACTAAGATATCTTTCTTAATTAATATTATTAGGTTATAATTAAAGTATATCTCGTACCCTAAAAAGAAAAGCTATTAGATATAGGATATATATATTATAATTTTATAAACTTTACCGTCTTCGGTTTTCTTATTAATATTAATTCCCGGCTCCGAGTTAAGTTATTTAGAATTACTCGTTTCGATTTAATCGGCTAGGACGTAAATAAGATTTTATAATTAATTATATAGGTTTAAATTAAGAGCCGGCCTTAAAAGTTACGAGGATACATAAATTATAATTTATAAATAAAGACTAAGGTATTTTACGTCGATATCGGTTTTTAGTAAAGTCCTCGAATCCTTTATTATACGTATAACTTAAATATATTTAGATTCTAACTACGCGGCCCTAGGCTTAGGTATTAAAATAAGTATCGGAGGTAATATTATATATATTTCGGGCTATAAATAAGGTAAACTTTATAAAAAAGAAAATAACTAACCCTTTTAGGATCTATATAAATAAAAGTACGTTTTATAATTTATAAATATTACTAGAATATTAAAGGGGAATCTAGGATATAAACTCTTCGTTAGAGGTTTATTATTATTTATACTAGGAACGATCTACTAGATATAGAGTATCTTTATCGCTTTATTTTCTACTTTAAACTTAGCGCTAAAGTAGGTTAAGAATCTTATCGCTCTATTTTCCTCTTAAAGTTTAGAAATAAGGTCTCGTTATTTTAATAATATAAAGTTATAGTACTAGTAGAGACGGCGGCGGCTATAGTAATAAATCCGTCGTTATATATAATAACGAGTAGAAATAGGTAAATGATAGTGTATAATAAATAATATATTTATAGTTATAAAGCGGATATAGTGGGCTTTACTTCTTTATTAAAGAAAGAGAGTTAACGAGACGAAAATAATAAGAGATTAAAGATAAATTTAATAACTACGATAGAGCCGCTAACTAAGGACGTATTATTTAATAACGGTATTATAATTTATAGAGTAATTTATATATTTTCCGACTCTCCCCCTTAATTCTTTATTATTATATTAATATATACTTCGATACCTTTACCGCTAGCTCTATATACTAGTATTATTATAAAAAAGAGGAGTTTTAACTCTCTCCGGCCCAGCGAAACTCACTAGCTTTTAATATATATATAGATAGACTATATTAATATACTATATATTAGTACGATTATCGTAGCCTCTTTTAGTCTATATAAATATAACTATACCTAATAAATACTACTTCACGTTCTATTAAATAACGCTAGTATTATAGTACTTTTTACTAAAAACCTATAAGTAGCCTAAATTATAATAACGGGAAACTAATTCTAGTAATATTTATAAAGATATACTTATAATAAGATATAATATTTTATTACTTTTCAATCCTAAAAAAAGATCGTCCTATTACGTTTAAACTACGTATAGGCGTCGTAATTTAATTAATATAATTTTTATCCTAGAGGTTAGAGAGCTTAAGGATCTTTATATCTCTAAAATAATATAACGATTATATATTTAAAAGAAGACGTAGGCGGTAGGGGAGTTAAATATATATAATATCGATATATCTCCTAGTATTCCTACTTTTATTTAAAACGAAATCTTTAATATCTTACGACCCGTTAACCGAGGAATATTTTCTTCGCTACGGCGGTAGGGTAAAGGATAATATAAGGATATTATATTACTTAAATTATTTCTTTAATATATTTACTACTCTGTATAAATAACTTTAATAGTCTTTTATATATTTTATTTCCTCTTCCTATTTTAACTTTTATTTTATCTTTCCTTTTTCCTTTACTTTAACTCGAATCTACTATTTCGTTACTCGTATCCGTTATTCTAGTATCGCGATATTACGGTTATACTTTTCTTTAGCGATACTGGACGTAGTTTATATATTAATAAATACCGGAGTAAAAGATTACTCCGTTAACGCGTTAAAGATTTTCTTATCGAATATTAATAACGATATAATCGGAGGTCCTATTAAATTATAAGGCGGAAGGAAGAACTAAGGATTAATAATAAAAATAATCTAAGAAAGAACTAGGCTAGTACGATATATAAGAGAAAAAGATTTATTCTCGGGTTATAATAACGGACGTAAGGGCGTACTACGTACTATAATTTATCTAAGAATTATAAAATTCCTTTCCTCGTTATAATATTAAAGATAGTTTATACCGGTATATCTACGTTAAAGTATAAACGATTACGGAGGCGGTCCTTTAAATACGTTATACGCGGAGGGAGCTCGTTCGACTTTAACGGTCTTTTTAATTATTATTATTTTATTCTTTAATTAATAATAAGTCTACCCCTCGTCGAAATAATAATAAAGGCTAAAGTATTAAACGAAAAGATAATTATCTACTCTTTAAGTAAAAATACTAGGAGTTAAACTCCGCGGAAATATACTTAATAAAAAAAAGACCGTTATTATAAATAATAACGACGATAGAAGTAAGGCCGTATAAATAGAGTTATTAGTAAGAAAAAGTATAATATAAACGAGTATTTAAGACTATAAGAGATAAGTTTAAACTCAAGAAATAAATTAAAGAAAGAAAATAAATTAATAAAATAATAAAGACGGTAGCCCGAGTAAGAAGAGTTTAGAAAATTTATATAATTAAATATTAACGAGGTTTATCTTTTCTCGTTTATATTTCCTTAGTATTAAATTTAGCGCCTTTAACTTTAAACCTAATTTATTATTCCTATAAAATATAGGCTAGCGGATTAAATAAATAAAAGTAAATCAATCTCGTTAATATTACTTATTACTGAGTTCTCTTAGTTTTTATAATAATATATTAATTTTAGCTAAGGATTCTAGCTCTTCCGAAATAAAAACAATTAATTTTACTTTAAGTAGTAGAATCGGGTAACTTCTTAACCCTTCGTAAATATATTACTATTCTAAGGAAAACGTACTAGTATTTATATTAACGTATTAATATAATAGTATTTATATAATAAGCCTAGAACTTTTCCCCGTAGATATTATTATAATTATTTAATAATGAGTCTAATATTATCCTCGTAAAATATACTTCTTCTATATATAGTTATTATCGTTAAATAGGATATCCTAGACTAAAGGCGTTTAGGGATATCTTATAAACTTTAAGATACAAAGACTTTTTAAGGATAAATCTACGAGCTAGGAAGTGAGTTAATATATAATAAATTAAGAGTAAATTTTCTCGACGTTAATTTATTCGATCCTCTTATAGACTCTTTATTTAAATAAAATTTAAATCCTACCTAACCGCTATCTAGATATTTATACTCTTATAGTATAATAGATTCGAATAATAGTAAATAAATAGTAGTATTCCCGAGTAATAATAGTAATAGATAAATAGGTTCCGCCGCCGTAATTAATATATATAATTTCCCGGGTTATCGATGGTTATTATACGATTTAGTTATTATCCTCGTATATTAATACCTTATAGATTAGGCGGTATTATTCTTTCCGATAAAGTATACTTTATTAAATCCGCCGACTCTAGTTTCGCTCTATTTAACTATAATCATTCTGAATTTAGGAATATTATACTATAATTTCATAAATTATATTTATTACTTTAGGCCTATATATAAAGTATAATATACGTTATATATTACTCGAAGGCGGAGGCCCGGGGGTACTTTAAAGACCTTCTTAATAAATAGAAATTAATAACGTAAATACTCCGTTTAATAGGGGGTGTTAATATTAAAGTAATATTTAAAAATTTAATTAGTTACTAGATTTTCTTTAGACGGCGTCCTAAAAACCTATATTATTACGGGTAAAGATTAATTAATATAAGAATTTAGTATTTAAAGGAAATCTTTACTAAGATCGATATAAAGAACTTATACTATCTTTATCTAACCTCTTCTACTATTAAAGCTTTTAATTAATTATATTAAATATTTAATAAAATAACCGTTAATAGTATATAGAAGATATTATTAATAAATATATTCTTTTATGAATTTATAAATTAAGAACTTAGAAGATAGACTCCCTCCCGTATAAATTTATTAATAAAGATACTAAAGATAGATCGCGGTTATTAATTAAGAATTCTAATCTCCGCTAGTAGGTACGTTAAAGAGATTCGCGAGATATTAAAGAAATATAAGAAGTATAATAAATATAAATAACAAAAAGCGGTAAGAACGAGAGTATAATTATATAGAAAAGATTATTACTCGCGTAAAAACGGAATAATTCGTCCGTATTATAATAAATTTCTCGGAAGGAAAGTATACTACGAGTATAATCGTTATTATTATTATTATAATTTAAAAAAGAGGGTAGGTAGAATAAATTTAGGGCGAGACGCGGCCAGCGAAATAAAATTACTTTTAGGTACCCGTTATAAGGAATTAACGCCTTCGTATATATACGTCTAAAGTACCGCCGAATTACTTTCTCTACTATATCGTCTTTATTTCCTAACGTTAATATATTAAGTTAGGACCGATCCCTTTAATACTATATACTCTAACTAAACGGTATCGACGCGGTTAATTAATTCGGGCTACTCCGTCTTTAGTAGTATATATATTAATAATAAATCTTCTCTTTAAGAAATAAAATCTAGGGTAAATTCGTATATCTTAAAGAATTAACCGCGCGGTAAAGTAAAGACTTTAAAGGGAGAAGGTTAAGGATCGATAAAAGAAGAGGACTCTTTTAATATAAAATAAACTATAATTAAAAAGTTAGAACGGAGCCTATAATAAAGAAGGATTAATAAGAGCCGAGTTTATTAATATTATTAAAATAATCTTCTATATTTATATACCGAGTTAATCGCTTCTTTAATATAGATATAGATAGTCTTTTATTCTAGCTAGTATATCGGTTATCCTTTAATTTCTAGGCTCCGTTATATATCTCGCGAAACTTCTTATAAACTTAAATAACGGTAATATTATAAATATATATTAAAAGCTATAAGAAAGTATAGAGATATAAGATCTATATTTTTAGTTATTTTAGTATACTAGTTAACGGTTTTATTTATTAACTTTAAGAAGTAGATCTCGCGCCTTTAATACTTTCCACCCTACGAATAAAGATATTAACGAGTAAAGAGTAACGATAAGATAAACGAGGTAACTATTTACGAGACGGGATTATTTTCGAGCGAGTAACCGAAGACTATTTATAAACTAAATATACGTAAAGTAAAAGAGCGAAAAGTATAGATAACTAGCGCCGGAAATCGTCTAGAATTAATATAACTTATTATACCGTCTATAATATAAGTTAGTATATATACTATATAATAATAGGACGATCTTACTTAATAAAGGGTACGAAGAATAACGAAGTATTAAAAACGAGGGTGATAGTAAGACTAGGGCGATATATTATTTATCCGAGACTAACGTTAAAGACTTAATTATACGCGGTCTATAAAAAGAAATACTTTAATTAAAATAAATATTAATTTCATATTATTTACTAAAAGAAGATTTATTTTAAAGTTTATTATATATATAGAAGAGTAGTAAAATAAAAGGTAATCGATTATTTAAATAATTCCTATCCGTTAAACCGTCTATTATTTTATACCTAGACTTTGAATAAACCTTTAACTTATTATTATTTAATAAAGTCCTCTTTAAAGAGTCTAAAACTATAAAAATAACTAGTATAAAGTTAAGAATTAATTTAAAAAGTAAGATTAATATTTAACGGCGTTTCCCGCGGATTAGAATTTAATAGCGCTTCCCGCTAATTAAAAATTTATAAAAGTTCGTTTTAAATAAAGTAAAGAAGGCGGTAAAAGTAATATAAAAAATATAATAACGAATAATAAGGTGAATAGTCGGTAAGACTCTTTTTATATTAAGAATAAATAGGGGGTATAAAGTATATAAATAAAACTATAAAAGATAAAGTAATATTTAATAAAGGGCGAAAAAAGTAAATAAGGTAATCGTCTAAACGAGGCTATAAAATCTATAGACTTTATATAGGAGCTATAGATAAATATAATAATAACGGTCTCTTCCTCTCTTCTTATTCATAAGCCTATAATAGGAGAGATTAGATATTAATACGAAAAAAGATAAACGGCGCTAATTATTCTCGTTAATATATAACTAATTCGAGTTTCTTTAAAACCTACTCGGAGACGCTTCGGAGACGTTTATTTATATACGTATTTTTATTCTTATTTTATCGGTTAATAGGATATATATTTTAGAGCCGACGAAGGTACTTATATATAAAAATTACTAGTCGATAAAGTAAAATAATACGAACTCGTAGGATATAATATCCTAGATAGATAAACTAGATAATTTTATAATATAAAATTACTAGTTAACCTATAACCGAATAATTATTATTTAATTAACTTCGGTTAATTTATAGATATAAACGTCTAGAAGTTAACTATAAAAGGAATAGTCGAGTCTACGGTATAACGGGAAGTATAACCCGGGGTTAATATCAAAAAACCGGTAACTCGATCTATTATTTTATATTCCTTTCCCCTTCGTATTTATATTTTATTCTTTAAAATACGTCTTCTATATTTTCTAAATATCCGATAAAACTAGTTTACGTCGTTATCGAAGACTTAGGATATTTTTTTAAATAATACGAAATAAGACTTCCTATAACTATCCTAAATTAATTATTTATTAATTCGTAAAGATTTCTAGCTGCCTTTATCTTCGTGTGCGATATTACTTTTATAAATTCTCCGTTATCTAGAAGTCTTAACCGTAGTAAACGTAATCTTTATAAACTTATATAGGATTATGTATATTTAAATATAATTAATTAACCGTCTTTTACCTTAGCGAATAATAAAAAAACTATTATAATTTTAATAATAAAAGGTTAATCGCTAAAGACGGTAGTATTAAGGGAGATAAAAATACCTATAACGATATTAACGAAACTAGCGGTAATAATAAAGGTAATAACTCCGTTATTTTATATTAAAAGAATAATACTATTAATAGACTAGATAACTCTAATAAAGACGACTCGTAAAATTAAAATAATACGGATAACGATAGTATTAATACCTAAAATATCGAAGGTAATTATAATTTTAATAGGAAAAATAACCGTAGTAAGGATAACTAAAACGAGACTACTAATAATATAAAATATATTAAGATTAATAGGTTTATCGAAAAGATCGAAAATTCTATTAAAGCGCGTAAGGATAAACTTAAGGAGTATATTAATTTATAAAATAAAATATTTTAAATAGGAGTTAACTGCGAAATATTTATATAATAAAGTTTCGATTTATTAGTAGACTCCGCGGAGAATAACCCGTTTCGAGCGGTTCTTTATAAACTAAGTTTATATCGGATTCTAAAGGAGAGGATTAAATAAGATACCCGTTAAGGGTACATTTATAAGAAATATAAAAGATAATATAAAGATAATATAATAGAAGAGTTACCTTTATTCTATACTCTTAATAATTAACGCTAAAATTCTAGACACTATTTATTCGATATATACCTACGGTATAATATAGTTTTCGATAAAATAAATAAACTACACCTAGGACTAGTGGGCCTTATTACTCCTATATTAATATTTATAAAATATATCTAGTATCTATTAATATAAGTTTACTAACCTTTTTAATAGGATATAAACTATAGGCTATAATTTCAAGGCGTTTACTAAATTATAAAATATATTTAATATTTATAAAATCGCCTCTAAGGTTTCCGATCGTGTATTAACTATTATACCTATATTACCGGCGAGAAAAATAGGTAAACTTATTCCTAGTAATTTATAACCGGTAATATAACTAATATATAGAATTTAATATATAGCGAAGTGGATAAACGAAACCTCTAAGGTAAACTAAAGGACCTTAAAATAAAGAAGAAAATACTTGGAGAATAATATTATAATACCTCTATTAATACTACCGACCTTAGATATAATATATACTATATTAGAGGAGACCCTATATTATCCTCCCGAGTAGAATTAATAATCTTTAATATTATATATCCCCTCTTTATATAATCTCTTTATATTTATAAATCTTTTATACCCCTTCGGCTATAAGGTCAGCTCTAGTAGATATAATAATATAATAATAAATAATAGAAATAAAATAATAATAAACGACACCGTTTACTAGAGTTTTAAGGATCTCGATTTAATATTCTCTTCGTAAAGTAACTTTATATAAGGAGTTTAAGAATTTATTTTAAATTAAAACCTACGATATAATAATTAATTAGGAATTCTATAAACCTCGCGGGAAAGAGAAAGAAATTCATAATTTATTAATATAATTACGGTTAGACTCTATAATCTAGGCTCTATTTCTAGGTATATTAAAACTCTCTTTATAAATTCTAAACCTAGGCCTATAATTAGGCTTATAATAAATATTAACGACTATATTAATTTCTTTCCCGAAGGTACTCTAGATATTAATAACTATATTAATTATTTTCCCGATAATATAGCGGAAATTAATAACTATACTAATTATTTTCCCGACGGTGTAGTAGATATTAATAATAACGGTTATTATATTCCCGAAAGTAATACTCCTTTTATAAATTCTAAACCTAGGCCTATAAATAAGCCTATAATAAATATTAATAACTCCTATTTATTTTTACTAACGTAGATTACTTCCTAGTAATTAAGACTCGTATTATAATTTAATAATATATTCCGGCCTATTTTAATTATTAAATAATTTTAACTCTTTAAATATAATAGTAATAATATACCGCCCGCTTCTTATACCGCTGTTAATTTAATATCTTAAAGAATTTCCTAAGCCTTTATAACTTTCTAGTCTATAATAATACTTTACCCGTTTATAATCTACCCGTTTATATTCCGCTCGCGCTTTATTAGGCTAGTAGGTAAGCCTTTTATTTTAATCGGGATAACGATAAAAGAAACTTATAAAATCGTATTAAAATTAGGAAAAGTCACGTAGATACTACGCCTACGTACTTTCCGTAAAATTTATTACTACGTAAACTTCGTTTATATTTAATAATCTTTTCTCTTTAATATAAAATATACTTACTTTTTCTTTATAATATTTAATATCTTATCGTAAATTTCTCTTAGTGGAAAGACCTTAAATAAAGCCGTAGTAAAAAGATCTAGGCTATTATATTTACTCTTCGCTATATTTATTAAATCGGAATTAATATCGATACTATTATATACGCGGATAATCTTTAAATAAGAAGATATAGTAGGTTATAAACCCTAAATATAAAAGTATATTAATTATACTCTTAGATAATAGTCTAGAGATTATACTTTAGAGTCTTATAATTAAAAGGCGTTTACGTTATTAATTATAATATCGTAATACGGGGTAAAGTAGTATTAAATAATATATATATAACGAGGCGGGTAAATTTTAAGTGAGCTTTTAACTATAATAAGGTATTTAATAATTACGACGGATAAAGAGGGCTTTTAGCGGGTCTTTTATTATATATAATTATAAATTTCCGTAATTATTGTAAACGCCTAACGCGAAGCCTTTTATTTATATTTAACTTTATTCGAAGAGTAATTTAAATACTCCGAGTTTAAAGTTCTCTATAGTAAAGATAAATAATAATTATTAAAATTATATATTAGCCCTACTAAATAATTACTATATAATAAATATCTAGTTAATAGAGTTAATTATAAACTAGGTATAAACGAGTCCCTTTAGGTTTACTTCGAAATAATTATAGTCGATAACGCCTACGTTATTATTCGAGAGAAGATAAATAAAATATTAAGTATCCGTTCTAGTTTTTATTTAATAAAAGAAGGATTAACCTACCTAGGCGAATTATAAGTATATTCTTTATAATTAAAACTTAAACCCGAGTTATTTTAAACTTTTAATTAACTCTAAAGTTTATATTATTTACTAAATAAATAATAAACTATAGGGATCTTTATATTTTAATTAAATTAACTAATCCTTATCTCTTTCTACGAAACACCGGTACCGAGTATTAATATAATCGAGATTTCTTAAACGACTCGTATCGGCCTTAGTTACTAAAAGCCTACTTTTTTAACTTATAATATACGATAGTTATATATAATTTATATAAGTAATTTAGATTTCTATAATAGGCCGTGCTAAACGGAGTATTAAGATATTATTAATTAATAAACTACTATATTATCTACGGAAAAGTATTAATCTTCCGTCGAGGCCTTCTTATATTTATTATATATATATTAATCGGTTAACCTAGATCCCGAACGGTAAACTTTATAAATTTTCGGTATTATCGGTATAACGGGTAGAGATCGTATTTATTAAAGTAATACCTTAAGGCGTTACTATCTATTATAAAGAATAAACGGGAAGGATAAATTCGTTCGAGTAATTCTATTATAACTTTACCTAGAAGACGGTATCGAATTATCCCGAGATAACGGATTCGATTTCGTAGTAATAAACTCGGGATATTACTTAGTTTAAAATAAAAAGATATTATAAATAAAGTATATATTATCTCCTCGTACTCTCGGATTATTTATAGATTTAAATAAATAAATTACCGTAACTCGTTTATCCGGTTAATATTATTAATAGTAGGCTCGTTCCTTAATAAAATAATATTAAATCGTTTATAGTCTTTACGGTCTTCGTAGTTTAAACTATTTATAACGTCTTTAAAATTACTTTCGTCGTCGAAGGACGATATATAGGCCCGCTATAACCTAGGAATAAAGCCGTCGAATAATACGTAATAAAAAAAAGTAACTCTCGGCGATTTACTTTTTCTATTAATATTTATCCCTACGGATACTACGAGGTTAGGTTTAAAAAACGAAGGATCGATACGTAGACTCTCTTAAAGTATAAACTTAATAAAATTATTATATTTATTTATACCTCCGTCCTAGATTAGGCCAGTTATATAAGTATATATAAATAAATAAAGACTATAGAGATTAATTACGGGCGATAACGGAGGTAGTTAGAAATATTTATACTAAGGCTATTAATATTATTCGGCCTTTAAATAACTTAAACTAATATAATTTTATAATAAAAAAGACTTACGTTTACTAAAAGTACGATTCGTTTTTTATATTTATCGGACGGATAATTTTATAGTTTAACTTCTAGTTAATACCGAATTAAAAAGAATATTTTTTATTTATATTATAATTCTCGTCCCATTTACCTAAGTTATTATAATTCGTTAATAAGACCGGGATATCTTTATTAATAATAACTATTATAATATTAACTTTCGTGGCGATAAAACTTTAAATATAGTCGAATAAACGGCCCTAAAAACCTAGGTTCTTTTATAAATAAAACTTTAAAATCTCCGCGTTATAGTATTTATTATAATACCACGACCTTAGTAGACGCCGGAGACGATTAAGAATACTCGTTCGATTAAAAGAGGGAGGGAATAGCTATTTAACTAGGGTATTAAATATCTTTATATACTCCGAAACTAATAACTAATATAGGAAGAGGATTAATACGATAAAACTACCTAGTCCTATATTAGTTAAGGAAAAAATTAATATTTAATCGTTAAACCTATTAACGTTAGTACTATATATAACGTCGAATAAATCCTAGATTCTTTATATATTTCCTAAGATATTTTATAAAATATTTATAAATTTTATTATTATTACTTTAAGAGTTCCTTTACTATTTATATTTAAAAGTTATAATCCGGCCGTAAACGACTTTAATCCTACTAGAACCTTTCTTATTCGGTAAAGTATATAAGCGTTAATATAATATTAAGAGTTAAAGACCGAGGTTTTATAACCGATATTTCGAACGTATACCTCGTATATAGTATATTTATAAAAAAGAGTAATCTTAGGTATCCGTAGAAGATAATAAAAATAAATTTTATTACTTTTTATTTATATTTAATTAATATCGAGGGAAGTTATCTTCTTTTAATATATTTATAGGGCGGGCTTCCTAGATACTATTATAAAGAAATAAAATTAAACTAGTTAATTACGAATAAAAGTATCTTAATATTAAACGAGATCGCGATTATTATATATCTTAATAAGGGACTAAAGATAAAAATATTAATATTAAATATTATAAAGTATCTTTAGGTCGAAGACTATGAATTTTAATTAAATATTAAATATCCGTTTTCGCCGGGGCCGGGGTTATTTTACTATATATCTTTAAGAGATATATATTTAATATAATACTTAAAGTAATAAAAGTTATTAGCGCGTCGCGAGGAATTTAATAATCCTCTCTAGATCGTATAAATTTAGATAAATAATAAACGAAATTTAACTCGATCTTATTACCCCGTCGGCTCGCTAAAATAAAATCGAATAACCGACTCGTCGAGGCTACTATATAGGCTATAGTTATATAAAAAAACCGAGTAGTATAATCGGTAGAATATAAATAACCGAGGTTTTATCGAATTTAATATATCTCGTTTATCTCCCTTTAAAGGAGCTCCTTAAGCCGTCGGAAATATATTAAAGAAGATAATTATTTAGCGGCTAGGTAAAATACTTTAATCGAAGAGAAAAATTCTTTTAAAGATTTATTATAAAGGCCCTACTAAATATCGTTTATTTAAAGAAAATTATAGGTAGGGCTAGGGCTAGCTATATCTTTATATTTAATAATAATAACTCTCGGTCGAATTTTATTAAAATAAACGGAAGCGCTACCGGTAGCGGCCTATAATTTTAATAATTAGATAGTATAATTAAAGTTAGTAAAATCCTCGGTAAATACGTAAACGACGTCGGTAAAGAGATAGAAAAGGCGGGTATATAAAACGTTATAAAAATATTATATAATCGTATCCTCGGCCTATTAAATAAGAAATAACTCGGTTTTATAAACGCGAGGATCCTCGGTTATTATAAATATTATTTGATTTAGGTTATTCTTCGTAAAAAAGATAAAATAATCGGAGTAAATATTTATATTATTAATTCTTAAAGTTATAACTCCGTCGTAAAAGTATTTTTTAAAATTATTATCTAGGAAGAGTTTCCGAAGAGTAATATTCTTAATTTATTATCCGACGAATAGTAGAGAAGAAGGTCGTTAATTAACGGAGTTTTTTAACTCTTTTATAAACTAATTTATACGACTAAGATCGAGAAACCTAAGATTATTTATATTAATTATTTATAATTACGTTAGGTACTCGGAAGAAGTTATATTTAAAATCGATATAATTATATAAGAAAACGAGCTAGAGTAGATTAATAGAAAAATAAATATCGATTAAAAGAAGAGTAAAATATTATACCTAATATAATAATATTAAAGATTATCTATAATTCGATACTTTTAATATATCCGCTTTTAGCGATAATAGAGTAACTTTTATTATTACTCTTTCGACCGCAAGAATATCCTCTATAATACCGTTTTTCGAATATTTTAATAAATATATAAATATAAATAATATCTCACCTAACGACTTATAGATACTTCGAGAGAAGAGTCGAATATTCGAGATTCGTTTTACTTTTTTTTCGTGATATTAAAATACGGGGTAAACCCTCCGTAGATATTTAAAAAAAATCGAACGGGAACCTTAATAAAAACGTTAAAACAATTAATAATATATATAAAAAGACGGACCTTCTTATAATTAATTTAAAAGGCGGCGATAAAACTTAATTTAATTTATTAAAATCTAAATTTCTTTCGACCTTATAAGAGAAAAGTTTATAATTTATAAATATTTATTCTATCGACGTACCGCCGAAGATTAATAAAAATCTAAATTAGGTATTTAAATAACGCGAGTAAAAACTTATTATATCTACCGTTAAGGTATCCCGATTACTTTAGAATAAATATATAAACGTAGGTAATTAAACCTTTATAATACTCCTCTACGGAGGATAATAATTTCCGTATATATTATACGGATCCTTATAATAAAACTACTATAATCGTTACTCTACGGCTATTTTCTAGCTCGTATTTTATAACGAATATAAATAATTAAACGACTTAAATTAATAGATCTAGGAATTATAATAGAGGAAACTTATTCGGGTATTTAAAGATAATACTTTTACTCTTATAATACGACGTATAAGAATTTATCTATCGATTCGAAAATAATTTATAGTCGAGGAGTTTACGATAATAAATATTTATATTAATAGAACTATCTAAATACGTAGAATTCTAAACTCCGTATAAAATAAACTAATAATTAAATATAAGAATAAAATACTTTATTTAATCTTTTAAATATGTACTCGTCTTCGCTATTTATAAGATTTAGATAATAATATTATTTATATACCCTCTTCTCTACTACTCTTAGAAGACGGTAATATAAACGTATTTTTAGGCGCGATCTTAAAATTACGTAATAACTCTTCTAGTAGGATTCGTTTATACTAGAGATTATTTCTAATATTATAAAACTCTTACTCTAGGCTTTTTATCTTCGCCTTTAATTATTCGAGTATCTTTTTTATACCCTTCCCTTCGACCTAAAATATATTAATATTTATATTATTATTTAAATCCGCTCTCCTTAGAACTTTAAAAGTATTTAAAAATTTAATAAAATCCCGAAAATAAATATACTCTTACTCTAACGATCTCTCGGTTATTTTATAATAATTAGACTCGTAATTTAAAGATTACGTTATAAAAGCGCGCTCCCTTTTCTCCGACTTTAATACTTTTTATTAAGTTATAAATACTCTTTAATAATTATTTAGGGTCTTTTTTAATTTTACGAATTCTTCGCTTTAAATATTAAAGAACTTTATATAGACCTCGTTAAACTAATTAATTTAACTAACTTCGAAGAGATATTAATATAATATAATATTCTTATTTTCGAGCGTTTTCTTCTTTTAACGGAGTTTCTCGTAGGAAGTTAGTTTAATACTATATATATAATAAATAACTTGGCTAGGTTATTACTAATATTAATATTTATTTATTTAAACGGCGGGACTTCCTATACTACCTTAGAAAATTAAAATAGTATACTTCTATCTTACGTTACTATAATTATTAAAGCGAAGGCTATAACGGGAATACGAGGATATAATAATAAGAATATAAAAATATAGTAATAGTTTTAAATAATTCGAGTACCTAGATCGTTTAGGATAAGTGATCGAAGAAGTTATAATTTATATATTCTTCGAACCCTAAAATAATATAACTAGACTATTTTATTTTTAAATCCCTTAATTTTAATTATACCTAGTACTACTTTAATAGATTACTTTTATATAATCCTTCGGATACCTCGGGATTACTATTTCTATCTAATTAATTTATAAACGACTAGGCGTAAAGAGTAAGAATATATTAAAGTTATTTATATACTCGGACCGCCGTTAAGTATACTTAAGTTATATTTACGGCGGGACTTTTTATAATAAAAGAATAAGGTTATATAAATAGATTTTAATTTATATTTTTATCCCGTACTACCTTAGTATCGCTCTTTATTTAAAAGTATAACGATTACTCGAGTAGAATAATTAACTATTTTAAAGTTAATATATTTCAGTACCCGGTATCTCCGCGTGGTTTATATAAGTCATCAGCCCTGTTATAAGGATTCGCGGTATAACTATTAATATATATATCTACTAGTATTAAGTTAATATACGGGTAAATCCTCCGAGTTATAACGATATAACTAGTTCATATCTAATACTTTATTAATAATAACTTTTAGCGCTAGAAGTAGATATATAATTATATTAAAATTAAAAAGGGGATAGCGATACGTAGTTATCGATATATTATATTTATACGTATTTCTCGCTATAACTAGTTTTTTCGATAAATAATATTGTAATAATAAATAGGACGACTTCATTAATAATAATTACGTAATTAATTATAAAGACCCGACTTTATTTTTATCTCTAAATTATTTAGTTAGTAATAGTACTTTAGAACTCGATCCTCGATAGACTATCTTCTTTTAGGATTATTAAACGGACTATATATTTAAAGATCGAATCTCTACTCCGATATATAACGACTAAACTAACCTATAAGGTTCGCTCGGTAATTAAGATTCTAGTATTAAATTTAGGGAGCTAGGACCGGAATACGAAGAGATTAAAATACTATATAAAGAGAATATTATAGTTTTAACTTAATATTACTAACGTTTATTTAAAATAAAGGAAAATTCTAGGTATCTCGATTAAATAATACGGCGATTAACGGAAAATATTAATATTAACGAAAGATAAATAGACTAATTAGGTTAATACGTCGAAGCGTTATAATCTTATTTTAAAGTAATAAGGTCGATATTAAAAGAATTAATAAAGTAAGTTAATTAGTAATAAATAATAAAAATATTCATAACTCTACTCCTAAAAAGATAGGACGGTTTAAACTAGGGTAAGAATTTAAATAAAATTAATAAAGGCGAGGTTACTAATAATAAACGAAGGGGGGATTAAGAAATATTTAAATTTATATTTTTTAAATACTTAAAAACCAGACCCTACTAACTATTATAATATTATTAGTTTTATTTCGTTGGAGTTTCTTTTTAACGTAATTATAACGGCTTTTAAATATTTATAATTAAATACGGCGCGAAGAGTAGATCCTTATTTATTAGAAATCTTTATTTTTTTTATATTACTTCGCCTCGTAAAAGTTTATAAATATACGTTTTATTACTTTATTAATCGTATTCGCTAGCGAGTAAATAAAGATAGTATTAATTACCGAAGGAGATAAATCCTTTAAGAAAACCTTAAAAGAGAGACGATATTAAATTCTAATATAAATATAATAATATCGTATATAGGCGTAAGGGTAGTTTATTTAAAGATTAATATAATATTCGTACCCGCTATCTCTTATAACTAATAAATCGAGGTAGGATTTCTATCTTTATTATTATTATAATAAGGTTTTTAGTCTTTATTATACTAAACGCTTCGCCTATTACTAAAACCATGAGCGTTTATAAGAAAAGATTAATTTTAATATTTATTTTTAAACTCTAAATATCTACTTTTAGAGCTATAGAGTATATAGGAGATAAAATATTATAATTCGATTCCCGACCCTATTTCGAGGACCCATTCATTATTAGTCCACGTATAATTAAGAGGATAGGAAGTACCGAGTTTAGGAATTTTATATAAGGTAACGGAGATTTATTATTAATTTAACTCGAAAAGAACCGTATTTTATTACCGTACCCTTATTAACGTCCCTCTCGATACTTTTCTATAATTTTAATTATTTATTTAATATAAGTTATACTTTTATTATATCTTCTAGAGAACGAAGATCTTATACTATATAAAAAGAATATAAGAGGACTATAGGTACAGATATCGTAGTAGTAAATATATATTTATTAATCCACTAAATATTCAAGAATTCAATTATATATCGAGAGCGTATCACACTAAATACTACTATAGAATAAATACTATATTAATATATTTTTATAGAATAAATAAACTTCCTTTAACGGCCTACGATAAAAACCCTATTCTTTATTTAAAGATTAAGATTATTCCAAAATCTTACGTAGCTAAAGTTTCTTAAATTATTATAAGAAGTAGAGGTACCCGCGAAATAACTATAAATAAAATCGTCGTACTAGTCTCCGTTACTAGTATTCTTAATAAAAATATTAAACTACTTTTAGCCTTAAAGGCCCCGGTAGAGAAACTAAAAACTATATATAACTTTATCTCTTATAAATACTACCGCGGTCCCTAGAATTTACGTAAAATCGTCTATCGTCGATAAACCCCTATTATAGTCTCTTTCGTTATAAACGGTAACTCCGATCTTCGAAGGCTTATCCTATTATACTTCTTAACTATTTTTATAAAGGAGAGGTATATTTATACTTATCGTTTCTCTAAATACTCGTTAATTTTACTTTTTATTTAAGTTTCTAAACCTTTAACCCCGTTAATAAAAGAATTAATACTCTTCGGACTACTTTTACCTTCTATATCGTATAGGGGATTTATTATACTAGAAGTTACTAAAGTTATAAATATTTAAATAACTAAGATAATACCGTAGAGTAATATTTTTAGGGAATATATTTATAATATTTAAAGAAGTAAATATAGATTTATAGAAATAAAGTAAATTTATTACCTTAATATAATTACGGTCTAAATAATTATTTAGTTTTTAAGAATTTATAACTAGCTCCTTAACGGCGGTAGGTAAGTTTTAAATACTCGGTAATAAAGTTAATATTAGATCCTCTTTTAACGAGTCTCTAATATTTATACCTTCTATTATAAAATACTTATCTACGTAGAATAAATTTATATTATAAGATCGGTTTTCGATTAAAGAGTCGGAGGGTAGAGGAATATTACTATAACCGGGTAATACTCGTATAATGAATTCGATTTCTAAATAGTTTCGATATAATATATATTGAATTAAAGCTCTACTTAAGCTAGAAGGCGATTATATATTACTATTAATTATTAAGAACTATAATATCTATCGCTTTAATACGGTTCGTAATAAAGGCGTAAATCGCTTAAAGTAATAAGAGTAATTATAATACTTTATATAAATATATATATTAATGGACTACTCCGTAGATAGGGGATCGGCGGGAGTAATAATAATAACCAAGTTTATATATAAACGAAAGTATTAATAGTAGGGAGCCACGTACTTTTACTACCTATAGTTTATTATTTCTAATCTATATAAACGATTTAAGTATTAAATTTACTCGTTTAAATAATTATTTTAAAAGTACTTCGTAAAACGTACCGATATAATAAGAAACTAGGTTACTCTTAAGGTTATTTATATTAACCTCGTTATTATTAAAATAAATATAAATAGCCCTTATATAAGCCGTAAAAAAAGACGGAGTAAATTTATCGGCGATAATTTAAACGGGGTTAAAATAAATAGGGCCGTCGATTTAATTATTATATATAATACCTAGTTATTTAAATAGTTCGATATTATAACTAGAGACTACTATACCCTCGGACGAGTATATAATAAATATAGAGTAACTATCGATATAATTAATATCGATATCGGGTAGATTTATAAAATTACTTTCGATTTTACTACCTAACGGGTTAATATTAAATTTAATATTTATCCTTCCTACCTACCTAGTTAGGAAAGCGTAATATATAAACGAGGTATTAAGAAATATAATAATTAATAGATTCCCTATTAAAGCGGGGCCACTAGTATTAGAGGTAAAGAATAAAAATAATTAAATTCCGTATATATTAATAATCGAAATTATTATATAGTCGCTTAAGTTACCGGTAACTATAGTATTTCTAAAAAATAAAGTACTCGTAACTAGAACGAAATTTAAAACTAGGATTAAATCCCCGCCTTTATAAATTATAGTTACGGTTACGACCGGCGGGTAATTAAACGGATTTATAATTATTAAAGCCGTAAGGGCCGAAATAGCGATTTAATAAAATTTCTTTATTTTATAGTTAAAGGCTTAAGAGAATTATTTATATTAAAGAATTTTAACGTTATCGTTATCTTTTATAATACTTTAATCCGTACGTTAAACTTTAGATATTTTTAAAAGTATTTATAAACGGAACTCTTTATATAATTCCTTCGAATGATTAAATATATAATAATATTTCCTTACGCCTTATATTTTACGCCCTCTTTTTAGGACCCTTTAGTATTTATTATATCTTATAAAGAAAATATCGCGGTTAAATCGACCTCTCGTTATAGGGGGTTAGAATCTAGGAAAGGAGATAAAGAAGAAAATCCGCGAAAGAAAGATTTATTCGAAGGACGCTAATAAAGACGTTTTCTTAAATTCGTCTTAACGGTATTAATTATAAATAAGAACGCGTAGCCGGATATTATTATCCTAAAATAATTCTTAAGAGAAATATTAATACCCGCTTCTAAAAGTAATTAAAATATATCTTTATACTTTTTAATCGTAGCGTAATATAGTATAATCTTTTTATAATAAGTTATAGCCGAAACGTTAACGCTAGTATTAAAAAGGAGTTTAACGATATTTTTATAACTCTTTAAATTATAAAGTATAACGGTTTTTTAAATCTTTCCCTATATCTTCCTACGTTATAATTATATTTAATATAGATTTCTTTGACTCTCCCTTGGCTTTATAGTTAAATTCTATAATTTTTATAAATTTCTAACTTGAGTCGTCGACGGGCCTTACCTTTAAATCTAATAATAAACGAAGCGGAAGAGTTTATACCGGTTTATAGAAATTAGTATATAACCTCTTCGTTTTTTATTTAGACGGCGCGTAGTAATAATATCTCGCCTTCGTCGTTCCGAATATCGAAATTACGAGTGTATCGAAGTAATAAAATAAATAGATATAGATTTCCCTTCGTAATTAAATAATATAGTACCGTGTCTCCGTCCTCGTCCTAGATTAATATATTTACTCCTCTTTCTAATAAAGATTTAAAGGTACTTCGCGGTTATATAATATTATTTATAACGAGATAATTTCTCTAAGTATCCGGGTATATATAAGGATAATATCGTAGAAATTAATTAATAAAATTATTTTAAAGTAAAGAGTCGTTCGTAAAAATAAATTTATATCCTTCGGCCTAAAACTATTAGTAATAAAAGAAAGAATTTCGTTTAAAAAGGTTATCGAAAGTTATAATAAATAATATTAAAGTTATAGTCCGTACGGTTTCTAATAATACCGTTCGCGACGTTAAATTTATAAATAAACGGAGTAAAATTATTTAAATAGTTTTTAATAAAAAGGCTAAAGCTATTAACTAGGCGAATATTTAAAGATATTAAATAATATATTTAATATAGGCTACAGCCTAGGGTACCACTAAAAACTTATAAATAATAGTAATTATTATAGTAATTAATTACCTATTACCGAGGTAACTTCTTATCTTTAGTATATAATTATTACGACGAATAATATAATATTAATAATAATCCTCGAGATTAAAAGTATTTATAATAAATTATTATAATTTATTATATCTTCGCTACGCGATTTAGAGTTTTAACGCTTTACGTAGTATCTATTAACCGCGGAGCGCCGTACGGAAGAAAAACGACGGGCACGTTAATAAACGGAGTAAAATAAATAATAAACGAAGTAAAATAAATAATAGGCGGAGTAAAATAAATAATAAACGGAGTAAAATAAATAGTAGGCGGAGTAAAATAAATAATAGGCGGAGTAAAATAAATAATAAACGGAGTAGAATAAATAATAGGCGGAGTTAAATAAATAATAAACGGAGTAACGTAATTAAAAAACCACTTTTAATAAATTTCTATAGGCTTACTATAAATATCTTTATAAATTATTATATATCGAGATTAATAAGAGTTAGATAATTAAAGGCCCTATAAACTTTAGAAATAAATACTACCCGAAAAATCTAAAGAAGTAGGAGAATTTCGCGGAAGAATAATATAGGGTATTTTCGATAACTTATAATATCTTTTATTTAAAAAATAAACTAGCTCTACGACTCTTTAACTTAATCTTTAACGTCGAGGATTAAAGTCGACTTTATTATAATATCCGAATTATTAACGAAGTAAGCCTTCGAAACTATGAAAAATCCATTATTAAAATCCAAATAACTAATATTATTAATCGTTTATCGGAGATTATATAAAACTCTAAATAATTTTAACTCGGATAAAAGATTATTTTCGAAAACGACCTTAACTCCTTTAATAAAATCGTAGAAGAAGTTTAAAAGTATTTATATATTTAATCCCCCCGAACCCCTTTATTAACCGTATCTTTATTTAATTTATCTAGTTTATTTAGTTTATCTAGTGTATTTAATTTAAAATCTAACTCCGATTTTAAATTAAAGCGAACCTAGGCCGACTAATATTATATTTATAAAAAAATAAGAGGTAAACGGTAATTATTATTCGTAGTAAAATATAAACTACTTTATAAACTCTCTAATAGTAATCTATTAAGATTTCGGTTATTAGATATAAAGAAGGAGGTCCTCGGTCGAATTTATATCCTACCTTTTATACCCCCGGATATGACCGAAGAAGATACGGAGTACTCGGAAGAGGCCTTCGAGGATAAACTATAATATAATACGGATAAAATAACAGTAACGATAGCGACGCAGATATTCTATTATATAATTAAGAATAAACTCGAATATAATTATATTATTATAAAAGAGGCCTTCGTTTTCCTTTATATTAACTAGGATAACGAAAAAAATAATACTATATTATTCTACTACGTAACGATATTAATTAACAAGGTTACCGCGGATAACGCCGGTAAGAATATCTTTAACTTTTAACGGATAACTATAAACTAGGTCCTCGGCCTATATTTATTAATATCTAAATCAAAACGGAGAACTCATATAAAACGGAAGGATACGAAAAAGTAATTAAAGAAATATCCTATTACTAGTTTTAAAATCGTTAATTTATAAATACTTATAAATAAGAGATAATTTAGAGTAAAGAAGAAGCCTATATAAAAGTCGCTACTATATAAAGGGGGAAATAAAGTTATATTTATTAACGAGTATAATTTAAAATCGAAATATAAACTAGGTAATTTATTTAGAAACTCCGATAAAGAGTAAAACGGTTATAACGGACCAAATAACCTTATTAAATTAAATATAAATAATTCGAAGAGGAGCTAAAGGAAACTTAATAATTAATAGAAATATAAAAGTCAAAAAAATAGTAATTAAATAAATAATAGCCGCGGTACGTAGCGGTAGTACTATATTTAAAAATATTTATTAGATATTACGCGAGGATAGCCGCTAAATAAAAATTACCTTAACGCGTCGTTATATACTAAACGTAGTTAAAAGTATATAGTCGATAAATTAAAGTTTTTAGATCTCGTTTAGAAATAACTCGTTAATAATCTTAATTATAATTACGAGCCGTTAGGCCTATAAAGAGCGAGAGGCGCTTTATTTAAAATTATATTAATATCGTATAATTATATCTTCGTCGGTAAAAAAACGGTCTAAGCTTTTATACCCGATCTATAATATAAAGGGGATATATACCGGCGGTTAACGAAGTTTTAAAAAATAATAATATTAATATACCTAAAGAATATTAACCTTATTAAATCGTATAATCTCGATTTTAGGGTCGAGATATTATATATATTTTTAATATCTTAGGCCGGTGAATTTACCGATAAAGACGAGAGTATAAAAGGATAATAAAACTTATAATAAGAAATCCGGCGAATAATCGCCGAGGTTCGAAAAATAGGAGTCGATTAATTAAATAAATATCCGCCGAATATATTATAGAATAAAGAACGGAATCGAGTAATATTTATTAATTTCGAGCGAGTAAAATATACTAGAGGGGTACTTTAAAAGATTTCTTTAAATAAAAAAAGAAAATAAATTAAATCCGGAGAATATAGTAAAATTAAAGTAAAAGGGAGTTAATATTAAAGTAAAAGAAATTAAGACTTAAGGGAGTAAAAACTAAAATTTAATATAAAAGTTTTAAAATTAATTTCCCTCCGTCGAAGGCTAGGCGAATAATATTTAATAAAAAGAAAATATTTAAAGTATTAATTTAATAATATTTCTTATCTAGTTCGCTTTCTATTTATTTAGCGATATCGACGATAATAATATCCCCCCTCGGTAGTATTAATATTTTACTTAATACTTTACTAGAAATAATACAATATATTTAAAACCTCTCGCTACGAAATTTTCTAGCGTTACTTATTATATCGGCGGCTATATTTATTATAGAAGTCTATATATTTATTCTTTTTAAGAATAAATTTAAATAAATTTAATAAATCCCGATTATCCTTTAAGTATAAAGATATTAAATCGGTATATTAATTAACCTCGAATTTATCTCGTACCTAAAGAATAACGTATTATTCTACGTCCTTTAAATACGATATCTTAAATCTTATATATATTCTAACTTCCCGATAGGATTATTTTATAATACTTTAATTTAAATATTTTCTTTTTCCTTCGATATATTTATACTCTCCTTACTATCTTTACTAGTTTATCGGTTATTATTATATTATACCTTATTCCCCTAAATTTACTCGGTAGTAATAATATTATAAATAGAACCTACGGTCTCGATAAATATAATTAGGCGAATATCGGGCTCGATTATATAATATTCTATTAAACCTATTTAACGATAACTCTATTTATAATCGTATTTATATACTATATTATTTACGTAGAATTACTTTTTTTTATTTATATTTATAATTCTTACCTAGCGTCCCTTATATATCGTTTTTTAAAAGTCGTTAATACGATTCTAATAACCGATATTCCCGAGAAAAACTTTTTAGTATTAGAGGATATATACGGTATATTCCCCGGTAGAGTTTATTCGGTCTAGGTTAATCGAGATCTCTCGGCGTTATCGAAGAAGTTTTAAAAACGAAAAACCCTCGTTATTATACTAGAAGCCGCGGAGACTAGTTTTATAATATTAATAATAAAGTCGTTCCGTTAACGTAAAAACTACGAGTTTATATAATTAAATAAAGCGAATACCGAAAAGGACGGATTATTATAAAGACGCTACCTAAAGAAGAAAAACTATAATTATATATATATTCTACGACGAGGATATAACTAGATACTAGTAATTCCTTTTATCGGAAAAAGAGTTAATATTATCTATTACTATTTAGGTGAGTTAGTACGAATAAATAAAGAAATTAAAATAAAACTAAAGGAGCTAGCCGAGTTCGAGTCGAATAAAAAAGAATTAAATAAATATCTACGAATGAAATTAGTCTTTATACGATTTAATAATTAATCCGTTATATATATAATTTATTAAACTCTCCTAAACGTTAACCCTCTATATTTATCCGCGCGATATATTAATATTTTAGTACGGGAACTAAAATAAAGTACTCTAACTTAACGATAATAAAATCGATATATACGGAGTAGGTTAATATAGATCGTTATTATTTCTCTCTTTATAATTTAGGCGATACCCGTCGTATTTACGGATTATTTATCCTAAATTACTACCCTCGGAGACTCCGTATTATAACTTTATTAAATATCTAGTGTTCTAACGTAACTAAATAAGATTATTTAAAGTATACTACTATAGTTAATTTTAATAAAATTAAATATATTACTACCGTTAATCCTACGTTTTATTACGGGTTAATAAGGTTTATTAACGGAGACGATAATCGAGCTATTACTATAGAATTATTATTTCGTCTTTCTCTTCGCGTAAAATTTTCTTATAGTATCGCTTTCGTCTAGTATTATAATTATCGCTTAAGACTTTCTTTATAACCCGAACTTTATACCCGCGTTATTAACTAGAAATCTTCTTAAAGCGAGTAACTACTTTTTCTCCTATCTTATATTATAAGATCTTTCGGTAAATATAAATATCTTTTTATAAATCGGAGGTTTAATTAACTAATTTATCCTCGCCCCGTAAACGGATCGTATACCGAGATAAAAATAAAAGAGATAAATAAGGTTACCGGAGATTCGATAAGATACCTTCTACCCTCTTTATATAAATTTTATATATATTAATAAGACGCTCGTATCTTTACCGACGCCTCTATTAATAATTTAAATTTAACGTACTTTATTATCGCTCCCTTAATACTCCCGTTTAACGTCGTTACCTTTAGCTTATTTTAGTTCGTATTCCGCTATAATTTACTCTATATATCGGCTTTTCTATATGATATTAAAAATTAACTTTATCCGACTACTTTAAAGTAACTCTTTATAAAGGTCTATATAATAAAGTTATATTTAATAGGTCTTTTCCTATCTATTCGTAATAATCGGGGTATTTTTACCGGTATTAATTAAACTATAATTATAATATTTATTATAATATTAATAGTTATTTACTAATTACTTTTAGGAAATATCTTCTTTTTAATATTTAAATATCTACTTACCTTCCCGAAAGATAAATAAAATAAAAGAGGAGAATCGAGTTAGAATTACTTTTTAGTACCTATACTCGATTATTTACGATATCTAGGGTATATTTATTATAGTTAGATAAGACTTTTTAAAGAAATCCCCTAAAATCTTTAAAAAAGTATTTATAAACTCGTATAAAACGAACTTAACGTAATAAATCCGCGTAGGTACAAGTATAAAGTTATTAATTATCGTAACCCTATCGTCTAGATTCTAAAGGATGATTTTAGAATTAACGAAGATAAGATCGCTTATACTAGAAATTACATTTTAGATATTAAAATTAATAATAAATTTATAGACCTTAATATCGAAGGGTATTTAAAAATTTCGTAGAATATATCTAATATTAATATCGTTAAATAGATATAGTACGAAATTATTTTATTTTTTTTATTAATATTTATAATTAGTTACGGAGTACTTTAAGAGCTACGCTTATAATTTAATCTTTAAATAACGTAGATAGACTTTTAGGTTAATTATATCTCTATTTTATAACCTTATTTATATTAACTTTATTTTAAAAATAGTAATTATTAATTATCTTTAATATTTTATTTATATTTAATTTTCTACTTTAATATTAAATAATCGGTTAACCTAAATTACGTTTTCTTATTAGCGGTTTATATAACCCGGAGTATTTCGTCTTCTTTACTTTCCTCTTAGCTTCTTATTATAGGATAAATAAATTAATAATAATAAAATACACTAACGACGAATATAGGATAGGGGTTCGCTTTTAAATACTATTATTCGAAAGAGGCCCCGGTTATAAATACTAACGTTTAAAGCCGATTATAAATATTACTATAAATTTAGGTTATAAACCGATAAGACTTAAAATCTTTAATCTACCGAAAATATTTAGAGACTTTCGGATTCCCTTAAAGAAGGATTATTTATAAATATTTTAATATTTATAATAAATACTCGAATTCTTAAGGTAAAGTTATCTAAAATATATTCTTTAAGAGATTATTAAGTTTCTTTTTAATTTAAATACTTTTTTAGGAGTTTACTAAAGGAATTAAATCCTAAAGAGGACGATAATATAAATTATAAAATTATTAATATTCTTTAAACCGAGATTCGGCGACTCTTTAAAAAAGAGTAAGAAATTAAAAAGAATTTATAACCTCTAACGGTTTACCCGTAGCCAAATACGACTCCGTTAAATAATAAAGTAAGGCTAGTCTCTATTCGAACTATAAATCCGTAAAATAAAATTAATATTATTACGACTCCTAGTAATTAAGTAAATTTAAATAATAAAAATTCCTCGACGATAAGTTCTATAGTATTTATTTAAGAGGATTCATAAAATATTTTATTATATATATCGATAAACGATATTAAGATAAATTATAATAAATTATCTTTAATAATAACCCCGTTAAATATTTCTTTTAAATTATTCGTTTAGGCGATACCTTACTAATATTAAGAGACGTTACGAACGATATTAAATAAAAGTTATAAAAGGTCGCTAGTATTATCGACGAGGTTAATCGAATCATCGTATTCGTAGGCGCCGGAATTAGTATTAATTATAATATATTTATAAGTACTAGATCTATACCTTTACCTATCTTTAGATAATATTTATTTAGGACTTTCGATTTAAAACCGGCCTTTATAAGACGAATAAAGGTCTCTTCGAGAAAGAAGTACTCGATAACGAAGAAAAAAGAAAAGAATTATATAAATATTTAATAGAAATAAGAAATAAAGCGAAATCCGAAGATCTAATATAAACGGATATATATTTATTTCTCTAAATCCTTTAAAGATCCGGAAAGTTTTAAAGATATTATATATAGAATCTAGATAAACTAGAGGTAAAGGTTTATTTAAAAACTAATATCGAGTTCAAGAATTATAATATAATCTAGTTATATAACGATCTTAACTCCTTTAAATACTTTTATTATAATTATCTTACGAGTTAAAATAATATACGGGAGACCGTTTTTATTTCCGGAGAGATTATACTATACCCTAAATATATATCGAAGGTAGAAGAACGACGGAGAAAGAAAGAAAAAACGAATATTTATATTAAATATTTACGACCTAATATTATTCTTTACTACGATATTAACGATCCTCTAAACGAGATAAAAACGAGGATTATTAATAAAGACGCGGATTTAATATTTAATATCCTTTTAGTCGTTAATATATTATTAGTTATTAACGGTCCGAGGTATAAATTTAAGAATAAATTAATTCCTACGGTACGTCGAAACGGTAGAAAAGTTATATATATTAATAAAAATCCTCCCCCGAGGGTATTTTCTAAGCCCGTAGTCGATTATATATTCGAGATAAATTACGATTATTAGGTACGAGACCTTATCGTATATAAACTTTCTTTACGGGAAGATAAAACGGGATAAAGTTCCTAATATCTTTTTTATAACTTCGACTTTAAGTTAAAAACGGGGATTATTAATAAAGTAATTAAAGAGACTAAACTTTAAATACTCTCTATTAATAATTATTCGGATATATAGTTTAGGACTAAAATAAAGGAAGAAGTATAAAAAGATTTAAATCTCTTTCTCCTCTCGAATTAATTTTCGACGTCCCCGTTTATATATATTTTATCGCTTTTCGGATAGGGCGAATCTATAATAGTCCTATATAATAAATATACGGAACTCGATTTAAATAATATTAAAAAGAGAAAGGATATACTAAAAGAGCCTATATAACTAATCGGACGAAAATATATATATATAATTATTCTATATAACCCTAGCGATTATTAAATCTTAATTATAGTAGATTTTTTAATCCGAATTATAAATTACTATAGCTCACTACCTAGGTATAACTTTAATAATTATTATAAATTTATAAAGACGTAAATAAAGCGAGTCGGTAAGAAACTCGGTTAAGATTATTCTACGTAGAATCCTCTTATTAAAGGCGTAAAGATATTTTCTTATTCTATAAATCTAGTCGGTTAATAAGTTTATAGAGTTTATATTAATAGGTTAATAACTCCGACTACGGGGTATATCTTCTAGAGAATACGAGATATCTTAATTAAAACGAGGTCGTTAACGGAGCGCCGATCGAGGTAGATAACTTAAGGGTTTTTTATACCGAATTATTATTAACGAGGTTTTTATATAAGGCCAGCGAGTAAATTATACTAAAGAGCGTATTATATCCGGAACTTTTAAGGTTATAATAGGTTAATACTACACCTTACTTTTATATATTTAATCTCGACTTTATACGAGTGAAACGAAGGAAATTATAAATTAAAGAGGTCGAAGTTTAAATCGCTAGCGTTAATAAAAGCGGCCTTAATTAAAATAAAGATAGTACTCGGCGACTAAATTTTACGATTATAAAAACTAATATCTTTACTCTTTTTAAATTATTCTTTTTATACCCGTAGATAAAGTACTTAAAGCGCTTCGTTAATTATTATCTCTAAAAAAGCGAAGCCTTAATAGGATATATATAGGTTTCTCGTCTTCTTTAGATAATAACGGTATTCGTTTATCCCGAATATTTCGTCGCCTTAAAGGGAGCCGTCGTTTATTACCGTATACTAGTACTAGAAGAAATTATACGGGTACTACTTAATTTATTAAATTACCTATATACGATAAATATTTGGATAGAATGTCTCGGACTAATTAATATTATTCTTTAATACTTTATACGCGCTTATTTCACTTTATTAATCGATAAAGGGATAGATCTTTTCTAAGATCGATCTAGATATATAATATTCTAGAATAAATATATAATAACTAAATCTATTAAAGCTATAATAGTTAAGATATATTTAAAAATAAAAGGATAAAATTTATCTACTAATCCTATAGAAAGATCCGTATTTTCGGAAGTTTAGTATAATTTAAAGAGGTAAAGATAAGAAGGAGTTATTTAATTATTAATCTAAAATCGATTCTCCTTTCTCGCTCTCCTCGCTTTAATATCGTATTATATTCGGATACTACCCACTTCTTAAAATATTTCGGGATCTTCGTAAATATAAGCGATAAGATTTAATCGATATCGATTAATTTATAGTAATTTTTAAACGGAAATTCTAAGTAATATTTAGGCTCTTTTCGTTAATACTCTCGCCGAGTTTCGTTTATATCTTTAGAGTTATATACTTAAATTAGCCTACCTCTTCGATATTCTTTCTAGCCTAATTAAATTAAAAACCCGCCGGTTTAAAATAAAGTTAACTATTAATAATAAAATTCGGAATACCGCTCCGGGTTTAATACTATTAGTAGATACTTTCAACTATATAAAAGAAAGAAAAAACGATCTACTCTTTAAATTAGAGAAATAATTAACTCTTTATTAATAATATTCTAATTTAGGTATAACTAGATTTTTTATATAAAACTAATTATATTATTACTAGAGAGGTGCTTTTAGAAATAATTATAACGTAGACGAATAATATATTAAAATTTCCTTTAAATAATTATAAACACCGGTTCTCGATCTATTACCCTAACTTTAATATCGATAATATCTTCGTTAACGAAGGGTTTAATATTATATATATAATTAACTAAATATTTTATTCTTTTATATTTTTATTTATACTCCTCACCGCCTTTAGTCTACTATAATTACGATATAAAATTAAAATATCACCATTATTTACGTTTAAAAATAGATTTCGATACGTACTTTAAGAGAATATTTAACGTAAAAATATCGAGATTAAAATAATATTATATCGAATATTAAGCTGTAGTCGTCCGATATAATTACTCTCTTATATTTTAAATTTTAATTTAACTACGGATTATTATCTCTTTAAAACTCTTTAGGATTCTATAGGAAATTATAATTAAAGTATTTTAAAATTTTTTTTATTTAAGGTAATTATCGTAGTAATATATATTATTACATAACGACTTAAAAGAAGATTACTAGATAATAATATAAACGTTATTTAAGAAATAACTAGGATATACGAGAAAGAGGAAGACCGACTTCGAAGGTAATTTATAATAACCGAGGTAAATAACGGAGTCGGAAATAATTTTAAATATAACGTTATAGCGTCGAGGGTAAAGAAGAGACGTAAGAGTATAATTTAATATTAATAAACTCCTATCTCTTACGTAAATTAAAAAACGTATACGAAGTTTTCCTCGCGATCTAATCGATATTATTACGCTAGACATAAATTTAAAAAATTAGTAACGTAGTTTAAATATCTTTATTATTTATACCGATTTATAATAATATCCCGTCGGCTCTTATTTCTTTAATACGATATACTCGGTCTTAATATATTTATCGTCTTTATTAAGGTAGACGACGTCGATATAATTATTAACTTTATATTTAAACTCGCTTTAATTAAGATTAATATAGTATTTAATACTCTTTTTAAAAATTTATTATATAACGGCTTTAACCGTATTCGCGGGTAATACCTTATCGTTATTCTATATAATATTAATTATCCTAGTTTTAACTACGTTAATAGATACCTCGGTTCGTTTAAAAGTTTATATCTCGGTCGTTATTTCGAGTATAAATCGCTAGGAGGTTTTTTAAATTATAGTTAAAACTACTTTATTAACAATTCGGTTACTAGTTATATTCCGTTAAAGAATAATTATATAAGTAGATTTAAAAAATTAGATTATTAAAAGTAGTTTAAAAAGATTATAGAAAGATACTACCTAGCCGTAAAACCCTATCTTATAAGAAATAACTTTAGGCGTAGTAAATTAAGGCTTTTTAAATAAAAAATAATATAGAGAGGACTTCCTATATCTTAAAACTAATTTAATAGTTAATAATATATTACTAGAGGATCGGCTCTTATATTAAATAACGAAGCCGTTATATAATAAAAAGGTAAAGGAAAAAGAGAATTTACTTTATATAAAGAAATATCCGATTAAAACGATAACCTACGATAAATAGTACTAGGTAGTACTAAATATAATAATTATAAAACCGATAATCTATATATACTTAATAAAATTAAACTATCGAAGATCGTTTATTATAACCGGTATAGAGCGAGTTAGATATAGGTAAAAGAACGGGGTATATTAAGAGTTATATTTAAAACTATATTATTATTCGATTAATAATTATCTTTTTCCTCGGTGCCCTTACTAGGTTTAAAAGGCTTTAGATTTAGTATACGGAACCTCTAAATAATTATAGAGAATAATTAGGGCTAAGATTTAAAGTATTTATAAATTACTTCTCGAGTCGGCTTTATAAACGTAGAGTATTAACTATAAAAACCTTATAATTATAACTCGTTTCTAAATACTTAATATATATATTATTTATATATAAATACCTAGAGGTACTAGAGACTAATTAGTTATAAAAGAGAGTACTTCGTTCTCGTTAGAATAATAAATAATTGATTTAAGCTTTACCTTTTTATTATAAATACACTTACTACGGCGGAAAGTTAAATCGGAGTTATTATAAAACCGGCCGGCCTAGTACCTATTTATTCCCCGTAAAATTAAGTATAACGCTAAATAACCCCGTATACTACGTCGATATATTTAATAGGTAGCTTCGGGTTAACCCGTTTAACGATTTAATTATCCCCCGAGTAAAGCGTTTATATATATATTAAAATAATAAGATTTCCTACTATCATTAGCTTTATCTTCTTTAATTTTTTATAATATAACTACTATATCTTTTCTATAACCTAATCTCGTTCTTTATAGTAATTAACGAAAAGTTATTTATATAATCCTCCGGTTAATTAGAGATAATTATCCGAATATTTAGTTTAGGTAAAGATATAAAGCCCGATTAAAATAAAGTAAATATCCTAATACTTTTATTAATATACGATAATTATAATTAATAGTATATAATCTTTAAAGAAGCCTATAATAACTAATCTTTTAATACCGAAGTTAATATATTTAATAGATACCTCCGTGGCCACGGTTTCTTTTAATAATTAATTAATATAATTCCGGATAAGAAGATTATAATATATAAATATCTTATTAATAATCTTTATAACGTATTATACTCGCGGTCTTAATAGAAGTTTAAAGAAAAGGAGGTTAAAAAAGTAACTAGGGTCGTACTAAAGAGACTAACGATAATATATAAAAAGAATATAATATATACGGGTATATTATAAAACCGAACCTTTTTAAGAGTTTTTAATATACTATATTTTTATTAAAACCGGACTATAAATATTAAATCCGATAATATTATCGTCGATTTCGACGAGTATAATTTATTTAATAAGATTAAATTAATCGATTTAAATAATTCCGTTAGAATAGAGCCGACTATATATTATCTCTTTACTTATCTAATTTATCGCGTACTAGAAAGGTTATTCGGATTATTTTAATTAATAAAGGTAGATCTATAAACTCTTAATATATTAATAAATAATAATTATAATTATTTATAAATATATAAAACAAGTCTCCTAATTTACTACGTAGATAATATAGGGATTTATTAAAGTAAGAATATTTAATCTACCTAAGGTGGATAAGAAGGACGATATATATTACGTTATAATTTTTATATTTTAATATATTTATTTTGGACTATTCTCTAACTAATATATAGAACTTTCGGATACTATTATAATAAAAGACTTTAATAATATCGAGGGGCTCGTTACTTAAAGGGGAGGTAAAAGGAAATTTAGAAATATATTTACTATTAATATTAATAAGGAAACCGTAAATTTTTTAAATAAATTTATAAAATTTAACCTAAGAGATCGATTATTACCCTAAGAGTTTCTATAGGACTAATAACTTTCGGGTATAATAAATTAATATCTCTTTTAAATATATTTAAAATTTTAATTATTTAATTATAAACGCCTTCCTTTATCTAAAAGGACTAATATAATAACTATTTATATTTTAATTCTTTAACGATATTATTATTATAGGTTATTTAACCTTGCCCCGGTTACCCGTAACTTAGTATTATACTCCTCTACTCTAATTTCCTACGCTCGTTTTATTATATTTTTTCTAGGTATTTTAAAATATCTCTTTAATTCACTTTATTAAAGCTGAGAGACTTAATAGGTTAAGATTAAATATAATAAATATAAATAACCGGCCTTACCTAGTTAAATAAAGCGAGTTAGTATTATAATAATTACTACTATATTAAATTTAGTATACTTCGGCTCGTCTTTAACTACCGCTAAGACTTTATTATAATAAAAGATTAAATTAACTATAAAGGGTAGGTATAAAGGTAACGGCTATTATATAAAAAGAATTCTAGTATAAATTAATTATTAATTACTTTAAAATAAACCGAGTACGTCGACCCGATAATTATATTTAATAAGAGAGCCGTTATAGATTTAATTATTTAATACTAAACTATTTAGCCCCTACGTTAATACTAACGCGTAAATAAAGAGCCTTAATATCTCGATATTTTATTTCTTTAATACTAGCCTCGGTATTAATATAACCTCGAGTTATTTCGTTATTTCTCTTCTACTCGATATACCCCCTAGATAAAAATTTACGATTTAGGGAGAATATAAAAAAGATTTACTTTTTTTTTTTTATTCTTTAACCGCCTATATTAATAGTTTTAAGAGAATAAATTTATAAATATATATAAAGACCGTAAACCTACTTCTCCCCTAAAGAATATTAGTCCGCGATAATTATACTCTTTTATAACGGCTACTAACTTTATTTTATCCGAGGTATTCGAAAAATTTTCTAAAAATTTTTAAGAGCTAATCGACCGCCCGCGGAAAACGTAATAACGAAAATACGCTACCGAAAACGGGTACTCGTAATAACGATTATAAAAAAATTTATTATCGGTATTAATCCCCGTTACGGCCTTTTAAAATCTAGCCGGTATTTAATAAACTAAGGGAAAAAAGCGATTATACGATTTTAAAGATAAATATTTATATAAATAATACCGGGGATCCGTATTAGAATCCTAATTATCCGAAAAGAATTTAAAGAAATTTAAAAGAGATTTAAAAAAGTTTAAAAAAAAGACGCCCGACGAGATAAATCCTAATATTATAATTCTAGACCGAGTATAGAAGAGAGCTCCGTCGCGATAAATAAATTTTTCGGACCTAAATTAGGATATAATATCGCTATATTTATAAAAATCATTTATTTCGAATAGTTTTTATTATTATTATATTCTCGATTAAGTTAAAATATATATTCGCCCCGAACCTCCTCTAAAGAATATTTAAGCCTAGATAAATATTATTTTCGAGTATAAAATCCCCGAGAAGAGAAGGAGAGAAATCTCTAGTATAATAAAGAAAATATTTTAAAGTTTTATTAATAATCTTCGAGGGGCCTATAAAGAGGATAATCTAGTCGAATTAATTTATAAAACTCTCTATATAATATATAAAAACGAGATTTTCGACCTTCCGAGGAAAGTAGGTATCGTACTCTCTTTAACTCTATTATATACGTCGTTACGCGTTAATTTTAATTTAAACTAGGACTTAAATCTTAAGCCCGATATTTAATAAGAAATTTAAAACTAGGATACTTTAGGTTAATTTAATAATAAAGTTAATAATATCGTTAATCGTTTTAATAAATATCGATAAAGGGAGCGATCCTTCCCCTCTTTAAATATATTATAGTCGATTATACCACCTTTTATAATTTTATCTTAATTTAAATAAAATACTATTAAAACTCCTCGTCTAGATTTTATAATTAATCTTCGTTACTCTACGATATCTAACGTATTAATAAAGTGTGGGTTTAATAAATTCAAGACCGACGATTTCCTAAAAAGTTTATAACGCGAACGGAAGTTTTATTCCGATTTTATATAAAACTTCTTAAATATCTAGTTTCTAATTCTAGTAATTAAAAGTAAAGTATATATTATTAGAAAGATTATCTTCGAAGTATAAAACCAAGCTACTATATCCGGAGGCTATATAATTAATCTCCGATAATAATTAATTAATTTTTTCGAAGGCGTCTTTCCTAATCTTAGAGGTAAAAAGATATATTTTATTTTCTCGATATATATAAAAGAGCCCTAGATCGAATTCCGAGTATATTATATTTTATCGGAAGATAATATACGCAGCCACTATATAAAAATATTTAGGATGTATTATAGGTCTTTTTAAAGCGGGTTTAAGAATTTTCTTATAAACGTAAAGCGTCTAATAAAATAGATTAAGAATAAGTTTTTAAAAGAGGTTATTTATTAACTATATAAATTAATAAACTATATAGTACGAGGGTAGTATATATTTTTCTATAGTATTTTTAATTTTTATAGATACGTCTTATTTAGGTTATACGAGATTTATATAAATTAAATATTTATCGTTTACGCCTAGACCTTTTTCATCCTCCCCGTTATAAACCTATTATATAATTTAGTTATATTATTATCGGAAATTTCATACCTTTTAACCCTCCTTATAGTAATAATTTATTCTAGGCTATAGTTAAGGTACGTTTATTAATAAGAGTACAATTTTTATTATATTCTACCTTATTAAGAAACTTAGAGCCGATTTAATATTTATTAAATTAATTAACTTTTCGTATCCTCCGAGTTTCCCGTAGTTTAGGATCGTAGAAATTTATAGGATATTTATAGTACTAGTAGTTATATATTCTTTATTATCTTTAATAATAGTTTAAACGTAGATTAAATATATTTATAATTTCTCTTTTAAAAAGAGGCCAGTTCGATTCTTCCGTTAATTTATATATATAATATTTATCGTTATATTAAATAATTATATATATTTTCGAGTTAGTTATCCGCGTTAACTCGTTCGCTTTTTTAAATAAATTTATCCTCCGTTTACGAAACTTTTCTCGAAGAAGCTATTTACTTTTTACTATCGCTATATATACTTAATATTATTACACTCTTTAATAAGAAATTTATAACCTCGTATAATATCTCTAGGATAATTCGATATAATATAATTAAGAATTATTATTAAATACTTCGGAATTAACTATATTCTTAGAGGGCGAACTAGATAATAGTATCTATAACTAGCGGTATTTATAATTAATAATATATATAGCTTTAAGGTATCTATAACTAGAGGTATCTAGATTTAATAATATCTATAATTAACGGTATTTAGAAATAGTAGTATCTAGAAACGGCGGTACCTATAATTAGTATATAAAAAATAGAAGCTTCGGTATATTATTTTAGTAAATCCTACTTATAATAATAATAATCTTAGAATTATTAATTAAAATAATAAAGAAATATATACTTTATTATTATTTTTCGACCGAGGTTTTATAACGGACGTCCTCCCTAGCCTTTTGATAGTCCGTTAAATAAATAATTACGCCGTAAATTCCTATACCTTTTTAACGATTACGATAGACTTTCCGATAAACCGTTTTAATTAATACTACTCGATATCGCTCCTACGGATCTATTTACTCGGGGAAGTAAGAAAATAATTTTTATTATAACTCCCTAAATAAACGGAAACGCTCCTTTATATACTTTAGAAAGATTCTTCTATAAATTAAATTAATATTCGATTAAACCGGGGTTTTAATCGGTTATTTAATTATTATAATATAGGCTTAAGGGTTTAGGTTAGGATTTATTAACGACTAAAATATATAATTATATAATTAAAGATTATTCTTATCTACGCACTATCTATAATAATAGAATTAATTTATATTTTATTATTTATCCTAAGGTACTTAATAGTATATCTTAACTCTTTCTATAAAATTTATAGATATATTAAATAAAGGAGGGGTAGGAGAAGTGAAAATAAAAATCTATTATAATATTTAAAAACTTAAGAAAGAGAAATAGAGAGAAGATTATTAGGGTATATATAAAAGCGAAAGTAATACTACTAAATATCTAGTTCTAGTTTTTTTCTTTAAATTATCTATTAAGGTAACTTTAAGATTAATAATATATATACGACTCTCGGTAGTACGCTAAGAATAGCTCTTCTAAGAGTACTTTAAAAATAACCCTTTTAGAAATTTAAGGTTCTTATATAGGGATTAATATATATAGGAGATATTAATAAAAAGTTATTATATAAAGAATACTAGAATTAATTATATACCGACTAATCTTTAGGTATAAGAGTACTCTTATAATAAAATTATATAAGATAACCCGGACTATATCTATAGTCCAGTAGATTTAATATTCTCTCTTACGTAAAGATAAAAATATAGATAAATAATACTCCGTTTTAACCGATTCATCGTTTATAATATTATTATACTAGTAGGATAAAGATATTAATTAATTATAAAGTATATTATAAGAGTTTTTTATCTCCGGTCGGGAGACCTTCGCCTCTACTATTACACTCTTTACAACGAAGATATATATTACCGAAAATAAGGATAATCTATTCTCGTATATTCGAATTATTCTAGAAATCTTCGTTCTTTACTTTATTACTATATTAGATTTCACCTAGATATATAATAACCGCGCTATATATATAAGGAGATAAACCGAAATTATTTTAAAAATTATTTTTCCTCCTAATCAAATACCTCCCCCTTTAGATACTAGATTAAATAAGGGTTATCTTCGATTAATTACACTACGGGAGAAGATATCACGCCGCGAATATTATTACTCCGAGATTATTAGAACGATTATCGACTTAATAAATACTATACGATTATATCTTCTATTCGTAATTTATAACCACGAAAGTTAATTCTACCGGTTTAATACTACTATATTAATTAAAAAAATTAAATTTACGGGGTACTATTAGATTATTATAATTTATTACTTTATTATAAAGCCTATAATCTACGATCCTCCTTCGGGATATACCGATGAATAAAGTTATTAAATTATTAAAACGACTAAAACTACTATTAAAAAGATTTAATAAATTAGAAAACTAAATATTAATATTTAACGAAGGGTAAAAATTTGTATTTTATAATAAAAACTAGTATATTAAATTTCTCTACGACGTTACCTAGCGCGATATACACTAGACTCGTCGGAGGTTAAACTTTATAAATAATTCGGTATTTAATCCTTTATATTACCCTCTTTATATATTTAACTCTATATTTATAATACTCTTTAAATAAATATAATTAAGAAATATTATAAAATATTAAAGAGCTATATTAAGTTTCTTCGTCTAATTATATCGCGATCTTTTTAATTAATATTTTACTATATATAGGGCGCTAAATCTAAAGTAAAAGGTTAATTTTTAAAATAAAGAGTTATTTTTAACGTTTAGGAGCCGGACCTAGAGTAAAGAAATTAGAATTAAAGCGGGGAGCTAAAATTAAAGTAAAGAGAGTCCGAAATAAAAGTATTATAATTATTCTTAAGGATTAGCGATATATATAGATATTAAATCTATATCTAATTACTCTTTTATTTAATTTTTAATTTATTTTTATACACTCTCCTAAATATTAAAAGTATTCTATTTTTCGTGAATTCTAATATAATAATTATCGAAGTATTAGAAATATCGGGGTTATAAAATTATACGCTATTTAATTACTTTAATCCTATCGGTATATATAAGTCCCTAGATTATTATAAAAATAGTACTCTAATTTAAATAATACTAGATTATTTAGTTATTTAGTACCTATATATTCTTTACGGTAAAACATAGGCTCGTAGAGATAATAACTATAATATTTCTTTTTATAATAATAATATTCGTCTTCTTTATTTATACTTTATAAATCATACTTTATTAACTCTTTTTATCGTTAATATATAAATTATTACGCTCTTTTATTCTATTTTCTTTAAAGTATCCGCTAAATAATTAGCCGGAGTAATATACGTCGCTAATATAATATTAAGAGTAACGGTTATAACGACTACTTTATATCCTACTTCTATAATTACTGCGCGCTAGTATAGGAGGAGAAGGAGGTGAAAGTATAAAAGAAAGAAAATAAGAAGTACGCTACTCCGGAGTAGTAACTACCGATAATATATACGTAGTTATAATAACGATAGGGATAAAGGCCTTAAAACTCCGTGGACGAAAAAGAAAATTAATAAACTACGGGGTAACAGCGCTAAAATATTCGAAAAAAGAGTTTTAATCTTTTATATTATTTCTTTTAACTAGATAATTTAATTTCATAATCGATATAAACTAATTTAAAATATATAATATTCGAAAGTAATATAGCGTACCTTCTTAATTTATTATTAATTATACGGTTTCGGTTATACCTCTACTTATTAAATATATCTTTATTTTTCTAGGAATAACTAGCGGATTAATTAGGTATTATATTTTACTTTATTCCAAGAAGTCCTAAAGACGTATAATAAAAGGCGTATATATATATATCGGATATAACGGACTTAATACCGTAGTATTTAAAATAGATTAGTATAGAGATTATATTTAAATTTAAATACTATTATATAGTAATATTATTATCGTTACTATAAATATTACGCGTAGTATATTATAGTCTTAAATATAGTTATTATATTTCTATTTTATTTATAGTTTTTAAATATCGTTATTATTTTTCTACCCTAATATTCCGCTCTATTTATTAGTTATTAAATTTATTATTATTATTATAGAAGGCCGAGCCGATAATTACCCACTTTTACGACTTAGGGTCGATATTTATAATAACGGCGGTAAAACCGTTCTTCGAGCGTTTTTTTATAAAAGTAGACGGTTTAGCCTTTACCTTTACCTCTAGTATAAAACCTTTAATTTTTATTCGGCGAGGTTACGACTCGCCTTTAATTTACTCCTATATTTACTCGGGAACCTCGAATATCTCGTTTATAATAAAGGGCTCTAGGTACGTAGGAGGAGTCTAATTAATAATTTCTTAAATAATAAAAAGAATAGACGGGTCGAGGTCTATATATAAGACCTAAAGTATACTAGCGATAATAAGGTAAGGGAGGGATATAATAACGAAATAAAAAAATAATAATAAAATAGAGGGGACTTTAAAAGCGACGGTAAAAACGATAGTTATAAAATAACGACGATAAATAGTATAGTATTATTTAGATTTAGGTATAATCTCTATATAAATTTAAATACTACGATATTAAATCCGCTATATCTAATATATACGAATAAATAACGATTAAAAGTATAATCGCGAGGTATTTATAATATATATTATATAAGGCTTAGTAATATATAATTATATTTATTTAATATTATAGATTATATAGCCCGAGAGGGCGTTTATAAAGTTTTATAAATAAAATTAGAAGTAAACCCCGTTGAATAATTTATATTTTTTATTATTATTTCCGTCGTTAGGTTTATAGCCCTTTATTATACTTTAAGATTTTATTTTTATTACCGACTCGGCGTTTATAACTTTTTCTTTAATATAAGAGTAGTATCTCCCTCTTTTATATTATTTATTAACGTATTATTTTCTTATTTTATATTATTATTTAATAGCCCAAATTTATTAAATCGTTAATATTTACTTTTTTCTACGGGTTTTCGCCCTTCCCGTATTTATTAAACTCGAAGTACTATATTATTATCACTTTCTTCATTTATTACTCGGCGCTTTCGTAGTCGATAGTCTCGTATATTATCCTTATATACTTTATTATTTTATTTATCTTTATTTATTTTATTATCCTATATAATCTTTTAGGCTCCGTTCGTTTATTTATTATTTTAAACTTTATCTCTATAAACTCTACCTTTTTATTTATTCTTTTATATTTAATATTTATACTCTTTTTCTTATACTTTATACTTTAGGCCCCTTTTTTAAATTTCCTCCGTTAACCTCTCCTTTTAACCTTTTATTTACGTATTATTTTATTATAGTCCGTACTTTTATACCGTATTATTTTTACCTTTAATTATTAAAATATCTATTTAAATACTACTTTACTAGGCTATATTTATTAAATAGTTCTCCGCTCGTATTTAAGTATATTTTAATCGGTATTTATTCCTTTATATTTAAACTCTAAAGAAGATAAGAATTCAAACTTTATTAATTTTTTTTAGTCTTATTTTTATAACTCCTTTATATCTCGCTCGTTTTATTTTTAGATTCTCTCTAATTTATCTAGTTTACTTTTTAATATCTTTAACTCTACGTTTTTTTATTTTCGTTTATACTTTAATTTATCCTTCTTTAAATTCTTATAGTATTTCTCTTATTTATATAGCTCGCTAATATTTATCGTAAACTTTTTTCGTTATTTATTTTACTTTATTTCTTATTTCCCGAGATCGTTTATATACTCTATAAACTTTTATTATTATTCTTTTTACTTTTACTCTTAGTTCACGAGCTCGTCCGCGATTATTACAAGAGTATTTCTTCGTTTCTTTTATTTTTACTCTTATAGAATTAGTTTATTTATATCCGCCGCGAGTATTTATTATTATTCCTTTTATCTTTATTTATAATTCGATAACTCTTTTTCTTCTTTTATAAAAATTTAATATTATTTCTTTTATTTTTACTTTTACTCTTACTCTCTAAAGGTACTAACGTCCTTTATAAACTTTTATATTTATTTTTACTTTTACTCGCCTTCTTTTAACGTGTTTACGTCGGAGATAAACTTTTATCTTCGTCGCTCTTATTCTTACTCTTATTCTTTAAATACGATTACGTCCGTTATAAACCTCTATTAGTATTATTTTTATTTTTACTCTTCCTTTTTAACCGCGTTTATATCGGATAAAAACTTTTATTATTACTATTCCTTTTTTTAATCTTTTTCTTCGAATACGTTTATATCTCTTATAAGTTTCTACCGGTATTATTTTTATTTTTATTCTTACTTTTTAAGTGTATTAATATCGGATAAGAGCTTTTATCGTCGCTATCTTTACTTTTACTCTTATTCTCTAATTATATCTACGTTTTATATAAGTTACTACCGATAAAGTTCTTACTTTTACTTTTATTTTTTAAGTATATTTACGTCGGATAAAAGTTTTTATCGTTTTTATTTTATTTTTTACTTTTTTTCTACGAGAGTATTTACGTCCCCTGTAAACTTCTACTGATATTACTCTTCTTTATACTATTTTTTTTTAAAAACGTCTACGTCGGATAAGAGTTTTTATCGTTATATTATTATTTCTTATATAAGAGTATTTTTTATTTAGAACGGAGGTCTTTATTCCTCTCCCTCTCTCTTTTTATCCTATATTATTATATCTTTTATTTATTTTTTATTAATCTTTATAAACTTAGTTTTTTATATTTAATTTTCTTTTAACGAAGGAGCCGATCGAGTTAGATAAAAAACCGGGGATAATAATTCTCTTATTATTATAATAAGATATTATTAGAGATTAAATTCGTCCGGTTTATTATAAAATTATAAATATATAAATTTTAGCCTAAAGTAGGACGTGATCCCCTCGGATTATTTATTTATATCGTCGTATAGATAAGTAATAAATAGAAATTTATAATTCTCTTCGTAACTTTGAATATATAGTATTCCGTATTTATTTTTTTTAATTTCCTTTGGACCGTCTATAACGAGCGTAGGCCTTTTATAATCTTTTATTATCGTTACGTCTTCTAGTCTAGGGAACTACTTTAAGGCGGTAATCTCGGACGATTTAAACTTTAAATAATTAATAAGATTAATTATTTAATATAACCTCGTAATATTTAATATAGCTTTTAATTTTATTAAAAAGTCCTTTCTATTAAACTTTTTTAAAATTTCGTAGTAATAACGTATAATAAAGGCGGATAATTATCGATATTTTAAATTTATTCGACGAGCGGAGTTTACTAGTATAAAGTTAAATATAGTCTCGTTTTATTATATTAAGGTAGAGTCTATATTCTAGTTAATACTATTATAAATTTTATTTATTATTATAAAGAATATTTCCCGAGGACCTAGGTATACTAGTTATTTTAAATAATTAATTTATATTTTAAGGTATTTAATATTCTTAAAGGCCTCGAATAAAGAAGGAACTAAACTCTTAAAAAATAATAATTTAATCTAGATCTCTTTACGTTTTTATTAATTAAAATAGTAAAAGACTTCTCCGCCTAGTATTTTATTACGTAGAATTTTAGTATCTAATATTAATACCTATAATACGGTAATTTATAATACTTCTACGATAATTTAGTTTATTTTAATTATTATAATCTTATCTTATTAAAGTAAATTAAACTAGAATTATTTAATATAACGAAGATAATATATAATTTCCTAGCGATTAATAAGTATATTTATACGGTCGGCGACGGAATATTTATCTTATTATATTTTATCGCGAATATCTTATATAGGGTATTAATTCTTATACCGGTTAAAAACGTAGGTATCTTTAAAAAAGTATTAAAGATAAGAGTAAATTCTTTATACCGAAGTAATTATTTTAAATTTCTAGCTTTATATATAGAGAGACGAGTCTACTATTATATTTCTAAACTTAATTACTTTTAGGATTAATAATTACGTATCTTCCGATATACCTTATTATTAAAGAGTTTCCCTTCGTTCGCGTACTCTTCTATATTAAAATAGTTTAATACGATTAAGAATTAAAGTAGAAAGGATAATAGGGCTTTTAAATTTTCTTTTTATAAAAAATAAGAGTTTATTAACTACTATTATATTCTTTAGGGGAGATCTCTTATTTATAAAAATTTTAAATACTTTAATTTAAATTAATTTAATATTAGTTTATTTAAATTAGTTCCCGGCCTAGGCGATTTTTCTTAAAAGGAATTACCTAAAAGAACTAGAATAAGAGTAGGGCGTTAAAATTAAAACGAGGTACTAGGAATTAGAAATAGTTATAAATTATTAATTATACTACTTTATATTTTAGGAGATCTATCCGGAGCCGATCCTCCTAGGACTATTAATACGATTTAATTATTATTAATTTAATACTAGTTTATCCTAGTTACTTTTTAATCTTTAAGAGAATTCTCTTAGGATAAACTCCCTAGGAGAGGCGGAATTAATAAACGACGAATAACTTTAATATATCGTACCGAATTAAAGCGAGGGGTATTAGAATTTATAATAATATTAAAAACGGAGTAAAATATTAGAATTAGAGTAGGAAACTAGAATTAAAATAGGGAGTTAGAATTAGGGTAGGGCGCCGGAATTAAAGTAAAATAATAAAAAATAAAGTAGTAAAACTATAGGAGGTAGAGATATTATTAATTAATAAATAAAAAAAGAGAAATTATATAAGAGGGAATAAAATTATAAATTAAATATAATTAAATAATTACCTAAATAATTAATATAGCCTAGACGTCGTCACTCTATCTTTTTATAAAGAAATTATAAAAACTTCTAGTAATATACTCTTCTTATAAACGATATACTATTAGGCGAGATATTTATTATTTTTAATATATATTCCTTTATTATTAAATAGTATAAACCGGATCTAGCTCTATAAGTAAATAAATATTAATTACTCGCGTAATAATTTAAGGATTATTAGGTTAATCGTATTTTAATTTTATTAAAGATATTTTATATATAAATAAAACGTTAGTTATATACTAAAGTCCAAATATATATATATTAAAAATATCGTTAACTTTATAGGCGGCGACGTTACCCGTCTCGTATCTAATAAAATCTAATTCTATTTTTACGATTACGATCCGAGTAACGTCGTTAAATATAGGCTAAAAGATAGATATAATAATAACTCTATTTATAATAATATAATTTAACTAGTTTTAAGGTACCTTTTATATTAAAGTCGTAATTAAAATAAATATATTAATACTAGCTACGAGCCCTTTAATAATAATAATAAATATTATATCCTAGAAGTTTAGACGTTTAGCCGCTTCCGTAATTATTATTTTTATAAAACGCGTTATATTTAATAAGACCCGTTTAGTCTAAGGGACGAGGTTCTCGTAATTAAAAAATAACTAAATTATAATTATAAAAGAAAATATCTTTCTCTAGTATATAAGAGTAGATTCTTATATTAATACTTTAACTCGGCGGAAATCTAGGTCTTATCCTATTATAATAATTACTCCTATATCCTTACTTTATTTTATATAATCGAAGACGTTTTATAGTAAATTTAGGTATATTCTCTTTTCCTTATTTAATAGTTAGAAGCCGACCGCTTTTTATAATATAATTAAATTAGCGCCCGAGAGGTAATATATAAATATAGTTTAATATTTAGATACGTCCTAGAATACTCTCCTAAATTTAAATAACTTTATAATTATACCTACTTTTCTACCCTACTATATATATTAACTTTAGATATTAATTCTAGATATTTAAAAATTAAATATAAAATCTCCGTGATTTATTATATAACTTTAGTTAATAATTTAATAATATATAATAAAATAAGAGGAGCGATAGGGTATTTAAATTAAAATTAAAAGTTATATTTAGAAGAGAGCTAGATTCGGATATAATTTCTTTAATATAATAAGATTTATATCTTAAATAACTTTAAAAACATTTATTTTTAGAATATCTAGGTCTTAGTCGAAAAATTCTTCTTTTTTAAAATTAAATAGTTTAACTCTCGTAAATCGCCTACGGGAAGTTTAATTATATTAATCTTTTTTTTTAAATTAAATTATTAATCTTAGATTATATAATAATAAAATTACTTTATTAATCTAACGCTTTACGAAATCTAGTATAATTATCGTATTTACTTCGCGTAGGAATAAGTATAAAGAAATAGTAATAATTTAATTAAAGATATTTTATATATTTTAAAAATACCGAGAAATAAACCTCGTAATAGTCCTTTTTAAATTTAAAAAATCTACGATTAATATCTCGAAGTAAATATCGTTTATTTATTAATAGGCCACGGGATAAATATATCTTAATTTAAAATTCTTTATTTTTCTTAAAAAATAATCTAGCCTAATCGAAATAAAGTCGAGATAATTATTATATAATAACTCCGAGTTAGAATACAATTTTTATCTTTTATTTATAGGATATATTAGGTTTATCTTTCTTTAAGTTTTTTTATATATATTATAAAGACGAGCCTTAAACTTTATTTATAAAGGGATATAAAATACCGATATTATTATTTTTAAAATAACTCTTTAATCGTTAACTTAATTTAAATCTAAACGGGGAGAATAATTTACCTATATATAAAGACTTTAAAAACGGGGATTATATTATTAATTTTAATATATATAAGAGTACCGGCTTTATTAGTTAATAATAAAAGATTCGTTTTATCCGATTTAAATACCCCGTCGTTTTATAAGAAACGGAGTACTTACTTTATTTTATTATAAAACGAAACTAGGATTACTAGTTAAAGCTATTATTAGAATATACGATAAATATATATTATATTAAAAGGGCGGGACGGGTTTATTTATTATTAAAACCTCCGTTTAAACTCGGTTCTTTTTATTTTTAAAATAACGTTATTATAGTTAATATTAACTAGAGATTATTAATACTACCCTGTCCGTTAATCTCCGTAATTTAATACGGTTTTATAGTAGTTTAATTATTAAAGGATTTTATAGGAAATAACGAAGTCTAGGTAATAAACGGGGGTTTAAAGATTAAAAAATAACGAAAGTAGTTTAAGCCGAGAGTAAAAGGAGTTATTTTAGGCTTTAACGTGCTACGCCCTTATATTATTTATATTATTTAGGTTACGCTTAGGGATACTCAGCCTTATTTAGGGTATACTCAGGCTCGGTTTAGGTTAAAGCGGCGTCTACTTAGCTTGGCAGCTAGAAGCGGAAGGGGGAAAACTCTTTTGTCGTCCTCTATATAGGTGTATTATGTGGGAAGGAAAGTACGTAGCCTTGCCGTAAAGAAACCCCTTTTCATAACATTCACACCCACCTAACTTCTCACCACAACTACCAACCGCTTCCAAACCCCGCCAGTGATGGATAACAATAGCAGCGCTCTCTTTGTCGGTCATCTGGCACAGTGATACCACAATCTACCTTGATATCTGAATCCTACCTTGCCACCTCTTAATACTCACAAGGGTATCCGACAAGTGGGAGTGTGGTTCTATTAGCGAAAAGTAGATCTCGAAGGGAGAGGTCTTCCTTGGCAATGCAACGCAAATTGTGCATACCGAGCATTTTGGCATCTTACACTCTTGAATCCAGCCTCGTGCATAGTTTCTTTTTGATGAGTGGGGTTTGTTGAAGTGTGTCAGCCTATGATTGCCATTGTTCATTTTGTGATAAGTAAGGACAGTACCTAGCCTCATAGAGTACAGTCGCGGCTTTCCAGAGCGCAAGCAGCCAAATCCATCTCACCACCGCAAATCCCCACATCACCGCCTCCTCCCACTCCCACTTCCGCCTCCACCACTATCGTGGTGATGATCTTGATGTCCACCCCCATGATCTTCTCCATCATGATGCAACGTCACACTGTTAAACTCCTCAAACGGATCCGCCAGTTCCCCTGCAGGCGTAGCAATTCCACTATCCAGTGGCACTCCCTTCAGTGCCGAGCCTGGTAGACCTAGTAATCCATCTTTACTGACTCCGTTGCCCATATCCATGCTGCTGGCGCTTTCCTTCACATTGCGGAAGTTGACCGTGTCGATGGCGCGACCTTGGTGCGGTATCATGGGCGGCTTCATATGTCGAAGGAGAGCCCACTGGGTTGTGCGGAAGAAAGGGTGGGTTTTGACGTCTGAGGCGCCGGCGCGAGAGCCGATGCGGCGGAGTTCGTCTTTTATAAGTAGTTTGCGGATCAGGGATTTGCAGAGACTAGGTGATGATGTTAGTGGAAATACAAGGGATAAGGAGCGGAGTAGAGACTTACTGTGATATTTGCGGTGCCCCAGAATGCTCTGGGAAAGGCACATCATCTCGGAGGATGTTCGCGAATGTCTGATTCCGGTTCTTGCCCTTAAAAGGGGTGGTGCCGAACAGCATTTCGTAGACGAGTATACCGAGCGTCCACCAATCTACCGCACTCGTATGACCGCAGCCTTTGATGACTTCTGGCGCGATATATTCTTCCGTACCGACGAATGAGTTTGTCCGGAAATTAGCTATGCATGACTTGGTGTCAATTGTAGGGAGGGATGTGGGAGTGGCTCCGTTACGGCCAACGATCATGGTAGGGGCGCCGCCAGGACCTGACTGTTTCGATAGATCAAAATCCGACAACATTATATGGCCGGATTGATGAAGTAGGATGTCTTGTCTAATTAGCGTTGGGCTTTGAGGGATGAGAACTTGAAGCTTACTTTCGGGCTTCAAATCTCGGTATATGAACCCCATCAGATGTAGGTATTCAAGTGCTGCTGTCACCTCCGCTGCATAGAACCTTGCATCGTCTTCGGGTATACATTTTCCAGGCCGTGTTTGGAGCGCTAGATTCATCAGCAATGCTGTTCTTGACTAAACGGTTCCGACTGACCCCTGAAAAATTCCCCTCCACTGCAGTACTCCATGCATAGATACAGGTGATCTTCTGACTGAAACGAGTGGTATAGAGTGACAATAAACGGATGGTTGCTGGTGGCTAAGATCTCCTGCTCTGCTAATGCCCGCTTGATCTTGTTCCTCTTAATCATCTCCTTCTTGCTTAATACTGAGCGCTATTAGTGCTCGCAATTGAATTGGACCAGAAGTGTAACGTGCCTTTCATAGCATATAACCGAGTTGACCGCTTCTCACGGACAAGATACACTTTCCCCACGTCGCCTTTTCCTATAAGCTTGACCTTATCAAAGCTTGCAGGACCAACCTCGACCTCCCGAACTTTTATCGAATTTGAGCTATAGGTTCTTCGAAACGCTATCGACTGCCGTAATTGCCCAGGGGAAGGTATTTTGCCATCTGCATTTGGTATTGGAAGTAGATGTCCCTTACTGTGATCCACCATACTCAACGAAGAGTCTTCTAAATCTTGCGCCAGAGGTTCTTTGCCCAGGTCTGCCGTTGATGGCCGTTCATTCGACTTTGAATTCGAGAACAACCCCTGAGCATTGGGGGCCGAGGCTACCCTTCGTAATTTTCGTGCCAGCTCTTCCTTTCCTGCCGCTGTAGCTTGATCATTGGCTCCACTCACTGCTTCAATTTTCGTATGTACTGGAGTATCTGGTGGCGAAGGTGGCACGCTGCCGTCGTTGTGATGCCTCAGTGCTGGAGGTCCTTGGTGTGCAAAGTAGGGGTTCGCCAATGCTGTCGGCGACATGCCATTTTCCAATGGATCTCCTTCACTTGCCACTGTGGTTGACCTGTTTCGACTAATGCCACCGAGGAATCGTGACTGTCGAATTGAGGACTTGGACTCTGATTTTGGGGTTGGTAGACCTTCACTGCTGATGGTTGTGTTACTGTTGGAGTTGTTAATGCGGAAAAAGTTCTTGATCCTCTGAGGGAAGTCTTTCGAACTGTTGGTCTGTTTGGAGGAGTTCGACATGCCGGAAAAGTTGCGCTTTTCGTTGTGGACCGTCGAGGTATTCGACGAGGTGCCGAACAGCTGTGTCATGTTGGGATTTTTGTGCTACGCGAAGCTCGATGGTTATGAAGTGTTACAAGGAACCGTAGGATATCACATAGACAATCGCTCAACTCGTTGCAGAGTTCTGATTTCTTTGTAGAGAAATGTAGATCAAAGCATTGGCGGAGCCATACTGGCCATGGATTGGACGAGAGACCTGCTCACGGAGTTGATTAACGATCGTGAGGTGACTTGTAAGCTTGTGTTGGATACGATGTCGGGCTGATGTTGAGTTTGGCGGTTAGGTTTTGTGTATTCGTCTGGAGTACGAGTACAAAGGTACTTTCATACTCCGAGTGCTTGCTAATACTCGTAAATTTACAGGGGAGGCATTCAGGCGGGGTTAGGTCGGCCGAAGAACTAGAACTAGAACTATTCTTAAGAACAGGACACCAATCGCTGGGGGCGGCTATATCGCGATCGAGATCAATGGAATTGGGGCTTGTCTCAATGGTCACACAATAGTGGATAAATGTGAAGGGTTGCACGGCTCTGTCGATGGCAATGAATTGTAAAAAAAGCAGAATATGGAGGCGCTTTCATCATTGAGCTTTACTTCTTACGCTCCACCAATGAGCGCCTGTTGCGGGGTAAGTCACCGCAGGTCACCGCTCGGAGAATCACCTGTTCTAAGAAGCTGCGGTCGAATGTCACCCTAAGGATCCTCGCAAGGCTGGACTCGACCTAGTTGCGAAGTGAGCAACAAGGAGGTGCGAAGTTCAAGAAGATATATGTGGCTGCTGGCACGATACTTCTCCATGGCCATAGAAGCATCACTCTTCACTCATGATATTCGTTCATTCGCCTACCATTCATTCATCACGTACTCCCAGGTCCCCCTATCAAGTTGAATCTCCTGACAATGCTCGGCCCAATCTCGTCATACTCGGCCTTTGTGTGGCAGTAACTTCTAAACTCAGGGGTCTGACCCAACAAGCTTCCTCCAAACCATGGGCCGTGCCGTTGCCTCTTGTGGGTCACTACCTGCACATCGAGACCACCGCTCTTCTTGCCTCCACTTCTTACCTCCGATGCGCGAATCCTTGCATCAACCATATGCTTGATGTCGCGCTGAAGTCGTCGTCCGAAGTCTTTGTATAATGTCGATCCCCCTGATAGAACAATGTTCTTGTAGAGACCTCTCCGCACATCGATAGGTGATGACTGAATGACACCGTCGACTACAGTCGGTAGTGGCGTGAGAAAGTCGGATGAGTAGATTTCTGGGTTGAAAAAGATTTCAGGTGCCAAAAACCGCTCGTAGCCCACATCCACGGTAATTGTCCGCCCGTTCGGGGATGTGACTGTGTGTCTCAAAAATCGATCAGGCTCCTTGTCAAATCTCGAAAACTCCTTGACAATGTCTGGACAGACGTAGCAGTATTCCTCTTTGACTCGTTCTGCTGTCTTGAGACTGCTATCTGGCTCTCCGCGGTCTCGCATTAGGGATTGTACAAAGTACGTGATGTCTCGTCCTGCAATGGGTATGCTTTTGATCGAGCTGCCGATGACGTAGCCTTCCGCAACAGGTATGACATGTGTGACTCCATCTCCGGAGTCGATGACTGTACCTGTCAGCGAGCGATCTGTGACTTTTGAGGAGGTCCATGACGCGGCCAGCGCAAGGACGGCTTGGACGGCAATGTAAAGGCCAGCACAGTTGAAGGACTCAAACATGATCTCGGCGGTATTTTCTCGGTTTTCTGGTGGATTCAATGGCTGTGTGCAATCAGTATGGATTACTAATATTCATTGGAGCTTGTCTTACTGGTTCTGTGAGGAGAAAATAGTGATCTTCGGGCTCGACACGGAGGTATTTGAATATCGAATTTGACCAAAAGCGTTCCATATGATCCTACATGTCCTGTTAACCACCGGACATTATCTGGAGCCAAACACCACCTACCCAATTCTCTACCTGGCCATGCCGTACGGGGTAATGTATGCCATAGCCTATCCTAGTATTAGCGCCGCATAGTCTTTCGAGTTTCTATACGTACCAGGTCCACTAGCCGCTGCCAAAGCCTCGTCTCCAATAAAAAAGTCTAGATCCTCGGTTCCCCTCTTCGCTGACAATGCGCCTCCCTGTCCAGTGCCACCTGTGAGAAAAGAGGGCTTATTCGCGATAGCTGGTCGACCTGATCCGGAGCCACCTGATCCGCCAACTGCTCCTTTGGTGGCTATTGCGGTGGGGAAGACGAAGGATGGGGAGTCGTTGCCCGCAAAGCCTAGTAAGCGTTAACGGTTATTCTCCTACATTTAGAGATGTATATCAGCGAACCCAGCTTTGAGAATCCGGTGCCGCTACGATTAAATCAGCAAAAGATCATAAAGTCTAATCTCGCGAAGCATGTAGACTTACTTGTCCATGACAACGGCGGGAGTTTGTGACGCCATGACTGGGGTCTGTCGTCGCTGTTAGTCCTCTCACGATACAGCCACGAACCCAGTATCCTGTTCAAGTCATCGACCGCGAATCAAGTCATTCTGGCGGCTACCTTTCTCTAGACTTGAGAAGAGTAGAGCCAATGTGGGATGTGCCTGGAGATAGACGCGGATGTCCGGCGTGCGGCAGAACCTTTAGCCGCTGAGCCACAGCTTGGCAATCCATACCAAAATTGTCTATCTTGTCAAAGTAGTTGTAGTATTCTGTCATTACGCCGCCTGTCTCTACACAATGGCTGTAAGTCTTCCCCAGTGCTTGTCAAAGCCATTCCTTGCGCTACCGTCGAGGCTATACAAGCGCACAGTGCTGACTGTCGCAGTACGTCCCAGTAAACCCACGGCCTATGCTGCAGTCGCTGTATGTCACTTTCTCTCATTTTCTACGTGCCTACTTCTTCTTCGTTTGTTACAGAGAGCCGTCACAAGCTTATGGTCTTACGGCATATTTGGAACTTCAGAGTTAACGTTTCCTCTCCTATAGCGTCAACGAACCGGTCATCATACGCCTCAAATGGGGCCAGACTGAATATCACGGTCAACTCATTAGTGTCGACTCCTACATGAACATACAATTGTCGAATACGGAAGAGTTTATAGATGGCAAGAGCACGGGCACGTTGGGTCAGGTCCTGATCCGGTAAGTGTGGAGCCTTCGGTGAGCATGTACTGTAGAGTTGATTGTCCTTTCCTGAAACATGGCCGGTGCTGATGAGTGGGTCGCGCAGGTGCAACAATGTGCTATGGATATCAGGAGCAAAGGGCGCCAAGCAAGAAGATGTCAATATGGAGGGATGAATAGCCGAGATGACTTGCGACTACGATTACTTCCATCACTCTCGCAGAGCTATTGTCATAGATTCCACTGCGTCGAAATCGAGGGGGAGTCTCGCGTCCAGCGGGGCATCCAGAGAGGCTGAGAGCCTCATGCAAGTACAATTTTACTGGGCATATAGCATTGTGGCAGTTGAGGCTGTGTTGAAGATACCCCATTTACAGCTTTTCATAGGCCAATCAGCTGCAGTGATGGTGCCTCTCTGCCTTCTCTTTGATACCATTAAGAACACTCATACATTCTCCTTTGCCCTGTCGGATGTCTGTCTACCAATATGTCTCCTGGGGATCTGACGCCTGTTTTTGAAGCTGGCACGTGCCTTTCCTCCGAGCAGCGGATGCCTCTGGAAATTCTCTGGTACGACTTGACAGTGCTGCGCGGTATCTGTCGGCCGTTGCTCAACGATCAAACGATCTTTGAGCTGTTACGCAAGCATCCCTACTTCTGCAAATGGAATGCCAATATGCAAGGCGAGCACGTTTTAATTGATTGGCAACGAGATCTCGCCCAGGCCAAAGAAATAACGGCCTTGCATATGAAGGTTGCGAGTGACAAGCGACGCAGAATTTCTACAAATCCCAGCTTCTGTACACTTCACAGGCGAGCAGACGAGCAGGCCTGACGGACTATCGTCCGTATTCCAAGACCACGATCCTTGCGGAGCTGACTTGCCGCATCCTCCGCGTCGCCTGTCAACAGACCTTCGAGGCGAATTTAAAAAGCGAACGCGTCCGTGCTCGCCAATTGGGAACCTCTAGAATACTTTCCTGAAGAACGTGTCGACTAGAGCGTATAATAGTAGATTGTAATTGAACAAGGACTGAAGAAGCGGTCAACATAAAAGTCTTGGTCGGGCACAACCCCGCAAGCCCTATTCTATGCGCATTTATCTCTACCATATCTTCAAATTTTCTCGCCGCCATTGATCGAGGCTTCAGAAGCCCTTTACAAATGCTCAACTCATGTCAAACCCCTGTCCTGCTTCGGAAAACACCTCACCTGTTTCATCGGTGAGGTCTTCTGGGGCGCCTACCGCCGATGGCAATGTATCGAGCGCAACACCCTCGACGAAGCCAACGGCGATAACGCCCCCAGTGCTTGCTCAGCGAAATGGATCCGGACTTTCCTCGCAATCGATGAAAGGTAATGATGACTTCAAGAAACCCTTTCCCTATCAAGCAGGGGTCCACAATGGCATCCACGATTACGAGGGTAGCGACCCAAACACCCCGCGCCTTCCGCCCACCATGAATGGCAGCAACGACCTCGATAGTATTCCACAAGAAGCAGCAGAACGATTGGACAGCACGGCTGAATGCTCGAAGGCTACACATCCATTGTCAGAAGACTATAGCAAACATCAATTCCCTTTGTCACGAGCACCAACCGGTACTTTCTCAAGCTCGGTTTCTGAGCCTGGCTCACGAAGCCCTGATACATTATACAGAGCTCCACATGAATCACCGCATATCACGCATAGACAAGACAGATGTTACATCGGTTCCTGGTTGGAGGACTCCCACAGGATCTATGCTGCCCCATCTACAATTCAGCCAGCACCCCCACTTCGCACTCCACGCACAAAGTCGCATGGAATGTTGAGCGATTCGCAATTGTCTGGAACGCGGGATCAAGAGGCGGTGCAGTCAGTCAACGGCATGGACTCAGAGCGTCCTCTAAGGGCACGAGAAGAAGCAAATTCAGAGCGGAGGAATCGAAGCTCGAGCCGCAGCAGCCAAAGCCGTGTCGAAAAGCAGATTCAGGCAACACTAGCTGAGGCAGACCGGTCTTCACATGCAAGGAGCAGGAAATCGAGCCACACATTTGGACTTTTCAAGGAAAACAATACATCGCAGGGGACGAGAATAGCACAGGACAGATCGAGAACAGCGTCTGACAACTCTATCGATGTTTCCAGAAGTTCGTCAAATTTGCTAGATGATGACTTGAAGAGAATAGGGCACTCCCCTAAATCAATTCTTAACGACACTCGTGGAAAAGATGGAGCATTGGGCAACACAGAAGAGCCTCTGCAGACCCTTTTGGGGAAAGGAGATGAGCAATCTGAGCATGATGAGGTGGCCCACGGCTATCAGCAATCGTCAAGACCATCTTCATCGAGATCGACTCGTGGTTCTATGAACAATTCTCTTAGTGACACCGATGTCGTGATAGACGCGTCAAAAGGGGGCGCCGAGAGCAGGCCGGAAAAGGCTGCTGACTCGTCGAAAAGGAAAGTTCCCACACGTCTTTTGGAAGAGATAAGGGATTATCACAATCTCTCTGCACCCTTCCATGAACAATTCAGATCTACTCAACCGAAAGCTACCCGCGCTAGTAATCCCTCGGCGGAAGCAGAGACTCCGTCAGAATATCGGAAGGATGGTTTGGGCGAAGAAAGCCATGACGAGCTCCTGAAGACGACCGAAGGACACGACAATGAGGACGACGAATCAGAGCACATCTCATCTGCCCTCTACTATCCCCATCAAGCGCCATCCCCAGATGCCTTGGAGGATGTCAGTATAGGAGATGCAAGGAAAGTCAAAGATGTTCAGATCGACGCGGATACACTCTTGCCCGAGCCCGCGCTGTCCCCAGACGACGATGATAAGAGAACCTCGGAAGACGTTGACATAGCGCTGCAAGTGCATAATGAAAACCGCTACCTGCATGGAGATTTGCAGAAAGCTCGTCCACTATCAACAGATCCGGAAGCTAAGCAAGGCATTGAGGGCGGGTTCTCGTCGGCATCGGAGTCGGAGTATGAGTCTTTGGATGAGGCTGCGCGCCCCATAGTAGGTGAGGACTGTAGTCTCACTGACGATGCTGAAGCAACCCCGCGAGCTTCGCCGAATAGCCGTAAATCGTATCTCCTGTCGAGGTCAAGAAAGGCACACCGAGCTCCCGCCGCCCCCTTAGGCGCCGTCGAGCTGAAACCGTACAACCATCAAGTAGGTGGGCACACGACAGTCTTTCGTTTCTCTAAACGAGCGGTGTGCAAGCAACTTAGCAATCGGGAAAACGAGTTCTACGAGGTGGTTGAACGCCAGCACCCTGATTTGCTCAAATTCTTACCAAGGTATGCATAGCCCCATGGTGCATTCAATGTTAGCAAGATGTTATGTTATCCATTGTCACCATCTTTCTTAAAAATTACATATTGAAGCTGATCAATACCTCAGATACATCGGGGTTCTCAATGTCACATATAGCAAAGCGCCCAAAAGTAAGAAACCAGTCGCAGATAGTAATGTTTCTTCGAAGGCGACCGCAGCTGAGTCCTCCCTCGAAAGTGGACGCAATGAGCCAGATCCTTCAAAAGCTACGAATGAGGAGCTTAGTTCAGGGTCAAAGTCAAGAGACAGCGGAGAGCAACCTCGTACTGTAAGCCACTCACAGCACAACGGTCCTGTGCCTCAAGTTATTTTTGCCAACAACCGTCACATTATTCCTGAAAACCTATTCCCTCTACCGTCACGCATGAACGGATCGTATCATAGACCATCTACCACCTGCAATACTCCACGTCTGGAAGCGGGCATCTCAGGTCTGTCGAAGCCTGCCAACGGATTGGATGGTCTAGCAACGGAAAGCAGTGGACAGGAAGCCAGACCATCACTACACAAGCACCAAGCTAGCTGGGGCGCCACTACTGTAAACACCAAGCTGCAGGAGCAGATCATCCGGGAAGTCTTTTCGCCTACGACTGTCTATCGCACGAAACGACATGGGCGAAGCCACCACACGATGCCACGAGTTAAGGAAGCTTGCGAGAACAGAAAGACAATACCGAACAGAGCTTCTCTTTCCAGCCAGGATAGTGGACAACAACGGGTAATTCAAGATGAAGGAGGAACGCACAATGGAAGAAGAGAGTCTGTTACTATTGTGGATCTTGCAAGACAAAATCTTACTCTACGGCAACCTCGACGACGTGATTCTGTCCCCGTTGATCAACTTTCCAACCTCAGAATGACAACCGGTCATCAGGCCCAGGATGAGAATGCTGGGACGGAGAGCATTTCCATTCCCGACACCCAACGGATAAAGAGACGGCGTTCTGCGGCCGGACTACAGCGTAGGGGGATTGATGTGGACAGCGCAGAACGATCTCAATTTGAGTACTACGAAGATGACGGGTACGGCGGCGACAAGGAAGACGAGATATTTGCGATGGACATCGCTAGCATGGTACCTCCAGGGGCGGCAAGAACGGAGCCCCTTCGAGACCGTGCCTCTAGTGTCAATGGATCAGAATCAGCCGTCAATACTCCGCATTTGGGACAAGACCAAGCGAATAATAGGGCGACCGAGGTAGCTTCTACTCCACTGGCAGCGCCACCTGGTCCCTCGACAACACCTTCCAATCCAAAGCAAGCTCAGCTCCAAGCAGACGAAAGGGTCCAGCATTTCCTTCTACTCGAGGACTTGACCGCCGGTATGAACAAGCCATGCGTGTTGGATCTCAAGATGGGCACTCGTCAGTATGGAATCGAAGCTGATGAGAAGAAAAAGAAATCTCAGCGTCGCAAGTGCAAAGTCACCACTTCTCAAGAGCTCGGTGTCAGACTATGTGGCATGCAAGTGTGGAATGTCAAAGATCAGTCTTATCTATTTGAGGACAAATATTTTGGACGAGACCTACAGGCGGGTCACGAATTTCAGGCCGCACTTACCCGATTCTTGTACGATGGACTCTCCTACACCAGTGTCTCAGCTCATATTGCGGTTCTGCTTGAGAAGATCGCCAAGCTTGACGATATCATCCGAGGTCTGCCAGGGTATCGGTTCTATGCCAGCAGTCTATTGATGCTCTACGATGGTGCCGCGTTACCGAAAGATCCTGGACCGGCCACCACCACATTGAATCAAGACAAGAAACTAGGTTCCACCATCAACATTAAGATCGTTGATTTCGCCAACTGCGTCACCGCCGAAGATGAGCTCCCAGAGACTGTACCGTGCCCGCCTCACGACCCTGACGGCATCGATAAAGGCTACCTCAGGGGACTGCGATCGCTGCGGTGGTACCTTCAACGCATCTGGAGGGATGCGGAAATGCAAGAAGATAAGGCACGGGGCTGGACGAATGTAGGTCCTGCTAGTCTGCCGCCTGTGTGGAGAGATGCCGGGCCTAAGGAAGAAGACTTGGGCTATGTTAGCATATGACTGATAAGGCTGATAAACACTAGCATTGCTCGAGTCGAAGGCTTCCGGGAGCGCGGTGTTGGTTCTTTGATGGATTCTGCTTGCTTGCTCTGGTAGCGTAGGCATGCGCTGGTGCTATACTATACCCTTGCTGCGGTGCTGATACATGCCGTTCCTTTTTGCCTTACTTGTACTTACCCTAGCTTCAGTATCACCTATCCAGGAAAGAAAACAAGCCAAATGATATCTCAATCTTGATTTGACAAGGAGGGCTTCAATCAAGCATCGCGATAGGAACACATCATACATAGTGTTTGTGATTGCAAAATGGCTTTCACTCAGCGAAGACAATCAAAGCTTAGGCTACGAGAGTTTTCTAGAATTGTCCATCATGCAGTAACAGTGGACAACGATTGCCATGGATTCTGCTCGTTCCCTATTACTTAATTGTCGCAGAGGCGAAGCGACGATTACATCGGTCCCTTTTGGGGTTACATGTCTACCAACGAATCTAGATTTTAGCCCAAGGCTGAAGCTCAGCAAGAGTTGAGATCCTTCCTGATGCAACCCCGTGGAAAGTGGCGCAAATGCTGCTCAAAATGGCCGGTGATTGGCATTTCTACGTGGCAGCTATGTAGTGAGAATCTCCGAACTGTTTGTAGTCTGTCCGTAGGTGTATACACTTTGTTCTCAATATTCTGTTCTTAATACTAAGGTATCTCCGTACTGAATCATTCTCGACCACGCCATGCAATGCAACGCTCATTTCTTCGTCTGCGCCCCCATGTATCGTAAAACATCCAAAACATGACGCCAGTCCATGGTTGGGGCTGCCTCCGTCCAGTCCCCAAACCCACCAAATCAAACAGTGGCGGCTACAGGCCTCTCGATTTCTTCCCATGATGCAGGATCTTGGAAAGTCATTCCTGTATGGAATGTGTATGGAATCATTGGCAGCACTCGGCGTTTTGGAGCGTCAATTTGCACTCGAGTATGATCGCCACCTGATATTCCAGCGGCGGTCGCAAGGTCGTCTGAAGGGTCCACAGCATTTGCAACAATTTGAACTTCTGGGCGCCGAACAACACCTTCCTCTTTGTCTAGCTTTGCAAGGCTGGCTTTGATGTCACTCTTGTATTTGGATGCTACGAGGGCATCGCGACCCGCAGATTCTGACTGTTGTTTGTCCATAGTCTTGATCTTAGCGGAAAGTCGATACCTTAGGGTCGATGAATTGCCCCTTGGCGCTATTCTTCTGAACCCTTCGACAGTATAATCAATACGTCCGACGATCTTGCCCAGTCTGCGCTCAAAAAATTGGCTGGCGGTGGTGGCATTTTTGCGGGAATTTTCCGCCTGTACCTTGAGTCGCTCGGCCATGGCACGCACGGCAGCCTCATCAGCACAGGCTTGGAAAGCGTTTTCGAGAGCGTAGTTGCTATTGTCGGAACACAGCTCCCTTATCCATTTTCTTGTCCGCACTGACACAATTCTGCGAACGTTGTGACGCTGTATTGTTTCGGCGTAATCGAGAATTGAAGCAATATTTTGGCTTTTTACCTCATCGGGGAGCTGAAACATGGATATAGGTAGAGCACCTCGGTCAATTCCATCTCGTAAGATCTGATCAAACATGTCTTTTTGTCCACAAATTTGACAAAGCCGTAGCATCCATTGGTATGACAACGTGCTAGCTCTGTGCCCAACCTCTAAGATTTGCTCCCAGACTAAGAAACCAGCATTCCAGTCGGATCTGTAGCAGCAATGTCGGAGAATCGCCATCAGAAGTTCAGTGTCAGGTTTCCATCCTTCACTAATCATTTTCCGATAGTAGAGCATCGCGATCTGAGAGCTGAGGAATTTCAGTGCGCCTATTATCAATGACACGTAGACTTCACCATTCATCCGTGCCTTTTCCGCGAGCTTAGCCCCATCTCGTCCGAAAGATCGCACTGTATCCATTGCAATGGGCGAGATCTGCTGGCCGGGTTTCGCGAGAGCTAAGCCCCCGTTATAGCCCTTCATTCGGTTCAGATATTCCCTGAACTCAGACGCGCTGTTCGTGGTTGTAAAAAAGCGGAGAGCTGTGGTATGGGTGACCTCATTTGGCCGAATATGAGCTTCGCGCATGGAGGCTAGCACTGCTCGAACTAGTTCCTCATTTTCGAGCTGACAGAAACGGACAAGGAGCAGGTTGTAGGTATTGACGTTCGGTGGATTTTCAGAAGTGAGCAAGTTGTAGCAAATCTTTGTCATTAGCGGGCTCAGGTCTTTCTCTCGCTCCATCCCATGTAGTAATGCGTATAACGCTTCATTCAATGCCGTCACGTTTCCGTAGTCATGTGATGGACCGCAGCGATAAGTTGGGAGCTTCGGTGACTCAAAATCCTCATAGAGCCATTCATCCTTGCGATCTAAGTGTAGCGATTTAAGTCGTTCATCGATGTGGGCTACTCTGGCATATATGTTGGCTCCACATGAAGACCTCTCGTTTGGAGTATTCTTCTCCGTGGGCGCGAGGCGAACTGCACCATCATGCGAAGCTCGCTTCTCAGCATTTTCCGCTTCGGCTTCGAGTCCATCCTTCGATAACATGTCCCGTTCTCTGGAGAGTAGTAAGGAAGCCACATGTTCGTCGTCACTGGCAAGAGGATTCTCAGAACAATTTAGGAGCAGTTGATACACCAATTTCGCAACAGACCATTCCAGCGTTCTCAATTTCTTGCTGGACCAGAGTGATCGCAATGTCTCGTCCACCAACGTTGAGCAATCTTGCCCACCGTAAAAACGACGGAGCAGCCATTCATCCCGAAGGAGCTCCTCTAATTGATCCAAAGAGAGCTTCTGGAGTAAACTCAGTGGCGGTCCTCGCCAGTCTTGGAAGCCCGCGGCAGCTCTGGCTTGATCTTGCTGAGCGGCCCATTTGAATATGTCTCCCCAGCTGTCTCTCTTGAGATCTGGTGCAGATGTCCCTGCTCTCGGCCCGTAGGGATCGTGGATTTTCCTTATGGGCTGCCCCTCAAATATTAGGTCCTGATCGCACGCCACAGCATCGTGTGTGTCCTCCAAATATTCTCTCTCAGCAAATCCCGCTAATGCTGCAAGTCTGCTCTGCTGATCGATCTCTTTGGCCTCTATCTCTGCTCTTGTCTCGCCAATGACTCTCTCCCACTCTCTTCTCCGGGTATCCTTTCTCTTCGAGTCCGCGAAAGCCGCAGTCGCAGCGAGCGACGAGGAGAAAACCGTAAAAGCATTACCGAAGCGTATCCTCCGTCTGACAGTGGCTGTTGTTGCACGCCGAGTAAGGGCATTTGTGGTTGAGACGCAAGAAGGGCAATTGCACATGCACCGAACTTTTGCGACTCTGGACCATACAGTCTGCATAGCGGCCTCACGGCCCAATGCTTCTGCACAACAGGGGAGAATCGTCTACGAAACGTATTATCAATGAAGTCAGCAGACCTGGTTTCGGATTAGCTCCTTAGCGTCCAAATCTTCGGCAAATATTCGGCGATGTCGATCTTTGCAGGCATTTTCTAACTCTCGTGGTAGTAAAGGCATTATCAACGATGACCATTGGTTGCTAAAGGGTTCCTTGAGATGTTGGCCCTTGCATTGACTGCAGATCTTAACGGGTAGTATTCTTGTTATTCTTTTTAACTGCACTTGTTTACTAAATCGCAGGGTCACCGATTTGCTTCCTCTCGATACTGCAGATGAGCCTTACTTTTACACCTTCAAAGTCCAGTGCACTTCATGTAGGGAAACCCATCCTAACTGGGTCAGCGTGAGCCGCCATGTACGTCTTCTAGCACATTCTGTATTTCCTTCTAGAGAAGACGCTGAAAATTCCAAGGAGTCCAACGAAGTATCCGGAAGCAGAGGAGAAGCCAACTTTGTATGGCGTTGCAAGTCTTGCAAGGTCAGCAAGGGGATCCGCTGCTGAAATCCTCAATCTCTGATTTGAGCAAGCGAGAGTCCACCGCCATCATCATGAATCCGCCAAAAACATATACTCACACATCGCCACCGAAGAGACAGAACATCGTTCAGTTCGATTGTCGAGGGTTGGAATTCATAGAGTTCAAGTCCGATGTATGCTTTAGACAACCAACTCGTATGCACGCAATTGACTGTCTACTAGGGAGAATGGATGGCGAAAGGGTTGGAATCACCGACAAAGTTCACTGGCATTGACCTGCAGGAGGGAGAATGGTTTGACTACGATGAGAAGGCCGGAGAAGAAGTCAGTATTCAGGACTTGAAATGGGAGATTGTAAGAGCATAAGTTCTGCAAGCGTTTAGATATGGATCAATAGTCAGAGAAGACCCGCTCTGTGACAAGCCAGCCGAGCCAGCCGAGCCAGCTTCACGGCTTGAGACAATGTTCGTAGCATTCCTTCTTCAGGCAGACATAGTTCTGATCTGCAGAGCAATGCTCCATTGGAGAATAGGTAGGCTCTTTAAAATTCCCAAGGGTTAAGAATTGAGAGGATTAAAAATAGCACTGAGAAGTTGGCGCAGCTGGCTTAGAATTACCGCAGTTTAGCCATACAAAACAAATGGCCGGAAGTTTTCGAAAGGGAATAATAATATACTACAAATGTATAAAAAACTACACCGGCTAAAAGTACAAATAGAAATGGAAAGAGCAAGTCAAAAACCGTTAGCGCCCAAAGAGAGTAGTCGCGCTGCGGTGGAAATGTCCAGACGACTGCACGCTGGTTTGCCTTCCTCAACGCTGCTCTCAGTCTCTCTCGTCAACATCCGATAACCATTCCACATCAATTCTTTTAGCCTTACGAGCCACGAGTCTTCTATGACAAGTCGTACGCTGGTCGTTCAGTCCCAACATTCTTTTGTCTCAAGCGTCCACCCTTATCACAGTCCTTACGTTCGACCTCTTCCTACAAAGCTAAAGAGCTTTTACCACATTTAATTCGAACAGGGAACATTCTCCTGCTCTGCACCTATAGACTCATATTCCAATTCTTACGACCAGCCTTGCACAACACGCTGTGACGACGAGAGGCGACCTTTGGCCGCTTATGACAAATTCGCGAGCGTCGACAAAATTTACCTGTATTGACCCCAATCACATCGTGCGCACCGAGAAACTGGTGCACTGGACATCAAACTCCTCCTTACCGGTCTCACTTGCTGGGCTGACATTCTGGCTCCTTCACTTCTCACTTGGATCCACAAGCGCGTCCAGAAGCCGAGGATGAATCAATCACCTCAGCCCCCGTTGGCATTACCAACCTCAAGCGCAGAAAGCCTCCCCGACGCTCAACTTGACGGACCAATCGACCTTGCCTTTCTAGACATGCCCAAGCGTCGCCGCCTGGCTGGAGACGTCTGTGCTATATTCGTTCACGCCGGTGCAGGATATCATAGCATCCAAAATGAGAGGATTCACTTGCAGGCTTGTGAGGAGTAGGTATTCCTTACGTTAAATACAAATCCGAGCAATTGCATCTTCCTACAAAATGCTATTGTTTTTGCCTAATGAGATGGTGGTCTAATACTGACTTCACTACAGTGCCTCTCGCTCTGCCATGGCGTTCTTGAACAACGGCTCAAGTGCCGTGGATGCTGTTGAAATGGCCATCAGAGTGCTTGAAGACAAGGAGATAACCAATTCTGGCTTCGGTAGCAACCTCGCTATGGACGGCACGGTTGAATGTGATGCTACGATCGTCGATCACTATGGGCGTAGCGGCGCTGTTGGTGCTGCCGGCCGTAAGTTATCTCATCTCTTTCTATTCATTGGTTTACCTGTGATGCTAAAAACTTACAAGGCATACGTAACCCTATCTCTCTTGCACGAGCGGTCCTGGAGCACTCCACAAAGGAGCTTTCCCTTCGCCGAGTCCCTCCTAATTTACTCGTTGGCCAAGGAGCTGTTGATTTTGCTGCCGAGAATGACTTGCCTACGGTGGAGAACGAGTACCTTGTGTCATCTGCTGCTGGCGAGCGCTACGCACGATGGAAGTCGGATCTCAACAAGCTCGAAATAGCAGACGAAAGCGAGAGTGATGGAGAGTCCGAAACACCGACCGTCAAGAATGGGAGTCCCAAAACCTCATTAACCAACGATCCTGTTTCACTGGCCGGCTGCTGGAATGAGAGCCAACCATACTCGCCTCGAGTTAATGCCGCAGATGCCTCTCGCAAGGAGCTCAGCCTGGATGCAATGGACGAGTCTGCAGATAAAGGCAACTTTCGGTCCTCGAATGACCCAAGCACTGACGGACAGAACTCACTTAAGCTCAGCGATAACGATGACGAGGAGGAAAGCTTTGTTGACACATCGGCCTACTTCTTTCGACCTTCTGGCATCCGACCGACCCACCGGACATCAACAAGGACAGATTCCCAATCGTACAATTCGTCTGAAGATGGGGTTTGTCAACTTCCAGCTCCGCTCCTACAACCACCACCCACAAGGGCTGTGACACCATCCTCCACCAAGGATCCGAGATTGAGCGGCCGCGCCCCAAGCATTGATAGCATAGCCAATAGGGGACGAACAGCGGACGACGTCACGGACACTGTTGGAGCTATAGCCATAGATTCTTTTGGCAACATCGCAGCTGGATCTTCTTCTGGTGGGATCGGCATGAAGCACAAAGGTCGAGTCGGCCCTGCAGCATTGGTTGGCATAGGCACTGCTGTCATACCTATGGAGCCCGAAGACAAAGAACGGATGAGCGTTGCCACAGTCACTAGCGGCACTGGAGAGCATATGGCAACCACTATGGCCGCCGGTGTATGTGCCAGCCGTCTTTACTCTTCAACGAGGAAAAGCCGGAAAGGTAATTTCGAATCGACTGACGACGATGATGCTATGCGCTCGTTCGTGGAGAGGGAATTCATGGGTATGCAAATATTCACGTCTCTTCCTTGCACTTGGCTAATATCGCTTTATTAGGGCACCCTAGCGTAAAGCATAGTTATTCTGCGGGTGCTATTGGTATCCTCGGTGTCAAGAAAACAGTGGACGGAGTGTGCCTATACTTTGCCCACAACACCGACTCTTTTGTAAGTCTCTCTATACTAAGAAAATGCTCGCAGCTCGCTAAACGAGAGCAGGCCGTAGCATCCATGGCAACGAGTGACAAGGATCCCAGATCCGTTATGTCCCGTGGAAAAGGTGATAGCAAAGTCACCACGGGAGCCCGAATGGTCAAGCATCATCGATGGGCTTCAATGGCAAGTCACCGTGAAACATGGCCTGAGAATCCGGATGGGGCGGTAGATCCAGCCAAGTCAGCAATCAAGCGTCAGAAGAAGAAGCGCCACACGGCTGAAAAACTTGGGGGGCCGTACAACAGGCAAATCTTCACGCCGTCGGAAAAACGGATACTCGATGATCCAGACTCAGCAACACACGAGGACGTTAACCGATTGAAGGAAAAGTACAAGGCGGCTCCAGTAGCTAAGGTTCGGTGCGAAGACCAATTATTTAACAGCACACGCATTGCTGGGGCTGCTGGCGCCGGTGCCACTCCCTCTTGTGGATATGGTGGTGGTGGCTGTTAGAGGCGGCATTGGGATTCGACCCAAGGGATCTTATGTGCCTTTGTATACCTTAGCTAGCAGTCGGCCCCTCCGCATTAGCACGGTGCTTGAACTGGTTCCATAGATGGCTGCGTGATACTCAAGAATCAAGACATTCATACAACCTTCTTACAAATGTGAACGGCTGCATCCTACACTCATGGCATAATCGTAGCAGTCATAAGATTTGTTGATCTCGTAATATGATCTCAATCCATTTCTGCGTTTCGTTCGTTTCATATCAAGCAGTCTCTTTCTCCCTCCCATTCTCCAGTCCCTTCCGCTTCTTCTTCCTCCTGACAACAACAGCCGGCTTCCCTCCATACTCGCCCAACTGCAAATGCGTCCCACAAGTCAGACACACCGCCCCCTCCGCCGGCGAGCAGAAAATACTCAGGCAAATACTACACACGAATCCCACATCTACTACCCGCCTATGGCAAAAGCATGCCGCCCGGAAATCCACCCCTACTGCCGTCGGCGGTACTAGGTATCTCCTGCTGACTTGATCTGGCAGGAACCCCATCATGAGGTATTGAAGGAGACCGCGCGGGTGTGAGAGCGCGATATAGGTCCCACGGGTGGCGTCGGAGGCTTGTTGAAGGAACACGGTATCACCAGCTATTTTGCAGATGTCAATGGGGATTGTGAGGCGCTGGCAGGCGAAGATTGTGTTCATGATGGGTATGTACTGGTGTGCCAGATCACCGGAGACGGAAAGGATTAAGATTCTGGGGTTGAGAGGGGGTTCTTGGTTTGCTTCTGCAGCGGCGGAGAGCTCTGGTGGAGCCATTGTTGTGGAGGGCGTTGTGAGGGCGAGACTTTGCTTGTTGATGTAGGTTAGAGCGAGGGTTAGGGCGCCTGCTATTGAGGTTGTGGGGGTTAGTGAGGCGGGTGTGGTGGAGTTGAGGAGGCGGGTAAGGGCGGAGAGGAGGATTGATTGAATGAGCCGGAAGGGGCGGTAGTGGTTTGCATCGTCTAATGTGATGTCTTCGGGGCTCGAGTCGCCCCCATTGTTGGCCATTTCGATGTCGCTGTCGGGGTCATTTTGGGAGGGGGCTGAGCCGTTGGCGTGGGTCGGAATTTTTTCTGGTGGGAGGGGGTAGAGAAATTCGGCTCGTTGGGTGTGCGAGGCTATTATGGCGACTTTGTTGGCGTTGTTGAAGGCTAGGTGGGCGTTGATGAAGACGAGGAGGTTGGCTATTGCGGCTGAGAAAGAGAGGGTTGGAGCGAGGAGGGCCCAGGCGTGGGGGTTCGTGTCGAGGATTATCGTCAAGAGGGAGGGAGGTGGTTCTGTATCGTAGAGTCAGCGGATATGCTCTTAATGATTGGGCAAAAGCTAAGGCTTGCCATCAGATGTTTTGCTGTAGTGGTCTGACCCGTCTACGGTTTCCATACTCACTTATAGATTGTTCCTCCAGCTACCGGGGCTTCGGTAGGATGCAAAGGTAGAAGTACTCATTGCATGAACAGGAGCGAAGTAGGGAAGTCTCGAGGGAGTGAATGAATCTAGTAGTTCTAGATTGAGGCTCTGCGGGTATCAAAGTCAATCTGGCGGCGATTGCTCCGCAAAATGTCTTCTGCATTCTTCCATAATTAGAAGGATGATATCGAGTCCACCATCGAGATGGTGGAAATTGCATCCGTGCTTGGGAATGACTCGTTCCTTCCTTACACGCACGCGTTCTGCAGTCCAAATGTCACCTGAACGTGGGGCAATTCAGTGGAGACGCGGCTCCTCATTCCTACTCGATTAGACAGCCAGCAAATCAAAGAACCGACACTCAAAATGGCTGATGCCCAGAGAGACGAGCGAGCTAAGTGTCTTGCTGCCCAAGCCTTGGAACTTGTATCCGCTGGGCGAGATGAAGTACGCTCCGTTCCTACGCTACAACGCCCTCGTCCCCTCATTGACTCTACCCATCGTAGGAAGGCTCTCGTGCCCTACGAGAGGCTGTCTCCCTCGCCCCCAACAATTCTGAGGTCAAAGCAGCCTTTGAAAGGATCCAAAAGGATGACTTGCAGCATCACCTAAAGCAGCTGTGCAGCAAGTTTGCTCTTGAGAATGACAAAGCTGCCGGGAAAGAGGCTATCCAGTATCTCAATCGTTCCGCAGAAGTCCCGTCAGATGTCGCGACAGGGTGTATGGAGCTTGTGTTGAGACATGGACGAATAGGGGATGAAGCCTTACAAAGCGACGACATCCTGGCGGGCCTACTGAGGGAATCGCCAGCGGCCAAGGCGTTCCTTGCTAACAAGTTACATGATTGCAAGGACAACTCGGCCTTCGAAGAGATCTACAACCTAGGAGATGGGGCCGCAAACGGCATCTCAACCGTGGTGTTAGATGCATCAGTCTGGTCCTCGGAGGCAGACCGAGAATCCTGCGAGAAAGACATGTTCCAGTACTTCCTGGCAAAGCTGCTTGAAGTTGGACACGAGCATGACGGAAAGGCTCTAAAAGGAATTGCCAGGCTGCTGGCAGTAGATGCGGAGAAGCTACATGAATACATGGACGACGATTGTTTCGATGCGGTTCTATCGTGCCTAGATGATCGAAATCCTGTCAACGTGCAGAGTCAAGCAACACTCGCAACTGCAAGTTTTTTGGAAGCTTCAGGCGAACGCGGCCAGAATATTCTGACCAACTTTGTCACCATACGAGTTGAGCGGCAGAAGAATGAGGACCTAGTCCTAGCGTTCTCCGCAGCAGCCGGGGTGTTTCCTGTCGCTCCATCCATTGCATCGGCATTGTTCCTCACACAAGGCTTTCTAGAGGGCCTGATACCACTAGTTGAGAAAAAGCTGAAATCGGAAAAGGTTGAAACAGCGACACTCAACATGCTCAATGCAGCTTGCATTGACACAGCATGCCGAGAAGCTGTCCAGAAAAATTGCTCAAATTGGCTTCTAAAGGTTTTGAAAAAGGGCGATAAGGAGGGAAGCGAAGCTCGTAGCGGCACTGCGGCAGTGATTTTGGCCAAATTTCAGGGCCCATCTACTCAAAACGGAGCCCCAAATTCGCAAGATAAAGGGCAAGACCCCGAGGAACTGCTCCAAAAACTTAAGGCCATGATGGACAATGATGACAATCCCGAAGCCAAGCAGAGTTCTATTGAAGGCCTAGCCTATGTATCTGTCAAGCCAAGAGTGAAGGAAGAGCTTGCCAATGATAGCTCGTTCTTACATACTCTCCAGAAGGTTCTGGGGAGTAGCCGATCTGGCTCGTCCATTGCTTTCGGTGGCCTGACGCTTATTGACAACTTGACGCGATATCATCCTAACCTTTCAGAAGAGCAAAAACGTATGTCCCAGCTCAAGGCTTATGCCAACGCATCGACGCCATCACAGAAAGCTGATCCTTTGGATGAAGACGCTGCCGTCACGGAGCGTTGCAAGGCTATTGTCAATGCTGGTTCTATTCCTACGCTTTTTGGGATTAGCAAAACCCTATCTCCTGGTTCTATTGGTATTCTGTTCAACATACTGCTATCATTATCGAGGACTGCTAGCTTGCGAGGCACGATTGCCCAACAAGGCGGCATTCGATTATTACTACAGAGCTACACGCTTATCACTGGAACCTCAGAAGCAGAGATCCAGTCCCGAAATACTGCAGCCCATGCCCTGGCCCGTATTTTGATATCCGTTGACCCGTCTCTGGTATTTACCGGCTCGTTGTCGCTGCACTCAGCAATTAGACCGTTGCTCTCGCTACTCAATGAGGATTCTGGGTTATCTTCCGGACCTCGTGACCTCTTACCCACTTTTGAAGCTCTACTGGGTCTCACTAATCTAGCTTCTGTGCCGTCGAGCAATGTCTCTGAGACTATCATACGCCTCGCATTTCCTACCATCGAAGAGCTGATTCTCAGCAACAACACGCTGGTTCGGCGCGCATCCACTGAACTTGTCTGTAACCTTGTCAATTGTGCAGCAGGCGTCGAGCTTTTTGCGGATGGCTCCAAAGCTGCAGAGCGAAGAGTCCACATTCTGCTTGCCATGGCAGACGTAGAAGACCCGCAGACTCGCAAAGCGGCAGGAGGTGCCCTCGCCATGATCACGCAATTCGAGGGAGCTACTACCGCAATCCTAGCACGGGATCGAGGTGTGGAAATTCTTTTTGGACTCATCGATGGGGAAGATTCCGAGGAGATAGTGCACAGAGGCGTCGTGTGCGTTATGCAGATTGTCTGTTCTGAAGAGGAAGCGATTCGAAAACGAGCCAAGGAGAGGGTAGAGGCCTTGCGAGGCGATAGAACACTGGTGGCCGCTAACAATAGGTTTCCACAAGACAAGGGGATCCTGGAAGCTGCTGTGCAAACTCTGCATACGCTCACATACGGTAAATGAAGCATGATTTGATGAAAATGAGGTGATGAAGCATGATATATGGATAGACAGCCTTCTAGGTGCATTACAATAAGGCTGCGACTTCGAGTACTCGACGATTTCACAATATCATTTAATTTGACGAAATTCCAACGATTTTTGCCCTCGTTTTAACTCGCAATCCTATTGATCTCCTCGTGTATGTCTTACTCCGTTCGCAGCTCATGTGTTTTGTTCTTTTCTATGTATCTAGAAACGCTATCGCGAGCACACATCTTACCAGTGAATGTAAGGGGATTCAAAGTCTCAATAATATGGAGTGTTGGGCTTACGATAGAGGACTAATCCTCTGTACGGGTACGTCTTCAACCATCCGCAGCCGTGCGATACCACGGGAAGCTCTGTCAGAGACTCTTCTCTTAGTAATTCCAAAAACAGCAGGTGGGCAGGCAAGAGCTGGTTGCTAACTTGCGTTCCGGTGTCTAATACGCGAGCATCTTGAGACAAGTCGCTTGAGGTGGCGCTTAGAATGCAAGCTCTCCTATAGCGGGAGTGTCATAAATGGCGCACGGCTCAGCCTCCTCTCGCCATATAGTGTTTTACGGGATCCTACGTGCTCATGAGGAGGGATGGCAGGCGCGGGACCTCATTTTTGGAACGGTTGCTCGGATTGCATGTACAAACCCGCCTGACAGCATGTGGTCTTCTCGATATAGAAATTCCGCATTCATTGTTTTTGTCTACTGTACAGCCCTCGTCAACATCTCTACTGCAAGTCCATACACCAGACCCCACGATCGTTGGCGCACTATCAACTCTGGCGCCAGCGAAACCTCAGTCATACAAACCTACAAAGAATTCGACACCGCCAATCTACCATCCAGCGCCTTCCACAACTTCCGCGCCCTCTCCATCCGCACCCCGCACCCCCCCCAAAACCACAACGTTACCTTCCACTCCCTCGCCGTCTCCCTCATCCCCTCCAAAGCCCACGCCACCCTCCTCTCGCAAATGCACGCGCAATTCTACACCGCGGCCTCCAACACCCTGTCCACCCTCGCGCCCGTCGCTCGTGTCGCTTTCACGCTCGGGGCGTTTACGTTGACGATTCAGGTCTTTGGGGGCGATTTTGTGGCGGATTATTTGTTGCAGATCTTGGGGGATGTGTGGATGGCGGTGGAGCCGGTGAGTTGGAGTTTGGTGGGGTTTTTTGGTGGAGGGGTTTTGTTGTTGGGTGCAGTTGATGTTTAGTGTGAAGCAGATGGAGGAGATTTGGTCTCGGTGGCCGCAGGGTTAGATTCTTGGATTTTTTGGTCTGGTGGTTGGTTAGGAGAGGGGGTTTTTTTTGTTGGTGTGGTAAGTGGTCCGTGGTAGCCTTTAGGAGCGGTTTTCGGTTTGATGGAGGTGGAGAGTATTGGCTGGCGATGTCATGTTGACATCGCCAATCATCGTCGTGGAATTGTGATGCCCGCGAGAGTCCCTGACCTCTTCAGAAGGCGTGACAGGCACATGTTTGTTCAGACAGCCACTCGAATCTGCTCGAACCTTCATCTACCCAATAGCAGTCTCCTATTTTCGCCGCAGCGATTTCATGTTATAGACAGATGCCGTATACCCTCTACGTCTTTCCCTACTGAAAAATATCTACTAATATATACGCCCAAGCGAAGTAACTAAGATATTAGCTTTGCTATTTTTTCTCAAGAGATATAACAGTAAAGTAGCTTTCGAGAGAGGAGTAGGAAAGGACGCTAAAAAACGCTCCCGCGAAGAGCGCGATCCGCACTGTCAATTTCTCGTGACAACGAAGTTTGTGTATCAACAAGGGGGGGAGGGGAAAATTTGACGACAGACGGGACAAAAGCCATCACATAGGTTTTTATTTCACTGTAATGCCAAATGCGAATCGGTATCGCAGAAATCGGATTAACTCTCGATTCTTCTGCAGGATAGCTGGAGGCTCGATACTTTATAGAAAGCAAGCAGAGGAATCAGTAGCTTGCCTAATGATCCTATTTCCATGTGTTGACCAACGAGAACACGCGTCTTATACCGCGGATCCATGGCGTGTTCCAATAGAGATGCTGTACAGAAGATAACATCGTCAGGCTGGTTTTTAAGAAAATATTCCAACTCTTCCTGTTAGTGCAAGCCTCGGTGTCGAGTTTTTGGGCGTGGTGGTTACTGACGTACAGGGGACACTCGTAAGCCTTTTCCTTCATGTCGTTTTACATGCTCAGACTAAGCATCTCGATCACGGGCAGTCACTGGTAAGATATGGGCTCGCACTAAGGCTTTAAGAGATACAAACAACAACAGAGCACATGGACTGCAAGTGGAAAAAGACGGGCACCAAGGTATCACCGAAAGAACGAGTTGAATGAGGGAGAAACACAAAAGTATGAAGTGGTTAAAGACCGTACGCAGGAACACGGATAAGAAGCGTTCACTCACCGCATTCGCCAACTGCAAATATAAGGATGTTACGTCGGTGTTGCCAGAAAGTTGGTATGCCACATATCATCTCAGCAGCCCTCATCGTACCTCATGTTCACTATAGTCCTGCTCCCCCGACCTCATCACTATCACCAATAATTACTTTCATCACTCAACCCCGCCGCACCCTCCAAATCATCAACATTTATGATATCAACCCCCTCACTCTTCAACTGCCTCCAAATCCCATTCCTCGTACTAATGGGCCAACCAGGCTGATCCCAATACCTAAGCATGATGCCCTTACTGTGCGCCGTAGCAACCTGCGCTCTCAACAAAGCCAATTGTGTACTATTCAAGCTCGTTCCAGGAACGGGGCCGAAATTCGCTTCGAAGCTCGTGCTGGCGATGGGCGAGACGAGGGAGGTGATATTGCTGAAGGTGCTGTTGAGAGTCCGGATCGGGGCGTCGTAGAAGTAGTAGCGGGGGGTTACTGGTTGGACTTGAGAGAGCGGGGTATTGCCGGTACCGATCACAGTGACGGCGTTGGAGGTGAAGAGGGAGGACGTGTTCACTGTAGAGAGCCAGCCGCCAAACTGACTGGAACGGGAAGTCAGTGTTTTTGGTTGTAGATTCAGAGGCTTCGAACATGCATCGCAAAGGTGGTTGGTGGGAAAGGGAGATCTCACAGCGGCTCCAAGGCCTTCACAACAGACGGCCACGTCGTCGCCCCATCGGTCTTGACATCCACGAAAAGATATAGAGTCTGCGCTCCATTCGTATCGAAGACCCCATTGTGCGTATCACTCATCAAAAAGCTCGAATTCGTAGGATTCTGCCTCTGCAGCGTATCCAAAATCGGATTGATGTACAGACTCTCAAACGTCCTCTCTTTCGTCAGTGCTCCTCGTTCATGTCCGACATGTAAAGTGCCATTGTAGAGCCAGACATCCGCTTCTATGCTGATGGCACCGACGGAGAGGGCGCTGTAGAAGGGCACGTCACGCCAGTAGTCGTTGTGGCTGTGGATGAGCTTGGGGATTATGCCTTGGGTTAGGCTTGTGGGGTAGGTGTAGAGTGGTCCTTGGTGGGCTTGGTTCAGGATTTTTTGGAGGGCGGACGAGACATCTGGGGATATTGCGAGGGTGGGGGCTGTGAGGAGGAGAGCGGTCAGGGCGGAGGAGAGCTGCATCTTGGTGGTTGGGAGGGTGGACGACAGGTCTGGTCAGAGGACTGGGGGTATGTCATATTGTATATCATGGGCTTTACGTCCGAACTATGGAGCATAAGCGGTTCATTGCTGCCGGTCTGACGTTGACAGCTTCCATTCGCATTCCCGGGCTCGTTGAGGACTTTTTTCTGCGCAAGCTGTGGTGGTCGGCCAATGATCTGATCCACGTGGGCGCCAGCATGGGAAATCGAGTATGCCAAGCAGTCTATGACATGGTCATCAAGCCCGATCAAGTGTCCGGCCTTGGGCTTGTAGGCTACGAGAATGTTGTGAGGGATCTTTTGCTTCGGATGGGAGGAGAGGGTGGGTGGGAGACATTGGGTGGAACTTTGCGGGCGCGCTTTGGACTGTGCCACGAGCGCTACGTATCTGTTTGACAGCAGTCACAGGCTCACAGGATCTGGAGGGTATGAGATTCATATCAGTCCATTTCATGGGCCTCTTGCTATACTAGCAAGTTCCAGGATCTCAAAGTCATAGCACATTGGTGAAGCCTCTCTGAGCCTCTCTGAGCACCCTTTAACAGCCATCTGCACCTTTGCTCACCCCTGCAAGTCTAGCTATAAAACAATCTGCAAGTAGTAAAAGCAAGCATAACCTGCTATAGCGCAAGTGATTTCTTTCGTTTCGTCGTTGACGCATATCCGCATCGTCGCCCGCATGACCTACTCATGCTTGACTTCCTCCTCCTCCTCCTCTTCATCCTCCCCAGCGTCAAGTCCAACCTTGCCTAGCCTCTTCTTCTTCTTGGCTACATCTTTCAGCCTCCATTCACCACCTTCTCGTGCCAGGAAGCCTTGTGATACCATCCAGTCCCTCAGTGTGATGTCTTCCACCTCAGCAGCGAGATCTACGTCCCCTTTCTCCAGATGCTTTCCAACGTGTTCAATTCTGTCTTCCCACTTTCTGAACGTGGGATGTTCTGAACAGAAGGGACAGATGGTATTCGCCGGTAGCTCCCTAAGTCGAACATAACATCGTCGTTGAACATTATCAATAGCATCATTAAACACCGTCTTCTCAGCACTAGAAGCAGACGGAGCAGGCGCATGCATGCGCTTCAGATGTTGGGTGAACAAGTCCTTGCGGTCGAAGTCGTGATAGAAAGGCTCATGGGTTGAAGACGCTAGCTGACCGTCAGGCCCAATAGTCTGAGGAGCGCAAGCACCAACATCACATCTCCAAGTCTCGAAACGCATATGCTGGATGTTGATGTGACGTTTCCACTCGTTCTTACTCCCAACAGTCGATTCGCAGCCGTAGGCGTGGAGAGTGCAGATAAAGGGTCGAGTGTGTGATGCTAGAACATGCTTTTTGAGGGTGGAGTCCGAGGAGAAGGTCATGGAACAATGTGGGCAAGGCAGTAGACCGGTGTTCCTAGAGGATGGAGTGGACGGTGTCTTAGGCTCTTTCTTGGCTATCTTGGCAGGCTTCGAAGGGTCTCTGGCAACTGGACTGGAGGGATACGAGGCCCTCTTCGCTATCCTGGTATGCTTTGGCGTGTCACGAAGAGCCTGGGCTCTTGGTATGGCAACTTGCGGCCGTTTCATAGGGTCCAATTCAAGCCTCGAAAGTTTTGCTGTATTGCTCCAACTCGAAGTTCGTGAACTCACGGTTGTTGACGGACTATACTGTTCTTCATCAAGTTCCATCGGTGTATGGCCCTTCTCGTTAGCCCTACGCTGTTCCTCACGCAGCAGTATCTCAGAGAGCCGTGGGCGTGTCCTATTTCGGGCGTAGTCAGACGGTACCATGCCTCCGTCGTCCTTAATAGTCACGTCGGCGCCTGCTCTCAGAAGCAGATGAACGATCTCTTCAGCAGCAGCATCGTTGATAAGCTGAGCAGGCTTATTGGCTGTTTCTTCATCGTCTTCCTTGAAGTCCCCAATGATGGCAGCGTAGTGCATAGCAGTCCTTCCGGACGGTCTGATCCGAGCTTGTGGGTTAGCTCTATTCTCAAGCAACAGGCTCACACCAGCTGGATTGGAAAGCCTGGCGGATATATGTAATGCGGTTTCTCCAAAACGGTCATGAGTCTCAGGATTCGCGCCACCTTGTAACAAGAGCCGCATGCCCTCCAAGTAGGAACTCCGACTGGCATGGTGGAGTAGTGTATCTCCATGTCGATCTGGCGACTGTGGGCTGCTGCTGTTATTCAGCAACAGGGCCGCCATGCTCGCTTTCCTGTTGACAATAGCGTAGTACAGAGCAGTCCTTCCATCCGCATCCATAGCCCCAATGTCCGCTCCAAAATCGATCAAGAGCTGAGCGATTTCCTCATGACCTTGCTGAGCGGATCGATGAAGAGCTGTGAGATGGCGAGCATCAGTAGCCTCAGTATCGGCCCCTTGCTCCAGGAGAAGCTTAACAATTCTCAATCTACCTTGGGACGTTGCGCAAATCAGTGCCGTTTCGCCATCTTTGAAGCGCCTCTCCACATCGTCCTGGTGCAATATCTTGCGTAGTGATGCAGAGACCGATTGCTGGATTTTCTCAATCTCCTCCAAAAATAGTCGCACAACAGACTCGTGTCCAGCCTCGACGGCCGCTAATAGTGGGTAGTTCCGCTTGCCGCCCGCTTCGTCCAGTCGTGCGCCACGCGCAAGCAAGGCCTGAGCCAATTCGCAGAAACCAAATAGCGCAGTATAGTAGACTGGGGAGGGATATCTTCTCTTTAGTCGCGTGCTCTCGGAATCTTCGGGATCATGAACTGACAGCCAATTCGCGAAACATATCTCAGATGTGAAGAACTTCAACATAAGATCTTGCAAGCGTGTGGTATCTGCCCGTGTGGCATGGACAAACCAAAATCGTGCGGAATACTGAAGAAATGGGTATCTCTCGAAGACTTCTGGGCTTGGGATCATGGCCTCGGTGAATTGAAGGAGGTAGTCTAGACACAGTGCAGCCATGTGGGAATGCGCCTGAATTTTTGAGATTCCGAAAGCCTCGGCTGGGCCGTTCTTGATTTCTGCTGAAAAGAAGAATTCTTTCAAGGAAGGGTGGATGAGATCGACATATTCAGCCGCGCTCTCGACAATTTCCGTGGGCTTCTGGTCGGAAGCCTGGTCAGAGAATGCCAAGAAAGCAGAGCAGATGTCGAAAGCCTCGCGGAGGTCCCTGTGGACGTAGTCTGGTCTGAATTGCGGACTGGTCCTTAGATGGAATGTAACGAGTTCCTCCAGCTCTCTGATGGACATAGTCCGAGCCGAGATCGACAGGACTTCCAGCATATGCGATATGAAGTCGCCAGGTTTGATGCCATTTGTTAGAGTCTGAACTAGATCCGTAGGAAAATAGTCGATTTGTGCTGGAGACGTTGAGAGTACTTCTCTGACAGATTCGGTGGTATTGCAGGCTTGCAGCCTTCGAATCTGCAGGGATATCCATGACAGCCTGGAATGAAACCATTAGCCTATATAAAAAACTCGATCGATGATGTTACGCACATGCCGTGAGACTTCTCAACTAGTGTCTCGGTCCACTTATCCTCAAAATCTCGAAACCCTCGCATCAGCGGAGATTCTCGGATTTGCCTCCGGACAAGCGTCTCAGCAACAAAGTTGACATGATGCCTCCGAATGATAAAGTGCTCCTTCTGTACGGGCGTGCTTGTTAGGTAATCCTCTGTTGCTGAGTCTCGCCTGCTGAGAATCATCACCCGTACCCGGACGCCATCAGTCCAGATTTTCCGCAGAGCGTCAAAGAAATTGGCTCGTCCTGGATACTGGTCTAAGCCATCTATGACGATGTATGTTGATTCGAAAGAGCTGAGGATTTCTTGTAGTACAGAAACAAGCTCTGTCCTCGAGGGGTGACTCTGGGATTTTGTGGATCGTTTGTAGAGCCTCTGCAGACAAGCGAAAGGAGCTTGTCTCTGCAGTGAGAGCTGCCCAATGATAAGTCGTAATATAAGATCATCCTCCTGGAGTTTCTGGTCGTCATCTCGACAGTAGTAATAAGCTAAGCTTGCCGGGTTTTGAGGACCATGTCGAGCTTTCAAAGTCTCAACTACAGCAGAGCACAAAGTACTCTTGCCACTACCGGGATTGCCCGAAACCCACATGGAATTTGACGCTCCTTTCTCCCAGCGATGGAATTCGGGACTCTCGAAGAACCAGTTGTTGGTCCCGGGCTGCCAAGCTTCGCGCGCGGCTTGGTGTGATAAGAAGCCATCATACTCCGCACCCATCATCCATGCAGCAAGAGCTTCGACACCGACGCCATCGTAAGATTTCGCGTCTTCCGCAGCTTCTCGATGTGGTGACGAATCACTATTCAATTGGGTCTCTGCGGCAAGTTCCGACTTGATAGGCGCCGATGCTGTGCCCTCCAGCCCTGCGGATACCTTCCTTGGAGCATGGCCACCATCAACGGAAATGGAATGTTGTGGATTAGGTCTGATTTCTCGAGGGCCTTCTGGACTGTAAGTAAAGTCTAGTGATTTGCGCACTGCGTCGTTGGTGCGTGGTTGAGAAAAGAGAGCTAAGGCGTCCTTCTGCCCCTCTCTGGAGGCAATCGGCCGTGGGGTTTTGGGTGTCCTCAAGTACACGGAACGGATGTGGCGGCGACCCATATTATCAAGTATTCGCGCATTTACGATGTGATTCTTGATAATCGTTATTGAATTAATGACCTGGTAGCCATGCGTAATAGAGGTGACGGGGGAAAAGTGTGATGAAGAACAGATTCCAGAATCTGGGAGTCTGGCGACGAACGGCTAGCGCTACCCGCAAGGCTGTTATAGCCTTGCATTTTAAGTTTCGAACTCAAAACCCTCTCCAATCACGATCCGCTTGGATTTTCTCAGCTTACAGATCTCATGAACAGTCTCAGCATCTGAGTCAAATCCATCGACATACATACTCTTTTCGATGGGGTTGTGGAGTAGAAGCGCAAAGCATTGCATCTCCATCTCAAGTCCCAAGTACAATAATGCAATGCGCCTCGGCTATTCCTCCTTTTCGGTCTTGGCAAAACCCTCGCCCACCTCCAACTACTTTATCCTTCGCATTTATCTCGACCTGTTGGCGGCCGTCTCGGAGATGTCAAAAGCATTAATGATTCTCTTTATCTGTCAATACTCGTAGTAAAGGGTAGCCTTACAAGCAGAGAAGTCGTCATCCTCAATTACGCTCTGACTGTCTTCAAGGTCGCTATTGTCATGGAAGTAATTCTTCAATGCGCTGTTAAACTCTGGTCATCATGCATATGAGCGGGGTAGATGAATTCTTATAGGCAGTCTCACATCTCTTGCATCTGCAGCATGTCAGCGTGCGCCAAGCCAATGCAGCTTGAGCCCTAATCTGAACTAGCGCTTTCGCCCGAGTTCACGAGTCGACTCCCCCTGGAACAATTATCGTGAGACGGTAGCCTTCAAAGCTAACGAGTATGGCCATATCAGCATTAAGCCCAACGCATGCATCGAGTACCAGGGTACAAGTTCACGAGGAAAAGATCTCAAGACAGCTGAGGTAGAGTACGTCGATGGATTCCCGTTTGAGTTGGCTGACTATGGACCTTTATCAACAAGGGCTTTGCCTGGGCGTCAGCATACATAATTGACCCACTTTGAGCTATCAAACCTGTCAAGCAGGAAATTCTGTGAACATCAGCTGGCTTCTGAAACATACTGCGGGGTACGTACCCGGTCGTCAATAAGTATCTCTGGGTTCGTAGCCATAAAGATGATCAAGTTTGTACCAAACCCCAGTCATACCCATCAAGAACCGCTATACAGCTCCTGAATATGGTCATACGCGTTCGATAAGGTTGTCGGGTGCCCAGCAGAGCGTGTCTGTTTCGCACGGTTCAAAGTCATCAGTACTTCTTGAAGACGAGGAAACGAGTAGCAAGACAAAATTCGGAATTGTTTTACGGTCCATTTCCCGAATTCGAGATGGGGATGTTGAGTAGTAGTAAAACACATATCGGAAGTGTTCAAAGGTAAGATGTTGCGAGTTTGAATTGAAAAAATCGAGTAGTAAGAAATATCTTGGTAAGATTCCACGAAGCCAACCCAGAAGCATGCCTTGAGACCCCGGAAAAAGCACCAGAGGGAGTCCATCTATCGAAAAAGTGTAAGTCTATAGTATTGCATGCTATCTTCGAGTCTAAGGATTATTAAGGCATTTAAGTAAGAGACTAGAATTCCCGCATTCCCACACCCAAAACTTCACCAAGAAAGACCAACCCTCACAAGATCAGGATCAAAACTCCAGCAGTCCTGCACCCAACAAATACCAGGAAAGACCAGTTTTCACAACATCAACAGCCGAACTCCCGCATTGTAGCCCTCAAGAACCATCAGAGAAAGACCAGCTTTCACGAAATCAACGCATGCAACACCCTCCGTTAGCTCGCTACCATCGTCTCGACTTCTTGTCGTTCTCCCTCTTTTTTCCTCCATTGTCCCGTGTATTGCTCCCTCCACCCCCACTGCCGCGTTCGGGGTTCCTCTGTGGCGCAGTGTGGCCCCACTCTCTGGCCATCCTGGCAGAAGTTTCTTCCGCTGTTTCGAACGCGGAATGTTGGGCGAGAGGGGGAGTCACGAAAGTAGGACCGGCTGTACTCCCAAAGCCTTGATACGGGAGTGCAGATGGCGGGTAGTATGGAAATGTGTCCGTTCTCCCATAAGTTCGAGCCATGTAGTCACCGGGCTCAAACGATGTAGGATCAATCGCTTCTTGCTGTGCAGTTGAATACCTATAATCGGGAGGTGGGTCATTGTATTGACGGTAAGGCGGCTCAGTCAATCCTTGTCGCGCAGGCGGGTACCCATAGTCTTGAGAGTCGTACTGCAGTTGCCGAAACGCTGGAGTACCACTTGGTCCATATTGTGCCGCTATGTTCCCAAAGTTTTGAGAACTGTACCCAATTTGTGCTTGAGACGGAGTCGTTGTCGATGTAGACTGTGGCTGGAAAATGTTGAAACCACGAGAAATCGGTGTACGACCAGTGCTGGAATTAAAACCTCTCCCTCCATATGTCTGGCCGCGTCCTTGAGTTAGATTTTGGAGTGGCTGGGACGGAGGAAGTGGCTCGGTGAAGATACCCCCAGAGAGCTGACTTGTAGATAGTCTGATCGAATCATGGTGACTACCAGATCCGAAATGCCTTCTCCCCTGCGGATGATAACGGCGAGGAATTGAATCACCGCGAGAAGCTGAATCATCGCCCTCTTTCGCGATATACTCGCGAACTGTCGGGTAATTATCCTTGCGACCATGATGTGCAGCCACTGTCTGATTTCCTTCAAATCTACGGTTTGCATTCTCCGTTATGGCTTCTCTATAGTTCTCTTTCCGCATGATGTCCCGCTCAGAGTTCGTCAAAGTTCTTACTTTTTCAAACCATCTTCTGTCAACGTCGTCCATAAAGTGTTGAATGTATCGATCAACGAATTGCGGCCAGAATTCACCATCATCGTAGAACCACAAACCCAGCTCGCCTCCAGCTTCCATGTTGTGTTTTGCAATGATGCTGGTGGTGTTGGCAAGGGTAACCCTTAGGCGTTTCCTTTCAAACCTGCATTGAAGCAATTTGGTCGCGCCTGAGCGACTCATTCCACGAGATAACCAGAAGAGAACCAGTGCATGCTCCCATTTGGTTTGTATTTGCCTTTCAGTCAACAGCTTGGGACGCAGATTACTTGGTTCATCTTCCATCCATGCCTTGTCTGCCCGTGCCATTATGTCTCTATAACCGTCCTCTTCCACCTCTTCCAACTTTGCCTTCTCATCCTTCGTCAATTTTTTGACCTCATCCGTCGATTTGATACCCAGTAAGAGTTGGATATATTTATCGACGCGATATGGATAGAAAATCCCATTTTCAAGGAAGGAGAAATTATAGTCATTCTGGCAAATCCCATTATGCTTATCTTGCGTCAGGCGGATCTTCATTGAATCTGTTCCCACGCCCGGATAGCTGACTGCAAGTAGAGAGATGATGCCATACCAACTCACCCCACGAGAACACCAGAATAGTGTAAATGCAACAACGTCTTTGGTAATCATCAGAGCCTCCTCCTTGGCCACCCTTTCCCTGGGCATGGCTTCGTGTTGGATGGTGGCTGAGTGTTAATGTTGTAGCGGGGCTTAGGAAAGAGACCCAATCTTGAATGCTGGCTTGAGAAATCTGGAAATCTGACTGTGACGCTTGGCGTAAGGTTATGCTAGAGCTTGTCTCTAGTAGGAATATGAGTGGCTCTGACGAAGGAGCTTGGTGTGGAAAGGCTGGTGGAGTAGTATTGTAGAGGTAGAATGATTGATTGCAATGATTCCGCTTGATTTGAGAATTATGAGGAGTGCGCTGATGGAAAGCAGAGCAGCACGAATCCAATATATATTACTCTTTGTAACAGCCCTTCCTTCGACAACCCTGCCCCTGCATGACTCAGTACTAGGCAGTGATCACGATAATTCCATCGAGAAGACGTTGAGGACAAAGCCTGATCTATTCTCGCTCCTCGACCTTGGAAAAAACTTGCCTCCTTGGACTCGTTACGTGGTATTGATAGTGCAGATTCACCTCTCGAAATTGAAATGCGAGAGGCAAACATTGCCAAAGAAAGTCCCACAGAAATCTTTTTGGGTACATTTGGAAGAGTGATGGCAACAGTAAGGGCCAAGAGCATATGCTGATGCATTCGAACAAAGGTCATCACAGCCATGTACTATTCTCACGGCTCCTCATTCAATCAGAACATGTCTATATGATTCAGCGCAGCACAGTGAACAATTCAAAAGCTCTGAATTTTGGCTCAGAGGAAGGCGGAGTATCCACAGACGCATTGTACGCCACTGAGAACAAAGCATGTTTCAGCAATATCCTGGCTCTGGGTGCTCCACCTTCAACCAAGTTGCCTTGATACGATACCACGCTGTGCAGTGAACGGCCAAGATTCCGATCTTGATGAATCAGATACGTGGTGTATGGAGGGTATAGTATCAGATTTGTGACGGACGAGACAGTCTTTGTTCAGAGTGGCGTATGAAGGCGACTCAATATAAAGGAATTTCTCTGTTTCAGGCTACGAACTCGTGAACACAGCCTCGAAATAGGCATTAAAACCCAACGTTCCATGGTGTAAGAAAATTGATTGGGAGTTGATACAAGATTTCCCATGTCCATGAACAAAGAATCCAGTACCCGTTATGCACTTCCAGCCTTGAAACCCGAGTTGCTTCTCAGTGACTACTCAACAGAATGACATCCTCCAGTGAGTCAAGCTTAGCTCTAGCCTTCTTCTGCTCTAACAACACACTGAGCAAAATGTGTCACGCACAATCATCGACAAGCTCTGAGAGGCGGGTTAGATCTCGAATCTATTGCACAGGTCGCGCTCATGGCCACATGCATTAACTGGACTGGGCAACACCCACTGGCCCACGGTAACGCTGCTATCCAGAGTAAGCAGATTGGATGCTAACATGTTTCATCGGAATGTTTGTGAGTATGCGCACTATGCGCTGCCTTGCGCCAATCGCACAACCAACCCGAACCGAAACTATACTTTCCCAACCCAAACATACATGCGCGTCTCCAGATCTTTGAGTTCACCTCGTCGTCGCTGTTTTCTCCTGTCATTCTTACATTGGTCCAGCACTGCTCAAACCCAGTCGAAAGCGAGGCATCAACACCACTTCATGACCACTAACCTTCCTCTTCCTAGCAGCAATCACTCTTCCCATTCCTCCTAACCAAGTGCACCCCGTATCCTCCATTCCACCTCCATAATGCGCCTCCCTCCAACCCTCCTCCTCCTCACCCTCAGCCTCGCCTTCCCACCCTCCTCCTCCGCAACAACCGGCACAGTCCCCAATGACCCCTACCGAGACCAATCCCGATCCGTAGCACGCGCCCAAGCCTCCGCATCCTTCACAGCAGCAGCAGCAGCAGCCCAAAGCTCAACAGCAGCAGTAACACTCCTCTACCAAAACACCGCGGGCATAAGCTTCGGCAACAGCAACATCTCCCTCCCCGATCCCTGCGGGCCCCCGGATCAAGCGCCAGGTTTGATGAATAGTGTATCAACATGCCATCTCAACGTCAGTGTCGAGGATATCACAAAACCACAGGCGTATGGCGTGCAGTGCTTGCATGATAATACGACATATATCTTGGATGAGGCCACGTGCGCTAAAGCAATGGCCACGATCTGCTATACCCTCTGCGGCTTCCACGGCCCACCACCAAGAGACCAATGGGTTTGGAGCGACGAAGGTGGGAACTGCACTTTCGGGTTCTGGTTGCCAACGGGAGGGGCGCCACCACCTAGCTATGATAGATGCTCGACGCAGATTACGGCTGCGATGGCGCAAGCGTGTACACCGCCAAGCTATAATGTAGCGGCGGTGAATTTGAAGGAGTTGCCGAGTGCGACTGTTAATGAGACGACGGGGCAGATGGAAGGGGGGAGTGGGTTGCCGGTTGATGGGGGGTATTTAAGTTTCATCATGGTGGCGCAGGGGGGTGGGCCGAGGGCGTGGACGCCGGCGAGGTGAGAAGGAGGATGTGTGGAGAAGATGGTGGTTTAAGTCGAAGCTGTGGATAGAAGCAAGACTTGTGCGTAGTGCAGGCACGTTGTCCCCGAAGCCGGAAGATTAAGCTGGTACAGGAAGCGAAGAATGACAGGTCGAGGGCCTCTTGCAGGGATCTGAAGGCTTGCGTAATGTCACTTTGTTGAGAGAGATGCCTCAAGTGAGAAACCCAGAAACGCCGAGTACTTCTGATCGGCTCACACTCTTCGAGGAAAATGAGCAAAGTAAGACACATGCACGGTAAATATTTCACCCGCTGGGAACACCTTCGTATACTCTAGAGTGTACGTTCGAAGTTGAAAAGGCCATACCAATTGGACGAATGAGCCCGAGCTGCTCTCATTTATTGCCAAGAAACGCGTATATTTCATTCCATATCAGCGTCATCCTCAGCATAACTCATCTTCTTCGCTCTAGCACTCTGCCTCTTCGGCTTCGCTGGCTTCTCATTCACCTTCACTTTTGTTTTAACTTCCACCTCTTCATAGTCCTCGCCAAGATCTGACATTGGCTCGTCCTCATCCTCATCCACATCGGATATCGAAGGGGTAGGCACGCTCTTTGCGCTCTTTTTGGTCCCACTAGCTACTTTCTTTGTAGTAGTCTTCGGTGGAGCCTTCGCCTTCTTGCTCGCTGGGGTAGGTGTAGCAGTCACGTCAGGCTCCTCCTTGATGCCATTGGGTTGGACCTCTTCTTCTAATTTGGCACCTTCCTTGACCGCCTCAGCAGCGGCTTTTTTCTTTTGTGCAGGCGTCATCTTGCTCTCATCTTTCGGCTCCTTGGGCTTGATTACCCTCTTCACAGGGCGAAGCCAGTGCTCCATACCGGGAGGCCAATAAACTCGACCCTCAGGTCCACCCATGCCCACTTCATCGTCTGGTATTGTTTGCTGCGATGGGTCTTCCTCGTTTTCTATAGCTTCTTCTGCCACCTCGAGATCGTCATCCTCGTTCTTGACAGCCTTCTTCTTCCTTGGTGTTTTCTTCTTTGGCGTCTTGATAGGCTTGTTGTCGTCTTGGCGCTGATGGGGAAGGATGTCATTGAAGGTGTCGTATCCGGGCAGCTTGAACGTCCTCATGAGCTCGAACACGGCCTGCTCTTTATCTTTCGCTTCAATCATGAGATCCATGTCTGGCGGGCAGGGTGGGAGAGTGGCAACGCGAGGATTATGCTTCCTCCGCTGGCGTCCAGTGATGGCGGATGGTGTGGGTTCGGAGTAATGCATCTTAGGGGTTATGTTCTTCCTCTTCCAGCTAGCTAATATGCGCGGAAAGAGGTCAATGATGTCCTTTGTACCTTCTCGAATTTGGTCGGCATCGAAGATGATGTTGTGATGGTGAAAGTCCAAGACCATAGGTATGTTGAGCTCTTCGCAAAGCGGAAGGAGCTCGTGAACAGACCAGCTAACATCGTCATTTTCGAGGACGAGACGGTCTTTGACGCCTTGAGGTAGCTTAGCGTAATTTTCGCGAAAGCGGTCGAGGGTTGCTACTTTGTCACCGAAGACTCCACCAAGGTGAAGTATCATCACTGCATCTCGGTCCTGTTGTGGAGGCATCTTAAGGAGGCTTAGGAGTTCGGCGTGGTAGTCTAAGTCCCGGAGAGCGTTCTCGATGACCGATTTGCGAGGCGACCCTAGCTGCGTGTACTGTAGCGTGTCAGACTTCATCGCTCAATATACATATTCCTTGACTTACTTGACCAGGATGGGTGGTCAGCCTATGGCCAAGCTCTGCTGCAACTCTGCCAGCTTCTGCCAGCTCCTTTGAGACAAACGGAGCTAGCTTGTAACCATATTCCGCGTGACTTGCAAATGGGAACATCTCGCTACTCAACCTGAGGAACTTGATGCCGTATCTGTGGTTCCACCGTAGCATTTTCACAATATCCTTCGCATTCGCTTTTCCCAAAGACTCGACGAAAGCCTGCCCCCGCGCAACTTCTGCTGGTCGCTCCTTATCTGGTCGGTTCTTCGTTGCATGAGGTGGCTCGTTAGGATCTTTTAGAGGATGGCGGTTCTCGAGGATACTAGCAATACGACAGGTTCTTGAGCTGAAAACGGGCGGATTGGAAAAGCGTAGATATGTGCAGAGGCACGCCTGTTTTGTTAGAAGCAATCCGCACATAGATGATACCAACTCTTACATATCCTAATCGACCTTTCCACGGCAATGGAAGGTAGTCGCTGTGCACGGGGGGTGGTCTTGACAGAGCTGCTTGTATCTCTTCCTCATCCGCCTCCTCATCACCTTCTGCCTCAGGATCAAGAAATTGTAGTTCCTTTACAGCTTCACTCTTGGCTTTGGCGGTCGTCGCAGGTTTCTTTTTCAAATCTTCCTTCACCTGAGTTTTCGCAGCTGCTGCCGCTTTGGCCTTCGCCTTCGTCTTCTTAGTCTCGACTGGAGGCTCGATATCTGAGATATCACTAAGAGGCGAATCGTTGCTTTCCTCCTTCACCTGCTTCTCCACGGACATGCCTGCCTCCTCCAAATTCATTCGCTCATCTGGCTCATCAGCGTCTGGAGAAGCGCGAAGAGCTTCAGGGCCGTCTAGCACATTTGGGTTTTTGTTTGGATTTGTCGAGCCGGTGTCAGGCTTGCGTTGGCCGGCCCGTCGCTTTGGGGGAGGCGCTGGGTCATCGTCAAACACTGGTGGTGGGATGGGAACCGTCGTCAGTGCGGGCCCCTGGGTCGCCGTTGAAAGGCTTTTTCTCTTGGCCATGCCAAAGGTGATAGGTTTATAGAGTTGGTAAAAATTGGACAGGTAGCGCTCAGAATGTTTGGTATCGATACACTTAGCAGGTAGATTGCGAAATGACGAGCTGAAATGCAAGACTCTCGCAGTACTTCCACTAAAATGGAAGGTCAAGACGCACCGGTTGGCGCCATTTCTCCACATATAGGTCAGTACGTGTAAAGAACTCGATCGCGATGTCCTGCAAGGCTTCTGGCCTAAATTTGGGAGACGCGCTGGCGTGAGACTATTTTAGTTCCGGCAACTAGGTCCGCCTTGCCTCAGTCCCTCAGATGTGCCAAGCTCCGCTAAGCCCCTTCGGGTTAGCTTCCGCTCGCTAAGCCCCTTCGGGTTAGCGCCTTCTACTTACTACGGAACCTTTAGGTAGCACGTCTAAGTGTAAAATCCGAATATTACGTCTAATTCGCTTTATTTTAACTATCGATTATTAAAATACCCGTACTATTCTACTTTTAAATTAATACCGTAATTTTAATAATAAAATTTAAATTTATTACGTATTAATATAGCCGGGTATAGAAATATTATAATTAATAATTACTTTAATATTAATAGAACTTAGATTATAAACGATTATTTATAGATTTTTTTATTATTATTTATAAAATTATAATACCGGCGTAATAAAAATCTTATTAAAAATATTTATTAATTAACTAATTATCGTTATCTATTAAATATTAAAGAGTATATATTTATTATTAAAGATTAAAAATTATTCTTTATTTAACCCCCCCGATAAAGTACGATATATTTAAACTTTAGAAGTTTATAAAGATCGTATTTTTATTATCTTTATTATTATTTATTACCCCGTTTTCTCTCTTTTCCTCTTCCGTCGGTTTATCCTAATTTATATCGAGGCCGACTATTAAGGCTCTCCGTTCAATACCTCGGTATAACGTCGATAGGACCTAGGTTAATACTCGTAGAGAGGAGTATTAAAGATTAAAGAATAATAGGCTTTATATTAATATAAAATAAAATTAAATAAATTCGATAAATTTAATTAATAATTTAATAAACGTCTATATTCAGAATTTATAATTAAAATTTTTAAGAGAAATTAAATACGAAGCTCCTATTTATTAAGAAAGTATATAATTTATATAAAAAAAAGAAATTATACTATTTATCCGTTTACTCGTTTATTCTAATATTAAATAATAAATGGTCGAGCGCTTACCTATTTATTAGTCTATATATTACGTCGAGTAATAAGTAGATTTTTAATATACTAAATATATTAAATTTATTAAAGTTTTTAGCGAATTTTAATTATAATATTATTTCTCTCTTTTAATTTTCTTTATTCTTAAAGATAATCCTATATCTTCTCGTTAAATAAAATAACGTAATAAATTATAGGAATAGGTTATTTCTAAAGGTCTTATAACTATAATTATATATATATATTACGCGATATATTAAACCGAATATCGATTATCCTCGTTATTATCGAAGTACGGGGAGTATATTAAAATTAGGAAAAAATATAAACCCTCCGAGTTTATTATTAATTTCTTAGGAATTAATAAGGCTCTAAAGTACTTAAAATATAAAGAAGAAAAGATTAAGATTATATAGGAAACGGCGAACGAAGTTATTAATTAAAAGAATACGAATTTAAAGAAACTTCGTTAATAGAAGAAATTTTTAAAGGAGTATAAATAAAAGATATTCGATAAAGATTTTACGGATATAAAGAAGTTAGAGTATCTAAAAGAATTTAAGAAGTTTAGTAAAATAAAATAAATAGTAGCCTCGGTTCCGTATTTTAATAATTTTATATTTCTAAAATCCCTTTTACTAGGGACCCTCGATTAATTTTTTTATATTATTATTCTTAAAATTTCTTTAGAAGTTCCCGATAATTAATTAGATTCGTTAATAACTCCTAAATATTTTCCGATTTATCGTAATTTTTTTATTTAACGAGGTAGTTTTAATCTTTTTAACCTAGAATCTCCTTTATTTTAAACTCCGTTTCTTCTTTAATTTAGAAATAAAAAGTATTTTATAAAAATATTTTAAAGTTTATTAACTTTAATTAAAAGATATAGAATATTAAATATATTTTAGTATCGGCTAGAAGATTTAATTTATAATTAACTAGTCCTTTATTTTTCTTAATCGAAAATAGCCCGATTTTAATATAGTCTAGTTTTTTACTCGGTCTTTTATTTATTATATTTTTTATTAAAAAGTATACTTTATCCCCCTTTTTTAACTAAGAATACTCTTTTCGATATTTATTTATTATTAATTTAATTCGAGTATTTATAAATTTAATCTAAATTTATATTTCTTTATATAATATTTTTATATTAATTATATAAACTAGCGCCCTATACGCGTTAGGTCCCTATTTTAGGTCTAGAAATATATTAACGTATTTACTATAATTCGCGAAGAATAATATAAGTTTTATTATATTAAACTACGCGTTATTAAATGTTAATTATATTATAGGTAGAAGTTTTACCTAATTATTCTATTTTTTATTTATATAATATCGTAAATATATTTTTATTATTTAATTTATCCGCTCTATCTACCTATCCGTCTATAGGTAATATATAGTTAATATTCGTAACTAGTTCCGATAATATTAATTAATATCTTTTAATAGTTAGAGGTAAATTATTTATTTCGGTTAAAGATAATTAACCTAGGTATTTTATAATCTTTAATAAATTAATCTAATAGTACGAAGGCGATTTATTCGGCCTTATAAATTTCTTTAATTAATATTATTATTACGTATTTACTAAATTTATTATAAATTATTATTATAGAGTTAAAAGTTTCTAAAGTAATAGGGTTCTTTAATTTTAATAATTTAATAACGAAATTCATTATAATATTATCCTATAATATTTCCGGTACTAGGGCGAATTAGATTTAACTATATTTAATATACTTTATAGATTTATTCTACTAGTATTCGATATATTTCTTAATATATTTTTCGACGTACAATTTTAGTCCTAGCGCGTCGTATTCTTTATAAATAAATTTTATAGTTTTAATAACTCTAGGGTATCCTTAAACTAGATTATTATAATAATCGCGAATAATTTCTTTAAGATATCCTTTAGGAAGATAAGTTTTTTTATTATATTCTAATAATTTAATCTATAATTACTAACTTTTTAATATAGTGGTTAAGATATCGTTTTCGTATTCTTTCCAGATAGTATTTATAATTCTAGGAATAAAGATATATAACGTCGTTACTAGTTATTATACTAGGACTAGCGATCTATTTTATTATTAAATAAGGACTAGTTATATTACTATATTCTTATCCTTTATATAATCTTCTTATTTATTAAATATATCGGCGCGACCGTTATTCTTTTTTAGGGTATAGAAAATCTTGAATTTATATTATTTTAATAATTCTAATTATCTAATTTATCTTCGATTTAATTATTTTATTATTATAAAATTAAAAAGATTCTTATAGTCCGTAAAAATAGTAAGGTCCGAGTAACTCTTTATATATACCCACTATTATTCTAATACGGATACTACTACTAGTAATTCCTTATTATAAATATTATAGTTCTATTCCGCTAATAATATTTTTCTAGAATAATATATAATAGGGTATTATTTATTATCTCTTTACTAGAGTATATAAACGCCTATTATTAAATCTAAAGTATCGGTTTCGATTCGAGTTAGTTCGTTACTTCGAAAGGAATATAGTATTAATAGTTTCTTATAGGCCTTTTTAAATACCTCGAAAGATCGTTATTATTCTTTTCTTTATTAGAAAGTAATATCTTTCTTTATAATATCCGTTAATAATAAAATCTTTTTAAAGTAGTTTTTAATAAATCTTTTATCAAAGTTCGTAAATCCTAAAAAACTCTATACCGTTTTAATATTATATAATATAGGTTATTCCTTAATACTCCTAATTTTCTTAGAGTTTATATAAATAACTCTAGTATTAATTATAAATTTAAAGAATTTAATTAATTCTTTATAAAACTTATATTTCTTTAGTTTAAAGAGAAGTCTAGTTAGTAATAAATAAATTAAGAATTCCTATATATATTAAATATATTCTTCTTTATTAATAGAGTAAATTAAAATATTATCGAGGTATATAATTACCGTTATATCTAGGTATACTTATATAATATTATTAATTAATATTTAGTAAATTATTACTACGTTAATAAGTCCGAAGGGTATTACTAGGTATTCGTAATAATTATATTTAATTCTAAAGATAGTTTTCTACTCCTCGCCTTCTTTTATCCGAATTAAATTATACGCGCCTCGAAGATCTAGTTATATAAAGATTTTTATTATTATAAACTAATCCTATAACTCGCTAATATTTAATAAAGAATACCGATTCTTTACCGTAATATTATTTAATTTTCGATAATTTATATAAAGTTATAGACTTTTATCCTTCTTTATTATAAAGAGGATTAAATAATTTATTAATAATTTAGATTCTCGAATAAATCCTTTTTTAAGATTCTCGTCGATATACCCGCGAAGTACTCCGAGTTCTTTTTCTAATAAAGTATAAATAAATCTAAATATCGGCGTTTTATTAAATTCGAGTTCGATTTTATAATTTTATAATTAATATTTAGGTAATACTTTTATAGTTATCTCTTCTTAAAAAAATACTTCTATTATTAATACTCTTTAAGGATATTAAGAGGTTCGTTTTTATCTTTAGAAATTTTAATTTATTCGCCCTACTAACCTCTTTAGTTAATATATATCGAATCGGATCCTCGTATAAGGTTATTTTTATATAAAGATAAAATATTATAAACTTCGACCGGGTTATAGTTCGACTTTTTATTTATAATTATCCTCTATAAGTATATAAATATTATATTAATAACGTTTTTAATATACGGAAATATAAGTACTCCTCTTATTTAATTTATTATTAAATTATATTCTTTAACTAAGGTATTCCTAAAATAATATAATAAATAATTATTCCTATTATATCGAAGGTAATTTCCATATAATAGTATTAAATAATAATTAGTAGTGGGAATATTTCTTTATTTACTTTTCCTATTAATAACTTCGACCCGTCGGTTAATTAAAGATTATATTATTTCTTTTTTTCTCGAGTTAATAGGTTAGTTACCTAAATTATTATTCGAGATATAGAGTTATTAATTACTTTTGAATCTATTATTATAATAATCCTATATCCGTTGACTTTTACTAGTATTCGTATATATATACCGTACTAAACTAAATATAGATATTATTCTAGGGCTAGTATATTAATCTCTTTATATTTTCTTTTAATATAAGGGACTAGTCTTTTCCCGACGAAGATAAAAATTCGTAGTACTCTTTAGATTCGAAGTACCTCTCGTAATCTTTAGTTAAGTAGTAGTACTATTTATCCTAGTTATAATATTTCGTTTTTTTATTATATCTTATCTAGTTTCGTAACTATAATTACTATTCTTTATCGTAGTTTAGGAAGACTTAGTTTTCCCTTTTCTTAATTAAATACTACGGGTAATTATCTTTAATATAGTTATTCTACTAATTATAACTATATCTTAGTTTTATAATATACTTTCGCTCTCTTAAATTATCGTAATAGTATTTATAATATTCGCTTATATATATTAACTAGTATATTTCCCTATATCTTAAGTAATATTTATTATAAATATAATTAATTCTAGAGGTTTATCTTTTTTCCTTTTTTTTATCTTCGGGTTTTTCTTTTAATATAATAAATTAGGTTTTAAAATTATTAAAGTAATCTATTACCTAAAGTTATTCTTTAGAATTTATTATATTTTATTCTTATTTTTATTCTTCCTTTAAGTCTTCCTTTAGAGTTTTATTATTATTATTATCTAATTCTTCGAGTTCTCGAATTCTTTGAGCGATTTTTTCTTTAATCTCCTTTTATTTTTTAAGTAAATTATTAAACGTAGTATTATTTTATACTAGATTTTTAGGGGACTTAATTATATTATCTATTCTAATATTTCCTTCTTAAGTATATTTAACTATTATCGATTTATTATATTTTTCGAATAATAGTCTCTAGCGATATAACCTAGTTTATTATAGTTATAATAATTCATTATTTTTTTGCCCCTTTATTATTATTTATCTCTTTTTTAAAATCTTTTTATAAATCTCTTCTTAATAAAATCGAGTTCTATTAATATATAATTATACGGGTTAAATTTCTTATAGTAGTAGTAACTAGCCGAATTATATCCGTTATTATAAACTCCTAAATATCCTTATTCGTTAACTCCTCCGTTATAATATTTCTTTATTATATATTTATATAATTTATTATTAATTTTAATTATTTATTCTATAAATATATCGAGGTCCTTTATAACGACTTTTATTTATATAAATTCGTTTTTTATATTATTTTTTAGTCCTCGTCGATATATTATTATAAGAGTAGTATCGTCCTAGTCCGTGAGTATTATATAATATTAGAATTATACCGAGTAATCGGACGCAGACCTTCGTTGTATTAAATATTAAATAATACGAATTATTATATTACTTTCGTTAGATAGCCTAAATATACGGCGAATTTCGGTTTTAAACCTAGAGAAATTCTCTATTTAAAACTTTAAGGATTAAGTCGATTTTTAAAATTCCTAAATTTATAAATAAAGTAAAGTAGTTATAGGTTATAAAAATTATATATTAATACTCGGCGGGTTTATTAATATTCTTTCTAACTAAATTATAAAGGTTGTAATAAATAATATTATATATTATTATTCTTTAGGTTAGAGGCTTAGCGGTTTTAATATTATATTTCTTCTTTATAAATTTACTAGAGTTCTCGTCTCCTTTAATTTTAAAGTTTATTCTTTTTTTTCTTTATTTTATAAATATTCCTTTAATAGACTTTATAGCCTTATTTTTTCTAAATTTAATAAATATTTCCTATTTATATTTAATAAATATCTCCTCGTTATTAAATTAATTCTTTATATTTTTATAATTATAATTAACGTCGTTATTAATTAATATAGCGTCGTTATCGATTAATATATCGTCGTTATTAATTAGTATATTATTATCGTTATTTTTATCTATCTTTTCCTTCTTCTTTTTATTATAAGTCGATTATTCTTTTTTAATTATTTAAGCCTTAAATACCGCCGGTTTAATTTTCGGGATTAACGTATTATTTTTATTTAATTTACGTTTTATACCTAGCTTCGAGGTAGGCCCTTTATATTTCGGTTTAATATTATTATCTTCGAAGACTAGTTTATAATCCTCCGTAAAGTAATTCTAGTTAAAATATTAATATAATAGACGGTAGAGATTAACGAGTAGGATTTATTAAAATTCCGTCCTCGAGTATCTCGCCTAAGGTTATCTTTATATTTATATTATTAAAGAATAATTTATTTAATAAATCCCCTTCGTTATTATTATCGTTAAAGTAAACTATATTATTTAAAAGATTATTAATCTCCGTAATTAATATTAAATTATAAATACTATTATTCTTTATTATAATTAATATTAAAGTATAAAGATTAGATAAAGAGATTAAGAAAGTTAATTTAAAAAAGAGAAAGAAAAAATTAAAATTAAAATAAGAGTTAGTTTAAAAAATAATTTTAAAGTTTAAAGATTTTTAGGCGGGGCTAGGGGCGCCTAAATATTATTATTAATAATTATATTATTTAAAAGTAAATTTTTATTATTCGAAAGTAAATTTTAAATTCTTATTTAGTTTAAAGACGTCTAAGATTCAACTATTACTAGTATTAAATAAAGAGATTAAATTAAAATATTATTATTTAATAATAAATATTTATTTAAACTTTACCTCCTAGCTAAAAATATTTAAATTTTAAAATAATCTTCTAGAGTAATAACTTCGTATATTAACTAGTATTAAATATTTATTTAAACTTTACCTCCTAGTTAAAGATATTTAAATTTTAAAATAATCTTCTAAAGAAATAACTTCGTATATTAATTAATATTAAATATTTATTTAAGCTTTACCTCTTAACTAAAAAATTTAAATTTTAAAATAATCTTCTAGAGAAATAACTTCGTATATTAATTAATATTAAATATTTATTTAAACTTTACCTCTTAGCTAAAAAGATTCAAATTTTTAAATAATCTTCTAAAGTAATAATATTATATATTAAGATTTAGTACGTAAGGCTTATTAACGATTATTATTATTAATATTATTATTAGTATTTACTATACTAACCCTATTATTATTATCGTCGGTAGTATAGTAATTTACTTTATTTATTAATTTTATTTAAACCTCTATTACTTTTATTTATTAAAACTCTTTACTTCTCTTTATTTTTTATCGATTTATTATTTAATTATTTATTATATTATCTTTATTAATATTTTATAAAGATTCTTCTTCTTTAACGGTCGCTAGAGCCTCGATCCTCGCGTTTATAATTAAAGCGACGAATAAATTACTAGTAGATATATACTAGAAGATTAACGAAACGATATATTAAACCGGAGAATTAAGGGTATAAATCGATCTAATTTAAAATATATTAAAAAAGTTCGTTAATAGTATAGAGATTATTAATAAAATTATTACCGAGGTATAAGGTATATTAATAAATAATAAATTTTAAATAATAAAATTCGCGAGTAAATAAAAGGTATATAAAGCGCTAGATTTAACGATTTTATAAAATATCCGAAAACGGGCGATAACTAATTATAGATAAAAAAAGAAATATATTAAAGGTATATAAAATATATAGAGGACCGTAGTATAAAATTAATAATTCGATATTATAAAAGAAAATTACCTCGGCTACGTAAATTAAATTACTAAGAAATTTATTTATAATAATATTTATTCTATAATTACTTAACTAACGGTTAATTATTTAGAATAAAATAATTATAAACAAGGATTTACGCGTAAAAATATCTTAAAAGATTAATAAATATTAAATAACTTAAATAAAACTAACGTTTATACTCTTTTAATTAAATCGGGCTTAACGGATAAATAATTAATAAACCTAGAGATTAATCGAAAATATCTAGTAAAATTAAAGATAGATAATAACGAGGGACTTTTATTATAAAAAAACGTAAAAAATATAACTATTATATTATTAATAATAAAGAGACTAAGCCTGAGTCGGTAGATTATAAAATTAGTAATAACGATTTAAATAATACCTCGGAGAATAAAAATATAGTATCTTCGAGCGGTAACTTTAATAAAGACGATAATAATAATAATAATAACGACGATAAAGATTAAGGAATAAATAATCGGGTTAAATATTTCGGTTATAATTATATAAATTTATCGGCTAATTCCTTTAAACGGGTAATAAAGAAAAATTTAAAAAATTATTAATATAAATAACGAGGCTAGTTAAATCGGTACCCTCCGAGTATTTATAAAAATTAGGTCCGATTTATAATATATTTATTATATATACTTATATACTATAGTTAGATATTTCGGCCTATAGACTAAATTATTAAATAAAGAGAGTATCCGTTTATAATTAATTAAATACTAGTATTATCGAAGTAATATAAATATTTCTAAAATTAGCGTAGTTATTAAGAATTAATAGCGGATAATAACCCGACTATAAATAAATAATAATAAATATAAAGTCTATAAATACCGAACGATTAAAACGAGTATTAAAGTATTTTTAACCGATTAAATATCGCGGTTTATCGTTCGTAAAATAGGAGGGTTAAAAGTATAAAATACTTAAAAAGAAACGGGTAACGTTATTATTAAAGATATATTTAATTAATTATAAATAAAGGTAAATTTAAAGAGTAACTCCGAGATTAAAATTAAAAATATTATAACGGAGGAGTTCGATATATATCTTTATTATTAAATAAAGCGGAACGGATAACCTAATAAAAGATAACTACGGATAATATTTTATTTATTAATATAATAAATTATCTAGTAAGATCCGATATACTAGGCTCTATATATATATTTATAACTTAATCGTAATTAACGATTAATTTTATATTTTTATTATATTAAATATACTCGGTTTAGAGATTCGATCTTTTTTTAATATATCGATATAAACGTACTTAAATATCTCGCCTATAGGTATAAAGTTAATATTATATAAAAATTAATATCTCTTAATAATAAAATTATTAATAATTATACGGAGATTATTTTAGGTTTTTATAAAAATATAACCGAATAATAAAAGAGGGTAAAGGAGCGGGGAAAAATAATAAATAATTATATATATAAAATAAATAAAATCTAGGAGTTAGTAGATATAATTAATTATAATTAATTCGTTTTAATATTATATACGCGTAGAGATATAAAGATTACTCGGCCTAAAATATTATATAATTTAATATTAAACCGCCTAGATATTACCCTCTAAAGAATTATCCTTTTATAATTTATAGAAGTAAAAGAAGATAACGAGACCCTAAATAATAAAGAGTTTAATAAATAATCGAATCTCGCCTTTATTTACTTAAAGTAAATAGTAGTAAATCTTATATTATTAAGGTTACCGAATAAATTTAGTTTAATTTTTTATTAATTTCCAGCTAGTATTTAACTCGTTCTAATATTACCCGTTAATTAAATATTAATATATAGAGTAACTTAGGAGGACCTAGTCGTCTAGGGTTATATTAATTTACTATTAAAAATTAACCGAGTATACGTATAAAAAACTATTTAAAAATATCGTTTAAAGGTATTAAAATTATTTAAAATAACCTAAAATAAAATAAAATAAACGGAGAAAAAGTTTTATAATAAAAGTAGTTTTTTTCGGTAAATGGATAATAAAATTAAAGGGCGCTAGTACTAAATTATATAGATAGCGTAGGATATTATTAATTATAGGGTAAAACCGCTTTCGCCTAACTTTATTATTTTAATTTTATATATAATAATCCTATATGAATTATTAATATTAATCGTTAATATTAATAATCCGCGTTATGAATTATATTAATATAGAAATTATATTATTATTTATTAATTTATTATTTAGCCCTTTAATATCGCCTCCTCGTTTATCTCCGTTATATATAAAGACCGTAAACCGTTTATTTAAATAAGCGCGTTATACTTTTATTTTAAACCTCCGCCCTTATATAATTTTAAATAAGTTAGTTTTTACTTTTTTTTTTTTAAATTCTCCCTCCGCCTTTACTTCTACCTCTACCGGTAGTAATAATTTATTAGAAAAAACGAAAGCGGGTAATAAAAAATATCGTTAATAATAAATAAAGAGCGAAAAGATTATTAATATATTAATAATAATAACCGATATATAATAAGATATAAAAAGATTTTTAAAAATACTTTATAAACTATATAAAGTTTATACTTTTTATTTAATATAAAAGTAATTTTTCGATTTTATTTATAGCGAGTTATTTAGCGATTTTTAATTTAAAAAATAATTAATACCTAAACGGCGCGACTCGCTAGTTAGGAGGTAAAACTAGTTAATTATTAATATATTTTAACGAGAAATTAAGATCCTAAAAAAGTATAAAATATTTAATATTTTTCGTCTATTTATAGAAAGACTTAAGGGTAGTACTTTATAATTATTTAAAAATATTATTTTAATTATATTACGGCTAGCCTTATAGTAATTTAATATCTTCTATTAAATTTACTATAAGAATAGATTAAATAATCTATCGTTATTATTAATAAATCCTACTATTTAATAACCCGCCGTTTTTATATTATTAATACTTTATTATTTAATACGACTTTATAGGTCGACTAACTTTTAAATAATTTTAAGGTTTTATTTATATTAAAGAGGGGTATAACGACGAGTTCTCGATACTTTATATTAATTTAATTTAATTATTTTATATTTAATATTATAGCGATATATAATAACCCTAAAAAAAGACGCCGAAGTAAAGATTTAAATAATAAGATAGGCCGCGAGTACTATTTTAACCTATAATAATTTTAAATATATAGAAAGAAGGCGTAGAGAAAGAATAAATAACTATCGAGAATTCCGATTAATTACTACTACGTTAATTTTAGAAGGGCGTCTCTTCGATAAAAAGGCCCTTTAATAAAATATATAATACCCGATAATTATATTATTATTAACCGAGATAATCGCTCGTTAGTTAATATTTACTAATATAGATATAAAGATATATTCTTTATTTTTAATTTTATTACTCTTTCTTTTATATTTTAATATTAATAGAGATACGTTAACGAACTAAAATTTTAAATTCGGCTATATTATATCGAGTCGGTAATCTCGGCGGTATATATATTTTATTTAGGTAATATAAAGTCTTTATAAATAAAAATAATATTAGTCCTAAAGAAATTAAACCCGGTAATAATAAAATATTTCCCGATAATATTAATATTTAAAGATAAAAGTACGACGGCTAATAATATTTATATATTAAAAAATATATTTAAATATTAATTTAAATTAGATAATAAAAGCCTTATTTTTAATATTAATTTTCGATTAATATACAGTAACCTTAAAATATAGTTACGTATATAATTTATTAAGGCTTTATATAGCGATATTTCTAAACTTTTATTTAATATTTTTAACTAATTATTACTAGGTTTAGGTCTTTAATACCTTCGCTTTAATATATTATAATTACTCTATAAGATTTATTAGGGCCCTAGTAACTCTATAGATTTATTTATATTATAGTACGCGGCCGATCGCTAGGATTACTTTAGGGTTATTTAATTAACGGACTTTTAAACGTTAAAAGACCTAATTATTTATAATTACTAAATATATATAATAGGAACGTAAGTTAGAATCCTAAAATAATAATTTATAAATTTTTAATATATAAAGGATATTATATCCTAGCTTACGGCGTAAAGTATTTTAAATATTAATATTTAGTTTTATATATTAAAAAAGATTTCTAAAACTATATATACTTAACCTCTATCTACTCGCGATTAATGATTTTCAAATTTTTCAAATTTTTATATATACATCGAAATTTATTTAACCCTACGATATATTATTAAATATATTAATATTAATTTACTCCGCTACGCTTTATACTATATTACGATTCTTTTTTAAACCGATACTAGTAGTACTTTAAAATATATATAAACTCTACTCTATATACTTTATATAATAAAATCACCGGTAGTAATAATAAGATTATAAAAATATATATTAACGAATAGTTTTATAAACCTATAAGGAATAACGGATATAAATTTTAAATTTAACTATTTTTTTAAATTATTTAATAATAATTTTAAAATATTCTAATATAACCGGTCCTATTATTCTAAATATAGTAATATATTATTTAAAAATTAGATTTTTAATAACCTATACTTTCTAGAATTAAAGAAGATAATAGAGTTTATATTTAAAAAACCCTCCTCGGTTATATATCTAGTTAAAAGCGTTATTAAGGATATTTAAAATATAGCCTTTAACCTCGCTTATAGGTCGCTTATTTATTATATTAAATAAGATAAATTCTTTCTAAATTTAATTATTAATCTTTTCGATACTGGATTTAAATAATTAAGTAGGAATATATTAAAATATAATAAATAATATACTTAAGAGTATATATTATTAGTAAATAATAAAAATAAAGATATTTTAGTAGTTAAGCTAGAGGTTAAATTTAACTTTATATTAAAGAATTTTATAATCCTAATTTCTACCCTAAAGCCTCCGAGTACTATATTTATTAATTAATTTAATAATAAATCCGCGCGGCGCGGGTTTATTAATTAGTTTTAAAATCGCGTAGAGTATTATTTATATTAATAAGATCGAAAGGGGGTTAATTCTACTAGTTTATTTATTAATACCTCCTATAATAATTAGTATAATTATTATAATATTATTAATTCCTCTTTTAATTTACTCGCCTTACTATAAGGGCTAGGTTATAAAATATAACTTTTATTATTATATTATTTTTTAATAATATAATATTTATTATCTTTATATTAAGTCGTCTTCGGCTCCGTATTCTAAAACTTATTAAATTAACTCTCCGCCGCGTTAGTTTTAATATAAGATTTACTCTTTATAATAAGTATATTTAGTCGCTTAACTTTTATTTTATTAATTACGGTTCTACCTTTAATATATATTTTTTTAATTATTAATTTATATTTTATTTTAATTAACTAGTTATTTCTTTACTTTTTAAATTTAATTTACTTTTTATTAAATAACGGATCTAGCCGCCGCTTTCTTTTAATATCGTTATATATTATTTATATATCGAATATTTTACCCCGATTTAACTCTTTTTATCGTCCCTACTCTAAAATATTTAATATTTTAATATAATATAAATAGAGGCTAGACCACGCGCTATTAATCTATTAATATATAATTCGTTTATTATAAATACTCTCTACCTACGTCGTTAAATCTTTTAAGATTTTATTAGGTATTATTAAGGACGTAAGGAAATATTAATATAAATCGACGAATTTTTTATTTAATTTTTAATATCGCTAAGCTCGAAGCTTAAATATATATTATAAATATTTAAATAAATTCTCGTCTACCGATTTATTTAACTCCGCGTAAATAATAATAAATATTTATAATTCTAGATTATAAACTAAATAATAAAAAAATAACTTTATATAATTCGATATATTATATTCCGTATTATTAAAAAAAGCGAGGTCGATATCGCGAATATAACCGCTCCTAGGTATATTAAAGAGATTATATAAACTAAATATTATTCGAGCTCGTCGGTTAATATTTATATAATTTATATAAACTCTTCTCGGCCCCGATAAAGATTTTATTATTATATTATCGAGTAAAGCCGGCTCCGTTAGAGATATACTACTTCTAGGGCCTATATATTAAAGTAAATATAATAAAATAAAATATACCTACTCTTAATTATAATATATCGTATAACCTATATATTAATATACCTTCTAAATAGACGAAGGGAGTAATTATTAAATAATTTTCTTTATATCTAGATTATTAACCTCTAGCCTATAGGTATCGGTTATAATAATAATATATAAAAATAAACCTTAGGTAGATAGTAGACCGAAATATATTATAATATCTTATTTATCTCGAGTAATTATCGCCGCGAAAAAAGATATAACTAATTTTATACCCTCGATCGGATATAATAATCGTTTTATTTATATATATATTAATTAATATATATCCCTAACCTAAATTACGGAATCTATAAAAATAATCGTCTTCGGAATATCCTAAACGGTAGTAATCTACGACGGTAAAATATACTATAAATTAAATATACCGTTAATAAGATTATAAATAATATTAATTTAAATATATATCTCTAACTAATTAAACGGAGTCTTTATAATAATAATATCTTCTAAAAAAATATATCGCTCTTATATAATCTCGAGTATTTTAATATCGAGCGTTATAAAAACTCTTAAAAAAGAGACGTTAGGTAGTAATTATTTTCGGAGGATACCTAGATTAAAATATATTAATCGAAACTTTTTCTACTCGGTTATTAAATAAAGCTCGTCGATTATTAATAAATATAACTATAATATAAAATTAATATATCGTAATACGTCGGTATTAAAATTACTCGAACTAGTAATTTTAGGATTTATAAAGATTATTATTATTAACTACCTATTTATAAATTATATTTAATTATTATACCGTAGGTAAAATAGCCGGAGCGTATTATTATAATATTAATAAATTTATTACTATCGCCGTTTAGAACGAAGAGTTAATAATTAGATATACGATTTAATTTCTTATATTACTCTTCTAATAAAGTATTTAAAAATATAATAATTAATACTACTTTAATAAATAAAAATATTAATAATAAAATTTAAAAAACGATACTTTTATTAAATCTAGTTTTTATAATTAAAATTAAATTCGTTCTCTAGTTTAATAATATATTTAAAGTATTATATTATTTCTTTTTAAACTCGACTCCGAAGTAATATATCGCGGCGCCTTTTATATACTCTCGATCTAGAGTTTTATATAAATTATTTATTTTTATTATAATAAACGTAGACGCGAAATCGCCTACTATATATAATATTATTATAATAAATATTAGTTTTAACCTTAAATATATTTCGCGGAGGGTTCTATAACGAAGGAGATTTACTAATAATAAAAAATAAAAACTAGCGATAAATAATTATCGTTATAATAATAATCGAAACTCGAGTTATAATCAAGGATTTTTAAATAACCTATATTTATTTCGTTATATATATAATAAATAATATTATAGATAACTATATTCGAAAGAGTATATATAAAAGTATTAGCGCGCGATTAATTTAAATCTTATTCTAAAATAATTAAATAACGATCGCGTTATAAAGTTAATTATTAATAAAGAAAAAAGTTAATAAAAAAATTTATATAAGCGGCCCGCGAAAATAATATAAACTTAATAAAAATATAAGGTTTTATATTTAGACCTGCCGCCGTTTAGTTACGAAGTTAGTATTTCTAACCCGAAGGGGCTTAGTGAACGGGAGCTAACCCGAAGGGGCTTAACGGTGGCTCGGCAGGTCTGAGGGACTAAGGCAAGGTCCGCCAACATATCAGCAGCTGCTTACTAACGTTCTAGGGCAGGACTTTTTTTGTCTTACGCCTACTCTAGAAACCTCATGATCGAAAAAAACAACCTTCGTGTCCACCCCGAAAACGATTCAGAAACCCCCCTACCCATTCAAATACCCTTAGGAAAATTTAGAAATCTAGCGCTTTTCGGCGCTGAGGTAAATAGATATCTCGCGCCGAGCGTAGGAATTCGAAGACTCCTAAAGGTCTATTAAAGGTAGGTAGCTCTCGGTATTGAATCGTAATTTAAGAAATTAAAAAAATCTTAGCTTATTTTCCCATCCACCCGCTCTGAAGGGAGTTACGTGCACAATAACACCAGAAATGTAGCTATCACTAAATAGGATTGTCTCCTTACGTTACAATGGTTTTGATTGCTCAGTGCAGAATGCATCCATGATTCTCATTGAACAGCTTGCAAGACTATGCCCAGCCGATACGACTCCATAGGTAAGCAGAAACCCTCTACAGACGATGAAGGAGGCCGCTTGACAACCAAGTAAAGATAAGCGACCGTTTCGTGGACGCATAAGACGTTCTAATCTCGAGCCAAGCATCCAGAATCTGTACTTATCCGCACAGCTCAATGCAATTCACTTAGGTCCTTAATCAATATGCATGCTTGCAAATCCATACGTTTTCGTCGGGACCCTGGTACAGGACAAATGGCGGCTTACGACGATAAAAGAGCTAACTTCAACTGAGTTCACCGTGTCCGAAGGAGCAGCGTCCCATATGCCAGGACGGACTCGGGAACATTATAACACACGAAGTGCTCCTTCACGTGAAGTGTAATGACGACAATGCCGCTTGACCATGTGGGACAAGTGGAGTCTTGAAGGGGACTCAATCAAAAGTACAATGGATTTCCTACCGTTTCCTCTTCTTTCTCGACCCGACAATAGGTACTTTCACAACCTGCTCTCCGGGTCAAGCTAGTTAGTGCTCGGTGGAGGTACAAAATGATCAATCATATCGACTAACCACACTCTAATCACTGTCAAGACCTATTTTTGTCGGTATGGGCTCTCGCACGTTATCGCGATATCCCTACATCGACGATTTTGCCACACATCCCATATTTGAATCTCATATCAAGAGCAAGTCCCGAAGTTCTAAACTCACTGGTTCGAAATGCCTTCGACTCTCTGCGCGAAAATACAGAGATTTCCGATCTCCATCTACATACCCAGGCAAGGGATGATTCCAAGAGCCAAAAATCACGGCTCGACGAAATCATGTTCAAGTGGATTGACAAAGCTATCGAAAAATTGCCACTGGCTCGACTGACTAAGTTGCGACCTCAACCCAATCACACTTGCAATCTTTCATATGGTAGTCTTTATACTTTACAGAGATTATAACCTATTAAAGACTTAAGGAGCTCCAATCGTCAAAGCGGTATCCCATCGGCAGCCGACAATGGTACTCTTACTGGTCCGTTAGGGGAAGTCCCCGGGCCTGAGGTTCTCTCCCCAGGACCTAAAGTTGGTAATTTGCCCACGGATGGGAACCTGGGTGATGAGCCTATGGCAGAAAAGAGAACAAACCCTAAGTATCTGTGGGGTGGATCTCGTGCTGCCCTCAAACCTGTTGTGGTTTCTCCCGCTATTGCTTTGTCAAATCCTAAGGTATTTCTTCGGCACCTACTCACAGAACTACTACAGGATACTTCCTTCCCCCAGTACGCACCTTCTCTCATAGGAGACGGCATGAGCCACGTTGAGTCACTGGTCCTTGATGCTCTGACTCCATCATTCAACAAGTTTTGCGAAGGACCAAGTCCTTACAGTATCGTCACGTAAGTGAGCCGCGCAGCCATCCATGCATTGTCACTAATTTCTGGGGTTTGGACCAGGCTTCCAAACCTGGAATCCGACTCGATGTACCAGGGTCCAGCCGGTTATATCAACATTCTTGGTGCTGGTGATTGTGATGATCCCGAAGCCTCTCGACTCTACGTTGGACAGGCTCATCGATTTGAGGGCACGCTTGGAGCAACACGGTGATCCCAACCATCGTAAGCGCTATACATCACTGCAATATGGCATTATGGATGCTTGCGATTGGCCACTCCGGACCATTTATTATGGCCAGTTTCCAACGGCGCTCCTCGATGTAGATCCCGAAATGCTAGACATACTTTTCAATATCCTGGAAAAACTTGGCTCTCTTATCTTCCAGACCCTTCCTGTAGCGACGTTGGAGCGGTATTTGCCAAATGATATCAAAATCATTTATAATACTTCTTTCCAGATTGGCTTAGTCAGCATATCGCACGTTTGTTCCTTTTTATTCTCTTGGAAGTCATACCATCAAATTACCAAAACCCAACTTGAGATGTTTTTCATGCATTGATAGTCTAGGCTTTACTGCTTCATTCAGCTGTCTCAGCCTCACACCACAAGGTAAGGCTAGCCTAAATTGGGCGGCCACTACACGTTTGTCGGTTGCTTGCATAATCTCACTTTTCGCATCCTCTCAGTGAGTTACCAACTTCCATGACCCAGCAAATTGCTATGTCATCCTTCTTGGGTCGTAGCGCAGGCATACTACAATAACACATCTACAATATGTGATGGCAGGCTTGGCCAGCCTCCTCCATTCAGCCTTGTCCAGTCGCCTTACCTATGTTCGAATACGAGACGCGAGGAGCAGGCTGCCACACGACTCTTCCAGTGGCTACTACTGATAAATTGGGCCTTAGAAGAAGATTATGGCCTCATATGACTGGCCGTGGCCTGCAAATTACTTCACTCAAGACTACGATCTAATTGGCGCTGGAACAGAGGTCGAGGACTATGAGCTTGCAACCGTGACGCAGTAAGGATCTCTCTGCCTCTAAGTCCACATATTTACTCATGGATTCTGTATAGCCTAGTCCCACCTTCCAGCGATTTCGACAACACCACAAGCACTGCGTCTTTGCTAGGGACCTCGAAACCCCAAAGCTTTCGAAACATAGTCAATACATTTCCTCCCAAGAAGAAGAGATGGAAGTGGTCTTACCCTCAGGGTTGGCGTATGGGAGTGTCTATATGTGCGGTAATCGCAGGAGCCGTGCTTATCGTGAACGTCATATTGACTGTATGGGCGATGAATAAGTTCGGAGTGGAGGAGGGCATTGGGACAATTCAAGACGAGCTTTGCAAAGACACTGCAGATCTCAGTCTAACCAAAGACCTCAGTCTCTGGCTACATCTGGTCATCAATGCCCTCAGTACGCTTTTGCTATCCGCGAGCAATTACTGTATGCAATGTCTATCGTCGCCTACAAGGGAAGAAATCAATAATGCGCATGCCCAGTCTATTTGGCTCGATATTGGGGTTCCTAGCGTAAGGCACCTTTCGGACCTTCCCTATCTGATACCTTCTCTGAAGTATAAAGTCACGCTTCCGGAGAGGATCGCGGCTCCTTGCCCTAAACCTGCCCCCGAAGCACGCTCTGCAAGTCAATGGTCGTCTTGAAGAAGACTCGCTGACTGCAAAACGTGTCAGGTCCGGAATCTACGACGCATTTCATGGTCGAGGATTATCCTCTGGTGGCTCTTAGCCCTTTCCGGCATCCCGCTGCATCTGCTATATAATAGTGTCGTATTCTCGACACTGACTTCACGTGAATACACAGTTTTTTTGGGCTCTGAAAGCCTCGTGAACGGCAGTGCTGTTGATTGGAGCCAGCCGATACCACATACGCAAGGACGGTATACTCTGCAGCATCTGCGGAGCGCTTCGACGTGGCAAACTCTTAGCAATCATGAATGTATAAGCACATACGGACAGCCGGTTACGTCGGCTCATACTTCGGCTCGCGGTGATCTGTTGGCGATAACCTCCTATGTCGACGTCAGTCATGTACCAGCCTATCCGGTCGACCAGTCCTGCAACCGTCTTGGTACTGAATGCGACGCTCATCGCTGGATCTGCGCAGGCAAAATATTTAGGGACAGCAGCGCAAAGACAGAAGCAAACAAACCCTGCAACATCAACAAAGTCCTGAAGAACGCCACACAATGGGAGCTTTTACATGGTTTCGCTCAACTATCTCCAGTCAAATACTGCCTGAGTCAGTCGGTTGAGGAACGTTGTCGAGTGCAGTTCAGCCTGGTTATCATGATAATTGTGATATGCGCCAACTTTGTCAAAATTCTTTGCATGCTTCTTCTTCTGTGGCATCATAAATCGCGGCCTTTAGTAACTCTGGGAGATGCACTTGAGAGTTTCCTTCGCGACAAGGATCAGACCACGGAAAGGATGTGCTTGTACGACATTCTTAGTTTCAGGAGAAATGCTTGGGATGATGGGATTCTGGAGTGGGAGCCCAAGCGATGGCGCTGGCTTTCCAGTATTAGCCAAAGGCGATGGCTTACTTGCAATATGCTGTGAGTGTCATTCCCTCTCAGCTTCCCCCCAAGTTTCCGCTCCATTGCCATGAAAACTGTGTCACATTCGTGTTTTGTTTCTTCTCCGAAGGGTCTCGAGATAAATATCTGAACTCCATGCTAATGGTCGTAGCTGCCTCGGAGCTCTAGGAACAGCAGGTGGCTACCTTGGCCAAGCAATCCGCTTCGGTAATCTCATCGACCGCAGCATGTCGCACATCTGGCAACTAGGCTACGGTACCGTGACCTCCGAATCAATGATCGGCTGGAACTTCGCCGGCGGCCAAGGCCTCCTCCTCACCATTCTCATCGCCAATTCTCCCCAGCTGCTCCTCTCGTTCCTCTTCCTGACCTACAACGGCATGTTCACGTGCATGCGTCTTACGGAAGAATGGATGGGATACGCGCACGAACGAAAACCGCTGAGAGTGACAGATCCGGTGGGAGCTCAGCGCTCAACTTATCGATTGCAGTTGCCATATAGATATGGTATACCAATGCTGATATTGTCGGGCATACTACATTGGCTTGTTTCTCAATCACTCTTCCTAGCGCGGATAATAGCTATTGACGCGAACGGGAATGAAGACGCGGCTGGCTCTATATCTACCGTTGGATACTCCTGCATCGCCATCATCACAGTCATTCCTGTGGGCGTGGTTGTCGTCCTTATCGGTATCATAACGGGGCTAAGGAGGTATAGATCGGGGATGCCTTTAGCTGTCAGCTGTAGTGCTGCTATCAGTGCTGCCTGCCAGAGACCGGATGGGGATGTTGATGCTGCTATTAAACCGGTCATGTGGGGGGCTATCAGTCAGAAGGTCGAGTGGTTGGATGAGGAGGGAAGGGCGGTTAGGTGGAGGGGAACAAGTACGGAAGGCTTGGTTGGGCATTGTTGTTTTACTAAGGTAGCTTTGAGGTCTCGCCACCGGTTGAGGGAAAGCTGTATGCGTAGCATAATTTGGTGACACGAGAGGGAAGCTTATGCAAGAGGGCAGATAAGGATATGCTGCTGGCCAGGAGTTGTGATTGTGAGCGATGAAGAAGGAAGAATGGGGATGAGTCCATCTCCTGTAATTTCTGGGCTCGGGACCCTCTCGCTATGATGTGGGCGCGTTGGGGAATGATATCCAAGAGAACAAGACATGGGCACACATGGAGTTGATCCATACTGAATCAAGCCGACTGTATCATGCCTTTGAATCAGGTTTGATCTCAGTGGCAGTCTAAGAAGCTAGTATGATCGACTTAAGCACAAAAGCTTTCCAATTGCGCAGAACACAGGCCATTCAAGCCGCGTCGAAAGCCCAAGATTGCCCAACCGCAGATTATCTCAAGCCTTGATAGGGTGATCCCTCACTCTAGACGGATCTCGTGCTGTGATCTTCGGGCTCTCGTAGCCCTCGGAGCAGCCACTTGTTCTGACAACAAACCAGGCATGTGAGATCTAGATTGTAAAAGCTCGCTCGGGGCGCGTTATGGACTGAGAAAATCGGTCTGAAAACACCACCTTTCTGCATCTCGCCAACACGATATGTTCAATACCTACTCCAGGAGAATTGCGCACCTCGTTTCTGAGTACCCTGACACAGCTTAATACAACAAACTCAAAATTGAATCTGGGTCTATCACTTATTGCTCGGCTATAGAGCGCGCGAGCTTCCCTGGTTCCATTTCCCAGCTTCTATGTTACGAGTCCTTTCGAAGACGAATCAAGACAGCTGGCGGTGGAGCTTCTAGGCGCGCCTTTATCACGACTACGACAGTATCGAAGAATCCAGGGTCATTGTGTAATGATCAATCACAGGAAACTCGTCCTTCTTAATCACACAGCCAGCGTTACACGCAACAGATTATACCTCGCATCGCGATTTGTGGTACTCCGGCATCAGGTGGCTGGGATCGAGGTTGAAATCCGATAGCGGATGCCCCCTGTTCGTACAAATTCTTAGACTGCGTGTGTATCCTGGAATTTGCAGACTTATAACTTACAACTAATGATCGAAAACGTAACAAATGATGGTTCAAGGCTTTCAATGAGCAGACCAGGAAACGGCATTGCGGCACCCAAAGACCCCTAGAGAAAGACCAGCGATCAAGATTCGATTTCTGATATTACGTAAGCTCATCATCTCCTCTCAATTCCCTTATAACATTAAAGATTGCACGATAGCTTTTGAAAATCTTCTCGCTCAAACACTACCGTTGCGGAGGGTTGTGTTTTGGTTCGGTCCCGATCTGCATCCTTTTCTGAGCTTCTCATTGGGCGCAAATGTTCTTATACCTTTTTAGTAGGTAGGAAGTTGTGTTTCCATGTAGGATCGAATATTTTTTCGCTCTGCTTTACAATCACAAGTTAACAATGCCTCACGCGCGAGCTTGGTGATTGCCACAGGAGACAGTGTGGAGGCCGCAGGCCACAAATAGCAGAGCCCGATTATCAGTCTTGTTTTCTGCCGTAGTCTAAGTACACAGTCTGACGACGTCCAATCGAGTCGAGGGCGCGCGCCTAAGCCTGGCCGGCGGCGTTGAAATCCTCCAACCCCTCAGACACTCTCGTTGACATGGTCTTTTCGCCCTCGCGAACCCAGACTCTTGGATCGTAGCTAGAAGTGTATGTTAGCATCTGTTTAGTGTGAAGCAGGCAAGCCTTGGATAACGGTGGCAGCCGTTGGCGCTGGCTTGGTCACGCCGTGCTTTGCCTTGACAAATGCCACCGCCCTTCACAACTTGTCAAGGAATGAGAAGGGGACTTACTATTTCTTGTTTGGCTTGTCCTCTCCTTCTGGGTTTCCCACCTGTGTCATGACATAGTCCTTGTTCTTAAGGACGTAGTCGCGGATACCGGTAAGGTATGCGTATTGCAAGTCTGTATCAAGGTTCACTTTGACGACGCCGTAGCTGATGGCTTCCTTGTATTCCTCCTTTGAACTTCCTGACCCACCGTGGAAAACCAGAAACACTGGCTTGTCGTCCTTTAGTCCTTCCTTGTCTTTGACATATTTCTGGTGTTTGTTCAGAAGCTCGGGATGTAGGCGGACATTTCCGGGCTTGTACACACCATGCACGTTTCCGAAACCAGCAGCGATGGAGAAGTTGGGGCTGATGGCAGATAGAGTCTTGTAGATATTATGGATGTCTTCTGGCTGGGTGTATAGCGAATTGTTATCCACGTCCTCGTTGTTCACGCCATCTTCCTCACCACCAGTGATACCAATCTCCTGGACAACCAAAGCGTTAGTGGTTGAAAAGGGTGAAAGCCTCGGGTGAAGAGATCATGAGGCAGGTGCGAATCGTACCATCTCAAGCCATTGCTTCATTGGAGCCGCCCTCTTCAGATATTTTGCAGTTGTCTTTCACGTGTCAGTATATAGCCACTGGTGTCTCGAATCAATTAGGGTGTTACCTCGAGATTGTACTCCACTGACTCTTCCTATGTTGCTGGTCAGTGTCCCTTGTTATTGATTTGAATTGAGAGCTGGAGCTTACCGAAAGATCGATCATATGAGAGCTGAAGAGAGGTTCTCCATGCTCATTGAAGTATTTCTCGTCGTTCTGTAGCCTTGGACGTCAGCTTGGACGTGGTCCGGCACAGCGAAGCTTTGCTACGTACGTCTAACATACCATCTAACCATGGTAGCAGTTTCTTCGCGCAGTGGTCTTATGAGAGAGAAAAGACTCTGTCAGTAGCTCGTTTTCGCCATATTGCTTATTCGGTGGAGGGCAAAGGCCGTACCGGTGTGGAGCACGACAGGAATGCCGTAGACACCCGCAACGCTCCTAATATAATTCGCCCCTGCAACAGCGCCGGCAATGGATGCAGTCTGATCCTTGTTATCGATGCCCTTCCCAGCGAAGTATGCCGCACCACCCTGGGACATTTGTAGGATTATAGGGGACTTCGCATTCTTAGCAGCCTCGAGCGCCGCGACCACCGTTGAGCTTGACGTGACATTGATGGCAGGGATGGCGAAATTGTGATTTTGGCAGTATTTGACTGAGGCATTTTAGCAATTGTTTCTCTTCTCGAGGCATTGAGGGAGGCACACATAGGTTGTACACGTCCTCGCCGACAATGACGCCGGTCTTGCGCTTGAGTACTTCCCCGATAGCCATATTGTCGTATCGTTGTATTAGGACAATCAAGTGACGGGGTTGATTTTAGGGAATAATGAGAGATGCCGAGATTGATGTCAGGTTGAGGTAATTGGGACAGGGCCGAGGGGCCGGGTGTGAGTGGAGTGGTGTGGGGCTGCGGAGAAATCGGAGCCTTCGGAGGCCAAGGTTTTGCCGGTTTAGCCCATCCAAACTTGATACATAGAATATTGCAGTAGAATATTTGCTTGGCCGTCTTGGCTTGAAAGTCCTGGAGGTGAGCTTGCTAGTCCTCGAGAATTTGCTTTTGGCCTCTGCCATGTCATCGTACGTATCGAAGTATCGAGGAGGCAGATTTCGCAGAGCTTGGTGCCCGAGCATTCAATGGCTCCCCTTCTTGCCTAGCTCGATGTCTCGGTGTGGTCAAAATGGTTCGCAATGCGGGCCCGCGAAAATCGCAAAATCGCAACCTTATCAGCTGGTAAAACGCAACAACAAGAGCTTTAATCGTAAAACTTTTGGTATACAAGTTACTCGTCTCAGCTAGTACTAAAACTTTATAACTGAAAGTTCGAGTGTATCTCCAATCGTTACTGGATTACTATCATATCCTCATTGCGAACCATGTTGACCACACCGAGGATGTGTCTACGGTACTTTATTGGGGGCGAAAGATCCTCGGCTCGGCATGTTCAGCTAAGGCTGCAGACTAGACTAAAAGCAATTTGTGGGGGTGAAGAGAGAGTACTTTTCTCGTGCTTCTCATTGCTCTGCTGTTTTGTCATTTCCTGAGTGTCATCATTTCCCTTCACTCCATACGGTCCTCATGGAATGGCCTGATGTAGCTGCTCGGCCGACATTTTATGAGGACCCCCAACACGCGCCCAGCAAAACAAGAGCACGTTTTGTGGATGGAGTAGGCGATCGGACACGCAACATCTCATACGCGACTGCGCCGGGTGCAAGCCGACACAGGTCTTCTGCATCCCGAAGAAGGCATTCCACGTATCATCATGATTACGATGGTGACGTGTATGATGATAACCCATATGAATCTAGGCGTTCCAACCGGCCGAATCGTTCGTATAGTAGACATCGAGTCGAGTCCTCCCATGGAGGTACATTCGACGATGAGGATTGGGACCCTTTCATGTCTAATCAGGAGCGTGTGTTGCCCAGCCTGACGTTTGATATCAAGTTCCATAGAGTCGAGCCTTCCACAGAGCCAAAACCCTCAAATTCATCCAAAGCAATCGAGCAGACCAGTCGAAGAAATACTTATGAATCGGCAGCCGTCCAGGATTATAGGCACAAGCTGTATCATGAGAACGTCTACGGTGTCATTGATTCACGCTATGCTGGAGGCGTCCGTGGGCGCGAGGACTCTTCCGTTGAATTAGTGACTGGACACGCTCAAGACATTTCAGGAAAAGGCTTTGTGGGATTGTTGAGGTGGATGTATGGATTGCTAATCCCGTAATTGACATCTGCTAATGGCTACCCATAGCCAAATCGAAAGGCAGTATCCGAGCTTCGATTCTTTCCTAGTAGGTAGGTGCCTGGAAAAGGGTCAGACAGGTCTATAGCTAACAGCCTCAAAGGAATACGTAGCACGGCTTGAATTTCTCGACGAAGAAACTAGACGGGATACAAACGCGTTGTTACAGGAAGTACGCGAAAAACATGAGAAGCCTTTGAGATTACCCCAAGGGATGAAAGGCAAATACATGGAAGCCAACATGACGGATCACCCTGTTCTATCAAGCGATGCCAATTTCGGACAGGCTCAAGAGACGACAAAGGACCGAACTGCGACTCTGTTATGCATGCCATACTTCTTTGTCGCGCCATATGTTACAGAATACCCATCTAATGTACCAAACTTCCACCCAATGAGAACCCTACTACAATCATCCTTCATCTCTACACCTAAGAAAAGAGATCTACAGCAAGCCATATGCAACCTTGAGAATCCGGAGAAAGGGCACTGTTTTCATGTCCCTCAGATCTGGTGCCTGATTCTAGGCGACGGTATTTTGCCCGTGTTCATGCAACGTCAACTCAGCTGACAAAGCTAGACTTACTTATCACTTGCACACATTCACCTGGAGCTGATGTTAAACGAGGATTGGGTGGGATCAAGGTGATGCCAGCATCTACTTCGAACAAAGAGCCTCACATACGTGTTTCAGATGGTGGCACCCGAGTTTGGATATTGCCGATCACAGCATGCACGACTTGGCTAGTAAGTCAGAAGTGGCGAGAATAGTGTGGTGAATTACCTAATCCCACGTAGGAATTCGTGGCCAATTTCGGAGAGCTAAGCCTACACTTCGACAATCATTACCAGGTACTTCTCAATAGCACCGTGGTAACCACCGACAGTTGGACATCAGTCATTGACCGAGCTCGAAGAATGACTATTGAGCTTACCTTACGCTTTAAGAGGTATACTTCTCTAATTTTCCAAAACTGAGATAATGCAATTAACCCCTTTCTCGCTTTTCAGGTCTAATTCAGCATACAATGAATATTCTACTAGCTCAAGTGATTCGGATTCAAGCAAAGACTCCGATAGCGATGTTTTAGCTAGCTTGCAAGCCAGCCTCTCTCACGATCGTCAATCGGCGAGCGCCAATCAGCCTTACCTTGACCCGAGAGATTCCAACAGTACCCCGCGGGATAACAACCTCCTCGATAAACGAGATCGTGATTTCCATGGCGCTCAATCGGGGCGGGCCGGCCAAGGCAACCCAGAAATTAGGGCGCCGGATGCCAGGGAGTGGCATTCGGCCTCTCTTGATGAGCCACATGTTTTCATATGGTATGCGGCTTTTCCTAACCAGAGAGAGCCAGTCCGGAACGTTCTTCATACTAGATCAATTCGCAACAATAGCACCAGCGATGAACGAAAGGAACTTGCAACTCCCACCTTTCGTGTTGACGCGGACAGACTTGAGGATATCTTTTCGATGATGCACGACTCTTTATGTGCCAAAAAATTCAAGAAGCACCGAGAGTATATGGCTTGCTCGTCCGCCACAATACAAGACATTGACACCACATTAGCCCAGCTGTTGGAGAAGAAGAAGATGCAAGAAAGAGCTCGTGAACACCCCGGGAGAAGAAGCCATGGAACCGATCCTATCAACGTTACTCACCTTGATCCAGATACAGTCGGAGGACAGAGTGAAGGACATCGCAACGACATACAGGAAGATCGAAGCAGTAGTGACACCGAAGAAATTATTGTCGAGCGTCGAAATAGGCGCTCCAGTGATGGCAGTGAAGATGCAATCTTCAGCCGAAGAGGCTCTGATCATCTTAAGCGGATCAAGAAATTCATTCGAATTGCTAAGGCACTATTCGAGTTATTCCTTCCTTTACAATACTCTTCAAAGATGACAGCAAAGTACTGGGGACCGATTCAAGTTTTGATACAGGTGAGAGCGACCTCATTTCCGTGCAAGATTGCAACTCACTCCAAGACCTAGGATGACAAAAAATTCAATACTTGTTTCAAATCACTTAGCTCGAGAAAAGGATTCCCCAATTATGCGGCAAAGAATCTTGGAGATATTGCACTTTCGAAGATCATCATCGATGATCTGACACAAGAGCGAGCACCATTGCCGTGGAAATTGGTGCTTCCTGAAGGTCTCATGGGAGCTTGGCCGCGTCTTGTGATGTTTTTTGTCTTGAGTGCAGCGAAGCAACACCGGGAAGCATACTACGAGCTCGTCAAGTTTAGGGATCTAGCGTATGGGAGCAGAGCACAGTTGATGAAGAGTCTGGCTCACGAATCTTTACATCGGCGCGAAGCCGTTCTTCCACTTGGTATCGCGTCACTAGTGATCAAGAATCTGTTGGGCGATGTCACACTTGGCTTACCAGATATCGTCTCTACATACTCTGAATATCTAGACAAATTGGTAACTCCTCTGAGGAATCCCCACAAGGGGCGATAGCCTGGCTAATGTTTTTTCGTACAGGAACATGAGCTAATATCAAACCCCTATAGTCGCGTGCACCAAGAGAAACTCCTCCGCTTTCGACAAGAGGCCGGATGCGCTCTGACTGTCCTTGAACAACAGCTCGACTGCGTACGTGATCTGAACGCTCAAGTTGTCAAAGAAGCAGTCGACATGCCGCGGTGGTTCCAGAAACCGCGCGAGCATTATATTCTACAGGGTTGCGTCTCTTCGATAGAAGAAAGAATTCAGCAGTTCCTTGAGATGAAGGAGCACGCAGCTGAATTACGATCATCTGTGAGTTTAATCCCTCTACCGTCCACTGTCTTAACTACCGTTCCACAACTAATAAGCACAATCTTGTCAGAACATTGACCTTATCGAGTCCAACAAGGACCGCCAAGAAGCCGCTATACTCATCTTCACTGCTGTGACCATAATATTCCTTCCTTTGTCTTTCGTCGCTTCCGTTTTCGGCATGAACACCTACGACATCAGAAACATGGGGAAGCAGCAGTGGGTGTTCTGGGCCAGCGCGATTCCAGTCACTCTACTCGTGATGTGCTTATCTGTAATCGCCATTCGTTACTGGGACCCTGTCCGTCAGACATGGAGCGACTTCGCATATCGAAAGGAGGCAGAAGAGCCGACAGCTGTGGCTGAGCGCCAGTATACAATGTACCCGGATCCCAATCTATACCGCCGTCCGACGATGGTCCCGAATCAAATTCCTCCTCCGCCCTATCCTCAGTACGGGCCAGCGCCGATAGTGATAGATAATATGCCCAGCCGCCACCATACGAATTCACGTCCTCATCAAAGGAGCTCCCACCGTCGCTAGGATGATGGGTGAATACACAGCGCAAGATTAGCCAGTAGATTTCATGTACAATATCGCTAATCACCAGTGCAGCTCTGTAGTACAAGTCCAGCTGCTTTGAATTTTCCGCGTTGATAGGGTCCATCCTAAGGACTCGCTCTGCCACCGTGTACATGCTACTACTGTTGCTGAGCAGAGCCTTGAGCAGGTTCAACATCTGTCAACTGTGCCTCGAAGCTGAGATAGGGGAATCTGGTCGCTGGCTCGGCTAAATCTTATGAATCTTGTTGGAGCAAACGGCCAAAATCCAGGCTCCCCACCAGTGCGATATGACATGTTTTAGGGGCACATTAAGCTTCAATACACGATGATAGTATATATCGAAGTGTGCAATCACCTTCGGTTGATTCCTTACCTTTTGCTCTCCAGCCCTTGAGCGAGCACTGAGGATTGTCAACGATCGGATTAGCACCAGACCTTCCATAATCGACCACACTGTCTGACCTCCCTTCTTTCTCTCTCCATTCTTCCTTTTGTTTGTGCTCGTTTCTGTACCGAGCAGCATGCTAGTATATGCTGCTGTACCTCTTACGATATACTGGCCTACTCTATACAGTGGGTGGCTCAGCAAGTGCTTTCTACCTTCAAAAATTCAAGCGTTTCTGCCTCAAATTCTCTGCTTCCAGGCGCTGAGACTCTGCCAACCTTTCGGCTCGTTGGTGAGCTGCTTGTTGCTCTTGCGCGGCCCTTTATGCGTAATGACGCCGCTCTCTATCGCTGTGCGTCTTAACCCTTTCTTTATGTTGGCGATAAATATTCAATGCTCTTGACCACCCGATTAGGAACATTGACTAGACCATTCTACCTCGAATCTGTATCCCTCTATGGGTCTCAAGGCTTATCGATCCTTAGGCCGACTTCATCCAGCAAAGAATTGAAATTCTTCAAGGCGGAGAGTATCAAGAAGGGGGATCGTCTCCAGCGGGAGTTTAGCTCTTCCGCATTCATGTTGCTACATTACTCACACGGGCTCATCGTCTATTGATAAGATGGTGGGTATCGCGCCGCCTCCCTTTCGAAGCCTTGCCAATTCCTGTCGAAGCTCCTCATGGTACTTCCTAACCTGTTCCACTTTCTCGTGACCAATCCGTTCCTCCAATTCGTTGGTTTTCTCGACAGAAGCTCCGTTGTTTTCATTTTCAATCATTTGCGTCAGCCCATTGATCGCAATCCAATTCATTTTCAACTCGTGTCTTCCTCTCACATGGTAACGGGTCCAAGCTTCGAATCGCAAGGGATCAGCGTTCATGACGATGTCTTCTAGCATGTTAAATTGTACCCGTTCCTCTGCCATCAGTTGCTTGTTCATCTTGATGAACAAAGAGCGCTTGTCATTCAGACCTTGTACTCTAGCTTGCGTTTGACGGTACTCTCGGACTGGCTCCGTCTCTACTAACAATTCTGGTACCTCAGGATGCAGTGATTGTGAAGCGGACATGGTATACGAAGTCATCTAAATCAATCGCTGACAGGAAGTGGGGCCTGTTTCAAAGTACAAGGAAAGCTCTTGGTGTGTGAAAAAATGCGACAAACAACTTGATGCCTAGCAGCACTAGATTTCTGAAGAATCGTTTCAAGGAGATGGAACGCAGAGTCTTATATGGAATTTTGGTACTAGGTGAATTGGTGGACTTCCCGTTGTACGAAATTGAACGAAGAGATGGCGCCCTGAAATCGACCAGGCAATTAGGCACCAAATTCCAATTCTGTCACCCCTTGCTACTCCACATCGCCTTCTCCAAACAAGTCCCTTCGAGCTTCTATCAAAAATTTGTACGATCGATCTAAACGAGGACAAACCTTATCTACGACGTGGAGAACGCGTCTGATCGAGACTCTCCCCGGGTGCCCACTCAGAAGCACGCAGCATACGAGTACCCCCCTCACAGACGGCTCCCTTTCCCCCTTCGTCAATTCAACAAGCTTTACCTCACCTGGCCTGACCATTCTCATCTCTCGCTTTTCGGCGATACTAGCCTTAGCCCTGGATTCAATTCCACAGGCATCCTGCTTTTGAGATGGCATATCAGTAAGCTTTTTGTGCTCCGCTATAGTTTCAAGTACTTCCGCACGAGCCTTTGCCGAGCGGTCAAGGGGCTCTTTCTCCTCCCTCGTTTTTGGGATGGGAGGCAAACTCTTCACGAGATTTGCTGAAGATGATAAGGTTCCTTGCTCACGTCCAAGGCGTTTTGAACCTGCCGCAGCTGTGATTTGCCCCTTCATTTTCTTTCTTAGTAGATCTGATGGTTGCATGATTATGAGGTTCACCTGAGCTTCGAAGCAAGCAGTTCGAGGGGTCTTTCTTAGAGACGTTGAGATTCCAGAGAGAACATCTTTTCTTGCAGAGACGTTCAGCAAAATTTGTGTTGAGTTCTTTGTAGAGTTGACAAGGCTCTTGTTGCCCGTTGACATCATTCTTGCCTGATCTTTATTGAACACAAAGGCAGGACGATTTCTTACATGACAATAGATGTTTACCACTAGGTTGAAAAGATGGAGCAAAGGTCATAGATAGAGGGTTTAATGGCCTCCACGAAGCCAAAGACGGTTTTACTCTCGCTCAGAGGCCTTCATCACCATCCTGATTCGGAAGACCTAAATCGAGGTCCGACATCAGATTGCGATGTTGTAAAACCAATAACTACAGAGGTATCATATCTAGCCTTGATGACCAGTCTGATCCCAGCTTTACCGTGCATTCTGCGTCTTCGTACCTGGAGTAAAACCAATGTATTTCTCGCTTGAAAGACCTATAATCTCATCGGGCTCATCGAGATCTTTGCTCTCAGTAGGTGGCTTGGTAGATTATCTTCCTCAATTAAAGAGCTCTTGGCCTACGTGTGCACTACCATCTTGACAAACTCCGTAACTTTGAACGGTTATTTTGGAGTCTTTATCCCGAAGACTTTGCTGAAACTTATGTAGGTGATAAGATTTTGGTCGATGCCATGTAGTTCTCTCCTTAGCTTCGTCGTGGTTCCGGATCCTATGTTCGAGGCTGTTCCTCTCCCTTATCTCTCCTTAGGCTTATTTCTTTCCCATTTTTATGGCTTTGAGCTGATCTGCTGGTCGGTGCCACTTCGTCAATATGCATATCGTTCCTCCAAGATTATGCCCTTTGCCTGGTTTCTCATTTCTCTTCGTCGTTGTTGTCTTAGACTTCGATGTTGAGGCTGCGGAAGATAGGTCTGGGCTGGCCTTGGGGCTAGGGAATTGCAACCCGACTTCATCGTTGTTGTTGTCATCTCATTGAACAGCCATCGATAACATCGTTACTTCAGTAACCTTCTTCTTGATTACTAGACTAGCACGACGATTGCCTTGTTCGGTGGCATCTCTGGTTGCAGGATCTTGAGCATTCTCCAGGTCGTGGACGGGCTCTTCTCCACCAGTTTTGCCGTGGCTCGGTTCCATACTGTTGTCACGTTTTCTGACGAACAAGTAAAGTATGCATGTAAAGATTAGCATTGAACAAGGGGATATCAAACGCAGTAGCCAGCCAATAAAATCCTCGGGTTATGAATCAGTGGCAACAAGGGTGGGTCTGTATGGCGAGCTTTGTGTAACGCCCTACCTTCGGATCTATACCTGTGATACCAATTATCGGGATATTCAGCCCGAACGACAGATTCTCCTTCCCTAAAGGTAAGATTTCCGCTAGGACGTCTATTGATGGCTTCGCTTAAGCTTGCAAACAAGGACCTGTCTTCATTGTGCTCGCCTCATCTATTTGTTTGTCCTAAGATTGTAGAGTTGTCGGTCAGACTCCTATCCTTCCTCTTATCATTCTCTTATGTCTTTTAACCCTTTCGATGGAGTTCTTTCTTCAACTTCGGGCCAGGTTTGCCTCCGTACTCTTTTTCCTCATTCTTTCATTCAATTTAACAAATCGAGAGGTCTATGTTTTAAGAGCTTTCTCAGTCTGGCTAGTGTTTTTTGAGGTATCTTTATCTAGATAAGGTTATACACTGTGAGACATTCGCTTTCGCTGGTTGTATTTGCTTGTAAGGTCCCCTACCTCGGGGGATATCAATTCATAGCCTTACCAATTCAGGCAACTATGACTTTGGCATCCTTTGTCCCCTTCATAGCAGAGTAAGCAAAAGCTATTCCAACCTGATCGACAGCCCTTTTCGAGAAGTATTCTAAGATCTCTACAGGCTTACGATTTTTATACGCTGACGCCGTTACCTTTTTGGCCTTGGCAAGCCATGTACGAGTACGCGTTTCTTTCATTCTGCGTCTTTTCCTCTCGCGATGGTATTCCATTTCAACACTTCCAATCTCGCCATTGCATCTCAGCTCTTGAATTTCAACTATAGCCTCACCGCCTTTCCATAACATCCCCCGCATGTCGAAAAGATTGCAGAATGCCCTTACTATCTCTTATCCGTCCTCCTCAATTTCTTGCCCGTTCCAATTCCATTTCGCACGCGAAAGCTTCTGGAAAACTATCTCAAGGAGCCGAATATTGTGGCGTTTGAAGAGAATCGTCAGTGCCCGTCCCAAAAGCTCACCGGCGTTACCGAGGACCAATAAGCCATTTTCGACGCCGTCCTCAGCGTACTGGGTGGATTGGTTGTTGGTAAAGCGAAGACAGGTGTGCCTTAGCTTCAGCCTATTGCTCTCGCTAATGCCCATTATCCAGTCTTGCATGGTGGTACAACCGTAATGGTTGAGACTATTGTGATGAACACACTCGTGCGGAGCGTCACTACCAGAAAGTACGATCTATTCAAAGCAGTACCCGCAGTGAGCTTTTCAGCATTCGAAGTTCAAAGCGCTGGATGAACAGTGCTTGGTAACATCAAGTAGATAATCTCCAGATTCTAGTGACATATCATCAAACCAAAAGCTATGGCTGCCGTATAAGAATCTTGCAGCCTCGTCACGATTTTGCTGACAAGTGCGGAGGAAGGGAAGACTATCAGGGATGTTAAGTGTATAGCCGTCACGCTACTGGCTGAGAGTCCCGCGACAATCTCTCCTGCGCCTGCTCTCCGGATAAGGTCCAATGATTGTGTCTTTCCGAGGGGGAGGGAATAACAATTCGTAGATTATGTTATAAATCTCCAAGGGGAGGCGGAAGCATGGAAATTGCAATCTAAGCTGTAAGAAAAGGAGCAAGTAAGTAATGATTTTCTACTCGCGAGATTTAATGAAAGCTGACCGCGGTTGTTGGATTTGAAGCGAGAATGACGTGGGGTCGGTTATAACACTGGTGAATTGCGGGCGATGATCAAAAGGCTGCTGGAGGAGAAGATGTAGTTCAGTCTTGTTTGGTTATTTTGTCCTAGTGTTAAATGGTCGATGATAGATCGGAAGTAACTTATGTCGAGACTAGTGGAGTGAGATGGGGATTCGACATCTTTGGTACGGGTAATCCTGTCCAGGGTAGGCCACCATCTAGAGCGGGATCGAAACGTTTCCATGCTAAAGATGGGAAAATCGTCCAATTTGCGGGAGGCTTTTTAATAAGTACCGATCTTGAGGGAATTCGCTATAATTCAACAGCAATAGGCTATGAAGAAAAGTTGTTTATGACGCAGTTATAGAACACAGTACGATCTATCATTTCTTTAGGGTGGTTATTACTGTAGAAACTACTGTTGCAAAGCTAGAGGCGGTGAAAATTGAAGATGTACTTCTGCGAATGCTAGGGCGCTTGAGAGGTTCAATGTTGGATCCGTATAAAATGAAACTCAAAGTCTCAATCAAGCTTAGCGCCTCTGTTTTGATAAATATCTAACCACCACGCCCGCACGCCATTAGCAACTCTGCGTGGCTGGAACCAGGAACAACTTTGAGAAGAATCTGAGGCGGCCCAAGTGCTATACGATGCACAATGGTAGCATGAGGGCATATACAAGCTAGCTTTTTGTCCTCTTGCTACATCCTGAGGCCCACCTCCATGGATCGAGTTTGCTTTTGCTGTGGATTATTTGATACTCATAGCAAAGACAGCGCAGCGCCAGGTTGCATAAACGGCGTTCTAAGAGCGTTTGATCTCATCTTGCCCTTCCTACTTGTGATCGGATCAACTATTTTCTCAGTAATATTTTTTGTCTTGGGACGCTTTGTGCCTTGCGGCCGGATGGTAGTCTGTCACTGTTGTTACTGGTGGGCCTCTTAGAAGCAAGACTGCAAAAGTGGGTTCCCGGGCACCAGAACGCGATGTACCCTGGCGCTTTCCTTCATGCCCCTCGTCAGAAAAAGTAGCTTTGCTCTTCGAATGACCAGATACATGTTCAAGAAGAAGTATGGCAGGATGCTCCTCCTGCACCAATTGTCTTTGCTGGTAGGAGCTTGGACGTTTCTCCGGCCATACTCAGGATTTCTTTCAGCAGGGGCCGATGTATTCAATCTCCTCGAGATTGTTTGCCTCTATTAAAGCACGCGCAGGGCCTTTTATTGAATACCGAAAGGAAGAGATTAGTCGTTAGCAAATAATCATCAATGTGGGCTTGGACTTCGTATCACGAAGGCAACACTATCACGGAACATGGGGGCATGGGTCTGTAGATTATTTGCACCTTCTGATCCAGTGGTTCGTAGAATGCTTTCCGCAAGACCGCCATCGAGAGCACTCCTTACCTAGCATTGGCCTCCATTTAGCGCCTGTTTTCAAACGCAGATATGCTCTTCCGTTCACGAGAAGTAGTAGAACTCATTTACGAAAAAATGCAAGAGCAGATCCTACAAGTTTTATGTTTCTCCCTTGCTTTCTCAAATCATATTCACAGTCTGAGTATCAGCATTCCCTCGACGTCATAGCACTCCTAGCATCAAGTAATCCATACATACATCCTGCGTTAGGAGCATGGGGAGTATCAACACCTTTCGAACTCAACCTCACCTCGCACCAACAACCATTGCGCGAACGCCCCATCCTCATCCTTCCATCACTGGCCATCAACATGGCATGCCTCATCTTTCAAGAACACTGCGGCAGACTATCGCATATCCCACGGTTCAACATCCCCCAAGCACAGAGTAGCTCAAGGGGATCATATCACCCTCAACAACTGCATAATCGAAAGGTCATAAAAGGAGTCGGGTCTACTGGGAATGACTATAGAAATGAGTACGAGTCCAGAGTTCCATACTAATTTCATAAATGCAATGGCACGCGAGGAAGGGGATTGGACGGCTGAGGAGTGCGAGTGTAATTGAGATAGTATTGGTGGTTGTCGGAACGTTTGAGCAGATGGAAGTAGAGATGTTCTCGAAGGGCGTGGAATCTGAGTAAGATTGCCCCTTCAACAACGGGTCATATATGATGACTTGCGTGGAAGTTGGGCGATTTCGCTTCAACGATGCTTATCGATATGCAAGTCGAATGGCAAGTAGGTCAGAATTAGATGCAAGCAGATGAAATGACTGTTAGAAAGAACAGTGCCTTTTATGAGTGGGTAAAGCCAGCTTCACCCTCATACCGTCGTGATCATTTCTCAACTCTCCTTTTCAACTCTTGAAATCATCTCTAATCAGAGGCAACAATCTGCCCATCCACACACATGGTCCGCGGGGCTACACTGCCCATATTCACCAAGCCACCTGTCCCGAATGTCAGCCTCCTAAACTCTCAACCTCTCGTGACGAGCTTAAACAGGAAATATCTAACATACCTTCATCACAAAGAAAGAACATACTCGCATCAGGCGAACAACTCAACGTCCCACCAACAGAACAATCCCCGTCACTCGCACCCGCAATACTCCCATCCTTGCACACTGTACCATCGGCAACCGGCCCCATGAAGATGTATGTCGTCGCTCCTCCTGATGTTGGCGCACAGAGGGAGAAAGATGATTGGCTGTTGCAGTACAGGTCGTTCAGAACACAAGGAAGCGGTGGTAGCACGGTGCCATTGGATGGGGAAGGCGGCTGTCCAGTTGAAGTGACGTTACTGGTAGAGACTGGAGTGATAGGCGTGAAAGAGAACGGTAGGTAGGAGGGCCAGTCTCTGGCGGCTAGCGTTTGATGTGAGGAGCCATTGATTATGGCGGTAGCATTGGGTGAAAGGTAGACCGTTGAAAAAGATTGCCGAGTAATGGTCGTTGTGGGATAGTGTAGTGTTTTGTGGAGGGTGTAGTTGGTGTGGCCGAGACGGCCGGTAGCTGTGGGGAAACCGGAGTGCGTAATGTTGACAGTGGACTGTGGTACTGGTACGATCGTTAGGGTTGAGGTCAGTGTGCGTGGTACAGCTGAGACATCGAGGAGCAGGAAAGAGATCGTAAAGACAGTGAAGGATACCCTCATGGCGAGGTTAGGTGCTGGGAGATCCGACCATGCACCGGGAACGGGAAGAGAAAGCAGACGGGGTAAAACCAAGGTTCAACGTGAATGCAGGGAAATATAAGACTGGAAGTTTTTTGGAGATTTGTATACATTGGGGGAATTCAACGCGTGCCTCTGGAATGTAACCCACCAACAATCTCTGACGCGCGACCAACGAACTTCGGTCTGAAAACATGACCTCCCCAATATACTGTTCTCTGATCAAAAATCGGCAGCAGCAGAGAAGAGGGGCAATATGTCGGAAGCGCCGAGGCAATCATCGTTCGCTGGTAAACATCAGCATTATTCTTAGGAATCCTGATATATCGCTTTGACCTGGTTTTATCGAAGCATGACTATCGTTGACATGGCAAGGCCTGTGAGCAGCCCCAGTTTTAGGTTTGTCAAAGACACTTGCAATGGGGAGATATTTATTCCTTCTGTGCAAATGACACGCTCAAAGACGCCTCCTCACCTCGAGCTACTGCCTTGTGCAAATTCTGCAAAATCTCAATTACCTTCATATCAACCCACTCCTCCACTACCTGCCGGCCACACTGCCTACTATTGTCCAGCTTTAAAGGCATTCTGTTATCGCTTAAGACGGCTCTGTGGCGTAGCTTGGCCTCATTAGCCATGAAGGGTGAGTGTCCTTCATAATACTCTTCATCCAAGACCTTAGAGATTTTGTGACGGTCGAAGAGCATTAGAACGTTGTCCAATTCTCCCCTCTGTCCTGATGACTTTTCCTCTCGGACCGCGGAGAGGATGAATCCGCGATATATAGTATCAATGACCGCGCTTTGGGGGCAATATCGACTTTTGTCTCACCGTGTATTCAGATGATTTCAGATAGGGCAGAATATGAATGGAGGATCTCGTAGCATTCCAAACCCAGCTACGTAGAAATCCTCAAAGGCAACGACGATGAGCCCGAAGGAAAAAGTCGTGACCATAACAGTATTCAAGAAAAATACCAAAGAATCTGAAGACAGCGAACAACCCAGCAAACACGCAGTCAAATCCGAGCAGACCACGGAATCCGCAAATCGAAAACCGTTGGAAGGCAGCCCAAATCCTCGACCTCGACACCGCTCATAACTTCATATGCATGCACGTCAGCTATATGTTACTAAACAAGGATCGGGAGGGAGACATACTTTTGAGAGGTCAGAGTAACGTTGGACGTCGCTCACTCCTTAGCTTTTGACAAATTCGCGGAAGAAGGAATTGGTGCTGCGGAGACACTTGTAGCGGAGCAGTGAGTAGAGACAGGCTCCTTACCAGGTAGCTGGCAAGTAGTGAAGCATCGGGTACGCCGCTGCACAGTGTAAACACGGGCTGAAAATTGGCAAAGAAGGTTGTACAAGAGCATGTATAAGCCAGCCCATCTATAGCTCTATGTCGCTGGTATTGCTAGCCATAACAAGTTCCGAAAACGAGACGCTCAAGAGGAAAGTAAATCTTACTCGCCTACTCCCTGCTGCCGAAGACCTTGTCATAGCCAACGAGCGAGAATCTGTACCTCACATCATTCTTCTTGACCCTCTGCACAGCTTCTGCGCACCCCTTCTCAGAAATATCGATAGTCTCAATGTATGGCTTAATGTTCTTCTCACTAGCCAGCTTCAACATAGCAAGCATCTCTGGGCGGTTACCAATGTGACTTCCCCCCATCTTGGCTCCATTTGGCGCGAAGTCCTGAGCCATCATCGTAGGTAGGGGCTCATCGGGCAGACCGACATTGTGGAACTCGCCATTGACGTTGAGGGTGGACATGTACTCCTGGATGTTGAAGGTGTGGGTCATATCGGCGGTGTTGAGGATGAAGTCGAATTCGAATGCCCAGTCTTTGGCCCAGTCTTTCTTGGAGGTGACGATGAATTCCTTTGCACCCATCTTCTTGGCATCTTGTTCTTTGTCGGGGGAGTGAGAGAGGGCGTAGACTTCGGATCCGAGTGCCTTGGCCCAGAGGATACCAAAGTGACCGAGACCGCCACTGTAAATCATGTTAGTCGGTCTGGTCTGGTGAAGTAGTGTTTTGAAGACTTACACTCCGAGAATTGCGACCTTCTTTCCTGGGCCGACGTTGGCACGGACCAGAGGACTCCATACTGTGAGGCCAGCACACATCATTGGTCCAGCATCTTTTGTCTCAATGTTGTCAGGAATCTTGAAGGTGAAGTATTCATGGGCTCGGACATGGCTGGAGTAGCCTCCTTGTGCGATGGTCCCATCCTCGTAAGGTACACCGTAGGTGTCTAGCACGTATTTAGCAGACATGGTCAGCTAGTGGCCTCTGGAAAGCACTCACCAACTTTATTGGGGCAGTAGTTCTCCTGGTCCGCCTTGCAGAGCTTGCACTCCAGACAGGCACGTATCTGAGCACCGACGCCAACACGGTCTCCGACCTTGACGGTGGTCACCTTGCTGCCAACCTTGATTGCCTTGCCAACGATCTCGTGGCCAACGCAGATTGGCAGAGGGCAATCTCCCCAACCACCTGTGATGGTGTGAACGTCAGAGCCGCAGACTCCGCAAGCATCGATCGTAATGTCGATGTCACGGTCTTCGAACTTCTTTGGCTTGAACTGCGGGAATGGTCAGACGCAATGATCATAGCAGTGATTGACTCAGGCTCTACTCACTTCTTGCTTCTTGAACTCAGTCCAGTTCTTCTGATCCTCGATCATGAAGCCTGTGAAAGTATCTGGATAACCCATTATGACGATAGTGTATAGATTGAGGTATATGCTTTGCTGTGCTGTGTTCTAATTTTGTTCTCCTTGATTCTGTTTGCAAGAAATCGTTTCGATTCAAGGAGTGGCGAGTACGGATGCTTTGTAGGGTTTTCCAGATTTTTGGTACAAATGTGGAACCGTTACCTCATACTTCAGAGGCTAAGTAAATAATTCAAAAGCATGAGGTCATGCGAAGTACTGCCTTGTGCGGGCCATATGTATCCGCGTTCCAGGCTCGAACCGCAGAATGATGAGTGTCAACCGAATATCTTCTCTTGTCTTAGTTATTCCATGTCGGTTCGAGATCTCCAGCAAAGACAATTGTTTAGGGAAAGTCTTCCGAGACAGTCTGGTAAATAAAAATACCCCGCTGTGGGGTTGACGAGCGCGGGAGAGATGTGCGACGTAACGCGTGATGCAAATCGAACGTAGCAGTGGCATCCCTTTTGCGCACGAAGACATCTGTACATAGTTGAATCAAAAGACTTTCCTCTCTGTCATTGAAATATTGCTTCCTACCTACCACTGACCTTTCGCTGACCTCGCAAATTGAATATTGACCAATTGCCAAGATGATGAAAGCACTTCGATTCCATGGCCAAAAGGATATTCGAATCGATGAAGTGGAAGTGCCGACATGTGGCAAAGGCCAGGTGAAGGTTGGTGGTCATGATACCGCTTTCCAGCAGCATTTTAGCTGACCACTCATTGTCAGGTAAAACCAGCGTATGTAGGCATATGTGGGACAGGTATAACGCAACGCTCATTAGGCCGCTGGAACGACCGGCTCATAATTGTGTTCCAGATCTGCATGAATATCTTGGAGGCGCCAACATTATGCCCACCACTCCCCACCCCATTACCAACGAGAAGGTACCCTTGACTTTGGGCCATGAATTCAGCGGCACCATCGAAGAAATAGGCGATGGCGTGAGTGATATCAAGGTTGGAGCAAGGGTCACAGTCCAGCCCATCATATATGACGGAACCTGTGGGGCCTGCAAGGCAGGGTATATCAATTGCTGCGACAGCAATGGGTTTGTAGGTTTGAGTGGTAGGTACCTCTGCTATTAACATGGAATTGGCGCCAACGATGATCTGTAGGTTGGGGTGGGGGACTCTCCGAGCATTGCGTGGTCCCTCGAAAAGCCGTGTACGAAGTCCCAGATAATGTGTCGTTGGAGATTGCTGGTAAGTTAGCTTTGTGGACATCAGAATGCCACTGATTGTTGGTCCTAGCGCTGGTAGAGCCAATCGCCGTGGCATGGCATGCTATCAATATCAGCCCCTTCAAGGAAGGCGACTCGGTGCTCATCCTAGGTGGAGGACCGATCGGGTTGGCCGTTATTCAGTGTTTGATAGCCAAAGGAGCCAAAAAGATCATAGTTTCGGAGATGGCTTCTAGGCGAAAGGAGTTCGCAAAACAGTTCGGAGCTCACTATGTGTTGGATCCGTCGAAGGATGATATAGTCGCCAGAGTGCGTGAGATCTGCGAGGGGCAGGGCGCAAATGTCGCCTTCGATGCTGCAGGAGTGCAACCTGGGCTCGACCAAGCTATTCAGGCGATCCGAGCCAGAGGCACACTTGTCAACATTGCGATCTGGGAGAAGACTGCAACTATCACGCCGAACTGGCTGTGTTTCCGAGAGCGAAGATATATGGGGGTGGCGACATATGTCGAAGGAGATTTCCAAGACGTGATAGACGCACTCTCATCTGGTAAGCTTCCCTCCGATATAGCCGGAAAAGAAATTTAGCTGACAGGATTTGGTCCAGGACGGTTGAAGCCAGAGACAATGATCACGAAGAAGATCCAGATGGACGAGGTTGAGGAGAATGGTTTCAAGACGCTCGTGCATGATAAAGATAATCAGGTCAAGATCCTGGTCGTGGTCAACGAAGAAAAGCGGTGATGTAGGAACAGCACTCAGGGAACTTCGCCGACAACCTTGACAGAAGGCTGAATTACGTGCCATGTAGGCATTGCAAAAGGGGCGATGCCTTGAGTGTTCTTGCTTGCTTGTGGATTCTTTCCGCCTGGTTCTGCTCTGAGAGGGGTTCCTGAATGTATTTGTATGTGACCGGTTTCCGCTGCGGCTCCTCCGCGCTCATCTCAGGTAGTAAGATTGCCAATTGCACCGCTTCAGCGCTTCTACGTGGTGAAGCACGCGGGTTGTAGACAATAAGCCTGGATCCATAGTATAATGAGCGGTCCGTTTCTTGTAGGGGCGTGGTCTGGTGTCCTGATGTTTTCAAGTCTAATGCCTGAGAGCCTGTCAGCTGCGCTCGCAAGACGCAGACAAAGACTTCGCGTTCCTCTGTCAATACCTAAGCCTTTGCAGAACAAATCCTGGTTTCCAATCCCTTTATCAACGCGTCGTGCGTTTCGAACTCCCGGGTTTCTGCTTGTCCAAGTATGCCTTGAGCACGGATTCAAGACCCTCATTCCGGCGTGTCAGTAGCAAGACGTCATCCGTTGAGACAGTTAAGCGTTTGGCATGCCTGAGCCATATGTTAGCCTTGCTCTTCAATGTGAATCAGTACATGGGCCACATACTTTGCGAAGCTTTCCAGATCGTTGCTGACATTCTCTACCAGTAAACACGCGTTTTAGATTGGATCTTTTTGGAGCGTGAGCTGTAGCCTACCGATTTGCGCCCAGACCATCTCCGTCAAGGCTCCGATAAATTGTGGTGTGGCGTTGACGCCCAGCTTGAGCGTCTCTTCGTCCACTATCTTGCCTATCGAGAACCAGAGGGCTGATTTGAGACGCTGCACAATCTTCAGCACTTGTCAGACACGTGTATTTAGGAATTATCACCTCGTCTAGCGCTTGATCTTCGTTTTCGGCCATGTCGCGCGTCGTTTGTGGTTGGGGGTTGTGGATGGAGGAGAAAGTAGCTATCCGCGTCAAAAGTAAATATATGCCAAGCCTTTCTTGGGGCTCAGCATACATAACGGGACCGAGCAAATGGAAGGAGCATTTTGATCAATCAATATTTTTCAAACCAATTCTACAAAGGACCTCCGGTCCGCTATGCACATATCATCGTTCCCCGATTACAGAAGCTTACTACGCTTGTATAAACCCATTCTGGAGCATCAATCCAGAATTCTCATGCCCACTAGTACGTCCCACAAGGCCTCCATGCTCGAGGTAATAAGAAGGCTGCATGCTGATAAAAATGCGCTGTCTGCTGTAGCTGACATCATTACGCCCATTTCCAGTGAAAGCTCCCAGGTTGTCTCTCAACATCATGGATTTGGCCAACAGCCTGATTACAACCAGCAACCTTCGACTCGGCACCATCGTCTGCGGATATCTGCTCTTACGACCCTATCTTCTGAAATTCGGAGCCTCAATATGGCATTCTAACGATGACAAATCTACCACACACGATACCCCCGACGCACAGGTGCCCAACACATCGCGTAACCACTGCATTGGTAAATCCGACGAGGAGGACAGCGAAGACGATACGGCCACGAATTGGGGACGCCGGGCTCGAAAACGGCAGCGAGGGTTGGTCACGAGAACAATCGATGAAGCCCAATCGCAGGGCTATGGGGACGTAACGGATACAGCGTAGGTTGCCATCATACAGGTGTGGTGGAGGCAATACGAAGATCGTTGGTCTGTGGTAGGCTCAATGTGAGGAGGGAGGAGTTACCTGAGCGCCTTATTTGGGTCAGTAATCACGACATGATGGCGGTATAAAGGTACTGCCAATTATTGTCGCTTTTCTAAGACAAAGGGAAAGGCTTGGTGTTATATGTTTCTCTGGCGTGCCAATGCGCTGGCCAATGTGGCAATAATTACATAAATAAGCAAACGATGTTCCTTCTAGCTCCAGGAACGCCCCCAATCAACTTCCCTTACACAAGTTATCCCCGAGAAATATGTACGCTTATGCACGGCAGAATCCGAATAGCCGTTTGACCATTCAGCTTTCGCATTGCTCGAAGGATCGTCAGCCAGCGAGTCTCAACAACTCCTCCACCGCCAGTCTGCTCCACTCCTTCCTCGCCATCGCGGAGACGGCGTGAAGCCGAATCCCACTAAGCTTTTCTTGGAGCAAGGAGGCCTTTTCTCCGCACGAGACTCCCTCTAATTGAGTTCCTGTTCTCCCATTTACGACTTACGAATCTACGGCTTTTCTGGTTTTTCGCCCAGCGCTGCTATCTGGTAAACATCTGATGACCTCAATTGCAAATTTGGCCGTTCAGTTGCACCCTGGCGTCTGATCTTCTGTACTTTCCAGTCCATTCCTCCAACCTCAAGGCAACACGGCCATAGGCGTCCAATACCGGAAGATGACCTCTCCACGGCCTTCTTACCAACGGTCTAGGTCGTATGTCAGGTTACGCGATGACAGGTATGAAGCTATTCAGGGGTCATCAAATACCCGTACTGAATATTTTCCAGATCTTACTGGGATGAGCACGAGCCATCGAAACACCAGTTGCTTGTCCAAGACGAGAAGCACCGACTTCGTCATTCAAGGTCCCCTTCTCGCGTCCGTCAATCCTATACATCCAACTGCGGTCGAAGAAGGTCCAAGTGGCCACCTTGTCCTAAGGTAGAGGACATCAAGGTGGAGGACGAGATCCCAATGAGAGGAAAGATTGGTCAGGACCCTATGATCATAGACGTCCCGTACGGTAGTGACACAAGAAGCATGAGTTCGAGTGGTGATGAGAGCTCCGGGCCCGAGACCCCTCCAAGTTCATCCAATGAGCACCGTGGTAGCCAATACTCGTGGAAGCCTGGCCGCAGGACGGATGTTCCAGTGGATGGGAAGCTGAATGCTTCAAGGCCTTCCCAACAGCCAAGCAGGGCTGATTTGAATGAGTTTGATAACCGAGGCAGGAAGGCAATGCCAAAGTTGGACACAGACCTTGCGCAAAGCAATCCAAACGCCGAACGCCCACCTCAGCTGGAACGTGAACGGTCACCGTATGTCTCTGGTCCCCAAGACCGAAAGCTAAAGGGAGACCGCTTCTCTGGTGAACATCTTCTTTCGCCAGACATAAGGAGTCTAAGAACAGTGCTATCACAGAGTGGCCGCTCTCACTCTCACTATGATCATCGAGCCGCAGAGCCGCAACCGAAACATACTAGAGACAGCCCTATGCGCCCAACCCCCCCACCATTGGGCAGGCATGCATCAGCCAATGATCCTAGAACTACAAAGGCTGCCAACAACCAAGAGCTCGTCTCGAGCCCCGACGATCCCAGGCGATCGCAACGCCCGACGATGGGGAGCCAGCGTACCCAATCTCATCAAACCCCGCAAATTGTGGAGGTCCATGACAGTGGTAGACCTAGTCACGTTCACGACAATCCTAGACAATCTGTACGGCCTTCCCTGGAAGGGCGTAGATCTACAATAGAATGTCCAGAAAAGCTCCCACATACCGGTAGAGTGCGATCAAAGTCGAAGAGCCACCATGGCCATTCTAGTGAACCCGATAGCGAAGCTGCTAGGATCAATGGTACACCAAGTCAGCTATCTCCACAGACGCCCTCGAAACATCCCAATGGGTACTTTAGCGAAGCGAAGCAGGACCCGAGAAGGCCGAGCTCTAGACGTCCAGATCCTCGACGATCCTTAACGACCGCAGATCCCGATGCACCAGCAGTGAACCTCAGGTCCCTCGTCAGTGGTGAGGGCATACATCAGATATTGAATGCTACAGCTCTAAACGCAGCCCTCAACAAAGATCCTGCGCTTGCGCGAAGAGCCTCCCCAAGGCCTTCTCCTCGTCCTTCTCCCGGCGTCTCTCCCTTAGCTTCACCCGATGCTTCACCTACCGGGTCTCCCTATGCCTCCCCACCTAGGACACCTCCCAACGGACACAGAGCCAATCCTGTAATTAGCCTCAAAAGGAACTCACCAGCCTCCAGGCCTTCTTCACCTTTGTCTTCACATTCATCAACGTTGGGAGCAGATCCTGGCACAGGACCACATAGCATTGATCCAAGTGATAGGCATCGACTACCTCCACTCAAGTCGAGACACACAACGCCATTGGTATCCCCGCCAGTTGACCAACCGAAGGAGAACTTGGCACCAGGAATCGTCGTTCGATCACCGTCACCATTGCCCGCAAAGCACGGAAAGTCCTTCTCCCCGGAGTCCGGAGAATTGCACAATACACACAGTAAAGCAGGATCTATAGCTCCGAGGGATTCACCCTCTCCTTCAACTCTAAGGCCAGCTGGTGTCTCTGAGCGTCGTCGGTCGGCGTCCAGCGCTGACGTTCGGCCACAATTGACAGTCAATCCTGCACCATTCTTGCAGCCATCTGAGTTACCATCGTCTCCTGGCTCTAGGTCAAGGGGCACCTCTCCCGGCCTCATGTCGCGCAGTGACAGATACAAGCCAGCATATTTAGATACCAGCTCTCCTACAGTAGGATCAAGTTCTTCACGGCCTGAGCCTAACCCGCCGGCTCAAAGATCGAGATCATACGCTTTTTCCCCAATCTCTCCTGGCTTAAGATCGCACTCCGCTCTTCCAGCTCCTCTTGTCTCCTCTCGCCCCAGAGCCACATCTTCGGCCCCAGCACCAGTTGTAATTGCTCAGCCACTAAAACCACTACCAAGTCTACCCATCTGTCCCCGGCCAAAGCGTGTAGCCGGCTACAACGATTGGTATACACTGCAGCACAACACTGCTTTTGCAATTTGTCCTGATTGTCGTGAGAATGTCTTCGGTGCCAATTCCGAGCGCTATTTGATGCCAAAATCCATGTCATCCAGCCGTAAGACTCAGTGTGACTTAAACAATCCATGGATTCGTCTTTCATGTCTACTTCGAGGCCCGGACCTCAATATACTAGGCGCTCTGTCTGAGGTTACCTCGAAGGAGAAAGAATGTCCGGAGGACTATGATGAGCCCAGGGATTGGTACCGCCTTGAGGACCCCGAGAACAACAAACACATCTCCAACTTCAACGCATGTCCCCAATGTGTGCATAGTCTGGAAGTCCTCTTCCCATCCTGGCGTGACGTCTTCTATAGATCACACTCCTCCCATACCCACAACCACGAGCTCAAGGAGAGGCAATGCTCATTGCGTGTCAGCCGTCTGCGTCTTGGCGATTATCTCGACATGATAGTCGCATCCGCCCAAGAAGCCGAAAAGAGCAGGAGGAAGCCCAACACGGAGCCCGTCGCTAAGCTAGCAAAACAACTGGCCGCGATTACGGAGTGTCCTAAGGATAGGATGCTTCCCCAAAAGTCGTGGCACGTTCACGCGCACATGCCCGAATTTACGATCTGCCAGGAATGCTACGAAGAGGTTATATATCCTTTAGCAAAAGGCGGCTCAACTATCGCAGCCAACTTTGACAAGCAGCCTCAAAAGTTCCCAAATCCTACAGTTGAGGCCTGTTGCCAATTGTATTCCCAACGCATGCGAAAAGTCTTCGAGGAGGCTTGTGATGACGATGACTGGGAACATCTGAGACATACGGCGATGAAACGGCACATGTTACAGCAGGATATATTGGGTACTTTGGTGGAGAGTTCACAGTACCCGGTCGATGATGAGATCAAGGAGAGGCTGGGGAAGTTGTTGGAGGAGTGGAAGAAGAAGGAATGATGAGGCTGTCCACCATAATAGCCAGATTGGAATTCTTGGAAACGACCCAATGGGAAAACGTAGAGCGGAAGGCATGCTGACCACGATGTAGACGATGTTCTACGACTCTACGATTACAGATTTACGATAATGACTTACTAGAATAATGACAAAAGTTTCGCTTGCTGCTATGTTATGCACGTAAGACCGCCAAGAACACCACGTGACTTGACTTCACTTCTTCGTGTTGAGTGATCGATCTTCCGATGTTCACATTTGTACCTTCGCTTTCTTCAACCTCACTGCCTTTCACCTCTTTATGACAAACCTGGACGGCACACCACTTTGAGCACCATGTTGATATCAACTACTTCAAAGGAGCCTTCGGCTGGCATGACACCTCGCCAGCTACGTCCAAACAATTGAAGCGCACTTCTCCTTCGGTAACACGCCAACGACTGCCACCAACTTCAATTCTGTACCTCAACTCCTCCTCACCTGGCGCCACACGCACTTGCTCATCGCCAGACTCCACCAACTCATTCCCGTAAGAGCGCCCACCTAGGCTTCTGCCGGCTCAACCCCGAGCTCAGCGACCACCATTCACATTTTCGCTGTCGCCATCGATTAGCAACGAAGCTTGTACCTCATGTCTTCCACGTGTATCACATTATGCTAATCCGTTACCCGATTTCACCAAAATACTTCGCAACATTCCCTGCCGACGCTAAGCTTCATGTGACGGAACCACTGCAGTGTCAACCTGTCATTCCTATTTTTCCGCCTCCCGTTGGAGATCCGCAACATGGTCTACGAGCTGTTGTACCAGACATCATACCTCGACAAGGTCATGATACCTGTTCCTGACGACGTGTCGGCTTTCGTTTCTAAACCTCCGCACAGACCTACCAATCGAAAAATCAATTTGCGGGACAGCCTTCCGTTCCTCAGCTGTTGCCAACAAGTACTTGACGAGGCAACGACTGTCCTGTACAGTTCGCATACATTCTACTTCGACGACACCGAGCAAAATGAAGCTAGCTATAAATTCAACGTTACGCAATGGTGTAGGTCCTGCAAAAACTTCAGACCTGGTGATCCACACTGCCCGTCCTGTGAAATCTACGGCTCATGGGAATGCGCTGTTGATAATGAACACGAACACGCCGGTCGCAAATGCATCCATTACGACTGGATTCAAGCGTGCAACTACATTCACATGTTTGACTGGATGCAGAATATTGGGGAGGGTAACCGACGGAAGCTTCGACACATCCAGCTTAACTTCACTGAAGATACGCCGAAGAGTGCATTGAAGACAGGGAACTCTATCTCGATGGATGTGGCGGTGAACTGCTCGGGAAGGCATTCAAGCTGCTTTCGGAAGGTCACAATCTTTACAGACTAGAACTTTCCTCTCGGACGGAACCATATAGTGGAGGCGCGGCTTTCCTGGCAGCTTGCGATCTTTTTAAGCAGAGTGGAAAGATGAGAGAGCGTTTGGAAGCCATCAGACCCATCAAGCAGCTGAAGTGTACTGGCGAGGTGAAATCGCCCTGGATTCACAATGAAATAAGTCGTCAGAACACGGAGAAGGTGCGCGTTGGGCTTCAACAGGTCAGAGAAGTGATGGAGTCGGGATTCAAAGCCCGCAGGCATGTGGAGAGCTCGGATCCCTTCACACAAGCAGCTGTTGATCAGGTCGCTCGAGCCATTGTTCATCAGATCCCGAAAACGTCTTGAGCACCGATTGACCTGATCTCGAACCATTGGCGAAACTAGGACTGGATGCTCGCATTGGCAGGGTAAGCAGAGGAGCATGAAGGAGGCGTATTCGGGGATTTAATGTCGGTGACGATACCGATATACACGCACGGACAGGAAGTCGAGAAACGTGCGTGCTTCTATAATGGCACTTACTACCCACATATGTCAATCTACAAAACCGAAATCGGGGTGTAATGGCGATATCATCTCATTCAAGTGGTCCTTCTCGGAACTTCATCCAAGAATTCCTGTTAAACGATCAACTCGATCGCCACTTCTGTCCTCTCGATCGGCTGCAATAGGCCACGAGTGACTGAAAACTCCCCAAAGCAATTCCACGCCGTAGCTATGCAAGGGAATGCGGATATGAACGTCGAACTTTATCTTCCTAATATACGTCTCATAATGAAAACGCCTCGTTAGATAGTGAATAACGATGTCGAAGTTTGGACAATGCGTTCATTCATCAAGGTATACTTGAATGTCAGAGACAACATTCTTCCAAAAAGTATCCGGTTGAAATACTCCATATATAGGTCCACAAGACTACAGAAGCTAACGCACGTCGCTCTGAAGCGAGGCGCAGTACATACTTCCATCTCTAACTCACATAATAAATTCCACCTTCCTCCCATCCTGGAAATGCGGCGTTTCTGCATTCCTGCAATCTTCAGCCTTCACCTCGGCTTAGCTTCGCTATCCGTATTCTGATCAACGAATCTATTCCAATCAAAGTGCAGACATGCTAATATCCTACAAGAGAAATAGCGACCTTTGATACGCCATGCCGTGTACCGATCGCTGACCAGGCAAGTGCGTGCTGCCTCGCAACCGATATATGTCTCGATAATGGTCTATGTCTGGCCCAAGTCCTACCTTCGGACGTCACTACCACAGCTATGATAACCAGGGGCAGCTGAAAGCGATGGCTTCGCAAAGTACTGTTCGGAAAGTAAGCGCCATTCCCGTCTACCTTTAGACCACTGAGCCTATCAAATCCCGTCCACTAATGCGTACACTGTGTAGACGATTCAGGCACCAATATATTTGCTGCGGACCCAATCGCAGACACATTCTGCTGTGGGGTGGGTAATTCGACCTACTTTAAACACCACCCATGAAGGAAGCACTACTCCTTTCCAAATCCCCATTGGCCTCGTAATCAACAATCAAACCTCTGTCTCTACAGGGCCGAAGAATACAATTGCCGCTACCACCGTTGTCAATACCGTGACAGCCTGTTCAAATGCCTCGGCGAGCCCCTCAAAAATGGCATTGCCGTGCTCTCAAAGGAGTACGGCCGCCGTAGGTGCAGAGGTTGTCGAATCATTCGCCATAGCACTATTGGCGGCTTTGGGACTCTTGTGGACGCAACGAACGGTTTGACATGACTTGAAGGATAAAACGGACGCTTAAGAACAGGAATATGTAGCGACGCAGAGGCTGAATGGCGTGCATTATCGGAACAAGGGGCAACGGCGTCGGGGCCAATTTCGATCATACTATCAGCTTGAGGACACTAGGATTGGTTGTCAACTTGATGATACGGGGATCAGTGAGCGTCGTGACAATTTCCATGCAGAAACTCTTTGAGGTGTGAGATTGAGATAAACATTCAAAATGGCAATGCGGACTTAGAGTTGTGTTTGTTATGTTTTACTGCGAGGGTGAGTTTCTTCGATCAAAGCGGTCATGTCATGTTAGCCTGTACGTGTAAAGTACTCGTACGTACTGATTCTGAGGTGATTCATTGCTTTGTTTCTGTGCTTATTGAACCAACAACACGTAATACCCGAATGGCGCATCTTCTCATTCATCACGCCCATCCAGAGACATGAACCTAACCCAAAAACTCCCCTTGATATTGCCCTCACTCCCAACAACAAAGTCACATTCCTGCGCGCCATACTCCTCAATCAAAGCATTGAGAACTTGCAGCGCTCCAATAGCTAGCTCCATAGTCATCCACTTTCCCCCACTTTTCGGCGTCGTCGGTCGCATCCCGAATTTGACATCTGCTTTTGTAATCGTGAAAGGTCCGGGTAGCCCTTTCGCATCCTGGTAATGCAGCATCTGCTCGTCGATTGCATCAAGGAGAGAGTACTTTTCTTGAGAACGGCCTGTACGTCCTGTTCGGAGGACTACTAGGCTGCCATGTGGCTCGATCGATGGTATTGGAAGGGTGAACGGGGCTTGAGGTAAAGCGCCGAGAGTCCTGCTAGTATTCTTGGTAGGCTGAAGAGTGATGTTGAGGGACGACGTAGACGTTGTTGAGTCGATTCCCGTTGAAGGTAGCTCCGAAGAAGGGACAGGCGGCGAATTGATAGACAAAGATAACAGTGATGGTGAGGTCGATGTGGAGAGAGGCGCAGAGTGGATTTTGTATGTAGAGATGAGAATCATGAGAACGCACAAGCCGTGTGATAGTTTTTCAGGTAAAAACATTGTCAATGTTGTATTGATGTAGTTTGGCCACAGACCCGAGTTTTGCGGAAGCTGCGAACTCTCGATTCAGCAATGGGAGGGAGGTCGAGAATCGCAAGGAAAGATTGTTCGGGGACTTAAGTATCGCGTCTGGACGCACGTGTAGGATTGTCGCATACACGACCGAGGAAGTGTGTTTAGCATCATCCGAGGGACCCTGAGATGGGTATGGGCGCGTATTCGCATGCATGACACGGTTCTGTGCTCAGGTTCTCCCATTCGATCTCAAGGCTGAGATTTCCAGCTAGCTATGCCTGAACGATACCAGTCTCCCAAACATCCGTCCAAACCAAGAAAGTACTTCTTCCGTCCAAATGGAGCCACCTGTCTTCGCAACACGAAACATCAATCTCAAAGGTACCAGAAGCGTGGGCAATACGATTAAAGCCGCAGCATTTAGCGGAGTCGGAGGCTCCAATGGCCGCGACGGTCAAAACGGACTCCTGTAGAAATCTTGCATTGTAACGCATTCGCAGCTCCAGTTCTCGGTCGAGTCCTGCAGGATGCACAGTAAGTCTATCCAGATATGGCGATACACTAAACCCTTCCAAAATTGATGTAGCATTTTTTAAAGTCTTGGGAAGGCTCAAGAGGTCAATACCTGCTTTCAAGTCCTTGATATTACTGATGCTGAGACTCAAGGCTGGCTTCGAACCCTAGCAATGGCTCAACGCTATATAGTACTTCGTTGTCTGAGAGAGCTTGGTGAATTGGATCAAACGCGGGAATAGGAACTTAGCGGTCCTTATAAAGGTAGGTTGCATTATTAATGCGTAGTAGAGCAGGTCTGGTACCACTGAGTAGCAAGTTGTTTGTTCAGGTCTGACATGGTGTCGTTTTGAATGAGATAGTCTCCAAAGACTGGCCATTGCTTGTCACATTTTGGTTTGTGGAGTGATAAATACGTAGGATCTATCTCTCACCAGAACTTACTGCAGGATCATACAAACTGAGAAAGTGGCCTTTGCAGGTTCTATTTGAAGCCCTTTTTCATCGGCTTGAAGCTTGATGTAGTACTCCTCTGGCACTCCCTTGGGTATAACTTGCTGCCGAGGGTGCCATTTGTCTCAACAGACATAAGCCAGGCTTGGCGCCAAGCTCCGCTGGGTTGCAAACGTGTTCCGCTAGCGCCTCCCCCAAGAATAAATCCTCCTCGCCGCCCACAATCCTTCCTTTCTTCTCCAGTCGACTGTAAGCCTCTGCCCACGACCCCAACGCTTTGTTACTCTACTAATAAAGATCCAGTTACTTCATAGAATCAATTCTATAGTAAACGTCCTCTACTGTGTTACTCAAAGTAGCCACAGAATCTCCAACCTGGCTGATGATCTATATCCTCGCCGCCCAAGAGTGAGCACTTAATACTCTCGCCTGGCTTCGGCCTATAGAGAGTCAGCGATGATCTCGACCCTATTCGGTGTCTGGCTTCGGTCGGCTGGGTGGGGTGGGTGGTGATGGAGGTCTGACAGGCTTCCTTTTCCTACATTTTGCGATTGGTCAGTGGTGGTGGGTAGCGAGGCGAGGTGGTGTTGGTAGAGATGGAAGCGTAGCTAGGCAGATAGCACACAAGGAAAGATGTTTTTCGAATGCTAAATCTAAGATATGCTCGCATCGTGAAACAATTGTGAAAGGCTGCGTCCACCTTGTATTGCCTCTATCCTTCCTCACAGCGAGATCAAGACAGCGGCACCTCTCTATGTTGCTCCCTTAATTGTCACTGTTCCTACGAAGCTCACACCTCCAATTTTGGACGGCATCGAGCACGGCGGCCCATGGATCAACCATCTGTGAAGATTGACTTCGTCTACCCCATAATGCAAGAAATACAATGGTACACACACCTAGACTTCCAGCCTACAGGCTGTTGGCTTGTGTGATCTTCGACATTGAACTGAGGATAGAAGATATTGCCCGGTCTAGGGCCTCGTACGACGCTGTGGTACCTCTTGACCAGCCCGCTGCCTCGATGTTCTGTTCAAGCCAGCTCTACGTGTATGCGCAGCATGATATTGCAAAAGAGCTTGGAATACACAGCATGCGGTGAAAGCCATGATCGTATGTACAATGGCATGTCTCGTTCACTTGCTAGCTACTTAAATACATACAAGCGTCGTAAGCAACCTTGCGCTATAACAATTCTGCACCTACGCACCAGCCATGACCAGACCCGCTTACCCGAAGAGCGCATCACCAAGACGAATCGATACCGTCTTCGTCTGGGAGTAGTTAGCCAACGCAGCCTCACCCAATTCACGCCCACTACCGCTCTCCTTGTATCCACCAAATGGCAGAGTGTGGTGGAGCATGTTGTACTGGTTAACCCAGACGGTACCAGCGCGGAGGGCATTCGAGACACGGATGGCGGTGTTCAGGTTGCTGGTGTGGACAGCGGAGGCGAGACCGTAGGTGGTTGCGTTGCCGAGGCGGATGGCATCCTCTTCCGTCTTGAATTTGGCGATAGAGCAGACGGGGCCGAAGATCTCTTCTTGCATGATCTTCATGTCTTCGCTGACGCCGGAGAAGATGGTGGGTTGGATAAAGTATCCCTCGTTTCCGTGACGCTCGCCACCAATTTCGAGCTTGGCGCCCTCTTTCTTGCCGTGGTCGATGTAGCTTGAATGCTGTTAGTGGACCTTTGGTAACATCGTTAAGGAAGGGGGAACATACCTCATAATGCGGTCGTATTGCAGCTGTGAGACCTGAGGACCCTGGAAGGTATCCTCCCCAAATGGGTCGCCAACCTTGTTGGCCGCGGCCCTCTTCTTGAATTGCTCAACGAATTTGTCGTAGATACCCTCCTGGACGTAGATACGCGAACCAGCACAGCAGCACTGGCCGTGGTTATAGAAGATACCGAAATTGACCCACGAGATAGCGTTCTCAATGTTAGCATCATCAAAGACGATGTTGGGGCTTTTGCCTCCTAGTTCGAGAGTAACTTTCTTCAAGTTGGAGCCAGCAGCCGCCTTCATGATTTGTCGGCCGACAACGGTTGAGCCAGTGAAGGCGACCTTGTCAACGTCCATGTGGGCGGAGAGGGCAGCACCGGCGATTTTGCCGAAACCGGAGAGGATGTTAATGACACCGGGGGGGAAGCCGGCCTTCTTTACGAGACCTGCGGCAAAGAGGGCGCCGAGGGGTGTTTGCTCGGCGGACTTGAGGACTACGGTGTTACCGCAGGCAATGGCGGGGCCAATCTTCCACGTCCACATGAGGAGGGGGAAGTTCCATGGAATGATTTGGGCGCAGACACCGATCTAGGGTGGCGTCAGTCACTATTGCTGTGTATGTAGGGAAACATAGTACGCACTGGCTCTTGCTTGGTATACGAGAAGGTGTCTGTGTTTGTGTCGATAACCTTGCCCTCAATCTTGTCTGCCCATCCACCATAGTATCTTAAGCAGCCAGCGCACATGCCGATATCGATCTTAGCCATGCTGAAGGCCTTGCCATTGTCGAGCGCCTCGATAGCGGCCAGCTGGTCAAGATTCTCCTCGAATAGATCTGCCAGCTTCACGAGGTACCTTCCTCGCTGTTCTGGGGTGACTTGTCGCCATGTTGTCTCGAAGGTCTTGCGGGCGACGCTGACGGCAATGTCAACATCCTTCTCTGTGGCTTCGTGGACTGCCGTGATGGGCTTCTCGGTCGAGGGGTTGATGGATTCGAATGTTTTGCCATCTTGGCCTTTGACGAATTCGTTGTTGATGAAGCTGCAGGTGGTAAATGTCAGCAACGGCTCTGCGTCGTGGCAAAGTGGCATGGGTGCGGGGTAAATTGGTGACGAGTGGGATGCAATTCGCCGACGGGAAGACGCAGTGTTGCGTTTTGAACAGAAGTGAAGACGCAGAGAAGACTTACAGTCCAGTCGGTTGCTGGTATTTGCCAGTCTGTGGCGTTTCTAGAGTCACTTCGAGAGACATGATGTGTTGAAATTCTGTGGTTACGCTTCTGTATGATATTGTTGATGGTAGATGAGAATGGTTCAGCTTGGTTCACAATGATGTGTTATTTGTGTAAGTAGGATAATATGAAGTCAGGAGTGAATCAACGGTTTATAATGCTTACAAAGAAGGCCGCGGTAGAAGATGTTGGACCTTGCGTCATACTCCATACGAGGTCAAACACTATACCTAGTACTGCCCACTCAGAGTCTTTTGTTGACACGCGAAAGAGGGGGACTACCCCTCACCCGAAATGCTAAACATGGTATGGATGAACGCGCATCCGTCCTTCTTCTGGGCGACGGTCCCCCGGATGGAAGTCTGAAGTGATCTAGATTCTTCCTCAATACATCAGTAGTGGCTGATTCAACCTTTTGGTGTAACACGCTGCCTCCCAAAAAGGTCAATGTTGGCCGAGAAGATTGATCGTCGTGCTGTACATCCTGCATGAACTGCTGGATATGCATGTAACAGTGTGGATCGATGTATTCCCTGCAGCTCCTGCACTCGGCCTTCAAGCAAAGCGCTTGCTAGCTATCAATGCCCACGAGTCAAGAAGGCCACGGCTGAGGTAGGGTTGGAGATCGATATGGTGTTTCGCATCAACGGAAGGCTTGATACCAACCCCAGATTTCACTAAGGCGGAACCTATAAGCCACAAGGAAGAAGCCGCAGCACCACCTGCTACTTTATAGTTGGCGCATCGGAGTGGTGGGTTTCAGGGCTGGATCTGTGATTTTTTCGATCAATTGGATAGAGAATATATGGAAACACGTTTCATGGTTAGAGCACTTATAACGGATCATTTGTAAGCTCTGATAGATGTGCTTAGCATTGCAACGAGGAGTGAAGCTCACGCGCAACGCCACGCTGCAGATGCCACGCTATGCAACAAGTCGAGATTTTGATCGTACAAGCTCATTGCACTTACAATCATTTGGTCATTACCTCAATGTTTCTCACCTTCTGCTCCTCGTAGACCGTGCCGATGGTGCAGGCTCGAACGCATCATCATCATCTGAGATCTCGTCGTCGCTGATTTCCTGTGCCTTTTTCATGGCGTTTCCTCTGGACTGGGTGGCTGGTTGAGAGAAGTTCAGCTGTGACTGCTTACCAGCCTGACTAGCAGCTCCTCGAGCAGGTGCACGCTTTTGGGCAGGCGCCTTCGCTGGTGTGGTCTTCTTTGCTCCTCGTGTAGGAGCTGCTGGCTTGACGAAAAGCTGTTTTTCCTCATCGTCCGAATCTAACATGACCACGTCCTCTTCTTCTTCTTTTTCTTCGTCCTCATCTGATTCGATAACCTTCTTCTTACCCCTCGCATTCTTTGTTGCAGGGGCTGATTTCCTCGCTGGTGCAGCAGCTTTCTTCGGTGCCGCTTTGCTACGACCATTGGCTGTGGGTTTGCTCGCCGGCTGTGGTGTAGCATCATCGGAGTCTTCTCCATCCTCGGGATCTGAGCGGTCGACTGGAACCCTTGGATATGCACCGTCCATATCCGAGTCCCAATTGTCGGGTTTAGTGTTCCGATTCGCCTTGCTCTTGTTGGCTATACGATCAGACGCGAACAGTTGTTCGAGATGGGACTTGCGCTCTTCCATTGCCTCTCTCATGGTGTCTTCGTCCTCCACATGATCCATCTGCATCAGTGATTCGACTGATTTGACCAGATTCTCAGTAACAAACGACTCCATGGCGTGCTTGTCGTCTTTGTCAATAAATTGACTGACGGCATCGCCAAATGAGTTTTGAGGTAATATCGTAAGAGATTGAGCCGCAAGGAATTCTCGAACGAGCTTTTCCACCTTGACAGAGTCGAGAGCCATGGATGCAAGCGTCGACTCTTCAGGCATATCCACTCCATTCTGCTTTCTCTTGATACCTCCTGCCTTCTTGCGGTGGAACTGTACCACATCATTATAATTGGCAACTTTTCCTTGGAAGCGGTTGGAAAAGCGTTGAGGGTTCTCGCAATCAAAATTGCCACCTTCAGGTGCGGTGTATTCGACTCGAAGTCTGATCAATGGCAACGGCGGTCCTTCATTTCCGTCTCGCTCCTCGTCTCCTTGTGCGTCCTCCCATTCTTGGTTGGCCTGATCGATCATTTCGTCGACAATGCGTTTGAGGAATGCGGTCAGTTCAACGCGATTGTTCGCTTTCTTCGCGAGCTTCGCAGCTTCTTTCTCGTCTGCCAGAACGATTTCTCTCATAGCGAAGGGCCTCACCGTCTTTAGTCTGATAGGCTCCACCTTGAAGTTTTTCCCGGTAACACTCATTATAGCAACGTGTTTAGGAACAGCTTCCCCAGGCATGAGAGATGTTGCGATTGACGATCCTGGTTGTATAACGTAGAAATTCTTTCCCGGGTTAAACTTTGGATCGATAAGACACTCGTGCTCGTGGCCCCATACGACCATGTCGAGGAAATCAGGGAGGAATTCTTCTGGAAGATATCCAGTATCGGAGTGCGCGACACTACTCAACATTAGCACGCGGTCCTTAAACACGTGTGTTGGACGAACTGATTCTGATGGACGCTCATAAGGTTGAACCAGTCTTCCTTCTGGATGCCAGGCTGAAAAAATTTGACCTTCCCATCCCTGAATGTCCTGTGCAGACGCTCGTCCCTTACATTGCTCATTCCATATAGGGCGAGCTTCGTATTTCCTTTCTGCAGGAGAACGGGCTTGACCTCGATGTTGTCAGACTGGGGGGTTCGTCCGTAGTAGTTGACCAGACCTGCTGTTTGGAGCAAATCTAGCGCTGCCAATTGAGTTTCCTATCAATCGTAAGCCTACTGAGAGCCCGTCTCTTATATATTTGTTGACGCACCCCTGACGGGTCATCATGATTGCCGTGTATTGAGAAGACAGGAATGGCAACGTTGATATCGGGATCTTCGTAGTTGACATGGTCGAACGCCCTGCGTCGAATTGTAAGCCTAATACACTGTCGACACATAGAGCATAACAATACATACCCTTCGAACACCTCGCTGCTGTCACTCAGCATCTCCAACTCGCAGGGTTTCTCTCCGTAGACGTTCATTCGCAACGACCGCATTACATTGTTCAGAGACTTCCTCGATGGCTTGTTGTCATGGAAGAGGTCGCCAGCTAACAACACCATATCGACGTCCCTCTCTTTGGCCAGGCACATGACCTCGTTGAAGCTCTTCCAGCTGTCGTCGCCTCGCTCGGGATCTCGCTCAGCGTAGCCCACATGGCTGTCTGTCGCTATGAGGATACGTATAGTATCGGCAGCTATAGAGGGTTGTTAGCAGCTTCCTCTAAGGCAGAGCGGTAGATTGGAGCAGCAGCTGGACAGGGGCACCTGCAAGTAAGTCCAGGCATGATGACTGCGGGCTTTGCTTAAGTGCCAGTTGGGTCAGGATGTTTGATGACCATAGCATAATGCTAATTGGCGAGAGTCTCTGGCCGGCTTGTATGCTTCTAGGTAATGGTTCGTGTTATAACGAAGCGTCACTGTTTTATTTGGAGACGCGTGCAAGTACGCCAAGAGAACAAATATCTGCTCCGGCCTCATCCCTGATCGAGCGGAGGGTGAGCGCCGCTTTACAGTCGCGCAACATGATCGAACACCGCGTCAGGTGATCCAAGGCGCCACTTCGGTACACAGGAGCTTAGTCATAGTCTTGGCAGTCTTCTGCAAGAGTAGCCTTACCCACTGCAGTACGAGTTAGCGAGGTACCCGCACGGTTAGATTAACAAACCATCGCTTCTCCCCATCACGAGCCAGTGCATTGCTGCAGTCCATTACCGATACATTCTGTGACAAAAGATTGCCAATCGCTGACTCGAGGCTCTACATTCGAGCGCGCCAACGTCACACATTGACAACGCCACCTCCCTTCCAACCGCCTGACTTACAGCAATTATGACATTCTCTGTGTCCCTACTTGTCTTTGGAAGCTCCTGCGCCAGTCTACAGGCATCTTTGCTGAGACCTTAGGACGGGACAAATGGAGGAGTTCTCCTTCAACGTAAACGGCGGGTAAGATTTCCAGCCCCGTCCCCCTAGGCTCGCTGACAGTCCTAGCTACCTTGAAGGAATCGTTCGCGGCTATCGTAATATCCTGCTGAGCTCGCCAAACTACAGCAACCTCACGCAATGTGAGAATATCGATGGTTAGTCATCTCGTTTCGCCAGGGTTGATACTGTAATGCTGCTTACACTCGTCAGATATTAAGCTGCAACTTCAGCACTTGCAAACAAGATCACAGAAAAGCTTGTCGCAGAATTCGGCAATCTTCAAGGCCAGGCCGTTGGTACTTTGGCGAAAAATATGGAACACATTACCTACGGCTATGTAAGAGTTATACCCCTCCAATACATCTTATTTTAGCTATTTACAGGGGAAATTTCACAGATGATCAACAACGTTGCACTTCTTAGACTTTGGGAACCCCATAGGAACTCTACAACAGTGTATTGATAGAAACACCGTATGTTTCCCTTTGCGCCTCTTCATTGCTTTTCCATACCTTTGTTTGAGTCGCGAGACACGTTGCGAGAGCTAGCAGGGTCTTGTTGTTGCCCTTGATGTCTCTTGTAATATGTTACTGCTTCCACCGAATCTTTTTCGTTGATATGCTGACTTCGGAAATATAAAGCTTAACACCATATCTCGAGGGGTCTCTAAGTCATCAAGATCTCGACGAGCTGAACATCGAAATTACCCGAAATACTCTGTACAAAAACCACCTGGACGACTTTCACTCCTTTGTCACCCAACACCCGGATCTCCAAAATAACCCCATGTCTGAAGTCATGGGTAAAAGCCTTGAGTTTGAGGCTAATCGAAGATCAATTAATATCACATTGAATTCCTTCGCAACACAAATATCGAGATCTGACCGAAAGAATCTGTATTCCAATTTCGGCCGACTGTACCCGGAGGGAACGCTGATGCTTCCGGGAGACGACGATTCAGAGGGTGTTGGTCTAGCCTACAATGGGGTACAGGACTATGAACTCCTATTTTGACAATGTCGGTACGAGTAGTGGTGGCGTAAGTGACTCAGGACCTGGCAATATGAGTGGTGGGTCCAACGAGGGAAAGTCTTTGGAAGATGTGTTCTATCGAAAGGAGTGCGAGCTGTCCGAATTGGCATCTGCGAATCAGTTCACGATGGCGGTTGTTTACTCATGGGGTCAAGCTGAGAGAACAGGTGGGTTGAAAATTCAGTATCTGCAGGGGTCCTTACTGACGGCAGAACTCAGGAAGTACGAAACAAAAACGTGGATTGCTGAGTATATGACTTCTCCCATCATTCCGTCCCAAAGAGGAAATGCTGACTCTTAGGTATATAGGTGTATCGCTCAGACTCAGAAGGACCGTATAGGCAATTATATTAGCGCATTCTAAGTTTCTCCTCTGGTCTAATTGCTTCCCGATTAGCAGTATTGTGATTGGGCGTTAAGGTGTGAAGTGGATTCAGCTACTGCTCACATTCTTTCGCCATTTCCTTGTTGCTGGGTACACTGTTATTGTTGCATGCAAAGAAGGGGTATAGGGCACTCTATGAACCGTTGAGTTTACTAGCTATCCGAGTGTTAGTTTCTAGCACATATCATAACAGGATTATAGTACGAAATCGATTTCAATCTGCCTATCTAATTAGCTATCTAGAGCGGAAAGGTGCTCAGCATAGCATAATAATACCCTAAGTAGCATACGCTGGTGTCACGTCGCCTTCTCATCCTCCTCCTCGTCCTTGCGATTCACAACTCCCACGCCCTCTGCGCCCTCCGCGTATAGTTGCAAATCCACGTCGTTGACTGCTACCACGTGTGAACCCCCCTTGGCCAGTATCCAAACCCGCAGCTGCTGTCCCACTCCTTGATAGGCGAGTTGATTAGCAGTGAGTGCAAGATCTCGTTGGGGGTGAATGGCGCAGTCTTTAGTAGCGAACATGCAAGGATTTTGGTGGTGAGAAAGAGGGTGTCTTGTTGGTGAGATCGCCGCGCGCTAGCCGTTTCCCGGGGATGTGAAAGTCTTTGACTCCTTCCTCTCCTCCTCTCCTTCCAAATGGAAGTCCTTCATGGATTCTAGTCGGATTCTCAGCCGTTCAATCGAGGGGTCTTATTGGTCCGATGGTTCTCCCTGTTTGCAGTAGGACTTAAAGACTTCGAGATTTTTAGCAGCTTGTTCTTGGTTGGCTTGCTCGGTTTGCTTGGCTTTTAACTTTTTACAGGGTGTTTTTGAAGCTGCTTTCATCGGCGTCTTTTTGGGGACTTTCTTAGCAGACATGTGAGTCTGTTCTTGCGAAGAGCTTATGGCCACGCCGAATGAGAGCCTATGATTGGCTGTCTGGAAGCTGTAGGACTCAAGAGAATAGGTACCTTCTGCAGCTTTTGCCACTTAGTGGGCTTTCGTTTGTTTGGCGTCTTTTCGGAGCTCTTCTTAGCTGGTACTTCGGTCTGCTGTTGTAGAGAGCTTGTCGCGGAAATGGAACAGGGTCTGGGATTGACTGGCGATTGAAAGAGATATTCTTCGCTTTCGCCAGCCCCAAAACCACCAGACTCTTCGGTACGGAACAGAAGTCCTTTAGCAGGGCTTCCCGGAAGAGTATCCGATGTCCGCAGGATAGGCCGACCACCAGTCCCGACCGCTCTCCGTTTTGTCGGACTTGCCGTCATAGCTTCTTTGCTAACGGTGGGCGATAGAGACCGATTCCTCATCCCGAGAAAAGAGGATACGCCGGTTACCGTAGCCAGATATGGCACCAAGGGCTGTGATTCTGGGGTTTTGCCTTTAGCGGCAACCTTTCCCAGAGACTGTGATTTTGGCGCTACGCCGCCTTCCCCAAGATAGTCAAAACCATCAGGCTCTGCATTCCAAGACGTATCGGCTTCCTCATCGGGTAAGGCCCCAATCCCTTCCTCAAAGGAGGGACCGGGGCTGGCAACCTCGTCAGGATCGTCAGAATCCGAGTCTCAAGGCGTATCCGCATCGTTATCAGGGAGGCCTCAAGTTCCTCTCGGAAGAGGGGACCGAAGCTGCCAATATCGTCAAAATCTGCGTCGTCCTCGTCCGTGTCCAAAGGCTCATCCAAATCTGTTGCCTGAACATTCCGTCAGTATTATATCTCAAGATGAGGCCAGGCTTTCTCACAGACTCTTTGTCTTGAGTACCTGCAATTATTTTGAAGTCCTGCGGTAGCAAAAGATCACCGCTCGTTGCATCTATAGTAGTGCGGTACGTTATCCAATTATGGTTTCGCTTCTTGAGGTACATCTGAATTCCAACTGGCCTGTTCGTTTTTTCCGTGCCTGCAAAATATGCCTCCGCTTGTTTATATGTCATTTCCACATCGGCCCTTGAGTCATGGGTCTGTTTCACTAGCTCCGTGTCTTCTGGAAAGAGTATACGATGCATACTCCCGAGGCTGTGGACTAGCTCAAAGTCCTAAAACGCGATCCGAAAAGCTCTGATTGAACGGAGTACATTTTGGCCTTTTGGGATCAGGTACTGTTTACCAATTTGCAGGAGATTCTTGTAAAGATTGTCATGATCACAGAACCCCACACTCTGCTCAATGATATACATATGTTCATTAATCCCACTTTCTCCAAGTATACAGGCAAATTCAAGTAAGGAGATTCCCTCAGACTCTTCATCTGATGGTGACCCGTACCACTTCTTAAGTTGGGCTTGCCATGACGGATCGGCCTTGAGATTATACAGGGCCATAATTGACATTCCTTGACTGAGTTTTGCGTATACAATTTCTTGCTCAGCCGCGTTCGAGATACAACCTTGGAAGATCATTATATAGGCTTGGCCAGGTTGAGTACCCCACAATGTCTCCAGGTCAAGAATTAGGAGATCAGGGCTCTTTTCGTTGAACAGTCGACGGTGTTCCCGCCATTAATCAGTAATGGGTAACAGATAAGTCTCCATATACTCACGGACCGCCCCAGTGGTTCGCTCTATTTCTATTCTCACGCATGCTAAATCTTGTCTTAAGGGCTTCTTCCAATTGCTATTCATTGATTCTTGCGTAGATGGCGTATTGAGTGCTTTTCGAAATGCTCGTACTCCCGCTTCCGCCCGATGGGTTTCTGGCGAGTGTAAGAAGACATCACTAATTTTCCAGAACTATATTTGGAGCCTACCTTGATGTTTCTCGCAGGCCAAAGAGTTCTCGGTCGTCTCCTCTTGGTATTTAGGGCTGTGGGTATAGATTCCCTGAGATATCTTTTTTAGCTTAGGACACTTTTTAACCGTGTGATCTACGAATTCTTCTCTCAAAATCTTTCCATTGCAGCCCTTGCATAATTTGAATTTATATATATGACTCTTCGTTTCTTCGGTACTGACTTTATGGTCACAAGAGTGATAAAATCTGTAGGCACACTTATGCCCTGCTAACTCTTCGATCAGTAACTAACAACCATACGAGCACTTTCTTCGATCGCAGGTATGGTTTTCGATATCCTCACGAAAGTAACTCCTTTTGCAGCGAACACAATACTGGTAAGGGCACTTATTTTCATGTGAAATCTGGTCAGTATTCCGTTGTATTTTCGTGCAGTACCTGCATCTTGTGCGATCGCAGCTGTGGTTTTCAAACAGCTCGAGAGAAAATGAATATCGGCAGCGCGGGCAAGTTTTCCTAGGGCACTGATGGTCCGCCTTTGAGTTCACAACTAGTTAGTAGACCTTACACCTCCACTGAGAGCAGTTATGTGTATCATTGATGAAACTCTTACTGCAGTGACGATATTCCCGGTGATTACACGAATGGAAATGCGCTTCGTAACTGCTGGTGGGGATGTTGGTTTGACAACGGCTACAGGCCCTATTTCTCCGACCATACGCACGCTTAGACTACGCACGCTGAGTACACGTGTGCACCGTGGTTTTCAAGAAATCCCGTTTGCATTTGCTACATCTTCTTATGGGACATGCCTGATCATGCGCTTCATAAACGCTCGAGAGAAAACTTGTATGGCAGTGGTTACACTGTTTTCTTTTGCCTTCCTCAGGCATCTTGAAGCCAAGAATGGAGAAGGATGAGCTGAAGGCTTCCGAGGTTAGTATTGGTGATCGAGGGAGGGTACTGCAGTCGTGGTAGCCTGGGAGGACTGAGAAACCAAGGAGTTTATGCTTCGTTGAGGGCTCCCGAGCTCGAGGCTGTTGAGCGAAGAAAAGTGCCGCAGCTGTGGGAGTGTTGGAAGATCCGTGAGAGAAAATATCTGCGTTGTTGCTGTGTTGCTACTAGCAGTAGATAGTAAATCACCCCTGCTCACCCAGCTCCTTCGCTAAAGCGGCAGTCCCCGGGCGAGTGAGGTAGGCGTGGTTGGGGCAGATTTTTGTGGTCTTCAAGTGCCAAGATTTGCACGCGATGCGCCAAGAATTTTATACCCTATTCATCAATCTAGATTACGAGAACCCACTGGAAGATGTGGAGGTGGCGGTCGCAATTGCTACGAAATGTTCTTATTGTGCAATGTTGAGTCGAGAGGGTGGAGATGAGGGCTGATTCTCTACACATATTATTTGTCGGGAGCGTAATTCCCAATGCACAAGTACCTCCCCGTGGAATTAACGATTTGCACAGCCAGATGGAACCATGGTAAAGGAATTTTGGAGATGTTGAGAGACTTGACCTCGCCAAGAGACCGCCATACCAGACGTTTGTCGCGAGAACGCAGGTCAGATCAGAATTGGCTGATGCTTTGGAAGGTTTTTTTTATTCCACACCCTGCTTCTAAGCTTCAGAGCGCTCAGCTCCACAGCAGCTAGCTTCCTTTGACGGCCAGTACCAATATCGTAATTTCCTCCTCAGACCTCAGCAATCTCTCTCAATCGTCGTATCGTTGATCTCGTAGCGGCGGCAGCTGGTGTTCTGTGCATCGCCCTTGAGTCAGCTAATCACCTCTCCAACCATTTAGTGGGCCATTTAAAAAATCACATACGACACAGTCCAAGCTCCACCAGCAACAGTCTTCTTGCACGATTTGCAGCTCCAGATCCCAACCGAATGCCTCTTCACAGTGGTCTTGCCGCAGAATGTACAGGTGTATCGCGCATGCTGTGAGATTTCCATCTTCTTCACTTGCTTTCGGAGGGAGGCACCATATCTGGAGAGGATTATTAGAGGGTGCCGAGGGGTATGGAGGTGTGGGGGGGATGAACCTTGTGCCGTATTTACCAGTCACGCCGACCTCTGCGTATAGCGTTAGCTTTATGGAGTCTTGGGAGAAGGCATCTGCTTACTCTTCGTGCGCTTTGTCATTGTTGCGACGTGTGTAGGGTTCGGAAAGATGGATGATGTCGTTGATGGTACGAAAGATGAAGTTCGTGGTGGATGCCTCGCCTAAATCCCGTAATCAGACTAGCCTGCACGACAGCACGCTAAGGAATTGTGCAACATGCCATATGGGTGCTATCCAACCTGAAGCTTTCGACTTTCAACGTGCTCAAGCCAAAGCAGACATACACCATGAGGCCGACAAGCGCGCTATTGGCGAGATCTACATGGAAGGGTGGGTTTACGAATGTTACCATACGAAAGTCTCGAATTGACATGCATATCAGGTCCTAACATCGTACCGTAAGTGTCCGAGGACACAGCCTGCTTCAGCGCGAATGCACTTCGATATCGTAAACTCCAAGCATGATACATCGTCGAGCTTGACAACGAGAATTTATCTAATGATTGACACCCTTTCACAGTTTGCCCATTGTCCGCCCACTAGCAGGCCAGCGGCAGGTACCCATCAAGACCCAAGCGCGCAGCGCTACTATCCTGCCAAACTTCGTCGGATTGAAGTTTCAAGTACACAACGGAAAGATATACAACGACGTGACAATAACGGAGGAGATGGTTGGGCATAAACTAGGAGAATTTTCAGCGTTTGTCTGCCCAGACTTTTGAGACCATGATCATCAGAAGAGGCTGCTGATACTGGGATTCTTTACAGGACGAGAGGGCAGTTCAAATATTCCCAGACAAAAAACAGATAGAGGTATCCACGATCATGTAGTCAGCCCTCGCTGTGCAGCATACTCCGTACCAGCAAGGTCATATTCATATTGTTGTGATTACGCACGAAACTTTCAAAGCTTAACCTTACACAGGATTTGAAGAAAAGCTGTTCTGCTCGCTATTCCCTGACCCATCAAAAAACTACATAATAAGATACCCGTGTACCCAAACCGTCTTGGAACAATTACACCTCAGAAGCGAGTGCCCCAAGCCTGCATCTCTAGCGACCATATCGATCCTGAGCTATGTAGTCGTACCTCTTCTTAGCGCGACTGGACTCATGGCTCTTCCAATGTATCATACCTTTCCCGGTTGCGCGCTTTGAGCATTCACAATCTTATCAACCCAACCGAACTTCAAGACATGGATCCGTCCAGGTCATTGCGGGACCCACCCCTAGAGAGCTTCTGGACTTCCTTCGGAGCATCCGGCTCGGGGTAGACTAGCTGAGTATAGACCTGGTGACTTATGGTATTAACCAGTGTCCGAGTCATCATCAACTGCCTCGCCTAGAACAGGATGTGTATCCAATCCTCCGGGTCTTAGCAGAGCGCAAGACGAAACAGAAAGGTTGAGACCTGGAAGATTGTTCGGACAACAAAGCTTTCATTTGCAGAAGAATAATAAAAATCTTTCAATAGCATCTCGCCGCAAAGAAGCTGGAGACAACAATGGCGTTCGTGGCAACAGGACACGCTGCTTTCTTTATCCACTTTGGATTCTAATTTTGACAACGCTGTTGCCACCCCGTTGTCTCTTCTTGCGATGCTGTTCTTTTCGAAGTCAGCTTTTCGAAGTCAGCTTTTCGAAGTCACGTACTCTTCATTTGATTGTTAGCACAGGGTTTGATTCAACTGTCAATGTTGGAATTAACTTCGGATACCGACTAGATTGGTAAGTACTTATTAACAGTCCTTGACTACATTGTGATATCCCATTACTACGTCCATTTTAAAAAGAACAACTTCCGAAAAGACCAAGCGATGTCGTGGTCATCTATCCCACGATCCAGAGAGACAGATTCGAGTAGTGACCTGAGTTCAGGCAGCCTGACGCGAACTTACTCTTCGGAACTGCTGTCTCCATGTTCACAACTTCCATCATGCAGGCAATGGGTTCCCGAAGAATTCCCAGACCTGGATTTTCATCAATCATTCGGCCTATTTCTGACTCGCAAAAACCCAATCTCCAGAGCAGTCGACGAAGACATCGCCAGATACTGGCACATCTTGACTACTACGCCAGCCCTGCTACAGTATCATATTCCTGATATTGGCGAAGGGTACCGCAACGCTTTTCGGCAATTCTTCGGTACGGAACCCATTAGCTTGCATGGTCATGTAAGTGATGCTGCGAATCCTTCCGTCTTAACGAGTCTTTTGATGCATTTGACGGCCCACGCTACGAACCCCGACGTTTTCTTTCTCAGCGAGGAGGACAGAGTTAATCCTCGTGTCGCAACCACACACGGCTCCTACGGTGCCGGGTACGGACCCCTAGCTTACAATTCCGTAGTTCCTGAGATCCGAACTCTGGCAAACGGAACCAAGCCGTTTGGTATAAACACGCACAACCCCGCTAAGATCGGTAGTCAGGTCAAATCGGCCAAAGCACAAGGTTGCGTCGCACTCATCGCCGAGATTGTTCGTGCAGCTGACGGGACCGCAATCAGTCCACTATCATGGAGGCGTCTTCTCGAAGCCTGCAAAAGATATACCCTAGTGCTCATCGTGGACGAAGCATTGACAGCTATACGTTGCGGCGCACCATTTGCTCACCAATTACCAGAATATTGCAAATTTGGATACCCAGATCTCATCCTCTTTGGAAAGGCGGTCAGAACAAACGGTATCGCGGTTGAATGGAATGGCAGCAACATTCGCAAATTGGGAATTACCAACGCAGAGCAACGTGATTTCCTTACGCTGCATTGGCAGGAGCGCCTTACTGAAATGGCTCATTCATCAGATCTGTTGACTTCATGGGGCACACTTGTGCTTGCGAAGACAGAGAATTGGCCGCAACGGGCTCAAATTATTGGACGAATACTTCGCAATGTCATCAAAGGCGAAGGCATCAAGACTTCTTCTATAGGGGGCCTACATAGCCTAATCTATCTGCGACAAAAAGACAATGCTCGTATCTCGTGGCCTGTAATGGGAGCAAATGCTGGCAATTATGTTCGATGGCTTCCCACCATGGACGAGGTGATGACATCCAAGGACGAACTATTCACAAAGGTTTTTGGTCCAGACAGTGTTCCTCATCGGAAACAGGTGTCTGCGTATTTGAGGAGTCAGAGGCTTGAGCCACGTTGGTGTTCGGGTTGTGGAGTTGCGGTCGAGACTGGGGTGAAAATTGCATGTGAAAGATGCGTCGCAAATCAGTGTGAAATCTGTGAGCCGGGAGAGCATGTTTGTCTTTTGGAAGATTTTGATGTTGATGTGGATAGTTGAAAGGAGTTCCTAATATAGGATAAGTTCTTAAGACAGCCAGCTAAATATATACGACTCTTTTTCAATCTGCAATCTTGTGGGTATATAATCTTTGGAGAGGTCTTGACATTCGCGCTCCCTGAACATTGCGGAGATTCTGGCTTGAGCTCTCGTAAGCAGTACACCTGCGTTCCCATTTCATTGTGTGAGTAGAGCTCTGCTCGGAAGAGTAGTGTCTAAACTACTGTGTTCTCTCAGAAACCGCCGCTTTGAGCGCGGCAGCGTTTCGCGAGCGGGATTGGTACGCTTCCACGCTTAAGTTGGAGGAGATTTGGCTCGAGATTTAAAAGTAAGAAAGAAAAGTCGATTTGAAGTTTACTCTCTAGGCGATCTGGTGACCCTAAAAGCTATCGTTATAGATCTAGAGATGGTAGAAGTTGAACTTCTACTGAATCGAGTGCTAGCGCGCTTAAGGAGGATCCATATCAAATTGGAAAGTTCGCCTTATCGTGCCACCGTGCTTATCCAGCAGCCTTGGCAGTCCTATCCGAAACACTCAGCCTCAAATCATCAACCCATAAACCTCCCGTCCCCCCTGTGCCCCCAAAAACTTCTTTCCAACAACATCGCATCAACATGACGCAGCAATTCTCCAACGCATTCACCTGCTTCATCAGGTAGGTAAATACGTAACAGTAAACTTCCAACTAGGTTGACACTGGTCTAATCTACCCGTTCTAATATTTTTAGTCGTGAACCCGAAGATAAGGGAACATGCAATCATCCCACGGGCTTGCGTTTAAGCACTTTGGTCCTATGCTTTTCAGGGCCGATCTTGGTGGCATCTTGCAGCACGCCAATCGTGGGTTTCTTACAATTGGCAATTCTAGAAGTTTACCACGTAGGGTAGCTTAGCTCTTCTGCATCATTTGACGTGCGATTGGTTGTCAGTGACGGCAGTCCCGTTGACTTGACTGGCTTAGGCTGGCTATGCGTCACTTCTGCTTTGTTTGTCTAGAATGAATCCTTCCGTCCCATGTGGTTCTTTCTGTTCTAATCATTGCCTCGAGTAATCCTTAATTGGTCTTGTACCTAGACAGTCATTCTGATGGCTTTTTCAAATTGATTCTTACTCTTTTCATTTTCGCTTGGTGCAAAAGAACGAGCCTCTTCAGTCCGCTACGATGGACGAGACTGGCCCCGGCCATTCGTGGCTGCCAAACTTCATGTGGAAGTCCAAGTCACGGAAGGGCTCAGCAGACAATGAACAACCCGATGAGACATCAACGCTACTGCCAAAGACCGCCAATGGCGCCGAAGAGCCTGAGAATGGAGAGATATATGATCTGCCAGACGAGAAAAAGCCAAGATGGAGAAACGTCATGGACGAATTCAACATCCTCCTGAAAGGTTCAATCCCAGTAATCCTAGCATACACGTTGCAGAACTCTTTACAAACGATATCCGTGGTCATCGTAGGACGGGGATCACCAGAAGATTTGGCTACTGCAGCGTTCGCTTACATGTTTGCAATGTGCACCGCATGGCTTATTGCATTGGGTGGCACGACTGCTTTAGATACGTTGGGCTCGTCGGCTTTCACGGGTAGTAAGGATCCGCATGAGCTAGGCATCCTCCTGCAAAGAGCATTCATCGTTTTGGGTGGGTTTTATGTCCCTGTGGTAATCCTATGGTTTTGTTCAGAGCCATTGTTCAAAGCTTTAGGGCAGAGTGACCAGCTCTCACACGATAGCGCCATGTTTTTATGGTGTTTGATGCCTGGCGGGTTGGGGTACATCTATTTCGAGTGCATGAAGAAGTATCTCCAAGCGCAAGGTATATCCCAGAATCACATAACCATACAGACCCAGCTAACAAGTTCAGAGCTAATGAGACCTGGAACATACGTTCTATTGATAACCTCCCCCATCAACGCAGGTCTTAACTTCCTCCTGGTTTACACCTTCAAAATGGGTTTACTGGGAGCTCCTGTCGCTACTGGCATTTCTTACTGGCTTTCTTTTCTTCTACTACTCGCCTATGCACGATATGTCAAAGGTTGGGAAGCATGGGATGGATGGTCTAAACGCTGTGTGCATAACATGGGCACCTTCGCCCGTCTAGCCATCCTTGGTGTCATCCACGTAGGTACGGAATGGTGGGCTTTCGAAATCGTTGCGCTGGCCGCTGGCAAACTTGGAACGATCCCGCTCGCTGCGCAAAGCGTCATCATGACTTCGGATCAGGTTATGAACACCATTCCATTCGGAGTCGGTGTTGCGGCAAGTACAAGAGTGGGCAATCTACTAGGTGCCAAGGATGCGAAAGGGGCTGCGAGAGCAGCGAACACGGCCGCTTGGCTGAGCATGCTGCTAGGCGCCATCGTACTTGCTATCCTCATGGGAACGAAAGATCACTTCGCCAAGATCTTCAACAACGATCCGGGTGTCGTCAAACTGACAGCGGAAGTGCTGCCATTCGTTGCACTGTTTCAGATTGCCGATGGCCTGAACGGCAGCTGTGGAGGTAGCCTCAGGGGTATGGGAAGGCAGCATATAGGAGCAGCGGTGAACATTGTCAGCTACTACTGTGGTGCTCTACCCTTGGGGATATGGCTGGCCTTCCACGGATGGGGATTGAAAGGGCTTTGGGTCGGACAGTGCATTGCCCTATATCTTGTTGGGATCCTGGAGTGGGTCATCGTTGCTTTCAGCAATTGGGACTATCAAGTCAAGAAAGCGTTCGAGCGAATGGACGAGGGTGATCGGACAGAGAACGGGATCTCACATCTTGATGGCGAGCATGGCGAAGGTTGAATGTATACTCGTGCTACGAGTTGCGACGAAAACGAGCGACGAAAGTACACAGCTCAGATGATTTGTATTGTATATAGAGACACACACTTCAGAGCGACCTGCAAATTGGACATGGAAAGGAAAATGATCATGCAGAGAGCCACGTGGGAGCTGCATGGGTCGAGGTGCATACTTATGAGCTACCGTCTTACCGTCCGTCTTACGTAGGAATCGATCTCGTAACAACAACATAACATTCAGCAATTTGTCAAACAGTTGGTCATGGTTTTTTTTGCCATCCACGATAAGATGTTGACCACGCTCTCAAAGTAGGCGCAAAAAGTCAATTCGGCTTCCCGATTTTCAACGGCTTCTCGTCACCTCCTCCCAATTGACCTTCCTTATCTGCCCACCCGCAGCACTAAACGGTCATGATGACATTGAGATCCACAGGCTTTCCTCTAGGCGGTGAATCCCTTGCTAAGCACTCGATTGCCAGTAATCAATTGCTCCCTACTTTAAGGTACCATGATGTCTGTGGGGGGAGAAGCTCGAGATGGCGGGGTGTGTGAAACTGCCATTAGTGATCACTTCTCTGTCAACATCATCGTGCCTTTCTTTGCTGCAAGTCTTTACTTTTGTGTATACAAGATATGATTGACTCAATTGCTACAATGCTGTTCCGATCTCTTTCCATTGTGTGCCTTGTAGCTTTTGCTCTTTCTCACGGTGACCATGAGCAAAAGCCAATTGCTGGACCCCACAAGAGCTTATGGTACAATACGAGGAGACCTATACCTGGTGATGGTGGAACACAAGTACTTTGACCATCTCGGAGATCAATTATACTCAGCTGAATAGAACAGGCCGACTCCGTCTTCTCAGGCATCTCCACCTTTGGCCGTCTCCCATACTGGCCCTGCCTCGCTAACGAAGACGAGAAATACGATATCGCTTTCATAGGTACGCCTATGCTCTTGAGAACTCCACAAGCTGAGATTGACCATTTCCCAGGTGCACCATTCGACACCGGTACCTCATACCGCCCAGGAGCACGCTTCGGACCCAATGGCATAAGACAAGGTTCTCGCCGTCTCAATCTATAGTACGTCTACATCCTCGCACACGAGCTTACTTCTTTTGTTGCAAAGGCTCACGCAAAGTGCGATTCAGCGGCGGCTACAATGTCCCTCTCGACGCCAATCCTTTCAATAGCTGGGCCACCGTCCTCGACTGCGGCGATATCCCCGTGACTTCGTACGTCCCCCTCATCCCACATACGTTTAGCAGCACTGACAGTCTGACAGATACGACAACGCATACGCCATACAACAAATCGAAGAAGGTCACAACGCCCTCCTCATGCGTGCCCCCATGACAAACGCAGCAGAAATCGGCCCCTCCCTCAAAAAGAAAACACTCCCCCGCCTCATAACACTCGGCGGCGACCACACAATCACACTGCCCCTCCTCCGCTCTGTGAACAAAGCCTACGGTCCCATCAGCGTAATCCACTTCGATTCCCACCTCGACACCTGGAGACCGAAAGTCTTTGGGGGCGCGCCCACCGAGCAAGCCGCTATAAATCATGGAACGTATTTCTGGCATGCGCATGAGCAGGGCTTGCTGGCTAATGATACGAACATCCATGCGGGGATTCGGACGACGTTGAGTGGAATGAGTGATTATGATAATGATGGATATTGTGGGTTTGAGATTGTGGAGGCGAGGGAAATTGATACGATTGGGATGAGTGGGATTATCAAGAAAATTCGGGAAAGAGTTGGGACGGAAAAGCCGGTCTATTTGAGTATTGACATTGATACCCTCGATCCAGCTTGTACGTCCCTCTTCCCCTCCTCCTCCATTCCCTCCCCCTTCCCTTCCGTACTCCATACTAATCACCCTCCCTCTACAGTCGCCCCTGCAACAGGCACCCCCGAAACCGGCGGCTGGACAACCCGCGAACTCCGCACCATTATTCGCGGGCTGGAAGGCATCAATTTCGTCGCCGCCGATATCGTAGAGGTGGCACCGGCTTACGATACTAATGCCGAGCATACGACTATGGCGGCGGCGGATACGCTATTCGAGGTTATGAGTTTGATGGTTAAGAGGGGCCCGATGAGTGTGATGGGGAAGGGGGAGGTTAGGGGCGATGGGGAGGTGGGTCAGGTTAGGAAGGGGAGGGAGCTGTAGGGGGCGGGGGATGGAGGGGGGAAGTTGGGACGACGCGGGTGGGTGGAGAGTAATACAAAGAGATATAACGATCAAAACGCAGGTATATAGAGTTTTGAGTCTTCAGAGTCAAGGAGGATACGTGTAAACGATGTTCATCTTTCAAAAGCTGTGCTATGCTGCTTTTTGGTCTTCACCCTTTCCTCTCACGCCCCAAGGGTCGCAATACCTATATACATATTCCTACCACACCCCAGCAAGGACCAAAAAAAAGTCTCATCCTCACCACCTCTTCCCAGACCCACTATTGAAGTCGCCCCCTCTCCGTTCTTTCTCCACCCTCTCATCAAACTCCCTCTGCGCTTCATCTTTAGCATAACTCCTCTCCTCCTCCGAGCTCGAAAACGAAAAGCTGTCACCAGTCGTGGAGCCCTCTTGCTGTTCCTGCCGTATACCGCTCCTCCGTCCCCTGGATCCTGACGATGCCGAAGCACCCCCAGTCGCGGTCTGATTCCTGATTCTCTCCCACACACTGCCACCTTCCTCTCCACCCCCTGCTCCACTCCCACCAGTCGGACTCGCATCGTCGTAGTCGTCTGCGAAACTCCTAGGCTGCCGTTCCACTTTCTCCATCTGGAATGTACTCGCTCTATTCTCCGGCGATCCTCTCCCAACCCTAGGCTCAGGTTGCGCTCTCTGCTCCTCCGTCCTCATCTGCCCATCAGAAAGCACGCCGCCCATATCACCCGCGCCACTAAATCTCCCCTGCTCCTCATCTTGCCCGTAATCCATAGCCCCACCCGTAGGACTCGCATCATCCACCCCAGCCCCACCAATCTTCTCCCGTCTCTCCTTCCACACATCCCCCGCGCTCTTCCTCCCCTGTCCCGTACTCCCCTCCACAGCCCCCTGCCGCCTCCCCCTCAGATCCTTATTCGCCACCCGTCGCAACTCCCGCGTCACATCTTGTAACCTATTATCCCTAATCTCACCCACCGCAGACACAGTCGCACCATACGCACTCACAACCAACGGCACAATCACCACCCCAAGACTCGCATACGCCGATCCACGAAACCCATGCACAAGACTCGCTTTCGCCTCCGCACTCCACCCCTTCAAAATCTCCCTCCCCGCAATCCGCATACTCCTCCCATCCCAAAACCCCTTCCCGGCCTCCTCGCTCAACAAGGCTCCGTAAAAGGGCCACCGCATCTCCTTCCACGTAGCCCAGGTCCTGTACGCCCCACCCGCCAACCCGATCGTGGGCCCAAAACTCGCTATCGCGTGCCCTTTGCTGGTGTGGTATGCGATTGCGCTCATCTCATCTTCTGTTAGGCTGCGAGAGAGGGATTGGGAGAGGGCGGCGTAGCGGGAGTGGATTAGGCGGGTGAGATTTGTGGGCGAGTAGCCGGTCAAGGGGCCGAAGATGGGGAGGCCGTGGGGGAGGGCGCCGATGTCGATGTGGGAGGGGAGAGAGGTGGGGGAGAAGGATGGGGAGGTGGAGGTGGCGTAGGGGTCCGGGGAGGAGTCGGGAGTGGTGTCCGTGTAGGTTTCTGAGGGGGCGGTTGAGAGAGGCATTGTTGTGGATGGGGTGGTGGTGGAGCACTGGAGTGGGTGTTGGTGGGGTTGGGCGCAGGATGGGAGGGACTATGCAATATGCATGGCCATGCTTGTTCGGTTCTTGGGGTTTGGACACTCTGAGTGGACAGTCACGAGCTTCAATGTATTAATGCGAGGGAAATGAGGGTAGTCGTGTTTGGTGATGCCCATTGGATATATCTTTGCATAGTTTGCACAAAATTATGAAGGCGATATTGCAGACGGTGGCAGATACCGTGAGAGATCAATATCAAGACTTCAGAGCTAGAAAAGCTATAAGTCTACATTATGCTTCAAAAACTGGTCTACTGCTACATATATTACTTCGAGCACCTCATCCAAATACATGTTTTCCACAATCATGTCGTCATCTTCGTTGCCCGCCTTCATTTGGTCTGTTCCAAGCTCCTCAGACGTTCAGTCTCTAAAGCTCGAGTGTGAAATCTTCAGTATCGTGAACCAAGGCTGGGCGTTGCCGCAGCACCTAGTCCCTTCGCCAGGATAGGTTGACCGTTGAGAAATATGTGCACAAGATTTCTTAAACAAATGCATGCTATACTTAGGATTTCACTGCCCAGTTGTCCTATCTTCAATCCTGTGCGACGGCCTTGGAACTCAGTGATTGCATCTGCAGATAAAAATTTGCCCTCAAAGCGTAGCGGATCTCAGGGTTCTGACACTAAGTGCTGTCCGTCGACAGATGGTGACACGACGGCAATAGTAAACATCCATAGAAGCTATTGGGTTGCTGCTCTTCTCTTGATCAGCACATTGAGCCACCAACGCCACCGCCACCGCCAATGAAAGAAGCCAACAGCGCTCCTCGGTCTGTAGAGGTATTGAAAGAGGGCAAGCGCCGACCATTTGACGTTTCGACCTCCTCATACGGCGGCGGAGGCTCATCGACTGGTGATAGCAACGTCGGAGGTTGATGAGCAGCTCTCCTCGCACGTGCTGCTGTTGTGGGCTTGCACGTAGATGGCAGAAGACATAACTTCCGCACCATATCAAGTTCGAAAAGCTTCTGCGCGCATTCCACTTCTACTTTTATATGTAGCACATAGCTTCTTGCAATGTTGTAGGTCTTAAATGTCGGGGTAAGGTCTTCGTTGATGGCAAGCTCCTTGACGAATTCATGGACGTCTGTGCTATCGCACAGCGGCAAATGCAGTAGTCCACCATCACCGAGGATGGTCGTCTCGCTCCAACATTCCTGTGGCTCCTGTCCCAAGCCCATGAATCCAGCCGGGACTCGTACCCGCGTGCACGTCTCAAGGCTGATCAGAATCCGCTTGAGATAGACGGGTGGTACCACCTGTGCAGTGGTTCTCGAATGATCATGCGCGACGCCTATGAGCATTGGTATCTTGCTGCCAGCGCACGTTTTCTCTGGTAGCTCGAGCCTAATATTGAAGTGCGAGGTCGGTTGGTGGAGGGCTATTGAGTGACCGGCGATTGTATGCTCGTGGCCACGGAAGTTGGGATCCAGGAGGGGCGTAGTTCGCGAGAGCGGGTTCTCTATAGGAGTCAGGATTGGGTGGTAGTCGTCCATCTCTCGTACTGGGGAAAATGGGATGGTGATTACGTGCTTTGCGGTGGGAGATTTAGAGATACCGCTGGCAATTGTAGCTTCGATTATGTAGGATATCGAGTTATGTTCCCCCTCTTCGGGGCGCGAGCCTCCATGCCAGCTCGGTGGGAGTACATGCCCTGGGTCACGCGGGAAGTTCTCATTCGTAGAGTAACGTTGTTTCTCCGACGTCGATTGGACTCCGCCTGGAAAGGTAAATTCGAAGGGCCAGGTGTAGGTCTGGTTGTTGCCATAGCCTTGTTTTCGCACGCTTTTCTCGAACTGGAAGAGATAGCTCTCGACGCCGTAGGATGGCTGGTGTATATTTCCTCGAGGACCAATCTTGCTCTTTGCAACGCCAGTGAACTTGATGGTGGTCTTTACACCTCGCGCATTTCTATCGTGGGTGTAGACTACGCTCCCTCGGACCGTGTCACCACATGTGTAGAAGGGAAGGCCAGAGGCGCGTGGGTTCAGTCTGATATGGAATTCGTTCGCCATATTGCTTGGTGGAGGGTAGTCCTCAGTGTAACGCTGTTGCATTGTTTGCATTGCTCAAGAGTGAATCGACCGTCTTGGATATTGAGGCTCAGCTCTTAAATTGCCAGAGTTGGGACAACCGGAGTATCTGAGACTTCGCCTCAGCTCCACTGCGCCTGCTCGCTGGCACGATGGCACTGCAATGATTCATTTTGGGCATCTGTTCACTCCTTTATCGTCTTCAAGGGCTCGAATCCTTGGCATTTTCTTTTTTTTTGTTTTCCCTACCAACAGCCCCACCACCGGTACCAGCTCTACAAATAACTCTTCTGATTTACTTACTTTACATGAGTAGAAAGCTCTATTCAAGGCGATTCTAACGTCGTAGGAATCAGCTTAATCAAATAACTATAATAGAAGATATTAGGGATTGAAATCTTACTTATTATATCGTAAGCCTGATAACTCAACGAATACTCTCTTAGTTTTATTATTTTCTACGGGGTTAGAGTCGCCTTAAATAGAGCTATCTACTCATGTAAAGTAAGTAAATCAGAAGAGTAATTTATAGAGCTGGTACTGGTGGTTGGGCTGTGGTAGGGGAAACAAAAAAAAAGAAAATGCCAAGGATTCGCAAGCTTTGTGCACACGCTAAGTAGACGCCGAAGATCGAACCCTCCGTCATCTCCATTTGGCACTTCGGTTTTGCCCCGTAAAGATTCTACATGGTTTATCGCTAGGTCATAGGGACGATAGTCACCTGCCAACTTGACAGTTTCAGCGAGCGAACGAGGGTCAAGTGTCCCGGGAAAATTGATTTGTGGCTAATATACACATAGCGAAAATAGCTTTTCGACTACATATCTGACACTGCAACGCTTGGCTAGCACGTCGCCTAATCGAGACTCAAGATGTGCTGCAACTTTACTTGCTGGTATCAACGACGTAGCGGCCAGCAATTTTGCCCTCGTGCATGAGGTCTAGATTATTTCGAAGTCAGTATTGCTTATTGAGGGCGAAATGTTATGTGAATGGGGTCAGGGTAGACTGCCAAGAGCAATACGTACCGTAAACTTTCTGTAATTCTGACATGCCGATGGTCTTGAATGGAGCATTGATCAGGCCACGGCGGTAGAAGTCAATAGCCTCGCTAGTATCCTTGCGGTTACCAACATAAGAACCCTTAATAGTCTTGACACCAATGACAGTCTCAAAGACGGGAGCACGTAGGAAAGCACCAGCGGGCAGACCAATACACATGACAGTTCCGCGAGGTCGGAGGTACTCAGTCGCCTGCTGGAATGGCTTCTCGTTAACCGCGACCAAGATGACTGCGTGAGGGCCGAGACCATCCTCAGTGGCAGCCTGCACATCCTTAACCAGGTTTGAGGACTTGGCAAAGTCGACGAATGTGTGGGCGCCGAGCTTCTTGACCATCTCTGCCTTCTCATCACCAGTATCAATACCAATGACTTGGAGGCCCATCGCCTTGGCGTATTGGCAAGCCAGAGAACCAAGACCTCCACCGGCCCCGACGACAGCTACAGTCTGTCCTGGGCGAGCTCCCGACTCCTTCAAGCCTTTGTAGACGGTGATACCGGCGCAGAGGATTGGTGCGATGGCATCGAGAGGAACGTCTTTGGGTATCCGTGCAACGTGTGCGGCTTTGGCAATGGCGTATTGCTGGAATGTACCATCGACTGTGTAACCAGAGAGAAGGGCCTTAGCGCAGAGGGGTTCGTCTCCTGTCTGGCAGAAGTCACAGGCTAGACATGAGCCGTTTAACCACTGTACATGCGGATTAGTCGTAGTCCAACCTTTGAGCTATCAGAATGCATAGTGTACCTTGACACCAGCGTGGTCACCAATCTGAACATCCTCGACCAATTCACCTCGTGCTACGACGACACCAGCACCCTCGTGGCCTCCAACAAGGGGAAGCTTAGTTGGTAATGGCCAGTCGCCGTTGACGGCGTGGAGGTCAGTGTGGCAGACACCAGAGTATTTGATGTTGACAAGCACCTCATCTGGGCCGGGCTTTTGGACTAGATGCCGCTCAGCTTGTTGCTCTCTCCGATACGAGGAATCGAGTCTTGCCTGGGATCTCTTTGTAGTCGACGGGTCCTCCAGTCTTCTCAATGACCTGAGCCCATTGTTTCTCGGGGATTTGATGTTGAGACATTGTTGATTTATGGCGATATCGATTTGAGAATTTGATTTGTAAAGCTTTTGGAATAATCACTTGGTTTTTGGGTAGCGAGAAGGCATGATGAAGGCGCAGAAGAGGGGCATCCAGTTGTGTTAAGATTCTTTGCACATGTATCGTCACTCCACATCGAGCCCCACCTGCACCTCCCCACACTCCAATTCGAAGAGGGGCAGAGAGTTTCAGGGTTGTGTACATTATTATCCAACGCCAGTGTCAGTGCGTAGATCTCTGTCGATTGGCTTCATAGTGGTCCGCTCTACCGAAAGAAGTCAGGACAAGAGTATGGGTCCAAGCATCCGATGTTGACAGGAAAGAAGGGTCCAAGGCAAAGTGAAGGTCGTATGTAGTTCTAGGGGTCAATCCTTATCCATCGAGTCGAGAGCCCGCCACAGCGAGTGACTTGCACAATTCACAGCGAAACCAGCCTGACTCACCAGGGTTTCATTGCATCGTCCAACGGTCCAAGGCCCTTCTCTACCATCATTAGCATTGCGTCGGCGGGGCACGTTCCACAGGAAAGCGCCGAAAGTGTGGAGGATGCGTGCCAGATTGCGGGGGATCATCGGCTGAAGTTTCCCGAGAAACGGCATTCTCGGCAAATTTAGCAGCACCCATTCAGCGATCTCGGTCTCATGGAAGAAGTGTAACACCACGGACGAACGCGAGGCTTGCAGGCAAGATCGTGTGGCTTGCTTTGTAGTCTTGTTGAGAACTAGAGCAGATCAAGATCGTATCTAAGAGCTCGATCTTTCTAGCTTCGAGGCTTCGAAGCCGTCGAGCCCTTGATCGAGATCAAAGGGTTCAGGACACAGCCTCTTGACAGATCTAAGGTAGGATCCTAGCCATCAATCGATGACTGTTGACACTCAGGGTTTTCTGTGGCTTGGACACGCCCCGGGCATTGTTGATGGTACACTGCAGAATAGGGTGGGAGGAAAATAAAACTTTGGGAGAAGGGAAGAGCACTCGGCCACGTGGTGAAGGGTAAAGGAGAGTTTGAACATGGGATAGAAGGAAGAGAATTGAGAAGACGACAATGGATAAAGGTCAATCTGAAAGATGGGTTGGAGGGAAGAGATTGGAGAAAAAGAATTGCTGTTACATGGGGAAGGTGCAGCAGACATTGAAGAGTACGGAGCTAGTCCCTCTACTGAAATGGTGCTGTCCATATCTAAGAACGGCTTGTCTATACAATTGAGGGATATTAGAAGAGCCTCTGACGAGGTGGGGAACATGAGAGTCAACATAGAAATATTGATGGGCCAGGTGTGCTGGTCTCGTGTGTGAGCTTAAGCGCTTGCTTGTGCTCTTCTTGGGGGGATGCGATTCCTCCATCTGCTGCTTCATCAGGCCTCCAAAATACCTGCACTACGGTTACAGCGTCATAGACAGTACTCATGCTATCTTTGTCAGCGCGAAATTACAGCTAGGTATCAGCATTGATCAACAGACTGGTCTCACGTTCAAAGGACTTTGCCCACTTTAGAAGTCGCATCTTACACCGGGTTGAATAACAGACATGTTGATCAGTGGTATTTGTCGAAAGAGAAGCACAAACAATCAATAAAACCAGAACTCACGTCGACATGTAGCAAGGGGAAGTCTATAGTGGACAACATCGAGGCTGTTGTTCAAAGGAGTCTGATACACGTATTTAATAAAGGAGAGTACTATTTGAAGCGGAGCAATTCGAGGGGTCATACATGTTATAAGATTATATACATGAAAGAGTTGATATACGTTCAGGTCATAAAGGGCTTCGAGAAGCCGTCATCACCAGGACGATATCAGAGCGGAGCTATCGCGAATCAAGCTGTGAGAATGCTGAGCACAGACAACGTCGACACTCTTCTTTTCAGCAGTTTCACCATCCGAGCGGATACCATGAGTATTATTCGTATGCTACTCGAAGATAGAAGGGAGGCGATCCTTCACACGGCCTCCTAAGCCACAATTCCATTATAGGACTTTTGTGTATTGAGAGCGAGCCTTGACTGCATCACGTTGGCTTCAACCTTTGCTGTTTTGGTTTTGATCTTCAAGCATCATTCGGGGCTCGTGAACGCGTTCGTTCCAATATTAAAGAATGATCACATTGTTTCCCGTGGACCTGCATGTTTATCATCGACGAAGATTGTTGTTATAGGGTATGTGGACTTCCATGAACGCTTTAGAACATGCTGATTGACGATCAAACCAATGATCTTTGCGTACTTGCACAAGCCCATACTCGTTGAGTACTCGTACATAAAGTACTCTTTTTTTATTCCGATTTCACTAGCTTCGGATTACACTGATAGGCTCTCTCTAGGTTCGATAAGTGGACCAATCGCTGCAACCGCCGTTGTGCTCGGACTTTCTCTGGTCGCTTAAATTTAGAATTTGGAAGAGGCAATATCATATCACATGGAGAAAAGGTCTCGTTTGCTGAAGCTTTTCTAGTCTACCCGCATCTGCATGCACGCTGCCGTTTGACTGGTCAAATTACTTTGGTAGTCACCACAAGTACAGACCTCCTTGCAGCCGGATATTTGGTTGGAAATTTCTCTCACCTCTCTTGAATTCTTCTACAACACTTTTCCAGAATACTCGTCAGCGTCTGGGGGGAAAATGAATTCAAGCTCTTTGCTAGAGCACAAGCTACACAAAGTTCCAGTCTTGGATCCTGAAAGTTTCACACTTCGTTTGGTCCCTTGTACGAAGCTTGATTGTTTGTTACTCCGTTATCGGACTTTTCATGGAATTATATACTAACCGCGTTATGCTCAGCCTCTGAGTATGATATCCTAGATATACCACGATTGCCGGGAGACTTTGACGTCTATGGGTCAAACGATTTAGACACTGAAGGTGACTATTCCATCGTCACACAGGACGAGGACATAAATGCCGGAACAACCTTTGTGGGCCGCCTCCACTATAGACAGCTTGGCTGGTGGCATGCTATATGCAAGCGCATAGCTTCCAAAAAATATAGAATTTTATGGGTAGGAAAGATGCCACCCAGTGTGGCCTTGGACCGGCTTACCTAGGTGGCTACGTAGGTATGTTTAACCCCCTTGAGAAAAAGCTGCAGCTGAGGTATAGTAGAGCCTTAATGGACTCAGGATTTCCGAACAGGCCTGAGACGGTTTCTGCGACTGACAAACCAAGATGTTAGGAGGAGGGAGCAGTGAGCTTGTCATGAATGAACTCGATCCTCTCAATGTGCTGTGTTCTAGATGTCGTTGTGTTCGGACAGAAAATTATTGCCTTGAAAGTTTCGCTGTCACGAATACTTCGAAGATGCATCGGGATGTTGTGTTTTCAAGATCGAGCATTGTAAAACATTACGCATTTTATTCATCTGATCCTCTGTCCGTGAGGGGCTAATCACGGCGTGAAATTCCGAGGTTGTTTTCTGACGAAAGATATGTGGGAAATGTCAACTCAGCAAATTGCCAACAAGAAGTCGCATTAGCAGAGATGTGTCTTGAAAGTTTATTCCTACACCTTACGCTTACCTTGCCGAACGAATATTGTCGATTCGACTAGGCTGGCAGCCTACATTAATTTCGTTGCGGTTTAGGATGATACTCCTTATTTATAGACATGATCCTGGGGTGTGGCCTTGTTAGGACTATCCTGACCCTAGGATTGGTTTTACAGTCCATCGGTTCCTTCGCCCCATTCAGGATATATTGTTTTCATATACTACCTTCGTCAAGGGTCTTATGGACGCCACCTCAACGACAACGACCCCAGAAGAATTCTTCACGATAGTTGTGATAGATTTTACCAGAGCGCTCCTAGAAAAGAGGAATCGAGCTGATTGGCTTGAAAACACTCTCAGACAGGACCTTCGCTGGAAATGAGCGCCATGTTGACTGCCACGCGGAAACGAGGACTGTGTTGCGCTTGTTGAAGTCAAGCCCAGCAAGCTGAGAATCCGAGGGTCAAAACCTTGCTGAACAATAGTCTAGAGCCACAACGGCTCTTACGCAAGCAGACTGACCCTAGACATTTCGATAGTCCCCATTAGTGACTAAACCTGACCTCGGTCGCCACTCCACTTTTTTTGCCATGATGTTTACCAGCAAGTCAATCGTCGAGTTACAAAACCAGCCGCCGGGAAAACTTGAAAAATGCTTGTTCCCTCATCGAATCAGAAGCGAAAGCGTTGCCTCAGTCCCTCAGATGTGCCAAGCTCTGCTAAGCCCCTTCGGGTTAGCTTCCGCTCGCTAAGCCCCTTCGGGTTAGCGCCTTCTGTTTACTACGGAACCTCCAGGTAGCACGTCTAAGCGCAAAATCCGAATATTATATCTAGTTCGCCTTATTTTAACTATCGATTATTAAAATACCCGTATTATTCTACTTTTAGATTAATACCGTAATCTTAATAATAAAATCTAAATTTATTATATATTAATATAGCCGCGTATAAAAATATTATAATTAATAATTACTTTAATATTAATAAAACTTAAGTTATAAACGACTATTTATAGACTTTCTTATTATTATTTATAAAATTATAATATCGACGTAATAAAAATCCTATTAAAAATATTTACTAATTAATTAATTATCGTTATTTATTAAATATTAAAGAGTATATATTTATCGTTAAAAATTAAAAATTATTTTTTATTTAGCCTCTCCGATAAAATACGACGCGTCTAAATTTTAAAATTTTATAAAGATCGCGTTTTTATTATCCCTATTATTATTTATTACCCCGTCTTCTCCCTTTTCTCTTTCCGTCGGTTTATCCTAATTTATATCGAGGCCGATTATTTTTACATCCGTTTTAGATTTTACCTTAATATCTAATATATCTTTATTATTAAGAATTATATTATTAATTTTAATATAGTTATAAAGCTTCGCCGGCTCGAGCTCTTTTTTATATTAAAGACTCTTTTAAATTATATAGTAATATAAATTATATAAAGCCTCTCTACGATAGTAATTATTTAAATAAAATATATTCTTTATATTAAAAGTTAGAGATCGTAGCTAAGTTATTCGTATTAGATATTTATTTTTTTATTTAAAAAAATCTATTAAATTCGTTATTAAGGCTCCGTAAACTTTATCTTTTATATCGAATCCTATATTTCGTTACTCCGCTCGAGTATTTATTATAATAAGAAAACGATTAAGACTATTATTTATTATTAAATAAATTTTAATATAACGGAAATAATAATTAAAGTAGAATTATATATTTATAAATCCGGGATCTTTATTATACTCGTTATTAATCGAGTAATTAAGATAATTTAAGCGCTAGACGTTATACCTAAAAAGAATACTCGTTATATCTTTACGAATAACTTTATTAACGCCGAGTAGGGTAATATATAATTAATCCGTTATATAAATAACCCCCTCGAGCGTTTCGGGGTCTTCGATTAAAATATTATAATCTTTATTTATACTATACTTTATTAGTTTATAAAAGTCTTTTTTAAATATTAACCTCTCGTCCTTTATTAAATAAAGGATAATTTCTTCGGCGTAAATAAAGTAATATTTATAAATCTAATTACAGGTCTCTTTTAGAAACGTTTCGAATATTATTATAATATAATAATAATCCGATAAGTTTTAAATATAAAGTAAATTAATTAATATATATATTATATTATAGTAAGTATTAGGAAGAGAGGGTATTAACGATTTAAATAATAATTTCGATATTATAAATTAATAATCGAAAGAAGATTAATAATCGAAAGGGGATTAATAATTAAAAGGGGATTAATAATCGAAAGAGGATTAAAAATCGAAAGAGATTATCCAAAATTTTATTAAAACTAAACTTTAATTTAAGAAATAATTTTAAAAATTTAAAAGTTTTAAACGGGGGGCTAGCCTTCTAATATTAAACTCTTAAAAATAATTAATAATAAATATATTTTAAGGTCGAGCCTAAGGTTATTTAAATTTAAAGATTTAATTATCTAAAATTAAAACTTTAGTTATTTAATATTAAGATTTCGGATTCACTATTACTATAATCGTGGCCTTATTATTATTATATATAAACTTTTATTATTATTACTATCTAGAAGTCTAGGACGTTAATATTAATATATTTATAATTATAAAAAATAGAACTAATATATTTATAGTCTTGAACTCTAATAGTAAATTCGAAATTTCAATTTTATTATAATTATTAATAGGCTTAGTATTACTATCTAGAGGACTATTATAAATAATATAATAAAATTACGTCGCGCGGATTTACTAACTTTCTAACCGTTATTAAGAATTATTATAATTATATTTAAAAATACTCTACTAGATTATTATTATTACTTTATTAATCTCGGTTTATATAATATTATTCGCGATTAAAGAGGAGGGTTCCTAGGCGGCCCCCTCTATAAATAATAATAATTTAATATATAATAATAAAGTTAGGAAAGTTAAATCCTTAAAGTATCCGGGTACGAGCTAAATATATATTTTATAAAATCATTTTTATATTAATTTCTAATAGCGGATCTTCTCCCTAGTTAGACACTTAAAATATAGGTTAATATTAAGTATTTTTTATCTACTTAATATATATAAGCCCTTCGTTTATATATAGTATTATTTCTTCTCCCCCGTTATTAATATATTCCTGTCGATATTTATATCCCCTACCGCTTTTTATTATTTAGCGGTATAACCGAGAGGGTATTTTAAACTATATATTATTCCGACTAGATCGAATTCGTTTAATTAATTTATAAGGATTCTAGCCGGGTACTAGTTAATTATAAATAAAATAATTTAATTATTTAAACGGATATTAGATTTAGAGATCTAGTCGACTCTTAAAATTCCTAGATTTATAAATAAAGTAAAGTAATTATAGGCTACGAAGGTTATATATAAATACTCGACGGGTCTATTAATATTCTTTTTAATTAAATTATAGAGGTCGTAATAAATAATATTATATATTATTATTCCTTAGGTTAGAGGCTTAGTGGCTTTAATATTATATTTTTTCTTTATAGATTTATTAGAGTCCTCGTCTCCTTTAATTTTAAAGTTTATTTTTTTTTTCTTTTATTTTATAAGTATTTCTTTAATAGACCCTATAACCTTATTCTTTCTAAATTTAATAAGTATTTTCTATTTATATTTAATAAGTATCTCCTCGTTATTAGGTTAGTCCTCTATATTTTTATAATTATAATTAATATTATTATCGATTAATATAGTGTTATTATTAATTAATATACCGTCGTCGTCGCTTTTATCTACTTTTTCCTTCTTTTTTTTATTATAAATCGATTATTCCTTTTTAACTTTTTAAGCCTTAAATACCGCCGGTTTAATTTTTAAAACTAACGCGTTATTTTTATTTAATTTATATTTTATACCTAGCTTCGGGGTAGGCCCTTTATACTTCGGTTTAATATTATTATTTTTAAAAACTAATTTATAGTCCTCCGTAAAATAATTCTAGTTATAATATTAATATAATAGACGGTAAAGATTAACGAGTAGGATTTATTAAAATTCCGTCCTCGAGTATCTCGCCTAAAGTTATCTTTATATTTATATTATTAGAGGACGATTTACTTAATAGATCCCCTTCGTTATTACTATTATTAAAGTAAGTTATATTATTTAAGAGATCGTTAGTCTCCGTAATTAATATTAAATTATAAATATTATTATCCCTTATTATAATTAGTATTAAAGTATAAAAATTAAATAAAGAGATTAAGAAAATTAATTTAAAGAAGAGAAAGAAAAAGTAAAAATTAAAATAAGAGTTAATTTAAGAAATAATTTTAAAGTTTAAAGATTTTTAAGCGGGGTTAAGGGCGCCTAAATATTATTATTAATAATTATATTATTTAAAAATAAATTTTTATTATTCGAAAATAAACTTTAAGTTTTTATTTAATTTAAAGACGTTTAAGATTCAGTCGTTACTAGTATTAAATAGAGAGATTAGATTAAAATATTATTATTTAATATTAAATATTTATTTAAACTTTACCTCCTAGTTAAAAATATTTAAATTTCAAAATAATCTTCTAGAGTAATAACTTCGTATATTAAAATTTAATACGTAAGGTTTACTAACGATTATTATTACTAGTATTATTATTAATATTTATCGTATTAATTTTATTATTATTATCGTTAGTAATATAATAATTTACTTTACTTATTAATTTCATTTAAATCTTTATTACTTTTATTCGTTAAAGCTCTTTACCTCTCTTTATTTTTTATCGACTTATTATTTAATTATTTATTATATTATTTTTATTAATATTTTATAGAGATTCTTCTTTTTTAATAGTCGTTAAAGCCTCGATCCTCGCGCTTATAATTAAAGCGACGAATAAATTACTAGTAGATATATAGTAAGAATATAGTATTAACGAAACAAGATACGTAAGAATTATAGTGTTAACGAAATAAAATAGTGGTTAAGATTTAGTTTTAGTATATTGTATATTGTTTTTTTTATCTAGTAATACGAATAATCTACTATCTTATATTAAAGTACTAGTAATTATAATAGTTATTTTTATAGGTAAAGGTTTTACGTCCTTAAAGTCTTAAAGTAAAAGTATAAACGAGAATAAATATTATAATTATTAGTATAGTTTATTCTTTATTACCTCGACTTAGAACTACTATAAATACACCGTATTAATAGGAAGACGACGATGTTTTTATTTAAAATCGTCGAGACGGAGATTGGCCGTTAGGTTATAAATATTAAATAAAGAAATATCCGTAGTCTTTAACGTATTTACCGTGGTACCCCGTTAGGGTTCTTAATTATTAGTAATTAAAACGTCGGTAATAAGATATTTATTATAACCGATAGTAATCGTAGTAGTTTACGCGGCCTTATTATCGGTAATATCTTCGATAACGACGCGATTATTATAATTTAAGGTAGTCTATACGGCTATACCGAATTAATTATATAATTTATCGCTCTCTTTAATAAGTTTACCGTTTAGTGCGATATTAGTAGTTATTTATTATTTAAATTTCTTTCGATTACGTACTCGTTCTAAAGTTAGATATCTCTTAATTAGCGAGTTTATATTTATATTAATATTAGTTAAGAGATTATTAGCGAAGTCTTTAGTATTATTAATATTTTTAATTCTTTAAATTAATTTTATTTATTTACTTCTAGCTAATTACTCTTTAGGTATTTCGATTTTTATAGAATCGAAAAAACCCCGTAGTAAATAATCGACCCTATATTAACCTGAGAAATAAATATAATATTAAATAAAAGTAATATAAAAGACTTCTAGGACTAATAAAACGCGGATTATTTTATTATTAATTTTAATAATAAGGCTTTTTAAGAAATCTACGTGGTTATATAAAATAATATTATTATTTTTTAATAGGTTGTTTCTGGCTACTAGCGCGTTTATACGGGTTTCGAATTTAACGAATATTTCCTTAACGATCTCGATTAGGGATTCCGCTTTAGTATTATTATTTAAATCCTCCGACGATATAGAAATATCTTTAATCTCCTCTTTTATTCTTAATAGTTTAGTTTATTTATTAGGTTTTATTTTCTTCGAGCGCTTTATTCCTAAATTAATTATATTCGCTCCCGTAGTATTAAATAAGAAAACTTATTTTATTTTATCTTTTTCGCTTATAGTAGGGCTAGTACACTTATAAGTTTATAATAATATAAAATTATCTTTCGTTAAAGGCGGCGCGGTCGTTAATATAACTAATTTAGATTTATTAATTATTATAAAAATATCCGCTATTATTTACGTTAAAGGGGCTTTTTTCGTATTTAAATTAATTAATATTTTATCTTATTTAATCTTTTTAGCTGCGCGCTTTACTCTCTCTTTTTTAAAACTTTTAAATACGGTAGAAGAAGAAGTAACTTATTAAGAAATCTCGGTTATAAGGAAAGGCGAAGTCTAAGACGTAATTTAAAGTATAATTAAGAAATCTTTATTATTAATTTTAATTTATTATTTTATAGTCGTAGGTATCGTACTTTTCCTACTCGCCCGTTTTTTCGTGGGCGTAGATAAAGTAGTTATAGTTTTTTACTTTAAAGAATTTACGGTTTTAGTTTCGGTAGTAACTTTTATTTTAAATATTTTCTTAATCCTATCTAACTCTTCTAGTTATATAATTAGGTCGTCGGATATTTATATAATTTTAATATACTTTTTTTAACGTTCCTACGCCTCGATATTAAATAACTCTATATTAGTTAGTTAAGAATTATTATTATCGATTATAAGAGAGATTATTTTTGAAGTCGACTTTTTCGGTGGGAATAACTTCGTTATTGATTTCTTTAAAGATTTCTTTATAACTAAAAGTTTCTTTTTTGATTCGGACTCGTTTTCGTCGTTTTCGTTATCCTTATTAAGTTTCTTAAATATCGATTTCTCTTATATTAAAGACTTTTTTAAAACCGTAATCTTCGTTACCTTCGGGCCTTTTTTATATAGTTTTTTCGATAGTATCGAGAGTTTTTTTACTCTCGTTATCTCGTCCGCCGAAAAATAATTATATTTTTTTATAAAGATATATCGGTTATATTTCCCCCCTTTTATTAAAATTAATTAATTTAGTTTCTACGATAAATTCTCTTTATCCCCGTGTAATTGCGCGTAATTAAAAATAATCGCGTATTTTATATTATTATTTTTTATTAATCGTATTATAACTGGCTGCCCGTTATTTATTTATTTAAATTATAAATTATTTCTCGAGTTAAATACCTTTGGCTAGTTTTTAAATCGTATATTTAAAGAAATTTTATTATATTAAATAACTAGCCCGGTTTATAATAAAGAAAGATTTCTACCCGTTAGCGGCCAGGTATCTTTATTTTCCGTTATATTATATACGGGTTTATTATATAGTAAATTCTTAACCTCTTCGTTATCGACTCGACCGTCGACTTCGGTTTTAATAATTTACTCGTCGTCGACTTTATCGCTTTACTTAAAAGTAGAAGCGCCGGACTTTTTATTATTATTTTTATTCGTTACTTTAGTTATCTTAGTTTTAACTACCTTCGTTATTTTCTTTATTTTTATTTTATTATTTTTTAGGGTTACTTTAATCGGTACCTTTAAAATTTTTCCCGAACGTAATTTAATTATATCGTGATTGAAGATTTATTAAAACGAAGATATCGTATTATACCCGATCGGGGCGAGCGATATAAATAAGTTAATAATATTTAAATTAAGAAAGGAAAGATATATTAATATTATTTAGCGTTTAAGATATTATAGTTAAATACTATAATAATAGTAGTATTTATTAATTCGAGCGAGGAAAACGATTTATTAATATTTAAATTAGTTAGAAATACTATATTAACGTAACGGGGTTATTAAGAAATTCGTTATTATTAAATAAAAATTATCGTCGCGTAAAGAAGCGAAAATAAAATTAAAATTAATAAATAAATAAAGTAATATTATCTTTTAAACTATTTATATAGTTTATAACGACTTTTTATTATAGTCGTTAATTACGCCTTCTACGTTTTTAAGATTTTATTTATTATATTATATATTTTAGTAGGGCCCCTAGCCCTTTTATTTAATTAAATATTATATTATTAATTTCTTTCCTCGTTTTAGAAACTTTCTTATTCTTTTATTTAAGATATATTTTATTTTAAAGTAATTATTTATATTTTTATTATTATTATCGAGAATAGTAGCCTACCCGACCTTTTAAAAATAATTATATAAATCCTCTCTTAACGGAGTAAATTCTAAGACGGTGATTAAAATAACGGGGTAGATATTCATTATCGGCGGTAACTTTAATTTATAAATTAAACTATTAATTCGTTTTAGAATTTTAAACGGGCTAGCTCTTTAGTTTAAAAATTTATAATTCTTTAAACCCGAGATCTTATAATCTTTATATAATTTTAAAAAGATTATATCCCCTTTTTATATTATTAAAGGTATATATTTATTATTATACCGAAATTTAATATTAATCGCCGCGAATAAAATCGCGTTAACGACTTTCTTCCGGTTAATTATTTTAATATTAATAAGATTTATCCTTCTTATTATATCTTAAACTAAAATTCTATTATTAAGTTTTATATCGTAGATAATTTCGTTTAATAAAAGCGTCGTCGCTGAGCTTGAAGAATTATTTATAATAAATTATAAAGTAGTTATAAATTTATTTTATAAACTATTAGGGTAGTATATTAAATAAAATCGTAATATTATTTTTATAATCTAATTTATCCGTTCCGATTAATCGTTAGATTAAGGGTAGTAAATAGTAGAGATTATTAATTTAGTTTTTAATATTTTAAAGATTACTTTCTATAAACCTAAAAGAAATTTAGGGTTTTTATTAGAAATAATCGCCTTTAAAATTCTTTAGTCGGTAAGGGCGAGAAATAATATATTTATTTATTTTTCGGCGCTGAATATATCTTTCCCTAAAGTCGTAGTAATTACTTTCGAGAACTTATAAATAATAATTATTAGATAATTATATCCGTTTATAAATATAGGGAGCGTTATAACGAAATCGATAATAATATAATAATAGATTTTTGGCTCTATTAGGATTGGTTTTAAAATACTATATAATATATATTTTTTTATTTAATTGAGTTAATATTAAAGATAATATAAGATATAGTATTTAAGTCTTCGAGTCAAATACTATATATAATAATTATCGGCGATGTTCTTATATATTCTATAAAATCCTATATGATTTCGTTTATTATATACGAGTTCGAAAATGTTTTATTTTATTAATTTTAGGATATATAGGTGTTCTTCATTAATATAGTCGTTTTTATACTATATTAATACGTCTCTAAGAAGGAAAGGAATATTAGTATTAATTATATTAATATCGTCCGTAGACCTTAGGGTTTTTTTCTTAAGTTTATCTTTCTTATCTATAAAGAAAGTTATTACCTTTAATTATTTCTTATTTTTAGAATACGTCTTTTATAATTTAAAGCGGTATTTAAAAGATATTTTAATTAAAGTAAAGTAAAAAGCGAAGACGTTATCTAGAATATTAGGACTTTTAGTATCGAGATATTCTTTTTTACTAAAAAGGCGAGATAAAGTATTTAATACGATATTTTACTTTCTAAAATATTAACGAATATCGAGATCGTATTATAATATATATTAAGAAACTCGTATTAACCGTAGGTTTATCCTATTAAAAGAGGATAATAATAGTATTATTTATCGGGTAATATTAGTAGTTACCGAGTAATTAATAAAAATAATAATTTTCTTTATCGGGATTTAGACGAGTAGGTATAGGATCTTTTTTAATATCTAAATTAAATTTATTACTTTTAATTCCGTAGGCTAGTAGCGCGACTCCGTAGAATTAAATAATTTAGATAAAAATAGAATTAGTTATACGTTAGTACGGGGGAAATTATTACTTTAAAAATCTCTTATAATATAATATATTATAGCGTTAATTCCGTACGACTTTAATATATTTATATTAATATATAACTAACGAGTTAGATCTCGATAATATAAATAGATTTTAGATATAAATACCTTCTAAAGTAATTTAAAAAAAATTAATTTCTTTTCTATAAATACGAAGTAAGTTTTTTTAAAATAAATCTTTTATATATTCCCGCCTTAAGACGGCGAGCTTTTTAAAAATTAGGTTTTTCGGTATTAAAGTAATTTAATAATTTAAACGAAGTATTTAATATTATTTCATAATTAATTTATTATTCCGATATATATTTTTAAAGTTTATAATATATCTAGGAAACGGAGTTCTTTAATTACTATAATTCTTTCTTTAGTAGTAGTTAAATTTAATTTATTTATTTTCTAACCTAAAAGCGTGACCGAGGGGTAAATTAAAAAGGATTTTTTAAACTCAAGTAAGATCTTAAGGCCTACGAATAAAGCGAAAATAATTATAAGATATTCGATATACTCGGAATAAGACCGTAAGAAAATTACGATATTATCGACGTAGTATCTCGCGAATACTCTATACGGGCGAAGAAAAGTATTTATTTTATATTAAATATATAGAATTAAATCTTTCTATCCTATTACTACGACGTTATAGTACTCCGAACCACGATAAGAAATTATTATAAATTTATAACGATTATCTCTCTTGACTAAAAATAGATAGAATTATTTATTATAATTAATAATACTTATATGAGTACACCCCTATATTAACGAAATAATATCGTTTTAAAGCGGAAGAGGGTAGTTATTAAAGATAATAATTTTATTTAGATTATAAATATCGACTACGACTTTACCCTTTTATACCGGTATTCTTTCGGGGCCTTTATATACCGTCCGCTATATAACGAAGATAAAGAAAGCGAATAAGGAAGGTTTAATAAACTACGATATTTTCCTTTATTAATATATTTTATCGAATTTCTCGTTTATTAAAATTCTTATATCGGGGCTTAATAAATAGACTTTATAATTAAATTTCGTATTAAACAATTACTAGTTTATAGTAAACGAAATCGATAGTTATTCGGATTTAAATAGGTCGATTATATCTCCCGTATCTTCTTAAATATAAGAGTATTACTCTATAATCTCTTTAATCGCGGTAATATCGGAGTCGTTATTATATATTATAATTTTATTCGGTAGCTTCGTTTTTATAAAAGGATCGACCTTAAACCTTAAGATTAACCTTAAATTATAAAGATTAATAAGGTATAATATAATTATATCGTCCTCGTAAATTTTCGCCGTAAGGGAATAATTATTTAAATTAATAAAGTATATTTCTTCTACCTCGTATTCTATAATTAATTTTATTCGTTAACGGCGAGGAATAATAAGAGGTATATTCCTCTCGTTATAAATATTAATAAAGTTAATTATTAAATTTATAAAATAAATATAGACTCCTTTTATTTATAATTCGAATAAGAAGTCTCGGTTTAATAATTTTAATTTCTCTTTTAGTAAGATTACTACCGTTAATATAATTTATACTAGAATTACTTAGCGGCGCTTTAATTATATAATACGTTAAATCTTTATATTATCCCTAATTATAAATTAAATAGGAATTATAATATCTTCGTAACTACCTAAAATTATTTAATTATTAAAGAGGTCGATAACGGTTTTCTTTTAACCTAGGATATTTATACCGATAAATATATTAACTTTAAAGTTATCGATAATATAGAAGTCTCTAATGATTTTAATTATTATTTTTATATTATCCTTCGTTTTTCCGTTTATATAAAATATAATTAAAGTTTATTTTATAATTAAATAACGGTTCGAGCCGATACCTCTTAAGGTAATAATTTTATTATAAATCTATAATTAAAGACCGGGGATTCGTTATATAATAAATACTTTATTAATTATATTTATCGGATACCTAGTATTAAAATATTTTAATTCTCGAATAATATTTAAAATAAGGCCTATTTAGCCGGTAAAATAATACTATATACGGAATATTATCCCGTTAATTAGTAAAGGCGGAGTAGTAGATTCGATTATTAATCTACTCTTTTATCGAGGGGAAGATTTAGGAGTTATCGACTTTAATATTATTATAATCTTTAGGACTAAGATCTTCGGAGTAATATTTAACTCGGTATTTTTAAATTTTATAAAGATAGGACTAATTATTTTCTAGATATTAATCGAGTATATATATTTCTTTTCTTTTAGGTATATATATAGTAGATTATTCGATAAGAAATTAAATTTATAATTTCTATAAACGGGACGTTAACCCATTTTCCCCGTAGAAATATAATATATAATTAAGACGAATTTAATATTAACTTCTTTATTAACGCTTTACTCTTCGTTTATAACACTCTCCTTAGTATTATAATAACTCTTATCGGTATTTATATAATAATTATAATAATTTATCGGCGGAGCTTCGGGAGAGCCGAAATAGTTATTAATAAATTTAAAAAAGATATTATAATCCGTATTCTCGTTATTAAGATTATTATATAGTTTATTAAAGTAAATAGGCTATATCTATATTTAATTACCGAAAGTATTATATAGTCTCGGCGGGTAGTATAAGGATATCCTATAGTTTTTATAATTTTAGTTATTATAACTCTAGTTCCCGTAACCCCGATTTTTAACGAATGGATTTTGGTTGGGCTAAGTATTTCCGGCGGTAATTATAAATAATTATTTTAATAGTAATAAAGCGTTTTTTAGAGATTTTTACGGGGGAGGTTTTTAAATTTACTATAATTATTACTATTATTATATTTAAGGTATAGTCTACCGATTTTGAAAATAAACCGGTTAATTATAAATATTAATATAAGAGAAAGAAGGCCTAGTTATTTATTAATATAGAAAAGAACGAGAATTATAAAGATTTAATTTTATAATAAATAATCTCTACTTTTAAAAGCCTTAAGACTAAGGACCTTAAAATATTTAAAAATCTTAAAATTAAAAAAGTCGATACTATTATTAAGGCCGATAAAGTATTAAATTATAGTATTTATTTTATTATTATAACGACTATCTATCCTTAGGTAGTTATTTATTCTTTTTTATATTACGATTTTTTTCTCGTTTTTTAATTTCCTTTCGATGATCTTTATAGCTTTTTTTATCCTTTTAAATTTATATCTTATACTATATCTCCTTCCTACTCTTAAACTATTCGATAAATTATTTAATCGAAGTATCGTTTATTAGAGGAGGGATAATAGCCTAGAAATTAATATCGAGGTAATTCTATATTTATATAATTTATATATATTCTTCGGTAATACCGGTTTAAACGGTATATTTAATTACGTTCTAGATATAGATAAATGAATTATTTCGTTCGGTCGTATCCTTCGATATATATAACTAGCGATTAAACTTTTCTAAAGTTATAAATATTATAATTTTAAAGTAATTTTATAGTCTAATGATTTAACGCTATAGATTATTCGGTAGTTATATTATTATATCTTTCTTATCTTAGGAAAGAATTTTAAATTATTAATTTATAATAATACCGCGGAAGTAATTATTTAAATTCCTTTTTATTATATCTTTATTTTTTATTATAGCGAAATTTTAAATTTTATTATAAAAGGTATAGACCTCTTTAAATATTAACTCTTTAGAGTTAGAGACGATATTACCGGCGCTTTATAACTTTGGGTAATTTAGATAAAAGAAATTTAATTCGCCGGCACGGAAATATTTAATTTATTATTATATTTATTAAATATACCCGTCTTTACTAGTTAACTTTTATAATTTAATAAGTTTTAAAGGCCCTCTAAAAATTTAACCCTAATTTTATAAAGTAACTCTAATAGTATCTAGTATAATGAATTATATAGTTTAGATTATAGTATTATATAGGTTCAAATCGATTTTTACCGGCGGAGGCGGTATTCGCGGCTAGTTTATAATTTCTTATTCCTATTAAAATTAAAGATTAAATAAAGTAAATTAGTTTTCTTTAAAGTTATTAAAATCTTTTTAATTTTATCCTAAAGAGCTAGACTAGCCCTTATTATTATTAATTATATTCTCGGTTTAATTGAAAAGAATCCTTTATATAACGTCGTTTATAATGAAAATTGATTTTTATAAAAGGAATTAAAATATTGATTTTCTCGGAGCTAGTTAAATTATAAATTTAATTAAATTAGAAATTAAAGAAAAAGACGTAGCTAAAAGAGAAAGAATAAGAGTAATTAAAATCCGGTCCTTAACTCTTTTTTAAGAATAAAGTAGTTAAGGATTTAAAATCTCCTCGTTTCTTTCTTTTTAATCGTTAAAGTACGCCGAATCGGTATAGTATTTAACGCCCTTAACGAAAGCCGTTAATATTTCCGTAATTAAAGGAGGGTACGTCTAGGAAATTAGAAATATAAAAGAGTTTTCTTTTATAAAACTTTCTTCTTCTTAAATATTAATAGAGGTAGAATATTCTTTTTTTATAAATAGCTCGCTACCTCTTAGTACGTTTAATAAAGAATTATACTAGTCGATAATAAAAAGAACTACTTCTTAAATTAATTTATTAATATTCTTACTATACTACTCGAAATACTTTTTCGAAAATATAAATAATTAAAACGTTAGAGAGATAGTAAAGTTTAATAAAAACGACTTCTTTACCTCCGTATAACTTATAGGTAGAGAAAATAGGATAAATTATATATATTTATAAAGATTTTTTACCGGTATATAATTCGAAAGTTTATTTATATAAAGTTAAAGATTCAAACCTCGATTACGTAAATTAGAAATAACGAAGTAAAAGGTAAGAAGTAAGGGATTAAAAGGAAATTTTTAAGATTCCTACTTTAACGCGGGGAAAACCTATTAATTTCGTTATAATTCTTAATAAAATAAGTACCGCTTCTCCGCTTTCAAGTAAATATAAGTTTTAGATTATAAGAAAAGTAAACTCTACTCTTAACTCCGTAATTCCGGCGTGATTTGACTTTCTTAATAATTAATTACGATTAGACCGAGATCTTTAAGAAAAGGTAAGGATTTTCTATATAAACGAAAATAATAATATACGGTATAAACGGCGGTAATATTTTAATTTAATATAGATCGTTCCCTACGTTTACGGCCGAAATATAGAGTACTCTTTATAACCGGGGTATAGATATTCCTTTAGATTTATAAAGCGCGTTTATAAACTAATTTATATAATTATAAAAACTTAATATAATAACTCGATTATTAAAATTTAGGGTAGGCGTAACTAGCGTAAAGAAACATTACTATTATATATAAAAGTTAAGACGAAAACGAAGCGGCTCGCTTCGTTCGTCGTCGTAGAATATTAACGGTTAAAGGGTTAATACTAATATTATAATTAATAATAGATATAAGGACGAATTATAATTAGTTTATAGTCTTTTAAAATAATTCGACCTATATAAGGGAATAATAGTACGGATAATAATTATATCTTCGAGATATTAATAGAGGATTTAGTATTTTATAATTAATACTTTAAAGGCTAGTAGCCGGTCTCCTTTTATTTATATATAGAATTCGACTAAACCGTTACTACTAAATAGTAAGAATATAATATTAACGAAATAAAATACGTAAGAATTATAGTATTAACGAAATAAAATAGTAGTCAAGATTTAGTCTTAGTATATTATATATTATTTTTTCTATCTAACGGTACGAATAATCTACTATTTTATACTAAGGTACTAGCAATTATAATAATATATATTAGAAAATTAACGAAACGATATATTAAACCGGAGAATTAAAGGTATAAATTAATCTAATTTAAAATATATTAGAAAAGTTCGTTAATAGTACGGAGATCGTTAACGAGATTATTACCGAGGTATAAGGTATATTAATAAATAATAAACTTTAAATAATAAAATTCGCGAGTAAATAAAAAGTGTATAAAGCGCTAGACTCGACGATTTTATAAAATATACGAAAACGGGCGATAGCTAATTATAGACGAAAAGAGAAATACGTTAAAGATATATAAAATATATAGAGGACCGTAGTATAAAATTAATAATTCGATACTATAAAGGAAAATCACCTCGGTTATATAAATTAAATCGCTAAGAAATTTATCTATAACGATATTTATTCTATAATTATTTAGTTAACGGTTAACTACTTAAAACGGAATAATTATAAACGAGGATCTACGCGTAAAAATATCTTAAAAAACTAGTAGATATTAAGTAATTTAAATAAAACTAATATTTATACTCTTTTAATTAAGTCGGGCCTAACGGATAAGTAATTAATAAAATTAAAAATTAATCGAAAGTATCTAGTAAAATTAAAGATAGATAATAACGAGGGACCTTTATTATAAGAAAAACGTAAGAGATATAATTATCGAGTTATTAATAATAAGGAGATTAAGCCTAAATCGGTAGATTATAAAATTAATAATAATAATTTAAACGGTACCTTGGAGAATAAAGATATAATATTTTCGAGTAGTAACTTTAATAAAGACGATAATAACGATAATAATAATAACGATAAGAATTAAGGAATAAATAATCGGGTTAAATATTTCGGTTATAATTATATAAATTTATCGGTTAATTCCCTTAAATAAATAGTAAAGAAAAATCTAAAAGTTATTAATATAAATAACGAGGCTAGTTAAATCGGTACCCTCCGAGTATTTATAGAAACTGAGTCCGATTTACAATATATTTATTATATATATTTATATATTATAGCTAGATATTTCGGCCTATAAACTAAATTATTAAACGAAGAGAGTATCCGTTTATAATTAATTAAATACTAGTGTTATCGAAGTAATATAGATACTTTTAAGATTAATATAGTTATTAAAAATTAATAGCGGATAATAGCCCGATTATAAATAAACGATAATAAGTATAAGGTCTATAAATACCGAATAATTAAAGCGAGTATTAGAGTATTCTTAATTAATTAAATATCGCGGTTTATTATTCGTAAAATAAGAGGGCTAGAAGTATAGAATACCTAGAAAGAGACGGGTAACGTTATTATTAAAGGTATATTTAATTAATTATAAATAAAAGTAAATTTAGAGGGTAGCTCTAAAGTTAGAATTAGAGATATTATAACGAAGGAGTTCGATATATATCTTTATTATTAAATAGAGTAGAATAAATAACCTAATAAAAAGTAGTTACGGATAATATTTTATTTATTAATATAATAAATTATCCGGTAAAATCCGATATATTAGGCTCTATATATATACCTACGATTTAATCGTAATCACCGACTAGTTTTATATTTTTATTATATTAAATATACTCGGCTTAAAGACTCGACCTTTTTTTAATATATTAATATAAACGTATTTAAATATCTCGCCTATAAGTATAAAGTTAATATTATATAAAGATTAATATCTCTTAACGATAAGACTATTAATAATTATACGGAGATTATTCTAGGTTTTTATAAAAATATAACCGAATAATAAAAGAGGGTAAAGGGGCGGGGAAAAATAATAAATAATTATATATATAAAATAAATAAAATCTAGGAGTTAGTAGATATAATTAATTATAATTAATTCGTTCCGGTATTATATACGCGTAGAGACGTAAGAATTACTCGGTTTAAAATATTATATAATTTAATATTAGGCCGCCTAAACGCTACCCTCTAAAGAATTATCCTTTTATAATTTATAGAAATAAAGGAAAATAACGAGACCCTAAATAACGAGGAGTTCGATAAATAATTAGACCTCGCCTTTATTTATTTAAAGTAAACGGTAGTAAATCTTATATTATCGGGGTTACCGAATAAATTTAGTTTAATTTTTTATCGATTTCCGGCCGGTACCTAATTTATTTTAATATTACCCGTTAATTAAATATTAATATATAAAGTAACTTAGGAGGACCTAGTCGTTTAAGATTATATTAATTTATTATTAAAAATTAATCGAGTATATATATAAAAAGCTATTTAAGGATATTATTTAAAAGTATTAAAATTATTTAAAATAATATAAAGTAAAGTAAAATAAACGGAGAAGAGATTTTATAATAAGAGTAGTTTTTTTTAATAGGCGGATAATAAGATTAAAGAGTATTAATACTAAACTATATAAATAATATAGGATATTATTAGTTATAGGGTAAAACCGCGCGGCGCGGTTTCGCCTAATTTTATTATTTTAATCTTAATTATAATAATCCTATATTAACTATTAATATTAATCCTTAATATTAATAATCCGCGTTATAAATTATATTAAAATAAAAATTATATTATTATTTATTAATTTATTATCTAGCCCTTTAATATCGCCTCCCCGTTTATCTTCGTTATATATAAAGATCGTAAACCGTTTATTTAAATAAACGCGCCGTACCTTTACCCTAAACCTCCGCTCTTATATAGTTTTAAATAGGTTAATCTTTACCTCCTCCTCTTTAAATTTTTCCTCCGCCTCTACTTTTATTTCTACCGGTAGTAATAATTTATCGGAAGAGACGGTAACGGGTAATAAAAAATATCGTCGACGGTAAACGGAGGGCGAAAAAATTATTAATATATTAATAGTAATAACCGATATATAATAGGATATAAAGAGATTTTTAAGAGCGCTCTATAAATTACGTAAAATTTATATTTTCCGTTTAATATAAAAATAATTTTTCGATTTCGTTTATAACGAGCTACCTAGCGATTCCCGATTCGAAAAGTAATTAATATTTAAACGGCGTGATTCGCTAGTTAGGAGGTAAAGTTAGTTAATTATTAATATATTTTAACGAGAAATTAAAGTCCTAGGGGAGTATAAAGTATTTAATATTTTTTATTTACTCGTAGAAAGATTTAAAGGCGGTACTTTATAATTATTTAAAAATATTATTCCGGTTATATTACGGTTAGCCCCGTAATAACTTAGTATCTTCTACCGAGTTTACTATAAAAATAGATTAAATAGTTTATTATTATTATTAATAAATCCTACTATTTAATAACCCGTTATTTTTATATTATTAATACTCTATTATTTAATACGGCCTTATAAATCGATTAACTTTTAAACGATTTTAGGGCTTTATTTATATTAAAGAGGGGTACGATAACGAGTTCTCGATATTTTATACTAATTTAATTTAATTATTTTATATTTAATATTATAACGACGTATAATAACCCTAAAAAAGGACGCCGAAGTAAGAGTTTAAATAATAAAGTAGGCCGCGAGTATTATTTTAATTTATAATAACTTTAAATATATAGAAAGAAGGTATAGAGAAAGAATAAATAACTACCGAGAATTCCGATTAATTACTACTATATTAATTTTAGAAGGGTATTTCTTCGATAAAGGGGCCCTTTAATAAAATATATAATACCCAATAACTATATTATTATTAACCGAGATAATCGCTTATTAGTTTATACCTACCGATATAAATATAAAGGTACGTCTTTTATTTTTAATTTTATTATTCTTCCTTTTACGCCTTAATATTAATAAAAGTATATTAACGAATTAAAGTTCTAAATTCGGCTATATTATATCGAGTCGGTAATCTCGGCGGTATATATACTTTATTTAGGTAATATAAAGTCTTTATAAATAAAAGTAATACCGATTCTAAAGAAATTGGACCCGGTAATAATAAAATACTTCCCGATAATATTAATATTCAAAGATAAGAGTATAATAATTAATAATATCTATATATTAAAGGATATATTCAAATATTAATTTAGATTAAATAGTAAAAGTCTTATTTTTAATATTAATTTTCGATTAATATACGGTAACCTTAAGATATAATTATATATATAATCTATTAAGGCTTTACGTAGCGATATTTCTAAACTTTTATTTAATATTTTTAACTAGTTATTACCGGGCTTAAATCTCTAGTATCTTCGTTTTAATATATTATAATTATTTTATAAAATTTATTAGGGCTTTAGTAACTCTATGGATTTATTTATATTATAATATATAATTAATTATTAAAATCGCTTTAAGGTTATTTAACTAACGGATTTTTAAGTATTAAAGAACCTAATTATCTATAATTATTAAATATATATAGTAGGAACGTAGATTAAAATCTTAAAGTAGTAATTTATAAATTTTTAATATATAAAGAATATCGTATCCTAACTCGCGGTGTAAAGTACTTTAAATATTAATACCTAGCCTCGCGTATTAAAAAAGATTTCTAAAATTATATATACCTAACCTCTATCCACTCGCGATTAATAATTTTAAAATTGTTAAAATTTCTATATATACGTCGAAATCTATTTAACCCTACGATATATTATTAAATATATTAATAATAACCTACTCCGCTATATTTTATATTATATTATAATTCTTTTTTAGGCCGATATTACTAGTACTTTAAAATATATATAGGCCCTACTCTATATACTTTATATAATAAATTCACCGGTAGTAATAATAAGGTTATAAAAATATATATTAACGAATAATTTTATAAATTTACGGGGAATAATAGATATAAATTTCGAGCTCGACCGTCTTTTTAAATTATTTAATAATAATCTTAAAGTATTTTAATACGACCGGTCCTATTATTCTAAATATAGTAACGTATTATTTAAGAATTAGGTTTTTAATAACTTATATTTTCTAAAGTTAAAGAGAATAATAAAGTTTATATTTAGAAAACCCTCCTCGGTTATATATCTAGTTAAAAGCGCCGTCGAGGATATTTAAAATATAACTCTTAACCTCGCTTATAGGTTATTTATTTATTATACCGAGTAGGATAAATTCTCTCTAAATTTAATTATTAACTTTTTTAATACCGGGCTTAAGCGGTTAAATAAAAATATATTAAAATATAACGAGTAGTATTATACCTAGGAGTATATATTATTAATAGATAACGAATATAAAAATACTCTAGCGGTTAAATTAAAGATTAAATATAATTTTATATTAAAGAGTTTTATAATTTTAACTTCTACCTTAAAGTCTCCGAGTACTATATTTATCGATTAATTTAATAATAAATCCGTACGGCGCGGGTTTATTAACTAGTTTTAAAATCGCGTAGAGTATTATTTATATTAACGAGATCGAGAGGGGGTTAATTTTACCGGTTTATTTATTAATACCTCCTATAATAACTAGCGTAATTATTATAATATTATTAATTCTCTTTTTAATTTACTCGCCTTATTATAAGAGCTAGATTATAAGACGTAATTTTTATTATTATATTATTCTTTAATAATATAATATTTATTATCTTTATATTAGGTCGTTTTCGGCTCTATATTTTAAAATTTATTAAATTAACTCTCCGCCGCGTTAATTTTAATATAAGATTTACTCTTTATAACGGGTATATTTAGTCGTTTAACTTTTACTCTATTAATTATAGTTCTACTCTTAATACGCGCTTTTTTAACTATTAATTTATATTCTACTTTAATTAACTAGTTATCCCTTCGCTCTTTAAATTTAATTTACTTCTCGTTAAATAATAAATCTAACCACCGCTTTCTTTTAATATCGTTATATATTATTTATATATCGAATATTTTACCCCGATTTAACTCTTTTTATCGTCCCTACTCTAGGATATTTAATATTTTAATATAATATAAATAAAGGCTAGACTACGCGCTATTAATTTATTAATATATAATTCGTTTATTATAAATACTCTCTACCTACGTCGCTAAATCTTTTAAGATTTTATTAAGTATTATTAAAGACGTAGGGAAATATTAATATAAATCGATAAATTTTTTATTTAATTTTTAATATCGCTAAGCTCGAAGTTTAGATATATATTATAAATATTTAAATAAATTCTCGTCTACCGATTTATTTAACTCCGCGTAAATAATAATAGGCGTTTATAATTCTAGATTATAAACCGAGTAATAAGAGAATAACTTCGTATAATTCGGTATATTATATTCCGTATTATTAAAAAAAACGAGGCCGACGTCGCGAATATAACCGCTTCCGGGTATATTAAGGAGATTATATAGACTAGGTACTATTCGAGTTTATTAATTAATATTTATATAATTTATATAAACTCTTCTCGGCCCCGATAAAGATTTTATTATTATATTATTAAATAAAACCGGCTCCGTTAAAGACGCCCCGTTTCTAAAACCTATATATTAAGGTAGATATAATAAAATAAAATATATTTACCCCCGATTATAACGTATCGCGCGTTTTATATATTAATATACTTTCTAAATAAACGAAGGGAGTAATTATTAAATAATTTTCTTTATATCTAGATTATTAACCCCTAGCCTATAAATATCGGTTATAATAATAATATATAAAGATAAACCTTAGGTAGATAATAAACCGAAATATATTACGATATTTTATTTATTTTAAGTAGTTATCGCCGCGAAAAAAAATATAATTAACTTCGTACCCTCGATCGGATATAATAATCGTCTTATTTATATATATATTAATTAATATATATCTCTAATCTAGGTTATAGAATCTATAAAAATAATCGTTTTCGGAATATCTTAGGCGGTAGTAATCTATAACGGTAAAATATATTATAGGTTAAATATACCGTTAATAGGATTATAAGTAATATTAATTTAAATATATATTTTTAACCGATTAAACGGAGTCTTTATAATAATAATATCTTCTAAGAAAGTATATCGCTCTCGTATAATCTCGAGTATTTTAATATCGAGCGTTATAAAGACTCTTAAAAGAGGGATATTAAATAATAATCGCTTTCGAAGGATACCTAGATTAAAATATATTAATCGAAACTCTTTCTACTCGGTTACTAAATAAAGCTCGTCGATTATTAATAAATATAACTATAACGTAAAGCTAGTATACCGTAGTACGTCGGTATTAAAATTACTCGAACTAATAATTTTAGGACTCGTAAAGACTATTATTATTAACTATTTATTTATAAATTATATTTAGTTATTATACCGTAGGTGAAGTAGCCGGAGTATATTATTATAATATTAATAAATTTATTACTATCGCCGTTTAAAACGAAGAGTCGGTAATTAAATATATAATTTAATTTCTCGTATTACTCTTCTAATAAAGTATTTAAAAATATAATAATTAATATCGCTTTAATAAATAAAAATATTAATAGTAAAATCTAAAAGACGATATTTTTATTAAATCTAGTTTTCGTAATTAAAATTAAATTCGTTCTCTAGTTTAATAATATATTTAAAATATTATATTATTTCTCTTTAAACTCGACTCCGAAGTAATATATTATAGCGCCTTTTATATACTCTCGATTTAAAGTCTTATATAAATTATTTATTTTTATTATAATAAGCGTAGACGCGAAATCGCCTACTATATATAATATTATTATAATAAATATTAGTTTTAATCTTAAATATATTTCGCGGAGGGTTCTATAACGAAGGGGACCTACCGATAATAAAGAATAAAAACTAACGATAAATAATTATTATTATAATAATAATCGAAACTCGAGTTATAATTAAGGATTTTTAGATAATTTATATTTATTTTATTATATATACGATAAATAATATTATAGATAATTATATTCGAAAGAGTATATATAAAAGTATTAACGCGCGATTAATTTAAATTTTATTTTAAAATAATTAAATAACGATCGCGTCGTAAAGTTAATTATTAATAAAGAAAAAAGTTAACGGAAAAATTTATATAAGCGGCCCGCGAAAATAATACGAATTTAATAAAAATATAGGGTTTTACGTTTAAACCTGCCGCCGTTTAGTTACGAAGTTAATATTTCTAACCCGAAGGGGCTTAATGAACGGGAGCTAACCCGAAGGGGCTTAGCGGTGGCTCGGCAGGTCTGAGGGACTGAGGCAAGCGAAAGCGCAATAACAAGAGGCGTGCTGACTAAGATTTTAGCATATTCAAAACTCTTGCGACTTCTTGGCGTTGTCGATTCATGCCACACACACCTGGTCCAAAGATTCAAACCCTATTATATTGACCAACGCTTGACTTATCCAGTATATCATAGTACGTCTAGAATCGCGATAATAAACTCTATAGATTTTCTTGATAACATGTCTTAACCCGAGTAATTTTTGTCAACCTAAGTAGGAATCTACGAGATTCGAAGTTTCGTCATCGAGCGTAGATCGAGAGTACCTTAATTTTCAATACGACTTCTTTTATCTACAATAACTTGATCATTCTTTTATCGATTCTTATACTTCCAACGGCGTTGTAATTTTAGGGATTACCTACTTCTTTTATACATACAGAATATCTAACCAAGAGTTGTAGTCACCGAGTACAATATTTGAACCAGATGTGTGTGGCACGGATTGACAACGCCAAGAAATCGCAAGGGTTTTGAAAATGCCCCTCGTGCTAAATCGCTGGAAAATCGTTGTGTGAATGAAAACGCACGAGTGGTTCCCAACCTACAATTTTCCCAGTCACAGAAACCCCTCCAGGCACAGTAGCAACGCCTGACCAGTATTCATTGCGGAATTATGTCACTACATCTGCTACGCGTGCTATGTGACTCGCTGTCCTTGGTCAACCGAGCAATAATACTTGCCACCCAATCTTGGCTGTCTAATACGGGACCCGATTGCAATCATCGGCATGTTTATAACCGAATACGACTCCGGACTCAGAACAATTGTCAGGCTCCAAAATACTATCTAGGCTCCCTATTAATCTGCGGTCAAAGCATGCAGTGTCATCCTCGCGGGTTTCGAAAGGATTACTGCTGACTATAGCACGTCCTAGCAAAAACCACGCAACCCCGGTTTTGGAGCTTCACTGGTTGTTACCGAGTTGCTTCAGTAAGATTGAACTCTCAACCAGTCTTTTATGCCCGCTCCCGACTGCAAATTTTGGTGATAATAGAATTACACCGAGTGGATGTTCGCCGTCGGAAAATCTTGATATAATGTGCAATTACCTACCCTTTACAAGGGATATCTACAAGATCCCAGCCCCAATGAGGCAGACAGGTGCGAGCGAATGCGCAAGTTTACTCTATTTCCCCAGAAATTGCCTATTTGTATATGGATGGTCATTGCCGTATATTGATGTGAAAGGAGACAAAAAACCCCCAACCACCACATTCCCCATGTGATGGCCTCGAAACCGTTGTACTGCTGATAATATACCACCCAAACCCGGCTCATCCAAAGCCCCGTAAACCGCGCCGACGTGCACTATTGCAAATGACAACGTAATGCATCATCAAAACAACGATATTTTTGAAAATGAACACCAAACAGATCTGTCTCGTTTCCCCAGGGTTTCCAAGGCAGAAAGAGCTGTTAGTACAGTGACTGGTCATATAATCGTTCAAAAAGCTGTGGCTAGTCAAAGGTCGGGCATGGCGCCTATGTACAGAGACCGGTGTTTCGATGAGAGGATCATTCGTTGCACATCAGAGGTTACTCCGAACCGGCTGATGTATAATCGGGCTAAAAGTCTCATTCCTTCCGTATTCTCGCTTGATGAGGTGATAACAGCGTGCGACTCTTTCTTGTCCTCGCTGGACTCGTATACATCGAACCGTCTGCGCCATCTGGGAAGCTTGACCTCGTCGAACTCAGAAACTGGATAAAGAATCAGGAATGATTGAAATTTGGGAATACAAGATGGTTACAGACTATTGATGTTTTCCAAAGGCAATCTACGCAGATTCTTAGACTCTGGGTCAAAAACTGAGACCCTGTGCTTTTCGGTCATGGGTGGTTGATCAGTCTTTCTAGACCTTGACCGGAAACACATTGTGTGTGGGCGGAGCGACTATATATACTGCGAGCAGCGACGCGGCTGAGTGAATTGAAAACCGGTCAAACATCTCAATACGAACGCGTGGGGCAGAGTCCATGCAATATGTACATCGAGGCCGTGGGAAGCCGTGCCATTCTGACGCTGACGCACTCGAGTCAAGTTTCAGCTCGCGACGCTTGGGGCGCACTGGTCATTTGGTGTGGAGCATGGTCCAATCATGAGACAATAGATATGTGGCATACATGGCGCCGTGTCGGCGCTGATTGGAACCGGTAATTCCTTTTGACGTCAATGCATGTCATAGCCTATCTCGTCACCAGCTTCATCAAGACTGTGACGTTCCAAATCAGGCTTGCAGGATCCAGAGGTTGAGTTGACGCCCAAGGCATACGTATGGGGTGACTTCTCGATATGTATAGATCAATTCAGTCGATACGTGGAGGCTTACAAGAGTTGGGTAGGCCATTCTCACCGAAGTTGCGCCCCATGACTGCGGACTCGATTATGAACAAGGTGTAAATGCTTTGCATACGATGCATATCAAACATCCAATAAGAGATCTTTCAAAAAAAAAGAGGGTGTGAGGCTCACATAGATTAGGCTTAGCGTCCGAGGGTCTGGACGGACGAAACTGCAACGAAATCTGCACCGCCCCTCTGGCCTCTGAACGGCGGGTAGCAAGGGCAGATATTCGGAACCATGTGGCGGACTAAATCAAAATCTGCATTGTTATTCGATGATGTTCACGTGCTAATGACACTATCAGCCGGCCGAGCATCCAGTTGCATGGCTCTCGCCAAACATAGCCTTTTCGAGAGCGAATTATATCAGATGGCAGGAGACGTCACGTGTCTTACGGTGGGTCTCGATTCCTACGAGCAAATAGATAGGAACATGGCTATCGGCAATATTCCACTAAACATGCATACAGGTCAGTAGCGTTGACCCTGTCATCTCGCACGGAAAGTGGGAGCTTTGATCACACAAAAGGTAGCAAATCGTGACGATGAAACATATAGGGTTACGTCGTACTCCTTCGAAGCTCTCCACTGACGTGAATTACAGATCTTCGAGCATAAAAGGTGAACGCCTTGATATGAGGTTTGGCGTTGGAATTCGCCTATTGTGTGACCCTCACTACTTCACAGCTTGCTCATCCTATTGGGGGTTACATTGGACTATAACTGCATGACCTGCCCTATGGGCTCTGGTCTACTGATCGAAGGCGCTTTTCCTACCACACATTCTGCACGTCGCTCTCTCTATTCCTGTTCAGTATTGCCTACCGCGGGGGCTTTTCCTCCAATACGATTTTGCGTTGCCCCAAGGGCAAATGCAGGCCAAAGGTGTGGTCCATGCATTGCAGATCTCACAACCTTTGTTCCATGAGCTCTGGATATCAGCCTTGTAACATTTTGTTCGAAGCTCAGAATCCACTCTGATTTCTTCTTATCAATGGCTTGCGCGACGTTTAATCATGCCTGTATTATCTTCATTCGCACCAATGCAGCAGAATCTAAGCCAGAATGTCCCTCGCGTCCGCTGGTGACAGGTCTCCCCAGCGTCCCTCCAATATTACCCAAGCCCCCAATCTAAGCGAAGAAAATGACCTGACTGGCACAGCCTCATCCGGGCAAACATCTGACGAACAACAAGCCAGAGAGATAGCACGCACTCGGGGTATCTCAAACCAAGAATGTTCCAGTAGCTCCTTGAGCAATTCGCTACCGTATGTGGACACCGTTCAGCCTGATTCACTGACAGAGGGGGAACATGCGACTTCCATCCTACCTCATAACTCGATACGGGGAGCGGGCGTACCGTCGCGAGAGTCTATGCTGCCTTCAGAATCTGCGAGCGACAAGACGCCACAGCTCAGAGAGGCACAGCAACAACCACTTACGCCTACATTAGGCATAGATTCGGCATCACCCTTTTTGAAAGGCAAAGACGTGTGGGCTGTCTCCCCTGCAGGATTGCTGAGAACAGAGTGTGAAAACATAAGACGAAGACAAAAAGGGATCAGTACGCACAAAGATGGCCCACCGCGGCAGCCAGAACCTGCCGACTTTCCTCGCTCCCTCTCATTGACGATTTTGTCGGCAACCATTGAGCCTTTGGAGCACTGCGTCCTCTTATTGCACCAGTCAACAGGCGATGAGACGTCTTTGGAGCCCCTTGCTCGAAGCTTACGCAGCAATTTGGCTGAGTGCGTCTTCATTTCAATACGAGCTTCACAAGCCATACCTGGTGGGAATAGTGGTTATCATTGGGGAGACCCAGATCGCCAGTGGGACATAGGTTTCATCGGTGCAAGCAGGATTATCTTGGAAGACATCATCAAAGATAGCCTCGTGGCAAAATGTAACTTTCAGCCACAAAGCATCGTGATTCTGGGACATGGCCAAGGAGGTATGGCAGCTCTTGCAGCGGCAGCTTCTTGGAATGACCTCGAACTTGGTGGTGTCATATCGATTGGAGGCCCAATACCCACATATGCACTATTGCCATCCACCGTCAAAGCTAAGACGCCGGCTTTGATACTTAGTGGGGCTATCGGAGATATCAGCGCTGCTGCGTTGAAGCAAATCAAAGATACGTTTATCTATACAGACCTCTGCGAGCTGAGTAGTACGCTCGATATCATGCTGAATTCACAAGATGAGTTAGAGCCACTCTTTGGATTTCTCGCGCATCGTCTCCGACGCGAGGAGTGGAACAAACAGGCCGTCATTAGTTTTGGTAAGATTGTCCGGCGCTGTGAGAGTTGATATCGTCGCTGACCTTTATGTAGATGGCGGCGGTATCAGAGGCTATGGCAGTCTTCTGATTCTACAAGATCTAATGAACAAGATTGGCGACTATGAAAAGACTTTAGATACTACAGAGTCAAGCTTTGCACCTTGCGACTACAGACCAACGACAAAACAACCTACCGGCAGCACAGATTCATCACCTACGAGTCAATTTGAAGTACCAGACCCTGATGCTGTTGTGGCTACACCATCCCACGAGCTATCCAATTCATCGCTTTTCCTGCCTTGCCATTATTTCAACTACGCTGCCGGAACCAGTACTGGAGGGCAAGCATATTCCCTCGCTGCTTCCGCTATGTCACTGATTGTGCACTAGTCTTATAAGTATTATGTTATCTCGCCTTCGTATGAGTGTAGACGAGTGCATAAAGGAATACGAAGCTCTTGGAGAGCAGATATTTGGCAACCCACGGCCAATTCCCAACGGAGCTACATTGTGGCACAAATTCGACTACAGAACTCTTGAGAAAGTGATCAAGGACGTGACCGCGAGGTATAGCGAACGAGGCAGGTTCGAGAACCATTACGCGCTGGACCGAGCGGACCAGGATATGTTTCAATGGTGACTTGCGCTGAACCCTTCACCAACCCTTTCAACGAATCTCATACTGACAATTCTGGTTTAACAGCATAGTGCTTGCATATGCCGATATCAATGCGGGCGAAACGCCCTACGTATTCCGCACATATCCCACTCCACCACCAGCTGCAGATCCAGGCAGATCCAAAGCCCGCAAGCGTACACAAACGCTCCGGAACCACGGCGACACCCATGCACTTCCGATCTGGCAAGTCGCCCGCGCAACTTCAGCTGCTCCTGGTTACTTTCCTCCTATCAGAATCCAGAAAGGTAACGGTCCTGGGATGATCACCTTTAAAGACGGCGGTTTCGGATCGAATAACCCAAGTGAAGAAGCATACTATGAAGTCGTCTACAAACACGGCGGAATGGTAAATATGGGCCCTTTCATCAGTATAGGAACTGGCATCACTGCGCTGAACATGTTTGGAGATGGGAAAAGGGGCGGAAAAAGAACAAACCTCAAGAACGCTATAGCTAATTTAAGGACGGCGACGAAATTACCCTCTAGGACTGCAAAAGCTCACGAAACTATGATAAGATTATCCAATCAAGATGGCGTGGAGCGCTTTCCTTACTATCGATTCGATGGCGGTAAACGGCTGGGAGAAATCGGATTAGGCGAATGGAAAGGCCACAAGTTCACAGCACTTACTGGCCGAGACAAAACACCAGGTTGTAAGACAATCGAGAAGCTATATGTCACCACTGCTGCGTATCTGCAGCGCAGAGACGTCCAAAAAGATCTAATGGAGTGTGCAAAGATACTTGTCGAGCGAAGACGACTCCGAACGCGCAACACTTCGAGCTGGGACAGATACGCGTCGTTCTCCTACTTCCTTTGTGAATATAAGGGTTGTCAAACCCGACACGTCAATACCGCTCAGGATTTCAGAGACCATGTTCGAAAGGAACATGGTCACCAAGTAGAAGAGGATGTCATGGAAAAAGTGTTGCCCGAGCGTCGTCGCGTTCACTGGATCTATCGTCCCAAGGCCGCAGAACCAAATACCACAATGAAGGGAGAAGGCGGACAAAGAGAACGGAACCAATCCTCTTCACCCCTTTAACATCAAGCAGGGTTTACCGCGGTCAGGAACCCATACCTTCTCTAGGCAACCTGCCTCCAAGTCAAATAACCCCCAAAAGTTCAAAATTAAACTTGGTCTGACCACTCCACCCCAGACTCGTTCGAACAACAAATCATACTGCAATTCCACATGTTTGGGCTGTAACTTTATAAAAAAGGACGATTTGCTTTAGGTGAGTCTTTGACCCTGCTCTTATAGAAATGCGCACCCATCGACTGAACCTCTTACTACAGCCGCTGTATGAATATATCACCATCTTGAACCCATTTCCAGATGCTAGACCACAGCATAGCCTCTCTTACACGGCCATGCCACAGGAGCCTAGTCCCAAGCATTACCGCAGTGGACTTATTAGCGAGCATCGTTGCAATCACCACAGGACAAGCACGTAGCGTGCACCCAAAGGATCATCAAGATTTCCTACAATGTCGTTAGGCGGAGCGTTGCCATATATAGGACATTTAGGTCATTTCTCGAACGTACATTGCCCTAATGGTGGAATTTATATAGTCGACTCTAAAAAACTCGCTGGCATGGGTATGAGGAGGACGCGCAGGATACCCCAAAGTTGGCTTTTGTTAGGCATAGCGATGGTACATTCGATGTTCAAGAACTTTATTGAGGCGTGGAGTGCGCTTATACGGTGTACGGAGGGATGTAATGCTGAGAAGATGATCACCGCTAATGGTGAGTACAACGTGTAATCTTTAGATCATGGCGATGCTATCTCAGCCTTCAGACAGGCAGGAACCGTTTGAACATCCTAGATAGTCTCCTCCTGAGGCTACCGAATGTCGGAAAACACTGCTTTTCTGTCAGGTAGCATAATCTAGCAGGAATTGCAAATACGCTCGTCGTTGAGTTGTGGTGGTGAGCGGCTCCAACTTCTTTCCGCTCTCCAAATGTCGGCTCTCCTACTAAATGAAGCAGATTCTTTTGATGTTGAGCTACTATGGCAAGCAATTATCCTATCCGGCGTAACCTATCTAATACACGATGGTCCAGAACCTCATTGGTACTCATATATGTTGGAATGGGAGGACACGACTGGTTGATTATCTATGGAGGGAGTGGTCTATTTATGCTCATTCGGCTAATCCATAGGGCTGAGTGCTGAACTCCAACAATATATGCTCCACTGAGGGCCTGGTGCTTATTTAGAGTTCTTCTCCCTACCCCATACTCGCACATGGCAAAATATGTGCAAAGGATGGACGAGAGCATCATTATTAATATATACCTCGCGTACCATTACGATGTTAATATTACGTATACGCAATTTATCTCCAGCTTTGCGTCCCCGCACCTTAACAATTTTCCCGGCAAGGGTCAACAGAGGCCAACTGCCGCCCAACCCTATCACAACCTTCTCATTGGCACTCAGCACGCTCTATCGACATTGACTTCGCCTTCCCATGGGGTGTGGAGTCGCGATTCGCCGAAGCTGTGGGGATGGGGGCTGTGGGGAATTCTCCGACAGCACCTACCAGACTGCTTGGACCTCTCGACAGCCTGCATGCAGGCAACGGAATTGATGTGAATTCATTGTCTTGCGTGTGCGATCGTTACTCAATTGGTTTTCCTCTTATATTTCGCTGTCTGAAGTAATTGCTCACCCGTCTATTGTTTCAGTGATCTCGACGAGGTTGCAGATATTCATTTCATTGCCGGTATCCGTTTCGTTGCCGGAAATGTAGCCGTAGATCTACTTGCTAGACTACTGGATCGTTGATAGTCATCCCATTCGGGGACCTCGAAATGACTGCATTGAGGGGGTCTGTCTTAGTTTTTGTTCATCCATTCCCTTCTTTCGTGTTCATCATTTTTGCTGCGTATTCTTCCCTGTTGACTATATACTACACTCGAGGCAGTTCAGGCCCGACCAAAAGCACCGGAACCAAGATGTCGGAAGTACACCGATTGCAGACCAATGACTGTAGGTACGACGTCCTCCTCGAAATCGAATGTATGCTAACTACCAAACAGTGGAGATGGGAGCCACGGAGGCTGTCCAGCAACATTCCTCCCGAAACGTCGTTGCCGGCAAGCCCGTCTCCCAGCGAAAGCTCGATTTCGAGCATGCCCGTCCCCGTTGGCTACGAGAGTGCATGGCCGAAGCCACCGGTGTCTTCTTCTATGTCTTCCCCGGTATCGCAGCCATAACGACCTTCACCATCAACGGAGCCAACCCCCTCGGTGCCTCTGCTTTCGGTGGCATCTTCCAGATTGGTTGGGCCTTCGCTATTGGTATCGCTTTCGCCATCATCACCTGCGCCTCAACATCTGGAGGGCATTTCAATCCGGCTATCACGATCTGTTTTGCCGTCTGGCAAGGATTTCCATGGAAGAAAGTCCCGCATTATATTTTCTCGCAGATCTTTGGCTCCTTTATGGCTGGAATGCTCTTGATGGGCATGTACTGGCCAGAGATTCAGGCTTTCAAGGCTGAGAGCATCGCTGCTGGAAAGGGCCTCGTCTACAATGGAGGACCAGCCAGTATCCTTTGCACATTTCCCAACCCTACTCAGACGTAATTCTTTTCCCCCGTCGGCTAGACCATTTGAGCATTTTCACTAACAAAAATCAGCAACCTGGGCTACCTCTTCCTCACCGAATTCTTCGTTGACTCCTACATCGGTCTCGTTATCTGGGCCTGCCTTGACCCAGCCAACCCCTTTGTCTCAGCAGCCGGTGCTCCCTTCGCTATCGGTCTCGCATACGCAACTATGGTCTGGGGTTTCGCCGACATTGCCATCAGCACGAACCTGGCTCGTGACTTGGGCACTCGTATCGTCGCTGCCATTTTCTTTGGTGGTGAATCCTTCTCGTACCTTAATTATTCGTGGATTGCTATTTTGGTCAATGTCCCTGCGACGCTGTTTGCGACTGCTTATTATGAATTTTTGATGAGGGATAGTTTGAGCAAGATTGGGAAGGGCCATGCTGTCCATGAGCATGGTGAGGAGGGGTTGCATAGACATATCACGAGGACGGGAATGATCGAGACTGGCGCTGCTAATGTGCTTAAAAATCGAACAGTGGACGGGAATGGTGATTTGTACAAACAAGATACTGTTCAGTAGATACTGGCTCGCAATTTTCAATAAATGCCTGGCGAAGGCGCAGGCTGGAATTGATGGGGATTTGGGGATGGAGCTTGGAATACGGTATAGCAGAATTATCGCTCGATACATCTATACATAGATGTGTGCAGGGTAGACAAAAGAATTTGACAGTAAGACGTGGATAACTTCGACATCGTTTTAAAGTTCAATTCGAGACTATGTCTCCACTTCGTAGTCGTTTTTGGAGGCCGATAGTTTTAGCGGTACTGGACTCCAAGGGAAGGGCATACTCACGAAATTCAGCGAATGTTGAAGAAGTCTAGATAGGAAGACGGTTGGGTAACAGCACTGATCGCACAGGAGTAGGAATTAGCGGAATCGCTTTCCAGCAGGCAACCGCTCGAGAATAATCTTCTATCTATTATGCACCAATGCGTGACATCGTAGCATTGCTATTGTCGATCCATCCATCGTAGCAGCATATGCAGCTCCTCGCACGCAATTTTCTATGTACCAATGCAATGATCTAAGAGACCTCCTCGATCTTGGCAGAGGCTTCGGGCTCCTTGGCCTCAGCCTCCTTGCCTTTGCCCTTGGACTCCTCAGCGCCCTCCTCGGCGTCATCCTGGAGCTCGGGCATGTCCTCATCCTCGTCTTCGCCTTCGCCTTCTTCGCCCATGTCGCCCATGTCTGGCATACCGCCTTGACCGCCGCCGAGCTTTGAAAAGTCTGAGGTTCAATTAGCGATCTGTGCTGCAGTGGGAGGAGTCTCTCAACTCACCGATGCCACCGAAACCTCCGTCACCTCCCATTCCGCCCATACCTCCCATCCCGCCCATGCCCTCCATACCTGGCATGCCACCCATACCACCCATACCACCCATACCACCCATTCCGGCCATCGCATCATCATCAGGCGCGGCGTCTTGCTCATCCTCATCGATCCACTGTGCCGATGTCAATACACTATCCCATCCATCAAATCTGTATAGAGGACTCACTTTGTCAAAGTCCGTCTTCAAGAAATGCACCTTCTTACTGTCCTTCAACAGCCTGGGCCAATACTCCGCCTTCAGATCCTTCTTCCTCAGCACAAATTCCACCTTCGCACTCGTATGATTCGTCTTGCTATTCTCGACATCAATCTCGCCGTAGAACTCGAGCTCGACGTGGTAGGTGGTTTTCTTGGTGTCGGAGTGGCCGGTGAAGGTTAGGGAGTTGGACTTGAGGTCAGCTTTGAAAGACTTGTTAGGGACATCGGGTGCGGATATTGTGAGCCAAACGTAGTTGCGTTCGGGTTCGGAGGTTGAGGAGCGTTGGGCCCAGAGCACTGTAGTAGAAGTGGAATGTTAGTCGGTTTTCGGGTACAAATGATTACAGGGTGATGCTGGTTAGGGCGATTCACTCACCCTCTGGTGTGGTCTGCGTAGTGTCTGACATGTTGTGGGCTTTGTTGCGAGTCCAATGAGAATTCAGTGGAGAAGGGAATCGATGTTGTTGACTTAGTGTCCAAAGGTTTGTTGTAGATTCAGAAAGTTTGAATGTGGGAAGATCTGGGGATAAGGCTGAGGTAGATGTCCGTAGAAATCAATCGAACAGCTCAATTCACACATGCTTCGAGCTTCACAAAATCTGCCCACTATCTCGTATGCTTGCAATATTCTCCGCTAAAGGATGCGAGAGTCTACGTTACTATTGAACGAGTATTCCATGCCCTGAGCGCATTCCATAGCAAGTCCCCGCGGTGGCCCTTTAGGCTTGGCGCTGTCATACCAAGACTGGAGCGCTCTCAGGCGTCTACTTTCTACAACCAAAACCATGGGCGAACAGATATAGCGGGAGCTTATCCTATCCTTTTTCCAGGACTTCAAGTGATATGGAGTCTATCAAAGCTGTCTTCTGGAAGCCGGATCCAGCGGCGCAGGTCTGCTTACCCCGGCTGCAGCTGCGCTACCATACTATGCTGATACCATTTAGATGCGAAAATGCAACTCTCTAATACGGTCCAACACCCGCAAATTAGAACGTGACATAAATCAACTCAAAGTCCTAGACAAAAAAACCCGCCATTACATCCTCGCCGCCTCCAAACGCGGCCAACGTAACCCCTCCCAAGCCAAGCAAGCCGCCCAGGAAACCCGCACATTCGCAGTGGAATTGATTCGAATACGAAAGCAGAGCTCACGGCTGGCTACCAGTAAAGCTCAGCTACAGAGCGTACAGATGCAAGTGAATGAAGCTTTCAGTGTGAGGAAGATAGAAGGCAGCATCAAGGCATCTACAGGCATCATGAAAGATGTAAATTCACTTGTACGATTGCCGGAGCTTACGGGCACGATGAGAGAGTTGTCACAGGAGTTGATGAAGGCTGGAATTATTGAGGAGATGGTGGGCGATAGCTTGCCGGATGATGAGTTGATCGAGGGAGAGGATGAGGAGGCGGAGACCGAGGTTGAAAAAGTGCTTGGGGAGATACTACAGGGCAAGATCGGCAAGGCGAAGGTGGATGAGACGCTGGTTGCTGAGCCAGGGGTGGAGGAGGAGGGGCTGGAAGAGCAGGAGGTGGATTTGGAGCAGATGAGGGGGAGGTTAGAGGCTTTGAAGAGTTGAGGTGTCCGGATGTTGGCGCTATCAATTGGGTCGTCTTGGGCATAACACTCATATATGGACATAAAGGATGGAGCGGGTATCCATGCACGGAGTCCAGGAGTCAGGAAGGCATACTCTAGAGAAATGTTGAGTCATCAATAGTAAGGTCGTGTGTAGGCGTGAACAGGCCAGTCACTGAAAGCTGGATCAAAAATAGTACACAGAGCCATGTATGAGACATGGCAGATCCAATTTCACGAATCTAGAAACCGTTCTCATACATTCATTGTCATTTCCATGAAAATGTTTCTTCCTTGAATCGTAGCGCCGCATCGGGCCTAGTGTGTCCAATCTTTAACGCCGCCAAGGCGCGCTCCTTCTCAAACTGCTGCCTCGCAGCCCTACCTTCTTTCCCTCCCCATCTTTTCCCCCACATCCAACATCATCTCCATCACATTTCTATTATTCACAACATCAGTGTTCATCATCACTTGTTCGACCATCACTCAGCGAGTGTTACCCATTACATAAGTCACGCCAAATCAGCCGCCACGCGCCAATAACATCACGCTCACAAGCCATCAAAATTTCCATCAAAAGCATCTCCCATCCACCCGCTCTTGTAAGCATACAGTCTACAGCCACTCTATCAACCAGACTCCTCGCTCTTGCCATCGAGAACGCGGCTTGACACAGTCAACGGTTACCTGTTCCACTCTTGAGACCCAGCCTTCCTAACCCACATCTCTACATCAGCCACGTTACTACTACATTTCTCATCATGTCTAACAAGCTCGACAAATCTCTTGACGATATCCTCAGCACTCGTCGCGTAGCGGCCAAGAAGGCCGGACCTCGTGGCCGAGGCCGTCGTGTACCAAATGGAACTAGAGCTGCAGGTGCAGCACCAGCAGGAGGTATCCAGAAGAAGGCGAGGGCCGCCAATGGTATAACCAAGGTGGCAGTGCCAAATGGGCCAGCCGGAGGGAGCGGGGACTCCAAGATCATCGTGAGCAACTTGGTAAGAGCACTCGAAGACCTAAGCTACAACAACACAAGCTAATACTGTTAGCCTTCCGATGTGAACGAGCAGCAGATAAAGGTATGTTGAACCTGGGGCTACGACGCCTTGAACTGTCCTCGGCGGCATTTCTCTGAATCCGATTTTGCGGCCCTATTCGATCGTGCAAGGAGCAACTTTTTCCTTTTATAATGAGAGGGTACCTTGAGCAGGGAAGGTTTCTACAATAAGCCAAGCTTCTCTCTCTCTTCCTTCCATCGGCTTTAGCTCGCTTTTCATAAGCTTGATGCAAAGTGTTGTGAAGTTGAGATCACACCAGAGTCTTGCTACAACCTTGCTGTGATGTATGTTCTGTCTGGCAAACAGTCTACTCCAGTCAAAGGGCAGACCGTGAATTGAGATGTTTACTCTACCGTGGAGACGGATGTCGAGAGCGACCATATGTCCGATTCCTGTTTTTTGAATACGTGAGCATCGGCGAGCACAGCAGTGAGAGCAAAGCAGCAGCAGCCCATGGACTACGCGTTGTTGGGGATAAGACCACAGCAATCTCTCTTCGGCAAGAAGCAACCCTCAAAAGGCACCGCAATCCGCTGCCTGGCTCTATGGCTACAACATCTTCACGATCATACATGGCAGCCCACAACGTCAAGCTCTACACAATTCGGACTGCAAGGGACAACTTGGCGCGCGGTGTGCATGCACATGGCCACTTGTGAGATGAAGGTCTATTTGGTATTCATCGTTGAAGCCTCGGGGGTCATGGTCATATGAGCTTGACAAGCTTCAGCTGCTCTTTAAACGTCCCGCACGCCGTATGGCTGGGCTTCTCGGCCTCACGTGCGCGCGCGTTATGCAAGGCCTAGTACTGGGGGATTGGAAGGCTTTTAGGTATGGTGGGTGGGATGTAGTGGCCGCCTTCGACAAATGGACAACACACCCGGCAGTCCGACGTTGCCCTGGATGGATCTTGGACCTACGGACCTTTCAGATAACAAATCCTCACTTTACTAACCCTACTAACGCTCACTGCTCGCTCGCTGATGCTCTGCTGGGGGATCCACTTTTCGCTCGTGATCACACCCTACTACTTCGGCTCGCTCGCGATACTGCCGTACTTCATTCAACTTTTAGCGGCACACCAGTGGACTAATTCGATGCCCCATTCTCTACTATAGGAATACTTTGGCAAATCAGTTGGCCCAGTCAAGCGAGCTATGCTCACCTACGGACCTAATGGCATCAGCCGCGGTGTCGCAACCATCATCTTCAACAAGGCAGGCAGTGCCAAAGATGCTCTGGCCCAACTCAATGGCGTTAGGGTGGACAACAAGCCCATGAGGGTACGTTGCATACACTTTATCATCATGAAACTATGGAAGCTTACATGTTGCAAGATCGAGATTGTCATCAATGCTGCCAACGCTCAAGTGGCTCCTAAAGGACTAGGTGACCGAGTTACGTGCGTATATGTCCGACCTTACACTATCGGACCCATGCTAAAACTTCATAGACAAGTGAAGAACCAGCCAAAGGCAGCAGCTGCGAAGCCGGCAGCTAACGGCGCAGGAGCTCGTGGAGGAAAAGAGGGTCGTGGACGTGTCCGTCGTGGTCGCAACGCTGGACGTCCTGAGGCCAAGTCCGCTGAAGAGCTGGATTTGGAGATGGTGGACTACTTCGATGTGAACGCTCAGAACGCCACAACTGCCGTCAACGACGGGGCAGCTCCTACCAACGGCGTCGCTCAACCAGCAACCAATGGAGAGGACCTCGGCGGCATGGACGACATCTCTTAGATTACGTAATTCGGGAAGAAAGAAGATTGGCGAGTTAGATTGTGAAGGGATGGCAGGCATGCATATCGAACGAAGGCTTCAAATACACCATGCAATCTCCATATGTATTACTAGGCTTGCTCGAACATCTTGCACACGCTGTGCAATGGTGCTGAAGGGCACAAGGAAGGGACACTTTCTTTATGAATTTCTCAGGCTTGCTTCATAGGCTTTTAGACTGCAATCAAGGCATACGTTATTCTATCACTCAAAACTTTCCACGATCGTTTGGAGTGTTTGCTTGTTGAAAATATCTCAGTGACTTATTAAATAGTGAATCTCCCTTGCTCGATTCTATCATAACCCTCAGGTAAACCATGAGTAGTGAAGCAAAAGTGGTGTGAAAAGAGGCATTTTTGCCTCTTTTTCCTGTATTGCTGGGTAAAGAGCGACAAATGTCTTGACGAAACTTGCAGACCGAAATGGAGGCTTTCAAGGCAAAGTCAGAGTATTCAATCCTTCCTCACAGCAGAAGCCTTGTAGTTCTGTGACTGCGGCACAAGCGTCGGGCATCCCACTAAGCATCCAGGACGGAATTATGTGAGAAAGAGGACTTTGACTAGCAGAACTGTCAACATGGGACATAGAAGCAGTGTAACGTAAATTTGTAAATATAGATGAAGCCACAGAAATTGTGCTATTGCTTGGCCATAAGGAACACTCGAGAAGGTTTTGCTGTCTGACGAATAGCGTAAGAAAGCCTTGGATACGCTATTTAGGCATAAGCTCATGTCCAATGCGATCGGCTATGACAAACACGAGGGAGGTGATTGGAGAGCGTTGATTTCGCGAGGATGGATGAGATTCCAATACCTGTATCCTCGACAAGCGTACTGCGGCGGCAGTCTATGCGTATCGGACTCAAACCATTGGGCAAATGAACGATTTCGACGCCCGATTGAGACTCCAGGTCATCAATCCGCATCCGCTAAAGACAAGCATCCAGTTGCAAGATATCACTTCGAAAGCCAGCCTCATCGTGACAACCAGAGTTGCCAATCATTCAAGAAACCTTTAGAGCGAACATCTTCAGGAAATCTCCTAGCATTTCCCCATCATCCAACATCAAGTCCTTGATTTCCCCATCTTTGAGCAGTGTGGGCATTTCGGTTCCAACGTAATGTGCCAGCATTGTCCGTATATCCTCAGCTTCGTCCTTTGTTTCCGCGGTATTCGCATAGACATATTTCAGGAGTGAGGTGATGTCTCCAACTCGTTCTGGATACAACGTATAGATGCCGAGCGTGTGCTGCAATTTTAGCAACGCAATAGTCTGAAGCTTCTGTATGTCATATTTTTCGGCAAAGACGTACATGCGCGCGTGACTGAGGAAGACCTGTATTCTTGAGTCAGTATCTAGCCATACTCCATAAGCACAGAGTAGGCAAGTTGCCCACAGTCTGCTACCAGTACAGTCTCGAGATTCGGATCGCGCAGCCAAGATTCAGGTACTAGATCCCCCTGGGAATTTACATACCTCCGTATAGTCTTCTTGTGGTCCCTTGTTGCAACGAGAACTCATATACCAATTGGGGCCCCAGAAGGCGGCGTTGCCTTGGTTGATAAAGGCTTCTTTAAGGTTGCCTTTAGGTATTTCAACTTTTTCCTTTTTCTTCTTCTTGTCCTTCTTGCGAATACTCCCCCATTCTGCCCAAGCGTCATCCATGTCATTGATTACAGCAGGCTGCCCACTGGCTCCAGTATTTGCAGCTGGTTCCGTTTCCTCTTTGTCCCCAGTATCAACGATCGTGTGCTCAGGTGCTGGGTAGTCTTTGTTGTAGGTCCATCGGATGAAACGGACGAAGGTAGCTTCGTCTACATCTTCGAGAAGAGCAAAGCCTTGTTTTGCTTCCGAAAGGTCGCCATTCATCATCCGATCTAAAGGCTTCGAGCACTCACTAATCAGAACAGCATGGACATATAGAGGTTTGCCCTGAACAATGAAGGTGAAGGGTTTCGAGGCAAAGGTCCTGTAGAATTGGTCAGTTGCATGTAGGTGGAGATAGGAGATGACTGCCGCACGCGCTTTCAGATGTAGACATCTTTAGATAGACTCTAGTCTAGGGTAACAATCCTCTAGACCCGTGTGAAGATGCAGATACAAATACTCAAGTTCCTTCTGATTGAGGTTTTCAACCGAGTCCACAGTGCTGTTCAAGGCTCTTCATAGAGATGCATGTTGCGTTTGTGACTCATGGTTCAGACACCGAAGAGTCTCTAGCCATGGGCAGCTGGACGAAAACTCGTCGAGGAAACTTCAGCTCTGCTGACCTATGGGTAAGCGCTCATCGCGAGGCTGCCCAAGAGTGGCTGTGGCTGGCCTTGTTTGCCGAGGCTGAGGCTTGAGGCTTGAGGCTTTGTCCGTGGCGGCTTATTTATGTTCTCCCACCGTAATGTAGCATCTAGAGTCACTTCACAACAGCAAAGCCAGAGCTGTAGCGCAATGAGTGATGCAATAGTCAGCCCGAATTGTGGTATTGAAGTTAGGGTGTTTCCGTGGTTGACAGCCCTGTTGGATCCATCCCCCAATGACCTCACATTTCCGCCAGCTTTCCAGCTCCATACACCTTTGAAATTAAAAGTCGCAAGCAATACAAGCTCTCTGCTCGCTCTCAGTATCACAAGGCAGTTCCGGGTCGGCTTCCCACGTTCAACAGAAATGGATTAACTATGTGCCTGGCCAGCATCAGCTAATGTTCATGCTCACAAGCGACACACGATTCGAGCATTAAGCTGGCTCCTCCACTACCTCGCGCGCGAGCCTTGCCTCGGCCGAAGAACACCTTCACCCTACTTGGATACCTCTTTCCTCACACGCGCCAAAGAGCACGAGCCCAACTCTCGGCTTTTAGGCACGAGACCCTACCCTACTATAGGGAACGGGCACAATCACGCATCTACCGCTTCATTGTAAAACGTCAGGCAGAACGTCTACAGCGTAAAGCAGCCGGAAAGAGTATACTCGCACGACTCGGAAGCCGAAGGAGAATATCTCGGATATTCAGCCAAGTAGATGTAAATACTCCTACGCAATCAGCTGCCATGGACGGTAACAGCGGATATGCATCAGGGTCCGAGAGGGGTGCGAGGAGAAGGAAGCTGGCAGGATATCTCAAAGCTGCTAATGAACTACGGCAATCTTACCAGCAAGCCTACGGAATAGGAGGTCAGAGGGATGGCGAAGCAGATGAAGATGCATCGACAATACCTGGAGCTTTCCCAAATGTAGCTGTTGTTAAGAATGGCGATGAAGAGATGCTACTTTTCCCCAGCTATGCACGACGCCACCACCCACAGAAGCCTCCACACCGTGGTGTTCCAGGAGCTTCGCAGGACATACGTAGCGACAAAGGCACCGGGGATGCAGAATATTGGAAGAAGGAGTGGGAAAACTACGAGGATGACAATTCAGTAGTCGACGTAGACATAAGAGGATGGATCTACTCTCCTCACAAAGGGCAGATGACTCGTAAGAATAGGCTACTGGTTGGAATAGCACGGCAGCTGAGTGGTATACCTGCTCCTTCCAGCAGTCGGGCTTCCAGTCCCAGTTCTCCACACCATGTGAGAGTCGAAGTTCGAAACTCGAGGCATGAAGAGGAGCTTGCAGAGAAAGAGGCAAATTCAATTGCAAGGAAGGGCCAAGAGGAAGCCGACGTTGCACGGCGAGGGGGCTACAGCGAAGCTCCCAGTCGGGATACAGATCAAGCAAGTCTGAACAGCTCGCCTGACCACAGTCGTTCACCCTCGCCCGTAAAGCGAGATCTGGGCCGGATCCCTCATCAAATGTCTAATAGCTCGCTTCATGGCGAGCACTACGACCCTGGATTCAGAGCCATCAAGAAACGAGCATCATGGACTCATCCATCCAATATGACTTCCGCCGAACTCTCCGTCGCGAACGCACATCTTATGGTTCGGCTGAAGCCCTTCCTAACCACACCCCTCGTTAGCACTCCCCTTACAGTGTTTTTCTATAATGAGCAAGCCTCAAGGTCTCGGACAATTACTACCAATGAAGCTGGCCATTTTACTCTTCGAGCCGCTCTAGATTTCATTCCTACACATGTGCGAGTGCTTGCTTCCGACAAGCTTTCAGCAACGGAGGAAGTCCGCATTACTGAGCCGAACGGTATCAGCATGATAAGTGACATCGATGATACCATCAAGCACTCTGGGATAAGTAACGGCGCTAGGGAGATATTTAGAAACGCATTCATTCGCGACCTTGGAGACCTCACGATCGAAGGCGTCAAGGAATGGTATACCGCCATGGCTGACTTGGGAGTGCAAATTCACTACGTCTCCAATTCGCCTTGGCAATTGTATCCTGTGCTGGTGAGCTACTTCGCTGGCGCTGGATTACCGAAAGGTTCTTTTCATTTGAAGCAATATACTGGGATGCTTCAAGGCATTTTTGAGCCGGTTGCCGAGCGCAAGAAAGGTACCCTTGAGAAGATTCTCAATGATTTTCCAGAACGGCGCTACGTTTTGGTAGGAGACAGCGGAGAGGCAGATCTTGAACTGTACACAGACATTGTTCTAGCAAACCCGGGCCGAATTCTTGGTGTGTTCATACGAGACGTTACAACAAGCAAGCCTCCGGCATTCTTCGACTCCGCCGTGAGACCGCGCGGCGCACGGTCTCCGCTACGTGGTCGGAGTAGGGATGACAGCAGGGATCCGCTCAAGAGTCGTCCTGTAAAATTGGACGAGAAACCCCCTGCCCTTCCACCAAGGCAGCCGAGTTGCTCAACGAGTACCCTGTCATCTCAAGTGGACGGGCCTGCCTTGGACAAATTGATCGATTTCGGTGACGACGAGCCCACGCTGGGGGTCAATCGCTCGTTGACCGATTCGGAATTGGAAGAAGCAGGCCGAAAGCTATCCAGTATGTCCATAAGGTCTCTCCCACCATCAAGACCCTCAAAGCCGCAAGCACTACGGTCCCTATCTAGAGAGCAACAGCCCTTTCCCTCTGGTCCATTGCGGAAACCCGCGCCAGCGCCTCCTCCAAAGCCACAGCAATACTCTTCTTCTCAAGATAACCCGAACCAACCAACCGAACCGTCACCCCTTTCCCAGACTCAGAACGCTTCTCCACCTGGCAGCAGAGCTACTTCCCTCGAACGGCAATCTTACCGCGCAGCCGTGCGAAATAAAGTTGCATCAGCGTACAACGCGCTTCCGTCCTTGTACGGCAACAGCTCTCCACCCCAAGGTCCAACCCAAACTTCTGACGTATCCAAGCCTGCTTCTCGCCAGCCTCCTCCAGTCCCACCACGCGGAAACATCTCATCTTACCCTGCCGCGGCAGCTCAGTACGCCAGCAATCGCATTAGCGGTGGCTTGGGCGGGTACAATAACGATGGTAGCGGCAGCTCGGATGACGCGAATGGCAACGAGTCTATACTCAGCAAGAAGGAAGAGCTGTGGTTGAGGCGGTGGGCTAGAGCGAAAGAGATTTTTGATGAGAGGGGAGTCGTGCTAAAAAGCTGGAGGGTTGGAGAAGACGTAGCTGATGAAGCTATTAAGTTGGTTAAGAAGGCATTGAAGCAGAACAAGCCGTGATGGCTCGGTGTTCATGGGACATGAATGTACGAAAAGCATAGCGTACGGCGTTCTGTCAGTCAAGCATTAGAGCCATATCCAGGTCCATAATACATGATGTGAAGAACATCCTGCCTGCCGCACATCAATCTTATAATGGGTATGATCGTATCAGCTAAATTGGGGGCGAAAGTACATTAGTAAGGTCAGTATCTGCAGAGCTTCTGAGACTGCTTCATGCTAACATCTCATTGAGGTCTTTTTCTTTCAGCATGCGTAAACCCAACATGACTCACTCTGGTCATCATCTCCACCAAAGACTACCTCATTTCCATCTTCTCGCTTCAGCAACCGAATTCTCTACTTCCCCTGCCCCTTGTTTTCCTTGCCGGCCTCGTACAAAAAGTCAGTTTGCTGCGAGCATATGACTCTCTGAAATCTTCACACATACTTTGCCTTGCGACATGGCCAGTGGCGTGAACGTGGATGCTGCTCTGAACGCTGCTCACACTGCAATTTAGCGCTGTAATTCCGGCTATTTACCGCTTCCAAAATCACAAAGCTCGGTTCGGTACTGACCTTTACGCTCTTCATCTGCTTGCGATGCTCTCCGTTCTTTGAATCCAGAGGAGGTAGATTGTGTGGTGGTTGTATCTCCTGTACCACTATTGGAGTCGCTGTTGGCTGAGGACATGGCTGTGGTTGCTTCTGGTACCCTGCTAAGGCCACTACCTTGTTGTGTTATGGTGTAAATGTGTGTGATTCTCCAGCCAGAATTATAGACAGGCTGAGCGGTGTTTAGGAAAGACAGAGGTAAAGAGTGCCCTTTTATAGAGCAAGAATCTCGAGTCGAATTTCGTCTATTATCGTACGAAAGAGTCCCATGAGCTCGAGAAAATACGCACCTACGCTCATAACCTCATTCCACGACCATCATTCGAGGTTAAGACTCAAGCAAAGAGAGTATGTTGGAAATGTAGTCACCGTCGGAGATTTTCCAGCAATCATCGAGAGAAGCTTCTTCCCATGCACCCAATAGGGGAGTAACTCATTTGCCGACTTGCGGCAACCGTTGCCCTCTTACTTTTAACAGTCGCCTGCAATGCTCACATTGTGTATATAAAAGGCAGCAATATCTCGTCTTTGACATATTTTAATTGAACCGCCGACTTCGAATTTTCTCGTCATAAGGCCCTTCTTCGTCCACCATTCGCCATATCTCGGGAAAGCGAATTGAACCAAAGTCAACGCATCCAGCAGCTGATGTATGGCCTCGATCAGTCGCCTTGATGATGCATGGCGCGAGATCACGTCTACAATTTGCCTCTGTCTTCTCAGGATAGTCCTCACTCTGTGGCTATTTTGGTGCACGACAAACAACAGTGTAAATCCAACAAAAAAGCCGTACCAATCCCTCCTAAATCAAAGAGTACCCCGAACCGTGGTCTCGGAAAGCCAATCACAGCATACATAATACCGCTGTCGGACATATAATCAAATAAGAACCACAATTTCGAACTAACGAAACTTTGGCCGAGTGGTTAAGGCGTCTGATGTTTGTGAACCCTGAGACCTCCCTCCTCTTCACGACTAAGTTCGAATTATAGTACTATCCAGATTCCCTAGGGAGCGTCGGTTCAAATCCGGCAGGTTTCGATGATTTTTTGGCAATTTTTGTGTAGATGTTTGGGAAGCGTGCAAGGGGGATGTACTGAGTGATTGAAAGTGCTTGCTGTCAGAATGAGCATATTGACCACGAAAAGTAAGGAAATGGAGTCAAGTGGAGGACGAAGCCCTGCCATCAGATCGGAGTCTCGGTAAAGAGCTTGCATAGATTTCGATAAGTGTCATGGATAGAGACTAGGACTGACTCGCTACCCTAACACCGAAAAAGCAAAGCCTGACGTACATTTACAGGCCGCGAGGCCACAAGTCTGTATAAGGTAATCCGCAGGAGAATGACGACAAGCATTTTACTCCTCTCCTTCCCAAAAGACTCAGAAAACATGCTTAAGGACTGTTGCTGCCTCCTATCCGTGCCGCACCCACCAAGCCGCCTGCTAAAACCCCATTGTTTCCAAATGATAGACAAGTATCGAATGCTAATCACATGCTGGCGCTATGTTATGAAACGTGCCTCTCCAGGCGCCTGCTCTTGCTTTGTCTATTGCCAGGCCGTGGGTGAGGGGGAGATTGGGTAAATAGGTGATAGGGAAGTAAATGGTGTTGGGATATCGTTATGGTTCGTCATATTGTAATGATTGTAGTTGTTTTTTCGTGGATCGTGTGTGAGAAGAGAAATGGATACCTGATGTTGGACATATATGGGGAATATGTGCATAATGCGATTGTGGCAGTAACAGATGATTGGAATTTGGTGCTTGCAGGCGGCTTCTAGATCTCAGTATCTAGAAGTACAGCGGCGGCACAGATTCGTATGGATTTGGGGTGTTGTGCTCGGGACTCTTCGTGTTGCGTCCTCGACTTGTGCTCCTCAATCGATCCGTAATGCCCTTGACAGAGAAACCGTTCTTGAAGTTCTCGCTCCTACCCCTGTGATGATGCGAGCTCGAGTGGCTCATGCTGGGAGGCGGCGATCCTGCAGTGCCAATCGGCGGAGAACGAACTGGCTGCACAACCGGTGGTGGAGGCGGCGGAACTTCAATCACGTTGCTCTCATCACCAGTTTCGTTGTCGAGGACCATACTGATAACGCCGACATTACTGTTGCTGGAAAGGGAGCTGGATTCGGGGTCCACGCGGTGGGAGAAAGGAGCTGGGGGTGGGGGCGGAGGTGGCGGGATAGCTTGTTGTTGAAGGTGCTGGAGCTCTGGTAGCAGAGGCGGCTCCTCGATGGAGATAATTTGGACTCCGGAGTCAGCTGATGCCAGAACGCCGGCGATACTAGTAGTATCTTGAGGGCGCGTCATCATGTTCGTATCATCAGAAGGTCTTCGCCGATGGGAGCCAATATCACCAAGAGGAGAGAAGTTGCTGCGCTTCCCGGGACGCAGGGCTTTATGGAATGCTGGGTGGCTGGGTAGCGCCTCTGGCCTTTGAGGGTATTGCTGTTCGGGGATAGGAGCAGACATCGACCGTGGCAATTCGAATTTTGGTTGACCCGTGTAGTAAACCTCAGGCAAAGGCTGGATAGTTTCAGGCATCTCTGGCACCGCTGGTATGTCGTTGGCTTTGTTGTCGTATCTGGGATGCCTCATAGCTCGAGGCGTTGCTGGAAGTCCGTACGGACCGACGCTGGCGGCTCCAGATCGATTTATTATATCGCCATTGTTCTCAGGAAACCTTTGAAAGTGATGTGACGGTACGACTGGGTTCCAAGACGTCGGGCTATTACTGAGATCTGTTTGAGAGCGATACGGTATATTCGGCCTTCCACTGTACTCATCAGGATGGAGGATAGGCGGCGCTTCTGGATTGCGAAGCAACGACTCTCGACGTTTCTCGAGTTCTCGAGCCGCCATCTCCTTCTTTTGAGTCCTTTCGGAAATCTGGCGATGAAGCTTTGGTTGCTGGGCTGCACTCAGCAACAGGTCACCAGATGTACGACGAGGCTCAATTGCAGATCTGGGTTCGTCAGTCTCTCCAACATGAAGGTAGGGGTCTTCCTGCGGACGTCTGCGATCCGTAGACATGTCTCTGCGCGAAGAGGTACCACGCTCGCGTGGCCTTCGACTCCTACTGCGATGCCTCGACCGAAGGCGCTGGCGATTTGCCTCGACAATCCGCAATGGGTCCTCGTCCTCGTCGCTTCCCCTATAGTAATCTGCTTGTGGCGACATTGGAAGCGGAGATGATGGCGACCTCACTTGAGATCCGCCGTTCTTGGATTTACTCCTCCCACGCCCAGTAGGATCGAACAGGCCTCGAGGACTGGGTTGACGACTGCTTTTCCCGGTTCGGAAGCCAGACTCGGCACCCAGGCGATCGTAAGCTCCGTCTGGTGACCTATGCCGGACAGTGCGATCAGTATGGTGAGAATAATTCGATGCCTTCGAGCCAGATCGGATCTTAGATGCGGTCTTTGGCGTATCTCGAAGATGCCTGCCCTCAGAGACTGGGGATCGGATGCGATCATCAAGAGGCTCGCCACTCGTAGGGTCTATGTAAGTCTCTGGTGACATGGGCTTTGGCGATGAGGGAGATCTCTTGGCTGGGCGGATCTTCTTTCGCTCGTCGTCGCGACCCCGGTCTTCAGTTCTGTCACTAACCCTTCCCTTACTTCGAGACTTATGCTCACGGCCTTCACGGCTTTTATGACGTCTGCTAGAAATATGCTTCTTCTTCTGATGGTAGCCCGCCTCCTCTAAGCTGCTGATGTATTGATCCATGCTCCGTCCACTAACGCTAGGGCTCTTTGCAGAGGCCCAGCTATTGCCACTGATTGATGGACTCTTGGTGTCGCTTCTGTAATCACTGCGACCTGTGGAAAGTCCGCCTGTCGAGAGTCCACTAGTGGAAAACCCGGCAGAAGGCAAGGAGTTCAATGTGTTCGACCTTCTGTGTTCAACGGCTCCTTGACTGATTTTCCCATCAGATGAAATGTAATGAGTGGTCTGGATCTGATTCTGTGATGGCATACGAATGTGCAATCCATCTGGCTTCCTGTCTCGAGAGCCATTGCGGGCCCTGGACTTTTCCATCAGAGCGTTGAACGAATCTTGGGATGGATTGGGTAGGACGGTCGTTCGTACAGTGGTTTGGGGCACCGCGGTCATGGGACTTTGACCTCTCGCACTGCCAGGATCGTACCGCGCTGAGGTCAGTAGAAGTGGCGGCGCTTCTGTGGCTATAACAGTGTTTTCTTCATCATCCGGAGCCCTGATTTGTCTAATCTTCTCCTTCTCTTTCTCAAGATCGGATCCAGAGTTGTCAGGAGTAGGAAGCTGACTCGGCCGTGGGAAAAGAGGTAGCGTTACATCCACTGGAGTCTCACCAATGGATGGTAGTCGGTTCTTCATGCGGCCCCCAGGAGTGACTATCCCACGGGCCAAATGGTTCGTATTGCGTCTAAATCCTCCAGGTGTTCCCCCCGGCGAGACTGCAGATTCTGCGATTGGCGTAACTCCGGGACCATTGGTAGGTGTACGGTCAGTCGAAGCTAGGCCTGGAAATCTAAAATTGCCTTGTGCAGGAGCTTCGAAGGAGGTTATGACTTTGAGTGAGGCATTCTTTGCAGTCATTCGATGAAGTGGAGCTGAAAGTGGAGGGGACACAGGCGGGCTCAGCATTGACGAGATACTCGACGGTGCTTGTGAGGGTGTAGTGATCGGCCCTGGCGATGGAGACGTCCAAGGTATTGGCGGCTCAACGCCCGTGCACGAGAAGCATCTAATCGCAAGATGCTGCTGAGAGTTCTCCACCACGAATTCACCCCAGCGCCGAACTAGATGAGCTTGCCTCTGCCAATCTGTAGGGAAGACTAAACATGTTAGAAGGATTGCCTCCATGTAGAAGCTCCGCGAAACATAAACCTCCACAGCATCCTCTCGTTGATCGAGGCCTAGTAAGATCGTAGCTGCAGTATGAAATTCTCCTTGCTGCAGCAATCTTTGAACAAAGGCCTGTCCTAACTTGCCCATTCCAGATCCGCCCATCTGACTGAGGCAAAGTACCATCCAGTCTGACGAGCTTGCGCCACCTGAACTGATGGCAGCTGCCATCATATCGGAATCGACATCGCCTAGCCATTTTGCAAGCAAGACTCCACTTTGCGACCCCTGCCGATGATAGTGCAGCTCATCTCTGATCAGCGGTTCAATGTCATCTTCCCAGCCAAAGACCACTTCCAACATTCGCCTTCGCAATTCATCCGGGGTCAGATTCTCCTGATCTAGAGGCTGATGTTGCTGCTGGTAAGCGATATTGGCAAGGCGCATCTTAGTCCGTGGGAAGAGGTCAATGTATTCCTTTTCTGGACTCCTCAGGACTTCCTGACGAAGACGAGAACCCTTGGACCGCCGCCCTGCTGATGAGATAGACGCCGTCGATTGATACATCGACGTCGTTCCCGAGTACAAGCTGTCACGGCCGACCATGGAAGGTGAGACAGTCGAGAAGGTCGTCCCACTCTGGGCTCGAGATGAAATGGAGGGAACATGCCTTGGGTATGTCCGATGGTTAGATGACAGCGAGCTCATGGTGTCAGTCCTGCTTGTTGACGAGAGCGTCGGGCTTGTCATTTCTTCACGAAGCTGTCGAGCATGGTCGATCGAATTCATCTCATTTGCAGTGTTCTGGATAGTTGACAATGTCACAGCTCCCCTGTCTTGAACAATATCAGAGCCACGAGTGACAGGCATTGGGGGCGCGGTACCCGGAATCTGTTGAGCTGGTGTCCCTCTTTTCGAAGGAGGTAGCATTAGACCGTACCGGACATTTTTGACCAAGGCAGGAGGACTGGTGTCATATTGCTGTATAGTATGATCAGGACCGAGTGTAAATAGTACTGCTTGAGCACCAAAGCATGCTATGCCCCTGACTCCTTCGACGGTTGGTACTGGCTCGCAAGAGACATGTTTCGTTCTGACATCCCATGACCAAGCCTCACTATTTCACAATGTCAGCTAAGCTTGCTCGTCTCATTACGAAAGTTGTTCACTCGGTAGGAGAACGCGGACCCACCCATCTGAGTATTGCAAGACCCTTCCATTCTTTGACCACGCGCACCAATGTTGCCCTGGCTCCGTATTGTCCCTCCTCTTCAGGATGCGTATAGTTTTGGGCGACTCTGCCGTTGGTGGCTTCGAAACGCTCCAGATCCTTAGGTCCCCATCCATGGTCTGCGAAGCCAACATATCCGACTTTTGCTTTGTGGACGAGGCATGCCAGGCCAAATTGACGATCGGCGAAGGCGCACGCTGAGTCGTGAGGGTATGCAGGATGGTGAAGCTGAGGTTGGGTCCATTGATGGGTTTGGGCACGATAGGTCCAAGCCTGACGAGCAGGATAGATCCATTCTGGTATCTGGCATGCCGTTAGCAGAGTCCAGCTAGTAGTAACCTACATGTACTCACCCTATTGCATATGTTTGACAGTCCCACGCAGGCGCAATAGCCGTGATCGGGTCAAATATGGTTCGCGCAGATTCAGTCTCGGTATTCGAAGGCGTAAATAAGACGACGCTTCCTTGCGAACCTCCTGCAATATGCACGTCAGTACCCGCAGCTCCAATTAGCTGGTGTCTTCCTACCGAAGGCGATTTTTCCATTCTTCATCCATGCTGCGACCCGATATGGCTCATAAGATATGAAGCTTGCGATTTGCCGACCAGAATTTATTTCCCACACAATTGCAGTATAGCTTGCATCATAGCTCACTACCAATCTACCTTGATCCCTCTCGCTGACATTGTCTACTGCGATGAACAAAACCTTCTCTTTATGCAATTCAAAGCGCCGCTCAATCGACAGTGTATCATGGTGAAGGCATAGTATCGCATTGCCCTGAGTGTAGAGGAAGATAGAAGCTGTCGCTGCGCAGGGCTCGAATTCAAGTTCTTCTGATATACGAGTGTCTATTGGTGTAGCAGCTCGGTACGAAGGTCTCGTGCTGGAGGATGAAGAGCGGTGCCTCACCAGCTGCCCGGCGGACATGGCGAAGGCCTCGCGGTTGACTTCTGCGCAAGGTTAGCTCATACAGCCTTCCCATAAAGCGCTGCCAGCGAAGGAAGCGCCAAGAAACAGCAGCAGCGATACCTCAGACAGAGTGGGGCAGCTCTGTAGCGAATGCGAGAGGGTTACGTACCCAAGTAATCGTTGACGCCTTTGAGAGATGCAATGGGGGCAAATTATTCCTGGTTTGGAGAAAGATGGGGGAGTGTGGTATGCTGAAACGAATGTCTGCACTTCGCGGCTAACACCACCGACTCCACCCTCATGCACGGAGTTGTGTGTGTGACATTCGGAGGCCTAAGCGGTGCTGTAAACGCAAAGTGAGGGGAAATGCCAGGGGAAAAGCAGCTTGAGAAAATGGTTTCAGGAATGCGACAATATCAATTGTTGAGCAATAAATGGATTAATTCGAGATCAATATTGAGGCTTCTGCCCTATCAGTGGTCGTCGTGGGGCCCAACTGGTAGCCTGTGATGTGCAGGCGCTTGAACAACGCAGCGTGAGAGGCTTAATGCACAAACAACGTTCAAGACCCCGTGATCTGCAATTGATAGACACGGTAGGGCATGTGAAAAGCTCTTTGGTGAATCCAGAGAAATGAGTTGAATATTCAAAAATTCCGAGACAGCGAACCAAGGACGAGGAAGGGCTTTGCAGCCATGTCCCTTCCTGCACTGGCTGCGCGCCATCGTAGACCGTCAGATCTTGCCCGAAATCGTACAAGGTAGCCAAAAATGGCGACAACGTGATGGTCGACTTGCTGGGGTGCAGGAGACCAAGACGCAGTTTATTGTGTGATGCAGGAACAGCGAAAGCGTAGGAAGTTAGTGATTGGCGCGGAGGGCATGCAAGCTTCGCCCGCTTCGTCAACATCTCAACCAATCAGCACCATAACATCGAATTTTTCTTGAATTCGCCTGACAAGAGGAACAGATTAAGACAAGCGCAGCGCGTAGAGATGAAAGAAATGGGTAGCGAATGTGAAGACGGCTCGCGGGGTACTCGTGACTTTGGTACATGGGCACATGGCCATACAAGAGCATTGTGCTTCCTTCTCCATGGCTTTGGCTATACAATTGGCTTTGTTCCTGAAACCACTGACCTCTTCGTCGGGTCCATTTCAGTCACGTTATCATCATGGAGGACGGGGGGTGAGAATGACAGGCTGCTACAAGGTGCAGATACGAAGGTTTCGGACCCTGTACCATCACTGCATGAAGGAAGCACAGATACAGCTCCCAGAAGTCACTCGTCACAATTATATTATGCGCGCACATCTGATTTATCAAGACACTACGGAGATACGGAGTATCGATCACTGTTCCCATCCTCCCGCCTGCTGTCATTCGTTGACTGCGATCCAACATCGCAGTTCCTTTGCTCGTTGAAGCTCTGTCGCATTTCCTTCCCCCCTTTGCTTGCGCAAAACACTTCCCCTCTTTCTCATGCTCTCCCTAATGTACAACACGCATCTTCGATATGCAAAGGTTACCCAATATATCCGAAACGGCAAAAAAGGAGCAGGTGGAGATGCCGGCTCTGACATTCCAACGCCCCGCCTGCCTCCCCCTGCCGTAGCCGCCCGGGACATTTTAGGAGCCCGGTCGATCATCCTTCTGCATCACATCTCAGGGATCGTCTTCCTTCATTATCCCCTAGGCTCCTAAGACTCCTGAGTGCGGCAGGTACGAGCACGATCAGATAGGCAAAGCCACCATCACATCATAGGCGCTGAAAGGATGATCCAGATTCGCTCAACAAAGGAGGGGTCTCTTCCAAGGCTAGGGCTGATGGGATGTATTGCCAAAACAGCGGTGATTCTTGCTGTTCCTTGGTGGGACACCGTGACGCCGGGATTCGTTGGCATAATGATCGACTGCGGCGATTCTCGAGCTTGCCCAGGCATCTAGCCTCTCGTACAAACGGAGTGGCTTGCAATGTGGTCGACGACGGTCGTCATCGTCGTCCGCTGTGCCGAGGATCGGTTGCCTGCATGATGAGTGCCGATGTCTCGTAGTCGATGACTTGACATGGCTTTGTGCATGTCCATGTTCAGTGATGCTTGTTTTCAATGACAGCTGTCTGGTATTTGTCAGTGTTGCTCAAACAAGACATGCGATCCAGAATGCTCACCATGATATAGTTGCCTCTTTGGTCCTGTACTGCCTTTCATTCCGGAGCCTCGATGATAGGGCTTATGCTCAGCTGCAGCTTCCTCCTCTTCATCGGATCGCTTCTCCTTCTCCTCTTCGGCGCCTTCGGTGGAGCTCTCTTAGCGACGATTGGCGCAGTGTCCAAAACCAGTGGCGGCTGCTTCGTCTCCTCCCACGAAATCTCCGGCTCCTCCTGCGCGAGGATCTCGACGTCATCATCAAGATTCATCGCGTCAAGAGCGAGTAGGTCTTCGTCATTGATGTATGAGCTGGCTTGGCTGCCGCAGAAAGAGGATAGTGGAGATAGTATGGTGCGCTTTGGCCAGTCGGGGTGCGAGCAGCTGACGAAGGATGAGCTGCTGAGCGACGAGGGTGGCGCTCGGGGGGAGAGGTCGTTTGATGACAGTGACGGGTCTGAGGAGGTGGATGATCGTGAGGATACTGGTGAGAGGTCAAAGTCAGAGGAGGGCGAGGAGGAAGAGCTCATAGATGGTGGTGAGAGTCCTGATTTGAAAGGGTTGTTCATTGCGCTGGAGAATGCCAGCGACGGGAAAGGTCTGCGCGACCTTGAATCTGCCGAGAGAGACATGCTATCGCATTCGTCGTAGTTGTGTGAGGAGTATGGTGAGCTGTAGCAGGTATTGTACTCTGCGAAATCAGGCTGCCACGGTGACAAAGCGCGAGAAGTTGGCATCGCCTGACTTTTGCACATGCCAATAACAATCAGATATATTATAGCAACTTTTCGCACATGCAGTTGTCGAAATGTGATGTCTCAATCCGAAGCAATCAAATCTGTTGTCTTATGCGGAGTGCCTGAGTAAGGGCTGTTCTGTTGACGCGCCGCACCGCAGTCCTGCACCCGCCCTTAGGAGCTGAAGAGCAAAACAATCACACCTTCCTAAGCGGTAAGATATTGCGCAGTCGAGAATCCTTCAGGAATAATCCTTTCCGTGAGATCTCTGCCTCCTTAATAATAACCTTCGTTCTGCGAATGCGAATAAGACGGTGCTCACTCAGCCCATTCCACGCGACAAATGCGAACAATGCAAACGGACTCAGCACTCACACTAAGCATTACTGTTCCAAACAGCATATACGGTGAGCAGAAATCCAGACTACAATATGCAAACGAAGCAAAATCCGCGCCCAAGCGAATGCAAACAAATCAACACCGCATCATCACTCTATTCGGACGTATCTTCGGGTCTTAGGCCTCAGTCACTCCGAATGACACGCTACGGAACGTTTACAAGGCGGTGACTCACGTTGGGCTATTGGGCAGCGCGTCCGCGAAATCGTAATCAACACATCGTCACAAGTCTACTTAAGGCTCGCGGGTCTAGAAGTCCGGGGTCCGAATCAGGACCCTTGGAGCATCTAGAATGGTATTCAGCTCAAATAGGCAGTATCTAACGTGTCTGAACTTGTAGACTCAGGAATAATCGGGCGGCGAACGAAATAGACGCATGACTGGGTTTTTACTTCTGATTGATCAGGCGGTGAAGGCACCGCCGATTTCTACCTGACCAGAAGTTACGAATGCGAGGCGAGTGTGAGCTTTTGTTGTCATCAGCCCCGAGTACGCAGGCATCGCCCTTCGTGCGTCAGGTCTGTCTCTTGTTGCGAAAAGAAAGAAACGGATGTAATAAACGTACTCCGAGAAGTTCATCTTTGATAAGATCAGTGTCCAATATCCATCGGCGAACGAAGTGAACGCGATGGCCCTTTCCGATTGGCTTTTTGGCGGGCCTCGGCACGGAACGTGAGGATGAGGTGAGACGAATGAACGTCATCATAAATACTACCATAATCCTATAAGCGGCAGTGATATGCCACTCCATGCAATCATCGATGGTGATGACTTCGCAGGATGACGGGGAGATTAGATAGGATCACGGATTGCGGTGCGGACTGCGGATGGTGGGGTGAAGCATTTTCTTGATGCTACTTACCTGCGGGTAAACGTGCAGGAAGAGGCTGTGAGGCACGCCTGACGCACGTGAGATTATGCTTGCTTATTATGCGATGCTGAAATCAGAAATAGAACACCACCTCGACGTTTCATGATGTTTGGAGCGCTTCCTGGAGGTGCACTTGACCGCACTTCGATGTTCTTCAGCTAAAGGAGGATAACTTCGGCCTCCCTGGTGTCCCTAGAAGCAAACAAAGTGCGTACATCGCTGCAGTCTGAGCTGAAATCATGTAGCTATGCCCTTCCCATGAGCAAGGAAATTGCACATCGTCGCTCATCCGAGCTGCGAGCAAGTAGTTCTACGCTTTCATGAGCGGGGAAGGTGACAAATCGTCCACCATCGCAGCGAAGAAAGTGAAATTTGTCTTTCCCCGAAGCGAGGGACGTGAGACAATGTTCATCGATGACGCCTCAGATATGTCATTCTCGATCTACGAAATACTTTGTAAGCCGAGCAGTACTCGTATGAAGAGTGACTCGGGTCCGTTCGATACATTGGCGGCATCGACTCAGATGGAGTGCAAAAAGGGTACTTATCCTCAAAGGGTATTTTTCCCGAACTATGACGCTGGTGACGATCTAATGACTCAAAAGAGCGACACTTTGTTGAAGTCATTACTCCTGAGAACGGCAAAACTACGTTCATTCAGCTCCAATAGGTCACAATATCCATATAATCAAGCTCTGGCTGAAGCGAAGTCACACGTAGTCTCTCCGATTTGGTAATGCAAGATCACCATTAGGAGCGGACATTCTTTGAGTTGATTTTGCAGAAAAGACCGGAATGGGCAACAAAAAAATGGTACTAATGGCACGCTGAAACAATGTACCATTTAGTCGTATGGTACTACCATGAGAAGCCTGACGTTCAGTAGCTTGCATTCCAGCTCTAGTACAATATCACAATTTGCGTCTTGATTTCTACCTTTGGCGGATACAGGATCGGACGCGGTGCCTCCCTCAACACTCCCGACATCATGATGGCTCTGTTGTCGGGTTCTTTGAGCGGTGTGATATACCGTGACTAGAGCTGCTGAGCTGTGATCTGCAGGCAGATATGTTTCGGAGGATGTTCGATTCTTGTGCTGCATCGTAAGTAAGCTGACCTCAGGTTTCAATCTGCAGCAGTCGACTCAGTCACAACCGAAGCTGTGGTAGCTGCGGTGTCTGCAGTAGCAGCATCGGTTGCGGCTGGTGCTGAGCTCGATGTTGCCGTCGCTGGTGCTGGTGAGACTTTCGGGTGGTTGGCGTTGGGCATATGAGCACCTCCTCTACCAAACCCACCCCGTCCTCTCATGGGGCCTCCTCTACCGCCGAGGAGCATCCCTCCTCCGCGATTCCCCATCATTGGCCCTCCTCTAGTATTTCTAGCTTGCAAGGTTGGGCCAGTCTTCCGCTCAAGCACCACCACTTGGCCTTGGGCTACCTTGATCGGACTGGCCTTGATCGCTTTTTGCAAGCTCTCAGGCTCTATAAAGTCGACATAGGCAAAGCCCTTCTTCTTGTCAATTTCCACTTTATTGATTTTACCAAACTCTGCAAACGCTTCTTCGAGCAGGGGCTCTGTGATCCCCTGTGAAGGGTTTGCGTGCTTGAGGAAAGCTTGAGTTGCGTTTGAAAGAGGTCTTGAGGTTCCAGGGACGGTATTGACAGCGGTAGATGCGCGAGCCTTCGGAGGAAGTCTCGATACTGCTGGGCCTGTAGGTGGCGTTGGAGGAGGTGGTGACTTCGTAGCATCCGTACTCGTAATAGTCGGAGTGACCGGATTTGCTGCGGATACATTTGTGGATGAATTTGGATCCGCAGCTGCAGCGGGCTGTGTTGTTCCAATGAGTTGCTTTGTAGCAGGTGAACAATTGCTGGCTGCATTCCTTGCAGCAATACCTGATGGTCCTCCCCGTCTCCCGCCTCTTCCACCACCTATTCCGAGATCTCGTTGCAGAATCTTCGCGGCAGCACTTGCATTCCCACGCTCACGCTTCTTATCTGCAAGTGCAGCACTGGCCGTACTGTTTGGTGTCACAGTGGGAACCTGAGTTGCCGGTGTAGATGAAGACTGGCTCGTTTGTTCCTTGCCCTTGCTAGTATTTGCTGCTTGCTTGTTCAACACCTTGACCGCTTCTCGAGCAGCCTGCTCAACCTTCACAGCCTGAGCGCTTCGCTTCTTAGGAGAAGCTGGCGTCGTACTACCGCTAGAAGCCTTGTTGTCCGCAGCTGTCGTCTTGCCATCCTTTGAGTCTTGACGAGAGTGTTTGGAGCTTTTAGAAGTCGCAACGTTCTCTTTGCCCTTATTTGCCTTCTTGTCTCGGAGGAATTGAATCAGAGGCGTGACCATCATCTTGTCCTTACCCTTTCCAATACCATCATTCTCTTGATCTACTGGGGCCGGTTTTGAGACAGGGTTTGTCAAACTCTCGAGGAAGTCTATAAATTCGGGATCTTGATCAATCGTGCCTTGACGAGCATCCTTGCGCGGCCTGCTGTTGGGGACACGGCCATAGGGAGCAAACTCGACTGTGGGAGGCCCGAGCAACGCAGAGTCTTTCGAAGAGCCCTTGACGTCGTTGAAGGTAGTGTTGCGAACTTTCTCGGATAGTGGGGCTATATGCTCTTGCTTGGTTAGATGCAGGTATGCACGGGAGGGCCTCGAAGGTTTGGCAGGACTGTAGGAGCGAATTTAGCAAGGCAGATCCAATCCATCTTGCTGAGAATATTCCCATACTCTTTCGAGACCTTGCCCTGCTTGTATACTGCCCAGTCGACCTTCCCCCCATTCACTTTCCATTCCCTCCCCAAAGCCTCTTCGAACTCAGGTTGCGTGAGCCCAGGAGCTAGCCTCCTTATGATAAGCTTCATTCGCGCAGCAGCTGCTCTTGGTGCATGACTCTCTGGAGCTGACGTAGGCTTTTTCTGCGTAGCTGAAGCTTGTATCGCGAGTACACCATTTGAACGTGAAGGTCTCGCTATCATGACTTTTGGGGCAGGGGATGTCATCGTGCGGTGACAAGCGCGCTCAGTGTTAATCAACAAACATCAATACGATCCCCCTTCACAACCTGACAACAATGCCAACAGGAAGGACAGTGTCATATGAAGCAGCAAAAGATTCACACTGATCGACACCAGGATCTACTATCCTGTCCGGCGCAAGGGCTAGCGCCGGGGCTACCAATGGCCGATTTAGCCAAGACAAACAGTGGTGGTATACTGGGTTAGAGAGCCATTCTGTGCTCGGTCAATTCTACAACACCAAGCAGCCTCTTCCTACGCTACCCTATCGCCTCAAGCCTGGGCCTAAAAAGATGCCGGAGGGCAAGAGGAAGATTCCTAAACCAGGACCAGCGAAGCTCTCAAAGAACGCTGATATCGACGAATGGCTTCAATGTGCCTTCAACAATCAATACCTGCCCGAGCAGGTTATGAAGAAGCTTTGCGAGATTTGCAAGGAACTCCTGATGGAAGGTGCATATGCCGTACGATATCGAAAGCCTCAGAGTGACGCTGATCGATCAATAGAGTCGAATATCCAACCTGTTTCCACACCTGTCACTGTCTGTGGCGACTTACACGGTCAATTCTATGACGTTCTCGAACTCTTTCGAGTTGCCGGAGGTGCTCCAAGTGATGTCCAAGCCAAGCCTTCACCTGCCCCCACAGGTGTCATTACTTCCGACGATATTGAGCCCCCCACGGAAATCACAGATCCCAAGCTCAAGAAGAAGATTCGCTCCAGTGACAAGGAGAATGAAGGGGGGAGTGCGAATACGAGTGGCATCATTGATGAAGATGCTGCCGACGAGGAAGAAGAGCGTGGGCGTAAACGTGAGAGTAGCCACGGGCCAACCTTGGGGTCTGAAAAGGAGGGCAATACTGGGATCCCTGGTAATCAGAATTACATCTTCCTGGGCGACTTCGTCGACCGCGGCTACTTCAGTTTGGAAACATTGACTTTACTATTATGTCTTAAAGCCAGGTCAGTATCATCACTCTCTTCTTCAAGGCCATGCTGAGAGATCACTCTAGGTACCCTGATCGTGTCACTCTTGTCCGTGGCAATCACGAATCACGCCAAATAACTCAAGTCTACGGTTTCTACGAAGAATGTCAACAAAAGTATGGAAACGCCTCGGTCTGGAAAGCCTGCTGCCAAGTCTTCGACTTCCTCGTTCTCGGTGCAGTCATCGACGGCAAAGTTCTCTGTGTTCACGGTGGCTTGAGTCCTGAGATTCGTACCCTCGACCAAATCCGCGTCATTGCTCGTGCGCAGGAGATCCCTCATGAAGGCGCTTTTTGCGATCTGGTATGGAGCGATCCCGAGGACGTTGGCACATGGGCTGTTTCTCCTCGAGGAGCCGGGTGGCTGTTTGGCAACAAAGTTGCTACCGAATTCAATCACGTCAATGGATTTCAACTCATTGCTCGTGCTCACCAACTTGTCAACGAGGGCTACAAGGTAAACTTACCTCTACAACAGCCATAATTCAACAGGCTCACAAATTCTAGTGGCATTTCGAAGACAGATCCGTCGTCACTGTTTGGAGCGCACCCAACTATTGCTACCGTTGCGGTAACGTTGCATCCATTATGAATCTTGGGGAAGATCTTGACCCGAAATTCACGATCTTCTCCGCCGTTGCAGAGCGCGAACGTCACGTTCCACCGAATAACAATCGTCGCGCAGAATACTTTTTGTGATTACGATCTCATACGATACCCCAGCATATCAGGCGTTTCACGGGCATTGCCAATTGCATAGGTGACTTTATATAGGAACGCGAATGTACTATATGCATGAAAGATGAGATACTGCGAAAGGTCAGTCAGTGAAAAAGACATCAGCCGCGGGATTTTGTTAGATAAATAGATCAGAAAGAATCAATTTTCATAGCTAAAGTTGTAGATTTCTACTCATGATAGTGATCGGTGGGTTCATCCAGCCTATCTCGTTTCACTCCCACTATCTTTTGAACCTTGCGTCAATACTTCATCCCTTCATCTTCTTCACCCGCAACTTCACATGCAACTTCCCCTCCAAAAGTAGTTTTCCACCCACCTCTCTCTCTGTCTGCTGAACATCCAAATTTACCTTGTGCTATCATGATAGGTTCCAAAATCCTCCCAATTCTCATCTGATAACACTAAAATCCCAGACTTACTATATATACATACATACATGATCAATCTCTGGCCAGGAGGAAGCCACAGCGTACGTACGCGTTGCCCAACTAAACGGTAATCTTACAAAGGTACGGCATCGTTGGCATGAATTCAGAGTCAATTGGATGTAACAGGACTGGAGGCATGCGAGATTGGGGATGAAGACCGCAACCTCTGCCGTGCAGGGCATAATTGATCAGCGCCTCTGCAAGCAATATGGCGGTGAACCTCGGAACTTTGAGAACCTACCATCCACTGTCGCCGATACGTTTTCAGGCCAATACTCGCATGTACTCTACAAGCTCATCTCAAGAAGAAGGTCCAGGATGCCAACCGCTTGAGTGACGAAATCAGTTCTGTAATGGGAAGGCTGGGAGCAAAGGCGTGCAATGACGCAAAGCTGGCGGAGCGCGTTCGAAAAGTACTTCCCGGAGGGTCATACCAGCTGGCAGTGGGGGATACGGTAAACGAGGATGGACCTTTACGCCTCAAATTCAACGTGCTAAACATGGATGTTTTACTATGCAAAGGCTTCACTGCAGCCAATCGACATCCCAATATCCACAACGCATGACTGACTAGCTGAGGTGAGTATGCACGCTGCAAGGCTATTTGAGCACACGTTGATATCACTGCAGGTTTTTCACCATGGCTCTGACTGGCGAGCAGGAGAGAGAGGGTGTAGGTAGTGGGGTATCTTGCATGTTTGAAGCCACACTGACGGAAGAGAAGTCGATCCAGAGCTTGCGTACGGTGTTGGAGCAAGGACCATTCACCTACCATGACTTGGTTGGCCTTCTACACCAAGGTAAGCCAGATCCAAACACATCGGGAAGACACCAGACTGACAGTTAGGAGAACCCAAACCGAGAAGGACAATGAAGACGAAGACCGCAAAGCGGCCCAAGCTCTGCGGTCCTTTGAAGATGAGAGAAAAGCCAAGAAGCTGACGGCCACCCTTGACTCCGGCGACACCGCTACACCCATGCATGATTACGTCCACCTTGACTTTATTATAAGCGACCAGAGACACCCTTTGTGTAACGCGAAGGATGCTCTGGCTCACGATCCTAGCCGGAGGCTTGCTATACTCATGTCTGGAATTGACTCAGCGGAAGAAAATTAGACCTATTGGATGAGATGCAAGGGACCAAAGGCGCCCCTGAGGGGAAACATCCTCTTTGATCTTATGACGGGGACTGGTGTGGCCATTACAGAAGGAAAGTTGCCTCGTAGGTACTACTGTGAGCACACTGGGTCGATGACGAAAAATGGCGTGACCGCCTTACAAATTACATATTTGAAGGTACTTTGACCGGTCCGGGTCTGGTTGAGACTCTCGAGGCGATGGACCAATGGAAGTAGCAGAAGTCAGCCGTACGGTCAAAGGCGGTGGAGAAGTAGAAGCTCTCGTACTGCAAGTAGGCTATGAGGGAGCTTTAGTTGTCGACAGCCCGGGCTAATCGCCGAGGAAGAAAAGGAGAGCAAGAACGAAGGGATGAAAGAGAATATCGCTCCCACAGCCACAGCTGCTCCTAGGCAGATGGATGGCGAAAATACTTCGGAGACTGAACCACTGGCAGGCAACAAACTAAAGCGCAAGTGGGAGGATACGAGCAGAGCTCTACTTCCCACTGTCGCTAAGAGACAACTCAGCGCCGCCGCTTCTGTGCCTATACAGTCAGGCCTAAGTACTGAAACGCCTAAGCCCGTGTCCTTCCAGATCGAAGAGGACAAGGTGTTGACAGAGATTGACTTGAACATCCTGCTATATACTGACCTACCCCGAATACACAGGAAGAGTGAAACGACGATGGTTTTCAATCAAAAGGCTGCTGAGTAGTTTAGATGTGTATTTTGCAACAATGAGAGCGACGAGGATGTCACATTGATTGCTACTTGAGTAGACGGCACAACCAACTAACAGTTCGAAGAGTCTAAAGTCCGCTTCTCTAGATGGTTATTGAGCGATATACACGTCGAAATTATAGTGTACGGAACGGCGAGGTGATCACATTCAAAGAATAATGAGGAATTCAACTGTCGATTGTGCACTAATTGAAGCGGTGAAGGAACTCAACATCTGGCTTCTTGAGCAGAACACACGTCAGATTTGTTTCGATTGGAGCAGAGAGCGTGCATCATCTCAACGCAAGCGAGCCATGTAGCGGCCGAAAAATGGACTGTTGCCGCTCCTCTTATCCCTGTGAGTAATAGACACCAACGTATTCGTCCACAGGAAAGGCGGAGTTTTGCTATTATTTCTACATTTTTGCGTACGCGTAGATTTCTTGGTCAAGACGTCGAGCGATATTGCTGATTAACATTGCCATGTCCAGCGGTGCCTTGGTGGTTCGGCTGTTCTCATCTCTTATTCCATTTGAACTTCTGTATCCTCATTGAGCGGCTCGAATAGCAGCTATTCCAGCATTTGTCTTGGACCTCACCCCAAAAGTACTCCTTGGCGTCAATCCTGTTTCCCGTTCCAGCTAGTCGCTGTATGCTATTCTTGCTGCGTAGCTTCGGTCGATTGTAATTTTTTCGAACATCTCAGAAACTGAGGGCTTACCTAAAAAGGCTTGTGTATATTGGACAATGCGAATTGTGAATAGAAGTTACCTCCCCCTTCTTCTTCTCCACATGAGCTACCACCATTCGAATTGGCTTTTCAAGGCGAAACCTTAGCAGGTAGCAAAGGAAAACTCCAAGATCCCGTTCAAAGCTTTTATTACTCTTGCTCTACTAAGTCTGACTGTCAGTACCCAGATGCCGACGAGCGCTTACAGTCCCCAGCCAAGATCAGTCACAGTGCAATGGTGTGCACACAGGACAACATTGCGCCAATCATGGTGACTATTGCTGTTCCTTTGACGGCGAAGAAGTTGTACTATGACCCTTTCCTGTACACAGGGCGCGATGACCTAGACCTCAAGCTGATTGCGATGTTTGTATAGCTAATTTGCAACGCTGGTGCTACGTCGGTCGAGCAAGCGCATTATGGGAAGAAGGATCGTAAGCACGAGAGTAATGAATCGCACGTTGGAATTGGAGCTGGAACTGGAGAAGATGATGTAGTGAGCCCGATGTTTTGATGACGAGGCTGAGGCCTATGTCTTGGTCCATTCCCAAGCGAGCTGGCGCCTGTGATGTTCGTCCGGACTTTCTTGAAAAATACTCTGGAGACAGATCGCCAGATCAATATCGAGAGTATATAGATATATAGCTCTCTAGGGTGGGAAACCTAAGAACAAGCCTCATTCAAATATATTGGAGAGAAGACGCGCTGAGACTTGTCGAGAATTTGTGAAGTCCTCTGCATTTCAACCAGCGGATTAGGTCAGGTAGTCTGCCACATACTCTCTTGAACCACACCTCATCTGGATCTCCTTGAGCCATTGTGAGTCATAGAAGTCAAGGTCGCTGATCGTGGGGAGATGTGGCAAAGATGCTGCCGCAAGCGAGTATTTAGAATTTCGTTTGCACCGTCCTTCAGATTTATTCGATGCTACTTCAGACACAATATTAATAATATCTTCTCTTGACTAGTTGTTTAGACAGGACTTACTAACATGGTCCAATTCTTTGATTCCATCCCAGAAAATCTGGAAGAATGGGTTCGCTCTCCTTTTCTGTTCTTTGTAAACAACGACTAACTATTCTACAGGCTCTCCAACAACAAACTTTCCTCACTGCATCTGCGCCCTTAACTGGCAAACACGTCAATATCTCGCCAAAAGGTCTGCCATCTGCGACTTTCAAGATTTTCGATCCCAATCACGCAGCGTACGTGGACGCCACAGGCTCAGGAAGCGAGACAATTAGCCAAGTATACGAAAATAGAAGAATCACGATCATGTTCTGTTCTTTTGCGAAATCTCCGCGGATCATGCGATTCTTCTGCATGGGTAGTGTGGTAGAGTGGGACAGTCCAAGGTTTGAGCCTTTCTTGAGAAAGATGGGAAAGGGAAGGATCGAAGGTGCAAAGAGCTGTGATTCTGTTGGATGTCTTCAAAGTACTCTAACCAAAGACTGGCAATCTCAAGAATGTCGCTGATATGTTTTAGGTAGAGTACAAGCATCCTGTGGCTTTGGAGTGTCCCTTCTAAGCACCGCACCCAATGCCGATGATCCGGAGGCTCAGAGGGAGATTAAGCCTGTGCTACTGGATCGCGATACCATGGGCCACTGGAGTCGAACGAAGATCGAGAAGAACGAGTTGCTAGAGTGGCAGGCTGATTATAATTCCAGCAGTATTGATCGGTGTCCAGGCATGCGCACTGCTGTGAGAGATCACGGTGACATTCTTTGGCTCACACTGGCCAAAGCTAGGATGAGGAGGATACTTATGGAGAAAGATGCATTATTTGTGGGAGTGGTGTTTGGAGTTGCGCTGTTGCTTTTGATACAGAGCTTACAAAGGCATTTGGTGTTTCTGTAAGTCCGCGCCGAGGAGATCGCCTTGTCCTTGCTGGAGGGCTTGGCATGACACGATTTTCAGAGGGTTCAACACGGTGAACAAAGTACTTCGCGTACCCCGAAGATTCAGCGGATGTATGGAAAAATATGAGTGAAAGAATTGTCGTATCCTGCAATTGCAAGTATATAGATTATTAGGAGGCCACTTCTTACTGTAATGGTACAACTGGGAAGGCCTCTGTCTCTCACTTTAGATATCCCACTAAACTTTAGAGGGAAAGGTACCCACTTTGGACCTGTAGATTGTTGTCTACGCGATCGGGTAACCATCGTCGATGGTCTTCATTAAACAATGAATCGCATCCTTCAGTCAAGAAATTGGGCATAGGTCGATTTACCTTGAGGTAGCACTGTGGACTATACCTTCTCTCTTCTGGGGTATGTGTTGCGGGTAGTTGGTCAACCTTTTTTTGCGTTTTTCGACCCTCGTTCCTTTAACACCTCGGCAACAACCATTTCCTGTGCGAAGTTAGAATGCCTCTGAGGTGATCAACTTAGTAATGGGGGGTGCGCTATAGCACGCCTTCTACGAGCAACAGCGGCAATTCGACCCAGGAACAGAAAGTCTTCACTCCGATGTTCCTAGGTGGGCTGTTCAAAGGTGTTATTGAGCAGCAAAGTGTCCATTTTTGCGGCTTTGCATGGCTTTTGCTCTCTTGTCTTCCATACTTGTTGTACGAATAATTTTCAAGCAAGAACCATGCTATAGATCTGTGCCCTCACTCGGTAGCCCCATAAGCTCTACTAGACTCGACTCGAGACACATCGAGCACTAATTAAGCGAAGATTAGCGAGAGGGAAATCGCACATTGCTTCGCAATCGTCTTTCGAACGAGCATCGAGGATTCATTTGCATGAACCACCAGTAACTTAGAATCTGCGAACAGTTGCCCACTCTGTCTCTATCTTATTGGAAGACTCACGCCATTGCTGCCGTATCGTGGTCAATAACAAGGTATTGGTACCCAACAAACCCATTGATACAACGCCAATTTAGGCTGTTTCGACCTCACCGTCGCCCTCTATCCATAGATCTGAGTCCAGACGCTGTATCGATGCCTTTCTTTCCCTGACCGCCATGTGCGCAAACGATGCCAATTCAACAGTCTGTCTCGTCTTCCAATAAAGACTTTCGGGGAGTATCCGGCCCACCAACCGAGCGTAAGAAGAGCGATGAACTTTGAGTTGGGCGTGCCGCTAATCAAGCGGCCGTATTTGCGGCCATATGCCAGCCAATCGTAGATGTCTCCGACGGTCTAGACTAATGCACCCATCCTTGCAGATCCTTTGGGACCCCTGGGACGGGGCGCACTGTGCATAAGTGGGGCTATCCTAGTCAGTGTGCTGGTCGTGACTAGTCATCGCTGTTGGTTTTCAGATATACAATAGTCGAAAAGAAGAGAAGTAAGGTCGGTGAGGAAGAAAAGATTTCAGGCGTTTTCTGTTTGCTCGGTTGATTTGTCCTCCTTGCCCGTTTCCTTATTCGCCAAAGATCAACAACGCCAAACGGCCTGCCCGCAAGTCAGGGCGCAAGGAGAAACAGATCTCCTGAGGCATAGAACAGACTACCTCCAGCATGGGTTGCTGTCGATGATATCTGTTACAAGCCTAGCCAATCACTTGATATTCGGGTAGTCACAGGACCTGTGTCAGCATTCCCATGCTCCCACAAAACGGAACCCTATCAAGAGCATTGAACGCTCCGATAAGCGTCAAGTAACATTACTACCAGCGACGATAGGATTGTAAAGCGAAGTAGACCGACCCAAAGACATGGGCGTGACGTCGGATACGGACAAATACCACCTGGATCATGTTTTCACAACGGGTTTTCGCAGGTTTGTACAAAGAACTCGGTTTTTGATGAGACAAAACGGCTCAGCGAGCAAGTCCGATATATGTTTTTCGATCTCCTCACAGATGCAATGCAGCCATCGGTTAGACTGGTGAAATTGTCCTGGCATGGTCATCGGTGGCAAAAACAAAGAAGAGAAGACTGCGCATTGCTGACAAAAATAGGCTCAAGTAATCAGAAGCTGCTGGACGATCCTCGTAGAAATGATTAGAACAATATAAGATGACGAGGCTTACTGTTCAGGCTTGATGAGGCTTGATTTATAGCAGTGTCAGTGACATCCTGTATTGCATGTCGCATTCTGACTGGCAGCAAGGTAGAAGGCAAACCCAATTAGGGCAGCCGTACAGGATCTAGCGCTTTCATTTTGATGGTGAGCCTCAAAAGTGTAATCTCCCAAGAAGCAACCAAAGAACAACGTCTACTCCGTTCAACGCTCTGGATTGTGACTTCTCGTACGAAAGAATAAGAGTCAAATATTCAGCTTCGGAAAATGAGACAATGCCCTTTCAGCTTGAGGGTATGGTGCGCACCGGCCCAAGGTCGCAGACACAAGAAATCCAATCATTGCCGCTGGGAATTTAGCGCATAAAGTCTACTGAAAGCCCCCTGTATTGCTGTCCCTGAATTGAGACGCTAGCCATCACTAGTGGTATTTTTCCTGCCACCCCTTAAGAATAAGATATCCGCTTCTATTATGAAATCACTTGGAACCCATCCAACAAAATACAAACTTGTCGAAAGCAACAAAGCCTCTCGGACGTCATCTGGATCTTGCGCTGCACAGATCCATACACTCAGATCACTTAAGTACAGTCAGATCTTCCCGACCGACCATATGTCTAGAGAGAGCCAAAGTCAGAGTCCTCCTCCCTCTCCTCTCTCCAGACACAATAGCGCCTTGCGACCAAGGTCGACTGCCAACCTCACCGTGGACAGTCACTGTTCGGGTGGAGGACGACATCCGCCCTGCACATAAGGAGACGGCCAATTCGATGCACGCGACAAAACAACAATATGTACCATTACTCAGTCCCTCCGCCAGGATGGACTCAATACCACTACGATACTTCAGCGACAACCTCACCCTCGAGCTCACCTCCACCCGGAGCTTACAAATACTACATACCACCGCAATACCAAACACCTACTGCTTCGCCTAAAGCGAAACGACACTCGAAAAAATCCAGCTACGGCTCCCCTCAAGGACCTGGAGGATGGAACTCCCCACCTGGATTCCCACCGACAACGTACTACACAACACGGCCAGACTACACGTCGCCACCAATGTACCAGGATGTGAGTAATACCGACCGCGTCCGAACAAAAGCTCGACGCTCTTCAAATCCCGTCAAACGTGGCGGTGGCGACTATGAGGGACCAAGGCGCCACGCGTCCGTGCAACAGCCGAAACAGCGTGTTGTCTATGTTGACACGTCTGACGAAGCAGAAGATATGCCTACATTTGGACAATACAGGCCACGAGCTGCCACCTACAAATATGCCAAGCACACAAAGAGCAGAGCTAACCAAGACTTCTTCATGAATCAGGAGCCTGTTCAGACGGAAGCCTATGAGTCACAGAAGACACGTCCACGTCGACCATCGCAGCCTAGACCGACAACAGCAAACAAATCAGCAAAAGCCGCGCCACCACCCCGAGAGGCAACAGCAGCGGACGCAGCCAAGTTTCGCATTCCGGCTGGCTATTCGCTGAAGAATTGGGATCCTACTGAGGCACCGGTCTTGTTATTGGGCAGCGTCTTCGATGCTAACTCGCTCGGCAAATGGATCTATGACTGGACTGTCTTTCGGAATGGTCCAGACACTCCGCTATCAGAGGTCGCAGGTGACCTTTGGCTTCTACTTATCAAGCTATCTCACAAGATGAAAAGGGCCGACGAATGTATGCCTCGCGTGCGGTCCATGGATAACCAGGAGCTGCTCGACGACTTTCTCGAGAGTGGAGACAGACTATGGCTGCGATTCAAGAAGCTTCTGAAAATTTGCGAAGATTACATGTGGAAGGTCGCGAAGAAGGAGGGCGCAAAGGGCCCTGTGAAGATGGGAAAGAATTCAGGATGCGAATTTGTCGATTCCATCTTCGGTCGGGATAGGAAATTGGAAGAGACGGAGAGCCTGATGCAAGGTATCAGGCTATGGAACATGCGCTTCGACGCAAATTGCGAGGATATATTGAGACGGCCGTCTGCCGTCTAAGACCTGGAATATTGCTTTACCTTTGACTCATCGCTGGACTGCTTTTCGTTGGGAGGGTCGCTACTACGTTTCTTCGACACTTTTGCAGCACTTCAGCATCGTCCGCGAAGATACCCAGTCCTCTTTCGTTTGGGAGGACTTTTGCTAGAGAGCATCGTTATGGTGGGACCACTGTATCACTATGGACATCGATATTGCTTCCAGCAGCATCATTGGGCGTGCAAAATATTTGGGATGTATTTCTTGAGTCACTTCGGCGCACGGCGCACACTGGCCTACAATAGACGGGCATGAGTCACACTCTGGACGGATCAGATCGCGTTTTATCTGTCTGTATTTACATAATCTATATACCCAATGCTTTACTTTCTACCCTATCATTCAGGTCCATCCACTTGCTCTCACTCTGCTTGATAAGTACAGTATAATACTACTGTGACCTTTGACCGACGCACACTCCCGTTCCCCCGTTCTGATCCCCTGAAGAGTCACGCCATTCGACTATCACCGTGCCATGAGCACGACACCCTCAGCCTTCTACCCCTCCCTACAAAACCAAACAATACAGCTAACAGATATCAATACCCAACACAAATGCATAATCTACCCGCCCGCTCTCCATTCCCAGAAATGTTGGATCGATACTCATCTCGCGGTGATCCTCCCATCCGTCTTTCACGTTTCTGACACACAGGCGGCCCAACCAATAAGAAGGATCGGCCAATCACGATGGATGGTTCATGCACCACGCAGGTCATCTGTGCCTCGCATGCAGAGTCTGTTCACAGAGCGAATCCTCCTCACGAGCTATGCTACGAGGTAGAAATTTCAGCCAATCGATGCCGGCTTACGCGCCTTGCCGGATTCTCGGCTGAGGTGAGCGTGGTGCGCTTACACGGAGGCTTTCTATTTAAGGGAGCTGGGGATGCAGGTGTGCGGCGGTGTGGATTATGATGACAGGTAGGCGAAGCTGTTCGGAGGATTTCTGGTGCTGAAGGAGTAAATCAATATCGCTATGTTGCTTTTTGATTGCTTCCTCGGATGCTTTTTCTACTGGCTGGCAAACAGGGTGTGGATACTACGATCCCGATCCCATCACTATTATCCCATCACTATCACCATCGACTCCAGCGGTCAAATTAAACGCCGCATGGCAAGCACATGAACGCTATTGTTATCGTAGCGGCACACTTGGTTTCATTAGGCTACCACACCTTTTCTTGAAATATCTTGCATGGCGGTCGATGTTCTACGGCTCAGCGCTTACTGTGCCTGCTTGTCTTACTTGCATAATGCATTTAGTTACACACGGTGAGATTGTCTTGTTTCATGGTCTCCTGCGGGTCTGCTGCAGTCTAGACACTGCCTTCCTTCCGTCTGACAGCCTGCGCTTGTTTGGAAAGTGTTTCATGCGTGCAAGTCATATTCCTTCAAGGCTGCGCACGGCTTGAGAGCCGACTTCAGCCTTCGAATCTTTCAGTGGGAGACAGTCATGTGAGGAAAGAGCACTGTATGGGTATTCGTGCCTTCAATGGCACACCACAAGTTTGCAATCTCTCAAGGTCAGTGCGCACATGCAAAGCGATCTGTAGGTATACGCGATGGATTTCTGCTTGGCTACCACAGAAACGCATTACTAGGACGCTATCCGGGGGCCTGCCAGTTGCTGATGGTCATGTATTGTGGTGCCAAAGAACTTTGCTTGGTCTTGTCAATAATTTCCTAGAGCCTCTTCCTGAACGATCAATGGCTTAGACCGAGTGTGCATGCCACCATGTCCCTCAATGTGTGATGACAATTTCTTCTACCAGGAGAGACGTCGAGGCATGTACCAAGTCCACATGGGGCCCATGCCGAGAATCAGATCAATTTGCATGTCTACCTCCGGATGTTCAAATCGGTTTCTCTGTTGTCTCATACCGCCACATCTTTAAGAGGGTTCAGCACCTCTATGCTGCTTTCTCGAGATGCCCTCAACAACGCGATCAGCATGGTACTATGGCAATTGTGTCTAGTCAACATGCCTTCTTGCTCGCCCAGCATTCTCAACTTGCACAATCCTGAAAAGTAACATGGTGCAAAAAGAGGCTAAACAGGATAACGACACTACTAGGATTCGGACCTAGGATCCACAAGTAAACGTGATAGCAACACGTCGCTTTAATCACTCGGCCATAGTGTCTTAACAAGAGAGAAGAGCTTGTTGGGAGTAATGTTCTTGTTGGGAAGTCGGCCTGAGTCGTTGGCTTGGCTTAGCGTTGAGTATGTGTCACAGCCCATGTGGCGAGAGGGGCTCTTTCTCCACCTCGAAAAGGTTTATAAGAACCGCAACATACTTACGTCTAGATGTAATTCGTTAGTATAAGTCTGCCACGGGATGAGGTTCCTGTGGTGTCTTTGGACAGAAAGGATCTAGGCTGGAAAATTGATCTGGAATGGCAACGTCGATGTCCTTTGGTGACAGCTTGAAGCTTGCTCTTAGATCTGAACAAACGTACAAGGCCTGGCACGATACTATGTTCTCTTACATTAGTATAATTTTCCTCACCATATGAATCCGTGATGAAACTGCGAGCGCCATTATGCATACCTGATCGTCTCAGACCACTCGTTCAGAGAAGCTCTACACAAGCAGGCGGTGCCCTCTAGATTGCGCAGCCCCTCCAAAGACTGTACCATCATCTATGTCACTAGAAGCTCTTTCTCACAACAGCTCAGATAGTGCAGTGGTTAGCACGTCAGGTAGATATTGGACCAGACTGGAAAGTCTGGATGGGGTCCAATGCTGCCGTTTCGGTCTGCTGGGCTCCTCCATGTATCATCATATCGAAGATCATCTCCTGAAGACCTCAGTTCGAACCTGAGTCTGAGCAGATTCTTGTTTGCCTTTTTGAATGTTTTCATGGCTTGGACGTCCTCAATGCCTTCGTTCTAGAGGGCCAATAAGTCCTGCTTTCGAGACAATAGCTCAGGTACTGCAATGGCCAGTATATCAGCATATGAATTTATTTTTCCGGCACGCAACCATTAGTCTGGGAATGCTTAGTGCTACCGTCTCGGTTTGCTGATCACCCACGGGTGAGTAACCCAAAAGATCTCAGTTCGAATCCGAATTTGAGTAGACCTCATTTTCTTTTCTTCCTTTCTTGGGCTTTCTCTTAAAGCATAATGCATTTGTCTAGGGTTAAATCCAGAATAAATAAGACAAGCTCGGATAGTGCAATGGTTAGCATATCAGGACCATACCGTCGCTGACTAGCGCGTCTCACACCGTGGGTGTTCTGTGCTGCCGTTTCGGGTTGCTGAATATCCTAGCGAGGGGGTCCTGAAGGCCTCAGTTCGAATCTGAGTCTGAACAGAGTTCGTTTTTCTTTCTTTTTTGGTCTTCTTCGTCCTTCAAAAACCCGAGAATGCCTTTCGTCGTTCATGGTCTGTAATACGGGCGACACTTGGAAGTTAAGCTCGGATGGTGCAGTGGTCAGCACACCGGGTTCATAGGTCTCTCTTAGCCCAGACACTAGCTGTTTGTATAAGGTGTTCAATGCTGCCGTCAAGGTTTTCTGAACACCTGCCGGGGAAAGCCAAAAACCCTGGCAACCTCACTTCAAATCTGAGTCCGATCAATAATCTTTTACTAATGTTACACTCTTTCTGCAAGGGAATCAGTCAAATCTGTTCGGGCATAGGCTCGAAGGCAGCCATGACAAGCCTAGATAGTGCAGTGGTTAGCACGCCATGTTGTGGTGAATTTCTGCTCCATGGAAACCCAAGTTCAAATCTTGGTTTGGGCACTTCTTTTTTGTCTCCCTGCAGCACTTGGGCTTCGAAGTGTGGTCCAGTAGCAACGAAAATGGGTCGTACCTACTCGTCGATCATAAACAGTGAGTTCATTAGGTGGTACAAAACGGAGATAGCAATGCAACATGCCGCACGTCATCCAATCGTAGAGCGAGGCTTCTCGGACAATCACATCATACATCCACCGCTCTTTGAGCTCCCCACTTCACTGACTCCGAGCCTGACCCTCCTCTTCTCGCCATTACCTATGCCACTGCCCATGACGTTCGACCACGCCTCAACCATCCACTCGTACCATACCTTCCTATTGTCCGTAGCACGGAAGATTGAAACAGTGAGGGTGGATGCATCTGGGACGTAGAGAGGTGTCTAGGTCATTGTGATCAGTCTTATCGGCTAATCGCTAGGCTAGAACGAAGAAACATACCTTCAATGGAAAATAGATCGGAAACCAACTCATCATTCCAGGAGTCTTTTCATCCATGGTAAGCGGATTGGTGCTCAGTTCAGCGCCTGGATATAGCACAGCTTCAAAGTACCCTGCCAAACCATGGCAAACAGCTCGATCTCTCAGGTTAAAGCTCAGCCTCGTGTGCCGCTCGTTGTGCTTGTTCGTCGACATCACTGGCAAAGGCTCGATAGGTCCATGGGAGAAAGACCACGCTTCTAGAATGTTTGGCACAGGAGTTGGGACCGAATCCGATGAAGAGGTGGTAGACGGGCGCGAAGTGGTCGAGAGATAGTCAATGGCGTGTAGCATGACTACGTAAGGCGTGTCTGGCGCTGTGGGATCGTTTTGAGCGCGGGAAGTGATGTCGGCATGGAGCTTTGGGGCGGCGACGGGCGTGAGGTAAGCGGTGTAAGAGCAAGGTATCGAAATGCCATGGGTGGAATTCAGAAGTGGGAGTATACCGTCAAGACATTCTGGTGAAAGTTCATTGTCCGCAAATGAGCCGAGCAGCTCCGAGACCAGGATGTCGACAGGATAGTATTCTGGAGGATCGAGTCTTGGAGTAGGTACTGCTGTAGGAGGCTTTGGGAGAGGGGAGTCGAAGCCGGCAGCTGTAGCATTTTCGTCGTCATCGCGAGGAGGCCATTGACCTGAATAGCCGAATTCCTGGAGAGGAAGCTTCGATGTATTTCGAGAAGGACCCTTCCAGGATCTCATGTCAGATTCAACAAGATGCACGCGATTGCCCCATAATCCTTCGTTGTGCCGTTGCAGGAGGACAAAAGCGTTGGGATTCTTCTCGACAGCCCACATCTCAATTGGGACGCCAGTGCTTTCGCTGGCTTCAAGAGCTCTAGTCACTAACGGACCACGGCCTGCTCCTACGATAGCCACGACGATCCGGCCATCGGCTCCTGAAGCTCGCTTGCCTTGGTCCCTCCAGTCGATCAGTGCGAATCGGATCGCCCGTAAATATTGGTCGTACTTGATGGGATCCCGTTCGAAGACTTCGTATGTGATGCTCTCCAGATTGTCAGTAAGTGGCTGCAGAGGAGCTTGCAGATAGTCTTGATAACCAGCTCCGAACCGTTCGAGCTCTGTCCGGACCGGCTGACGGCGTTGAAGGTATCGCAGGTAATTGAGATGGGGCGTAGGGTCATTTTTCACACTTTTCATGGACTTTCTGCTCTGGTTTCGCTGGATTTGAGACGCTTCAGCTGGTGTGGGTGTTGGAGGATCTGCTGCTCTATTTGGAGACAGGTCGCCGTTGGCTGGAGTCAAGACAGCGTCGGGCTTATCCATCCCTGGTACTGATCCAACATCGCGTAGCAGAAGCCAGGGAGGATTTCGGATTTTCGTGTACTGGGTAAGGAGCGCTTGATGGCTGTGCGTAAAGGATGGGTACCCTTTTGCATTTTCGAAGAATGTCTTTCCAGTAAGAATAAGCAATCGCAAAGGTTCTGAATGCCATCTTGACTGGACGGTGGTGGGTGGAAGATGTGAAGGTATGAATAGAGCTGCATTGCGAGTGGGTCAGTCAATTGTATCCATGATACGACCTCGAATAGGAGAGAGAAGGTAAGTACCTCAGGAAATCTGCCTCGGAACCACTGATAAGCTCCAGAGAAATTGCAACGAAACGAAAAAATTACAGACACGTGAGAGGAGAGATGAATGCAATAAAAGCGCAATTCGATTCTTACCTACGCAAAGCCTAGTGTTGTATTTACATACGGTCCTTATAACATGCCATGCATCCCAACTGCCGAAGAAGTCAAACTTCACAGGTCTCTTACGAGTCACTATGACGGTTCCTTCCTCGTCTTTCTCTTCAATCTCGATAGAATCCTTGTGGTGGCTGTCTTCCAACAAGCCCATGTATCGTCCGCGTGCCTTGTCTGTAAGACTCCCAACAACGTCATCAACATCTTGCTCCGGATTATCCATCATGGATAACGATACAGACATATGGATGTAATGTCCGATTTTCAACGCCTCTTGTATTGCATATGCATATTGGGTTACACCTTCGCCATGTAGTTTACCATGGTGAAGCTTGGGAGCTGGCAAGATGATATTCCCGAGTCCACAGAAGGCAGCGTATGCCACTTCCAGCTCCAACACTTGACGCGATACGTTGTAGACTGCTGGGTCAGGAGAGCATAAGTCAATCCATGGACTAATGACACCAAGCAATTGGGTTAGTGATTCGCCCGGAGCCAACGGCGTATCTAATGGCGAAAGAGGTGGGATGGTTGGCACAGCATCATCTTTGCCTGATGGTGAATCCAGCCGGTCAAGATGATTCGACAGGAGGGTGAGCACTCGAATGTGGAAATGGGGAGTAGTAATTGGGGTCGTGAGCATATCATACTGCAGAAGCCATCAGCCCAAACCCACTCTCTTTCTCTAGGTGCATGAACAGCTCACGTTGCAATCTTGAGCTTGGCGTAACAATTCGGGAGTGACACGTGTGCGATCGCTCTCATGCTGACCAATATAGAACGTCGGCATGTATTCAGCTGGAGAACCCATTTGCTCCATGACGCTAGTAGAGTGAAGTGATGCTGGCTATGACAAATATTCGAGTAGTGTAGTGGCCATGAAGCAAAAACAGTGACAGAAAGACGTAGAGTAGAGAAATGACACACTCAATAATCGTGCCTTGCTCCAGCAGTTTCAAACGGTAGGGGTTTGTGCCCTCCATAAGCCTCGATGCGGACTAGCCGATTCAATTCGAGCCTTATGAACACTAACGAAAGTTGTGCGCATCAAGACTGACGGACTAAATCACGACTCAACAAACTTTACTTGAGTTGCACCGCTCATCAAGATGGATCGCAGACCTCAACTTCAAGGCCACGGTCGTTCCAAGAGGCAGAAGACAGAGGAGATGGACTCTAGAGGGGATTTCGACGCAGGCACAAGTGAAGCAAATGGAGGCGTCAAGCTGGAAGACGATGGCAATGCCCCTTGGATCAAGCATGATAGGGATCAAGCGGACGCATTCCTGAATTCCATTGGTACCGAGCCCAAAAGCAAGAAGAAACAAAAGAAGGAGGAATCCGATTCAGCGAGCAATCCATACCTGGCGCACCAGTATGAGAAACCCGCAAAGAAAGAGGAGAGTGACCTAAAATCGAACCCATACCTGGCCCATATGTATGAGGAGGACACCAATAATAATGGCTACAGTAATGGCTATGGACGACCCATGAACAAAAGCAACGGGGCTTCCAGCGCTTCGGTCAAGCTTGGGCCTAGGCATGCGACTACTGCTGCTATGGCAAGGAAGGCGGAAGATGGACCTAACAATCCTTTCAGTGGAAAGCCTCTGTCTTCGCAGTACTTCAACATCCTCAAGACTCGGCGAAATTTGCCAGTACACCAGCAGCGGGATGAATTCCTACAAATGTATCAAAAGTCCCAATTCCTAGTCTTCGTTGGAGAGACTGGTTCTGGAAAAACAACTCAAATACCGCAATTCGTCCTTTTCGATGACCAGCCACATGTTCAGCGCAAGCTTGTAGCCTGTACGCAGCCTCGTCGAGTGGCAGCCATGTCGGTAGCACAGCGTGTCGCCAATGAGATGGACGTCAATTTGGGAGATGAAGTGGGCTATAGCATTCGATTTGAGGATGTCACAAGCCAGAAGACCGTCTTGAAATATATGACTGATGGTATGCTGCTTCGAGAAGCGATGAACGACAACAACATGAGCCGGTACAGCACAATCATATTGGACGAGGCCCATGAACGTACACTAGCTACAGATACTTTGATGGGGCTGTTGAAAGAGGTCGCGCAACGGAGGCCGGATTTAAAGATAGTGATCATGTCTGCAACTCTGGATGCCCAGAAGTTCCAAAGCTATTTCAATGACGCGCCTCTGCTCGCTGTACCTGGGCGAACGCATCCCGTGGAGATCTACTATACCCCGGAACCAGAGCGAGACTATGTTGAGGCGTCCTTGCGAACGGTGTTGCAAATACATGCGAGCGAGCCTGAGGGGGACATTCTATTGTTCCTGACAGGAGAGGAGGAGATTGAGGACGCATGCCGCAAAATAAATCTGGAAGCGGATGAGCTGGTTAGGGAAGCTGATGCTGGTCCTTTAAAGGTCTATCCTTTGTACGGCACTTTACCTCCCAATCAACAGCAACGCATATTTGATCCAGCACCACCACCAAGGAGGCCAGGAGGTGCGCCGGGTCGGAAATGCATAGTTTCGACAAATATCGCGGAAACCTCCCTTACTATTGACGGCATCGTCTACGTCGTCGATCCAGGATTCAGCAAGCAGAAGGTCTACAATCCCCGTATCCGAGTCGAATCACTTCTAGTATCGCCAATTTCTAAAGCCTCGGCCCAACAGCGCGCTGGTCGAGCTGGTCGAACAAGGCCAGGAAAATGTTTCCGCTTGTACACGGAAGGAGCCTTCAAAAAGGAACTCATTGAAACCACTTACCCTGAAGTCCTCCGTTCAAATCTCTCATCCACAGTCCTGGATCTCAAGAAGCTCGGCATTGATGACCTCGTCCATTTCGACCTCATGGATCCACCAGCCCCAGAAACCTTGATGCGCGCTCTCGAAGAGCTCAACTACCTGGCTTGTCTCGATGACGACGGCAATCTTACGGTGCTCGGCAAGCTTGCCTCGGAATTTCCTCTTGACCCAACATTGGCAGTCATGCTCATTTCCTCCCCCGAATTCTATTGCTCCAACGAAGTCCTCTCCCTCACCGCCCTCCTCTCGGTTCCCCAAATTTTTGTCCGGCCTGCATCAGCTCGTAAGCGTGCTGATGAGATGAAGGCGCTTTTCGCCCATCCAGATGGCGATCATCTTACCATGCTCAACGTCTACCACGCGTTCAAGGCGCCTGAAGCCCAAGCAAATCCAAAGCAATGGTGCCACGATCACTTTCTCTCCCTTCGAGCTCTCCAGTCAGCTGACAATGTACGACTCCAACTCCGCCGCATTATGGAGCGTGAAGAGATCGAGCTAGTGAGCGTGCCATTTGAAGACAAGAACTACTACAGCAACATTCGACGCGCACTGGTCGCTGGATTCTTCATGCAAGTTGCCAAGAAGGAAGGTAGCAGCAAGACATATGTGACAGTCAAGGATAACCAAAACGTCATCCTCCATCCGAGCACGGTTCTACAGCAGGAGAGCGAATGGTTAGTGTATAATGAGTTTGTGCTTACCACGAAGAATTATATCCGGACTGTAACCGTAGTGAAGCCGGAGTGGTTACTCGTAAGTCTCGCCTAACTCTTCTTTTGAATCAGCCCCTGACTTGGTAGGATATTGCGCCTACTTATTACGACATCACAACCTTCGGTAAAGGAGAGGTAAAGAACGCCTTGCAGAGGACGATAGACAAAGTGCGGAGGAAGGAGGCTACCAAGGGTCCGGGAAGGAGATGATCAACAACGGGTACGAGGTGTATAGACTATGGCATCGGCTAAGGAGCAGAAGCATTTTCACCGAGCCCAAAAGCCGACTTGCTAGCATTGAATAGAAAGTTGAAAAGCTCATGCATGACACAAGTAAGTTGACAATCTCAACGCCAAGGACTTGTACTCAGAACATGTTGACTCAATATGTGCTGCTAAATCGTGACTTCATATCACCTTGCCCATATATCATGTATCATCAGAGTGTCCGTTCACCACTCTGGTCTTGACCTCATCCGGCTCGTTGACTCCCACAGCACCATCTTCGTCTTCGTGCCCGTTGATCCCGTTTTCAATAGCCGCCTGGCCACCTACGCCCTCCAGTCTCTTCTTTTCATTGTCCTCCCTGATCCTCTCAGTCTCCTTCCTTAGAGTCTCCATATCCCAGTCGTCTTGCTCCTCATCATCATCACCCTCATCTTCACTCTCCTCTTCCTCGGAGCTCTCCTCCCAGCCGCCTTGCTCGAACATAGCTCTGCCCGTTGCTTCCTTCGCCTTCCTCGCCTCATCCTCAGCAGCCTTCTTGTCCAGCCTCTCCTTCTTCCACTTCGCAAAGCTCTCCGGCGTCACCGGGGTCAGCTTTCCAGTCAACTTGTGCCTCTCGCTCTCTAGGAAATCCTCCAGCGTAAGCGTCTTCAGCGGGCTCTTATCCATAAGCGCCTTCTCCGCTGCTCTCTGCTCTTTAGTCTTGAGTACGAAGCCTGACGGTAAGCTATGCTTGTACATGCATTTATCGCCACCGTTGGGACATGTCCAGAACCAACCGTATTTCCCCTCTTCGACGGCATTGATGAAGTATTTGCAGACTTTATCGGTGGTCATTTTGGGGTTCCCGTGTTTGGAGAGAACAACTTCTTTTAATTTTGCTGTTCCAAAACATGTCAGTGTGCAATCCTCCCAAAAGGGTCTTCAACAGCATGCTAACCTTCATCCCAATCGTCCATCATGTCCTTCTTCTTTGCCTCCTCCTCGCCCTCTCTTGTATCCGTATAAAGATTCTTCTTCTCGCCCTTCCTCTCCACGCTCAAATCATGACTGAACTTGCACTTCCTCCCCTTGTCACAATTTCCCTGCTTATAGAATATACAGACCACCGTCTTCGGGTCTACACCAAAAGGCACCTTTTGTACTTGTACAGGTTTGAAGAGCTCGGCTGTTTCCCGCTTGATCGCTTCAGAGGCTGCGTTTTCCTTCTCCCGTTGAGCCTTTTCAGCGTCCTTTCGCTTCTGCTCGGGGGTTTTGGCTTGGGCGGCTTGGGTCTGGATCGCTTGAATTTGTTTCTGGGCCTGCGCTCCTTTTTTGTTTTTCATACCAAAGGTCTTGTCGGCCACGACCTTGGCGGCCGCAGGCTTTGCCTTCTTCTCATCTTTCTTGGGGGGCATGATTGGTGTTGACGCTCAGTAGCGCCTGAAGTTGGCAAAAGATGGGGAAAGAGGGCGCTGCTCGTTGAAACAGGACTCCGACTTTTCAATGAAAGACAACGAACCAAATAAATCATCCAAGGGACTTTACCCGTTCTTCTGCTTCCATTCAAACGATAGCTGTGTTATGATAGCAACAGATTGAAGGCTGAAGTGTTCTCGTGGTGGGGAATCATGGTACTGCAGATCATTGTAGAGTTGTTCTGACCTCTGACTCAGCAGCGCCAAGACAAGTTTTGGCCAGCAAGCTCTCTTAGTGAGAGCTTTTACACTCTTATTTCCTCCATCCACGACTTTGACGATCGAAGACTGCGAATTCTTAGGCGGCTACTACATGCTCCTTGTATGAGCAAATAGGCAAGACTGTACGGCGACCCCAATTGAAGTACCTAAGCCTAACTAACAATTCCAGCAGAGATCTATCCCGGCAACTCTATTTTGCACAAAGGAAAATCACCCAATCCTCAATCACCACCTTCACCATGATCTCTGACGATGATCTCTACACGCTCGCAATTTTCCTCGGCTCGTTAGCCATGCTTCTCATCGTTCTATACCACTTTCTTGAGGTCAACGCCAAAGACGACGACGTGCCTGCACAATCCGACGAGAAGGTTGCTTCGAAAGCAACACCACAGACACCCGGCAGAGCTACCTCCAAATCATAAACGCGAACACGAGCACGGGATAGGGACATAAGAAGCGCAGCTCGCGGGGAAGGATGCGATCCAGCTACCTGGTCTCGTGGGCAGAAACACCGAAAAAGACCGAATCCATTATTTCGGTAGAGCCTGATGGAGCAGGGGACACCAAAGGATTGGACGAGCGCCAGAGATGTACGTAATGCTGCTTCAGAGCCAAGCATGAGGATAGGCCATGCTGTACTATCCGCAACGACGATTATGCGCTTAGCCTCTTACCGCAAGTCGCGTGTCTCCAGGCTTGGGCGTACGGGGTAGAGTTTACAGATCACGCAAGAAAAGCAGCAACGTGGGTATATATATCCTGAAGATGATCATTCAGACCCTGCATGCCTCCCTTTACCTATAGCATCATTTCAGCTCTGCGGTCCGACTATTTGTCTCTTCATCCACCATGAAAGAGCCCTGGCTTATGTCACTATTCTCTACCTTGCATATTCTCAATACGTGCACCGCGACACCACCGCCAGCACCTTCATATGAATATCAAGAACTCGTCCGACAACCCAATCTAACCTACCCTGCTTTTCCCTCAGCGTTCCCGAATCGGTGAGGCTTTGCCCTGCTACATCGTAATTATCAACTTCAGGCGTCTAACAATTTGCTCAGAACCACCGTTGATCCTCCAGAAGACCGCTACTACGTCCCGGAAACCAACATAGCCCTCGACTTCTACCACCAGGAGCCTTCTATCCCGGGGCGGGACGTCCTAATGGCCCTCATCGAAGGCCTAGCACAAGTCTTCGGACATGCTGCCACCGAGCCTCTGCCCGGCCTTTCTACTTTCCACTACAAGCGCAATGCCTTTGTGCACATCCAAGACCTGAATCCGACGCCTGGTAGAGTGCATACATATGGCGATATGGCTGCAACGCTAAGGGGGGTGGGTGAGTATATGACGGCGTACAATAAATTCTACACGACTGGCTTTCAGATCTGGGCGATTTCGCCGTCTGGTAGAGAGTCGAAGATTGGGAGTGGAGGGGTAGGAGGAGGATCGGGTTTCCAGGGGACGGCGGCCGTGGATATGGGCTTACCTCCTGCGACTTCAGGTGCGAGTGGTGCGGTAGGCACGGGGACTGCAGATGTGAATACTTCGTGAAGCCATTGATATTGTTGACGAGAGTACTCATGAAATCTTGGGAACAAAACAAGTACCCAAGAATTCGGGACTCAGAGCCCGAGGCTTCGCCAAGGTGTAGAAATTGTGAACCATCCTTTCTTCCAGACAACGACCTTGTTCTCTCTGTTATTTCTCATAACTGGACGACGTGTTGTTGTATAACAAAGATTACCTCAGCGCCCGAAAACAATGAGCACAATGGACTAATGTCATTGTTCTCCCAATACATGATGCTTACCTGCATAGAGTCTCTACCATGTCAGCCACGGCCCACGATCCAGGGGATATCTCAGAAGCTTGACTTGACTATCGGTATAAACACATATCATGCCTCTGAGAAAGACCATGTCCCGGAAAGAGCGCCCTTCAACCGCAACCCCTCAAAGCACATCATCCCTCAGAAAAAGGTTCCAAAAATTCCTCGCCAAGTTCCACCGAATATCCAAATCCCCTGAGCCAGCGCATTTCACAGTCTTCGACTTGAGCTGTACTGACAATGGAAATCACGTTTCGCAGACGCGAAGGTACGATTTCGAGGGCCCAGCGGAGCGACATATTGCCGCTTCCAAGCAGACGACTGTGCAATGGCAGTGGCGACGCAAGACGGAGGTCGAGGAGAGCGAAGTGGTTCATGATCCTTGGAAGACGGTCCATGATGTGGATATTGAGAGTTATGAGGAGGCTTATCGGACGATGACGCAGAGTTGTAGGCAGAGTAGGATTGAGCAGGTTTGAGATTTGGGGGGTTGGCTTTTGTTTCATGGGAGGTAAGTTTTTTGAGCGTGAAAATAAATCTATCATCTGTGTCTTATTGCAATGTACATCTTGAAAGCTATCCTGCCCTAGCTCCACGCTCGCTAAAGCAAGTACCGAGATACATCGAGTCGTGAGATCCTGCCACCTGTGTACTCTATCCTGAACGCAACGTTCATACCCCAATTAACATACAATGAACACCGTGAGGTTATGTGCAAAGCCCATCTTCACTGCGGAGGCAAGACGACTCTGAAGCCGGTTTGCGGCGCAGTTTGGTTTGGGGTATTCTTGGAAGCAGGGGATGTTGAAGGTTGGCCGGGCCTTTTGCTAAGGCTGCTAATTTTGGCTGAGACTTGGCGACTATGCGACTCACTCTCTGTGTCGTAGTCTAAAAAGTAATTAGCGAACGCAGAGGCGTGTGCCAATGATCGTTAAAACGTACCAGAAGAATACGTAGCAGGACCATCGCCTAGCTCCCAAGCGACAGCGTTCACGTGCTTCTTTCCCATATGCTCATCCCACTCCACAGCGGTTTGGAAGACTAGATTTTCCCGCTTTTTGCTACTATCGGCTTCCGGCTTGGAGCAGTTCGCCCATAAGCATGGATAAGGCCCTTTCCGGTATGTGGTACGATGCTTGCGAACATGCTTCTTGAGCGTCTCAAGATTGTGTAATTCCGCGGGACATGTCTCCCATTCACACTTATAAATTTTGTACTCAGGTTGCGAGGGATGCCTATCACTAACCGCTACGGGCAAATTCTTCGGCCTGCCTCGCATCGCTTGTTGCGCAGAGCCAGTATGAGAATCAGCGTACGAGCCAGCGTGTGGAGTACTCGCCACACTCGGTGAGCGTGACGGTATGATGACCGCGAAGCCAGCAGAACTTCCTGGGCTCATAGCATTCCTCAGACTGCTGGGTCTTGCAGGGGTCGTATCGACTAGTGGGCGGGCTGGCATCGGTACATTTCTCCCGTCAGGGGTCCGCACGGGAGTTCCTCCAGAGCTCTTGCTTGGTGTGTCGTTGGCTTTTCTGGGAATACCCTTATCGGGACGAGGAATTTTGTTTTTAGCTCCTGGAGGACGTCCGTGCTTCCTTTTCTGAACCTCACTGCTCGCTGGAGTACTTATTGTTGGCGCGCTAGGTATTGGTGTTCTCGGATGAGATGGAAGACTGTTTGGTACTGTTCCTATGAACGGCGTATGCATCGAGGGAATGTAATTGCGAACAAAACGGGCAAAGTCGTGGCCTAGATGGCTAGGAGCGCTCGCTGAGTTTAATGGAAGGGGCATATGCTTTTGGCCTGAGATCTCGGAGCGGTCAGGTCTTGAATGGACAGCTGATGCAGCGGGTCCTCCCAGCAATGGTTTTCCTCTGCTAGGTCTCCCCCGCTTGCGGGTAACTTCAATGTTTTCTTCGTCGTTGGGGCGGTCAGTAGCTTCTGTAAGCGCAGGTCCGGCAGGATCCACAAGGTCCCATCTAAAGGTGCTGAGATCCGAATTGTAATCCACGGCTGTAAACCTTTCCCGAAGGTTGTCTAGATGGGCATTCAACGGACGCATTGTCGGATGCTTGCCCATAGAAATTAAGATATCTTGGGCGGTTGTCCTCGCACTATAGCTTGAACGGCGTATGGCATCTTGCCGTTTGTTCATAGGACGCACAATATCTTGGCGTTGTAGAAGCTCTCTACTGAACGACTTGTGCTCCCCGGCAGGAGGAGCTGTCGGTGTGACAGTATCGCTACGAAGGCCAAGATGAGTGATTGTATCGAAAAGTCTCTCAAGAGCCTGGTCCGTGTTTGAAAGCATCTCTGTCGATGCTGCCGGGGTTGGTGGTACTGGAGGGTCGTTCTCAAGCCGTGGCTGTTGGCTTGGAGGCTCAAGAATCTCGTCGTCGGATAAAGCGGTCAGATCTACGATATCAGCGAAGGTTCGTTTCTTAGCCAATTGCTCCTTCGTAGACGGCTGGTATAGCTTTGGTAAATCCGAGTTAAGATTTCGCTGATCGGCCCACTTGACACCGTTCTTCTTCTCCTCTGCATCAGGTTTCATAACGCGACTTGGTAAAGCGGCATTAACAGCACCAGTGGAAGGTGGCAGCATGGGTCCATGAATCGGAGGTGGTATTGAGCTCTGATTTTGCTGAGGCTGTGGAGGTCCAGGCGCGCTTGGATGAGCATAGGGTGTTACATAGCCACTAGCATTGGCTTGAACGGAGTATTGGGGAGGTTGAGGTGCGCTGACTTGAGTAGAGATTTGGCTCGACGGCGGTGGTAGTGGTGGGGGCGCTGAAGAAGGCCCCATGTCAGGAACAGCTTTCAATAGGGAGCGAGCGAATTGAGATCTATCAATCCTGAACCCCCGGTATTCGAGTATCTCACACATCTGCGTGTAGCTTGGATTCTGGTTCAAGAGTTCATGGATCTCGGCAGTATTGATCTGCTTCTCTTTGTTCGAGGATGTCAACGCATTCTGGGCAGCTTCAGCTAGAGCTTGTTTTTTGTTCTCTGGCCAATATGTACCGCCAGCCTTAGGTGGTTGCACTTGGGACTGTCCATTCGCTGGTGGAGTGGGAGTAGACGATGTCGTAATGGGCAAATTCTGAGGCTTTGTCTGAGGTATGGGGGAGCCCGAATTCCCGTTGAACTCTGCCGTAGCCTGTTGTATAGTCCGGCTTCCAGGATTCGGCGTAGATTCAGCTGCAACATAGCCATCAGGAATAGAAGTCGAAACGCTTGTAGGCGCTTGTACTTTCTTGTGGTGGCTTCCCCTATCCTTCCTTGGAGGTGTGTAATCTTTGCCACCACGCCTTCTCCGCTGAGCAGGATAACGTCCGCGATCAAAACCAGGCGGGAAACCCTCTTCAGCAGCCGGCAATTCCGATTCAGGAGGCAATTGGACATGAGCAGGATTTGCCATTGAAAATTGACCGTCGATGACGACTGGAGAGGGCGAGCCCTGGGCTGCTAAAGCAGAAGGATTCCTTTGAGGAGGTTGCCCCTTTTTGACCTGTTCCCAAATCTGCGAGAACAAAGAAGGGTCCTTCGACTTGTAGTCTCTCATCTTTTCAATCATTTGCTTCATCTCAAGCTCCATCTGATTTTTCTTAGCGGTATCCGGATCTGCTGCAGTAGAGGGTATTCCAGTCTGCTGCGATGACTTGTTGCTTCCATTCTCTTTCCAGGGCTGTGGATTATTCAGAGGGTTTGGTTTAGGCTGTGCGGCTGCCCGCGCGACCTCCGCAGCATTGTTCCTCGCGGCCTCTTGCTCTGCAGCGGCAGCTGCCTGCCTTCGCTGATATTCCACATGGTTGAAAATCTGGGACGGATCGACGGTCGTGGGATACTCGCTCACAGTGGGGGTCGATGATTGGCTAGCGCTGCCATTGGCTGGGCTGTCTGCAGCTGCGGATGCGCGAAGACTGGCTTGCGTGGTTTGACTAAAAGCCGCTATCTGTGGCGAATGTTGGGTACTCGAGTGCCCAGTTGCTTGCTGGACGTTTGCTGCCGTATTCCCAGTCCGGAAGCCAGTGGGTGTGCCAGTTGATCGATTGATCTGCAGCTGCGGGCTCTGGACTCTATTCTGCTCTAACGAACGTGAATTGTTACCCCTCCTCTGTGACGCAGCTTGTGAAGCTGATATCGGGGGCGACGGAACAACCTGGCCTAGACGTTGAACAGCTTGGCCGCTTGTTGGCAGGGTAGATTGGCCGCTTGTTTGCAGGGGAGATTGGCTTGAGTACTGGCTCAGTCGACTCTGCTCGGTGGGCGGCCTTTGAGCAGCGATATATTGAGCCTGAGCCTGCCAATTGCTCCCAGTATTTCCTTGCTGCCTCTGGTATCCCGTTCCAGCTGCAGACGCAGTCTGCGACCTTCCACCAGGATCTTCTCTTGAGGTTACCGTCGAGCCTCTGTTATCCGCTCTTTGATGGCCACCCACGTATGGAGTTGGCGTGACGCTGTTGACACCATAGGATCCCGTACTACCGTAATTTTGAGTGCGATTGTACATATTTTGCTGTGTCAAACCATTATCCCGTCCCAGAGTTGAGGCGTAAGCAAGGTTCCCTAAGGCTGTTGTGTCAGGTCGTCCATCATTCGTGTAGTCTGTCCTTAAATCATGAGATCTTGAGACTCCTGCCCCATTCCCGTGGCCATATCCCTGGCTCGCAGACGGAGGCGCAGAAGACTGTTGCTGCTGGCTAGTCTGATAGCTTAGAGGCTGATGCGGGTTGTTCTGATAAGTCCCAGTATTTCGCGACTCATCGGTGTATTGCCCGCGGCCATCATGTCCCGCTGTCGGCTGGAAGTATGGAGAGTATTGGTTCGAATTACTGTAGTTATTGTAGGACATTTCGAGGCGGCGCACGCCGTGTCTAATTTAGCTTCTTTTATAATATAGGACTGTATGATACCTCGACCTCAGCCATGGGCTCTTCAAGAAGTCAGGTGTATTGATCACGGTGGATGTACTTGTTTAAAAGTCCGCGAGGTGGACGGGCATCTCCTAAGTCGACCGTGAGGTGCAACCAAATTCCAAAAGAGAGTCAGCGGGCGCGAGTTCGGCTATGACTCTGGTCGCGAAGTGAAGATGGTGAGTCAGTAATAGATGCATATGAGAATCGCCGCGGCGCGACACGATCGCTATCACGCTCGTGCAATGAAACTGAACGCCAAGACAGTCGAAGAATCGGACGCTAGCGGCTTAGACGAATTAAGTAGTGCGAGATGTCGGGCTTGGCGCACACAATCTGGCCTTGGGCATCGTCAACTTTCGTTTACAGCCAGCGACAACATCAAACCACCGCCGTCATGACGAAGATCAATACTTGTATGCCGCTCAGTTGCATTAAAGTCAAGCTTTAGTACTGACTACGAGATCTACAGCTCGCCACTCCTCGCGGAGAAAGTCACGCAAGGCGCATTTCAGCGCCCCATCCAGCGTACGACGAGTGATTATGAGCGCGCCCCTTAATAAGGAACTACGAGAACAGCACAATGTACGTCTTCAGTCGCACATGGTGTCTAGTCTCTACGGCCCGTGTCGAGCACAGCGTCCATTGGCAGCATTCAAACTAATCCCGCTCCCCGTCACAGGTCCGCTCCATCCCCATCCGCAAAGACGACGAAGTCCTTATAACCCGCGGCTCGAACAAAGGCCGTGAAGGCAAAGTCACCTCCGTCTACCGTCTCAAATACGTCATCCACGTCGAGCGGGTCGCGCGCGAGAAGTCAAACGGACAGAGTGTTCCTCTGGGCATTGCGCCAAGCAAGGTCGTGATTACAAAGCTGAAGCTTGATACGGATCGTAAGAACATACTGGAGAGGATCGCGAAGGGCAGGGAGGAAAAGCTGAAGAGGAAGGAGAAGGAGAAGGAGAAGAAGTGAGCATGGAGGCAGTGTGATGGGCGAAGAATCAGCTGGTGAGGGAATGTGATGGAGAATCTTAGAATGCTTGCAGACTTGCAGCTTTTCTGCTCCGTCAGATGCAGTCTCGAAACGAAAGGCAATGCCAATTATGCAAATTGGTGTCACACGACTTAAGCCCTACATGTGCTGCGGATCTTGATGGCTACAGGGCAGTCCTTCAGACACTTTCTCACATGTTGTACAGCAGCTTCCAACCACAAAGTTTGCGCATCCGTTCTACTTCTGTTTCAGATTTCGATTGTCTCATTCACCCTATAGCATTTCTTCGAATATCTCCCCTACCCTCCCCAACCCGCGAGAACTTATCTACTCGCCAACCCCTTCCAATGGTTGTGAACGAGTTATACGGCTCGCGCAGAACAAAATCCACGGCCTCCCACAGGGGCCGTCTCGCCTGCAGACTGCTCCGGATTCTTCTCGATGATGATGGGTTGCAGTTTGATGGTGAGGGACAAACTCTCTCGATTTTCCTCCTTTTATTGGTTTGCATATGGCGTTGGAGAGCAGGCAAGTCCTTGTGTTGTTAGCTGTTATCATTGTTGGAGACTTATGGTGGATGCTTGTTGACTGTGTTCAATGGAAAGATTTTCTTGTCAGCAGCGAACGGCATGCGCAGCAGGATTCATTTGGACGTAGACATTGTCAAACACGGGTCTCATTTATGGTATGGCAGTATCTGGACATATCGTGGTTTCTCAGCAAGAACTGAGAATATGTAAAACATTTCCCCCGCTCTGTAGTCTCAACTGACGTTGTGCATTGCAAAGCCCCACTATACGGCAGGCATTACCCATCCGGCACTGGCTTTAACGTTTCACATATACCTCAGCCATAGTTGCGAAAGCCATGCAAATTGAATCAAAGCCTTTGCGCTGCAGAAACAGCCTTGCTGTGCAGGAAGAGATGTTGCCACAATGAGGCTGAGAACGCTAGTGAGTTAGGGCTATGCCACAATGAAACATGAATCCTCGTCCAATGGATTTGGGCATTGTGTCGCACCACGCTTGTGCTTTGAGGCACTGTAAATGCAAAGTACGGCGTTTGGAGTGAAGTTGATCTCGAAGTGACTGTGTATGGTCGAATGAGTGGATTTGTTTGAGGGCTCGTACAGACAGAAGCTAGACTAACGAGAGCGCTGACCTCCAACTATTAGAAACAAAAAGTATCGCAATAACGCTGACCTCCTATCGTAGACAATTTACCTCCTGTGTATTTCGCGAGACAATTTAGATACCACCACGTTTTGAGACATCGCTGGCCTCCCAAACTGTACTTACTCAATGAAAGTTCCTCCCAGATTACACAGTTTGACGAGACAAAAGGAAAATCTAGCAAAGCGCGAGAGCAAAAAGCATCCATCCATATGTTTGTCTGATATTCCTCCCACGATAGCCCTCGCCGATGTTGAAAGAGGCTCATATGCGCTTCGACGTCAAGCTCCTACTCGTGGTCAGGAAGCAGCGCATCGTCATCGTAGTAGCCACCGAGCGCCGAGCTTCCGCCAACAGAGCGTCTCCCGATTTCCTGCAAGAATGTCAGTCTCACAGATCATGTATAACAACGTTTGTAAAGAAGGCCAGAAGGTTGAGGTAAATCGGAAAAGCTTACTTGGCATTCGGAACACACCGCGCCATTCCATCTGACATACCCTCCACGATTTTTAGTGTGGAAGAACTTGCACGGGTAATCCACAGCCAATGGACCATGTGCATTTGGAGGTCTGGCGTATGGATCATTGTTGGCGAAAGAACCCCCCTCTGCCTCCGACAGAGTGGGTCCCAGATCATAAGAGAAGCCATGGTGCTAGGAAAGGTCAGCTGATTCATGCGAAGATCGAGAAAAGCTCACTCTGCACCTGGAACACACCTTCCCATTCATGCTCACATACCCGTAGCATTGATTGGAATAGAAATACACACACTGGTATCTTCGAGCTTCTGGGCCAGGTGTTCTCGAAAATCTCGCGTAGGAGCTATCACCCACAGAGCGACTGCTCTCAGCTTGCAAAAGAGCGAGTCCTTGATCGAGCGAATAACCTCTGCTCTAAGAAACGTCAGCCGATTCAAGAAGAGCATAGAGAACACTTACCTGGCATTCAGCGCACGACTGTCGTGCCATTCTGACCCAGTTCGGACAATTGCGGGTACTGTGATGATTCCTGCATCGGATCTCTTTAGGTCCTGGGCCAGGTGCTCCAGACATGATGTTTGCAAAAAGTCGAATCGGGGCTCAGGCGGTATTTTCGGTGTAAAATGCAGACAAATTGGGTTTTCGGAGTAGAGTATGATATGAGAAATACGAGAGGCGGAAGACTGGGACAGCGATTATGCAACGGAGAGAGGGGAATGGGATATAAGGCTCCTCGAAAAACCGCTTGACCGTTCTGGGGGTCTTCCTGCCCATGGCTCAGCAGGCTCATCATCCCTGTTCGCACACATTGCTTGTGTCGATGATTCATAGCTGCCTCCATCAGCTTTTAAGCGCGGTCCATGATTGGGTGCCTAGGTTTGATATCTCCTTATTCAGGGAAGTATCCCCATGCATATGGCGAGTCTGAAGAACGTAATTCGTCGGCTTGGTCCTCGAAGATGTAGAGTGTCCATTTTGAAAGCGGGATGCCGTCTTTAGCTAGTATCGTAGGGCTCTGTCGAGTTCCTTCGAAAAGGAGAAACCAGGCTAGGATAGCTCTGAATAGCTCTTTGGGAAGCTCAGCCATGGATACGGTCCGCTGTGCCGTCAGCTGAACATTGTACCCAAGTGGCGAGGAGCGTAAGCCTCATTCAGGAGCTCGTCCTATCGAATCAGTATCCTTGATAGGATTCATCTATACCATCAGCCTCTGTGCAACCGCCCGGCTCCTGGATCCGCTGAAGCCGCGAGTCTAGCACACGCCGAATTGTAGGTAGCAGCCGCAGAAACATCTGCCTCGGAGTGCATGTATGAAGATGTAATGGCGAAGCTGAGCTGCAGCCTAGAGAATGTGATTGTGATAGAGGGAAATGGTTGGCTGTAAGAAGATGGATCATAGTAAAAGACTGTGAAGGCGAGATTGCCGCTTGCGCTGCCGCAGGAAATGACAGATGCAAAGCGGTTAGGAAGGTTGTTGCAAAGCTGCAGCGTGGCAGATTGTCACAGAGGATCTGATCGGACTGAGTTGTGATTCGTTGGCCCTACAAAGACAATGAATCCTTCGAAGGGTTTGACGGCATATCCGAAGAACAGTACATGAACTTCGCATCTCTGGACAGTCACGGGACGGTCGGAGTGGCTGAAAGATGTGATGAATCAGGCATTCTATAGGAGCAATCCATGCTTTCGTAGGGACAGATGACGTGTACTGACAAATGTATGCTGCTCAATTTCCGGTTTCGTTTCGCTAATAATGAAACCTCGGATCTCACCAGCGAGCGCGAAGCTTTCATGTAAGCGTGGGTTATCTATGGGCTGTACTATCAGCTGCTTTCTCTGCTCATCCACATCCAATGAATAGAGGCGGAAAGCCAGATTGCACTGTGTTCAATCAACGGGAAAAGCCATGGACGTTGTAAGCATCTAGTAGCTGAACTATGAGCTTCATCTAGACGACGACAAGTGGCAACGATCGGCGATGGATCGAGACCCTTGGAAAAATGCTGTAGAGGTATCACTGCCACGCTGAACATCCGAATGATGTGGCTCCCATTGTGGTCTCCTGCATGTACTCATTAGCAGCGAATCCCTTCAGGGACTGGAAGTTGAAAGTAGTGTGACAGCCAAAATCCGAGTAGCTGGGAGGATGAGATAACGTACTATAGGGGCTGCTCCGTGTGGCCACATGAGGGTGTCAGCCGAGAATATACCCATCGAGAAATTGCAAAAGGAGTGCACATCGTAGAGTATTCCCAAACAAATGCTGCCGGCAGCATTATTGAAACGCCGATAGGCTATTAGTGCATGGGTGTAGCTGATCCCGTATCAATGTGTCGTATTACCACTTGAGAAGGAGTGTTCCTGTTTGCTGGGTTTGGCGAATAGTATCCCATCCTTGAATGATTGGTCACTTCAAAACTTCATGCTCTTACAGCGATCCAGGGTCAACCGGCAATAATGACTTAGCAGACCCTCTTACACAAGGCCAAAGAAGCGTATCTCATTACGATGCGTAGGATCCTGAGGTCATAAAGAGACAAGTCTCGGTCCAGACAGCGTCGGTCTGAGACACTTGGAACAATACTGAAATTGTGCGGGCATTCTAGAGGCCAGGATGCTCCCTTCAGCTGCCTAGGAACTTAGTGCTGTCCTCGGACAATCGTAGACTAAGTGCGTCATCGTAACCTTACCTAGGCACATCGTTCCAGTGGCTTCCTTCGTTGTCGTATGCCACTGGGGCGAAACCGACAAACGCTCCACACACACGTTCAGGGCTCGAGGATTTCTGATGCCTTACACATGTATACTACATATAAGCTCGACCTGACGCTGTTGCATACCTTCTGGCCCGGGCCCGAATCGACAATCCTTGTGGCTCTGATAATTTGCGACTAAAAGCTGCGCGGACAGGCAAAGCTTTCACAAAGGAAAAATCAAAGACCACTACGTCTACACTACCTTGGCTTGCGGTGTTCCATGGGAAGCGTGATTCCTCAGCTACATACTGCGAGCCACAATATGGCCATCGAGGTCTCGCAAGCTTACATAGATTCATATTGCCTTTGCTGAAAGCCGAACTTCACAACGGCCTGGCGCTTGCTGCATGTCCTCTTTGAGTCCGACGATGAATGTTAGCGTAGCGCCCCAACAAAGTACCGCAAGCTGCAGTGAATGGCACATCTGCCGGACTTGCATGCCTTCTGGTCAAGAGTAGTAAGTTTGAGCTTCACTCGAGCAGCATCAAGCTGAATATCTCGACTTGTGTCGGCTAGATTAACATCGAAATCTGTTTCTCAGCATTCTGCTGAAATTACTCACTCGCTGCCTCAACCACGTCTGGATAATTGCTCATCAAATGACACCGCAAAATGCATCTGTCATGTCCGGTGGTGATCCCTAAATTGGAAGTCGCTTTAGACATTGGACGATACTTTGATCGAAGAGGTCAGATTAGCTCGGTCAACAGGAGGGTCCAATTCGAATAAGTCAGCTTCAACTCCTCATCGTCGTCGGTCAATATTGCTTAATATTTGATTCTCCAACCAAATCACGAGATATTCAGAAGGTCTCAACATTGTTCGTATTCGTTTTGCTCGGGAGTACCGAACATCCATGCCGAACGATAAGGGTTGAGATGGATCACTTATGGCGACAACAGTACATTAGTGACTTTGGTGAGGAGCAAGCAGTGATATCTTGGCAAGCATAAACAGTTTGAAAACCATTGCCGATTTACCTAGATCACGGCTGGAAGTCCGTCCTGACTCTACCCAAAGAGGAAGGTACTTACCGAGGTGGCCAATCACTGTCTCTGATTGACTCCTTTCACTCTGAATTTCGTTCGGCACCGCTTGAACGTTGATCTCTCCCAATCTTTTGGCTTAGCAAGGCTGGGGAAAGTGGATTACACTCTTTCAATCACATCACTTAGCCCAAATCTCCCAAGCTCTAGAGTTTGTATGTACTGACCCAGCAGAGCCAGCCATACTGACCACTCTGACTACTACCACATGCCCCTCTTCTGAGTATTGCTACGATGTCAGCTGAGCACGACAGACAAGGTACCTCTCTCAGGAAGTGGGGTACCTGGTTGTGGAGATAAGGCGCTAGAAGGTGACATGGAAGCATTAGGCCGTCCTCATGACATTCTAGAAGATATGCAAGAACCCACAACCTGGCTTTCAACTTCGTTCGCGTTCGACGGCGGCCCAAGCGCAGTGTGGACCTGCAGGTCAATCAATGTGACTGAGAATATAGCCGGTCAAGCTGGCATGTGTCAATCTTGGAGTTGCTCTCTGCAGATAATAGCTGTCAGTTGTCTAAGACTATACTGGGTCGACCGCCTCGCGCTGTCCGACATCAGCGTAAACAAGGCCCATCTAAGGATGAAGGCTCGATCCGTTACTCGTAATAAGCAAGATTATACGCAATTTTGACATAGAACAGCTTTCTCTCCCAGGTTTTGACTGGCTTGACTGCGTCGAGTGGACCGAAGGGGTACTAGCAGTTCTTTAAGGTACGGCTCGAGCTCTCCGAAGCTACTTTGCTCGGGCAGACTTCTTCATGCCAAATTGACCAAGCTCTTAGGCTCGTCGGGATGGCCATTGCTTGGTTGAGCTTGGTTGAGCTTGAATACGATCAATTGCGCAAGTCCGCAATACCCTCACAAGTAGTGTGTTGTGCCTGTCATTGGGATTGGGGCTGTAGGCGATCAAAGCTATTCATAACAAACAACAAGCCGAGGAACGGGGTATCATATCTGAATGGCACCTAGCCTGCAAGGTACGGCGTTCTTCTGAGTGGCTGAGGTAGGCGAAAGCATTTGCTGTGAGCTTGTTGGCTGGAGAACTGACCATTCTGGGAGTGATGTTCTTTGATGTTCGCGAGTCAAGCAAGATGAGTGGGGGTTTGCCGAGAGAAAAAAGGACGGTCCGTGGCGTTGGAGGCGAAATATGCCTGAGCGGTACTGAAGATCCTATTTATCGCCTCTCCATATTTACCTTCTTATTTGATATGTTTTACCACTCGTGCACCTAGTATCTACTGGACCCAAATGAGAGGGACTGACGATCTGGAGAATATACTCGACTGAGCACGAGTCGATTCCATCGCATGGGAGAAGGTTGGCAAGATCGTGAGCAGTCCAAATTCTTGTGAATAATTATTGGTCCCGTGATCGACCAATTGATGCTCCGATATGGTCCCAGCTAGAAGGTTGGCAGCATCCTTCTATGCAGAAGATGCAGGATCGGTAGATAATAGACAATCAGAACTTCTTCTATCAATTGTTTTAGTAAGGCTCTATTGTTTCTTTTCCGCAATTCGAACCGTTGAGCCATTGGTGCCGTTGTTTCTGTCGATCATTACCAAGGGCCGCTTGCCTCGGCCGTCGCCGCGTCCAACAAAGCAAAAGAGGGGCTCGCAGGCATGATTCGCTCACCCAGCATCACACCCGCATCAATTCTTGAATGCACCACCGGTGATATCATCCGCCGAGCACACCTTATCTGCACTGGCCTTCAATCTACGGCGGACTAAGGTACTGTACTCCGTACACTAGATAGTATCATCATCCCACCAATGGCCAACATCTTTACCCCTGCTCGGCATCCGTCCAGGATCTGCCTTCATCGGTATCGGCTTGCGGGCACTCCCCCCTCCAACCGAGGGTTTGAACGCTTGCTCCTACCCAAATTACCACCATTGCTTGGGCGAGACAAGTCTTCGGCCAGGGGGCCGCTCTGAGACTACCATCCGCATTTTCTTGCACACCCCCAACTTCAACAAACGGCCCTGCATGTACTATGTAGCGAAGGTGACCATGGGAAGCCCCTCTCGTCATTGTCGTTAGTATTAAAGAGCTGCTGGTACCTCGATACTCCTCCCCAAGCTATCCCATTCGTCACGAGGAACGTTTGTCCTACCCACCATATCTTTTGCATACTCGATGCAAATCCAAATATACCTCACCTCTTGGTAGCTTCGAACTTCTTTGTATATATATTCGATCCACTTGCTTGGCTATAGTTCCCTTCCCTCGTCCTGACCACCCTCACCACCCAGTGCTGGTACATATGACCGCCACTCCCACTTCGATCATGTCCTCAACCGCAACAACCGCCGCAAAGGCCAAACTCGAGCCCGAGCAGCCCACTCAGGTGCCGACCTCGCCGAGAAAGCGTCGCAGAAGAGCTCCAGCAACTGGCGCCGCCGCGGACTGTTTTGCCTGCCAAGAAAGACAAGCCAAATGCGACAGACGGAGACCCTACTGCACTCCCTGCCTCGACCAGGGTAAGGACTGTTCGGGTTACAAGACCCAACTGACCTGGGGCGTTGGAGTTGCGAGTCGAGGAAAGTTGCGCGGCCTAGCACTGCCAATCGCGAAGTCCAAGAAGGCTGTACAAAGTGTGGATGAGGAGGACGAGAAACCGGCCAAGGGCCCGCAGAAGCTCACGAAGCTGGGCACGAAGCGCAGAGCGTCCGATTCACTCGACGCCAGCCAAATGCGCAGCCCAATGAGTGCAACTGCCAGTGCTAGCAATGGCACACCTACTACATACAACTTTGTCAACATGGATCCAAACTCATCTTCCTCTGCAACTTCACCCATGCAAGCCCCGCCAAGCTTCGACTGGCGCTCTCCTTCTTCCCTCTCACCGAACAAAGAAACACAGCCAGCTCGCAAAAGAGCAAGGAGACACACTCTACAGCCAATCTCGGTACCTACGCTACATCCTACCAGAGACCATGGAACCATGCCAATGACGGCGAGCATCGTTGGCGGATACGGCCACCATGATTTTGGGCTTTCGTCTCAGATCTCGCCAATGGTGCCAAGCTTCGCCGGCTACGGCATCATCTCGCCCTCCTACAAAGATTACACCTCTCAGTCAGTGGTGGAGAGTCCCTGCGAGGCCAACTTTTTCTCCGGTCATGAGACGCTAGGCTGGCCCCATGACAGTGCGAATTCGAGCTTAGATCCCAACCAGAGTACCCAAGACTACAGTCAGCAGGAGACCTTCTATGCAGATCTCGTCGGCCCCAGCTCGATAGACCATACCCTGTCGACTCAGCAGACCTTTCCTCACCATGATCTTATCGTCACTAGTGGCCAAGATACCAACGCACTACTTGCAGATACAAAGTACTCAGGCTTCACAAGCGAGCCCACTCAGCTAGTTGCCGATGATGTCGGTGACCACTCATCAATATCAATTCCAAGGTCGTTCCCATCGCTGTCAATTGGGAACACCCCAAAACTACAGTATCTTATCGACTACTATGACAAGGTCATCTCCCCCGTCATCGTTGCCTTTGATGGGCCCACCAATCCTTACCGCTCCCACATCCTGAGCCTCGCCGTTGAGAGCGAAACCCTTCAGCATGCAATCGCTGCTCTTTCGGCTAGCAACCTTCGGATGAGGAGAGGTCACAACCCTCTATCAACCAATCGAAGCAGCCAGAGCACCACCTCATCATCCCATGATCACTCGGTCAGGAAATCATCTATCGCTCATAGCTTGATGGATGTTGGCATGGATCGCTTACCCGAGACCTCCGCCAGTGAGCCGTCGCAGGAAGAGCTCTATCACAAAGGCGCCTCCATCAAAGCCTTGAATGAGCAGCTTTCAGATCCGCTCCGCCGAAAGGATGACTCGATCTTGGCAACACTCCTAATCCTATGCCTCTACCACATCTGCGACACTGGTGTCGGCAAGTTCAAGACTCAGTTTGCCGGTGTCAAGAAGATCCTCGCCCTACGTGGTGGCACTAATGGTAGCAACTCGAAAGCGACCAATTGGCTCACTATCATGTTCACATGGTTCGATGCCATGACTGCCAGTGTCAATGATCGAGAAGGCCTGCTAGACGGTGACAGTATCGACATGAGCGCACTGAATGGCGACGAGTGGGCTCTTGAGAACCTCGCTGGTTGCGATGGCCGGCTCTTCAAAATTATCGCCAAGCTCGGGCGCCTCAACCTCCTCAGCCAAAACAAGCCGGTCACCAATAGTTCTCCAAGGAGTTCTAGCTCGCCGACATCGCAACCGCAACAACTACCCAGTCCAGGAGCCAAGTCCCAGGATTACTACAGCATGAACTATAATCGCTTCGACGGCAATGGCTGGTCCGCAATGCTACCAGAATCTCCTCCCGCGGAGCCAGACCGCCTGCAGTTCTGGAAGGAATGGCATAACATCCGCAAGCGTCTGCATGATTGGCAGCTTGACGAGTCTATGTCTCCGCCGCCGGAAGGTGACCGAAGAGATGTATACCATATCTCAGAGTCATTCCGCTACTCTGCATTACTGTACACAGAACGCCTTGCTTATCCTCACCTCCCGTCAGGGCACCCTAATTTCCAAAGTCTGGTTTCGCAAGCACTATTCCACATCTCCAATGTCAAAAGCGACGTCTTTCTCCTTTGGCCGCTGTTCATCACTGGCACTGAATGCGTCAGTGAGCAAGGCCGGTACTTGATCCGTGAGCGATGTCTCGATATCCAAAGGGATTCGGGCTTCTTCAACAACATTTCTGGCTTAGAGTTGCTGGAGAAGATATGGCGAGACGATGAGACGAGTGATGAGCAAAGCATGCCTGATTTGGCAGCAGGCTTGGCATTGCCGCCGAATATTATACCTGAATTTTCCAATGTTGTCGGTCATGGATTCAAGTGGAGGAAGGCGATGGAGAGGGTTGATGGGGAGTATATAGTCGTTTGATGACCTGGGCCTTTCGTCTTTATTTCTTCTGGTTTTGAGGGGATACCATGTCGTGAGCACTTAATGCATCTTATGTTTACTTTCTTTCGGATCACATTGGCAAATGTGGGGGAGTATATATATGCGCATCGTACATATCTCGGCAATGTCATTGCACTCAACACTCTACATTACCTACAAACACCGCGATTGGCTCTCCTTCTCCTCGGGTCTATGTCCATACTTAAAATTTTCCTAGTCATCAGTTCCTACCTTTTGGGTGGAAATCGCTGACCAACGCTGACCTTGAACCACTCCTGCTGTCGGGTGGGGACGGCGGACATGCTTCATCATCTTGTCCTTGCGGTAGGTCACATACTTGCAGACCGTGAATTGGCACTGCATCAACGCACCAGGCTGATTTTTCCTGGCGTGGCGGTCCAAGTCAGATTGACGTCCGAAGGTCGCGCAGATAGGACGACCTTGTGGTGTGTCGTCGACGTTGCTGATGGCAGCGGTCTGGCGGTCAACGTATCTCTTGAGGCTGTTTTCTGGCATGTTGAAAGCGGTGTTGTGGCCGATGGATCCATTGGGAGTGTACTCGGGCGCTGCGAGAACGGTGTGAGGACTAACCTATCCGTTAGGGGTGTAACTATATATGTCAACGGCGGCATAGCCGCCAGCGTATCCATAGCGACCATCGTCCAGGGCCGGTGCTAGCGGTGTTGTTGCCATTGACAGTTGATATGATAGCATAGGGGTTCTGAGCACTAAACATGACTACCATAGACATGCGCCTCCAGGAGACCTGCAGTTAAGGAAGAAACGTCGCATCCTGCATAGTAACAATGTTATGATTGGGTCTGGCTGCCTCCCTCGGAAGCTGCTTACAGCGGTCGCGGTGAACTGTTAGTCAAAGATTGAAAGAAAATCGTACCGGCGCTCAGCCTCGGCGAGGTTGGGCAAGATGTTGGGGTCTATCATTCGCAGGGCTCAGGTTGTTGGGCAGCTTTTGCAGGAATGTGCTTGGCTGTGCAGCGGGTGGGGCGTCGAATGGCGAAGCTGATGTCTGAGTGGGGAGCGGATGGGGGAACGAATGAGAAAGCTGGTTTCGCTGGTCGAATCGATGGGGAGTCTTTTGGTGGTGCGAGTTGGTGAACAGCTTTGGAAAGAGATGGGGGACTGCGAGTATCTTATAGACTTGGACTGGTGTCCTGGGATAGGGCGCGGTTGGCAATATAGCCGTGTCAGACTGGACTGCTGCGTCCCATAGCCGTAGCCATCGAAGCTTGTCCAGTTTGGTGCCGTCAGAGAGTCGTCCGTGGTAGAAGGGTTTTGAATGGCGAAGACAGCAATACTAAAGGCGCTCGCGTTGTAAGTGTATTATGCGTACAATGATGTCGAATTCTCAGCGGAATATAACAAACGAGATAGCCAAAGGACAGCACGCAATCAAGGCTAGAAAAACTTCGATGATTACTTATACAATCGTGATACTGTATAGTCAATATAGGGACATCCCCACAGCTGCAGACTTCATCGCACCCACACGATATACGGCTTCTGAAATACTGGTGGACCTTTTGATATCACCCCTAACGACCCCAATTTCGCTCCCTCACCACTTCTCAACACTCGGCCTGATATCAATCTCCCACGTAAACGCCGTCTTCGGCTGCGTATGCAAATGCCAATAAGCATCCGCAATAGCATTCGGATCGATCTTCCCTCCCTCACCCATATCCCATTCCTTCGTCCTTGGAATATCAATCACACCATCAATAACCGCATGTGCGACATGTACACCTTTTGGTCCCATCTCCCGGGCTAGCGATTGGGCCATGGCGCGCAGGGCGAACTTCATGGTTGCGAAGGCCGCAAAAAGAGCACTACCCTTTACGGAAGCCGTAGCCCCAGTGAAAATCAAGGAGGGCGGGTGTTCGGATGTGCTGGTTGAGGCGAGGAGGAGGGGGACGGTGGCTTGGGAGAAGTTGAAGGCGCCTTTACTGTAGAGCGAGTCGCGGAGTCAGCGAGTCTCGTTAGATAGATCATGCAGGCAGGCTTCAATTGAGGCTTGCTCGATGATCCATGGAAAAAGTAGGGGCCAATGCTCGGACTCACACAGTTCCAGCATAACTCGCATCCATCACTTCCTCGGTCAACTCCAAGAACGGTTTCCTCACAAATGCCCCACTGGCGTTGAATATAGCTGCCGCGCATTTGACGTCGTTGCCATATTCCTTCTTTACACTTTCCACCATAGCCTTTACGCTTTTGCTGTCCGAAACATCGGTGGATATACCAATGGCTTTGCCCCCGTTTTTATTGATCTCATTGACGATGGGATTGTAGGTGTCGGGGTTGCGTGAGAGAAGAGCGACTGGGTATGAGGCGGCGAATTTACGGGCAACTGCTGCACCGGTCTGGGAATGGCAATGTTAGTCAAGTGCTCTGTTTGGGTTCGAAGCAATGAGGGTGGACTGGAGTGGAACGTACACCTGGACCGACTCCAGCGATGATGGCAATGGGTTTCGACATGTTGGTAAGATGTGAGGCGACTGTGAATAGGCGAGTGGTAGGGTGCATCAATCTCAAAAGCAAAGGTCTGCTTCCAGTATGTAGTTCTAGGACGTTATTATTCAGCAATTGACGTTGAGTAATCGAGCATAGACTCCATGGAGAAGGGTACCTGCGTCATGCCTTCGGGCTCCTCGGCTCTTCGGCTGAGGGAACATTGGTCAGAGGCAGGCATCTTTGCAGAATGGCTTGCTTCATTGGCAACGTATGTTGCGTATATGGGAATGGTCATTCGCTGGCTGTGAACTACCTACATGGGAGCAGTGAAGGGTTGTAGTACAATGCTATCTAACCACGAGGCATCACAAGTAGCCAGGTATTCATCGTACAAGATACTGACCGCATAATCCATTGAAATGGGCGGCATGCTCTCAGGGTAGGCCACACATCCACCAATCATTTCCTCACTGGCCAGCCTCCCTCCTTCACCAGCCAATCGCCTAAGCTCATCATCCCGGGGTTCATCCTCTTCAATTTGGCAATATCAACATCATACCCCTCCTCATCAAACCATCGAAGCATGGTACCAACCTCCGGCACCATCCACTTGATAAATCCACTCACGAATCCGAACGTTGTCGGTACCGAGTACCCCAATGTCTTTTTGAATACCTCGTTGACTTGATCAAACGTTAGATTGTCACCCGCAAGGCTGATAGCCTTGTTCTTGTAGTCGGAGCTATCAGGTTGAAGGAAAGATTGCGCGGCGAAGAAGCCAATATCGGAGGTAGCGACGAAGGCGAGAGGCTTGTTACGGTTTGATTGCGTTTTCAGCATTGTAGGGAAAACTAATGGCAGAAGTCTGTATTAGCATGGCACATGAGTAGTAAGCAGCCAGCCAAGAGGTGTATAGAGAGATAAGAAGCCAAGAGGATGTCCGGTGATTTGGATTCGTGCATTGGCAGGGAACGGAATCAGCGTACTCTTGTTTACCATGAAGTTGGGTGTCATACCCTCCATAAATGCTGTAGGCCGGAGTATAGTGTAGCTCATACCGCTATCCTTGGCTTTCTCTTTCAGATGGACTTCGATATTGTGCTTGCTGATGAAATGTGGAACGTATGTTGGATTACCATCGGACTTGTCTCCCCCTCGATCCACCGAGGTATACACAAAGACCTTCACATCATGGGCAACTGCCGCATCAATCATGTCCTTTCCCTGCTTGGTCTCCCGATCTTGTGTAGCACCGTCTGTCACCGCCTGCTGCACGGAAAAAACGCCCCAAATCGGTGTATTGTCGGTCGCTTCGAGAGCAGCGTCGAAGATGGAGCGAACGTCATCAAGGTTGCCCTTGACGAGCTTTATGGTTGGCGACTTCGCCGCGAGGGCTTTGGCAGAGGCGGACTCAGGGTTGCGGGTCAAGGCAAGTATAGTGAAGGCGTCTTTCGATTCGGAGGCAAGAAGGGTGTCGACGACTTTTTTGCCTTGTTTGCCTGTTGCACCTAGGACAAGGACGGGCTTTGGTGTTGCCATTCCTGTTTATTGTCTTCACCAATAGGTCCTCGACATTTGATAACCTGACTGAAAGGGGCGGTGTCTCTTGCTGAAGAATATATTGCTGCGCAAGCGGTGGTTGCGGTGTCACTTCAACAATAGAAGTAGCATCTAGCCCCGCGATTAGCAATAGGATGAGTCAGGATTGTCTAGGGCCCCTCGGCCTCGGGCAACGTGGAGAGCGACGACTTCAAATAAGGACAACTTTGCCGAGGGACAACTTTGCCGAGAAGATTGACCAATGAGAGCAATGATGTCACCCCCAAAAGGGCACCCTAGAGCCCGCATTCCGGGTACCTAGCCGGAATCTTCCGGGCACGGGTCTTGTCGCCTAAGCGACTCGTTCTAGGGCCATTTCTCCGGGGTCTACGGGCTTTAACCCTCTGAGTGGACGTTTACTTAGGGGGTGACCTCTTCTAGAGTAGTCTCCATTAGAGAAAGGATCTCAGTCAATGTTTATCTGCGAAGTCTTCATGGTATCAGCAACCTCTGTATATTACGAGCTCGGTGCGTGGATATATGGGTGAGGTCGAAGCTTGCCAGGATTATTCAGAGGATACTCAGACAGAATTATTTACTCCGTAGAGACGAAGTGCTTTCGTTAGTTGCTAGCTAACTTCAGCTCGAGAAGTCACATAAGTTACAGCACTATGTTTAACAGCAGTACATAAGACGGTAGATGTGCAGTGCACCATTAGTTAGAGCAGGATCAGGACACTTCCACGCCCAAGTTGCATGAAATATGCCTCGAAAATTGAAAGCACAAAAAAAACGTCGATTTGGTAGAGGTTTTTTCAAAAGTAACGTTCTCGAGAAATCTCGAAAGATTTCGACGACGAAGATGTCGGTTATGAGGATTGCAACATCAATCAGACAAGATACGTGGCCTTGAGATACACACCTTTATATACGCCGAAAACTGGGGCAGCCGGTAGACAGAAAAGCTTCTATCGTGGATACGTAGAGCAGGCTTATTTAAGAAAGGTGTCGTCTCTGTTAACGCTCAAAGTTCTTGTGCGATAGTAAACTGCATTCTTTCCGTGGGGTTCACGAATACTACACTATGAAACCAGCAAATCCCTCAGCTGTACTAGCTGCATTACCCGCGATATTGATTAATGGGTTATATGATGTTGTAATCGATTGGTGATTGGACAGCTTATTCGCGTCTGTCAAACTTGTGACCAACGTGGGTCTCGTTTGATGTGTATTTGCATTTGAAACAGTAGTGAAAATATGGACAGTCCGAGCAACTGAAACGTGCACCGTATATTTTCTGTTTGCATCAGACGAATGAATTCTTAAAAATACTATAGTCGAGTATTACCAATAAGCAACCCATACAGAGATACGCCCGCTCATTACCTGGGCTGACCTTGCGTTCATCACCTATTGATTCAACCGCAGCAGTTGAAGGATTGTTACTCCGTTCTATTGCTAGCTCAAACTTTGCATCCTTATGAGCTGCAGTGGCGTCTGATATTGACGACAACTCGTTGTGATGAAAAATTGCAACTGAATCCGGTGTCCAGCCTTCGAGAGCCTCAATAGTCGAACTAGCACCTGCAGCCTTTAAGACCTCTACAGTACGAACATATCCATTTTTGGCAGCCCAATGCAAAGAGGTCCAGCCGTCTCTATCGGTAAGGTCAGGATCAAAGCCTTCCTTCAGAAACCGATCGACTAATTCAGTAGAACCTTGAGAGGCCACATGATGGAGACAGTTACGTCCTTGCGTGTCAACGACTGTCGGATCTGATCCAAAGCATAACAACGTCTCAACAATTTTCATTCCGCCTCCAGTAGAGGCTAGATGGAACGGAGTTCTGCCTTACATGTCCTTCCGGCTTAAGTCAGCATCATGACCCAGTAGCAGCTGCACCACTTCGTTGTGACCTCTAAATGATGCCGCCTATAGTACGTTACTATACATTCCCCCTTGGGCATTCACATCGGCTCCGTTATCAAGCAGTATCTGTACCACTTGATCATGACCTTGAGATGACGCTGCCTGCAGAGCGTTGCCAAATATTCCGCTTTAGGCGTTAACATTGGCCCCTTTGTCCAGTAATATCTGTACTACTTGAGCATAACCTTCAAGTGACGCTGCATGCAGAGCGTAGCCATATATTCCGCCTTAGGCGTTAATATGGGCCCCTTTATCTAGTAGTATCTGTAGTACTTGATCATGGCCTACTGACGACGCCGCCTGCAGTGCGTTGCTAGAACCTCCGGCTTGAGCGTTGAGACCGGCTCCTTCATGTAGAAAACCTTCAACTACGTATTCTAGTCCAAACAAGGACGCTATTCCTAAGCCGGTCCAGCCGTCAAATCCCTTCAGATATGTCGATTCACAGTATATCTTGAACCAATAGCTTTTTTGTGGTAATGATGTATCGCACAGGTTCTGAGCAGCCTTTTGTGCATCTTTGGCAGATTCACTCGGCTGGGAAGTATAATGAGCTACCCAATGAAGAGCTGCATAATCAACGAGGTTGTAACCTTTGTCTTGTTGGGTAAAGCCATCCTGACTTGAGTGATCTTGAGGAGTACTAGCAAAATCGTCGAAGTTGAGATAGGCGACACAGATTTGGGATATCGTGCCATGTGCTGTTGCCATATCCAAGCATCCTTGCCATGCGCTTGAGGGCGTACGATGCGATTGGGTCGCTTTCATCAAAAATACTCTAGCAGTCTGATGGATCAAGGCGATCTTTTCGTCGTGAACGATAACGAAGAGGCCGCACATGTTTGGGATGGTAGATTTGAAAGTCTGTGGTGGCCATAATTCAAGCGCCTTATGTATGTGCAGCTTCTTTTTTGAGTTGCTAGTGTCAAGGCAATATTTGCTTCCTGAAGGCTAAGCGGCCTTATCGCTGCCACAATAAGCTGAAGCAAGATTCGAGCTTGCACCTTGTCTGAGCTCCTAGATAAAATCTTTTCGTATGCATCAGAGACTTTCGCCGGCAGATCGGATGATAGTGAATCTATGTTCGACACCTTGCTGTACGTGCTCCGAGATCCCGTGATGATATTGATTGTCAGAAAAAGCCAAAGATAGGTGCGGTTGTTCATCTCCTTCAAACGCTTAGAGATACGCTTGCGATCTTCATCACTAAAGCCTCCGGCAATACGCGGTATTTCGTGGTCGATTACCAGGTTGATCTCCTGGCCAGTTTTCTGTGATTTATTGTCGCCGTCGAAACGCAGATACGTGCTGACACCTGAGAGAGGTTCAAATGTCTCCTCCAGATCATCTCAAGGAGGACTGGTAACAAGGAACTTGAGATTACATGAAGGGCTCTTGTGTGCTTCCTTGTGTAAGAAGAAGCTCACCAGCTTCTCCAGTAATTGACTCCTTGCGTCCTTTTCGCACTCGTCTAGAGCATCAAGGATACAAATGATTTCGCCTGCTTCTGAATCTTGAGCGCATTTGGTTAAAATCCCCCACAGCTCGCTGAATGCATCTCACAGCTTCTTACCATAACTCCTAGCACTCAGGAGCGCATGAGTAATAAGAGCGGTGTTCGCAAAGAGCTGATGAAGTATAGCACTAAGCGCATTAGCACCACGGGTACGCTGCTCTTAGCCATCCTTGAAGAAAAATAAGCAGACGGTCGAGGCCATGGCATTAGTACAGACTCTCCTCTCATCGATCAAGGATCGTGATAGCACAGACTTTCCGCATCCGGGGCCGGCAGAGACCCAGAGAAGTCTTGAATGCTTACTGTCCCGCCACTCCAGGAATCCGGGAAGTCCTGGGGGCGCACACCATGGGGGCGCAACGCACAGTTCGGATACAGCCGTAGATGGCGAGGTCCTTAGATTTGTATGGGGCTTACATACAAACCGAAGTACTACCGCATCAGCCATATTGCATACCACCTTTTGAACCGCATATTTGCAAATTTTCGACCCTCACCTCTATCCTTTCTATATAACACCCTTTACGTCGCTGTCGCCCCCCCTAAGATACCCCTCTTTTACCTCGCTGTCGCCAGCTAGCCAGCCCGCCATGACTTAGGCCCTATATATAGACCTTGACTCTTCTATCCTCACTACTATCTAAAAAGTTATCGATAAGATTCTACTCGAACACCTTAAGCGCCCCGCCGACAAGGAGACGTTCGACACCCCCGACCAAGTATAGGCCTTCAGCCAGGGGTTTACCATAGTCGTCGGTTCATGTGGCATAGGGCGGAATAATGGGGTGGAAGAGTAACAGCGATATGTGGGAGGCATGAATGGGGTGGATAAGCGACAGCTATATATATAATAACGATATACTGCGCTGCCGTTCAAAGCGGTGACGGTAATATGGCTGATGCGGTAGTACTTAGATTTGTATATAATCCCCATACAAATCTAAGGACCTCGCCATCTACGGCTGTATCCGGACTGTGCGTTGCGCCCCCATGGTGTGCGCCCCCAGGACTTCCCGCCAGGAATCTGTCATCCTCAAAGAACCACTCACAGGTACCAGGAACTCTTGCTGAAATTGAGTCCTTATCGCTTTTGTAATCGGATGCCAGAGTCTCAAGCAGTTCGGCCTCTTTATCATCTCGGCGATCTTGCTGTCTATGCGCTTGAGATGCCTCAAACACGTCAAGGATGAGTTTCTGGAAATCAACTGATTGCAATATGTAACTCGACTCATTATCGTAGAATTCTCTCTCTCTCACTCTGTCGGAGAGTGTACAATATCGCGTACAATTGTCGTTGGAGGTTTGAACCTTTTTCAGCCGGGATGTCCTGGGAGCGCACATTTGGGGGGAGCGCACAGTTCGCTAAGGTGCCAGCGCACGTTTCGGGATGCCAAGCCACTTAGATTTATATGGGGTTCACACCAAGATCTAAGTAACCTATCGACTATATTACCGTCGCCACCATGAACACTAAGCGCGGTATATCGCTGTCGAATATATAGCTGTCGCTTTCTACCCTCTTTATTACTCCTAAACGTCGCTGTCGCTCTTCTACCCCTAGTTGAACTTATTTAAAAACGCCGCGTTGATAATTACTTACTCCTGCGACTCCCGCTCGTTAATATTTATGGCGGCGATAAGGTTATTTTTAGACCACTTCCTTATAGGGGTAGTTTCAGCCTTAGCCTCTACCTCTAGGGTAGGGCCTTTTACTCGGCGAGGCTAAAACTCGCCCTTAGTTTACTCCTACGCTTTAGTAGGTTTAAGTTATCGCCGCCTGAGTACTAGCGGAGCGGATAAAGTACGAGGGAGTTCTTAGGGTACCTTTTATCCTCTAGCGAAAGTCTTATAACTAGATTTTAGACTATATTCAAGCGTCCGCTAATCTCCGTACTCTAGTACTATTCTATAGTAGTAGAAATTAGAGACGCGAGGAGTAAATAAATAAATTAATATAATTTAATTAAAAATAAAATATCGCGACCGTCGCGTTCCTACCTATTTATATATATCGTTATCGCTAGTTTTACCCCTCCCTCCCTCCCTCCCTTATTATTAATATCGTTATTATATATATTACTATCGCTATAGATCCTCTTAAGTTTAACGATATCGCTATCGCCGTAGATTACGCCCGGTTAATAAAACGCGTTCGCTTTAATAAAAACCTCATTTTTACTCTTACTCCTACTATCCTCTAGGTACTTAAAGATATTATTATTTAACGAGAACGTCTTTTCTACCCTCTTATTATTAAGTAGTTTATCGAATAAATAGTAACGGAGTTCCTTATATACTAGTTATTCGTCGATAACGTCTAGTATAAATATTCGCGCTCTAAGAACTATAAAAATTATATTATTAAAGAGTACTATAAATATTTACTTAACCCGGAACTTTTAAAGGAGAGCGAGGGTACTAGGGAGTATAATAAATAAATCCGTACTATTAGTATTTATAAGATAAAATTAAAGTTAATTAAATACTACGATTTATATAAAGGTAACGTAGAACCTCTTTTTTATTATATTTAAATTTCTCTTTATAAAATACGAGGTAGCGACCTTTATAGACGATATAATTATACTCTCGATTATATAGATTTAATTAAGTTTAATTCTACTCTTAAGAGCGCTACCGGTATTAAAGTCGTACGGGGTTATAAAGTCTCTACGATTAAAAATAATCTAAAAAATACTAAATATATTATTAATCGCTAAGTTCTTTATAACGTAGGTAGTATTTATATCGACTTATTATATATTCATAACGCTAGCGCTAGTTAAAAGAGGGTAAATCTTAATATTAAAATCTAGGGGAGTAGAGTTAAATAAATATAATAATAATAAAAATATTTATATAAAAGGTAATAAACTAGTAATAAAGTTATTAATATTACTACTCGCCGTAAATATAATAATAAAACGTCTTTTACTATTATTTAAATAAATCTAAATAAAAATCTTACCTTATTTTTTAATTATTATTTATATTAATTACTTTAAGACGTTTATTAACCCTAGCGCGCCGCGGTTATTTTATTATTATAGATTCTATTTATTAAACGAATAAACTGGGCTAGTTTTTATTTATCGTTATAGTCCGCGACGAGGGTAACTTTTAGATCCTATATATTAACTTCTTAAATAAATATAAAGACGGTAATATTATAATTATTACTTTAAAGTAAATTAAAGAATAATATCGTCTTTATAAAAATTAGAATTTATATTATTTTATTACCGACGACTCGGTAGTTAAATAACGCGTAATTAAATTTACTTTTCGGGGTCTTATCGACGGTGAGACGGAGGTAAACTATTTCCTTTATTATATTTATTTAGAATATACTCTTCGGCGAAAGTTAAATTTTAAAAAATACTTTATTAACTTCGGTCACCTTTATAAAGCTTTATATATACGTTATATTAAAATTAACTACGAAGACGAGATCAGGGCGGCTCTTCGCGCTACGCCGTTAAAGAAGTAAAGATATATCGAGAGAGAATAATAAGATATACGCGAAATATAGGTATATTACGCCCGCTAGTACTCCTACCTTCTCCTATAATATATATCGACGAATAATATCGAATTATAGTATAACTCTCTTAAGAAGTATATTAAAAGTAATTAATTTAAATTCAGCCTTACTAGAACCGTAAATTATATTAATATTATTATTTAATAATAGGTAACGCGTACGTAAAGCCGGTTTACTAAGGTACGTATATATAAAAGTATTAAATACTAAGAATATCCTTAGCTAGAGTAATTCACCGGCTCTATTTAAAAATTACTCGTCGAATAACTTCGGCGAGCTAAAATTATAATTCGATAAAACGATAATATTTAGGGTAAACTCGACGAGGACGAGTTAATATATATTTATTTATTTTATCGTTAATATTAATTACTATATCGTTATATTTAGTAGTAGTATATTTTATTTAATATTATCCCCTTAAAGTAATAAGTAGAATAGGCGGCGATATTCGAAAAGAGCGGATTTATAGTTTATAAAATAACTTATAGGGTCTTTATTCTATAAATCTATAACGACGATAAAAGCGAGGGCGAGAGTATTATAACGAGGTATTAATTTAATATATAAGAGGTTCTAAATAACTTTAAGAATAAGTTTTATAAATTAAAAGAGAAATTTTAATCCTCTACCCCCTAAACTAGAAATATTATAATAATATCCTAGATTTATAACTTTACCCGTATTACCGCCTTAATTAAAAACAAAGCCGCCGTCGTAGTTATATCGGAGCTAGCGGCGGAAATCGCGATTAAATTAATATAAATCGCGTCTTTATCGCCTTTACCGTTTTTACCGCCCTTAACGGAAATTATTAAAGAGGAGGATTATATATAAAAGTAGGATACTTATAACAATCTCTTAGTTAAACGGGAGTAGGCGGAGGGTAAAGACTATATATAATCTCCGCTAATTAAAGGCTACGCCGATTAGCCACTTTAATATAAAGATACCGACGGTGATAAATACTAGGATATTAAAGGCGATAACGACGTAATTTAATAAAAGGGTAAAGAGCGGGGACTATAAAAGAGGTAAACTAATAATAAAATAAATAATAAAAGTATTAAGCCTAGGATTAGGCGGTAGCTATATATAAATAATAACGAAAATAATATTCTAGAGCCTATATTTTACTTTACTTTTAACTTTTAATTAAACTTTTACCCTATAGCGGATTTACCCCCTAGCGACGCGCAAACCCTATAGCGACGTATATACTCTATAGTAACGTATCTCCGGCTGTTACTATAAGCGACGCGTATTAATATCGGGAGATATCTAGCCTAGAAGTATATAGTAGCTTCCTAATAGGCCCCCCCTGTTTCGCTCGAGGATAAAAACGACCGTTCTTAGTTAAGGACGGGTTTATATAACTATATCGGCTTCTTAGGCTACTGGCGGCGTGGCGATAATAAGGTCGATAATAAGGGTAATAGTAAAGGTGCCAGTAAGGTAGAGAAAGGATAGAGGTAGGAGGTTGAAAACGAGTATATATACGGGGTAATTGGTGGTCAGTAATAGCGGCGACGGTGGGGTATAGATAGTTACTTAGATCTTTTTGTAAGCCCCATACACGGAAAGTCCTGGGGGCGCACACCATGGGGGCGCACAGCATAGTTCGGATATAGCCGTAGATACCGAGGTCCTTAGATTTATATATAATCCCCATACAAATCTAAGTACCGAAACGTGCGCTGGCACCTTAGCGAACTGTGCGCTCCCCCTAAATATGCGCTCCCAGGACATCCCGTTTTTCAGCATACCTCCCCAGTCGTCCAGCTCGAACGTGCCCCGAATGCCTCGCTTGAACGAATTTTGGGATAGATGACAGATCAGTCGGGCTTGATATTCGAAGATATTGGAATAGAGCTCTACGACTGCCTGAACGAAGTCTGGATCAGCAGGCTTATCTGCAACCCGTAGATAGAACATTTCTTTAATCCTGTATAGACGCAAAAGGTCGGAAATGGAATTAAGGCCTTCAGTCATAGCATCACTCTGTTGCGAGGAATTCAATAATAGCTGTACTTCGATTCAGCAGCTACCAGTACAGCTCTATGTCAGGGCACACCTTACCGGAAGAAGAACCGACACTCCCGACCACGCTAGCGCGGCATACGGCTGGGCGCTAAGAGCTCGAGAAACGATATCGTTGGACCAGAGGATGAATTTGATGACCTTTTCACCCTGTTCCCGCACTTTGACTGGTTCCTTGCCAAGATTGATAATCAACTGGTCGACTTCGCGGTCCTGCAACTTTGATTTGACGATGGTCTCGACAGTAGCGACCACGCCATTACTATGACCGTGCTGGGTTAGCGGTGAACGTTGTTCTTGGCCTATGGCGAATGCTGACCCCTGGCGGTTGAGCTAATTCCCTGGCGACATTTCCGGCTTTGGGGGTTGCAATAATTCCAAGTCATTCTGTAGAGATATTTATTGACTGACATACGCTAGAGCCTTCCTCAGACTGTGCCACTTGGGACCCTGCTTGTGGTGTAATCGTGTTGTTCCTGTGCCCAAACAGGCCCTTAATTTTGTGGCGCATGTCCTTATGTTCGCCATCGCTACGACAGGACCGTGAATCTTGCTTGGAAGTCATCATACCGATGCTCTGGGATTACTAGAGTACATTGGAATCTGTACTGAATTGCCTTAAAACTAGGCGACTGTGTCTTATCCCGGACCTGCAGTGAGTTAAGACTCTACTCGGATAATGGTTGTTTTAAATGAAGATCATAGCGAGGATTTTGAGACAGAGCTGACCGTAGAGAGCGGGCCCTCGGGGTAGAAGTCCAAGGCTCGGCCTGTGGACCAAGATCTGCTAATTATAGATCGAGAAACTACCTTAAAGTATGTCCTGGACTATACTTGGCTCCAACATAGTCCTCTGTCACTACTCACACCTGTGCTGGATTAGCTTTCGTTCACGTGGGCTGGATAGTGTACTCTACTGTGGCGAGGGTCCGAAGAATGGTTGGTTTCAGAGTTTTTAAGGACATACAGGATGGCACTGTAGCAAATACAGCGACTTAACTTATTAGTGTAATGATTTTATTGTTGCTCGTGAAACCAATTTCGATGTGCAGTTGCTCAGTTCCGGCAGTGTAGTAGTTACCCGACTCACCATATCAACGGCTCCAGGTTACGTCGACTGAATAGAATCTCAAACCAGTTCGTGGGGTATCTCATTCACGGTGAGTCTACCAGCCTCTATATACGATATATCTACGCCATGAGACACCGTCCCACCTCCAAGACAACACTCGAGAAGGTGACTAATCCAAGCCTAATTCTGGCCATTGCCAGCAATTCTACGGGACCACTACCAATAGCGAAAGGACGCCGGCGGAATAGTTTTGGAACTATCTGCGAAGGTTTATAAGACTGCACTCGAGTTTCTTGTGCAGATCGCGAAGCCTCTTTCTCTGCTTGATATTCTCCGGCGCTTTGGCCGCAACACGTTCGAGATCCTCGTCTTTATATATAGCAACACCCTCTGGGCAAAATATCACGGGTAGAAATCTGAGAAGGTGACATTCGATCACCTGTCGGAAAACATTGTCAACAAATATTCTCAAAGCCATCTGTATCGATCAGCACAAGGCAAGATCCTTGGAGAAGAGGAGAACCCACCTTGTAGTACGCCGATAAACCAGTAAATACTTCTGTGCATGCTTGCGCATCGATGTCAATGATGATTCTTTCCTGTAGCGACGCGAGAAGCTTTTCGGTATCTACAGTATTATTACTAACGTGAGGATTATTATTCCAGTCGTGAGCGGAAGCTTCGTTAATGGCATTCTTGATCAGCGCTGGCTACAATGAAAGATGAAGGACGCGACTGGCGATCGATTAGACAAATGTCGAAGGATAAGACTGGCCAGGATACTACTCCGAGTACTCTACCAAACCGATACAATCGATTGAAGGATAACATGGTACGCTCTAAAGAAGGCGAAGTAGGGTTATATCGCCACGTAGGCATCCCCGCATGCTGACTTCAATAGGCAGAGCTTCTTCTTAGGACGGAGACCATGATAGAGGAAAATTACCACAGGGTTTTGAAATGGAGGTTGATTTCAGAAACGATGGCGTGTGCTGGAGCGGAGACCTATTCGAAGGCCGTTATCGAAAGGATTTTCAGACTAGACGCCCTAGTGATCGCACTGAACTTGCCAACAAGTACGAGTACATCAGAAGCTCGATTCTATCAGACTCTGAAAGACTCAGAGCTGCGAAGAAGGACCATCGGAGGCTATTGAAGGCTGCACGTGCAAGCCGAGCGTGGATCAAGGCCGGGGCGCCAGCCTGAGCACACTCTGAACCTCAGTCGTCGGACTAAGACGAGACTCGCAACAGAAGTGTAGGAGCAGTGTACCTTCAGCGCTGTCCCTATGCTCCACCCCGAAGATTGCCAATCCGCTGGTTTCCTTGCTAGGTGCCCTCAAGTGAAGGTGCCCAAACTTCTCTTAGCATCAATCCTCGGACTCAACAGCAACGGCAAAGTTCTAAATCTCACACCACGGAGGCAAAACTCTCTGACAACCAATTATGAAATTCAGAAACCCTACAGTCATAAGAGTCAAAGTTTTGGACCGAGGACAGAGCATATGGGAATGCTAGCGCGAAAGGACGCAACCGTAGGCAAGCTCTACCTACAACACTATTCTTAGAGACAATCTTCCGGATAGAAGAATGTAGACGAACCAGAATTTCATGTCCATTTAAGCAAGTACTTGTTTCCACGCAGACTGCGAGATGCTGACTACCACACCGTCCGAGCTCGACTTACCAAGACAGATGTACTCGGCATTACACTATAGTGGAACGAAGGAAGATAAGGTCTTCAAAGATCGGAAAATAGATACAAAGAGCAAGAGGCGGACCCAGACTCGGGCTCGATCTTCGGGATGGGCAAACACATAGCACATCTGTGGTTTCATCATCCTCAACCATCTTCCTAACCTCTACGTACTGCTACCGAAGCAGCCCATCATGAAAGAAAGATCAGTGGACGATGGCGAGGGTTTGAGGAATAGTATAGAAAAAACAAAACAGTTTTTACTCGGACTCAGATTCGAGCTGAGGTATTCAGAAACTGGAGTCTTTAGCAAAGTTAGAAGCTCAGCAATCCGTAAAGGGCAGCATCGCGCCTCCCATAGGCCGGTATCAGGCACCTTTGTCTATCTGATATGCTAACCAATGCACACCCTGAGTTGTTATTGTGAAGGAGTTGCATATAAAGATATATGAAGCAGGGTGGGGGAAATAGTACGACATAATATGGCATTGGACGTAGGGTTGCGGGCATTTTTGCAGTGGAGTACGTCGCCACGATTCATGCAAAGTTGGGTTGATTGGTGCTCACGCATTTTGGAGAGCTTTGGTTAGGCTTTGCCTCTGCATTTATTGGTGCCTCGTGATCATTAGCGCTCGCAATGGGAGTTGTCACGAGGGTAGTAAGATTCGGATCTACATCTAGTACTTGCCACCATTACTTGCAGCATCTCCCATATCCTCTATCACATTAGACGAGGAGTGTGCATTGGGGTATCTATGTTGAGATGACAGTATCCACCCAGTTGTATCCTACTTTTGCTAGCCACGCTCGAAGCTTGGTATGGCACGATAGTGGTGTGCAAACCATACAGCCTTCATCGGGTTTGGTATCATTGTTTGGAATGACAGGCATCTTCTTCATCACGCGTCTGACTTCGTCTCACTCCCCGTCAGCCCCTTTCGGATCGCTAGCACACTGTCCACGATCACAGCGTCGATACCTTCTTTGACTTGTAGCTAGGAAATCATTAGCATATGTTGTAGATTTTTGCGTTTTGATATTGGCCTAGACTTACCTTGACTTTCTCGGGATCATTGTTCAAGGTCCCGTAGCTCACGCACACCAATCCACTCTCTTTCACTACTTTCACAAGTCTTGGACTGACGACCAACGGCGTAGCCGCCGACACTAAACCGAGTAGATTCCACCTAGAAGCAAACCGGATAGCTTCTTGCAGACTGCTGGCTCTGATATCGCCAACGGGGGTAGTGCCGGCATCGGTGAGGAACAGTATCGGAATAGACGGCTGCTTGAACGACAGGAGCAGGCAGATATCGGGATTAAAAGACGAAAAGATGACATTTCGCTTCTTGCCCAGATCGTAGACTTTTGTAAGCACAGTGTCGACGAAGCTGTTCAGCTCGACTGCATAAGTGTCCATCTCTTGTTCTTCGCTCTCGTGCAGCATAGGATACTTCATCTCGATGTTGAAGCCAATCCTCTCCGGCAGCTTCTTGAACATCTCTTCCAACGTGGTGAAAGGAGCTTGAATAAAGTTACCTCTGCTGTTGCTCTTGAAGCCCTTTTGTTTAAAGTCTCGCGTGTGCTTCATTCGCTCGCTCATATCGTAGGTATCATCTTTCGTCAGGTCTCCAACGGACATGGAGCGATACTTGCGTGAGTCCGAGCCATTGATCGCTTGCGCCGCGCCTGAAGTGCGGTTCGCGAGTACTGGCGACGGGGGGCGGGAAGGTCGAGGTGTACGGCCATCGTTGACATGAAGGAATTGCTCCAGTGTGAGGGTGTGCACCGGCGCGTCAATGCCGGTTTCGCTGACTAAGAAGTCGTGATATATGACGGGAACATGATCTTTCGTCAATTGAACATCGAACTCAACGTACGAAGCTCCAAGATTGGCTGCCGCGATGAAGGATTGGATAGTGTTCTCACCAAGTTGGAGCGAGCTCCGAGCGGCTACGTTCTTGCCTAGGCCACGATGACCGATGACCATTGTCGAGGTCATGGATTTCCAGTAGGTCAGATCTTCAGCGATGGTCATGTTAGGGTGGGTGAAGGGGGTAATAATGAGGAAGTTGAAGTTGACCGAGCCAATGACTTCGAGTGTATTGGCGGCCATGATGGGCACGGATACATCCCCTTGCAGAGTAATGCGCTTCGAACCAATACTAGGCTTGATCGTCGACAGTAATGCGACACCACGTCCAACGACTTGATCGGGGGAACCAGCGTATGTCGGTACGATGTCAAAGAGTAATTTGACCTTCGTAGCATCCGGTGCGGTGAATGTTATGGGCTCCGTGCTGATGTTGTCCTGCACGGGTAGATCGATGATTGATGGCTCTCCAGCGGCCCCGCTCGCAGATACGACGACAGACAGAGCGGTGTCCAATTGAGTGGAATGAGCATCTGTAAGGGGGATGCGATCAAGATTCACAGCCTCGACAGTCTTGCGCGTGTCCATGGTACCAAGGCTAACAAGTATCATGGTCTCCTTCGTAAGGTAGCGATGCCCATAAGTCTTAACAGGCTCGATATTCCGCAATTGACCATTACAATTGGTCGTGCCATTGCCATTCGACTTCCTGTCTGCAAGTGATTTATTGGGTGTGGTCGCAATCGTAGGGGCGAGTCTTGGGGATCTTGTATTAGATGAAGTTGGCGAAGAAGTCACATCTGCCAGAGCGAGGGCAATGTCCATATGACCTCTCAAGGCGGCATGCTCCTTAGCTGTCCATCCATCCGTGTCGAATCGCTCCAAGTCCACCTTCGCAGCGATCAAGAGTTTCACGGTACTGATACGACCATCAACGCAAGCCACAAACAATGGCGTCCAGCCAAAGGTATTCTCTCCGATCTCCGTGTCTGCTTTCTGGCTATCGCTTCCCTCCAGAAGGATGCTAGCGCACTCGGTATGTCCGAAGCGAGCAGCGACATGGAGCGCTGTTTCGCCCTGATCGTCTTGGTAATCCAGATCAACGCCAGCTTCCACCAGCAATCTTACAATGACGACAAAGTTAGCTTTCACCGCCAAAGCAAGAACCTCGCCGGACTTAGACATGTGCTTGCGGACGGCGGCCTTGCGATCGTTGGCTCCCCTCCAATTTTCGGCTTCGAGAAGTGTCCTCGTAGTAGTGGGATGGCCGCCAATAACGCTAAGATGTAAGGGAGCGTAGCCATCAACGTCCTGCCAGAATGGTGCATCGATACCTTCGCTGACTTCGAATTGGCCCCATGCTTGCATGCGCGATATCATGATCTGGCACATGACCACGAATCCATATTGAGCAGCGTAGTGCAGAGGCATCCTGCCATACACATCTCTCGCTTGGAGGGCTTCACGCTGCTGGGGACGTAGCCTGTCTAGGAGGTATTGCAACAGTACAACGACCTTGTCTTCCCGGCTGAAATTGGTAGTCCCATCAACCTCTTTCGTCGAGGATGATTGGGGCGTCAAAATGGGAGGCGCAGCGGGTTTGATGTAATTCGTAGTGTCGACATTGGGATCGAGCATAGCAGCGGTGAAAAATTCTCCTTCTGCTGAGGTCTTAGAGCGGCCACTGCTGATGATTAGACGATGGAGGCAGTTTCGCTTGTTGATGTCGTCGCCCTCATTGACTCGGTCTATCTTTGCTAGAAGCTGATCGATGCATGCTTTTGCTCTGCAGCCAATCGCTCTCTGGAGAAAATTTAGGATCAAGATCGGAGGTAAATTGCCATCAGTGTCGTCCATGCTCGTCGTGGCCCTCGACAGTAATTCGTTCATTTTGGCTTCATCATCCATACGAATAGCCTGGTCGACGCTGTCGGATATACCTGCGGGAAGACTCAACATGGCCTTTGAGGCCGCTCGGTTTAGCGAGTGGGATGAATGCGTAGAACTGCTGTCGTCCTTGATTTTTACGTCTCCGAGCTTCGAAAGCCAGTCGTTCACGGCCTTCACGGTTTCAGTGAGCTCGACGTTGGTAGCGAATTGCTTCGGATCAACCTTGGACTCGAGGTAGCGTCGCTGGGTCGCCGCCTGCCTAACCTTCTTGTCTAATTTCTTCGTAATCTTGACAAAGCCTCTCCTGTTGACTTCGCCGTACCATTGCAGGTTCCTTAATTGGCCGCGTAGCTCCAGCAATGCCCCCATCAGATCTTCCATCTCATCCCTATCGATGCCATTGGCGGCATCTAGGGAGCGCCCATAGCGATCCTCAAGAAGCCTAAGTCGCCGTGCTGCGTCTGCGTACTTTTTATTGTAGAATTGGTCGACGTCTTCCAGGTTGCGGTCCAGGGAGAAGAAGAATTCTAGGGGTGATCAGTGTGTACAGGGCAGGGTAGCCCCCTCGAGCTCACATACCAGCGGTATCAGCTCCTTCTCCACTCTTGGCTTCTTCGGCGGCTGATTTGATGAGCTTCTTCAATGCTTTGTATTTCATGTATGAGGTTGCCCATTCTGGCACCTGATTGCGTGGGAGGTTGCGCCCGAACTTCATTTTCGATTCGATGTGTCTTTCAAGCTTTTGCTGGTTGGATAAGGACAGGCAGGGATGCGATCTGAAGACCAATTACTACCGACAAGGGCGAAGTCTGATCCTGCAGAAAGCAAACAAAGACAGAGCTGAGGCAGAAGCTTGGAATGCCATTGAATTGATTGTGCTTTGCTTCTTGTTTCACTTCGTGTACGCAGTTTGTGAATTGTGGGTCGGGAATGGAGGTGTCGGTGAGGGATCAATGGCGTGTTGCTCAAAGCTTGAAAGCTTCTTCTTTGTGCTCTGCGGTGTGCGTGCTTCAATTCCGGTCTTTGGTTGGCTGAGAAGGTTGAGGAAAGATAAGCGCAGACGCAAGAAACGCTGCGAACGCGACAATCTCCAAAATTAGATTCTGGCCGTTTCCAAAATGACGTGATTGATCTTGCTTGGTCTGTGTGATAAGGATGTTGGGGAAGGATCTGAAGCTTACTACCTGAGATTAGTTGCGGAGAAATGTCGTACATAGGGCTTTTCCTCGCATTATGGGGAAAACAGCGACGATGGTAGGCCTAGCAGATTTTGAACATGGGAACCTTGAAGTATTCTGTGGTGCGAGTACAGGAATTAACGCTTCTCAGCCTAGGCAGCAGCATCTTGTCACATTCATTGTCGATCGAGCTGCTCAGATGAGACTGCTACAAATAACTACTCGTAAGATGAACGACAGCTGGCAGTGTTCTGCGTAGTACAAGATTGCATTGATATCCTATGCTACGAGTGCCGATCTGAACAACATACATCAAAACTCTGCTGTTTTTGACTTTCCACTTGCTGGATATTGATACCATAGAATGCATGTCTTTGCCATCTTGTACAAATTCACTTGAGCGCTGAGAACCATCCACAAGAAGCCGCCGTTTAGGTGATAGAACTGCTAGGTAACGATCGTAGGGTAAATGAAGAGAAGGTGATGCGAGCCGACCATGCGAGGAGTGCAAGGATAGGCTGACGCAATTAAGGCGGATTTCGAGTCCGGCATCCCAGTTGAGGCAGGCAAGCTGTAGAGAATCTCGTAAATTATGTCTCTGGTGTGTCAAGCCGCACTCTGGGTATTGCCGCGTCGATGAGATAGAATTTCTGTCTCTTCTACCTTGGCCAATTCCTGGAAGAAGTCTTCCACTTCACCCTGGTGCCAGGCGCTGTCGGGGTCAGGGCGCTGTATCTCGTAGTCTGCAACGGTAACACCCTTGTAATCAAACTTAGGGTCGTTCGAACTGTTGGCGATACCCTTTTTGGCAGGAGGTGAATCAGCTCCTCCGTCAAAGCCAAAGTTGACTGGCGTGTGGTGGTTCGTGGGAATATTGTGCACATCAGCGCCTTGGTAAGTATGATAGCTCGGTGGTGCGAAAGTAGTTTGCTTGTCCTCATAGGACGTATATGATGGTAGGCTCACACGTACAGGTGAGGGAAGAGCTTGGTCGCTTCGGCCGCCATGGCCGCCATACAGCGAGGCTGCATGGGCTTTGCCGGCGCCACCAAATTGCGGCAGATATCCTTGAGCTTGGTACGGGGAAGATGCCAAGGACGACTGTGCTTTACTAAGGGATGTGTTTGGCGCGGATTTGAGTACTGAAGCCGAGCTCGCGGGTTTATAACTACCAACGAACCCAAGACTAGCACCCCCATTCGGTGCCGGGTCCTTCATGTCCGCAATGCGTGTCGCCTCAGAATTGTAGTCGTTGGCTAGCTTGGAGCTCGGTCGTGTAGGAACTTTGAAGGCTTGGGCTGTACTAAAGGTGGGGCTCTTGAGCATCTTACGAAGAAAATGGTGGGGATTGTTTATGGGTAGACTAAACGGGTATTAGTAAGCTTTCGAAGAACGCGGAAGGAAGACACTGACCTGTCCGCCTTGACTGGATTGATTCCATGTGCCTTATGGCCACTGTGACCAGCATTGCCGACATGCAAAGCTTGTAGGGGGTTTTCGCCAGTGAACAGAACCCCCTTGTACGTAGCGTTTGGAATATTGACCTTGGCAGCCTTACCGCCTTGGATGGAGTGTGTTGGGGAGACAGAATTAGCTTGTCTTGAACGTTGAGAAGAGTCGAAGAAGGGAGAATTTTGTTCGGGGCCCCATGGACTCCTCGTCTCAGCGGATGAGCCCTGGGTATTCCACCTAATCTCTGACGACGGACTGTATGAGCACTTCGGGGAGCCTGCTACATTTGTTCGCGAAATTGCACGATTTTGGCGCTCTGACGAGCTACTTTTAGGGCTACCGATTCCGTATGATGGCCCACGAAATGGTTCCTGTGATGCCATTGTCGTGTTCTCTTCGGCGCACTTTTTCTGCTCGGCAGCTATTGTCTCCAGAACATCAGGATCTCCAGGGCACCATGTCTTTAGGCGGGCCAGATAGTCGAGGGTGACCGGGTCTGTTGGCGGTCCGTACCATGGGTCATTGACGTCTATTGGCTTGCCAATCCAGTTAGATACACTGTATGGGACGTGCTCTTCGTTTGTGGTTGTATTAGACGCGGTGATAGATTGATCTTTCCTCTCGCCCGCATCAAGACCTTGTAGTGTAGTTGAAGTCTTCCTTAGCTCATGAATCTGCGACGTTGGTGATCCCCTGGAGTCGGCTCTGGTACGACGAGCTGTCGGAGTCTCGGGGTATTCTTCCACGTATGATTGGTGAGAGCGATGACCTGGCTGACGGTCCTGCGGAACGGTGGTCAAGTGCGAATCCAAGGCACGTATCTTTGACGCTGGAGCGATATCGCTGAGAGCTGGACTTGCTTTAGCGGCGGCTTGGGTTGGCTTTTGCTGGGAATTCGCAATTACTGATTTGAAAGAAGGCTTGATAGCATCTCCGTCAGTGAAATGCTTCTTTCTACTGGGCTTGTTCTTGGGTGTGATAATCGGGGCAATGCGACGGCCATTGAGGTCATTTGTACTCATATCCCTAAGGGCATTGGTATCTGCCAAGGGTGCGTGTTGTGTGACAGATATGCCTTCTGTTTTGTTCGAAGCCTTCTTTTCGTTTCTGTCGCAAGAAGAATCAACACCGGGAAGATCTGGGTCGGTCTCAGATTGTATCTTGACTTTGTTTCCATGACGGTCATATGCAAAGTCACGAAAGGGAACCGATGGCAACTGGCCTTTGAGGGCGAAGTACGACCGTGATACATCCATTCTGTCTTTCATCGCCTCTGTGATGACAGGGTCCCAGCCAGCAAGTCTCGGAGAATTGCGCGCTTTGTCGCATTCTGGCCCCGGCCACGGCGACCCCTCGCGACGGTAGTTGAAAGCACTGTCATTCCAGTTCCATGGTCGTGGATTGGCAACGTGGTCGGGCACCTTCGAAGGCAATGGAATTGGATCTCGATCACAGATGGCCCACCAGATGTCTTGCTCGGCGTCATATGCAGGATCCTTGCTCTGGCCACCTTCACAGCCATACATACGAGCTTGCTCGCGAACGCGACGAATGGCCTCTTGAAACTCAGCAACGGTAGTGCAATAGGTCTTCGTGGCTTTGGTCCAGTTGTAAAGGTACCTACCTGCGTACTCGATGTCTTCATAGTCTATGACTCGCATGGCAGGATCAGATGGGTCCAAGACACTGGATGATGACGCATGTCGATGCGAAGTGTTCTTGGTGTCTGGCTCGTAAGTATGGAGAGCTTTGTCTTTCCTTGAGATTGCTGCATTGGCGACGTCCTGAAGATTGAATGGTGCAAGGTTCTTCAAACGAGGCTCTGGTACTTCTAGACGCGCGGATTGCTTGCTCTGCTGCTTTGCGGCAGGGAACTTCGAGCTGGCGGTAGGACCACCCTGCTGGTTCCTTGGTATAAAAGCTGGTGCGGCAGGCGACAGACCCTTGTTGTTCAATTCTACCTTCTGGATAGCCCTGTGCACGCCGGAAGCTGTCATAGTCTTGGGTTGAGATTTCGGGACATTTTGCACATGTGGAACGATGTGTGCGCCTGTCACGGGTTCTATGATCGGAATGATACGCTTGGGTTGCTCCTTGCGGACACGAATCTTATCGATCTCTTCGACAAGATATCTTCGTTGTGTGACATAGGCTACTCGCTCTGCTGGAGTGACTTCGTAGTGATAAAGAGCCAGGTACTTGTCAACGTTCGCCAGCTGAATCTTCAAACCCTCTTCATCAGTCCCAGCTGCCTGAGCTGCAGAGACGGCTTTGGAGTGGTTCGAGCTGCTTTTCATAGGCAGGGACCGGTTCGAATCATGTGAAGACTGAGCCCCATCGAAAAGAGCGTCATTAGCTTGCGCTTGTACGTTCCCTTGGGAATAGAATTGCTGATCGACTGCGAGAGGAAGCGCCTGAAGTGGCTCCATGATCATGTTTACCCCGTTCCAGTATGCGCGAAAGCCGATACCACTGTAAGAAACAAGCGTGCTACCGTCCGGAAACATGGCCATTGGTACCGTGGCCGCCGTAGTCTGGGGCATTGGAGACACAAGGGGCTGATATCCTGATGTGACGTTATTGTAGGGAGACGTCGCTGGCAACTGATTGGTCACAAGAGACTGATCTGACGTAGTGTACCCTTGGATGCTTGAGAACACGCCAGATGTCAATGGTGTAATCGGTTGCGGCTTTATGCGTTGGACGCCAAGGTTGGAAGGATTTTTGTGGCCTTCCCTATGAGAGAGCCTGGCGGTTGCTGGCGGATCTCGGACGATGCCATTGAGAGAGCTAAAGTCAAGCGTTGGCGGTGGTGAAGAAGGACCCGCGGGAACGATACGGCCACCTGCAGTGACGCGATGATGAGGAGGAGACGCGTGCTGCTTCAAGAAGCGTGCGAAACCATCGTGTTGCCGAAGCATAGAATTCTGTGGAGGCGCATTCGGTTGGCGTCTCGCATGGCCGTAAGAATTGGATCCATCTTTTGAGTAAGAGGCACTGTCATTGTGACTGATGTTCCCTCGGGAGAAATTTGAGATGTCGGAAAGACCGCGGGAACGTGTAGGAATACGGTGTGCTCTGTTTGCTCCCATATACTGAAAGATGTTCTCTGAAAAGATAAATTCAGCTTGATCACGTAACTAGAGACGAAATCGGAGAGGAAGCTTCGTACCTGCAATTGCCTCTGGCTTGACACGAAGCATCACAGGCACCGCGCATTGCGTCTCCCTCAATTTGAGCAGCGTTGCAATCTCGTACACCCTATTTCCTGATTGATCTTGATCGTCATGTAGGGCCCTACTCTGGCCGTTGTGTGGCGGAGGTGTAGTCATCTGAGCGCGCTGAGTCGTGGTCGCGGTATTGAGAGCTTGATCATGCGTTGATTGGTGGTGGACCCAGTGAACGACAGCAGATGTGTCGGGTGAAAAGTCTTCTGGAGATGCCCGTGAAACAGCTGCAGGGGGAGCCACGCTGGCGGCAGCCATGGCAGGCTGGTCGACAAAGACGTCGTCGTCTGAGTTGGGGCCGCTGAAAAATTTGGTATCTAGGCCTGAGCCAACACTCTCAGCACGAGCACGTGTATAGCAGGAGGAGTAGACGGTAGATCCACTCCCCAGAGGGGTTATCATGATGGATTAAACAGTGCTTTCTGTTTGGTTTGGGTATTTGGGTGTCGTGTGTAAGTGTTAAGGAACTCACCTTGAGCAAAGTAATTATATAATCCTGACCTGGCCGGGTTGACTCTTGCAGCTAAAAGCGAAAGACTTGCTAGTAGCAAAGGCGGGCTATAATGGTGGCGGTGAGGCTCCGGAGCGGTGCGTGAAGCGAAAGAAATAGGGAAGAATTGTTACTATTTTTAGCGTCTAAATCCCAATGTCAAAAGGTCCATATTGGGCAAGTGCGGCACTGCTACGCTCTTGAAAGCAGACACCTGAGTTCCTGCTTTCACAAGATGCAAGGGCTATACGCTATTTGCACTTCTTGTGCAAAGCACTTCGAAGTGAAAGGGTTAATGTCTTTCAAATGTCGATTGCTTCAAGACTGTCTGCTCTTCTCGGAGGATGCACAAAGCACTGGTTGAAAGTTATTCGAAAGATTTGGCAGCCACTTTTCTCCAAAACATTCTCTAGATTCCCAGATAAAGTTGCTCTCACTCTGTGAGTATATCATCTTTAAAAGTGTGTGGTCAGGAGAGGAGGATTCACTTAAATAAAAGGCATGCGTGGAGGAAGGTGCGTCCCGTCCGCACTTCCAGTGCTACACAAGCACCAATTGAGCTTCAAGCAAGTTGTCGCAGGCTCCATCGTCTTGCTCTGAGAGCTATGTCACGGGCGGCTCGAGCTTTATCATTGTGAACAAGATTTTTACGTTCCTTTTACGAAGGCATCGAGTGGTGGACACGCTCTAAGATCAGTATTAGTGGGAACGTGTCGACTGCTTTGCACGGCCGCATCGATAGCAGTACTTCTAAGAGAAGAAGACATATGGTTAGTGTCAAATCAGACAGCTAAAGAAAACAAGAGCGAGCTCGTTGTTGAACAAGACTACGGTTGCATAGGACATGAGCTTGAAAAGGCCCAGAAGTATGTTGGCGCTTCCTAGCAGATAGCGCAATCCTATGTAACGGACGATGATCGTCTGAGATAAGTCACCTCTGTTTGCTTATGAGGCGTCTGTTGATTTCAAGGCAATGAGGTGAAGTCGTGCAGATCACTGCCAAGACCTTCAGAGAAACGTCCTGGCCGAAGGAACTCATCTACGGCTTAGTGGTAGGGGTTTGACCTCCTCGATGCTGGCCATTGCATCAACCATCACCTCTTCGCGAAAACCAAGCCTAATATTTAGAAAAAGATCACAATGCCCACCCGACGCCAGCAAGCTGCTGCTGCTCGCCAGGCGACCCCAAAGAAGACGGACATAGGTGAAGCTTCTGTACAGCCTGGTAGGCCCAGACATCCTCTTTCTCATCTATGCGCGTCTGCCCAGGCACGACTTCACTTTGACAAAGACTGGTCTTGGTCAGAAGCTGGAAAAGTCTGGAAGTGCGAGACGTACCGTTCCTCCTTCTAGGTATAAGATGCTGATGTGTTGCCGCTGTGCGCTCATACAGTGAACGCTACAAATGCAGCCTCTATCTTGAACTCTAAAACATCTGGAGATAAGAAGATGGAGACCATTGGAAGCCGACTACGAAAAAGACGCCGCACAGATTCATCGCCCACCGGAGAGTCCCCTCCTGCGCCCAAGCGAGCAAGTCCCCGCAAGATTGCAGCTCCTAGCAAGCATGGGCAAGCCACTCCCTCCACCTCCAATACAGGATCACATCAAGAGCCAACGTGCACTAGCAACAGCGACCGTCCGGATGAGCAGTCGAGAGAGGAAGTGGGGCAAGCGAAGAACAATGCGCATCAAATTACTTCGAATTCTACACCACAACGTCAAGAAATTGCGGCTCAGGGCCCAGGTGCAGCGGACTTCAAAGATGTTGTTAGTAATGGTGAGACGGTTGATAGTCATCATGCTTATCAAGGCAACGACACCGTGAACATGGTAGATACTGAGAGCTTCTCACAATTGGGAGCGGGTCTACACCTCAAGACCCAGAGCCTTCCAATCCTTGACAACCTAGTAAGCCGCCCTCTCCCATGAAATGGCACCTTTATTGACGATTGAATCATCAGGCTACACAAATATTGAACACCCTCGCAAAATCGACCTACCGCGAAATCATCACGATTGCAACAGCGCCAGACTCCGATCCTGGACAAGCCTATGCGACTCTGAAATCTTTGTTCGATCACACTAAGAAGATTTACTCCGCCCATGAGCCTTTCCTCAACGCTTTTGAAATTGGGTTGATTGAGAGTGCCCAGCTTAATACTTTCAAGAAAGCGAATATGGCAACGTTCGTATCCAGCGTTTTTGGCAGTCAGGATGTTGGATTCTACCACCTCAATGAAAATTTTCTTGACACGTTCATCACGGAGGGCAACCGCCTTTTGAAGAATCAGGCTCAGCTGTTCTTGGACTTGAAGACACAAGCCTACATATCCGCTGCAACAAGCGGAGACCGTAGCAGGGAGGAGATCCTGGAAGACTTGTTTCCCCATGACCTTGAAGAGCGCTTACTGAAGCGAAGACCGGGTGCAAAACAACTCGCTCCGAGCGAAGCAGAATTCGTCCAGCGCGCTCGTAATCGACGGAAAGCTTTACTGGAGGAACCAGCAACAGAAGCAGCTGTCAAAGCTTTACCAGAAAAGTATGTGTGGGAGGACTTCTTGAGAGACGTCAGTACCTACGTGACGAAGAACTTTGAAGCGATCGCTGGTGTACTAGTAAGCCAAATGTCACCTGCTTGTTATTTTACACTAAGAGAAGCGCAGAAACCGTCTCGTTCTAATCGAACAACCAATTCCTTCACCCCTGACCAGAAACAGCAGCCTCAAGTATCATCCAGTCGAGGACAACGCCGTCCGATGCAGTCACCTTTGCTTCAGCAAATGTCACAGCCGCCACAATTTCAATCTGATAATCAAAGTCAACGGTTCTCGCCCGCGATCAACGCATCGGATCCTCAGGCAGGTGCTAACATCGGTGGCGCCAACGAAATCGCCGAGAAGGCAGCACAAGCAGCCAATTTTGCTATGCAGGACTTCGGCAGTCATCAATCTCCCGTCGTGCCTCAGCACCCTCCACAGCAGAGACAAGCCAAAGCCTCAAGGCCCGGCGACCCGCAAACCCCAACACAAAATAACATGCCAGAAATCCGGTATCACTTTGAGCATGCTCTTCATCCCAACGTTCCTGCCCCCCCTCCCCCCCAGTATTTCCAGCACATACCATATTATCACCCCCAGCAAATGCAGAATCAGTGGCAAGGACAATTACATCAATCTTACAGTGATCAAGTCATCCCGTATCCTACCCAATCAGCACCAACGCAAGTCCTGTACGAGCGAGCTCGTGAGGCTGCAACAGCAAAAGTTGGCCCAAGCAATCGTCGTTCCGGGACTCCAAGCCAACGGCGACCGTGGACTACGGACGAAGAGAACTCTCTGATGGCTGGCCTTGACCGAGTCAAAGGTCCTCACTGGAGTCAAATCCTCGCCATGTTCGGCCCAGGCGGTACCATTAACGAGGTGCTGAAGGATCGAAATCAAGTACAGCTCAAAGACAAAGCGCGCAATCTCAAGCTCTTCTTCCTTAAAAGTGGTATTGAGGTCCCATACTACCTCCAATTCGTTACCGGCGAGCTCAAGACCAGGGCACCAGGTCAGGCCGCGAAGAATGAAGCAAGGGAGCGAGCAACTAGCGACGAGGACCGTGCCCACATCGAAGCTGTGAATACCCTCGCGGCAGCTCATTCCCAAGGCGCAGACCAGAACGTCATCGATTTCGAGGGCAGTTCGTTCCAGAATGGCAATGTACCCACTGCCAACATGGGCAGTGGTCAACTTCACAGTGTGAACAGCGTAAATTCTGCTATAGATCGAGCGATGGAGAGCAACACCAATGGGCCAGATAACGCATATTCGACTGCCGACGCGCCTACAGATGGTGTCGAAGAGATAATTATGTCTACAGCTCAAGGCCCCGCGCAACGGGGCCAAATGTCACATGGTATGCCCCGGAACGGTTACATCAATGGGACGAATAGTCAAATGCCCATCGACATGCAGCTTCAGGCTGCGGCCTCGTCAAATGTCGATCCGTCCCTTTCTGCTTAGACTGCGTGCTCTCTTCTTCCACGCTGCTTGGCCTTCCACTCAGGGGAAGCATTGGCTTGTGCTGCTTCAGCTCTGAAAGCGGCGATCTGTGTCTTCTGCTGTCCTTTGTAACGTTCTAGGCTGTGCTCCGGCTGCGGCTTTTAGGCGGGAAATATTGCTTTTGCTGGTACAAGGCTCAGGATACCCCGGCTGCAGAGGCTTGTTGCAATGATCTTGATGTGTATTACTTTCGATTAGAGATATGCCTGTATTTTAGCATCTACTTACATGCAATTAGAACCTTTGATAAGGTGATCCCGTGTTTTCAGTGCACGTGGCTAGTCTATGGATTGTCTATAGGCTTGTACGATAAGCTGCGCCTGGTCGACGCGCTTGCTCTCAAGCAAGGCGGAGTCCCAATGTTTGCGTGTCGGCAACGCATATTCCGTAGCAATGATTGATCCCTTATGCATATCCTTGTATCTTCATCCTTCTTGAACGCCTAGGCATGAGCATCCCTCTCACGGAGACCCGAACTTGTTGTAGCGCCAGTAAATGCAAGAGTCCTTTGCGCCGCATGAATTCAGGTCCCCCACATACGTTAATCATATCACCATCCTTCCTTCATCGATAGAATTCCCCTCGCTTGACATTGACACCATACTCCCCAACCGCGCACCCCAAATCCTCCATCGTCAGCACCGCCCTACCACCCTGTCCCGCACCACCTCCACTTCCGCCTCCATACCCCGCTCTTTGCACTCCAAGCACATGCGCTCCCTTCTTCTCCTCTTTACCCCCTTTCTTTTCTTGTTCTGTTGGAAGTCCCGTAGGTAGATTTGCCGCCGATGGCTGCCCGGCGCCCGTAGCTGATGTCCGCATGCGGCTGTATTGGTAGGCGTCGGCTGCAATGTCGGCGATGAATTTTTGGGTTGCGAGAGCGAGGAGACGCTGGAGGGGGAGGGGCGTGGTGTGAGGTGGGAGGCCGGCGAGGAGGAGGTGGTGGGATGTTACTGCGTCGGGGATCTAGAGATCGAGAAGAACCAGAGGTCAGTACATTTTTCTCGTATCAGAGCCAAGATGAGGATCCAGTGGGCAGGATTAGGAGAAGGGGGATCGTACAATGGGAGCGTAATCGTCCATTTTCCCCAGAAAGTCTTTTAGTGAGATATCTTTCTTGGTTGCTTCTCGTGGCTCTGGAAGAGTTGCCTCTTCCATTTCAGTTTTCTCGGGGTCTGGCGGTGCTGGGTCTATTGACATATCAATTTCCGGGTCAATGTCCGCGTCCAGGTTGGTGTCGTTGGGTTGAGTAGTAGGGGGAAAGTTTGACAAGGGTTTGGGGGAAGCCATGATTGGCAAATGGAACCGTAGTAAGACTTAAAGATTCATGGAATCATGTTCACTGTCTTCACACTCTCTACCAAGCAATTTCAGCCCTAGCGCAACTCTGCCAATGTCTTGGCGAGGTTTGATAATCTCTCCAAGCTTTTACTCGGCAACACTCATGCATATTCTGTCATTGGATGATGTGGAACAAGAGTCGCACCTCTCGAACCGACTTTTTCCATCCTTGCGGGGATATATTGAGATATTTTAGGTGTGCTTCGCCCATCGCATATTGCGCAAGAGGAATAAATATTGCGCTTTCATTGATCGTATCACTAACGCCTGATTTGGGGCATGTATTATTCGAATATGAAGTTATCGAATGTCCTCTTCCAATATGGCTCAATTTTCAAGAGTCTTTTGACGGTCAATTGCCCCTGTCAATCTCGAGAACGCTTCTTCATTCTGCCATTCTGTCATCTAACATGTTTCGCTTGTTCGAAGGTCTCTCATTCCTTCTCTTTACTCATGCTACACATGCAAATCCAGCTTCTTACCCATGTCCTAACACCTTGATCCTTTCCGCTTCCAATCATACGCTCGTGTCCATAGACCAAACCAATGGCCTATGCTCGATACCTTGCTATGGCCCTATCGTGCTGGAATCCTACGGGACCACGATATTTTTCTATCCTGGGGTCCCAATTGATGCGCTGGTCATGACAAACCTTTTGAAACACAGCCTTGAGCAGATCGACACTCAAATAGCTGCCGTTGGCGAAACGGCCTTTGATTCATCAGGGATCTATCACTATGACTTGGACGAAGGACTGCTGCTCGATATCCGGGTCTATTCGGCTGCTGGGATACCTCTGCTCGATTGGGGACTAGTTGGCGATGTTGTAGAGGGTCTTCTGAAGTACAACGTGGAGCAGCAGCGGTTCTGTCTCATTCCGTACTTCGACATCAAAATTGGATCTAATCCAGCGACTCAGCTTGGCCATGGAACCTTGTGGACGGAAGATTGGAAGGCTAGCTGATAAGAGCTTTCCAGGATCATCGGGACTGAACGAGGGCGCCGGACAAGATAGAGGGTCGGTCACCCTTATGCAACAATTCTTTGGCGAAGAGCTTGTGTGTTTTCCTCGATAGCTCAAACAATAAAGAAAGTGTTCTGAATTTTGTTTGTTTTCCTAGGAAAATTGGCGGCTATGGGCGTTATTCAACTAGTGTGACAAAATGCAGGGTCATACTGAGTGGGAATATTGTCCCATGATCCGTTCAGACACCACCTTCATGTCTGGTGAGTTGGATACTTGTCCGCCATCTTTATTGGGAGTGTACGAATCGAAGCCTCTGTTGTCCGCCATTGTCATATAAGCGAAACAAAGCTTGCCCATATTCTTGTTTGCGAGGGTTCGTTGGCCATCAAACGCAACGAATATTGCTTACACATATCTTGGTAGTCCACTAATCACTAATTCGTCAACGCATGACATAAGACCTATACTATTCGTGGGGAATGAGACCTGGTATAAAATTACTCTCTCTGGTCCTCGTCCCAGGCATGCAAGACGAATCACCACCACGAATTGCAGGCTTGCGGCACGCGCAGGTGGCGAGCTCCCTAAAGATAGGTCTCTGATCAGAGCCGCGTCATTGGTAGTGCTGGAAGGTATATGCTAGAAACATAGTGACTGGTCGTACAATCGAACGACACGAATGGGAGGCCATTGTTGAGCCTCTTTGCTAGAAGATGGTTTTACAGAAGCTTCTTGGTCTGGACGCAGCGATGTATATTGGAGATCTATATATAAGTACCATAGGCAGAAGAGAGCGATGGCGAGGCTATACGACAAGAATTGTTAGCGGGCCCCACCTTTACAGTATATAATTTGACGACACCCATGAGCAAAACTCAACGGACAGCACTGGAGACCAATACCGAAGGCCAGTACTGAGAGCCAACACCGCGTGCGCTTTTCTAACTAACTCTCGAGTCTCTCAATATTCCGAAATGACCGACCAAGAAGGCTTTTTGACGAAGCTTTCAACTTTGCGCCTCAAGAAAACTCGACGGAACCATGGCTTACAGTCCATACCCACACCTACCTGATTGACGTCCATGTTCTGAAGCATCGAGCATTCTGTACCAGAAGTAGCAACGGACCACACAGCCTGAGGACGATGCTCGAGGACGCAGATTTCCAAAAGTGTAGTGGGATGTGAAAACAGACTCCGATGCATTATCCGGCCAATTTGGCGTGCTCCTAGCCGGTAAATTGATTTTTACAGCTTATGGAACATGCGTCCAGAGGTTGCTGCAGATACCGTTTGAAGAGATTGGTAGACGCTTTGGGACGACTGTGTAGTCTGGAGGCCGAAGAGTAGTGAGCGTCAAGCGTGAGCGCAAGAGGCTGTTTCTGAGGGGATACGGCGTCTTCAACGAAGGGCCATTGAAGCAAGCGCTAATTGACTGCTGCGTCGTTGATGTCGCGTATCTGCCAGACCTCCTCGATGCATACAACACCTGGCTCATGACTAGGTATCACTGATGGGGTATCCCATAGTTCGGCGACCCTCGGCCTCGTTGACCTAACCCTAACTCCGAACGAGGCCCCTGCCGAACCATGGGATAATAGGGAATGGGAAGATCTTACCTTACCCTGGGACGAGGAGTGGGCGCGGAAGATCGTCAGTATGTCAAGAGATCGGGCATTGCTAGCGCTTGATCCACATTTTAGGGGAGGAAGATCGTACGGACCGTGGCATGATTGCGAGAACTATGACGAGGGCTGTGATGCAACTCTTAGCTATTCGTGACAGTACTGATATCGGACTATAAGATACTGGGTTACAAAGCAGTCGAGCGATTTGTGATATGAAAAAGAATATTGCAAAGAACCTAGCTGAGAAGGATTAAATGTGTGCCACAGAGTAGAAGTAGCTCCGTGCTTCTTGATCTTGTGATATTAGTGAGACCCCGTGGATGCTTCACCAAACATTCTTTCATGCAGTAGAAGCTTTAGGAAAATTGCGAAGAGGGAACAAACACCTCTACCTTTATATTCTAGTGTGTTAACCTGGCAAAATTATGGTGTTTCGAAGCCTAACTTTGAGTCATCCCTGAGAACTCGCAATAACAGATGGATTCCCGCTGCCACCCTAAGATCAGACAAACAAACATTAGTTCAACCCACTCTCCACTAACTGCCACTTTTCTTTGCACGCTAGGATGAAGGAGGTGAGAGGACTTCAAATGAAAATACTCACCAAAACCTGCATAATCTTCTGCTCGCTCTTCCCACCTTTCCCCCTCTCCCTTCAAAACCATCGGGTGGCACTACAGAGACACCCCCTTTGCCTACATAGACACCCCCTTTGCCTACATAGACACCCCCCAGATCGCTAGATAAACACCCCCCCCATATATGGTTAGTGGCCGCGGTTGCCG